>Ga0209123_1000003_pt1 | contig 580090 bp, 514 predicted proteins | sample BarGraIncu00431A_FD_184500 | JGI IMG/M metagenome (GOLD analysis project Ga0209123, IMG submission 184500) | Arctic peat soil microbial communities from Barrow, Alaska, USA - Barrow Graham LP Incubations 004-31A (SPAdes) (version 2) | ecosystem: Environmental > Terrestrial > Soil > Wetlands >...
TGGGGCACCGGGTCGTTGCAATGACGGCTTGAATCACCGGTACTGGCGGACTTTGGCTTGCCCAATATCTGCAGCTTCAGGTGGAATCGAAGAAGATATTTTCAGAGGGGAAACAAACGGCTTTGGTCTGGCCCGGGCTCGTCCAACAAACGGTTCAGATCGTGGCTTCGCACGATCTAACCTTAATCGTTGGAAAAGGAGGCGCTGCTTAATGAAGTACACCACCGGGTCAAGAATAATCTTCAGGTTATTACCAGCTTGTTGAGCCTGGAGGCTGGTCGCAGCAATCAGCCGGAGACGCGCTTGGTGCTGCAAGATATGAAGGGGCGCATTCGCTCCATGGCGTTATTGCACGAAACGCTTTACCGATCTGGCACTTTTGCTGCTGTGGAGCTGGGGTCTTATCTCAAGCAACTCGCCACCCACGCATTTCGTGCGCAGGCAAGCAATAGCTCATTGATAGGGCTAACGCTGAATTTGGATTCAGTCACCGTTAGCCTGGATCAAGCCACCACCTGCGGATTACTGGTGAATGAATTGATCTCCAACAGTTTGAAGCATGGTTATGCGCAAGGAGGTCGCGGTACTGTGTGTATTGAGTTATTTCCGGTGATACCCGTTGATATGAGGAGTCCGGCCCAGTGGTGCGTGCGCGTGAGTGACACAGGCGCTGGTCTGCCCGACGACTTTGAACAGCGGTGTCAGCAATCATTGGGAATGCAATTGGTGTCAGACCTGGTGCGCCAATTAGGGGGCACGCTGCTCATTCACCACAAGCCTGGTGCAACGTTTGAAGTGACATTTGCATCGAAAGAAACTGGGGCATAGGGCAATAGGGCCCTTGTGGTTTTAAACCGGGCTCTCAGGTGTTTCCCTGACCAGACTAGGGTATGGGCCTGATGTCGTTGCACATCGAGCAAGCCTAAAGTCGGCTCCATGCTGCTGATTTCTACAAACCATATTGCCAATACCTGCGGAAGATTTTCTGAATCACCAGGTGCACGCAACCGGGGCATGCTATGACCGTCAGAATTTTGCTGGTGGATGACAACGCTACTTTTCTGGCAACGATCAGGAAGTGTCTGAGTTTTTTGCCTGAGGTTGTGATCGTTGACGAAGCACACAACGGACATGAGGCGCTCGCCAAAGCGGCGCAATTGCAACCCGACCTGGTACTGATGGATATCGTGATGCCGGAGATGAGTGGCCTGGAGGCCGCCAGAGTCATGCAGCAGTTGGCCCATCCACCTCGCATTGTTTTTTTGTCCATGCATGACAACGAGTCTTACCGTGCCGCCGTGCCTGAACTGGGCGTTCTGGCCTTTGTCAACAAGGCTGATTTTGTTACGGAATTGCTGCCTCTGATTTCAAGCCTGAAGAAGTCGCCAACGGAGGGTCCCCGTGATGAAACTTGATCAAGCGCAGGAGCCTCAGGTGTATTGCATTGCTTTGGGTTTGGCGGGCGCCGTTGCTATTTTGATTGCGGGTGGTATGAGCTGGGTGTCAGTAATTTTGGCCCTGTTCTTGGTGTTGTCGGGCGCTGCGACGGGTTGGCTGCTGGCAAGTAAGCAGAAGGAGTGGCAGAACTCGATTGATAACTACCTTGCCGGACAGGTGGAGTTTGGTGATCAAGTGGTCCCGGTATGGAAGAACCACATCGAGTCCTCGCGTGAGCAGATGGAGGATGCTGTCAACTCGCTTTCGGACCGTTTTGGTGGGATTGTGGATAAGCTCGATGTCGCAGTCCATACCGCCACGATGGAGACCGACAGCATTGAAGACAACGGCAATGGCTTGGTCGCTGTGTTTTCCAAAAGTGAGCAGGGGTTAAGCGCCCTGATTTCATCCCAGCAAAACGCGATGGCCAGTATGGAGTCGATGTTGACCAAGGTTCAGGGTTTGGACCGGTTCATTGTGGACTTGCAGGAAATGGCCTCTGACGTGGCTCGTATCGCTCAGCAAACCAATTTGCTGGCGCTCAACGCGGCCATTGAAGCGGCTCGCGCTGGTGAGCTGGGTCGGGGCTTTGCGGTGGTTGCCAAAGAGTTTCGGATGCTCTCTACGCAGTCGGGCAGCACAGGCAAACGGATTGCCGAGACCGTGGGTGTTGTTAGTGCGGCCATCGTCGATGCTTGTACCGTGGCGCGTGAAGCGGTGGCACAAGAGGACGGTTCATCGGCTAGTGCGCAAGCCACCATCAGCACGGTGCTGGTCGATTTAAGAGGCATTGTTGACGCTTTTCAACGCTCCAGCACACTCCTCAAGGATGAGAGCCTGAGCATTCAGAGCGAGGTCAACCAGGCCTTGGTCCAACTGCAGTTTCAAGATCGGGTCAGCCAGATCATGATGCAGGTCAACAAGAACATTGACCGATTGCCAGCACTTCAAAAAGAGCATTTCCAGCAATACGCGCAGACCCGCATCCTGCAACCAATGGATGCCCAGGAGATGCTGTCTGAGTTGAAGAAAACCTACGTCATGGCTGATCAGCATGTGATCCACCAGGGTGGCAAGGTCGAACAGAAAAATACTTCAGATATCAGTTTTTTCTAAAGGGATGCCATGGCAAAGACCATCATGATTGTTGACGACTCCGCCTCAATGCGCCGGGTTGTCGGGATTGCACTCAAGGGCGCGGGATATGACGTCATTGAAGGCTGTGACGGCAAAGATGCATTGAGCAAGCTCAAAGGCCAGAAAGTTCACATGATCATCAGCGATGTGAACATGCCGGTGATGGATGGCATTGCCTTCCTGAAAGCGGTCAAGCAGATATCGGCCTACAAGTTCACCCCGGTCATCATGCTGACCACCGAGTCAGCCGAAGAGAAAAAACGCGAAGGACAAGCTGCCGGTGCACGAGCCTGGGTGGTCAAGCCTTTTCAGCCTGAACAACTTGTGAGCGCCGTACAACGGCTGTGCCTGCCATGAGCCAATCCACTACTTTGCGCATCGAGGGTGAACTCACCATTTTTCGCGCCATGGAACTCAAACCTGTGATGTTGCCTGCATCCCCGCTCACGGAAATTGATCTCTCGGGCGTGACCGAGCTGGACACTGCAGGCGTGCAATTGCTGATGCTGGCCAAGAAAACGGCGCTTGCTGAAAAGCGCGAGTTGCATCTGGTAGGTCACAGCCCGGCTGTGATCGAAGTGTTTGAGTTACTCAATGTGGTCGCTTATTTTGGTGATCACCTGGTGATGGATTCCCGCGCCAGCGCGGGTGCAGCAAGGAGTTCACATGGATCTTGATGACGCACTGGAGACGTTCATTGTTGAATGTCGGGAACTGCTTGAAAACATGGAAACTGCCTTGCTGGCGGTGGAGCAGGCGGATGATAAAAGCGAGATGATCAATGCCATCTTTCGCGCGGCCCACACCATCAAAGGTTCTTCCGGCTTGTTCAGCCTGGATCACATCGTGGCCTTCACCCATGTGGTAGAGAGCGTGCTGGACCGTGTACGCGCCGGCAAACTGGCCTTGTCTGATGATCTGGTGGTCTTGCTGCTGGCTTGCTGCGACCACATGGGCTCACTGGTGGATGGGGTGGCCGCTGGTGAACAAAGTGGCTCGCCAGAACTACAGCAGCAGGGCGCTCCGTTGGTTACCCAACTGCGTGGCTATCTGGATGGCCCCAAAGAGGCGGGTGCTACAGGGCAAGCCAGTTCCACGGTGCCCACCGCAGACACTGAACGAGTTCAACGCATCAGTCCTGACGGCGTTAATACCGATCACTGGCACATATCGGTGCGCTTCGGTGCGGATGTCTTGCGCAACGGTATGGACCCCCTGTCGTTCATACGTTACCTGGGCACCATGGGGCGTATCACGGCCATTGAAACCATCTCGGATGCGCTACCCGGCGCTGATCGGATGGACCCGGAGCTGTGCTACCTGGGGTTTGAGATTGCATTCCAGTGCGAAGCCGACAAGGCTGCCATTGAAAAAGTGTTTGAGTTTGTGCGCGATGACTGTCGCTTGCTGATCCTGCCGCCACACAGCCTGATCTCCGAGTATGTCGGTCTGATTCAGCAGCAAGGTGAGCCAACGCGCTTGGGTGAGATGTTGGTACGCTGCGGTACGTTGACGCAGCAGGAACTCGAAACGGCGCTTAAGTCTCAGGTAGATCACCCCGCCACACCCATTGGCACCATTTTGGTAGAACAAGGTTCGGTGCATCCCGAGGTGGTTGAGGCCGCTTTGACCAAGCAAAAACAAGTCAAGGAGATGGGTGCTGTCGAGAGCCGTTCCATTCGTGTGGATGCCGACAAACTGGACCAACTCATCAACCTGGTCGGTGAGCTGATCATTGCCGGGGCCAGCGTCAACATGATTGCGCACCGCGCCCGTGTGGCCGAACTGGCAGAGGCCACTTCCAAACTCTCCACCTTGGTGGAAGAGGTGCGAGACAGTGCGTTGCAGCTGCGCATGGTCAAGATCGGTGCAACCTTCAGCCGTTTTCAACGCGTGGTGCACGATGTGTCACGAGACCTTGGCAAAGACATTGCGCTGGTGATTGACGGCGAAGACACCGAGCTGGACAAAACCGTGGTCGAGAAAATTGGCGACCCATTGATGCACCTGGTGCGCAACTCCATGGACCATGGCATTGAGGCTGCGCAGCTGCGAGCCGAGCGTGGCAAGCCGGAGCAGGGCACGCTCAAACTCAACGCCTTTCATGATTCCGGCGCCATTGTCATCACGGTGGAAGACGATGGCGGAGGTCTTAATCGTGATCGCATTCTGGCCAAAGCCATTGAACGCGGCTTGGTCGATGCAGGGCACCACCTGAGTGATGAAGAAGTCTATGCACTCATATTCGAGCCGGGGTTTTCTACCGCCGAAAAAGTGACCAACCTGTCCGGCCGGGGCGTTGGGTTGGATGTGGTCAAGCGCAACATCACGGCATTGCGCGGCACCGTGGGACTGACGAGCAAGGAAGGTGTTGGAACGACAGTGACAGTGCGGCTGCCGCTTACCTTGGCCATCATTGATGGCTTTTTGGTCGGAGTGGACAAGTCGGTGTATGCCATTCCACTGGACATGATCGAGGAGTGCGTGGCCTACAGCGCCGAGCCCGGCCACGACTACACCAACTTGCGTGGCGAGGTGTTGCCTTTCATCCGGGTGCGTGAGTTGTTTTCCATTCCTGGCAAATCTGCCAAGGGCGAAAACATTGTGGTGCTCAAGCACGCAGGGCAAAAAGCCGGGCTGGTGGTGGACACCCTGCTGGGCGAATTCCAGACGGTGATCAAACCGCTGGGTCAAATCTTTTCACAAAGCAAGTGCATCAGTGGCTCCACCATTTTGGGTAGTGGCGATGTGGCGCTGATTCTGGACGTGCCCGCGCTGGTGCGCCGCAGCATTGGCGGAGAGAAAAAGTCTTCAACCAAAGATGGTGCGGCACTGGATGCCTTGCACGCTGTTTGATTCCCATTGGTGTTCGGATATTTTTAGGAGATAAAACATGAAACTCACGATCGTCAAGAAAATGATCCTGCTGACCGGCTCTGCGCTGCTCGGTATCTTGCTGCTGGTCGGCCTCGGTCAGCTACAGATGAACAAGGTGTTTGATGCCGCCAACTATGGCAACGTCAACAGCGTACCCAGCATCCTGATCATGAATCGTCTTGGCCAGAATTTCAACGACTACCAGCTGGCAACCGCGACGCATATCCTCAACACCGACAACGCAACGATGGCCGAAATTGAAACCGGCATTAAGGCATGGCACGACGGCATCGAGAAAGATGTGAATGCTTACGAAAAGGATGGCTGCCTGGGTGCCTCGTGCTTTTCCGACGACAAGGACAAGCAGTTGTTGGTCGCTGATCGCGCCCTCGCTGCCGAGTATTTTGCCGCCAACGACAAAGTCTTGGCGCTCTCGCGCCTGAACAAGAACGACCAGGCCCGTGATTTGCTCACGAAAAACAAGACGCTTGGTGAGAAGTTCAAACAGGCGCTGGATGCGCATATGAAGTACAACGAGGAACTGGCGAAGAAGGGGGTTGACGACGCTGTTGCCGCGAAGAGTGCGTCGCTGACGCTTTCACTGATCATCGCCGCGCTGACACTGGGAACGGTCAGCATTCTCGGCTTCTTCATTACCCGCAGCATCGTTCGACCTCTAGGCGAAGTCGTGACCGCCGCTAACAGAATGACGGCGGGTGACTTCAACTTCAAACTCGATATCAACAGCAAGGATGAAGTCGGCCTGTTGGCCAATGCCGTGCGCGGCTTGCAAAGCGCGGTACAGGCCATGACCGCCGATGCTGTTCTGCTGGCCAAAGCCGCCGTGGAAGGCAAACTCGCCACCCGGGCCGATGCCAGCAAGCACCAGGGCGACTTCCAGGGCATTGTCAAAGGCGTGAACGACACGCTCGATGCCGTCATTGGCCCGTTGAATGTGGCCGCAGGCTATGTAGATCGCATTGCCAAAGGTGAAACCCCGTCCAAAATAACCGATACCTACAACGGCGATTTCAACACCCTCAAAAATAACCTGAACGCTTGCATTGATGCTATCAATGCACAAGCCGCTGCCGCCCAAGGTATTGCCGACGGCAACCTGTCCGTAGCGATCAATGTGCGCGGCGAATCGGATGTGGTCGCCAAGAGCCTGGTGGGCATCACCAAGGTCTTGCAAAGTCTGCAAAATGAACTGCAACGCCTGACCGTGGCCTCCAAAGATGGGCTGCTCAGCGAGCGCGGCAAGCCCGAGCAGTTCAAGGGCGCTTATGCCGATGTCATCGTCGGGGTGAATCAGATGCTTGACGCCATCTTGCTGCCCATTGGCGAAGGCAACCGCGTGCTCGGACTGATCCGTGGAGGCAACCTGCGTGAGCGGGTAGAGATCGCTTGCAAGGGCGACCACGAGAAGATGAAGCAGGCTATCAACGGTGTGCATGCTTGGCTCAGCGAATTGGTAGCCTACGTCACAAAAATCTCCAATGGCGATATGACTGTGACCATGGGCAAAGCCTCCAGCGATGACCAGATTCACGAGTTTCTGATGTTGCTGAAGCAAAATATCCAGAACCTGGTGACAGACACCAACATGCTGTCCAAGGCGGCTCTGGCTGGCAAGTTTGAAACCCGTGCCGATGCCAGCAAACACCAGGGCGACTTCTACAAGGTTATCGCAGGCACCAATGGCACGCTGGATGTGGTGGTGGATAAGCTGGAGTGGTATCGCTCCATCATTGATGCCGTTCCGTTCCCGATCCACGTCATTGACCTGGACATGAAGTGGACTTATCTCAACAAGGCCTTCGAGAAACTGATGGTCGAACGCGGCTACGTTCGAGATCGGCAAGACGCCGTGGGACGCGCCTGTTCCACCGCCAATGCCAACATCTGTAACACCAAAAACTGCGGCATCATGCAACTCAAGAGCGGTGTCAAGGAAAGCTTCTTTGACTGGGGCAACCTGAAGTGCAAACAAGACACCGCCAACGTGCTCAACGCCAAGGGCGAGGCCGTCGGTTATGTCGAAACAGTGACCGACCTCTCGGCCACGTTGGGGGTGAAGAGTTACACCGAAAAAGAAGTTCAGCGCGTAGCCATGAACCTGGAGCGCTTGAGCAGCGGCGACCTCAACCTGGACTTGCAGACGCAGGACGCGGACCAGTACACACTGGAAGTCAAAACCCAGTTCGGCAAGATCAACAAGAGCTTCCAGCAGGTTGGGGTGTCGCTCAATGCGTTGGTGACCGATGCCACCATGCTGTCAGAGGCCGCCGTGGGCGGCAAATTGGCAACCCGCGCAGATGCCAGTAAACACCATGGCGACTATCAGAAAATCGTCAAGGGGGTTAATGACACGCTCGATGCCGTCATTGGCCCACTGAACGTAGCCGCAGGTTATGTGGACCGCATCTCCAAAGGTGACATACCGGCCAAAATCACCGACACCTACAACGGTGATTTCAACACCCTCAAAAACAACCTCAACACCTGCGTGGACTCGGTCAATGCACTGGTGGCTGATGCCAACTTGCTGGCCAAGGCGGCGGTGGATGGCAGGCTTGCGACCCGCGCCGATGCCAGCAAGCATCAAGGCGACTTCCAGAAAGTCGTCAAAGGAGTCAACGACACGCTCGATGCCGTGATTGGCCCACTGAACGTGGCCGCAGGCTATGTGGATCGCATCTCCAAAGGCGATATACCGGCCAAAATCACCGACACCTACAACGGCGACTTCAACGTCCTCAAAAACAACCTGAACACCTGCGTGGACTCGGTCAATGCACTGGTGGCTGATGCCAACCTGCTGGCCAAGGCGGCGGTGGACGGCAAACTCGCTACCCGAGCCGATGCCAGCAAGCATCAAGGCGACTTCCAGAAGGTGGTGGCGGGTGTCAACAGCACGCTTGATGCTGTGATTAACCCGCTGAACGTGGCAGCAGGTTATGTGGACCGCATCGCCAAGGGTGAAACACCGGCCAAAATCACTGACACCTATAACGGCGACTTCAATGTTCTCAAAAACAACCTGAACGCCTGCATTGACGCCATCAACGCGCAAGCCACTGCGGCCCAAGGCATTGCAGCGGGCGACTTCTCGGTGGCCATCAATGTGCGTTGCGAGGCCGATGTGGTTGCCAAGAGCCTGGTGGGTATCACTCAGGTGTTGCTCAGCCTGCAAGCCGAGTTGCTACGACTGACGGCGGCCTCAAAAGAAGGGCTGTTGTCTGAGCGTGGCAAACCCAATCAGTTCAAGGGGGCCTATGCTGACGTGGTCAAGGGGGTCAATGAGATGCTCGATGCCATCTTGTTGCCTATTGGGGAAGGCAACCGCATCCTGGCGCAAATATCCACCGGCAAGATCGATGAGTTGATCACCCAGACTTACAAGGGTGACCACGAGAAGATGAAGCAAGCCATCAACAACGTCGCCAAGGCTGTCAATGCATTGGCAGGCGATGCCAACTTGCTGTCCAAGGCTGCAGTGGACGGCAAACTCGATACCCGCGCTGATGCCGCCAAACACCAGGGCGACTACCGCAAGGTGGTTGATGGCTTGAATGACGTGATGGTGGCGGTCAACACTCCGGTGGAAGAGTTACGCACGGTGCTCGGGGCCCTGGAGGGCGGCGACCTGACCTTGTCGATGAAGAAAAACTATGCCGGCACCTGGGATGATCTGAAGTCTGCGGTCAACAACATGCTCAAGAAATTGACCGATGTGGTCACGGATGTGAACTCGGGTGCGCAGGCTCTGGCCAGTGCCTCGGAAGAAGTCAGCGCCACCGCACAATCCCTGTCGCAAGCGGCCAGCGAACAGGCCGCTGGTGTTGAGGAAACCTCTGCAAGTATTGAGCAGATGACTTCCAGCATTGCCCAAAACACCGAAAACGCCAAAATCACCGACGGCATGGCCAGCAAAGCGGCCAAAGACGCCACCGATGGCGGCGAAGCGGTCAACGCCACGGTCGAGGCGATGAAACAGATTGCCAAGAAGATTGGCATCATCGACGACATAGCAGCGCAAACCAATTTGCTGGCCCTGAATGCCGCCATTGAAGCGGCCAGAGCCGGCGAGCACGGCAAAGGTTTTGCAGTGGTCGCTGCCGAAGTGCGCAAACTGGCCGAACGCAGCCAGGTGGCGGCTCAGGAGATTGGGGAAGTGGCCAGCAGCAGCGTTGAATTGGCCGAAAAAGCCGGAAGACTGTTGGCCGAAATCGTGCCCAACATTCGCAAGACTTCGGACCTGGTGCAGGAGATCACGGCGGCATCGACCGAGCAATCCAGCGGCGTCGGGCAGATCAACTCGGCAGTGAGTCAGTTGAGCCAGACCACCCAGCAAAATGCGTCGAGCTCAGAAGAACTGGCAGCGACCAGCGAGGAGATGAGCGGTCAGGCCGAGCAACTGCAGCAGACCATGGCGTTCTTCAAATTGGATGCGGGTGCCCGCAGCACTGCCTACGTTGCTTCACCCCGAAAAGGTGCGGCAAGCAGGTCCGGTGTGGGCGGCAAAAGGGCTGTCGTTGCGGTGGCGACTCATCCGGTTCAGGCCCTAAGTGCGGAGCTGGATGAAGCTCAGTTCACCAAGTTTTAAAGGAGCGTGACATGACAGCCCTGGTGAAGACCGACAACCGGCTGCAGTCTGCAAAGGCTGCTGTCCAGACGGCGACGGAAGCCAAGCAGTACCTGACCTTCATGCTTGGCGGCGAGATGTTTTCCATCAACATTCTGCGCATCAAGGAAATCATCTGGTACGCCAGCCTGACTGAGGTGCCGATGATGCCCGCGTGTATTCGCGGCGTCATCAACCTGCGCGGTGCGGTGGTGCCGGTGATGGACCTCTCGAGCCGTTTTGGCAAGCCGTCCACCCCCGTCACCAAAAGCAGTTGCATCGTGATCGTCGAGGTGCAAACGCCGCTGGAGGGCGAGCACCAGAACATGGGTGTGGTGGTGGACTCGGTGCAGGCGGTGCTGGAGATACCGGCCAATGAAATTGAGCCGGCGCCGAGCTTTGGCACCAAGATACGGCCCGATTTCATAGAAGGCATTGGCAAGGTCAACGGCAAGTTTGTGATTTTGCTCAATGTGAACCAGGTGCTGTCAACCGAGGAAATCGGGCAAATGGGACAGGTGGCGGCGTCGGTTGATTTGGCGCAGACCGGCTGAGCCGGTGGTGGTGTTTGACTAAACGGTGGTGGGAATTCTGATTGATCAGTCGCTATTAATTATGTAGCTGCTTACGCATGTAAACAAAGGGCTAGAGGCATAAAAGATATAAATCCTCTGGCTTGAGGCGAGTCGTTTCTTTGACATACCACGCTTGGCGCGGGGACGTCTTGGATATTTAGGTGTCGGTTTTTCAGGGAGTTTGAGATGTTTGCAAATATGAAAATTGGTGTCAGGCTGATTGGCGGATTCTTGCTGGTGACCGCCATCAGCATCGTGGTGGGGCTCATCGGCATGAGCAACGCCAGCAAAATCAACGACATGACCGATGCCATGTACGACAAGGAGTTGATCGGTCTGTCCCAGATCAAGGAGGCCAATATCGACCTGATCATGATTGGCCGAGCACGCTCCAATTTCTTGCTGGCCACGTCTCAGGACGAGCGGCAGAAGCATCAAGCAGCCATTGACAAAAATCTTACGGCGATGAAGGAGGCGATGGACAAGGCGAAACCGCTGTTTGTGACAGAAAAAGCCAAAGAACTCTTTGGCAATATTGCGAAAGTGAATGTCGAGTATGAGCGGGAGATGCAGCAGGCGCTCAAAATGGCTGCCGCTGAAAAGCTGCAGCAACGTGGTGAAGAGCTCACCACCATTCTTCAAAAAGTACGGGAAAAAGGCGACCAACTTGATGAACTGATGGGGCAGCTGACAACGATGAAAGAGGAACGGGCCAAAGCGGCATCGGATGATGCCAATACGCTCTATAACCAAAGCCGAATCCTGATGCTGGGCGTCATGTTTGGTGGCTTGCTGCTCGGTATCTTCCTGGGTTTATTCATCAGCCGCAGCGTGACGGTGCCTTTGAATCAGGCGAAGGAGGTCGCGAACCGCTTGGCAGAAGGTGATTTGACGGTACGCATAGAGTCCACCGCCAAGGATGAAACCGGCCAGTTGCTTCAGGCTATGAGCGCCATGGTCAAAAAGTTGTCCCAAGTGGTGTCCGAGGTCAACAGTGGCGCTCAGGCCTTGTCCAGTGCGTCTGAAGAAGTCAGTGCCACCGCGCAATCTCTGTCTCAAGCCGCCACCGAGCAGGCCGCGGGGGTGGAAGAAACCAGTGCCAGCATTGAGCAGATGACCTCCTCCATTGCTCAAAACACCGAAAACGCCAAGATCACCGACGGTATGGCTAGCAAGGCCGCCAAAGATGCTTCAGACGGTGGCGAGGCCGTCAACGCCACGGTCGAGGCGATGAAGCAGATTGCCAAGAAGATCGGCATCATTGACGACATAGCGGCCCAGACCAACCTGCTGGCGTTGAACGCAGCCATTGAAGCCGCCAGAGCCGGGGAGCACGGCAAAGGCTTTGCCGTGGTGGCCGCTGAAGTGCGCAAACTGGCCGAACGCAGCCAGGTGGCGTCGCAGGAAATTGGAGAATTGGCCGGTAACAGTGTTGATCTGGCCGAGAAAGCAGGCCGATTACTGGCCGAGATCGTGCCCAATATCCGCAAGACGTCGGACCTGGTTCAAGAGATCACTGCGGCATCTACCGAGCAGTCATCCGGGGTGGGGCAGATCAATGCTGCGGTGAGCCAGCTCAATCAGACCACCCAGCAAAATGCGTCCAGCTCGGAAGAACTGGCTGCGACCTCTGAAGAAATGAGCGGTCAGGCCGAGCATTTGCAGCAGACCATGTCGTTCTTTCGGCTCGATAGCGGCGGGCAGGGAAATGCAAGCTCATTTGTGGTCCGAAAGAGCACCGCAAGCAGCAAAAATCTTTCAGCAGTCAAGCCTGCCAGTGCCCGGCCCACGGCTAAATTGACGCATGCATCAGCGTCTGTTCTGGACGAAACCCAGTTCACCAAGTTTTGAGGGGGGTGTCATGACTGCCCTGATTAAAACTGAGCAAAAACTGCCATCAGCGCAGGCACAAACTCAATCGAGTGAAGATGCAAAACAGTACCTGACCTTCATGCTCGGTGGCGAGATGTTTTCCATCAACATTTTGCGCATCAAGGAAATCATCTGGTACGCCAGCCTGACCGAGGTGCCGATGATGCCCGCGTGTATTCGCGGCGTCATCAACCTGCGTGGCGCGGTGGTGCCGGTGATGGACCTCTCCAGCCGGTTTGGCAAACCGTCCACACCCGTCACCAAAAGCAGTTGCATCGTGATCGTCGAGGTGCAAACGCCGCTGGAGGGCGAGCACCAGAACATGGGTGTGGTGGTGGACTCGGTGCAGGCGGTGTTGGAGATACCGGCCAACGAAATTGAGCCGGCGCCGAGCTTCGGTACCAAGATACGCCCTGATTTCATAGAAGGCATTGGCAAGGTCAACGGCAAGTTTGTGATTTTGCTCAATGTGAACCGGATCATGTCAACCGAGGAAGTCGGGCAACTGGGCCAAATGACGGCGTCAGCCTATTTGGCGCAAGACAGTTGAGCGGGTAAGTGCTTGTCTGAACGGTGGGCACCGTCCAGCGGGGAACGGATCGGAATGGATTTGCTATTAATTGTATAGCTGCCTACGCTTGTAGATAAAGGACTTGAGGCATAAAACGCTTGTAAATGAATGTTTGAGAAGGGTACCAAAGGGGTTTAGAAACTATTTTCATCAAGGGGGTAATAAAAATGTCAGTCGCTAAAAACCTGAATTTATTGATTGGGTGTGCCGTGCTGGGCCTGCTTCTGGTGGCCGGTCAGGGGGTATATCAGACTCATCGTGTCTTTACGGTTGCCACTTTTGCCAACGACAACACCGTGCCGGCGCTGATTGCGCTGGGCAAGGTCAGCAACGGCGTCGCGCAAACCAGAATTGGCAATTACCGGCACATCTTCCTGGGGACCGATGCGGAAAAAATGGCAGCTATTGAGCGCAAACTTGCCGAGGCCGAAAACCTGGTTCGTGTTGGCTTGAAAGAGTACGAGCCCACCATCGTCGACAACGAAGATAAGAAGCGATTCGACAACGTCTCGGGTCTGTATAGCGCGTACATGGCGGGCATGGCGGGCGTGCTCGAGAATTCCCGCGCCAACAAAAAAGATGAGGCCAAAAAGTTGATCCCTACGATGTCCGACAAGGGCTTCAAGTTGGACGAGGCCATCGCTGAGTACACCGACTACAACCTCGGCTTGGGGAAAAAAGCCGCAGCCGAGGCCCAGGCGATCAAGTCATCGGCCGTCATGCAGGCCGCCGCCATTTCAATAGTGACTTTGCTGACCGTGAGCATTTTTGGCACATTCATTCTGCGTGTACTGATGAGACAACTGGGCGGTGAGCCGGCCCGGGCCACCGAGATCGCCAACAAGATTGCAGCAGGTGACCTCTCCAGCAACATCGACATCAAGGGAGGTGATACATCCAGCTTGATGGCTGCGATGAAAACCATGTCCATCTCCATCCAGACCTTGGTGACGGATGCGAATGCACTCTCCAGCGCCGCTATCAAGGGTGAGTTGTCGAAGCGGGGTGATGCCAGCAAGCATCATGGCGCGTTCCGTCAGGTGGTTGACGGGGTCAACATGTCGCTGGACTATTTGGTCGGCTATATCGACAACATGCCGCTGCCAGCCATGATCATCGACAAGAATTTCAAGGTTCAATACATGAACAAGGCGGGGCTTGCCATTGGCAATACCGAACTGGCCCAATTGCAGGGACAAAAATGCTCCAGCTATTTCAAGACTGAAGATTGCCATGGTGAAAAGTGCGCCTGCCAACGCGCCATGACCGATCAACGCATCTCCAGTTCCCAGACTGTTGCTCGCCCGTCGGAAAAAATGATGCTGGACATCAATTACATCGGTCTGCCCATCAAGGATCAAAGCGGACAAGTCATCGGTGCGTTTGAAGTCGTGATGGATCAGACCAGCATCCGGCAGGCAGAACGCAAGTCCATCAAAATCGCCGCTTACCAGCAGGCAGAAGTTGGCAAGCTGCAGGATGCCCTGTCACGCATCGCAGCGGGCGATCTCAATGTCAAGGCCGAAGTGGCTGTGGGCGACTCAGAAACCCAAGCCGCTCACGACACATTTGCCATCATTGCAGATGCCACCAACAACATGCTCAAGAAGCTGGTTCAAGTGGTCACCGATGTCAACAAAGGCGCGCAAGCCCTGGCCAGCGCCTCTGAAGAGGTCAGCGCCACTGCGCAATCCCTGTCGCAAGCGGCAACCGAGCAGGCGGCGGGTGTTGAAGAAACCAGTGCCAGCATTGAGCAGATGACTTCAAGCATTGCACAAAATGCCGAAAACGCCAGGATTACCGACGGCATGGCCAGCAAGGCCGCCAAAGACGCCGCAGATGGCGGCGAGGCGGTCGACGCCACGGTCGATGCCATGAAACAGATTGCCAGAAAGATTGGCATCATCGACGACATAGCGGCGCAAACCAACCTGCTGGCATTGAATGCCGCCATTGAAGCGGCCAGAGCCGGTGACCATGGAAAAGGCTTTGCCGTAGTGGCGGCCGAAGTGCGCAAACTGGCCGAGCGCAGCCAGTTCGCAGCGAAGGAAATCGGCGAAGTGGCCAACAGCAGCGTTGAATTGGCCGAAAAAGCCGGGAGACTGCTGGCCGAAATCGTGCCCAACATCCGCAAGACCTCGGACCTGGTGCAAGAGATCACGGCGGCCTCCAGTGAGCAGTCCAGCGGGGTGGCCCAGATCAACTCAGCGGTGATCCAGCTCAACCAGACCACCCAGCAAAACGCTTCAAGTTCTGAAGAGTTGGCCTCCACCTCCGAGGAGATGAGCAGTCAAGCTGAGCAGTTGCAGCAGACGATGTCGTTCTTCAAGCTCAATGCAGGCAATGCCGATTTGGCAGGTGGATTTTTTGTGCCTGTAAGCGCGCCAAGTCTTAGAAAACAGGCTGCGCTCAAGCTTGCCACCAGTCCCAAGTTCCAGGCACGGCCCGCAAAGATGTCCAATGCGGAGCTCGATGAATCCCAGTTCTCCAGGTTTTCGACATGAATGCCGTGATGAACTCCCCCGCTCAATTGCTGTCTGGCGGACGTGCCGCCCAGTCGGTGGTTGCTGCAAGGCAGTATTTGACCTTCATGCTGGGAGGCGAGATGTTCTCCATCAACATTTTGCGCATCAAGGAAATCATCTGGTACGCCAATATGACCGAGGTGCCGATGATGCCAACCTGCATTCGCGGGGTGATCAATCTGCGTGGGTCGGTGGTGCCGGTGATGGACCTGTCCTGCCGTTTCGACAAGCCGTCCACCCCGGTGACCAAGAGTACCTGCATCGTGATCATTGAGGTGGCTTTGCCGGGTGAGGGCGAGCATCAGAGCATGGGCGTGGTGGTGGATTCGGTGCAGGCCGTGTTAGAAATCGCGACAGCAGATATTGAACCCGCTCCGGGCTTTGGTGCCAGGATCAGAGTCGATTTCATTGAAGGCATTGGCAAGGTCAATGGCAAGTTTGTGATTTTGCTCAATGTGAATAGTGTGCTTTCTACCGAAGAAATAGGACAGATGAGGCCTGCATAAGCAGCACTTAACCCAACATAAAGCTGAGCTATGGACAGCGTTTCCAACCTTGTAAAACCCATCACCGGCAAGGAGTTTTCCCAATTTCAGAAGTTCATTTTTGAAGCGGCAGGTATTTCGATGGCGGATGCCAAAAAAGCATTGGTCGTTGGGCGCCTGTCAAAGCGCCTGAGCTTTCATCGACTGGAGACTTTTGGCGACTATTTTCAAATGCTGTCGTCAGGCAAGCACCCTGAAGAAGTCCAGATGGCGGTTGATCTTTTGACTACCAATGAGACTTACTTCTTTCGGGAAATGGCGCATTTTGACCTCTTGCGTGCGCAGGCATTGGCAGCGCGCAGTCGGCCGCAGCCTTACCGGGTCTGGAGTGCTGCCAGCTCCAGCGGCGAGGAGGCCTACAGCATGGCCATGGTGTTGGCTGATTGCATGCAAACCACGCCGTGGGAAATCTTGGGGACTGACATCAGCACCCGGGTGATTGAAGGGGCCCGGCGAGCACTGTATTCCATGGAGCGTGGCCGACATATTCCACCCGCTTACCTGAAACGATTTTGTCGCAAAGGCAATGGCCCCTACGAGGGGCAATTGCTGGTGGATCGCAGCCTGCGCAACCATGTTGTGTTCAGGTACGCCAACCTGAATGCGGCCTTGCCCGAGTTGGGCCTGTTTGACATGGTTTTTTTACGCAACGTGATGATTTATTTCAACAACGACACCAAACGACAAGTTGTGGCACGGGTTATTGCCACCATCAAACCCGGTGGCTATTTCTGTGTGGGACACTCAGAGAGTCTCAATGACATCAGTACGGCAGTGCAGATGGTGGCGCCTTCGATCTATCAAAAAGCGGTTTGACATGACTCGTATCCAGAGTTTGATGGATGTCTTTTTGCAGCCTGGGGAGCTGTTTGTGGCTGATTCCAATTTTCAGATTCGGACTATTTTGGGGTCGTGTGTGTCGTTCACTTTGTGGCACCCCGCTTCACGTATTGGCGGTATGTCGCATTTTTTGTTGCCGACCCGGGGGGCTGTCGATGGTGAAGTCGAGCTTGATGGTCGTTATGGCGACGAGGCCATGCAATTGATGCTGCGGGACCTCAAGGCTGTGGGCGTTCATCCTGAGCAATGTGTCGCCAAGATTTTTGGCGGTGGCAATATGTTTCCGGGAAACCGGCATGCAAGAGGCCAACAAGCCAAGGGCTTGTCTGTTGGCAAGCGAAACGGAGAGGCGGCCCGCGAGTTGTTGCGCCTGCATGGAATAGAAGTGGTGACCGAGAGTCTGTTTGGCATCGGTCATCGTCAGATTATTTTTGATGTCAGCAATGGCGATGTTTGGGCCAAGCAGGTCAGACCGTCTATGCTTGAAACAGATGCAGAGATTGCTGCACGAGGAAAACAAAGTGAGTCGAATTAAGGTATTGGTGGTAGATGACTCTGCCGTGGTTCGCCAGGTGGTGACGGGCCTGTTGGCTGTCGACCCGGGTATTGAAGTGATTGCCGCCGTGGCCGACCCGATTTTGGCCATGGTCCGCATGAAGGCGCAGTGGCCCGATGTGATCGTGCTGGACATCGAAATGCCCCGCATGGACGGCATCACTTTTCTGAAAAAAATCATGGCAGAGCGGCCCACGCCGGTGGTGATTTGCTCGACTTTGGCTGAGGCCGGTGCGCAGACCTCCATGGCGGCGTTGGCAGCGGGTGCGGTGGCCATCATCACCAAACCCAAGATCGGGCTCAAGCAGTTTTTGGAAGATGCGTCTGAGGACATGGTCAGTGCAGTCAAGGCGGCCGCCAAAGCCAACGTCAAGGTGTTGCGGACCGCTGTCGCCGTGACTACAAAGAATACGGCCGACGTGATCATGTCTGCCGTTGACAAACATTCCGCGATGATCCAGACCACCGAGCGGGTGGTGGCGCTGGGCACTTCTACCGGTGGTACTCAGGCATTGGAAGTGGTGCTGACGAGTCTGCCGCGTGTTACGCCAGGCATTGTGATCGTGCAGCACATGCCGGAAAAATTTACAGCAGCCTTTGCCGAGCGACTTAATGGCCTATGCCAGATCGAGGTCAAGGAGGCGCAAAACAACGATCGGGTGATCAACAGCCGGGCACTGATTGCGCCGGGGGGCAAACACATGTTGCTGCGCCGCACCGGTGCCCAGTATTACGTGGAGGTGATGGACGGTCCACTGGTCAACCGCCATCGGCCCTCGGTGGATGTGCTGTTTAGATCAGTGGCCAAATGCGCCGGGGCCAATGCCTTGGGCGTGATCATGACCGGCATGGGTGATGATGGCGCTGCCGGTTTGCTGGAGATGAGAAACGCCGGGGCTCGCACGGTTGCACAAGACGAAGCCAGTTGTGTCGTCTACGGCATGCCCAAAGAAGCCGTCAAGCGCGGTGGCGTAGAGAAAACCGTGCCCCTGAGCGCTATTGGCCGCGAGATCATGCAGCAGCTCTCAGGGGTGATGGTGCGTTGAGCCGGTGCGCATTTCTGGCCGTTGGTAAATCCAGTCCAACAGCATCTGCCCTGATCGCACCAGTCCACGTAACCGAATCAAGCGCCCGCCGATAATGCGGGCACAGTTGATGAATTTGGTACGTGGATAAATGGGAATAGTCATGAGTGAGAATTTAAAAAACGCTAAAACGACCAGTCCAGTGGATGTGGTGATCATGGCGGCGGGCAAAGGCACGCGCATGAAGAGCAAATTGCCCAAGGTTTTGCATTTGTTGGCCGGGCGCGCTTTGTTGCAGCATGTGGTGGACACGGCGGCGCAATTGTCGACACGCCAGGTGGTGGTGATCACCGGTCACGGCGCTATCGAAGTTGAAGCAGCTCTCGCAGGTTCTACGGGGGCTACAGCCCGATTCGATATTAAATTTGTACGCCAGGAGCCGCAGCTGGGTACCGGTCATGCCGTGCAGCAGGCGGTGCCTGTGTTGCGCGACGACGGCATTGTCGTGGTGCTGTCGGGTGATGTGCCGTTGACGCAAGCTGACACCTTGATGCAGCTGATCGCCGCTTGTGGCGGCAACCAGCTGGCTCTGCTGACCATTGACTTTGCCGACCCCACGGGCTATGGCCGCATCGTGCGCCAGGGCGAGGTGGTGCAGGCCATCGTTGAACACAAGGATGCGACTCAAGAACAGCGCACACTGCGCGAGGTGTACAGCGGCATCATGGCAGTGCCAGCCGTTCAGCTCAAAAAATGGCTGGCGCGGCTGGACAACCAGAATGTTCAAGGCGAGTACTACCTGACTGACATCGTCAAGTTTGCGGTGGCCGATGGCGTGCCGGTGGTGGCGCACAAAATCACTGACCCTGTGCAGGTGGCGGGCGTCAACAGCCCGGTGCAACTGGCCGAATTGGAGCGGGCTTTTCAGACCCGTTTTGCGCTGCAACTGATGGAGCAGGGCGTGCGGCTGGCGGACCCGGCGCGGCTGGATGTGCGCGGTGTTTTGAACTGTGAGCAAGACGTGTCGATTGACGTGAACTGCATTTTTGAAGGCTATGTGAGCCTGGGAGAAGGCGTGAAAATTGGTGCCAACTGCGTGATTGCCAACGCCAGTATTGCGGCCGGTGCGGTCATTCATCCGTTCACCCACATCGAGGGTGGCAAGCCCGCAAGCAAAGACTTCATTGAGGTGGGCGAAGGGGCTTTGATTGGCCCGTTTGCCCGATTGCGCCCTGGTGCAAAGCTGGGTGCTGAAGTGCATATTGGCAACTTTGTCGAGGTCAAAAACTCCAGCCTGGCGAAAGGCGCCAAGGCCAATCACCTCGCTTATCTGGGCGATGCCATGGTGGGCGAGCGCGTCAACTACGGCGCGGGCAGCATCACCGCCAATTACGACGGCGCTTTCAAGCACCGCACCGTGATTGAAGCCGATGTGCATGTGGGCAGCAACTGCGTGTTAGTGGCGCCCATCACACTGGGCGCAGGTGGTACCGTGGGTGGTGGCTCCACCTTGACCAAAGACACGCCAGCCGGGGCCTTGAGCGTCGCGCGCGGCAAACAGGTCAGCCTTGCCAACTGGAAGCGACCCTCCAAATGAGCAATACGCCGCAAGATTTGACGCAGGAGAATGAGCGACTCCAGTGTGAGTTGGGTTTGGCTCGGGCGGAGTTGCAGGATTTCACCTACTCTGTCTCGCATGACTTGCGGGCATCTTTGCGGCATGTGAATGCCTATGTGCAGATCATCAAAGAAGATCTGGCGGATCAAAACCACCAGTCGCTGACTTCGCATCTGGACACTGTGAGTCAGGCGGCCAAGCAGATGGGCAGGCAGATTGACGGCCTGATGGAGTTGTCGCGTCTGACGCAGTTGGAGCTGCAGCTGTCTACGGTGGATGGTGGATTGCTGGTGCAGGACGCCCAGGTTACTTTGATGCAAGCGCTTGGTGAACGCAAAGTTGAATGGCAACTTGAGCCTGATTTTCCGCTGCTGCTGTGCGATGCGGCGCTGTTGCGCCAGGTGTTGATGCATCTGCTGTCCAATGCCCTCAAATTTACGGGCACCCGGGACGTGGCGCAAATCAACGTGGCGTGGCGAATGAGTGATAACGGTCAGTGCATCGTCACGGTGACTGACAACGGGGTGGGTTTCAACCCGCAATACACCGCCAAGCTATTTCATGCTTTTCAACGCTTGCACGGTGCCCGTGAGTTTGAGGGCTTGGGGATGGGATTAGCATTGACCCGGAAAATAATCGAGCGGCACGGCGGCACAGTGTCCGCTACGGGCGTGGTGGATGTGGGGTGTAGCGTCAGCTTCTCGCTGCCATTGGCTTGAGTTAAAGCGGCAGCGGAACCCGCGCACCAAATTTGCTACGTTTGATACTGAAAAATGTTTTGACGTTGCGCACATTGGCATCGCTGGTAAATAGGCGTTGTGCCAGCGCCAGGTAGTCAGGCATGTGGGCGGTATGAACCACCAGACAAAAATCAGGCCCAGGTGAGACGCGATAACACTGCTGCACGGCGTCGTCGGTTGCCACGCGCTGTTCAAAATTTTCCAGAGCCGCTTGGTCTTGGCGGTCCAGTGTGATTTCCACAATGGCGCACAAGCCGTGACCGGCCACCTTGCTTAATTTATCCACGCTGAGAACGGCAATTTCACGCTCAATCAAGCCTGCATCGTGCAGCCGTTTAACACGGCGCAAACAGGTGGGCGGCGACGTGTGAACCAGCGCAGCCAACGCTTGGTTGCTGATGGATGAGTCGTTTTGCAGCCGCTCCAACAATTCAAGGTCAGTGGCATCCAGCGTTGTTTGTTCCATTTATTGGCTAATTTTGGAATAAAGAACCTATTCTAGGCGCGCCGCCGACGTCGCTCCAGATACGCCTGCAGCTCGCCGACTACGCCTTTGCGGAAAGCCAGTACGCACAGGACAAAGATCGCACCGATGATCACGGTCACCCAAGAACCCACCTTGTCGGCCAGCAAATCTTGCAGCGCGATCACAATGCCCGAGCCCAGTACCGGTCCAAAGAAGGTGCCCACACCGCCGAGCAGACTCATCAAAATGACCTCACCCGACATGGACCAATGCACATCCGACAGCGTGGCAAAGCCCATGATCAGTGTTTTGAGGGAGCCCGCCAGGCCGGCCAGACCGGCCGACAACACAAAGGCCAGCAGTTTGTAGCGGTCCACCTGGTAACCCAGTGAAATGGCGCGGGGTTCATTCTCCCGAATCATCTTGAGCACTTGGCCGAAAGGCGAATGCACGATGCGTGAAATGAATAGAAAACACGCCATGAAAATCGCCAGCACTAGGTAATACATGGTGGTGTCGGAGTCCAATGGCAGCAGACCGAACAGGGCGCCGCGTGGCACGCCTTGCAGGCCGTCTTCACCGCCGGTAAACGGGGCTTGCAGGCAGACAAAGAACACCATCTGCGCAATGGCCAGCGTGATCATGGCAAAGTAAATGCCCTGGCGGCGAATGGCCACGGCACCGACCACCAGTCCGATCAAGCCGGCGCCAATGATTCCTGCCAGCAGACCCAACTCAGGTGTGACGTGTGCAGACTTGATGCACCAACCGGTGATATAAGCCGCCGAACCGAAAAACGCCGCATGACCAAAAGACAGCAAGCCGGTAAAGCCCAGCAGCAGGTTAAATGCGCAAGCAAATAGGGCAAAGCACAGCAGCTTCATCACAAACACCGGATACAGCCCGAGCACGGGTGCCAGTATCGCCAGAACCACCAGAGCGACATAGGTGGCTTTTGCCAGTTTATTGACTTGGTTCATGGTTCAGGCCTCCTTGCCAAAAAGACCGGCAGGGCGAATCATCAGCACAATCACCATGATGACAAACACCACAATGTTGGATGCCTCAGGGTAAAAAACCCGGGTCATGCCTTCAATCAGTCCCAGCCCCAGCCCAGAGATGACGGAGCCCAAAATGGAACCCATGCCACCAATCACGACCACGGCAAACACCACAATGATGAGGTTCGAACCCATCAACGGATTAACCTGGATGATGGGAGCCGCCAATACGCCCGCCAACCCGGCCAGGGCTGCACCGGCGCCGTAGGTGAGTGTCACCATCAAGGGCACGTTGATACCAAAAGCCTGCACCAGGGGGGCGTTCTCCGTGCCGGCGCGCAAGTAAGCACCGAGCCGGGTGCGCTCAATCAAATACCAAGTACCCAGGCACACAGCCAGCGACACCAGAACCACCCAGGCGCGGTAATTGGGCAGCACCATGAAGCCCAGGTTGGTGGCGCCGGATAGCAGTTCTGGCACATCGTAATTTTGTCCCGACACGCCATACAGCTCGCGGAAAATGCCCTCGGCGATCAGCGCCAGACCAAAGGTCAACAGCAGTCCGTACAGCGGGTCGAGCTTGTACAGGTGTTTGAGAAACAGGCGCTCAATCACGACGCCAAGTACACCGACCGTCAGCGGCGCCAGTATCAGTGCGGCCCAGTAATTGATGCCGAATTGGTCCAGCATGATCCAGGCTGCAAAGGCGCCCAGCATGTACAAGGCCCCATGCGCGAAGTTCACAATGCCCAGCAGACCAAAGATGACAGCCAACCCGAGACTGAGCAGAGCGTAAAACGCGCCATTGACCAGGCCCAGCAGCAGCTGGCCCAGGAAAGCTTGAAGAGGTATGCCAAAAATGTCCATGGAGGCCCGTTAGTTCACGCCTTGAGAATTCAAAAAAGCAGCTAGCCGCGCATGCGGCCAGCCACGGAGGAGTTCACTTATTTTTTGAGCAACGAGCACTTGGATTCTGCAGGCGTTGTGAAGGCTTGATCGCCAGGAATTTTTGCCACGGTTTTGTAGTAATCCCATGGCGTGATGGAGTCCTTGCTTGATTTGACTTGGTACAGGTACATGTCGTGGATCATGCGACCATCGGCGCGGATCTGACCTTTGTTGTAGAAGTCATCAATTTTCATGCCCTTAAGGGTGCTCATGACCTTGTCGGCATCGGTCGTACCTGCTGCCTGCACGGCCTTGAGGTAATTGGTGGCTGCTGAGTAATCGGCAGCTTGCAGGCTGGAGGGCATGCGCTTGTATTTGGCGAAGAAACGTTTGGCAAAGGCGCGTGAGGCGTCGTCCTGATTCCAGTACCAGCTGTCGGCCAGTTGCAGTCCTTCGGTGTTGGCCAATCCCAAACTGTGCACGTCGTTGATGAACACCAGCAGGCCGGCGATCTTCATGGTCTTGTTGATGCCGAATTCGCGAGCAGCTTTCATCGCATTGGTAAAGTCACCGCCCGCATTGGCCAGGCCCAAAATTTGCGCTTTGGACGACTGGGCTTGCAGCAAAAATGCAGAAAAATCGGATGCATTCAGCGGGTGGCGGACCGCACCCGCTATGGTGCCGCCATTGGCTTTGACGACGGTTGCCGCATCGCTTTCAAGAGAGTGACCAAAAGCGTAATCGGCGGTCAAAAAATACCAGCTTTTATTGCCCGCTTTGACCAGCGCCGTACCGGCTACCTTGGCGAGCGCTACGGTGTCATAGGCGTAATGCACGGTGTAGGGGGTGCAGTCTTCATTGGTCAGCCGGGCAGAGCCGGCGCCGATAGAGAAGAAGGGGCGTTTTTTCTCGGCCGCCACTTTGGCCATGGCCAGTGAGGTGCCGGAGTTGGTGCCACCAATCAGGAAGGACAGGCCCTCTTTGTCAATCCATTCGCGGGCCTTGGAGCTGGCAATATCGGGTTTGTTTTGATGGTCAGCTGACAGTACTTCAATCGGGCGGTTCAGCACCTTGCCACCAAAATCCTGGGCGGCCCAACGAACCATTTCAGCGCCAGCAGGGCCATCAATGTCCGCATACAGACTGGACATGTCGGTAATCATGCCGATCTTGACCGGGCCAGTATTCTGAGCAGATGCGGCAGCGGCAAATCCAATGGCCAAGGCGGCGACGAGAGCTTTGAGTTTCATGGATGTCTCCTGATTAATGTTGCTGATTCAATAAAAAATAGGGCACTGTGACGTACGTCACTAGACCCCCAAAAACTCTTGCAGCATGCCCATGTTCTGGGCCAGCTCGGCTTGCGCAAATTGTTTGACGATGGTGCCGTGCTCCATTACATAAAAACGGTCAGCCAATGGCGCGGCAAAGCGGAAGTTTTGCTCCACCAGCACGATGGTGTAGCCCTGCGCCTTCAGGGTCAAAATCATCTCGGCAAGTTTTTGAACGATGACGGGTGCAAGGCCTTCAGAAATTTCGTCAAGCAGCAGCAGGCGTGTACCGGTGCGCAAAATGCGCGCCACTGCCAGCATCTGCTGTTCACCGCCTGACAGGCGAGTGCCAGGACTGTTGGCACGCTCCTGCAAATTGGGAAACATGGCATAAATCTCTTCAATGCTCATGCCCCCTGGGCTCAAAGTGGGCGGCAGCATCAAATTTTCTTCAGCGCTCAGGCTGGCAAAAATGCCGCGCTCTTCTGGGCAGTAACCTACGCCCAGGTGAGCCACTTTGTGCGGTGCCAGTTTGATGGCTTCAACGCCGTTGATTTTGATGCTGCCTTTGCGCTTGCCGGTCAGGCCGACGATGGCGCGCATGGTGGTGGTGCGGCCCGCGCCGTTCCTCCCCAGCAGGGTGACCACTTCACCCTCATTCACTGTGAGATTTACACCGTGCAAGATGTGCGACTCGCCGTACCAAGCCTGAAGGTCGTCGATGCGGAGCATTTCTTTGGTCATCTAGTGCGCTCCGGCCAGTTCGGTGTCGGCAGTGCCCATGTAGGCCTCAATGACCAGCGGGGTTTTCGACACCTCTGAATAAGTGCCATCGGCAATGATGGCGCCACGCTGCAGCACCGTGATGCGATCGGCAATGGACGAAATGACATTCATGTTGTGTTCAACCATGAGAATGGTGCGACCTACAGAGACTTTTTTGATCAGCTTCGTTACCCGGTCCACATCTTCATGACCCATGCCCTGGGTGGGTTCGTCCAACAGCATTAACTCGGGCTCCAGGGCCAGCGTCGTGGCTAGCTCAAGCGCACGTTTTCGGCCATAGGGCAGGTTCACGGCCAACTCACTGGCGAAGTCTTGCAAATCGACCTCGGTCAGCAACTGGAGGGCGCGCACATGCAGGTGAAGCAGTGAGTTTTCAGCTTTCCAGAAATGAAACGAGGTGCCCAGATTGCGTTGCAGGGCGGCGCGCACGTTCTCCAGCACCGACATGTGGGGGAATACCGCCGAAATCTGGAACGACCGAACGATGCCACGCCGTGCTGTTTGGGCAGGTTCTTCTGTTGTGATGTCGGTCCCGTTGAAGAGGATGCTGCCTTTGGTTGGCTGCAAAAACTTGGTCAGCAGGTTGAAGAAGGTGGTTTTACCCGCGCCGTTAGGACCGATCAAGGCGTGAATGTGTCCACGTTTTACCTTTAGGGCGACGTGATTGACGGCCACGAAACCCTTGAACTCCTTGGTCAATCCATGCGTCTCAAGAATGAATTCCTCTGACAAATTGATCTCCGGCTGCGTCGTTTGAAGTGACGGGCTCACAGTCCCGCAACATGAAACTGGATGCTACTGATTTGCATTGCTCTGCGTTAGCGGGTAAGTCCTTAGGTAGTTCTACCGTTTCAGCAACAGCTGTGCAGTGGTTCAACTTTGTTTGCTTAAATTAATTAAATTCCAAAGTGTATATAAATATGAAATATATATTTATATATTAATATATTTGAAATATAAGTTTATTTATTTTAAAAATTATCAATAAAATTTCTTCATCAAGGACCTACCATTGAGGCACTCATTTTTTGGAGCAGTCTATGTGTGGCATTGTTGGCGCAGTCTCGGTTCGTAACATCGTTCCTATCCTGGTGCAGGGTCTTTCACGGTTGGAGTACCGCGGTTATGACTCCTGCGGCGTGGCGGTTTATGTCAACGGTTTGCAGCGGGCTCGCAGCACCTCCCGTGTGGCTGAGTTGGCCGAGCAGGTGAGTGCCAGCCACCTCGAAGGCACAACGGGCATCGCCCACACACGCTGGGCAACACATGGCGCACCGGTGGTTTGTAATGCGCATCCCCATTTCAGCCACGGCGCCGGGGCGGATGCCGCCAGCCGGGCCGGGCGCATTGCCCTGGTGCACAACGGCATCATTGAAAACCACGATGAACTGCGGGCCATGCTCCAAGCCAAGGGCTATGCGTTCCAAAGCCAGACCGACACTGAAGTCATTGCCCACCTGATTGACAGCCTGTACGACGGAGATTTGTTCGAGGCAGTCAAAGCTGCGTTGCCCCAGTTGCACGGTGCCTACGCTATCGCCGTCTTTTGCAAAGATGAGCCGCATCGGTTGATTGGCGCGCGGGCCGGTTCGCCCCTGATACTGGGTGTCGGCAAAGATGGTCAGGAGCACTTTTTGGCCAGCGACGCCATGGCCCTGGCGGGTGTGACCGATCAAATTGTGTACCTCGATGAAGGCGACGTGGTGGACATCCAGCTCGGTAAATACTGGTTGGTTGGTAAAGACCACAAGCCGGTGACCCCGGCACAGCGCCCGGTCAAAACCGTGCTGGCGCACAGCGGGGCGGCCGAATTGGGACCGTACCGCCACTACATGCAAAAAGAAATTTTTGAGCAACCGCGCGCCATTGCCGACACGCTCGAAGGCGTTGACGGCATCGTGCCCGAGCTGTTTGACGGCAGCAACGCCAGCGCCGCCCGGGTGTTCAAGGACATTGATTCGGTGTTGATTCTGGCCTGTGGCACCAGTTACTACAGCGGCTGCACCGCCAAATACTGGCTGGAAAGCATTGCCAAAATTTCGACCCAGGTGGAAGTGGCCAGCGAATACCGCTACCGCGATTCGGTGCCGAACCCACGCACCCTGGTGGTCACCATCACCCAATCGGGCGAAACCGCCGACACACTGGCTGCCCTGCGTCACGCCCAAAGCCTGGGCATGACGCATACCCTGACTATTTGCAATGTGGCCAGCAGCGCCATGGTGCGCGAATGCGAGTTGGCTTACATCACTCGGGCAGGGATCGAAATTGGGGTCGCCTCTACCAAGGCGTTCACCGCGCAGTTGGCCGGGCTATTCTTGTTGACGCTGGCGTTGGCTCAATCCAAAGGCCGTTTGAGCGAGTCCGAAGAAGCCCGCCACCTCAAAGCCATGCGCCATTTACCCGCCGCCTTGCAAGCCGTGCTGGCGTTGGAGCCGCAAGTCATTGCCTGGTCCGAAGACTTCGCCAAAATGGACAATGCTCTCTTTTTGGGACGGGGCTTGCACTACCCGATTGCCCTGGAAGGTGCGCTCAAACTCAAGGAAATCAGCTACATCCACGCCGAGGCTTATCCGGCGGGCGAACTTAAGCACGGCCCGCTGGCACTGGTGACCAGCGCCATGCCGGTGGTCACCGTGGCGCCCAACGACGCGCTGTTGGAAAAGCTCAAGAGCAATATGCACGAGGTGCGCGCCCGCGGCGGTGTGCTCTACGTGCTGGCCGATGCGGATACCCGGATCGAGTCCGGCGAAGGCCTGCACGTCATCCGCATGCCCGAGCACTACGGCGAGTTGTCGCCGCTCTTGCATGTGGTGCCCTTGCAGTTGCTGGCTTATCACACTGCTTGCGCCAAAGGAACTGATGTTGATAAACCGCGGAACCTGGCGAAAAGCGTGACTGTGGAGTAAGGTTTTTCATGTTGCTATTTATTTTATAGCTGCCTACGCAGGCTGGACGGCATCTGCAGCCTATTATTCCGCGCAATTAAAGTCGTAAACAAGGCTCTAGCATTCATGCGGGTTTGCGGGCCGTTGGACTTTTGAGACAGATTTATAAAGTCGTAAACGGTGATGACCGAATTCCGAATGCATCGTACTTAAACACAACGTTTTGAAACATGACACAAACAAATATCAGAATTGTCGGATCGGGTTCTGCACTTCCGGCTACAGCGATAACACGGGACGCATTGGACACCAAGCTGGGCCTGTTGCCCGGTACATTGGCAACCTACGGTGCGGCCCGGCAACGCTACATGTCCATCGACGAGACCGCCGCTGGTCTAGCTGCGCGGGCTTGCCAACAGGCGTTGGCGGACAGCGACCTGGACTGGCATGACGTCGACTGCTTGGTCGCCGCTAACGCAACCCCGGATCAGGTTTTGCCTTACAACGCAGCATTGGTCCACGCAGAGTTGGGGCTGCAGAGGCATCCAATCACAACGTTCGACGTAGGCGCTAGTTGCCTGTCATTCCTGGCCGGGTTGGACATCGTCAGCCACCTGCTGCACAGCGGGCGCTACAAGACGGTAATGCTGGTGTCAGCTGACATTGCCACCTTCGGTCTGAACTGGAAGGAGCTGCGCGAATGCGGCAACTTTGGCGATGGCGCCGCCGCCGTCGTGCTGCGCAAGTCTGCACCAAACGAATCTTCCTGTATCCGCAAGTCCAATTTTCAGACGCTATCCAAGGGTGTGCATTATTGCGAGATCCCGGCTGGCGGGTCGCGCTTTCACCCAGAGCGCATCCAGCAACCGTTTGAACCCCTGACAAAATTTTCGATGGACGGCAAAGCCGTTTTCAAACTGGTGGCGGGCGTAATGGAGTCATTCGTCGACGAACTGCTGACAGCGTCCGAGCGCCGACTGCATGACATCGCGGCGGTCGTACCGCACCAGGCGAGCCGGCTAGCCATTGATCATCTGCGCCGCCGACTAGGCATTCCGGCTGACAAAGTTGTCGACGTGTTTGACGAGTTCGCCAATCAAGTTGGCGCGTCACTGCCGTCGGCGTTGCACCGGGCGATCAGCACGGGCCAGATTCGCCGCGGTGACGACGTTCTGCTGGTCGGCTCGGGTGCCGGCGTCAGTTTGGGCGGCATGGTACTGACCTACTGATATGCAAATTCTTGTCACCGGGGGCACCGGTTTCCTGGGGCGGCACTTGGTCTGGCGGCTGGCCGATCTGGGCCACGATGTTTGCTTCACTGGCCGCGACGTCGAGAAGGCGCACCAGGTGGCAGAAAGTGCGAGCCGACCAGTCACTTTCGCTGCGATATCGCATGCAGCGCCTGATGCGCTTGCCGCGTTGACGCGTGCGATGGCCGGAGCCGACGCAGTCGTCCACTGTGCAGCGCTGTCCTCGCCCTGGGGGCGGTACGAGGACTTTTACGTTGCAAACGTGGAATCGACAGCACAGGTACTGTCCGCGATGTACGTTCACCGCGTTGCGCGGCTGGTGCATATCTCGACACCCAGCATCTACTTCGAGTTCCGCGACCGGCTCGGCGTGCGCGAAGACGAGCCCCTGCCGCCACCTGTCAACCATTATGCCCAAACAAAGAGCGAGGCCGAGCGGCTGGTATGCGCAGCGCCAGTCTCGGCCATCATCTTGCGTCCACGCGGGATCTTCGGCCCGTGGGACGAGACGCTGCTGCCGCGACTGCTGCGGCTACTGCGCAAGAATCGCTTCCCGCTCTTCAATGGTGGCAATGCGTTGATCGATCTGACCTATGTGGATAACGTGGTCAACGCTATCGTGCTTGCGCTCGCGCTGCAGGACCCCATTGAAAGGACCTTCAATATCAGCAATGGTCAGCCTCAGCGTGCAGGAGACTTGTTTGCCCTGTTGGCGCAGACTTTCGGCCTGCCTTGGCATCCGCGGCACATTCAACTATCTACCGGCTTTGCGCTGGCGCGTGCTTGCGAGCTTGTGGGACGCTTGGCGCACGGATGGGAGCCACCATTGACCCGCTACACCGTTGGCACGGTCGCTTACTCGCAGACGCTGGATCTGCAGCGCGCACGCGACCACTTGGGTTATGTTCCTCAGGTGGAGATTTGTGAAGGGATTCTCAGAACATCGACTTGGATGCAAACCCAGGCGGGAGAACAAATGTGTTGAATCCGCTTTCGTTTCAAATGCTGCAGGTTGGCTCGTGCCGGCACCCAGAATGCGTGGCGCTGCGCGGCGGCTCCCTGTGGCCCGTCGAGTTTCCGGCTTTATGCGCACTGATTCGCCACCCGAAGCTGGGAAACTGGTTGTTTGACACAGGCTATGGCGACTACTTTCAGGCGGCAACCAATCCATTTCCAGAGCGCATTTACCGCTGGGTGACTCCCACCTCCCTGCCTGAGAGCGAACGCTTGGTGGTGCAACTGGGAAGGATGGGCCTGCGCCCACAAGACATCGACGGCGTCATCATTTCACACTTCCATGCCGACCACATTGGCGCATTGCGTGACTTTCCGCGCGCCACGCTTGTCTCTTCGCATGCTGGATATTCGCATGTGCACGGGATGTCGCGGATTCGCGGGTTGACACAAGGCTTTTTGCCCGCCTTGCTGCCGGGCGACTTCAAGGACCGCAGCCGCTTCCTAGAAGGTATGTCGTTGGTCAATCTGCCATCCGAGTTGCGCCCCTTTGACCAAGGCTACGACATCCTGGGCGATGGCAGCCTAGTGGCGGTGCCGCTGCACGGGCACACACACGAGCAGTTCGGCCTGTTGCTGCGCCGTGAGGACGGGCGCACCGTGTTCCTGTCGGCGGATGCCTGCTGGTCGCTCAAAGCGCTGCGCGAGTCGCGCCCGCCCAGCTGGCTTGCACAACGTATCTTTGCCGACCGTGCGGGCTACCGGCAGACCTTCGACAAGCTGAAGACCGTATTGCAACACCACCCGGACGTGTTGTTGATCCCCTCGCATTGCCATGAGACCGCCTGCTTACTTATCCACTCCGCTCCACATGTCACTACTTGAAACCGGCATCATGGTCTGGCACCTGCTACGCACACGATGGGGATTGAAGTTCGCCTCACGGGATCGACTCTTGCTTTGGCAGGCGGCGCGAGTGGCGCAATTTCGGCACCGCGTTCTGACGAAGGTTCCACTTTATGCGTCATACGCCTCCAAGGATCCTTTTGCAGCGCCGGTGATGACCAAGGAGAGCTTGCTAGCGAACTTTCAGACGTCGAACCGTCCTGGAATCTGCCTAAACCAGGCCATGAAGGTGGCTGACCAGGCCGAGCTTTCGCGCGACTTTTCACCCTCCATCGGCGATATCTCGGTGGGACTCTCAAGCGGCACGCATGGGCCGCGTGGCGTGTTTTTGGTATCTGCCCGGGAACGCGCAATGTGGGCCGGCATCATGTTGGGCCGTGCGTTGTCAAACCGGCACTTTCTACAGTTATTGAATCCACTACGTTCACCGCTGCGCATTGCGTTTTTCCTGCGTGCCAATAGCAACCTATACGAGACACTGAAGTCACGCCGTATTCGCTTTAGCTTCTTCGATTTGTTCGTCGGCGTTGATACTCACCTCGCAGCACTAAACGCCAACCAGCCCGACGTGCTGGTCGCCCCGGCGCGGGTTCTGGCCTACTTGGCGACGCAGCAGGCTACCGGCGTATTGCACATCGCGCCGACCAAGGTAATTTCAGTGGCCGAAGTGTTGGAGTCAGACGACGCGCAGCGAATCACGCAGGCTTTCGAGACGCCGGTACACCAGCTCTACCAGTGCACCGAAGGTTTCTTGGGCTACACCTGCGAGGAGGGCGTAATACATCTGAATGAGGAGTTCGTGAATGTCGAGCCTGACTGGCTCGACGTAGCGCGCACTCGGTTTAGTCCCATCATCACGGATTTTTCGCGCAACACTCAACCCATAGTGCGCTATCGACTGGACGACGTGCTGCGAGTGCGCGAAGCGCCCTGCTTGTGCGGGCGACACAGTCTCGCACTCGAAGCAATAGAAGGCCGATGCGACGACATCCTCTGGTTCCCTGGTGCAAACGATGGGATGCAGCGGCCGGTATTTCCAGACATCGTGCGCCACGCGTTCCTGGTCGCTGATTTGCCAGGTGACTACCGGGTCGTACAGGACGGCTCGATACTGTCGCTCAGTTGTTCCGATCCGTCTGATGCGGCGCACGCAACTATGCAGTCCGCACTGCAAGGCCTGGCCGATCGCCTAGATCTTCGCCTCCCCGTGCTTGCGCGCTTGCAGTGGCAGGAGTTGCAGTGGACGACTAAGCGGCGGCGCATCGTCTGTATGCGGCGCGGGGGTGTCTGACGCGATGGCTCCGTCTAGCACGCGCCTGAGGCGTATCACGCCCACCGAAAAACTCTATCTTTGTATGGAGTCAGAAATGCCGCCGTTTGCGATCCAGCTTCATATTGCAATGGATCACTTGCCACTGATCGATGCGTTGGTACGTGCGCTGGTCCAGGCCGCTGAAGCAAACCCGACGGCCCGCATGCAGGCACGCGGGCGTTGGTGGTGGGACCAAGGTCGGGCGCCAGGTGTGACACAGGTCGATAAAGGAACCCCCTTCTCACTAGAACACCCGACGCTGAAACGCCGTCTGCGGATGGATTCAGGCCCCCCCATCGAAGTGCTGCATTGGGAAGGTACCGGCTTGGTGCTGCGTTGCGCGCACGCATTGATGGATGCGGCGGGGTTGCTGTACTTTGCACAGGAACTATTTCGCGCCTTGCGCGGTGAATCCTTGCTCGGCTCGCGCGCCGACTTGAATGACTGGAGTCTGCTTTCAGACTCGCCGCACAGGCGCGTTCTCCCGACGTTTACGTCAGAGTGTTTTTCACCCGTTGGACCGCCGCAGGTTCCAGTGCAGTCGGGGTATGTGCACGCATTGCGCCAAGTGCAAGGTCGGGTCGATTCGCCCACTGCTCGCATCGCCTCAGCGCTCGCGCGCACGCACGTCGATGGTATGTGCCGCCTGATGATTCCGGTAGACCTGCGACTGGCGGACGATCACTTACGAACGACGGCCAATCTGAGCAATCCGTTGGTTCTGACCTTCGACAGTCATTGGGACGCGAATGCATGCTGGCGCAAGGTGCTGGCTTCGCTTGGACGCCACGAAGAATACGGCGTGGTCCGCGGTAGCGCGGCACTGCCTTGGCTTCCGCAGCGGATAACAGGATGGCTGCTTGGGGCAGCGCAGGCCTGGCAGGTGCGACGCGGTAGACATTTCTTCACGGCGTTGAGCTCCAACCTGGCACGCACACAGCTCATGTCATTTGCATATGACGGCTTGGTGCCCAAGCGCGTGGGCTTTTTGCCATTCGATACACCTGGTGCAGGACTCAACCTGTTGACCTTGCAGCACGACCATGCCCTGGAGATCGCGGCATCCTGTCCTGCATCCAGCGCAGGGCAAGGCGACTTGTCGCGATTGCTGGACGATATCTGCGGGGAATTGGAACGCGGCGTGATCGCGCAAGCACGTAACCAGGCAAGGATTGCGATTGCTGCTTCATTTACCGCTGAACCTATCGCGGGCGTGCTTACCCATTGGATGCAAACCTTCGGCTTGTCCCTCGTGCCAGCGTTTGCACCATACGGCCAGGTGTTTCAGGCATTAACCGATCCACACTCCTTGTTTGCTTTAAACCGAGGCGGCGTCAACCTCGTGCTGCTGCGTCTGGAGGACTGGTGCCGGTCCATGCCACGCGATGACGATGCGCTTCTCGGACGGCTGCGCACGGTCGCGGACGACTTTCTAGCCGCGCTTGAGAATTTTGTAGCACGAGGCAATGTTCCAGTCGTCGTCTGGCTTGCTCCGCTCTCGCAACGTGCAACCAGGGACGCCAATCTGAATGCCGTCATCGAACCGCTTCAACGCTCAGTTCATTCGGCGTTGCAATGCATGCAGGGCATCCATGCGCTGGACGACGCACAGGTTTGTCACTGGTACCCGGTTGCGCAGGAGGAAGCTCCTGTGGCCGATGCAATGGGTCACATTCCTTTTAGCCGTGATCGCTATGCCGCCGTGGCAAGCGCACTGGCGCGTACCATCATCCATGCTGTTATGCCACCTTTCAAGGTGATCGTCGTTGATTGCGACAACACCCTTTGGCAGGGCATCTGCGCCGAGGTCGGGCCGGAGGGAGTCTTGGTTACTGCGCACCACCGAGCGCTGCAGGAATTCCTGGTACGCCAGGTCAAGTTCGGGATGCTGATTTGCTTGTGCAGTCGCAACGAACCAACCGACGTGCATGCTGTCTTCAGACGCAATGCCTCGATGGTGCTTCGTCTTGAGCATGTTGTGGCGAGTCGCATCAACTGGCAGGCAAAGTCACATAACCTCCGGTCACTGTCCGCAGAACTCAGGCTCGGACTGGACAGCTTCGTCTTCCTGGACGACAGCCCTGTGGAGTGTGCAGAAGTACAAGCGCATTGTCCTGGTGTGCAGGTAGTGCGCTTGCCAAGTGATCCGGCACAAATTCCGTCGTTGCTTCAACACCTGTGGGGTCTAGACCGGTCAGCGCAACCTGGCGAGGTAACGGCTCGGACGAAGTTGTACCTGCAAGACAGGCACCGTGAGGTATTACGTTCGACGACCACGAACTTCCAGGCGTTTCTGGATTCGCTGCAACTGCAGGTCACCATCGCGCCGCCAGAGCTCGATCAGTGGGAACGTGTGGCGGAATTGAGTCGCCGCACAAACCAGTTCAATCTGGCTCCGAAGCCGCGGAGCGCTGCCCAATTCCGCGGACTAGCACCCGGCGTGCATTGCCTTGCGGTGCATGTGGTAGATCGCTTCGGCGCTTATGGGTTGACGGGCGTAGTGACCTGGTGCGTGTGCGAAGGCGTGCTGTGCGTGGACGACTGGATGCTCAGCTGCCGCGTGTTGGGACGTGGCGTTGAACATCGGGTTCTAACTGCGCTGGGGGAGTTCGCGGTGCAAGCAGGCTGTGACAACATCGTCCTTCGTCACGTGCCAAGCGCGAGAAACACGCCCGTTATTGCTTTTCTCGAATCAACCTGCGAACGCTTACCTCCGCTGGAGTCAGAGACCAGCATTCGGTTCGGCATCCCGGCTCAGCGTGCGCTGACAGTTAGGCCGGCGTCGCTTCCCTTGCAAGAACTGACCGAGCATCCGTCACTTCTCGCAGCGGCACTGCCGGCGGGAGTGCTCGATCTCGTTGCCAACACGCGTTGCAATGTGACGCAGATTCGTACGGCGACTGGTGACATATCCACCGATGTAGCTGCCATGACGCACGACGACAACATGCTGGCAAGCCTGCTAGCGATGGCTCGCTCGGTCGGCGTAGTCGGACTCGATAGCGCATCGCCAGATGAATCACTGATAGAGATAGGTATGGATTCGCTGCAAATAGTTTTGCTGTTAGAAGAGGCTACGCGCGCGTATTGCCCAGGGCGTGACGTTACGGAGCTAGATGTCGACTTGGACGCATTCCTAGCTCAGCCTACGCTACGCGTACTGGCCGCGACCTTGTGTCGCTTAGTGAAAGGAAGTGAGGCATGAGCGCTGAGGAGGACACCGCCATTCAGCGTTGGCGCACCTATGGTCAGTGGGCCGGCGTCAATCTGCTGGCCTTTGGAGTTCTTTATCCGCTTGTCAACTGGTTGACCGGTTTGCGCGCGGATAAGTTCAATCTCTATCTCGACAGTGAAAGAGCCATTCCATTCCTGCCAACTTGGATCTGGGTCTATCTTTCAATTAACCTGTTGTTCATGCTTCCACCCCTATTCCTTCGGACATGCGATATGCCGATACTGGGGCGGCGCATGCTGGCTGCTACCGTCTTCGGTTGCGTGATATTTTTGCTACTTCCGGCTCGGCTGGGGTTCGAGAGAGTGGTGCCAGACGACTGGCCATATCTGCTCGTCTTTGATACTCTGTTTCGGGCAGATGGCCCACACAACCTGATGCCATCTCTGCACGTGACCTATGCGTTGTTATGCATCCTCAGCTTTTTGGCAGGGTCGCGCGGCTGGCTGGCGCGCGCTGTTTGGTGCATCTGGCTGATGTCAATCATGGCATCGACCGTGCTGGTGCACCAGCACCACCTTCTGGATGTCGCAAGTGGATTGTTGCTCGCAGTATTTATTACCCACTGTATGCCTGCGACTCTAAAATTTTGAGTTACGGCAGGCCCAGCATGGTTTGTGTTTGATAGGCCGATCTCGATCAGGCGCGGGTCACTGGGGATGGGCAATCAAACAGCCGCAGCGTCACTTTGCTACGATGCACCATGGCCGCAGATGTGAATAGGCAGAACACTCATCGCTGCGCACATCTCAGGAAATAAGGAAACGACCCCGATGGATACCCAGCAGGCCTACAAGGAATTGGGTTTGGACCCCAGCGCCAGTGATGTGCAGATCAAAGCCAGTTGGCGGCGGCTGGTTGCTGCCTGGCATCCTGATCGCAACGCGGGGGCCGACGCAGGCAGACGCATGCAGATGATCAACAAGGCCTACCAGCACATCCGCAAACTGCGTGATGGTAAAGATGATGGCTTGGGTGACGAAAATGCCAAAGCCTCTCCGTCACCCGGTACTTCGACGCCTGAACCAGATACCTCCAAAAAAATACATGTCCGCAAGGTGCGGCTCTCAATGGAGGATGCAATCCTGGGCTGTACCCGTACGCTGAGCGGCCACTTGACACATACATGCAACAACTGTGTCGGCACAGGGCAGCGTGTGCTGGCGCAGGCTTGCAGCACATGCCGCGGCAGCGGGGCAGTCCGAACAACGTCCCTTTTTGGCTGGATGTGGCGAAACGAAGAGTCGTGCACCGATTGTGGCGGTGACGGGCGCCAGCGTGCGCCCTGTGACGCGTGCGATGGGAAGGGTGAACAGACCGTCACCTATCGACGTCGGGTCCGGTTTCCTGCAGGCGTTCGCGAGGGGCATGAGCTGAGCTTGCCAACGTCGCGTCATGGTGACATGGAGATTGGTCTGGAATTGCAAGTTGAGATTGAGCCCCACCCGTTTTTTGCATTGGATGACGAGGGTGTGCTGCGTTGTGAAATGCCGGTGAATGGCTACGCATGGATGGCGGGTCGTTGGGTGGATGTGCCGACCCCGGACGGAGCGCAGCAGATGCGTTTGAACCGCGATGCGCTGGTTTACCGACTGCGTGGTCAGGGTTTTCCTAGCAAGGTGCGTGGCCCCAGAGGTGATTACCTTGTGAAAGTGGTACCCGTGTTTCCCACACAGGAAGACCCGGTGCAGGAAGCGTTGCTGGACCAGTTGATCACACGTTCTTCCAGTACGGCAGAAGCGGATCCCTCCCAGCCGCTCGGGCAATGGCAGCGTCAAATGAAACGCTGGAATTCCAGCAAAAAAGAGCAGGCACGGGACCATTGACTTGCCGTAGGAATGGATTGCTTGCAGGGGCTGTCCATTCTCAAACAGAACTTCCAACTGTTGGGTATGGCAGGTCTGGCTTCTAAAATCGCCTGATGAATCAACATAAAACAATTGCCACCCACAGTGGCAGCTTCCACGCTGACGACGTTTTTGGCGTTGGCGTCCTCATGGGGGCCTTCCCAACGCACACCTTACTTCGCACCCGCAATAACGAAAAAATTCAGGCCGCTGATTTTGCCGTCGATGTCGGCGGCCTTTGGGACGCTGCCGCGGGGCGTTTTGACCACCATCAACGCAGCTTTACGGGCGCTCGCCCCGAACGCCTAGTGGATGGTGTGGAAACTGCTGGTGTGGGCTATGCCAGCGCTGGTTTGGTCTGGTCTGCGTACGGCGCTGCCTACGTCAAGGCATTAGCCACCAGCCGGGGCTTTGAGCTTGATGCGCCAGCCCTGGCAGAGATCACTCGGTCCATCGACACGTCTTTGGTGCAGTATCTGGACATCGTGGATACCGGTCAGGGTGACGTGGCCCCCGGAATATTCGGTCTATCGGCTTTGATCTCACAACTCAACACCAACTGGATGGAGGAAAAAGGGCTTGATGCTGAAACCAAAGCCCAACTTCAGGAAAGCCGTTTCCGCGAGGCCATGGCCATCACCCGGACATTCCTGGACCGCGCCATTATCAAGAAAGTGTCTCAACTTCACTCCATGGACATTGTGCGCCAGGCCCCGAGATTGCTGGGTGGCAAAGTGCTCCACCTGCAAGAAGGCGGTATGCCCTGGACGCGCGTGGTGGTGGATGAAATGCCCGAGGTCATGTTCGTCATCTATCCTGATTCGGATGGGGATCAGTACCAGCTTAAAACCGTTCCCGTGGAGCCTGGATCATTTGTTGCAAGACTGGACTTGCCAAAGACTTGGGCGGGGCTGCGGGATCAGGAGTTGGCGGCGGTGACGGGCGTGCCAGACAGTGTGTTCTGCCACATGAACTTATTCATTGGGGGCGCCAAAAGTCTGGATGGCGCCATACGCCTGGCTGGGTTGGCGCTTCAGTAAGCAACGGGCACAGTTGTCATGTGCCTGATCGCGTTCAACTGGCAACCCTTTCAACCTGCTGGTGTTTGATGGCCTGTCGTTGATGGGCTTTGAGAGTCGACATCGGCGTGCGTTCAAACTGCCAGAAGGGATCAGCGTCGTATCAAACACCGACTTCAATGTGCCATGGCCCAAAGCGTCCCGTTTGCGCGATGGTTTCACGCAAACCCTGAGGCATAACGATTTTGAAGGTGAAAGCGAGGCGGGCCAACCCGGCATCAAGGCCTTGTTTGCGCTCTTATCCGATCGTCGTACGGCGCCAGACAAGGAACTTCCGCAAACTGGTATCTCGCTTGAATGGGAAAGGGCGCTTTCAGCCGAATTTATCCACACGCCCGATTACGGCACACGAGCCAGTTTCGTGGTGCTGGTTGGGCACAACCGTGCGGATTTTGTGGAGCGTAGTTTTGATGCCAAGGGCTTCACCGGCGAAGCTCACCTGCGAATGGATTGGCAACGTCACCCTTGACGCCGGGATTGGCCTGCATCGGATGAAAAGCAGGCGTGGGCAATGGATCAAATGGCTGGCCTCTCACCTGCAGTGTTGTGCGGCACTATCCGTCTCTATTTCTCGAAACCGCCAGACTCGGAGATGCGCCGGGCATATACGGCCAACACGATGCGCTCGGAGTGCACCAGGTAGTCGCTCAGGGAGTTGGCGCTTTCCTGCAGCTTGCCTGCCTCAAACAGTTCCAGAATCTTCACGTTGTGATCGATGTACGGCGCGTGCAGAAACTCAGGGTCATTGAGTAGGCCGAAAGCCAGTCTTAATTCGGCCAGCAGGTGCGAGAACATCACGTCCAGCCGCTCGCTGTCGGCCAGTTCAACGATGGCCATGTGAAATTCCATGTTTGCTGTGCCCACGCCTTGCCAGTCGCCTGCATCGCGGCATTTGAGTGCCATGTCCACGGCGTCGCGCATGTGTTTTTTGGCCGGATGGCGCGGGTAGGCCTGGGCTAGTGCCTGGCACTCGATCAGGCGGCGCACGCGGTAAATGTCAATGATGGAGGCAATGCTGGGGATGGCCACCGACACGCCGCAGTTGGGCGCATGCCGCACCAGACCTTCTTTGGTGAGGATGCGAAAAACCTCGCGCAAGGTATTGCGTGAGATGGCCAGGCTCTCACTCAAGGCCGCCTCAGACAAGCGCTGACCGGGCGAGAACTCGCCTTTCACAATCTTCTGGCGAATCAGATCGGCCGTGCGTTCATTCAGTGTCAGCGTGTTTGCCGGGAGTTTGGGTGTCATACGTGAGAGAAGAAGTTGCGGCAGTAGGCAGCCCTGCCGGGGATTCGCTGCCCTGAAGCCGAAGTGGATTGCGCTTTTTACCAGATTTCCAGTACCCGCTTTCAATCTTTCCCTGCAAATTCGGTGGCAAACAGGGGTAGGACCATCATTCATCAGGGTTTATACGGGTGCATAAATTGCACTATTGCTGGGCATAATCTAATTAATGCACTGCAATTAGTAATATGTTGTTCAACAATAATGAATTTATAGTAGTTTCACAATCTATTCATTGTTCTTCGCTAGGCATGCATTTTGCGTCATGACCTGCGCTGGCAGGGGGTACGGGGTCAGCACAAGGACCGGGTTTTATTTGTTCAACGAAAGGTCAATATGACGAGTGGTATCAATCTGTGGCCGCTGATCGGGGTAGCGGTCATCATTGCGGGCTTTGTCCTGCGCTTTAACCCCATGCTGGTGGTTATCACCACGGCCATCGTGACGGCGTTTGCGGCGGGTTTTCCCATCGACAAAATACTGGCCGCCATCGGCACCGGGTTCATCAAGACCCGCAACCTGCCACTGATCATCTTGCTGCCGCTGGCGGTGATTGGTCTGCTGGAGCGCCACGGGCTGCGCCAGCATGCGCAAAGCTGGATCAGTCGCATCCAGTCGGCCACTGCCGGGCGCCTGCTCCTCATTTACCTGGGCGCGCGTCAGCTCACCGCCGCCATCGGTCTGACCAGTCTGGGCGGGCATCCGCAGATGGTGCGTCCGTTGCTGGCGCCCATGGTGGAGGGTACGGCCGAGGTTCGCTACGGCAAGCTGCCTGATGCCGTGCGAAACAAGCTGCGCGCCTATTGCGCCGCCACCGACAACGTGGGCCTGTTTTTTGGTGAAGACCTGTTTGTGGCGTTCGGTGCCATTGTGCTGATGACCACCTTCTTGCACGAAGCTGGTATTGATGTCGAGCCGATGCGCATGGCCATGTGGGGCATCCCAACGGCGATCTGTGCGTTTGTCATTCACGCCTGGCGCCTGCAACGACTGGACAAAATGTTGACGCGTGAACTGGCGCTAGCCCCTCATGCTGGCAACGCTGCCAGCGCCACTGCCAAGGGAGTTTGATCATGATTTTGTCCATCCAACACCTGTATTACCTGGTCGGTGCCATTCTGGTTCTCACGGCGGGCATGACGCTGGCCGACACCCAGCACCCCAAGCGCTATTCCAGCGCCTTGTTCTGGGCACTTTATGCCCTGGTGTTCCTGATCGGGGAGAAGTTGCCACCGGTCTGGGTTGGCGCGGGCGTGGTCGTCATGGCGCTGATCGCAGGTTTCAACGGCGTGGGCGCAGGCCACCACGCGGCGCGCACGGCCGAGCAATACCTGGCCAGTGCCAAGCGGCTGGGCAACAAGCTGTTCATGCCCGCGCTGGCGATTCCGCTGGTCACGGTGATTGGCACTTTGTCAGCCAAATCGCTCAGTATCGGCGGCTTGCCCTTGATTGACCCTAAGAACACCACGCTGGTGAGCCTGGGCATTGGCTGCGTGATCTCGTTTGGTCTGGCCTGCTGGCTCACAAAAGAGAGTCCGGTGCAAGGCATCCGCGAATCGCGCCGCCTGACCGACGCGCTGGGCTGGGCCCTGGTATTGCCGCAAATGTTGGGCATGCTGGGCTTGGTGTTCTCCGACGCGGGCGTGGGCAAGGCCGTGGCCTATGCCACCACCAGCTACATCAACATGGACATCCGCTTTGTGGCGGTGGCGGTTTACGTGATTGGCATGGCGCTGTTCACCGTGGTCATGGGCAACGGCTTTGCCGCTTTCCCGGTGATGACTGGCGGCGTGGGGGTGCCGATTCTGGTGGGCGTGTACCACGGCAACCCGGCGGTGATGGCTGCCATCGGCATGATGTCGGGCTACTGTGGCACCCTGCTCACGCCCATGGCCGCCAACTTCAACATCGTGCCTGCTGCATTGCTGGAGCTGCCGGACAAAAATGCGGTGATCCGGGCGCAGGTGCCCACGGCGCTGACGCTGTTGCTGGCCAACGTGTTCCTGATGAACTTTTTGATGTTCCTCTGAACGGGAAGCACCATGACCGCTCCATCACGAATTTTGCTCACCGGCTTTGAACCCTTTGAGCGTGACACCCTCAACCCCTCGTGGGAAGTGGCGCGTGCGCTGCACGGCAGCTTGTGCGGCGCAGCCTCGGTGCAGGCGGTGCAATTGCCCTGCGTGTTTGGCCGCGCGGTGGAACAGCTGGAGCAGGCACTGCACCAGTGGCAGCCGCAGCTGGTGTTGGCTTTGGGGCAGGCCGGTCGGCGCAGCGAGGTGTCGCTGGAGCGGGTCGCCATCAATGTGGATGATGCCCGCATGGCAGACAACGCGGGCCAGCAGCCCATAGACACGCCGGTGGTCACGGGTGGCCCCAGTGCTTATTTCTCGACCTTGCCGATCAAGGCCATCGTGCGTGACCTGCGTGCTGCGGGGCTGCCGGGTGCAGTGTCCAACACCGCAGGCACCTTTGTCTGCAACCATGTGTTCTACGCCCTGATGCACCGCCTGAGTGAACCGGCCTGGGCGGGTACCTGAGGTGGCTTCATCCACTTGCCCTATTTGCCCGAGCAGGCGGCTTACCACTCCGGTGCGTCCAGCATGGCGTTGGCTACCCAGGTTCAGGCCCTGCAAGTGATCATGCGCACGGCCTTGGCGGTGCATACCGATGTGCTTGAAACCGCAGGCCAATTGCATTAACAGCCCTGCGCAACTTTTGTGGATTTCCTATGAACATCGATTTGAACAGTGACCTGGGTGAGAGCCTGGGCGCCTGGCGCATGGGCGACGATGCCGCCATGCTGGGCATCGTCAGCAGTGCCAACGTGGCTTGCGGCTTTCACGCCGGTGACCCGGCCGGGATACTGCGCACGCTGCGCCAGGCGCAGGCCAACGGCGTGGTAGTTGGCGCCCATGTAGGCTACCGCGATCTGATCGGTTTTGGCCGACGCAACATGGACGTGGAAAGCGCTGACCTGATCGCCGACGTGATCTACCAGATTGGCGCGCTCAAGGGCCTGGCCGCCGCCGCAGGCACCACCGTTCGCTATGTCAAACCGCATGGTGCGCTCTACAACACCATCGCCCATGACGCACGTCAAGCCAACGATGTCATCACCGCCATTTGCGAGGTGGACCCCAGCCTGATACTGGTGGGGCTGGCGGGCTCGCCACTGCTGCGCTGGGCGCAAGAGCAGGGCCTGCGCGTGGTGGCAGAAGCCTTTGCCGACCGGGCCTACACCTCAAGCGGGGCGCTGGTGTCGCGCCGCGAACCCGGTGCCGTGCTGCATGATGCGGAGTTGATCGCCCAGCGCATGCTGCGCCTGGTGGGTGACGGGGTGGTGCAAGCCATTGACGGCAGCACGGTAGCGATCCAGGCCGACTCGATCTGTGTGCATGGTGACAACCCCGACGCGGTCGCCATCGCCCGCCAATTACGCGCACACCTGATTCAAGCCGGAGTGAGCATCACACCGTTTGCAGGTGCAGCGCCATGATGCGTTTCTTGCCTGTCAATTTAAATGCTTTGCTGGTGGAGCTGGACAACCTGGAGCAAACCCTGGCCCTGCTGGATTCGCTCAAGAGTGACCCCATAGCTGGTATTGAAGAACTGGTGCCCGCCGCCCGCACGATTCTGGTTAGCTGGCGCCCCAGTGCCTGCAACATGGCCGAGTTAGTAAATGAGATCAGCCAGCGCGATGTCAGCGCCCGCGCCCAGCGCAGCGGCACGCTGATCGAAATCCCCGTGCACTACAACGGCGAAGACCTAGCCGATGTAGCCGCGCTGTTGGGCATCACGCCCGAAGAAGTCATTCGCCGCCACACCGGCAGCGAATACACCGTGGCCTTCACCGGCTTTGCACCGGGCTTTGCTTACCTCAGTGGTGGCCACCCCAGCTTCAATGTGCCGCGCCGCAGCACCCCGCGCACCCGCATTCCCGCTGGTGCAGTGGGATTGGCTGGGACGTTCAGCGGTGTCTATCCGCAGGCCAGCCCTGGCGGCTGGCAGATCATTGGCGTCACGCCCACGGCGATGTGGGACCTTTCGCGCGAACTGCCCGCGCTGCTGCAACCCGGCTACCGGGTAAAGTTTATTGAAGTCGCTACGCTTTCAATAGCTGCTCACGCAGTATTGACGGGGGCTACAGGTCAAAAACATATTGAGGCTTTGTCATTCAAAACGCTGAATGGCGCCGCGCTTGAAATTATCTCTCCCGGCCTGCAAACCCTGTTTCAGGACTTGGGTCGCCCCGGTCAGGCCGGGCAGGGCGTGTCGGCCTCCGGCGCCATGGACCAAGCCGCACTCAAGGCCGCCAACCGGCTGGTCGGCAATACCTCCGATCGCGCCTGTCTGGAAACCGTCAGCGGCGGCCTGCGACTGCGCAGCCGGGGCGACACGGTGGTGGCGGTGACCGGGGCCGATGCGCCCATCACGGTCACCAGCGCCAACGGCCACCTCTGGCAAGCCGCACGCTACCAGCCGCTGGCGTTGACTAAGGGCGACACCCTGAGCATCGGCCAGCCGCAGGCGGGTCTGCGCAGCTACCTGGCGGTGCGCGGCGGCTTTGCCGTGGCCCCGGTGTTGGGCAGTTGCTCAACCGACACGTTGGCCCATATCGGCCCACCACCGTTGAGCGTGGGTGATGTGCTGGCCATCCAGCCGGTGCTTCAGGGTGCCGTGGTGGGCCTGCCCGAAGAGGCGCCCGCCGACCTGCCCACAGCGCAAGATGTAGTTACGCTGGACGTGGTGCTGGGTCCGCGCACCGACTGGTTCACGCCCGAGTCGCTGGAGCGCTTGCGCAACCAGCTTTGGCAAGTCACGCCGCAATCCAACCGCATTGGCCTGCGCCTGGCGGGCGAGCTGGCATTGGCGCGCGCCGTGTCGGACGAATTGCCCAGCGAAGGCACCGCTTGGGGCGCGATCCAGGTACCACCCAGCGGCCAGCCGGTGCTGTTTCTGGCCGACCATCCGCTCACGGGCGGCTACCCGGTGATTGGCTGTGTGGCCAGCTACCACTTGAACCGGGCCGGGCAGATTCCGGTTAACGCCTGGGTGTGCTTTAACCCGATTGGTGACTTTGTGCCGACCACCCATGCGTCGCCGTGCGACCCCATTGATTCCAAGAGAGAACCCTCATGAAAAAAGTACTGATTGCCAACCGGGGCGAAATCGCCGTCCGTATTGCCCGTGCCTGTGCCGACTACGGCGTGAAGTCCGTGGCCGTGTATGCCAACCCCGACCTCGATGCCTTGCATGCCCGCATGGCGGACGAGGCTTATGGGCTCGATGGTGACCGCCCGGCGGATACTTACCTGAATATCGAAAAATTGTTGGCGGTTGCCGCACGCAGCGGGGCCGATGCGGTGCACCCCGGCTACGGTTTCCTGTCCGAGAGCGCCGCCTTTGCCCAGGCGGTGATCGACGCGGGACTGAACTGGATCGGCCCTTCACCCGAGGCCATTGCCTGCCTGGGGGATAAGGTGCAGGCCCGCAAGATTGCCCTGAAGGTCGGCGCCCCGCTGGTGGTGGGCACCCCCGAACCGGTCAAGGATGCGAGCGAGGTGCTGGCCTTTGCCGAGCAGCACGGTCTGCCGATCATCATCAAGGCGGCGTTTGGCGGCGGTGGGCGGGGCATGAAGATCGCTTGGCGCCTGGACGAGGTGGCCGAGCTGTATGAGTCCGCCGTGCGCGAGGCCATCACGGCGTTTGGGCGGGGCGAGTGTTTTGTCGAGCAGTTTCTGGATCGCCCGCGCCACATTGAAGCGCAGATGCTGGCCGACAAACATGGCCATGTGCTGGTGCTGGGCACGCGCGATTGTTCATTGCAGCGGCGCAACCAAAAGCTGGTCGAGGAAGCGCCCGCACCTTTCCTGAGCGACGCGCAACGCCACCGCATCCACCAGGCAGCGCGCGACATCTGTACCGAAGCGGGCTACACCAGCGCGGGCACGGTGGAGTTTCTGCTCAGCGGCAACGGCGCCATCTCCTTTCTGGAAGTGAACTCTCGCCTGCAGGTGGAGCACACCGTCACCGAACAAACCACCGGCATCGACCTGGTGCTGGAGCAGTTGCGCATTGCCGATGGCCACGCACTGACAATCACCGAAACGCCAGAGCCCCAGGGCCACGCCTTTGAGTTCCGCATCAACGCAGAGGATGTTGGCCGCGGCTTTTTGCCTTCGCCGGGACTGATCACCACTTTTGCGCCGCCTTCGGGGCCGGGGGTGCGGGTGGACAGTGGGGTGGCGTCGATGTCCACCGTGCCGGGCACGTTCGACTCGCTGATGGCCAAGCTAATCGTCACCGGCGCCACGCGCCAGCAGGCCATTGCCCGTGCGCGCCGGGCGTTGAAAGAGTTCCGCATTGAAGGCGTTGCTTCAGTGCTGCCGTTTCACCGGGCTGTGATGGAGCACCCGGATTTTGTCTGCGAAGAGCCTTTCACGGTACACACGCGGTGGATTGAGACCGACTTTGCCAACACCCTGGCCGCCGCCGCCCGCGCGGAACCGGCACCGGATGCCGGTCTCTACCGCACAGCCATGGAAATTGACGGTCGCCGCGTCTCGCTGGGATTGCCTGCCGAGTTGCTGCGTGGCTTGCAGTCGCTGGGTGGTGGCACCGGCGTGGCCACGGCCCATACAGCCGCTGTCCCTGAAGATACGGGTGTTGTGGCCTCACCTATCGCCGGTACCTTGCAGTCGTGGACCGTGACAGACGGCAGTGAAGTCAAAGCGGGTGAGGTGATTGCCGTCATGGAAGCCATGAAGATGGAGATGCACGTCACCGCCCACCGCGCCGGGCGCATCACGATCAAGGCGCAGGTAGGCAGCTACCAGAACGCCGGGGCGACGCTGGGGCGCATTGAGTAAGCCCTGAATTTCTGGACTACCGGGTTCTGGGGCGCCAGTACCCTGCCGGGCAGTTCACACGCCTGTGAATATTGTTGATTGGCAGTTGCTATTAAATGTGTAGCTGCTTACGCAAGCAATGCGGGGGTTTTAGGCATAATTTGCATATGACTGCCGGTGGCAAACGCGCCGTGAACGGAGCGTTTCTAGGAACAGGCTTCACTTCAGAAGCCCAAGACGGGGTCACCATTGAATCATTTGAAATGACAACGGCATGATGTGATTCTTACCGGTCTTTTTTTGACTCATCCTGCTAGTCAGGTGAAATAGTCCCACCCAGTAATTTGGGGTGTTGTTTCAGGAGTGAGTCATGCAAGTGTTGAACACAAGCGTCGTCAATGGTGCGAGGATGCTTGAGATCAACTGGGATATTCAGAATAACTTTGGACGGTTGCGTGGAGAGAAACAGGACCCTGTCAGCCAGGCTTAGCGCTTCGCGCAAGCTATGGGTAACGAACAACACGGTGGGTGACGTGGATATCCATAGTTCTTGCAGCAGTCGTCGGAGTTGATTGGCCGTGGGGGCATCAAGCGCCTGAAATGGTTCGTCCATCAGCAACAGTTCCGGCTCGACGATAAAGGCACGTAGCAGCGCGACTCGGCGCTGCATGCCGCCAGATAACTGGCCTGGGAACATTTCGCCACAGCCTTGCAAACCAACCAAGGTCAGCCACTCCTGCAACGATCTTTTTTGATGCCCGCGTGATGGGGCTGTCAGCACCAGTTCCAGGTTTTTCTGCACCGTGAGCCAAGGCATCAGTCGTGCTTCCTGAAACATGAAACCAATTTTTCGGTCTGCTGGAAGTGTTTGACCGCAATGGAAGCTAACAACGCCTTCCATATCCTGGTCAAGACCTGAAATCAGATTGAGCAAGGTCGTTTTGCCGGCACCGGATGGTCCCACGATGGCAATGAATTCACCGGGTTGTGCTAGAAATGAAAGACCTTCAATGGCACAACATCCATTGGCATAGGTTTTCTTGCGGATATCGACCGTTAGCAATGTCATGAGCGCCACCGGTTTATGCGTGTTTCAAGCGGGCGAAAAATCAGTATTTCAATACCGAAGATGACCAAAGCAAAAGCCAGTGTGTAAGCCAGGATGCCGGTCATATCAAAAAAGTGGAAATAGCTGCTAATTTGGAATCCAACGCCGTTGCTGCGACCCAGCAGCTCGACCACCAGAACGATTTTCCAAATGATCGCTAGGCCATTGCGAGCCGATCCAAACAGGTAAGGCGTGAGTTGTGGCAAATACACCTTGAAGAAAGTTGCTTGGCGCGATAGCCGATAAACTTTGGCGACCTGCAGCAGGTTCTTGTCGACAGCTCGTGCACCTTCTCGAATGCTGATGGCAACCATTGGGATTTTGTTCAGGGTGACGGCGATGACCGCCGCTGTTTCTGACAAGCCGAACCAGATGTAGCAAAGAATAATGGTGACCAGAGCCGGGATGTTCAAGCTGAGGATCAGAAACGTATCGAGTAGTCGGTCCCAGTTTTTTGACCAGCCCATCAGCATGCCAATGGCGACGCCTATCAGCATGGCAGCCGTAAAACTGATGGCAACCCGGCGCAGTGTCATGCCCAGATGAAATAGCAACTCTCCGTTGTAAAGCTCTTGCCACAACACTGAAATGACGGCGCTTGGTAAGGGGAGCGATCTGCTCTCAATGACCGATGCCAGCGCTTGCCAGATGCAAACAAGCAAAAATAGCGGCAGGATCCGGGCCCACCGGCCTTTGGCAAATTGAGCTGCAAATCTCAATGCGCTTTGCATTGCGGGAGTGAAAAGCCGGGCCAAAATGTTCCACTCGACAGGCTTTTTGACTTGCCAACCAGTTTCTCTCCACCAATATCAGCCAGTATTTTGAAAGTAGCAGCGACTGCATTCAGGGTGTCTTGATCTGAGCAGCTTGGAATACCGGCTCGAAACTTGGCGCGAAGTGCTTTGAAAACGACATCATTTTCTACGCGCATTTTGGGCCTGATCTGACTCCATTGATCATCCGAAGTAGCCAATATCGCTTTGGCCTCAAAAGAGGCATCGAGAAAATTTTTGACAAGGGCCGTATTGGCTGAAGCCCAATCTTCACGAAACACCCAGCCGATCAAGGGGATAGGTTTTTCTACGCCCAGGCCTTTGAGCATTTCAGGCAGTTCAATCAAGGTCCGCATACCGCCAACTTCCAGTCGGGCCGCATAGGGCCATGTATTGAGTACAGCATCCAATTGCCCCCGCAAAATAAGTTCATTGAGCAAGGGTGGCGCTGCATAGCTGGGTTCTGTGAAGTGGGTCAGATCAGCACCGAGTTTGCGCTGGGCATAGGCTCGCAACAGGATCCATATTTTGTCCGCAGGACCGCCAGCAACGCCAAGTTTTTTCCCTTTTAAATCGGCTAGTTTCCTGATCTCGCTTTCGGCTTTGACCATGACTGAACCGACTGCATTGGAATACGGTGCGAACGTGTAAAGGTTGGACTCTGCGCGCTGCCGGGACACCCAAATCCAGTCAGAAACAATCATGTCAACTGCGCCACCCTGCAGCGCAATGGTGGATGCATCCGCCGAAGCCAGGGGAACAATTTTTAAATCAATACCGCGTTTTTTGGCCAGTTCACGAGTTTGAATAACTTCCAGTTCCCAATTGACGGTGCCAAATTCAAGGACGCCGATCCGTAGCGGAGTTAATGGTTTTTCACTGGCCTTCAGGTTAGTTAGTGCAAGCAGCAATAGCAACAGGGTCAGGGTGCGAAGTAGAAGGCGAGTGGACATGGGACGCTTTTATCTGGGTCAGATCACGGCAAAGAAAAAACTAAAATTACGCTGCCGCCCAAGGCACACCTTGCTCAGAAAATATTTTGGATATGCGGCCATCCGTTGACATGCTGTTAATGGCGGTTTGCAACTCGCGGGCCAAATCGGTAGAGTTCTTTTTGACAGCCAGGCCGACAGCCCAGCCACTTCGAGGAGCGCGGGGTATTGGCATAGGGATGACCTTGAACTGCTTGTTGCCCTTGAGCACACTGTGCAGCTCGGAAGCATTGCCGGCCGCAACATTGACTTCTCCAGATAACAGCATGCTCGCTGCTGCGGTGCCGTCATCCATATGGGTCATCAATTGTTCTTTGTAAGCGCCGTCGTCCGCACCCAGAAGCAGCCAGCCGGCCAGCGTCTGACCTGCTACGGCAACTTTCAGGCCCTTGAGATCGGCGAGGCTTTCAAGCCGGGGCACATCGCCAACACGGTAGGCAAGCGCAATCGTTTCCTTGTAATAAGGTGCGAAGATCAGGCTCTGCTTCTGACTGTCCATGAGGGGCTTGTCAACGGGGACATGCATCAATACATCGGCTGGACCAAAGCCAAGGTAGTGACCTTTCCAAACCATGTTTCGAAGATCGTCTTCCATGCTTTCGCCTGCATTGAAAGGCAACAGACTCAGCGTGACGCCCAGTGCAAGCGCCAACTGTTCAGCAATACTGACATCAATGCCTGCACCGTTCACATGGAAAGGCGGCATCGCGTTGTACACCGCAACCACAAGACTTCCGCGTTTGCGAATCCGGGTGAGTGCATCAGTCTCCTGTGCTTGGGCTAAACCGATGGCACCCCCGAAAGACAATGCAGTGCCTGCTTGCAGCAAACGTCGGCGACTCATCCCGATTTCATTCGTCATCGTATTTCCTTTTTTAAATAGCCAACATGTGCGCTTATTGTGATGGGACATTACTTGGCTGAAACCAAGGGTTTTTCCCGACGTGTTTCAAGATAACTCTTGATAGCCCAGGCAGCTTCCTGGTTCAACATGCCCTCAAAGGGCGGCATATAAACGGCTCCATTGCGGGTGACACCATGACGAAACCGGCCGACAAAATAGGCATCAACTTCTCTCACGCACTGGGTTTGTTTCTTTGCTATTTTGAGTGTGGCGCATTCGTTGTCAAGTTTGCGCAAGTCAGGTGCGATGCCACCAGAGATGGCCTCCAGACCATGGCAGCGAGCACAATTTTGATTGAAAGCGGATGTGCCAATCTTGATGGCTTCAGCATTGCCGCTGTAAGGGTTTGCTTCTTTCCAGACCTCGCCGAGTGTTGGCAAAGTGGAGGTGTCAACCGCTTGCGGCGTCACATTGCCATGCGACCACGCGGCGCTTGAAAGAGAAAGTAACAAAGCAGAAAAAATGCAGGAGGAAAGCTGGAGTAGTTTGGAGTGAGTTTTCATGTGGCTGATCTGTTGGGTTGATACACATGAAATCAGCAGCAACTACTATGCCAGCTGATGACAGTATCGAAAATACTGATGGCGCATAGATTCCTCTAGCCGTACACTGCGCTTTTATTGAGTTCAGGGGGTGACATTTGCCGCTGAGCAAGGTATAGGCGATCACTCAGGGTATTTTTCTGATCCAATTCGCCACAAGACGAAACAGTAGATAGTCAAAAAATACGGGATTACCCGAACAGGAGACAAGTTCATGACTGCAAGCTTTGAAAATGCCACACTTGATGAGAAGTTGATGCCTGTAGCCTATCGGCAATATGGGCATGATACTGAGCTGGGTTTTCCGAATCAGCGCAACGTTGAATCGCATGCGCATTTAATTGTTGAATCGCATGCGCGTTGCCAATACCTGGGTTTGAAGAGTTATGACCCAAGCGATTTTTCCGCTCAAATGCTTGCGGATTTTCGAGTGACGCTTGAACGAAACTCGCGCTTGATCGCTCAAGCGACCTCCGTCGTGGAAATGCTGGGTAAACGTGTTGGTGATTTTGGCAGCATGATTGTTTTGACGGATGGGACGGGGACTATTTTGCGAACCCGATGCCAGAGCACTTTTATAGAACCTGCCGAAAAAGTGGCCTTGCGCCCGGGCGTCAGTTGGGCGGAATCATCCAAAGGAACCAATGCGGTGGGGACGGCCCTCATACTGGAGTCTGACATCTGCGTACATGGCAGTGAGCATTACATTCAGTCCAATCAATTTTTGACTTGCGCAGCCTCGCTCATCAAGGATCATTCCGGCAATGTGATTGGCGTGCTCAATGTATCGGGCGACAAACGCTCTTTTCATCCCCACACGATGATGTTGGTGGAGATGTGTGCCCGGACGATTGAAAATAACTGGTTTCGTGACAAGTTCCGGCATTCCATGCAATTGCACTTTCACACCCAGGGTGAGTTGATTGGCACTGCTGAAGAAGGGGTTATTGCCTTTGGGGACGACGGGAAAGTCCTTGGCGTAAACAGGGCTGGCTTGAAGATTCTTGAACTCAGCGCTTCAGCCTTGCGCATTCAGGGCTTACGCATGGTCTTTGGACTGGGTTTTGGGGATCTCATGGACAAGTTGCGGCTTGCAACCTTTACACCTCTGAAAATGAACTTGTCCAACGGCCGGGAAGTTTCTATTCGTGTCAGCTGGAATGAGGCCACCATTTCTACGGGGGGCATGAACATGCCATCCCGCCAAACTCAAAATTCGCCTGTTACATCCATATCCACCTTGCCCAATCCAAGGGCGATACAGGTGGCCAAGAAGGGGCCTTATCAGCTTGACGATCTTGACTTTGGAGACGAAGTCGTCCGTGCAGTGACGCAGAAAGTCCGGCACGTCATTGACAAGGATATTTCAATCCTGATTCTCGGGGAAACGGGCACTGGCAAGGAGCTTTTGGCCAATGCCATTCACCAATTCAGTCAGCGCCGCGACAAACCCTTTGTGGCCATCAATTGCGCCTCCATTCCAGAGCAGTTGATCGAGTCTGAACTGTTTGGCTACGAGGAGGGCGCTTTTACCGGTGCCAAGCGCAAGGGGGCGGCAGGCAAGTTATTGCAAGCCAATGGCGGGACGCTGTTTCTCGATGAAATCGGGGATATGCCCTTGTCATTGCAGGCACGATTGCTGCGGGTTTTACAGGAGCGCAAGGTGGTTCCTTTGGGCGGGCACCGGCCCATGGATATTGATGTCAACCTGATTTGTGCGACGCACCGCAACCTGCGTGAGCTCATTGAGCAGCGCGGTTTTCGGGATGATCTTTATTACCGAATCAACGGCCTTGCGGTCAAGTTGCCCCGCTTGCGTGATCGAACAGACCTGGCTGCACTTTGTCAAAAAATTCTGCAAGAGTTGTCACCCCAGCATGTGCTGACCATTCAGCCATCGCTGATGAAGGCCTTCTTGGCTTACTCATGGCCGGGCAATCTCAGGCAGCTGAACAATGTGCTCAAGACCGCCGCCATCATGGCCAGTCATGAACACGAAATTACCAAGAATCATCTGGCGGATGACTTCGTTGACGAGCTTTCAATGCTGATCGACGAGAAGTCTGTGGCACTTGAGGCGTCCATCCCGCCTTCATTTTTCGAGTCGGCAGATCGCCGCGTTGAGTCATCCAGAAAAGGAGACGATTTGCCAATGCCAAGCGCTCCGTCTTCGATGATGGATAACCTGGAGCAGGTGGAAATCACCACCATCAGGCGTGTTCTTGATGCGTGTGGGGGCAATGTTTCAACGGCATCTAAGCAGCTCAACATCAGCCGAAACACGATTTATAGAAAACTCAAGAAGCAAGAGTGAGTTTGCGCGGGCTCTTGTTGCCAAGGGTTTGATGTGGAGGTTCGAAAGTCATGTTGGCATGGAACGTGCTGAATTTGACTACCCATAGCTACTGAACATTTGCAAAACCATGTGCTCCAAATCGCAACACCCCACCTGCTGGTTTACCCGCGATTAAGACATGCTGTCGATTAAAAATATCAGCAAGCACTACGGTTCCACAGTGGCCTTAAACCAGCTGTCGTTAGATTTGCAGCCAGGTCAGTTCTATGCTCTTTTGGGCCCCAACGGTGCCGGCAAGTCAACACTGTTTCAAGTGCTGACCGGATTGTTTTCCCCTGATACTGGTGAAGTGGAGTTGTTCGGCTTGTCTCTGCGCCATCAGCCGCAAAAGGTGTTGGCCCGTTTGGGTGTGGTGTTTCAACAGCAAGCTCTGGATTTGGACTTGTCGGTCAGGCGCAACCTGATGTTTCACGCGCAGTTACATGGTCTGAGATGGAGCCAGACGCAAGCCTACGCGCAAGCGCTTCTGTCCCAGCTTGGGTTGCCTGACACCCTGGAGCGTCCGGTTCGGGAACTCTCCGGCGGTAACCGTCGCAAGGTCGAGTTGGTGCGGGCGCTTCTGCACAAGCCAGCCCTGATCCTGATGGACGAGCCGACAGTCGGGCTGGATCCCAAGTCGCGTCGAGACCTGCTACAAGCCGTTCAGGCCCAAGTGCGCGAGCACCAATGCATGGTGCTTTGGGCCACGCATCTGGTCGAAGAGGCGCAGCAGGCGGACCGCGTGTTGGTCCTGCATCAAGGCCAATTGATCGCCGATGGTTCGCCCCTCGAAGTCCGTCAGAAGTTGGGCGGCGAGACCCTGGAGCAGGGCTTTATCCAGATCACCCAATCCGCCCGTCCAAAGGAAAATTCATGATTGCAAACCCCCGTTGGGTGTCTGCCCTTTCACTCTCGTTTTGTTTGCTGGGAACGGCGTCGGTGGGCGCACAAAGTCTGGCCTGGGTGTCCAGCGAAAAAAATAACTCAATCACCCTGGTGGATTTGGTCACGGGCAAAGTTTCAGGCACCGTGGCGACCTGCAAACGGCCACGTCACATGCAAGTCAGCCCGGATCGCAAGCAGTTGCTGGTCGCCTGCAGTGACGCCAATGCCGCCGATGTGATTGATCTGGCAACACGTCAATCCGTGCGTCATATTCCCTTGGGTGAGTCGCCTGAAATTTTCGATCTGTCCACCGACGGAAAAACCATTTTTGCCTCTAACGAGGATGATGCTGAATTGAGTTTCATCGACGCGGGCTCGGGCAAAAAAACGGGGCAGGTCCAGGTTGGCAAAGAGCCGGAGGGCGTCAAGGTATCACCCGACGGCAAGACGGTGTTTGTGACATCCGAGGTGGCCAACATGGTTCATGTGGTCGATATCGCCACCAAAACCATCAGGAAGAACGTGGTGGTTGGCAAGCGTCCGCGCCGTTTTGCGATTACGCCGAACGGGCAAGAGCTGTGGGTGACCAATGAACTGGGTGCCAGCATCAGCGTGCTGTCGCTCAAGGACTACAGTGTGATGGCGACCATTGCGCTGGAACTCAAAGGCGCCCGTTCGACCGACATCACCCCTGTCGGTCTGGTCATGAGCAAAGACGGCAAGCGCGCCTATGTCACCATGGGACGGGCGAACCATGTGGCCTTTATTGACGTTGCGAGCCGCAAGATCACGGACCAGGTACTGGTTGGCAAGCGGCCCTGGAGTCTGGCGCTCAGTAAGGATGAGTCAAAGCTCTATGTGGTCAATGGCCTGTCTGACGACATGACGGTGATAGACACCGCCAAGGCCAAAGCCTTGCTCAGCGTGCCTGTGGGGCGTGTGCCGCATACCGTGGTGCTGACGGATTGAAACGCGCCATGTTTATTTCATCACGCGACCCATTGACGGTGTCTGTTCCCCAAGCCTTGCTCATCAGCCTGTTGGTGTTGAACGGCGCCGTGGCTCAGGCGGCGAGTTGGGCCGTGACCGTGCTGGAAGAGCAGAACGCGCCCGAGCTTGAAAAGTCGCGGCTGGATCGCGCCTACCTGGGTCACCCCGGTGGCCCTGCCGCAGACGGCTTGAGTCAGGCGCTGGAGGATGCCCGCTTCGAGCTGGACGCGGCCCGAACCCAAGTTAGCTGGAAAGCGCAGGGCGTCGCCAGCCTGGAAGCCGCCCGGGCGGCGGCGGTGCAGGCCGAAAAGGCCGGTCAGCAAGCCCTGGTGGTGAACCTGCCCGCAAGTTGGGTGGCTGCATTGACGGCGGCAGTCAAATTGCCGGTCATCAATGTCGGCGCGGGTGCCGACAGTTTGCGCGATGCGCAATGCCGACGCAATCTGTTGCACACCTTGCCCAGTGATCGCATGCGGGCCGATGCCATGGCGCAGACGCTGGTGTCGCGCAAGTGGTCACAGGTGTTGCTGCTGGCCGGTCCTTCTGAGGAAGATCGTCTCAGAGCCGCCACAGTTCAGGCCAGCCTACGACGGTATGGCCTCAAGCTGGTGGCGGATCGGCCTTTCAAAATGTCGGCTGATCCGCGTGAGCGAGATTTGGCCAATACAAAATTGTTGACCAGTGGCGTGAGCTATGACGCGGTCTGGGTGGTGGACAGCGATGGCGAATTTGCCCGCACGCTGCCGTACAACATCCAGGCGGCCAGACCGGTGGTGGGCGATGCGGGCCTGGTGGCGCTGGGCTGGCATGCGCAATTCGAACGCTATGGCGCGCCGCAGGTGTCACGCCGTTTTGCCAAAACCTACAAGCGGGCCATGACCCAGCAGGACTGGGCGAGCTGGATGGCCGGCAAGGCTATCAGTCTGGCGGCTGCCAGCCTGAACAAAGGGGGAGCGCCAGAGCTCCTGGCCGCCTTGAATCAGCTGAGTCTGGATGGGTCCAAAGGCGTGTCCATGCAATTCAGACCCTGGGATGGTCAATTGCAGCAAACCATGCTGCTCACGGACGGGCAGGGCGTGATTGGAACGGCACCCGTGGAGGGTGTTCTTCATCCCCGCAACGTGCTGGACACGCTGGGGGCCGATGGTCCTGAAAAACGCTGCCCGAACCGCTTATGAAGAACACCCAAAATATCAGTCAGGCGATGCCCGCAAGCTCGGGTTGGCAGCATGCGCTGCTGGCCCTTCAGGCCATTGTGGGGCGCGAAGTGTTCAAGTTTTCGCGCCAATATGGCCGCCTGCTATCGGCCTTGGTCCGGCCCTTGTTGTGGCTGGTGGTTTTTGCAGCCGGTTTCCGCAATGTCTTTGGCGTGTCCGTGGTCGATCCCTATGACACCTACATCACCTATGACGAGTACATCGCCCCCGGCCTGATCGGCATGGTGTTGCTGTTCAACGGCATGCAATCCTCGCTGGCCATGGTCTATGACCGCGAAATGGGACTGATGCGTCTGCTGCTGACGGCGCCGCTGCCGCGCTGGTGGGTGCTGGCCTGCAAGCTCATCGCCACGACGGTGCTCTCGCTGATTCAGGCGCTGGCCTTCTTGATCGTGGCCGCCCTGCTGGGGACGCAACTCCCGCTGCTGGGGCCGCAACTGGCGTACTTTCTGCTGGCGCTGATCTGCGGTGCGCTGATGCTGGGCTCCATCGGCCTGCTGTTGAGTGTTCACATCCGCCAGCTGGAGAACTTTGCCGGCACCATGAATTTTGTGATTTTCCCGATGTACTTCATCTCCACGGCGCTGTATCCGCTGTGGAAACTGCAGGAGTCCGGCGCCGAGTGGGTGTATCAGCTGGCACGCTTCAACCCGTTCAGCCTCGCCGTGGAGTGGATGCGATTTGCCATTTACGGCAAAGACCCCGGCCTGGCGCCCTGGGTGGTGCTGGGGACGCTGGTGGTGTGCTTTGGCCTGGCTTGCTGGGGTTACGACCCGCAGCGGGGTTTTGGCGCACTGACCAAGCGCGGCCCGGGTGGTGCCGGTTGATGGCAGCACTGCTGCAGGCTTGGTAAATTTATAAGAAATATGGCGCTAGCCCCCGTGTAGTATGCGTGAGTAGCTCTTGTTTTGATAGCGATAGAAGTCGGTTATAGACTGGATGTTATTCCTCGCCACATCCTTACCTCACCTGCCGCCGCCCCAATCCTCCCGTGTCACCAGTCGATGGGATGCCTAAATACGGCGCAAGGTCAAGCGCCAGACAAAACTGTCGACGTTCGAACCCTACCTGCGTGAGCGTGTGGAATCGGCCAAACCACTGTGGCTACCCACAACAGTGCTGTACCGAGAAATTGCTGAGCGCGGCTAGCCAGCGCCTTGCGCCGGGCACATTGCCGGTAAGCCAGTCCATTGCGTCTTCGTTTGTGGTACCGGCATAGGAAATAACGATCTCGTTGCCTTTTTGGTAGGCACGGGCCATGAAGCCATCCGCCAGAACTACGGGAGTGCCTATGGGTTCCCAACCGTCTGGGTAAGGTAAGGTATTTTTCAAAGGCCGTACTTTGTCTGAGTTGCCATAGACGTTTGCGGAGAAAAGTGCGTATTCGAGATTGGTTGTCATATTGTTGCTTCCTAAATTCAGGTTTCAGTTTTTTTGATGCAGAGAGCAAACACGGTGATAGCCTTCGAAGTAGCTCTTTACGGTTTCGCCATCGTTGCCACCGGTTCGCTTACCCTCCCAAGGAATTAGGCCTTTGGCGTCATCCTTGGCGGTGTGTCCCCAATAATCGCTGGACAGATTGAGAAGTGCCTTGTCAGAGGGAAAATCGATCTGTAGGACCTCCGTCCATGCCCCACCAGACCATTTCAAAAACTGGGCAAGATATTGAGTTGGGGGTTTGTCTGCACAAAACAAAAGAGCTCGATCACCAACATAGAGAACAAGGTAAGCAATACCATTGAAAATCTCGAACGCAATTGGGTGGCGGATACTGGTGTCACTCATTTCATGCTTCCAAGTTATTCCCATAGGTTCATATCTAAACTCCGTAGAAATGTCACTGCCTCGGGACGCATTCGGAAACCCACCCGCATACGCGGTGGCCTTGCGCCCAACAATGACAGTGCGACCATCAAACAGTCTGACTTCTTCTTGCCACTCGGCGATGTCGATCTTTTTACCGTTGTGCGTTGCTTGGGTGGATAGGGTTGATTGCATGACATTGACGATTTGTGGGGTTTTGTCGCAGCCGACGCTTGTGAGAGTAGCGACGATGCACAGTGGGATGAGCCATTTAGACATTTGAAAAATCTCCGTTGTTGGTGCTGGAATGACGCCGCGCGCCATCCATGCGCTTTCCCCGCCATTTATTGCCCGCAAGGCGCATGGAATATAAGTGCTTAGAGCAGGCCCACCGGCAGCAATAACCTCTGAATTGATGCAAATCAAAATGGCGTGGGGCTTCGTATTCAAAACGTAGTCATGAGCCAAGTCGAGCATGTTGGGAGATGTTTGCGCTGGATGGCGTCATGGATATAAGCAGCCCGGATGCTAAAAGCTCATCGTTCACCAATCGTTTGCTGAGCGTTCTCCACAGGCATTCATGTAGACGAAATAAGGCGCTAGCCCCCGTTCAGTATGCGTGAGCAGCTCTTATTTTAATAGCGACTGAGGCGGGTTACAGGCTGGGGCGAGGCGTTGACCTGACCGACCTGTTATTTGCCGAATGCATAACGCAGTCCCACCCAGATCATCCGGGGGGCACCAGGCGCATAGAAGGTGGATTGCGGCACCGGATAGCCCGCTGCACTCGATCCTCCCAATGTCCGGGTCACGAAATTGCCGTTGGCATCAAAGCCGGTCGAGCCCAGCTGGGCCGCCGTGTTGTATTGGGTGTCAAAGACATTGTTGATTTGCGCCGTCAGCTGCAACTGGGCGCTCACGCGGTAGTTGGCACCCAGATTGAAGGTCGCATATCCGGCGCTTTCGCCCTGGCCCAGGTAGTTGATGCCATCGGGCTGGTGGGCATTGTTCTCGTTGCCACGCGCGACCGAACCGGACACCGCGACCATGCTGCCATGGAGGGTGAAGGCGGGCGACACCGCATAGTCGGCAAACAACTTGAGCATTTGACGCGGAATCAGGGGGATGCGGTCGCCGGGGCGAATGTTGATAGTGCCATCCAGACCGGGTGATCCGGCCGCGGCCGTGTCGTTGCTGCTGTTGCCGGAGCCATTGACGCTCTCCGCGCTTTGGTAGGTGGCCTCCAGCCAGGTGAATTGCGCCCCCAGATTGAATTGGCCAACGTTGCCACTGAGCCCCAGCTCCAGGCCCTGACGACGGGTGCTGCCAAAATTCTTGAAATAGCCAAAACCGGCCTGGTTGTCGGCCACAAACAGGATGTCGTCCTGATTCTCTGCACTGAAGACCCCGGCATTCCATTGGATATTGCCGTCCGTTGTGCCGCGCAGACCCGCTTCCATCGTGCGCGTGACCACTTGCTTCAAAGGCGGGTCGCCCGCCATCGCGTTGGGCAGTTTGCAGGGCTGATCCGGGTTGGCACAGCCCAACTCAATGGCGGTGGGTGCGCGGCTGCTTTCGCTGTAGCCAGCATAGGTATTGAGTGTCTTGGTCGGGCTGTAGGTCACGCCGATGGCCGGGTTGAAGCGCGAGAACTGGTGCTCGCCGCTGAGCGAAGCCGGGTCGCTGGCAGCATGAATCTGGTCGCGGTTCTCGATGCTAGTGGTGTTGTAGCGCCCGGACAAGGTCAGGTGCAAGTTGTCCCGCAAGGACAAGGTGTCGCTGCCAAAGATGCTCCAGGTTTCAATGCGGCCTGATAGATTGACCTGCGTGTCAAAGGGGGCGCCATCGACATTGACGCCGGTCACGCTGCGGTCCGGGTTCAGATAACCGAGCTGCGAGGACTGTGTGAAATTCACATGGCTGGCGTCATAAGCTGCGCCCGCCACCAACTGGTTGCGCTTGCCGCCCAGTTCGCCTAGCCAGGTCAGCTGGCCCGTCAAGCCGTAGTTCTGCTGCGACGTTTGGGTGCGGTTGATTAAGCCGTTGCATTGCTCCACCGGATTAACGCTGGTCATGCAATCGCTGGGCAGGGCGATCGGCAGAGTCAAGGTGTTTGCGTTGATATCTCCGTTGTACGTTGCTGAGTTGATGTCGCGGTAATACGCATTGCCGGAGAACAGCAGCTCATCATTGATGGCGTGGCTGGCTGCCAGATTAAGGAGGGTGGAGCGGTTTTGCGTCACGTCCGGTTTGGTGTACACGCTGGCCCGGTCGAGTGCCAGCAAGCGCTGTTCTTGCAAGCCGTTGCCGTTGAGTTCATTGTCGGCATGGGCCAGCGTCAACTTCAGGTCGGTGCTGCCCCTTTGCCAGCCCAATTTGCTGAACAATTGCCGCACGTCAGAAGGCGAGTCATTGCGCCAGCCGTCTTCTTTGAACAGGTTGCCGCTGACGTACCAGTTCAGCCCCTGGTCGTTGAAGCCGCCATGCTCGAACTCGATGGCACGCCGGGCGTTGCTGCCAAGGGTGGTTTGCAAGGAAGTCCCCGGATCGCTTCGGCCATCCTTGGTTTGTACCGACAGTGCGCCGCCCAGCGTATTCAGGCCAAACAGCGGGTTGGAGCCCGGCATCAGGGTCATCGTCGAAATGGCTGCGCGCGGAATCAGATCCCAGCTCACCACATCGCCAAACGGTTGGTTCATGCGTACACCGTCCATGTACACCGACAGGCCTTGAGGCGTCCCCAGCAGCGGCGACGCGGTGTAGCCGCGGTAACTCACATCCATCTGAAATGGGTTGCCTTGCGTCTCGTTGACATGCACGCTGCCCATGGTGCGGTTCATGAAGTCACCCAGCTCCAGCGCGCCGCTGCGCGCGATGTCGCGACCGGTGGCGCTTTGCACCGGTGCCGCAATCTCGTTGCGTGGTTGGCCGATACCGGGCAGCGGCGTGCTGCCGATGACCTCCACTGCTGCCAGTGTTTTTTCTTGCTGCGCGTAGGCATCCAGGCTGAAGGCCGCAGTGAGGGCCAGCATGAGCGATGTCTGGAGCCCGATGGGTCGTGCGCGGTAAGAAGTTGCGTGTTGCATAAAGTTGATGGTCAGGCGTCAAAAGTTTCTTTGATTGAAAAAAAATACCGCCCGAGGGCGGTATTTCTGGTTCAGAAAACCATTACTTCACCAGCTTGAACACCCACACAGAGCCACCTTGTTCGAGGAAGCTAACCTTCTTCGCCACTTCGCCACCCCACAGAGGAACGGCACCGCCCCAACCGGAAACCACAGCGACGTATTGCTCGCCATCAATATCGTAAGTGATAGGAGGCGCTACGACGCCGGAGCCAGTCTGGAACTCCCAGACGACCTTGCCGGTGGTCGCATCAGCCGCCTTCAGGAAGCCTTCAGGCGTACCCCAGAACACCAGGTTGCCCGCGGTCGTCAGCACGCCACCCCAAAGAGGCGCATTGTTGGGCACTTCCCAGACGATCTTGCCTGTCTTGGGATTGACGGCACGCAATGCGCCTATAGGGCCATCGCCAGGAACCTTGATGGTGAAGCCTGCGCCCATGTAGGCAGCCCCTTTTTTGTAGGTGACAGGTTCATTCCAGATTTCCATGCCCCATTCATTGGATGGCACATAGAACAGTTTGGTCGCCGGGCTGTAGGCCATTGGCATCTGGTTTTTGCCACCCAGGAAAGCCGGGGCTGTATAGACAGACTTGCCTTTGCTATGGTCGGCGCTGGCGGTCGGATCACCGGGACGGTTTTCAGCCACAAAGTTGGGACGGCCTGTTTTCAGGTCAATGCTTGTGGCCCAGGTGATTTTCTTGATGAACGGAAATGCATTGAGAAGCTTGCCGGTGCTTGCATCGTTGACATAGAAGAAACCATTGCGATCAGCCTTGCCGCCGACGCGTTTGCCATCCATGTCAAAGGTCACAAACTCATTGGCGCCATCAAAATCCCAGGCATCGTTGGGGGTGTTCTGGTAATGCCACTTGATCTGGCCAGTTTTGATGTCAATGGCGACAGTAGAGCAGGAGAACAGGTTGTCGCCCTTGCGCAAGTTGCTGTTCCAGGGGGCTGGGTTGCCCGTGCCGAAATAGGCAAGTCCTGTTTTGCCGTCGTAAGTGCCGCCCAGCCAGGTGGTCGCGCCACCGGTCTTCCACATATCGCCAGCCCAGGACTTGTTCAAAGTACCCGAAATACCGTTCTCAGTCTTGTTGCCGTCCTTGTCATACTTGTAGCCCATATGGCCCTCGACCGTTGGGCGGCTCCAGACCAACTGGCCTGTTTTGGGGTCACGGGCTTCCACGCGTCCGACAACGCCAAACTCTCCCCCCGAAATACCTGTCAACAGCAAGCCGCCTGCAATCAGCGGTGCCGCAGAGGCCGATGCGCCTGAGGCGTAATCCTCGATTTTTTCTTTCCAGACCACATCACCCGTGTTCTGGTCAAGCGCCACAATTTGCGCATCCAGGGTCATGAAAATAACCAGGTTGTCAAACAAGGCTGCGCCACGGTTGATCACGTCGCAGCAAGGCATGATGCCTTCAGGCAGACGATGCTCATATTTCCAGAGCTTGGCGCCTGTTTTGACATCCAGGGCGTAGATTCTGGAGTAGGAACTGGTGACGAACATCTTGCCGTTGTGAATCACCGGTTGAGATTCCTGACCGCGTTGCTTTTCACCACCAAAAGAAAAGCTCCATGCGGGAACCAGTTTTTTAACGCTTTGGGTGTTGACCTGTTTGAGAGGTGAGAAGCGCTGACCTTGGGTGCCTATACCCCATGAAAGAACGTCCTTTGTTTCGCTGGCATCGTTGTCGATCATCTGCTGCGTGACGACGGCTTGTGCCGTCCCTGCCGCAAAGCCGACAGCCATCAGGGTGGCCAATAATTTCAAGCGCATGGGTATCTCCTTTTGTATAAATACTAAAACCAGGTGGGAGGAATTTAAAACTCCAAAGCATGAAATTGCAAAGATCGTGCCTGAACCCCTTTGCTCCTCAATGTGAATCAATATTCCTGTTTCTGCTCGCTTTAAGGGGGTGATTGCGGGTTTGTACGCTCCGGATTAACCCTCAATACTGTGTCAATCATGAACATTGCACACGAAGAAACTGCCAGTGAGAGCCGTGACAAAACCAGTTTCATTGCCCCAGGGTGATTCAGTGGCAGAGGCCAGCCTGAGCGCATGAGTTCATTTTTATGGGGTGGGTGCTGAATTTGGAATTGGCGCAGTAATTGCATTGTTGATGGTGCTGTATTCATTCTGAAAAGTGAATGCAGTTTTATTAAATTAACCACCAAGAGGAGCTCTCTCATGCAATGGACCACACCCGCCTTTACCGATTTGCGTTTTGGTTTTGAAATCACGATGTACATCGCCAACCGTTGATCTGACTGAGCGACGCTTGCCCCCCGATATAAGCGTCGCTCTTTTCTTCCCAGGTTTAAACATATGCAAATACGCGTTTTGGGATCGGCAGCCGGCGGCGGCTTTCCCCAATGGAACTGCAATTGCAGCAACTGTGCTGGCGTGCGCCAGGGTGACCCGGCGCTGACCGCACGCACCCAGTCTTCGATTGCGGTTTCACGCAATGGGCACGATTGGCTGCTGGTCAATGCGTCACCTGACATCCTGGCCCAAGTGCAGGCCATGCCCGAGCTGCAACCGGCGCGGGCTTTGCGTGACAGCGGCATCACGGCGGTGTTGCTTATGGATGCACAAATCGACCACGTCACCGGCTTGCTGATGCTGCGCGAACGCCGTACGGCGCTTCCCCTTTATGCCACGCCCCAAGTACTTGAAGAACTGAACACCAGCCTGCCGCTGATTCGTGTGCTGTCTCACTATGCGGGGGTGGAGGCTCATCCGTTGTCTCTGGCAGAACCTGAATTCGAGGTGGCCGAGCTGGATGACATCCGGTTTTCCGTGCTGCCACTCACCAGTAACGCCCCACCGTTTTCCCCGCGCCGGGATGCCCCGCTGCCGGGCGACAACATCGGTGTGGTCATTGAAGATCTCATCAGCGGCCAGCGCCTGTTTTATGCCCCCGGACTGGTCCGCATGGAGCCCTCGGTGGCGCACGCCATGGCCACCTCGGACGTGGTGCTGGTCGATGGCACCTGCTGGCGCGATGACGAAATGCAGGCGCTGGGACTATCGAGCAAAACGGCAGCGGACATGGGCCATCTGGCCCAGTCCGGCCCAGGCGGTATGCTCGAAGTGCTGGCAGCCTTGCCCAAGAGCACCCGAAAAATTCTCATACACATCAACAACACCAACCCCATCCTGCGCAGCGATTCACCCGAGCGTGCGGCCCTGACGGCTGCTGGCATCGAAGTGGCCTGGGACGGCATGGCCATCACTCTTGGAAATTCAAATGACTGATCACACCTTGGCCTGGGACCATATGGAGTTCGAGCAACGCCTGCGGGAAAAAGGCGCGGCCTACCACATTCACCACGCATTCAATGTACGCTTGAACAGTGGGGAGTGTTCGCCTGAACAGGTGCGTGGCTGGGTTGCCAACCGCTTCTATTACCAATGGTGCATCCCGATCAAAGACGCCGCCGTCATGTCCAACATGCCGGACCGGGCGCATCGCCGACTCTGGATTCAGCGCATGCTGGACCACGATGGGCACGATGATTTCCAGGGCGCCAAGGCCGGCGGCATGGAAGCCTGGACCCGGCTGGGCGAGGCCGTGGGCATCAGCCGCGAGGAACTGTGGTCGCTCAAGGCGGTGGTGCCGGGTGTGCGCTTTGCCTGCGATGCCTATGTCAATTTTGCGCGCCACGCGCCGTGGCAAGAGGGGGTCTGTTCCTCATTGACCGAAATGTTCGCACCGCAGATCCACAAGGATCGTCTGGTCACCTGGCCTGTTCACTACCCCTGGATCGAATCCTCGGGGCTGGACTATTTTCGCAGTCGCATTCCGCTGGCGTCCCGCGATGTGGAGCATGGGCTGAAGGTCACGCTGGCGCATTTCAACACCCGTCCCCTGCAGCAGCGAGCGCTTGATATTCTTCAATTCAAGCTCGACCTGTTGTGGTCCATGCTGGATGCGATCGAGAAGGCTTACCCGGCTTGAGTCCAGTTTGAAACCTAGTGGAGATTCTGATGGAAGTATTGACCCCAACACAAGAACCCCAAGTGCTTTCCTGCGAGGCTCGACCGAAACTCAACAAGATGTTTCGGCTCCAGTGGGAGGAAGTGCAGCAAGGCTACGTGCTGCTTTATCCCGAGGGCATGGTGCAGTTGAATGCCTCGGCCGCCGAAATCATTCGGCGTTGCGATGGACAGACCACGGTGAATGCGCTGGTGGCTGATCTTGAGTCGGCTTTTGCGCAATCCAATCTTCGCAACCAGATCGTGCAACTGCTGGCGCAGGCGTATGTGCGTCGTTGGCTGGTCTGATCCATGCTGCCCAACCCAATCCCTGGTGCAGCGCAGGCCAAGGCGCCCAAGCCGCCGTTCTGGCTGCTGGCGGAGCTCACCTACCGCTGTCCGCTGCATTGCGTGTTTTGCTTCAACCCGACACAGCACGCCGCCCTGCACGATGAACTGAGCACCGATGAATGGATCAAGGTATTGCGCGAAGCGCGTGCACTGGGTGCGACACAGCTTGGCTTTTCCGGCGGAGAGCCACTCTTGCGAGATGACCTTGAAGTGCTAGTTGAAGAGGCACACCGTCTGGGTTACTACACCAACCTGTTGACGTCGGGCGTGGGGCTGACCGAGCCGCGCATCAAGGCGCTCAAGCAGGCCGGTCTGGACCACATCCAGCTCTCCTTTCAGGACTCCACGCGCGAACTTAATGATTTCCTGAGTAGTACCAAAACCTTTGATCTCAAGCGCCGGGTCGCCGCACTGATCAAGGCGTATGACTATCCGATGGTCATGAATGTGGTGCTGCACCGGCACAACCTGCCGCATGTGGGCACCATCATTGATCTGGCGCTGGAGATCGGCGCAGAGTATCTTGAGCTGGCCAACACCCAGTATTACGGCTGGGCCATGCTCAACCGCGAGCACTTGATGCCCACCCGCGAGCAACTGCAGACGGCCGAGGCCGTGGTCAACGAATACCGGATGCGAATCGGTTCGCAATGCCAGTTGTTTTACGTGGTGCCAGACTATTTCGAAGAGCGGCCCAAGGCCTGTATGAATGGCTGGGGTAGCGTCTTCCTGACGATTGCACCCGACGGGATGGCACTACCTTGCCACAATGCGCGGGACTTGCCAGGGCTGAAATTTCCTTCGGTACGCGAGCAATCGATTGCCGACATCTGGCAGAACAGCCCCGGCTTTAACGCCTTTCGCGGTGAGACCTGGATGCAGGACCCCTGTCGCACCTGCGATGAGCGGCACAAGGATTTTGGTGGCTGCCGCTGCCAGGCCTTCATGCTGGCCGGTGATGCGGCGGCGACGGACCCGGTCTGTTCCAAATCTCCCCTGCATGAACAGGTGGTGTCCATTGTGCGAGCCGCCGAAACGCGGGCAAAACTTAACACCCCATGGAAGCCCATCGTCTTTCGCACTGATGCCAATTCACGGGAACTGATCGAGGCCGCAGTGCTCAAGACAAGGGCTATGTCCTGAACTGGCCGGTTTCGCCAAACTGATGTAATGCTTCTCGCATGGCTTGCGCCATCGCTGGGTGAAACGGGTCATGACCGGCGCCTGACACGGTGTGCCAGTGACTGCCTTTGAGCCACCCGTGCACGCGTCGGGCGCTGGCCTGGGGACACACCTGATCGGCACTGCCGTGCAGAAATTGAATCGGCAGGTCCGATAGCATCAAGGCCCTACGTCCCAGGGCTGCTTCATTTAACCAACAGCCGTGCAACAGGTAATGGGCTTGTACGCGGTAGCGGTCACACAAAACGTCAAGCTGGGTTGCTGAGAGGGTGGGTACATTTTTCGCCCCGGAGCGAGACAACTCCCAATGCCACCAGGCGAGCGCTGCCGCATGCCGCTCAGTCATCGAGGAAGCACTCAACTGCACCGCCCATTGCCGCCATGGCTGATTCGCAAAAAAAGAGTCGATGTCGGCGGCCCCAGGCCAAAAGAAACCCCGCAGCAGCAAACCCGCGACCCGCTCACGATAACGGGTCGCATAGGCCAGGGCCAATGTGGCACCCCATGAGCCGCCTACGACGAGCCAGCGCGCCACACCCAGTGCTTGACGCAGCTGTTCAATATCGGCGATTAAGTGTTCTGTTGTGTTGGCGTGGCATGACCCGCGTGGGGTGCTGCGCCCGCAACCGCGCTGGTCGAATGCCACCACACGGAACTGGTGCTGACTGAAAAATGAGCACAGGCGGTCGGTGAATCCTGAGCCGGGCCCGCCATGCAACACCAAGGCTACCGGCCCGTCTGTTCGGCCCCACTGCTCATAATAAAGACGGTGATCCGTATCAACGTTTAGCCAGCCCTGATCCCAGTTTAAGAGCGAGGAAGCTCCTGGCGGATACAAAAACTACTTGGTGTAATAGCCCACACCCAGCACCAGGTTGTCCACGCGCTGAATCAGGGAATGTTTTGACTCCACGGCATTGGTTGTCGGATTGCGCCAGACATAATCAACCGTGCCCTTGCCCTTCTGTTGAGCAAGGGTCATCATCTCTTCGATCAGAGGTTTTCCTGCGGCGTCTCGCAAACCCCGCACATCCATGCCGGTGAGCTGAGGCGAAGCACCGGTTGCACGGTATTTCCCATCATCAAGTCCAATCACAAACACATATTGATCGTTATGAACGAAGCCACCCTGCGGGTCATTGAAAGCTTTAAAGGCGGCATCGCCGCCAGATTTTTTTAGAAACGCCACAGCCTTGTCGAGTAAATCCTGCGCTTCTTCTACCGAGGCTCGTGGCGTGTAGTAGCCAACACAAACAACATAGTTCCCCACTTTGCGGAATTCGCTGACTTTGCTCTCTACGCGGTTGCTAACGCGGTTAAGCCAGTGGTATTCAATCGTGCCAGTTGGGCTAGTTTTAACTTTCTCCAACAAATCCCGAATCAACGGCTTGCCCGCAGCATCCCGCAGATCAAGTTCATTCTTGCCCGCCAGACCTAGCGGCGAACCCCCATTGGCATGCATGAAGCCATCGAGCCCGACCACATAGACGTAGTACGCGCCATTGATGAAAGCGCCTTTGGGATCATTGAAGGCTGCGAATGATTTTTTGGCGCCATTCTTTTGCAAATAATCTACTGCGCGATCAAGCAGTTCGATAGCGCGCTTTTCTTGAGAGCGCTCAACAGACCCGAGATGTTTTTCTGTAGTCACCTCGGCTGCATGGACTGTCGGTAATGCGATCAAGGCAGAGACTATGGCGAGCGTGAAGAGGCCCAAGTGATTGCGTTTCATGATGTGCTCCAAAGCAGAAAAATATAAGCCGATTCAAAATCGGAATGAACGTTGAGTGATTGAATGGCAGAGCGATCATCCGGGCCTGTTCGCCCCGGCGATCTTCCTGTACCGCATCTGCTTTTCGCAGGTGTTCACACAAGATAAGCAAAATGCAGGCCACTCTTAACTCATTGGCTGCATGATCAATGCTACCTAGCGTGAACCCTGATAAATCATCAAATAAGCTGCTCCAATCTGGCGCAAATGTTCCATCTGCATCACATGGAAACCCTGACTTTGCCACGCAAAAAGCACTGCCATCAGCGAAATTCATCGTGGCTCAGATATTGCTCATTGATAAACACTGCGCAGCATTCAAGGGCGGATGAGCAGTTCAAGACTTCCTCTAAATTTGATTTTCAATGATCAAGACTTTTGATAGAAAAAGAGATATGCGTTTAACAAGAAAAAAGAATAAAAAAATGTTGTTCGTCAAAACTGCATGCACCCTGGCTGTGGCCGCCATGGGGCATAGCATGGCGAATGCCCAGGCGCTGAATGAAGTTGTGGTGTCGGCCTCACGCGCTGCGCAGCGCAGCTTTGATGCCCCGGCGGCGATTGAGTTGATTGACCGTGAGACGATTGAAAATGCCGGACCGCAGGTCAATCTGTCGGAGTCGCTCAATCGGGTGCCCGGCTTGACGATACTGAATCGGCAGAACTATGCCCAGGACTTGCAGGTGTCCATTCGCGGTTTTGGCGCGCGCTCGGCTTTCGGCATCCGGGGTATTCGCTTGCTGGTGGACGGCATTCCTGCCACCACACCTGATGGCCAGGGACAAGGGTCGTCGATCAGTCTGACATCAACTGATCGAATCGAGGTTTTGCGTGGCCCGCTGGCGCAGTTGTATGGCAATTCGGCCGGAGGTGTGATTCAGGCCTTTACCCGCGAGGCTCCCGAGCAGCCGGAATTCGATGGACAGGTTTATGCTGGCTCCTACGGCATGCGCCGCACGGACTGGCAATATGCCGGGCGTGTTGGTCACTATGGTTTGGTCGCAGACTACAGCACCTTTAATACCGACGGCTACCGCAACAACAGCAAGACCGAGCGCAAACAGTTCAACGGCAAATTGAGTTTTGATGCCAATGAGAAAACCCATGTGAATGTGGTGTTCAACCAGTTTGACATGCCGTTGGCACAAGATCCTATCGGACTCACAGCGGCTCAGTTGGCGGCCGATCCGACGCAGGCAGGAACGAATGCGGTCAGTCGGAGCATCCGCAAAGTCGTGCTCCAAAATCAACTGGGAACATCCCTGATTCACACCATCGACACTGACCGGTCCATGTCGGCGCGGGCCTATTACGGCACGCGGGACAACCTGCAATACCAGGCTGGCATTCCCCCTGCGACGCCCAGCGGTGCCTGGGTTGGTTTGAATCGTATTTACTACGGCGCGGGTCTGCAATACAACGAACAGACGAAGATCGGTGCCACGCCCTTGACCTGGGTGGCTGGCTACGAGTTTGACCGCTCCCGTGAAACGCGTCAGGGAGGTGCTGCGGCATTGGGCCTCAAAACCAGCACCACGCGCAACGAAGATAACCAGGCCGAAAACAGCGATTTGTTTGCCCAAGTCACTGCATTGCTAACAGACAAAGTGTCGATGGTGACCGGTTTGCGTTACAGCACGGTTCGTTTTATCAGTGAGGACCATTACCTGAGCGATGGCGACGGTTCCGGCTCTTCGAGCTACCAGGCAGCCAGCCCGGTGCTTGGTTTTACCTATCATGCCAATGACAGCCTCAATGTGTACGCCAACTACGGCAAAGGTTTCGAGAGTCCCACGTTGGCTGAAGTGGCTTACAAGGGCGCAGGCGTACCCGCCTTTAATACGATGGTCAATGCGTCCAGCAGTCAGCATTACGAATTGGGTGCCAAGTGGGCACCGAGCCAACAGTCCCGAATGGACTTCACCATATTCCAGATCAATTCCACGGATGAAATCGTGGTTGCCAGCAGCACCGGCGGAAATTCCACGTACAAGAATGCCCCTGGGACAACACGGTCCGGTTGGGAGCTATCCGGCAGCACCCAACTCACATCCCATGTGCGCGCCACGTTGGCGGCATCCCAGATTGACGCGCGGTACTCACAGTCGTTCAACAGCGGTGTGACTGCGGTGGCGTCCGGCAACAAAATTCCCGGCATACCACAGAGCTTTCTCTTTTCAGAGTTGTTATGGACGGGTCTGAAAATGGACGGGCGCAAACAAGGTGCAGGCTTGGGCAGCCAAGCTGGCATCGAGTTCACACAGGCCGGCCGACTGTATGCCAACGATACCAATCTGGCATCAGCTGATGGTTACGCGACGCTCAACTTAAAAGCGAGCCACGGTTGGGCGGTAGGTGCGGGCACGCTGACGGCCTCGGCCCGAATCGACAACCTGACTGACGAGCGCTATGTCGGCTCCGTCATCGTCAACCAGGCTTCGTCGCAGTTCTATGAGCCAGCACCAGGAAGAAACTGGACGCTGGGACTACGTCTGGTCTTGCCGATTTAAATTTCGGCAGGAGATCCATGTTTCGATATATCGCATCCATCCTGGTGTCAGCGCTGGGTCTATTGATCATGGCCTGCTCGATGTCAGCACACGCTGGCGTCATGACCAAGGCTGCCATGCTGGCAGCCTTTCCTTCGCCTTTGATCGTAGGAGAGAAAGAGACTGAATTGCCAGTGTGGCCCATTTTCAAGCAGGACGCCACTGCGACGCCACTGGTTGGCTATGTATTTGAATCCATCGATCTGGCGCCAATTCCGGGTTTCGCCGGGACACCTTTCAATTTGCTGATCGCCCTGGATGTCAAAGGCGAATTCATGAGCGTCAGGGTGCTGTCGCAACACGAACCCGTGTTTCTGGATGGCTTGGGAGAAGGCCCGATGATGCGCTTTGTAGAGCAGTACAAAGGGTTGTCACTCAAACAAAATATAAAAATTGGCGCTGAAAAAAACAATGTCAGCAACGCCAATGTGTTTATCAATGGCGTGGCCAAGGCGACGGCCTCGGTGCGCATTCTCAATCAGAGTCTTTTATCTGCCTCACTCAAAGTGGCGCGTGCCAAACTGGGTTACGCGAAAGGGCGTGACCCCGATCTGATCGCCCGTATCAAACCCGATATTTACAAGGAGATGGATTGGGATTCTTTGCTGAAAGCTGGCCTGATTAGCAAAAAGATTTTCAGCAACCACGATATTGAAACCGCCTTTGCAGGCACTGTGGTGGCCGGTCTTGATTCTTTGTCTGCTCAGTCACCTGAGGCCCCTTTTATTGAGTTGTATGTGGCGCATCTGGAGGTGCCATCGGTTGGGCGCAATCTCCTGACGCCTAAAGCCTGGCAGTATCTGCAAGGACGTATTGAGGCTGGCGATAGTGCTCTGCTGGTGATCGGCATTGGCCGCTATTCAATACTGGGAGATGATTTTGTGCGGGGTGCTGTACCCAATCGAGTCACCTTGCACCAAGGCAGTCTGCCACTGGAGATGCGTGACCTCGACCTTGATACCGTTCTGAAATTGCCAGATTCACTGAAATCCGCTGAGTGGAAAGCATTTCGTGTCATTGGACCTTCAGGGTTGGACCCGGCGCAGCCTCTGGAATTTGATTTGCGGGTGACCCGCAGCAAAGGCATGATTTACCCCGAGCGTGTGGGTAAAGACTTCACCTTGGTTTCAGAGCTGCCAGAGAAATACTATGAAGCGGCGCATTCCGATAACAAGACATGGCATTCGATCTGGTCGGACCGTGCGTGGGAGCTGGGGGTGCTGGTGGTGGGGTTGGTTGTATTGACTTGGGCTTTGCGGCAGCAAATGTGGTTGTCGGCAGATCTGCGTCGTCTGCGCTGGTTCAGGACCGGCTACCTGCTTTTCACTTTGTTCTTCATCGGCTGGTATGCACAGGGACAGTTATCGATCGTTAACCTCACCGCCTTGATACAGGCATTGGTGGCTGGGCGCAGCCTGGAGTTTTTCTTGTATGACCCGATGACTGTGATGCTGTGGCTATTCGTCATCGTGACCTTCTTCTTGTGGGGGCGTGGCACATTTTGCGGCTGGCTGTGCCCGTTTGGCGCCCTGCAGGAGTTGGTCAGCCAGGTCGGAAAATTTGCCCGGATACCGCAACTTCGATTGAGAAGCAGGACAGATGCACGTTTGAAACTTGTTAAATATATTGTTCTTGCCGCCGTTCTGGTCACTGCGGTGATTTCCGTATCGTGGACGGATCGTCTGGTCGAGGTTGAGCCCTTCAAGACCAGTATCACCTTGCTTTTCGTGAGGGACTGGCCCTATGTTGTCTGGGCCATCAGCTTGTTGTTACTCAGCACCTTTGTCTATAAGGGCTTTTGTCGTTATCTGTGTCCGCTGGGCGCGGGCATGGCACTGTTTGGCCGGGTTCGGCTGATCGACTGGTTACCAAGGCGAGCGGAGTGCGGAAAACCTTGTCAGCGTTGTCAGAGTGATTGTGAATACCAGGCCATCAAGAAAAGTGGTGAGATCGTTTACGAAGAGTGTTTTCAGTGTCTTGATTGTGTGGCCATCGTGCAAAGCGACGCCTTGTGCGTGCCGCTGATGCTTGAGAAGCGGCGCTCAGACACAGTCATTCCTATTTACCCGGTGACGGCGCCCGATGCCGCCGCATTACCTGCTGGAGGCAAGCTATGAAACGTCGTACCTTGTTTCAAGTCAGCCTGGGTCTGGGGTTGTTGGGCGCCGTGGGTGTTGACAAAATGATCGGCATTGCTGGTGCCACAACACGGCATGCAGCCAAGGTAGGCGAGTTGCAGTGGCGGGAGCGTCCACTTCTTGGTCTGGGGACGACCCTATCGCTTCGCGTTGCGCATCGTGATCCAGAGGTTGCTGAGCGGGCACTTGATTCGGCGGTTGCCACGATACGCCATGTTGAATCCCAGATGAGTTTGTTTGATACCAGCAGTGCGTTGAGTCGACTCAATCGTGATGGGCTACTGAATGACCCGCATCCTGATTTCCTCAGAATATTGCGAATTGCACAGGATGTTTCCACTCGAAGTCACGGTACTTTCGACATAACGGTTCAACCCTTGTGGCAAGTGTTTGAAGCAGCGCAAATCAAACAGGGTTTGCCTTCCAAGGTCTCCGTTTCAGAGGCCCGTGACCGGGTGGGCTGGCAAGCGCTGGACATTTCACCGCGCCAAGTCCGCTTCATGAAACCGGGGATGGGTATTACCTTAAATGGCATTGCCCAAGGATATGCCGCAGATATGGTTCGCCATCAGCTTCAGGCAAGCGGGATTGAACATGCTTTGATTAATACCGGTGAGTGGGCTGCTTTGGGTCAACCCGACCCGCGGCACGGCTGGGTACTTGGCATCGCCAATCCGCGTGACGAAAATCAGCTGATCACCAGTTTGCTGATGGATGGCCGAAGCATTGCGACCTCTGCTGACAATCAAACGATTTTCAGCAGCGATTTTCGTCATCACCATATATTTGATCCCCGTACCGGTTACTCGCCACCGGAGTTGGCCAGTGTGACGGTAGCGGCCACCAGTTGCACCATGGCCGACGCGCTGACCAAGGTTATGTTTGTTGCAGGCATGCAGCGGGCTTTGACATTGGCCCGGCAGTGGCAGGTCGATGTCCTGTTGGTTGACAAAGCGGGCAAGTGGCGCATGACTGACGGTCTCAAACTGGCCAAAATATAGTCGTATCACAGATGCCCTTGGTGCCAGGTGCGTTTTCATTGATCGAAGGCCGGAAATTTTTTGATGTCACGAACCAAACTGTTTGTTTTGACAATGCTTGCGATGATTGCGTTTGCCGGCAATTCTTTGCTTTGTCGTCAAGCGCTTAAACACACATCAATCGATCCTGCAAGTTTTACGTTGATTCGCATTGCAGCCGGGGCGTTTGTGCTGTGGCTGATTGTTCTGCTTCGTGATGGCGCCAGCAAGACCACCGGCAACTGGCCGTCTGCCTTTGCCTTGTTTCTTTATGCCGCCGCATTTTCATATTCCTATGTCAGCTTGCCTGCTGCGGCAGGCGCGCTCATGTTGTTCGGTGCAGTACAGGCCACTATGATCAGCTATGGTGTCTGGGCAGGGGATCGTTTGGGCGCACGCAAGACCTTGGGTCTGCTCCTGGCTTGCGGTGGATTGGTGGGCCTGTTGCTGCCAGGTCTTTCATCGCCACCGTTGACGGGTTCTGTCTTGATGCTTGCTTCTGGCATCGCATGGGGCATTTATTCCTTGCGAGGGAAATCCGGGGGCGATCCTATTCGCAATACGGCTGGAAATTTTCTCAAGGCGGCATTGTTTGCAGTCAGCTTGAGCCTTGGCATGTTCCCGTGGATCAACCTGGACCCAGCGGGTGTTGGATACGCTTTGGCTTCGGGGGCGTTCACTTCCGGTTTGGGTTATGCCGTGTGGTACACCGTCTTGAGAGGCTTGCAGCCTTCAAGTGCGGCAGTTGTTCAATTGAGCGTACCGGTGATCGCCGCTTTGGGCGGTGCGATCTTTCTCAGTGAACCTCTTTCACAACGCCTGGTGATTTGCTCGGTGGCCGTGCTGGGTGGGGTGACCTTGGTGACGCTCAACAGCCGTCGCGTCAAACCATAAGCGAGCCTATTTTTTGCTGACGCCAGCAACCGTTTTCAGCGCTCAATACAATGCCAGCAGGCGTTTTGGCAGCAAGCCATGACCAGGAGATTTGTGATGATCAAACGTTTTTCAGTTTTGGGTTGGGTTGGGCTGTTGATGCTTTCTGCCTGTAGCAGTTTTGCGCCGCCAGACGTCGTGACTGGCATGAGCAAGGATGCCATTCTGGCCCGGATGGGACGGCCAGACAGGGAGCGTCAAATGCCGATCGGCAGCCGGCTGGAATTTCCTCGCGGCCCTTTGGGGAAGCAAACCTGGTTCGTTTATTTTGATGCGCAAGGCAAAGCCAGCCGCACCGAACAAGTCTTGACGGAGCCAAATTTCAACCGCATTGATGTCGGTATGGCGCAAGAAGACGTGCTCAAGCTGCTTGGCAAGCCCGGTGAGGTCATGGTGCTCGGGCGTGCGCGTGGCTTGGTGTGGAGTTACCGTTATGAAAATTATTTTTGCAACTGGTTCCAGATCGAGTTGTCGCTGCAGCAGCAAGTGCGCTCCGCCGGTTACGCCCAGGCCCCCGAATGCGAGAGGCGTGACGATGGGGCGGGCCGGTGATGTCGCTGGTTGAAACTTTTATTCTGAAGCCAGCTTGAATTTGCGGTTCAGCCGCAAAAGAATGAACACGACCAAAGCGGCAAATGCCAAACCTGCCGCCAGGAGGAAGGCGCTGGCGGGTTGGTACAACCATAAAGCACCGGCAATCAGTGATGCAGGCAAGTAAATCATGCCGGTAACAAAGTTGTAAAGACCGATGGCAGATGCCCGTCGCTGCACCTCCATATCGGCGATGAAAGCCTTATTTTGTGCTTCGTCAATGGCATAGAACACGCCATACAGGATGAACAGGGCAATGACTTGCCATGCGGTGCTTGCAAAGGCAAAACCAAGACACATCAGCAGATAAATCAGGTAGCCAAGCATGATCATGTGGGGCCTACCTAGCCGGTCACTGAGTTTTCCAATCAAGGGGGCTGAAATCACACAGGCAACATTGAACAAGGCGTAGAGCAAGACGGTGTCTTTGACCGAAATTCCGACGCTATGGGCGCGCAACAGTAAAAATCCGAAACTGAAATAGGCCAGCGAAAAAATGCCCGCTGTCACCAGATAGCGTTTGAATGACGGGCTGAGAAGTTTCAAGGTTTCAAACATGTTTTCGCGTTGGTTTTGTTTGGCGGGTTGGTCCTTGACAAGACTCAAGGCCAAGATGCTGAGCAAGGCCGGGACCAGCGCGACCCAGAACAAGATCCGGTACGTGGATGCGCCTTCGCCCAGCCAGGCCAGCAGGCCATAAGCGGCCAACGGGCCCAGGACGGCGCCCGACTTGTCCAGCGCCTTGTGTACGCCGAACGCGTAACCGCGGTTGCTTTTGTCGGCGACGGCCGACAGCCAGGCATCACGCGGCGGTCCCCGAAAGCCCTTGCCCAGGCGCTCGATCACCCGAAAAATGGTGAGTCCCGCGATGGCGCTGGAGAACAACAAAATCATCTTGGCCAGGGTGGAAAAGCCATAACCCGCTAGTGCGAAGACTTTACGTTTGCCGGTTCTGTCGGATAACCAGCCCGAGAAATAATTCAAAGAAGACGCGGACAAGTCTGCCAGTCCCTCCACCATGCCCAGCAGCGCAGCCGAGGCCCCCGCCACGGTGGTGAAAAAGATTGCAAAAACAGAAAAGATCATCTCCGAGCTCAGGTCGGTCAAAAAACTCACCAAGCCCAATTTCAGTACGTCCGGGTGCACATTGAATTTCATGGTTGTCAACCCCTGGGTTTGTCGTTCAGTGAACAGCGTACTACGCTTCTTTGAAAGCAGTGTGCTTGTGTGAGCCCAAGCTGGTCTGGCAGCAAGGTGATTACGGGCAGGACTATTGGAGACTGAAAAGTTACGTTATCCTTGACCAGACCAGTCAGACGTCTTTGCACATCTGACAACTCCGGGCCCACTTTTGCCCCCTAATGAGCACTTTTTCTCCATGTTTTACGCCGCACTTAAAACCATTCATTTGTTGTCCGTCATGGTCTGGATGGGGGGCATGGTGTTTGTACAGTTTTTCCTGCGCCCGGCCTTGGTCAAGCTGGTTGCAGCCGATCGAGTTCGCTTGATGCATGAGGTACTGACCCGGTTTTTTAACGCCGTACTGGTCGCTGCCGGATTGATCTTGGCCAGTGGCGGCTGGATGATCGGGCGCACGGCCCGGCAAATGGCTCAGTCGGGCGTCAAATTCAACATGCCTTTGGAGTGGATGGTGATGGCGCTGCTGGGGGTGGTGATGATGCTTGTTTTTGGCCACATCCGGTTTGTGCTTTACAAGCGGCTCTCGCAAGCGGTGACCGCTGCAGCCTGGCCTGCAGGCGCCGCTGCTTTGGCGAGCATTCGCACCTGGGTGATGGTCAATTTGGGGCTGGGTGTGGTGATTGTGGTCGTGACCTTGCTGGGCGCCTCAAGTTAATCAGTTTTCATGAATCCTGACGCACAACATCTCTGGCGCGCCCCGCGCTGGGCGCTGGCCGTGTTGCTGGCGGTTCTGGGCATGCTGGGCCCTTTTTCTATTGACACCTACATTCCTGCGTTTTCGGGTATTGCCAATTCGCTGGGTGCAACACCGGTGCAAATGCAGCAAACCCTGTCGGCTTACCTGTTTGGGTTTGCGTTCATGAGTCTTTTTCACGGGGCTATTTCTGACAGCCTGGGGCGACGACCGGTGGTGCTGTGGGGGCTGGCCGCCTTCACACTGGCTTCGGCGGGGTGCGCGCTGTCGCAAAACATCGGGCAACTGGTGTTCTTTCGGGCCATGCAGGGGCTGTGTACTGGCGCTGGCATTGTGGTGTCGCGCGCCGTGGTGCGTGACATGTTCGACCCGACCCAGGCTCAAAAAGTGATGAGCCAGATCACGATTTATTTCGGCGTGGCGCCTGCCATTGCGCCCATTGTGGGCGGGACCTTGTTCGTTCACCTTGGCTGGCACAGCGTGTTCTGGTTTTTGACAGCGGTGGGTGTCGTGCTGTGGTTTGCCAACTTCAAGCTGTTGCCCGAGACCCTGCATGTGTCGCACCGGCAGTCGCTCAGGGTCAGCAACCTGATGCAGGGTTATTGGCAGCTGGGGCGAGATCCGCGGTTTTTGCTACTGGCACTGGCCAGCGGGGTGCCGTTTAACGGCATGTTTTTGTATGTTTTATCGGCACCGGCTTTTTTGGGTGAGCAACTGGGCTTGGCGCCGACGCAGTTTTTCTGGTTTTTTATACTCTCTATCAGCGGCATCATGAGCGGCGCCTGGGTCAGTGGCCGCATGGCGGGCAAGATGGCGCCCAAGCAGCAGATTCGCAATGGCTTTGTGATCATGCTGGTGATTGCACTGTTGAATCTGGCGGCCAATGTGCTGTTCAAAGCCCATGCCGGTTGGGCCTTGTTCCCGATTGCGATTTTTGCTTTTGGCTGGGCCATGATGGTGCCGGTGGTGACGCTGCTGGTGCTGGACCTGCACCCTGAGCGCCGCGGCATGGCGTCATCTTTGCAGGCTTGTATCGGTTCATCGGCCAATGGGCTGGTGGCCGGTATCATTTCCCCGCTGGTGATGCATTCCACGATTGCCATGGCGGCGGCTTCGCTGGCCATGATGTGCGTGGGCTTGTTGGCCTGGGTGTATCTGCATCACCGCTGGCCCGAGATCGGTCGGACGGTGGAGCACCCTGTTTAAACGCGAGAAAGATAGTGCCTGAGTGCCTGGGCTGTAGGCACTGTTCATCCCAATGTGGGCATTACGCCGCCAGTTGCAGTTTGTCGCTGGCCAAGATGTGATCCAGCGCGCGCGAGACGATCGGCACCTGGTCGATGACGCTCAGGCGCCCTTCACGCAGCAGGGTGGCTACTTCACGTTCCGAGCGCACAAAGGCGTCAAACCCGTCGCGGTTGGTAAACAACAAGCGGGTACGCATGGGGCTGACCCAACTCAGCCGACAGCGGTGCTGCGTGCTGGCATCAATGGCAAAATCAAACCACACCCCGCGGACCAGGGATTGGGCCATGACGTCAAATTCGTCGCCCGCCCCTGACAACTGCGCTGCCAGACGGGCATCGAGTTCCTGCATGGCTTTCTGGCCTGCGCGCTCTTCCAACTCCGCGGTGGCCGCATCAGCGCCTGGTGCCTGCGTCATGCGGATCGCCATCATGTGGGTGGCGATGAGCCGCTGGGTAAAGGTGGAGCGGTCCTGGCCATTCCAGCCGTTGGCATCGAGCCCTTCGTTCAGGCTGCGCACCAGGTCAGGCAACACCGTCACCAGTTTGCGCCGCTCTTCAGGCTGGGTCTTGGGAAGGGTTGACCAGATGAGCTGGTCCATCGTTTTGAGGGCGTTTTCCCAGTGCTGCGGGTCGGTTTCTGACGTTTGCCAGGCACGCGCCAGCACTTCGCGCCACTGGGTCGTCAAAAAAGGTGCCAAAAAAGGTGCCAGCCGGGTCTCCTCGGGCAAGGCGTTGATGCGGGCATGCACAACCTCGTCGGCGTGCGTCAGGGCCTGTTCATACGACTCACTCTGGCGCTCCTGGTGGGCCGCGGGTTCGATCCGGCCCTGGACCTGCTGTTCGGTTTCAAACAGGAACTCGGTGAACTCCTGCAGCAACTCGGCAAACAGGTCAAGGTCGTCCTGGAACTCGGTCAGCACCCGTTTGACCGTGTTTTCGATGCGAACGTACAGCGGATCGGTTTCGCCTTTTTCAGGGGCCCAGGCAATGGAGGCTTGGGCCAGTGTGTCAACCAGGCGCCGCGCCGGGTGCTCGGCCGACAAGAAGAAGTCACGGTCGATCATGGCTGCTTTGAGCACCGGAATCTGCAAGCGCCCGATCACAAACTTCATTTGCACCGGAATCGCCTGGTCGCTGAAGACGTAGTCAAACACCTCGGCCAGTGCGTCAACCGTCCCGCGGTCAAGATCGGGGGCACGGCGAACCTGTTCCAGATCGCGCATCTGGCGCAGGATGTTGTGGTTCGCCGGTTCTGATCCTTCCGTCATTCGCATGTGCGAGGACATGCTGTACGTATCGGCCTGCAAATCCGCCAGGTAGCCCAGAAATTCAGCGTCGGCAACCGGTAAATTCTCCGCTACGTGCCCACCTTGACTCCGCGCATCTGCCGACATGGCGCCTTGATAATGGCCCGTGTCTGTGGACTGGCCGGGGAGCATACCCAGTCTCTGCAAAAAATGTCTGGCGTGTGTGGCAATGCTGTGTCCGGTAGGTGCCAGACTGGCCCACGAGGAGGCCGAAGGTGATCCGTTGGCGGTCTGCGCGGCCTCGTTGGCCTCGTTCAGGGGGCCCGGACCGGTATTCAAAGGGGCGTAATTCGAAACCGGACCAGGTGTTCGCCGGATGCGCAGCGCTGGCTTGGCAGCGACACCTGCATGGGTCATGATCGAATTCAGCTCAACATACAGGGGCTTCAGGTTGATGGTGTTGCGTGGGTTCAGCGACAGCATCAGGTCTTCGGTGACCTCCGGGTCCATACCGGCGTTTTCCCAGGCCTGCATGAATGAGCGAATGAAGACTTCGGGGCGAAACGGGTTACGGGACAGCATGACAGCGCCCAGGCTCAGCAAGGCACTCAGACGCTCGGTAAGGGGGTTCAAACTCGATTCGTAGTACGACGTGAACATGTGTGCCACACGTTCGAGCAGGATGCGCCGATCCATCTCGGTCGCTTCAATCAGGGACAGTGATAGGTCTGTCAGCGTCGACTTGCCTTTCGCTGGCGCATGTTCCGCCACAGCGCCATCTGCAAAGGCCAGGCGTGCTTCTTCTTCCATGGCGGCATGAAGCGCGGCGCGAAACGCTTCATTGAAAACTGCGGCCTTCTTGCCCAGCAAGGTGTAGGCTGCACGCAGGTTTTGTGCCTGGGACATGGGTGGCCTGGCATCCAGCAAATACAGCAGGTGCTCACGCACCATGGCCAGGTTCTGGTCTTCGTGTTCGGCAAAAAACACCAGTGCTTTGGCCATCAAACTGCGGATCTGCCGACGGACCTGCACAGGTGTATCGCGGTCTGAATTTTCGGTAAGAGGAGAAGATCGACTGAGCATGTGAGAGCTATTCGGGTGGGACCCATCAATTGTCCACCCAATGAAGCAGGATATTTCGGCTTTTCGCCATGCATTTCACGTCCACCATGCTCGCTGTATTCTTCAGATGCCACTGAACACCGCATTCCTGACCGCGATGATTAAGCGGGACGCGGCATTGAGGTGCGATTGCCCTGTGAAGAAACAGCTTGATGCTATAAAAATAATAGCTACTTACGCAATTAGTACGGGGCTACAGCCTGTTTTTTCCCGCAGATTCAACTACAAAGTGCATCAGTAGGTAGTTTAATCGGGCGCATTTTCAAGCGATAAAAGACCTCGTGCGGTGTGCGGTAGCCCAGGCACTTGCGGGGCCGGTGGTTGAGCCGATGCACCGCCTCATTGACCTCATCCTGGCTGACCTTGAGCAAATTGGTCTGCTTGGGAAAGAACTGGCGCAACAAGCCATTGTGGTTCTCATTGAGCCCACGCTCCTACGAGCAGTACGGATGGGCAAAGTATACCTTGGCCTCCAAGCACTGCGCGATGAATTCATGCTCGGCGAACTCTTTGCCATTGTCAAAGGTCAACGTCTTGCACTGGGCCTTGTGAGGGCACAGCAGCTCGATCACTGCCTGCGTCACCTTCGTGCTGTGGCGCGAGTCCAACTGGCAGGCCAGGGTGTAGCGAGATTTACGTTCCACCAGCGTAACAAGCACACCCTGGTGCGCGTGGCCGATGACGGTGTCACCCTCCCAGTCACCAATGCGGCTGCGATTGTCCACGATGGCAGGACGGTGTTCAATACCGATGCGGTTCTTCAGCACACCGCGTCGCTCATGGCCGCTGGCGTAGCGCTTGCGGCGTACCTTTTGGCAGCGCAGGTAACTCACCAAATCTCCTCCTTGGGCCTTGTCTCGATAGGCGTGTTGGTAAATGCTTTCGGCACTGATGGAGATGGCCTTTTCCAGCTTGAGCCGCCCGCTGCACTGCTGGGGTGATAGGTGCAGGCGTAAGTAGGCATTCACATGGTGCCACTGCTGAGTACTGAAGTGGCGCGCATTACGCCGTTCGCACTGGCGCGCACGGGCCTGTTTGTGGGCTGCTGCGGGTTTGTAGCCGGTGAGGCTGGTATTGCGTTTGAGTTCGCGGGAAATCGTCGAGCGATCCCGCCCGAGCTCAGCGGCAATGCGAGCAAGGCTGATATTTTGGCGCTTGAGCGCGTGAATTTGGTATCGTTCTTCTTGGGTCAAGTGTGTGTAGGTCATAGTGCTTGTTGAGACTGGCTGGTCACAAAAAGCTCATCCTATGCGCTCTTGGCCCAACCGTTTTTCAAACGGTGCACTTCGTACTTGAATCCGCGTCATATGAATGCGGCTGATAAAGGCGATTTACTCCGCCTGGAATTGGTCTGCGTTTTTGCCTTTGAACGGGGCGTAAAAGGCTTTAATTTTGAGCATGTCGGCCTCGATGTCACCGCTGGGCTGCATGAGTGGACCCAGGCCGCTGATTTTCTTTTTGTAATCCATGTAGGCCATCACGATGGGGACTTGGGCGCCTGCAGCAATGTGATAAAAACCCGTTTTCCAGTAGCGCGTTTTGCTGCGGGTGCCCTCGGGCGGCACGATCAGTTGCAGCGGGCCAGTGGCGGCTTTGATCGCCTCCACCGAGGCGGCGACCAGGTTGTTGGACTTTTCCCGCTGCACCGGCAGGCCGCCCAGCCACATCATGAGGCCGCGAAAAGGGGGCTTGAAAATTTGCTCCTTGCCCATCCAGTACACCGTCAGTCGCAGCGAAAACGCCACCATCAGGGTGTAGGGCAGATCCCAGTTGCTGGTGTGGGGAGCTGCGATCAAAACACTTTTTTCAGCATCAGGGGGCAGCTTGCCCTCGATTTTCCAGCCAGTGAGTTTCAAAAAGAAAATGGAGAAAACCCGCAGCAGGGTATTGATGATGGGGGTGTCGAAAATGGTACGGTGCATAGTCAGTTTATACCTGCATTCAAGCCGTCTCCAGCTTGATCCAGGCGCTTGACATTAAGATACGGCCTCCATTAATTTCCTGCGCGTGCGTGACAATGTGCAATGCTTGATTCTTTGATTGCCACTGTTTCCCGCTCCCTGGTTTCACGGCTGGTTTTTGGCGCGCTGGTCATTCTGATTTTGTTGGGTGCGGAACTGGGTCGTCGCCCTGCGCTGACGCCGTCGGCCTCTGCGGTTTGGCCTGCGCCAGAGAAATCGTTTGCCGTCAATGCGCTGGTGCCGATGGGTCGCGGTGCGATTCCCATGCCGCCAGAGACACCGGCGGCCCATGCCAGCACTTTGCTGGCCATGCCGGGCACCGATCCTTCGGCTTTGCTGGCCTTCTGGTTTGCCGGTACCCGCGAAAGCGCCCCAGATGTGCAGATTGCAGCCTCCCGCTTTGACCGTGCCACGCAGCAATGGAGCGCTGCACGTTTTGTGGTTAATCGCTACGCGCTCGCTGATCAATTGGGGTTTTCTGTGCGTCGGCTGGGCAATCCGGTGGCTTGGCTCGACCGCCAAGGCAAAGTTCATTTGTTTGTGGTGGCGACCGGTCTGGGCGGGTGGGCGGCGGGGCGCATCGTGCATCTGCGCCAGCGCAACGAGGAGCCGGATTTTGAGCAACTGTCGTTTGACGTCGTGCGGGTGCTGCCTCTGTCGTGGTTGTGGAACACCAGCTTTCTGGTGCGTGCCGCCCCGCTGGCACTGGCCGATGGTGGCATGGTGCTGCCGGTGTATTTTGAACTGGGCGTTAAATACCCGGTGGCCTTGCACTTTGACGCCACAGGGGAGTTCAAAGGCATGGTGCGAATCTCCAGCCAAAAGCATTTGCTGCAACCCACGCTCTTGATGCAGAGCCCGACGCATTGGCTGGCGCTGATGCGTGACCAGCGTCCCAATGGCAAGGTGGCTGCGGCGCAAACGATGGACAGCGGAGAGCATTGGAGCGATTTGCCGAGTCTGGCGCTGGACAATCCCGACTCGTCGGTGGCGGGACTGGCCGTGGCGCCGGGGCAGCTGTTTTTGGCCTACAACTCCTCACCCCATTCGCGCGAGATGCTGGACCTGAGTGGCTCCACACAGGGACTGTCGTGGGCTTTGGTGCAAGCGCTGGCACACGGTGACGGGGCTGAGTATTCGTATCCGGCACTGGCCTGGGCCGACGACAGCTTGTGGGTGAGCTACACCGACCATCGTCAGCGCATTGCCTGGCAACGGTTTTCATTGCCGTCTTCTGCGCGTTAAGGTGTCTTTGCCCATGGATATGACTACTTTTATAAATACCCTGTTGTCAACCGGGAACCCGGTGTTGCCCGATCCCGTGGCCATGCGGGTGGCGCTGCATCTGGTGTGGGCTGTCGTGTTGGGCAGTGGCGTGCTTTTCATGACCCGCTCACTCGCACGGCCTTATCGATTGGGTTGGAGTGCGTTGGTGGTGTTGTGGACGCTGGTACCCAGTAGCGCGTCACCTGCGTATTGGCTGGGGTTGGCATTTCAGACGCCCAGTTTGACCAGTGCGGTTCTGTGTCTGAGCTGGTTTTTAAGACAGGTGTGGCCAGCGCAAGGGGCTGCTCTGATACCTGGCCCCTGTCAAATGAAGGGGCTGGCCGTCGCGGGCATGGTGCTGGGTTGGGTGTTGTTGCTTGACACGCTGGCCGTGTGGCCGGTGTCGGTCTACGCGTGGGGATTCAGTGCGGCTGCTGTCGGCATAGTCGCTGCCCTGGTCATGCTGTTTTGGGCGGTGTGGGGTGACTCAAGGACCGGTTTTCCTTGGTTGATGTTGGGGGTATTGGCCCTGTTTGTGATTACCCATTTGCCGACCGGCAATGTGTGGGACGCCTTGATTGACCCCTGGTTATGGGTGGGCCTTCAGATCGGCTGGCTGGTCAGCGCGGTGCGGCGATGGCGGGCGAAGCGTTCGCCAGCAACCATTCGCGCCTGAACAGCCAGGTTTGTGGGTACCAGAGGTTGGCGAGTGTGATTTCGCCATTTTTATGGCGTCCTCTCACCTCCCAACGAGTTCCCAATACCTTGCAGTCTGGCGCGCATGGGGGTGTTAGCTCGGCCAGACTGGACGGGAACCAGATCACGGCATCGTGGGTGGCGAGCAGGCGGCTGAGTTCCTTGTTGCTGGCAGCCTGTTCGAGCGGACCTTGATCGTTGTAGGGCACAAATTGATGACCGGGCAATAAGAATTGAAACCGTTCAAATTGACCATTGAAATTGCTGGGGACGGCGATGCGTGCGGCGTGAAGTTGTGCCTTGGTTTGGGCGTTGTATTGCCCATCAGCGCCTTCCAAGGGCGCTGTCGTCAAGCTGAAACAAGCGTAAAACACAAAGCAGGTAGCTAAGGTGCAGGCGCGTGTCCAGGCTGGTTTGAAAAAACCACCGATCACCAAAGCAAAATCCAGGGCGACGACGAGCAGTGTGGTCACCAGCTCGGTGGTGGTACCAATGCCGATGTCGTGCGCCGCCCAGGCGATTCTTCCCAAAGCGCCTATAAAAACGGCGCACAGCAGCAAAGAGGGCAGAAACCAAGCGCGTGCAATGCGTTCCCAGTAAAGGGTAATTAACACCGCCAATGCGGGCATGGCTGGAATGACATAGCGCGCCGAGCGTTGACTGGGCAAGCTGAACACAGCCAGCCACACAGCCAGCCAGACAAGAAGAATGACCAGGTGAACCGGCAGCGGGGTGGCCGCATTGCGCTGGCGCCAGGCGCGCAGTCCGACCCAGGCCAAACCGAGGACGATAAAAGCCAGCAGTCCGGCATTTTCAACGTAGCCCAGCAGGTGCGCCCAGATGCTGTAGCTGCCGCCCCACATGGCGTTGTACCAGTACCCTTTGCCACTGGACAATTTGCCGGCGTTTTCGCCAACAACAAATTCTTGCCAGACGGCGGCAGGGTCGGGGTCCAGAGCGAACCACAAAGCAAAAACACCCAGGGCAATCAGGGCACTCAGGCTCACCTTGAGCGTGGTCTGCACAAGCGCACGCCCATTGATTGCAGGCAAACTTAACAACTGGGCACACCACAAGGTGGCGGCGGCCGGGGCAATCAGGGCGAAAGATTTGTAGGCCAGCCCTAGCCCAAAAGCCAGGCCGAAGCTGACATGGGCCAGCCAGCCCAGGTGTTGGGTCGCCGTGGTGGGTGTTTCCCGCAAACGTTGCCAAAGCAGCCAGAACAGGGGCACGTTGAACCAGAAGCTTTCTGGGGCACTGGTCAGGTAGGTGCGGCCATAACGGAAGGTGCAAAAAAACGCGAGATAAACGCAAGCGGCCAGGCAGGCGCTGCGCAAGTTATGGGTCATTTTTTGAACGGTCCAGGCTACGGCGCCTGCAATCGAAAAGGTATAGATCAGGCTCGGGGTGCGCAGCGCTGCTTGCGTCCAGTGCCGCCCCCAGTCTCCTGCCACCATGGCCTGCCAGAACAGCAGCGGTGGCTTGGTATTGCGCATGTGGTCCAGTTCGGACACCAGCGGGAGCCAGTTGTTAGATGCCGCCGTCAGCCGGGCGATGTGTGTGTAAACCAGTTCATCCCCGTTGCTCAGGATGTATTGGCCGTCCAGGCCAAAGATGTAGGTGCCGATAGCCAAGGCCAGCAGGGCTAGCCAGGCCAGCGTAGATGTTTCAATGCGGGTGGTTTTTTGTGGGGGATGCGGTGCGTGGCGCATGGCCTAATCGGGTGGTGGGCGGCGAAAGGTCCAGCGGTCATTGGCCAGAAAATTGGTCACGCTGGCAGCGAGGATGGCAATGATGTTCGCCAACCGGTAGTCCATGGTGTTGGAGAGCAGCAGCGTCAGGGTGTATTGCAATGCGCTGCCAAAGGCCGAGGCGGTAACGTATTGACCAAATTCCAGGCCCAGGAGTCGCAGACTGACCGGGCCGGGTTGGGTGTCGGCTTCCAGAGTTTTTACACGATCCGACCAGGTCCAAAGTCGATTCCATGTGAAATTGTTGAGGGTGGCCAGTGTGATGGCCAGCGCCAGGGAGAGGTAGGGTTTGTTATAGCTGGCTTCGATCTGGTTGAACAGATACTCGTGTCCAAAATGAAGCACCAACAGGTTAACCACGGTGCCGCTGGCGCCAACAATTCCGAATTTGAGGTAGCGGTAGCGCTCCAGCCAGCCCAGCGCCCACAACACTGCGCGTTGCAATGCAGAACCTGCACTCATGTGGCTGACGCTTCTTGCTCGGTGCGCAAGGCGGTCAAGGCGTCAGCCAATACTGGATCCGCGGCAATGCGTTTGAGGCATTGGTTATCGCCATCGCAAAAGGTTTCACGGTGGTTGTAGGCGCTCAAACAAGGCGAGCAGGCGATGCCCGATTCCAACACCTGGGCGCGGGGCCCGAGGGGTCCATACAGACGACCGGTTTCGGGTCCGAAAAACACCATGGTGCGAACGGGCGTGAGGCTGGCAAAGTGGCCAGGGCCGCCGTCGTTGGTGATGAGCAAGTCGGCGCCATGAAACAGCATCAGCAACTCGCGGATGCTGCGTGTGTAGCCGGTCAGGTCGATGCAAAAGTCGCTGTCGATTTGTGTGCGCAGATCACGGGCCAATTGCGCATCATCGCGCAAACCAATCAGGCCGACGGCATGCCCGGCCAGACACAAGCCACGAGCCACCTGGGCATAGTGCGCGGCAGGCCAGGCGCGTTCAGGGAGCAGGCCGCCGCCAGCGTACATAAGCACGATTTTTCGACCTGCCAGCGTGGGATGGTCGGTCAGCATTTTGGTTTTGTAGGCTTGCAGTTCGGACGCTTCAAACGCGACGGTCAGTCCGGTGTCTTTGGGTAATTCGCGAATGGGGGCCGCCTTGTTGCGCGGCATGGCGTTTGAATCCAGGGCGTCGACCAGCGATAAAAACTGTTTGCTGATGTGCTGGTAAGGGTTGTACGGAATGGCTTTGTTGATAAAGCTGCCCCGGTACAGACCTTCTTGCGTATGCGGTGTGAAGCCGACCCGAAGCGGTGCGCCACTCAGGTATGACATCAGGCTGCTGATGCGTGAAAACAGTTCGCAGTCGATTACAGCGTCCAGTGGCAGGTGGCGCAGCGTCATGCTGACACGCCAGATGTCGCCCAGTAAACCCAAACCAGCGCTGTCGTCCAGTGCGTGCAGGTGTTCAGGTTTGGCCAGTCCCAGCAGTTTGGCGACTTCCTGGTTTTTTTTGAGTTGCAGCACATGCACGGTGGCGCTGGGGTAGCGCTGGCGCAACGCTGCAAACATGGGGCCCGCCAATACTACGCTACCCATCTCGGACAGCAAGATGACCAGAATGTGGCGCGGCTCGCGCGGCAGTTGTGCAACCGGTTTACCCAGTCCCACCAGACGGGCCCAGACTGACACCGCGCCACACAACAACTGGCCCAGCCAGCGGTCTATCCAGCGTTGTGTCTGTAGCTTCATGCAGTCCGGTTTACGTGGGTTGACGGATTAGAGAGCTGACAGCCCAGCCGCAGAGCGCAGTGCCTGGGCTTTGTCGGTGCGTTCCCAGCTGAATTCGGGCTCTTCGCGGCCGAAGTGACCGTAAGCTGCCGTCTTCTCGTAAATCGGACGCAACAAGTCAAGCATCAGGATGATGCCTTTGGGGCGCAGGTCAAAGTGTTCGCGGACCAGTTCGGCAATTTTCTCGTCTGGAATCACGCCGGTGCCTTCGGTGTACACCGTCACGTTCATGGGCTTGGCCACGCCGATGGCATACGCCACCTGAATCTGGCACTGACGCGCCAAACCAGCTGCCACGATATTCTTGGCGACATAGCGGGCTGCGTAGGCAGCGGAGCGATCCACCTTTGTTGGGTCTTTGCCACTGAAGGCGCCGCCGCCGTGCGGGCAGGCACCGCCGTAGGTGTCCACAATGATTTTTCGCCCGGTCAGGCCGCAGTCGCCTTGGGGGCCGCCAATGACGAAGCGTCCGGTTGGGTTGATCAGGTATTTGGTGTCCTCGGTCAGCCATTCCTTGGGCAGGACAGGTTTGATGATGTCCTCGATCACGGCTTCGACGAACGCGGGTTTCATCTTGGCACCGTCGCTCATCTCGGGGCTGTGCTGGCTGGACAACACGACGGTGTCGATGCTGTGGGGTTTGCCATCCACATAGCGTAGGGTAATCTGGCTCTTGGCATCCGGGCGCAGAAAAGGCAGGCGACCGTCTTTGCGCAACTGGGCCTGACGCTCCATCAATCGGTGGGCGTAATAAATAGGCGCGGGCATCAGTTCGGGCGTCTCATTGCAGGCATAGCCAAACATCAAGCCCTGGTCCCCGGCACCGGTGTTGAGATGGTCATCGGAGGCGTGGTCCACGCCTTGGGCGATGTCATTGCTTTGCTTGTCATAAGCGACCAGCACGGCGCATCCTTTGTAGTCAATGCCGTACTCGGTGTTGTCGTAACCGATGCGCTTGATGGTGTCGCGCGCCACCTGGATGTAGTCCACATTGGCGTTGGTGGTAATTTCACCCGCCAGTACGACCAGACCGGTGTTGCACAAGGTTTCGGCAGCGACGCGGGACTTGGGGTCCTGCTTGAAAATCGCGTCGAGAATGGCGTCCGAAATCTGGTCGGCCACCTTGTCGGGGTGACCTTCAGAGACGGACTCGGAGGTAAAGAGAAAATCGTTCGCCATGGTTTTAAGCTCCAATAAAGGCAAGTTTCAACAACTGGAAGACCGCGTTGCTTGGGCTTTTGGGGCTTTGGCGAACGCTTTAGCAGAATTTATAAATCGCCCTGCAAGTAGTTCAGTAACTCGGCGATGGCTCCATTTTAATACGCTTCAGGCAATGACCTGTTGTTCGAAACGGGCTTTGATGCTGCCCATGGCGTCCAATGTCAGCCGGTTGCCGTACTGGCTGACCACTTGTGCAGCAGTCTGGTTTGCCAGCCAGGCCGCCTGGGTGTGGCTGTGGCCTTGCGTCACGGCATACATGAACGCCCCGGCAAACATATCGCCAGCGCCATTGGTGTCGAGCGATTTCACTGGGGCTGCAGGAACAATGGTTTGTTGTGCGCCTTCAATCACGACACAACCTTGAGGTCCGCGGGTGAGGCAGACCGTGCGCGCCAGTTGGCTTAACTGCTGGCTGATCGTCTGTAGGTCTTGTGAGTTGCACCAGACTTGCGCTTCTTCTTCATTGCAAAACAGGTAGTCCAGCCCTTCACCAACCATGGCGTCCAAGCCGGGGCGGCAAAAGTTGATCATGCTCACGTCGCTCAGGGTTGTGGCCAAAGCCACACCCGCCTCTTTTGCAATTTGACGGCCTTGCAAAGCAGCTTGCAGTCCGGTGGGCGAAGCTGCCAGATAGCCTTCCATGTAATAAATTCTGGACTTGGCGATGGCTTGTTTATGCAAAGCCGTGTGGTCAAGTTCTGCAGTCGCGCCCAAAAAAGTACTCATGCTGCGCTCGGCATCGGGCGTCACCATCACCATGCAACTGCCGGTTTGGCCTGGTGAGGGTGCGTTTTGAGTGAGGTTGGTGGCAACACCATTGGCGATCAGGTCCTGCGTGTAGAACGCGCCCAGCTCGTCATCTGCCACACGGCAGGAGTAAAACGCTTTACCGCCCAGTTGTGCCAGTGCCACCACGGTGTTGCCTGCCGAGCCACCGCCGGTGCGTCGTGAGCCCATGTTCTGGAGCTGGTCCAGCAACTGCGCACGGCGCGCTGAGTCGATCAAGGTCATGTGCCGCTTGTCCACGCCCATGGCCTGGAGTTGGGCGTCCGTGACTTCGTATTCCGAGTCGACCAAGGCGTTGCCAATGGCGTAGAGGTCGTAGGTAGAGCGGGAATCGTTCGCCATGGTTTAAAAGCTCCAATATCAGGTTCAAACAGGTTTAAAACTGCGTTGCTTGGGCTAGAGGCTTTGGCGAACGCTTTAGCAGAATTGTCAAAACTGAAAAGGCACAATGGCGACTCGCGCGAGTCAATCCATGGTTTGTCGCCCTGCAAGTAGTTCCGTAACTCAGCGACCCGAGAATCTTATCCGACTGATGAAGACCCTTTTTAAAATTTTGTCCTTCCTGCCTTTGTGGTTGGTGCATGGGGTGGGCTGGAGCCTGGGCTGGCTGGTGTTCATGGCTTCTGGCGTTTATCGGCGGCGGTTTCTGGGCAATGCGCGTCAGGCTGGTATGGGCTGGCGGCAGTGGTTGGGCGCCGTGGGTGAGAGCGGCAAGTTAGTGGCTGAATTGCCGCGCTTGTGGTTGGGGCCGCCGGTGCCGGTGCGCTGGGATGGCGCCGATCAGCCGGTGGAAGAGGCGCTGGCCTTGGGGCGCGGGGTGATGTTTCTGACGCCCCATCTGGGTTGTTTTGAAATTACGGCGCAGGCTTATGCACAGCGCTATGGTCAGGGTGCGCAGCCCATGACGGTGCTGTTTCGTCCGCCCCGCCAGAGGTGGCTGCGGGATTTGGTGACCAGTGCCCGGGGGCGTCCTGGTTTGCGCACGGCACCTACCACGTTGGCGGGCGTCAAGCAAATGATTAAGGCCTTGAAACAAGGGCAGTCTCTGGGTCTGTTGCCGGACCAAGTGCCGCCTTTGGGGATGGGGGTATGGGCGCCTTTTTTTGGCCGTGACGCTTACACCATGACACTTTCCGTTCGCTTGGCGCAGCAAACTGGTGCCACCGTATTGATGGCTTGGGGCGAGCGTCTCTCGTGGGGGCGTGGGTATCGGATTCATGTGCAGCCTATGCGAGAAGCCTTGCCCGCGGACGCAACGCAAGCCGCCGGGGAGATCAATCGGGCCATGGAGGATCTGATTAGCAGCTGTCCGGGGCAATACCTGTGGGGTTATGCGCGCTACAAACAACCGCGTCAGGAGCTTTGATGTTGAGTCGTTTGATCAGTTATCTGGGTATTGGGGTGATGCACGTTATGGGCCGCTTGCCACTGGCTTGGGTGCGCGCGTTGGGGTGGGTGCTGGGCTGGGTGCTTTATGGCTTGGCGGTGCCGCGTCGGCGCGTTGTCAAGACCAACTTGCGCCTGTGTTTCAAAGATAAATCAGAGTCGCAAATCCAGGCGCTGGCGTTTCAGACTTTTATTCATTTCGCCCAGGCTTGGTTGGACCGGGGATGGCTCTGGCATGGTGCACATGAGGTCGTTCGGCGACGTTTGACGCTGACCGGAGCCGTGGACGAATTGCAAGGTAGCGAGCCGGTGGTTATTTTTGCCCCCCATTTTGTCGGGCTCGATGCGGGCTGGACGGCTTTGACCCAGCAATTGCCTCGTCACTTCACCACCATTTACACCAATCAGGCCAATGAAGTCCTGAATCAATGGATTTTCAAGGGTAGGGAGCGATTTGGCTCTGCACAGCTTTTTGGCCGGATTGATGGCGTCAAATCTATCGTGTCGGCGCTGCGCAAAGGCGATCCGCTGTATCTTTTGCCGGATATGAATTTTGACCCGGAAGAATCATTTTTTGTGCCGTTTTATGGCGTCACTGCCGCCACGGTGCCCAGTCTGTCGCGCTTTGCCAAACTGGGTCGTGCCAAGGTGGTGCCCGTGGTGAGTCGAATGACGCGGCATGGCTATGACGTTCAAATCATGCCTTCGTGGCAAGGGTTCCCGTCAGAGGACATGCTGGCCGACACGAAGCTGATGAACCTGCGCTTGCAGACTTTCATTGACACCATGCCCGACCAGTATTTCTGGGTCCACAAACGCTTTAAAGATCAGCCCCCAGGTATGCCCGGGGTTTACTGAAATTTATAAGTTTTAGGCTTGTAGCCCCCGTACTCATTGCGTGAGCAGCTATTTATTTTGTAGCGAGTGGCGGGTTTGCCAGTGCCTGGCTAATCGGTTGGCAGACTTTCTGTGGGGTGTGCCCATTGCCATAGCAGCATCGCGACTTCGTCAATGCCTTGGCGTTTGGGCGCAGAGAACAATCGAACTTCGCCGCCACCGGCTTGCAGCTTCATGATAGAGATGGCCTTGGTTTGCTCGGCTCGGGTCAGCTTATCCGCTTTGGTCAATACCACGAGAAACTTCAGACCTTCCTCCACCCGGGGACGCACGATATCGAGCAGGATTTCGTCCAGTTCGGTGAGCCCATGGCGTGGATCGCACATCAGCACAATGGCTTTGAGGTTTTCGCGCGTCACTAGGTAGTTGGCCATCACCTGCTGCCATCGAATTTTGTCCGATTTGGGTACGGCCGCGTAGCCGTAGCCGGGCAAGTCAGTCAGGATCGCATCGGTCACGCCTTGCTTGCCCAGTGAAAACAGGTTGATGTGCTGGGTGCGACCTGGTTTTTTGGAGGCAAACGCCAATTGTTTTTGCTGCGTCAGCGTGTTGATGCAGGTCGATTTCCCGGCATTGGAGCGTCCAACAAATGCAATTTCGGGCACATCAAGCGCCGGTAAAAAATGCAATTGAGGTGCTGTCGTGAGGAATTTGGCTGTGTGCATCCAGCCCATGGCTACAGTGGCAGCCGCCTTGTTGACGGTGCTCTTGGAGCTGGTTTGGGTGGCTTGCGCCGGTGGGTTTGTTTTGGTAGTCATTAATTAAAGGGGGAAAACCCGTAGCAGCATTGTAGAATCACCGTGTTTTTGCCCACCTGACACGACATTCCCAATATGAAGTTGCTCACCTCCCTTTTGCTTGCGGCCTCATTGGCTTCTACAGTTTTTTCCACCCTGGCTCAAGAAGCCGCGCCTGCGGCGGCACCCCAAGCGGCGGCTGAACCCGCTCAAGCGGGCAAGCCCGACTTGGCCAAAGGCGAGGCCAGCTTTGCCATGTGCGCGGCTTGTCATGGGCCTGAAGGCAACTCGGTGATTCCCGTAAACCCCAAGCTGGCACAGCAACACCCGGAATACCTGATCAAGCAACTGCAGGAATTTAAATCCGGCAAGCGCGCCAACCCCATCATGGCGGGCATGGCAGCCGCTTTGGGCGATCAGGATATGAAAAATATTGCTTATTTTGTTGGCTCCAAAACATCGGCGCCCAACACCTCCAAGGACAAGGATTTGCAGGCCTTGGGTGAGCGCATTTACCGCGGCGGTATTGCAGACCGTCAAATCCCCGCTTGTGCGGGTTGCCATAGCCCCAACGGTGCCGGTATTCCTGCTCAGTTTCCTCGTCTGGCCGGTCAGCAAGCTGACTATGCGGTGGTTCAGTTAACTGCCTTTCGCGACGGGGTACGTTTAAACAGCCTGCAAATGACCGGTGTGGCGGCCAAGATGAATGACCGCGAAATCAAGGCGGTGGCCGATTACGTGGCAGGATTGCCCAAGCCTTAATCAGTTTCTTTATTCTTTCCAGGGTTGGCGGTTGAACTAAAAATAGTCGACAAACCCTGATCAGGGCAGGTCCATTTCAAAATGGTCTGCCCTTTTTTTCGGATTAACGACAATCGATATGGGTGTCAGTGATTTTCCGTTGAATGTTTTTAGGGATTTGGCATCAGATTCTTGTAAGAACGGTCGTCGCCGAGCGACCAACCCTTAAACGAGGACCTCACCATGCTTATCAAATCCAGCCGCGACGGCTTCTTTCATCCGCTCTCCAGCGAAATAACATCCCAGCCCGTCTATGAGGGGCGGCGTGATCTCATCAAACTCATGGCCACGGGTGTCGCTGGTGCTGCACTGGCTTCGTGGGCGTCACGCGAGGCCTTTGCGCAAGGCCTTGTCGTGGCACGACCGGGCAAGCTTGCCGCCTTACCGGCAGGGAAATCGAGTCTGGCGGGTGTCGTCACGATGGATAAATTGACCGATTACAAAGACGCTACCAGCTACAACAATTTCTACGAATTTGGAACTGATAAATCAGACCCGGCGAAAAATGCCCATACTCTGAAGACCACGCCTTGGTCGGTTGAGATTGAAGGATTGGTGAAGAAGCCCGCAAAATTCACGCTTGAAGACTTGCTCAAACTCAGCGCCCAGGAAGATCGTATTTACCGCCTGCGTTGCGTCGAGGGTTGGTCCATGGTCATTCCGTGGGTGGGTTATTCGCTCAGCGAACTGATTAAACGCGTCGAGCCACTGGGGAGTGCCAAGTACGTCGAATTTGTGAGTCAGGCGGACCCCAAAACCATGCCGTTTGTCGGCTCCAGTGTGCTGGACTGGCCTTATGTCGAAGGTTTGCGCATGGACGAAGCGATGCACCCGCTGACCATGCTGACCTTTGGCATGTATGGCGAGGTGTTGCCCAAGCAGAATGGCGCGCCGGTGCGGCTGGTGGTGCCGTGGAAGTACGGTTTCAAGAGTGGCAAGAGCATTGTCAAAATTCGCTTTACCGACAAACAGCCTGCCACGGCCTGGAACAAGGCCGCTGCGAACGAATACGGGTTTTATTCCAACGTCAATCCAACGGTGGATCATCCGCGCTGGAGTCAGGCGACCGAGCGGCGCATTGGCGAGGATGGACTATTTGCCAGAAAGCGCAAAACGCTTATGTTCAATGGTTACGAGACGCAGGTCGGTCATTTGTACGCCGGTATGGACCTTAGAAAGTTCATCTGATGATGACGCTCGACATGCCTCGGCCCCCCATCTTGCTGAAGTCCTTGCTGCTTCACCAGATCGCCAAACCAGTGATTTTTTTCCTGTCCTCGTTGCCGTTTTGCTGGCTGCTTTACGCCGCCATCACCAACCAATTGGGCGCCAATCCAGCGGAGGCGCTGGTTCGAGCCACGGGTGACTGGACCCTGCGTTTTTTATGCATTGTTTTGGCTGTTACGCCATTGCGGGTGATGACGGGTACTCCAGCGCTGGCCCGGTTTCGGCGCATGCTGGGTCTGTTTGTCTACTTTTACGTCGCGCTCCATTTGCTGAGTTATAGCTGGTTTGACATGGGGTTTGAGCTGCCTGATATTGCCAAGGACATTGCCAAGCGCCCGTTTATCCTGGTGGGCTTTTCTGCTTTTTTATTGTTGACGCCGCTGGCTTTCACGTCCTTTAACCGGGCCATCAAAGCACTTGGCGGCAAGCGCTGGCAGGCCTTGCACAAGCTGGTGTACCTTGTCGCTGGCTTGGCCATTCTGCATTTCTTCTGGATGCGCGCTGGCAAGCACAACGTCACCGAGGTGTTTATTTATGCGGCAATCCTGGGGTCGCTGCTGGGTTGGCGGTTAACGTTGTTTATAAGTAAAAACAGGCGCTAGCCCCCGTCTGTCATGCGTGAGTAGCTATTTAACTTATAGCAAGTGCTCCAGCCGTATTTGATCAGCCATGGATTCACGTTGGCGAATGACATGGGCTTGCCTGCCGTCAACCAGAATCTCGGCGGCTCGTCCACGCGAGTTGTAATTGCTGGCCATGCTCATGCAATAAGCGCCGGCGGACAGCACCGCCAGCAAATCACCCTGCTGAACGGACAGATCCCGGTCATGCCCAATCCAGTCACCACTTTCGCAGATGGGGCCGACCACGTCGTAAGTGGTTGGCGCGCTGGAGCGTGCGGTCACTGGCACGATCTGGTGATACGCTTGGTACATGGCCGGGCGCGGCAAGTCATTCATGGCGGCATCCATGATGCAAAAGTTTTTTTGTTCACCTGGTTTCAGGTAAAGAACTTCCGTCAGACACACGCCTGAATTGCCGACCAATGAGCGACCGGGTTCAACCATGAGAAGGCGCTGGCCAAAGCCACGGGCGTCGAGTTTGGCCAGTAATTGCTTCCAGAGCTCATCAGCCGGTGGCGGCGTGTCGCCGTTGTAGTTGATGCCCAGGCCGCCGCCAAAATCGAGATGATGAATGGGAATGCCTGCGGCTTCAATGGACTGCACCAGGACCAGTACGCGATCTACCGCATCAAGGTAGGGTTCGACTTCCGTGATCTGGGAGCCGATATGGCAATCAATACCGATGACCCGCAGACCAGCCAGTGCAGCTGCACGCTGGTAGGTTTGCACCACGCGGTCATGTGCGACGCCAAATTTGTTGCCCTTGAGACCGGTTGAAATGTAGGGGTGGGTTTTTGCGTCCACATTGGGGTTGACGCGAATGCTGACCGGAGCACGCAGATCCATGGACAAAGCGACTTCGCTCAGCACTTCAAGCTCAGCCTCGCTCTCGACATTGAAGCAGCCAATGCCGACTTTCAGGGCGTGGCGCATTTCAGTGCGCGTTTTGCCCACGCCGGAGAAGATGATTTTGTCCGCCAGACCACCTGCCGCCAAAACGCGGTCTAGCTCTCCCCCAGAGACCACGTCAAAACCGCAGCCTGCCTGGGCAAATACCTGAATGACGCCCAAGGCCGGGTTGGCCTTCATGGCATAGCAGATTTGAACGTTGCGCCCAGTAAATCCGCGCTGGTAGGCAGCCAGTGCGGACAGCATGGCGCCTTTGGAGTAGACAAAAAGTGGCGTGCCATGCTCTTTGGCGAGGTCGCTCAATCGAATTTCTTCAGAAAAAAGTTCATTGCCCCGGTAGGCAAGTTGAGGTTGGCCGGGAAGATTTTGAATGGTCATTGGGGCTCAGGGGTTGAAGCAGGGGATGCGGCAGGCTTGGCATCTGAACGATTGAGTGGCAGCAGTGTTTCAGGTAACGAAGATCGATTTGCGGCGGCTGGTTCGGTCGGTAAGTAGAGCGCGCCTTGCTGGCCGCAGGCCGTCAAGCAGACAGCGCTGATACCGAAGACAATGGTACTGACTAAAATTTGCAGATATCTCAACATGGTGAAATTGTAATGAACGACTCTGAATTCATGGATCAAGCGGAAATTTTGCTAAAGGCCATCGAGGCCAGTTGCGACCGCATCAATGACGAAAACCTCGCCGATATTGATAATCAGCGCACGGGGGGCATGGTCACCCTGGTTTTCTCAAACCGGAGTCAGATTGTCATCAATCTGCAAAAACCGCTTCACGAGATCTGGCTGGCCGCCAAATCGGGTGGCTATCACTATAAATTTGACGCTGGCAAGTGGATGGATACCAAGGGGCAGGGCGAGTTTTTCGAAAATCTGTCGCGCTATGCAAGTGATCAATCAGGTCGATCAATTAGTTTTTGAACAAATCAAGAATCTTTTTCTTTTCGTCGCTTGGTGGCAGTGTTTGAGCATTGCTGCCAGCTTCCTCTACCTTGTCGTTCAGCCCCACACTGCTGATGCCTGCGCCTTTGACATACTCGTCAAAAAACCATTCACCGCCTGAATTGATCACGCCTTCAGGGGCCGTGGGTTCCATGATTGGGACGTTTTTGAGCGCCTGCTCCATGAACTGAATCCAGACGGGCAAACTCAAACCACCGCCAGTTTCACGGTCACCAAGCTTGCGCGGTGTGTCGTAGCCAATCCAGGTCACTGCGGTTAGTGTGGGTTGAAATCCGGCAAACCAGGCGTCCATGGAGTCGTTGGTTGTTCCCGTTTTGCCATATAAATCGGGTCTTTTCAGCTTGGCCTGTGCGGAGGCTGCGGTCCCGGAGCGGGTCACTTCTTGAAGCAGGCTTTCCATGATGAATGCGTTGCGCGCATCGATGGCTCGCATCGACTCATTCAGTTCTGGTGATTTTGTTTCCACCAAGACCTTGCCCTTTTGCTCGGTGATTTTCGAGATCAGCCACGGATTGAGTCTGTAGCCGCCATTGGCGAAGACCGAGTAGGCCGACACCATTTGCATGGGCGTCACTGATCCGGCGCCAAGCGCCATGGTTAGGTAAGCCGGGTGTTTGTTTTCATCGAAGCCAAAGCGGGTGATCCATTCTTGGGCATAAGGTGCGCCAATGGCCTGCAGGATACGGATGGAAATCATGTTTTTGGATTTCGCCAAACCCCGTCGCAGGGTCATGGGGCCTTCAAATTTTCCGTCGTAATTTTTGGGCTCCCATGGTTGACCGCCTGTGACCCCTGCATCAAAAAAGAGAGGTGCATCATTGACGACGGTCGCGGGCGTAAATCCTTTTTCCAGCGCAGCGGAATAGATAAAGGGTTTGAAGCTGGAGCCTGGCTGGCGCCAGGCTTGTGTAACGTGGTTGAACTTGTTTTTTTCAAAGTCAAAACCGCCCACCAATGCCTTGATGGAGCCATCGCGCGGGTCCATCGCCACGAATGCGCCCTCTACTTCAGGGAGTTGAGTGATTTCCCAAGTGTTTTTGAGCGTTTTTGCAACCCGGATCACAGCACCGCGTCGAATCTTGATATTGGGCGGCGCTTTGTCTGATAAGCCTGATTGAGCAGGTTTCAGGCCTTCTCCCGTTATCTCTAACGTTTCTCCATTCAGTCGAATTGCTTTGATTCGTTTGGCGTCCGCTTCCAGCACGACCGCTGACATGACGTCGCCGTTGTCCGGGTGGTCGCTCAAGGCATCGTCGATGGCGTCTTCGAGTTCCTGCTGGTTGGTTGGCAAGATGACAAATTCTTCTGGGCCACGGTAAATCTGGCGTCGCTCGAAGTCCATGATCCCGCGTCGCAATGCCTTGTATGCGGCATCCTGATCTGCTGCCCGCAATGTGGTGTACACATTCAAGCCGCGGGTGTAAGTTTCCTCTCCGTACTGGGAAAACATCAACTGGCGCACTGTTTCGGCCACGTATTCTGCATGCACCTTGGTGTTGTCCGAGTTGGTTTTAACCTTAAGCGTTTCCGTTTTAGCAGTGGCGGCCTGCTCGGCTGTGACAAATCCGTTTTCCAGCATCCGATCAATGATGTGAAGCTGGCGAACCTTGGCGCGTTTGGGGTTGCTGATCGGGTTATATGCGGAAGGGGCCTTTGGTAAGCCAGCCAACATCGCCGCTTCAGCCAACGTAATATCTTTCAAGTCTTTGCCAAAATAAGCATCGGCAGCTGCGGCAAACCCGTAGGATCTGTTACCCAGGAAAATCTGGTTCATGTAAATTTCAAGAATTTGATCCTTGGTCAGCATGTGCTCCAGTTTGAACGTCAGCAAAATTTCATAAATTTTGCGGGTGTAGGTTTTTTCAGAGGATAAATAAACATTTCGAGCCACTTGCATGGTGATGGTTGATGCGCCTTGGCTCTTGATGCGGCCCAGATTGGCCAATGCAGCACGCAAAACACCTTTGTAGTCGACGCCGCCATGCTCGTAAAAGCGCGAGTCTTCTATGGCCAGTACGGCGTCGGTCATGATTTTTGGGATTTCCTTGATCGGCGTCAGGTGTCTGCGTTCTTCTCCAAATTCGCCAAGCAAGGCGCCTTCGGTTGAGAATACCCGCAAAGGTAGTTTGGGGCGGTAATCGGACAAATCAGTTATATCTGGCAGATTCGGGAATGCCACTGCCAGTGCAATTGCAAGGATAATCAGCGCTGACAAAATTCCAGCCAACAGCAAGCCGCCGCCCCACAGTGCTATGCGTAGCACCCAATACATCGCATTGGATTTGGCATTGTTATTTTTAGAAGGACTAGGTTCGCTAACCGGTGGTTTGGATGGCATAAATAACTTCGTATAGACGTGCTGTCATTATAAAAATGATGATTCACAGCTTTGTCGAGGTAGTATCCGCTATTGTTGAGAATTGAATAGTTCAGAATCAGTCGGCATCGCATGGGTTACATTCGCTAACAAAATGTTAGCTTTTGGCAACGTTTGAAATCGTTCAAAATTGAATAAACCTTTGCTGGACAAGGTGCTTGCTGATAGTATTGAAGTGATTTCTTAAGTTTCGCCAATCATTTATTGGCTTGTTTCAGGGGATAGTTTTGGTACCTTTGGGGTCGTTGTTTAGTCGTCAACCTGCACCTATGCTGGGTCTTGATGTCAGTTCTTCCAGTGTCAAACTGGTTGAATTGGATAAAGATAAAGCTGGGAATTTGGTACTGGAACGCTGTGCGATTGAGCCGTTGGAGCGCGGTTGGATTACAGACGGCAATATTGAAAAATTTGATGAAGTTGCAGAAGCTGTGCGTCGTCTAGTGAAAAAGAGTGGTACTAAAACAAAAAACGTAGCCATGGCGTTACCTCCATCAGCCGTCATTACAAAAAAAATAATTCTTCCTGGTGGCATGACTGAGCAGGAACTGGAGGCTCAGGTGGAGACTGAGGCCAATCAGTACATCCCATTTCCACTGGACGAAGTCAGTCTTGATTTTTGTATTGTGGGTCCGAGTGCGGGGTCAACTGGCGATATCGAGGTTCTCATTGCAGCTTCTCGTCGAGAGAAGGTACAAGACATTCAAGGGTTGGCTGAGGCCGCCGGTTTAAAGCCAGTGATTGTCGATGTTGAATCGTATGCATCACGGCTTGCGACCGGTCGTTTGATCGAAAATTTTCCAAATAAAGGACTCGACAGTATTGTGGCTCTGTTTGAAGTCGGTGCATTGACTACTAGTATGCAGGTCATTCGAAATGATGAAGTTTTGTATGACCGCGATCAAGCGTTTGGTGGAGCACAGTTAACGCAGCTAATTGTGCGTCAATATGGATTTTCTCTTGAAGAGGCTGAAAGCAAAAAGCGCAGCGGTGATTTGCCGGATGATTATGGCTCCAGTGTGTTGCAGCCGTTTGTTGAGAGTATGGTGCAGGAAATCGGCCGAGCATTGCAATTCTTCTTCACCAGCACGCCTCATAACAAGGTCGATTTTGTAATGCTTGCAGGAGGGTCAGCAGCACTTCCAGGTTTGACGGAGGCTGTTTCAAAGCACACTAGCTTTCCTTGCACCCTTGTCAATCCATTTGAGGGGATGGAAATGGGGCCGGGGGTACGTTTGAAGAAGATGACGCGTGAATCGCCTTCTTACCTCACCTCATGCGGACTGGCTTTGAGGAGGTTCATGCAGTGATTCTGATAAATCTACTTCCGCATCGCGAGGTTGCTCGGAAACTGCGTAGGGATATATTTAATGTCAGTTTGGGGGCTTCAGCTCTTGCGGGTGGACTGATTGCAGGAACTATTTTTCTTTGGTTTCAAGCTCAAATTTCGGGACAACAAGGAAAAAATCAATTGTTGCAAACTGAAATAAAGAAGTTTGACACTCAAATCAAGGATATAGCTGGTTTGGAGGCAGAAATTGCGGCCCTGCGCGCTCGCCAGCAGGCCGTTGAGGACTTGCAGGCAGATCGCAATTTGCCGGTTCACCTTTTGACAGAGCTTGTCAAACAACTGCCTGATGGTGTTTACATCTCGAGTATGCGACAGGATAATCAGGTAGTAACTCTGCAAGGAGTTGCCCAGTCCAATGAACGTGTTTCTGAACTTTTGCGTAATCTTGCAAATAACACACCTTGGTTTGCCAAGCCAGAATTGATTGAAATTGTGGCTGGTTCCGTTACCCTTCCCCCTAGAGATATGCGTCGTGTTTCCAACTTTACGATTAGAGTTCGTTTGGTTCGATCAAGTGAGGCTGAAAAAATGCTTGCTACTGCAAGTGCCGCTCCTGCGTCTGTTGGTAAGTAGAAGAGCGCAATGATGATGATAAAAAATCCATTGAGTTTCGATGTATCCGCTTTGCAGGAAACTTTCAAAGCACAATTTAGCAACCTGGACCCGAAAGACCCGTCAAATTGGCCCATATTGCCCCGCTATGCCTTGTTTGTAGCGGTCAGTCTTGTGTTGGTCGTGGTGCTTTGGTTTGTTTGGCTGAATTCTTCGGAAGAAGAACTTGCTACAGAACAAGCCACAGAAGTCAAACTTCGGGAGGAGTACACAAAGAAGCTGGGTAAGGCAGTTAATCTGGATGCGTTGAAAAAGCAGCGAGAACAAGTTCTGCAGTATGTGACGCAACTTGAAAAACAATTGCCAAGCAAGGCCGAGATGGATGCGCTGCTTTCCGATATCAATCAGGCTGGCTTGGGTCGCAGTCTTCAATTTGATTTATTCAGGCCCGGCCAAGTAGCGATTAAGGACTACTACGCCGAATTGCCCATTGCCGTTCGAGTTACAGGGCGATATCACGATATTGGTGCTTTTGCTTCAGATATAGCCAATCTTTCACGTATTGTGACGCTGAATAACCTGACTATTGCGCCAGTAAAGGAAGGTGCTTTGGCGATGGATGCTACTGCAAAGACATTCCGCTATCTGGATGCCAATGAGGTTGCAGCGCAAGCTAAAGCAGCAGTAAAAGGGGCAAAAAAATGATACCAGTTATGAAATCTTTTTTTGTTTGTGCCTTTGTTCTCGCACTATTCGGTTGCGGCGTATCCAGTGAAGATGAATTGCGTCAATGGATGACTGAGCAAAAAGGTCAGATTCGACCTAAGGTTGCCCAAATTTCTGAGCCCAAGCTCTTTAAGCCTGAAAGCTATACCCAGGTCGCGGCGGTAGAGCCTTTTAGCAATCAAAAGTTGACTCAAGCTTTGAAGCGCGAATCAACTCAAACTGCAGCCAGTGGCGCATTAATAGCCCCGGAATTGGCTCGCCGCAAAGAAGCGTTAGAGGCATTTCCGCTTGATAGCATGGTATTGGTCGGGAGTTTGGTGAAAGCAGGTCAGCCAGTAGCTCTGGTTAAGGTTGAAAATTTACTATACCAAGTTCGACCTGGCAACTATCTCGGACAAAGCTATGGTCGAGTAACGAAAATTGCAGAAACAGAAGTAACGCTGCGGGAAATTGTGCAAGATGCAGCAGGCGAATGGATTGAACGCACTGCAACGTTGCAGTTGCAAGAGAGGTCGAAATGAACAATCAGAATATTTGGATGACAAAACGAGCGTGGAGACAAGTTTTAGTAGCCTCATCACTATTATTGAGTGCGCTTGCAGGGCATGCGCAGAGCGCTATTGAAGCAGTTTCGGGTTCAATTCAGAGTGGCTCAGAGGTCGTCAAAATTGATTTGACTCAAGCACTGTCTGCCATCCCGACAGGATTCACTATTCAGTCGCCAGCAAGAATTGCACTCGATTTTCCTGGCATTACTAATGCCATGGGTCGGTCTACAGTTGAAATTAACCAAGGCAATTTGAAATCAGTCAGCGTAGTTCAGGCAGGGGACCGAACACGTGTCGTATTGAATTTGAAACAAGCAACGGCCTACAAAGCTCAATTGCAAGGAAAGTCATTGCTGGTGGTGCTAGAAGCTGTTGCGGTAGCCGCGTCAACGAATGCTGCTGCACCTGTTTTTGCTGAAAACCGCAGCCGAAATACCCTGCCGCTCAAAGATTTAGATTTCCGTCGCGGAGATGAAGGTGCTGGTCGCATCGTGGTGGCACTGCCCAATAATCAGGTTGGCGTCGATATTCGCCAACAAGGTCAGACACTGGTTGTTGAGTTCATGAAATCCACCTTGCCTGAAGGCATGCGTCGTCGTCTTGATGTGACTGATTTTGGCACTCCTGTTCAAACCATCACAACTTTTCAGACGGGCGACCGCGTGCGGATGGTGATTGAGCCAAAAGGGCAGTGGGTTCACAGTGCCTATCAGACTGACGAACAATTCGTGGTAGAAGTTAAACCCGTCAAAGTAGACTCATCCAAGTTGACACAGGGGCCTGGGTATAGCGGTCAAAAACTCTCGCTCAATTTTCAAAATATTGAGGTACGGTCACTCCTGCAAGTCATAGCCGACTTCACCAATTTCAACATCATCACCTCGGACTCGGTGACTGGTTCAGTCACTTTGCGGCTTCAAGATGTGCCTTGGGACCAAGCGCTTGACATCATTTTGCAAGCCAAAGGACTGGGCATGCGCAAGACCGGGACCGTGCTCTGGATTGCACCCAAGGACGAGATCAACGCCAAAGAAAAGCTTGAACTTGAATCCATTGCGGCACTTCAAAACCTGGAACCATTGCGCACCCAATCCTTCCAGATGAACTACACCAAGGCGGCTGAAGTTGCGGCACAGCTAACTGCTACAGGTGGTGGAACTGGTGCCAGCAGTTCCCGCATGTTGAGCCCGCGTGGCAGCACCATTGCAGAGGCTCGCACCAATCAGCTGTTTGTGACTGATATTCCCAGTAAGCTGGAACAGGTCCAGCAACTGATCGCCAAACTAGATGTGCCGGTTCGGCAAGTGTTGATCGAAGCGCGAATCGTGGAAGCCTCAGATACCTTTGGTAAATCTCTGGGTGTCAAGTTGGGCGGGACTGATTTGCGTGCGCAAAACGGCGGCACAGGTGGCTATGACGTGGGTGGTAACAATAGCGTAGCATTTGGTACCAGCTATTCAAACGCAGTTGCTGCCACGGGTGCAGGAGGTACGGCCGATCTCACCAGTAATTTTGTTAATTTACCAGCGGTAGGTCAGGGTGCTTATGCACCTGCAACGTTTGCGGTCTCGTTATTCAGTTCAGCGGCCAACCGTTTTCTTAACTTGGAAATCTCAGCACTTGAAGCCGATGGAAAAGGCAAAGTTGTTTCTAGCCCACGCGTCGTCACCGCTGACCAAATCAAAGCCTTGATTGAACAGGGTACTGAGTTACCCTACCAAGTTGCATCCTCTAGCGGTGCAACCTCTATTGCTTTCCGTAAAGCAAATTTGAAGCTGGAAGTGACGCCGCAAATCACGCCTGAAGGGAACATCATCTTGGCGTTGGATGTCAATAAGGACACGGTTGGCCAGATAACGGCTGCCGGGTTTGCCATCAATACCAAACATATCCAGACACAAGTACTGGTAGAAAACGGTGGCACGGTTGTGATTGGCGGGATATTTGAACTGACTGAAAGTGACAGCGAAACCAAAGTGCCGCTGCTGGGCGACTTGCCTGGAATTGGCAACCTGTTCAAGAGTCGTTCCAAGATTTCGAATAAGCAGGAAATGCTGGTGTTCATCACGCCCAAGGTGATCGTGGACAAGGCGTCGCGCTAATTGTTGGTATATCGGGAATAAATAATAGGGATATGAGTATGAATTCGTTGAAGTATTTAATGGGGCTTGTGTTGGCCGCGATTTTGACGGCATGTGGTGGTGGCGGTGGGAGCGCAGGAACGACAACGGGCGGAACGACAACGGGCGGAACGACAACGGGCGGAACGACAACGGGCGGAACGACAAATATTGTTGCAGCTCCTACGCTGGCACTTTCGTTTGTTAATGAAGCTGGCACTGACATTACAGATCATCTTTTGTCACAGACTCATGCGCAGTTTCTCAAGATCGTTTTGAATAAGAGTTCAGGTGCTGTCGCACCTTACACACGCGTTTCTGTAACGCTCGATTCGACGAAGGCAGTATTGGTTCCTACTATTGGAGCCCAGTTGACCGACCCGTCAGGGATCGTTTTAATGCGCATCGCTCCTGCCGACGTCAATTCATCGGGTCCTTTGCTTGTTACAGCGGTAGCCGTGGTAGATACACTAACGCTTTCTAAAACTTATGATCTCCAAATAACACCTGGTACTGTGGGGCTTTCCGCCGTGACGGTTTCTCCAGTGAGTGTACAGAAAGGGCAGTCGGTAAACGCCAGTGTGGGTGTGACCGTGAACGGTGTAGCTGCTACGTCTAACTCAGTTGCTGTAAGTTTCATTAGTTCTTGTGGCAGCGTTACTCCTGCTTCAGCATTGGTTGATTCATTAGGTAATGCCTCTGCTGTTATTCAAACTACTAGCACAGGCAACTGCAGTGTTAGCGCGTCAGCTAGCGGCGTTACGCAGAGCGAAACCTACACAGTAACTTCGCCACCTGTAACAGGAATTCAGTTTGTAAGTTCTACCCCTAATCTGATTTATCAGACAGGTTCCGCAGGTGTCAATACATCGATTGTTAAGTTTAAGGTGATCGATTCCGTTGGTGCGGGGGTACAGGGTGTCAATGTGAACGCCAGTCTAACGAATACCGACGGTGGGATAAATTTCTGTGGCTCACCTTCATCTGGCGTTTCGGCTGCTGATGGTTCCATTTTGTTCTCTGTGTGTGCGGGTACCTTGCCTGCAACGGTCCAGGTCCGAGCCGCATTGGCTGCCCCTAATGCGGCAATTTTTACCTCATCTAATCTGCTAACTGTGCAAACAGGTCTGCCAACACAACGCTTTTTTGACATATCGGCTACGCAACTCAACTTTTACGCAGGTGGGTACTTCACCAGTAAGTTCAATAACAACAGCGTGACTATTACTGTGAATGCTGCTGATCGGCAAGGCAATCCGGTGCCCGACGGCACAAAAATTATTTTTGTGAGTGAAGGTGGTCAAATTAATTCGGGAGGTCAAAGCAGTTGCCTCATCGCCAGTGGCAGTTGCAGTGTGACTTTGATAGGACAGGACTACCGGCCCATGGGTTCGGCTGCTGTCGGCGGTGACCCCCGCCCCGGTCGTGTAACGGTATTGGCCTATACAGATGGGGAAGAATATTTCATTGACAAACCAGATGCCAACGGTAACTACAATAATCGCTGGGATGCAGGGGAGCTCTTTGAAAGCCTTGGGGCACTTTATTTGGATAAGGATGAAAGTGGGACATTCGCTTCTGCCTATACAAATCTGAAGACGAACACTAATGATGGAGAAACAACTTATCCCATGCCAGCCGGTTCCACTGGTTCGGATGCGTGTCCAACCAATTCCAATGCAGGGCTTTCCGTAGATGGAACCTGCGATCTATCAAAATGGCATGGCTATACCAAAGTGCGGCGCCAGATTGTCATCGTATTTTCTGGTGGAGAAATTGGTCAGCCAGGTCTATACAACGCTGTAACAAATCCTTATGGCTATGATGCATCAATACCTGCTAAGTATCAGACGCAGGTTGTTGGTACTCCGACTAGAGGAGGCATCGTAGTGCAGCTTGCAGACTATGACGGTAATCCACTTCCTGCAGATGCAAGTTTGTCCGTCGAAGTGCAACAGGGAACGGGCGGTGCTTGCGCTGCAACTTTGCAGGGTACACAAATCGGGAGCAGGACTGAACCCACATCTCATGGAGCATTACTAACAGGTTGTATTGGTGGCGAGGTTGTTTTGTTTAACGCGACTGTTAATGTTGGGAGTAGTTCCAAAAAAACCTCATTCCGTGTGACAGTGCCCTGACCGACCATTCTTTATTGCAGTCAGCTTGACTTCTTGTTTCTGTATCTCCCTCATCGGCCTCCCCGGCTCCGGCAAATCAACCGTTGGGCGACAGCTCGCCCGGCGGTTGCAGTTGCCGTTCTTTGATTCCGACCACGTCATAGAGCAGCAACTGGGCTGCTCTATTCGTTCGTATTTCGAGCGGGAGGGCGAAGATCGATTTCGTGATGTTGAAGAGTCGGTGATCGACCAGCTGACGCAGAAGAATAAATGCGTCCTGTCAACCGGTGGTGGTGTTGTCTTGCGTCCCGCCAACCGCCAACATCTGCGCGAACGCTGTCAGGTGATCTATCTGAATTCCTCCCCGGATGAGTTGTTTCGGCGTTTGCGCCACGATGTGAACCGGCCTTTGCTTCAGGTGGGTGATCCCTTGGGGCGTTTGCGTGAACTCCATGCGGTGCGTGACCCGCTCTACCGTGACACCGCCAATTTCATCATCGAAACCGGCCGCCCCTCGGTCAGTACATTGGTCAACATGATCGTGATGCAGTTGGAGTTGGCCGGTGTGGTGTCAGGCGCCTGATTTAAGTCAATAATTCGAAGAACACCACTTTAGATATATGATATCTCGATGCGATATCTAATGGGTAAATGATGCGACGTACATTGGTTGGTTTTTCAGACAAAGATCTGCAAGCGTTGGATGCACTTTCGGGTGTCAAACACGTTTCACGCGCCGAGCTGATTCGTCAGGCTGTTTCGATTTATCTAGAAAAATTCAATCCTGCGGTCAAATCTGACGAGGCTTTCGGTTTGTGGAAAACAAACAAAATTGATGGGTTAGCGTATCAAGAGAAGATGCGAGAAGAGTGGTGAAGGCGCTTTTTGATACCAATATACTTATCGATTACCTCAAAGGGATTTCTGACGCCAAGGATGAATTAGCGAGCTACCAAGACAGGGCAATTTCCATCATTACATGGATGGAGGTTCAAGTCGGAACGGAGCCGCAAGAACAAGCTCAAGTTGATAATTTTCTTGCGCAGTTTTCGATACTCCCGGTCGATGCCCAAGTATCTTTGAAGGCTGTGGCGCTACGTAAGAAAAATAGCATCAAGCTGCCGGATGCCATCATTTGGGCAACAGCACAGGTCAGTCATCGGCTGCTTGTCACTCGTAACAGCAAGGATTTCCCCGCAACCCATCCGGGCGTTCGGGTTCCTTACGTGCTATGAACTTTAAGTGTCTCTAAACTCAATTCCATGAACGTACCAGATATCCAAACTGTCTCCATCGATCTTGCCGACCGCAGCTACCAGATTGCCATTGGCAGCTCACTTTTCGATCAGCCAGAAACATACTCAGAACTGCCCGCCGCCAGCAGCGTGTTGATCGTGACCAACACCACCGCCGGACCCTTGTATGCGGCCCGGCTGCAAGCCGCATTGGGGGCCAAATACGCCAAGGTTCACACCGTGACCTTGCCCGACGGCGAGGTCTATAAAACCTGGCAAACTCTCAACCTGATTTTTGATGCTTTGTTGCAAAATGGGTGTGACCGCAAAACCATTCTTTTCGCCTTGGGCGGCGGCGTGGTGGGCGACATGACCGGTTTTGCTGCAGCCAGCTACATGCGCGGCGTGCCCTTTGTGCAGGTGCCGACCACCTTGTTGGCGCAGGTTGATTCTTCGGTAGGCGGCAAGACGGGTATCAATCATCCGCTGGGCAAAAACATGGTGGGTGCGTTTTACCAGCCGCTCAAGGTGGTGTGTGATCTCAGCACACTCAAAACTTTGCCGCAGCGCGAACTCAGCGCTGGTTTGGCTGAAATTATCAAATACGGGCCGATTGCCGATCTGGATTTCCTGGCCTGGATTGAACGCAATATTGACGCTTTGATGGCGCGTGACCCCGGGGCATTGGCGCATGCGGTCAAGCGCAGTTGTGAAATCAAGGCCTGGGTGGTGGGCAAGGACGAACGCGAATCAGGCTTGCGCGCCATCCTCAATTTTGGCCATACCTTTGGCCACGCGGTGGAGGCGGGGTTGGGCTACGGCGAGTGGCTCCATGGCGAGGCAGTGGGTTGTGGCATGGTGATGGCGGCGCATTTGTCGTATCGACTGGGTCTGGTCGATGCTGAACTTGTACCGCGATTAACCACGCTTATAAATAAAGCTGGCCTGCCAATCACCGGGCCGCGTCTCTCAGAGACCGACAACGCAGGGCGCTACCTGGAACTTATGCAAGTGGACAAAAAAGCCGAGGGCGGCGACATCCGGTTTGTGGTGATCGACGGGCCTGCCAGCGCCGCCATGCGCCGCGCGCCAGAAGCCTTGGTGCGAGAAGTGATTGATTTGTGTTGCGCCTAGTTGCTATTAATAAAGTAGCTGCTCACGCATGTTCAACGGGGGCTAGAGCCTTGTTTTTTATATGACGCTTGCTGCTTTTGCCTGTGATCCCGGTAAATCCAGAGGCCGTCGTTTTGCGCAAGAACCAGCGCCGACCCGCAGCGAGTATCAGCGTGACCGCGACCGTATCGTTCACTGCACCGCTTTTCGGCGCCTGGTGTACAAAACACAGGTGTTTCTCAACCACGAAGGTGACCTGTTTCGCACACGACTCACCCATTCGCTGGAAGTGGCGCAACTGGGGCGCTCGATTGCACGGTCACTGCATCTCAATGAAGACCTGGTCGAGGCGATTGCGCTGGCGCACGACTTGGGTCATACGCCATTTGGCCATGCCGGGCAGGATGCGCTCAACGAGTGTATGACCGACTTTGGAGGTTTTGAGCACAACCTGCAAAGTTTGCGCGTGGTCGATTATCTTGAAGAGCGCTACCCTCAGTTCGATGGTTTGAACCTCACCTTCGAGACCCGCGAAGGCATCCTCAAACACTGCTCCCAGCACAATGCGCAAGCCATTGAGCAACTTGAACCCGGTGGTGTTGGTCACCGTTTTCTGGACCGGACCCAGCCTAGTCTGGAGGCGCAACTGTGCAATCTGGCGGACGAAATTGCCTACAACGCCCATGACATAGACGATGGAGTGCGCTCCGGCCTAATCACGCTGGAGCAACTGCAAGAGGTCGCCCTGTTTGATGATTACCGACAAGAGACGTTGGCAGAGTACCCGCATTTACAGGATAAAAATCAGGAAAGGCGGCTGCTGTATGAGGCGATTCGCCGAATGCTCAGCGCGCAGGTGTATGACGTGATCGCGGCGACCACCGCAGCGTTGGATGCTGCGCGCCCGGACAGTGTGAATGCGGTGCGTCATATGACGCCTTTATTGAAGTTTGGGGATGGCATGAGAGCCCAATCGCTGGCGCTGAAGCAGTTTTTGTTGCACCAGCTCTACCGGCATCCCCAAGTCATGCAGACCATGGGCCAGGCCAAGCAGGTGGTGCGCGAGCTTTTTGCCGCATATCTGGTGAGCCCACATGAAATGCAGGCGCGCTTCATGGCCCGCGTCGTGGATATTGACGACACCCGATCCACGGCACGCGTGGTAGCGGACTACATTGCCGGTATGACTGATCGTTTCGCCGCGCGCGAACATGAGCGGCTCACCGGCCAGCGATTGTTGTCATAAGCACGGTCTCGATAAAATTGAGTCCATAAAAACGACCAGGGAATACCGTGAGTTTTCTAAATCAACTTAAATCGCAAGCCAGCGCTTTGCAAAGCGAGCAAAGCACATTGCAATCGCACCAGGCCGAGAACGCCCGGCTGACCGAAGCCGCTTCCAAAACAGCCTGGTTGTATGTCACCGAATTGGCCAAACAGCTCAATGTGATCGGACCGGATGGCCCAAAACTAAGCCTGGATGGAAAGACGCCTTGGCCAGCCATGAAGCTGGTGGATTTTCGGGTAGATGCGCGGCAAAAAAAGTTGCGCGACAAAGATGTTTATGACTACATAGCCATGGGCTGGCGCATAGTGCCGCACCTTGGCACGCCGGTGGCGGGCAGCGTCAGTGCCAACTTTCCACCCGATCTGCAGCGGATTGAAACCCGTTTGTCAGCCGGTGCGGTCAAGCACGAGCGCGTGAACGTTCGGCATCCCGAGAAAAATACTTTGCAGGCCATCCGCTTTGACTACATGACCGAGGCGCGAGGCAGCGTCACCATCACTGCCGATCACGATGCCACCAAGTTGACGTTTCGCTTGTCCAACGTGTCGGGGTTTGAGGTGCTGACCACAGCGTACCGCGCTGAATACATTCAGAGTCAGGTGCTGGACGAGATGGCCAAGTTGATCGTCGGACAATCGAACAGTTTTATTTAATTTAAGCAAGGCATCCATGCAAGTAACGACAGAAACCGCCATTGACGACACCCGTCGCTGGCTGGAGCGGGCGGTGATTGGTTTGAACCTGTGCCCGTTCGCCAAGAGCGTGCATGTGAAAGGGCAGGTTCACTATGTGGTGAGCCGCGCCCAGACGGCACAAGAGTTTCTGGAAGATCTTGTTTTTGAACTCAAAGAGCTGTTAGCCAGCGACCCGCTTGCGCTGGATACTACGCTTTTGATAGCGCCTGACTGTCTGTCTGACTTTCTTGATTTCAATGATTTTCTGGCTGAAGCTGATCAGGCCCTGGTTGATCTGGAACTGGACGGGGTGTTGCAAATCGCCAATTTGCACCCCGATTACCAGTTTGCCGGCACCCAGGCCGATGACATCACCAACTTCACCAACCGCTCGCCGTACCCCACTTTGCACCTGCTGCGCGAAGACAGCATTGACCGGGCAGTGGATGCTTTCCCTGATGCAGAAAGTATCTTTGAGCGCAACATGGAAACCATGGAGCGGATCGGACTGGAGGGTTGGGCCGCCTTGGGGGTCGGGCGTTCGCCAGGATGTCCACATCAGCCGCAAGAGGGTGAAGCGGTCGACAAGAAGCCGGACAGCATCAAACCATGAAGCCTAAAAAATCGGATCGTCAGGCACAAACCGGATCAGTATTGGGCGAGGCGCAGGCTCATGAAGTCAGGCCGGGCCAGTCTATCGAGTTGCTCAAGGAGTTGCACATCCTGACCCGTGACGGCAAGCTCAACCAGGATTCGCGCCGCAAACTCAAACAGGTGTATCACCTGTTCCAGTTTATTGAGAAATTGCTGCTGGAGTTGCCTGAGAAGCCGGGCGGTATCACCTTGGCGGACCATGGGGCGGGCAAGTCGTATTTGGGCTTCATCATTTACGATCTGTTTTTTAAGGCGCTCAAGGCCGGCCATATTTACGGCATCGAAACACGCGCCGAATTGGTCCAAAAATCGCGTGAACTGGCGACGAAACTCGGCTTTGACCGCATGTCGTTTTTGAACCTGAGCGTGGCAGAGTCAGCACAGTCAGAAGAGTTGCCTGCGCACATTGACGTGGTGACGGCCCTGCATGCCTGCGATACCGCCACCGACGATGCCATTGCGTTTGGGCTGCAAAAGCAGGCCCGATTCATGGTGCTGGTGCCCTGCTGCCAAGCTGAAGTGGCGCGTTGCTTGAGTCAGCACAAAGCGCTGTCATTGACGCGCACACCCTTGGCTGAATTGTGGCGCCATCCGCTGCACACGCGAGAGATGGGCAGTCAGATCACCAATGTGTTGCGTTGTCTGTACCTGGAGGCTTCCGGTTACCAGGTGACGGTCACTGAGCTGGTAGGCTGGGAGCACAGCATGAAGAACGAACTCATCATTGCCCGCCGAACCGGCCAGCCCAAGCGTGCCGCCGCCCAGCGCCTGCGCGATTTATTGCAGGAATTTGGCTTGACGGATTTGTTGGAATCCCGATTTGTTTTACCAGCCGAAAACGAAGTAGTTGCCTGACACGTTCTTGTCTGTCGCGATACCATCCACTTTTGCTTTTGGAAACCCCTATGAAACGCTATTTAAACCTGAGCCTGACCTTGATTGTTGCAGCCACTTTGGGCGCATGTGCCAGCAGCAACCCGGATGTTATCCAGCGGGGCGATACCCAGCGTCTGGCGCAGGTACAGGACGGTGTCGTGTTAAGTGTGCGAGCCGTCACGGTGGAAGGCAATCAGTCAGGCATTGGCGCAACCGTGGGCGGGGTGGTTGGTGGTATTTCTGGTAGCAATGCCGGGGGCCGTTCTGCGGGAGGCGCCATTGCGGGTGTGCTGGGCGCGGTGGCTGGCGCGGTGGTCGGTAATGCCGCCGAGCGCTTGGGAACGCAGGAGTCCGCGGTTGAGCTTTTGATTCAGCTTAAAAGCGGTGAACGCCGGGCTATTGTGCAGGCCAAGGGCGGGGAAGTGCTAGCCCCTGGCGACGCGGTAATTTTGGTGACCACCGGCGGCAAGGTTCGGGTCACCAAAGCACCCAAATAAATCAGCTGTGCGTCTTAGTCACGCACGAACAAGGTCACCAGCGGGTCAGGCCCGACTTGCCGACTCCAGTGGCCGTGAACCGTGGCATCAAAGTTGACACCTTCGGGCAAGGTGTCTGCCGAGTAAAAATGCTCGCCGGCCCTGAAAATGCGGGAGCTGCCGTCTTGCAGAAATATCTCCATTTGGCCGCCCAGAATAAACACCCATTGTGGCTTTCCCGTCACGTGAAAGCTGCTGCGAAAACCAACCGGGCTCTGGCGCAACTGGTAGCCCTCTGAGGCCATCAACGGCGACAACTGCGAGCTGGACGTTCCCTCGGTCAAGGGAAAAGGCTCTTCGCGAAATCGGGCGCGACCATCCAGGTCGGTAAAAAGAATAACTTTGGTGAGTGAGGTCACAGGTTTCTCCAAATGAAGACCGAATGATCGCACAGGAATAATGAGGGTCAGATTCCATTTAAGATGACGGCGATATTCACATTGCAGCTTTATGGCCCGTCTACCCCGTTTAACGCTTCCCGGTTTTGCGCATCACGTCATCCAGCGTGGCAATAACCGTCAGCCCATTTTTGTGTCCACGGCGCACTATCAGACCCTGTTGGATTTACTCGATGAAAATGCCAAAAAGTTTGGCGTCGCCATTCATGCCTATGTGCTGATGAGTAACCACTTTCATTTGCTGGTTACGCCTCAAACGGCGGATGGTTTGCCGCAGATGATGCAGGCAGTGGGGCGGCGTTATGTGCGCTATTTCAACGATTTGCAACAGCGCAGCGGCACCTTGTGGGAAGGGCGCTACAAATCCACTCTGATTCAGGCGGAGCGTTATTTATTGGCCTGCATGGCCTATATGGACCTGAATCCGGTGCGGGCCGGGATGGTAAATCAAGCGAGGGACTATCCGTGGTCCAGTCATGGTCACTACATTGGCCAGCGGATCGACAAACTCATCACCGCCCCTGCGCTGGTGTGGGAGTTGGGTAATACCCCTTTTGCCCGTGAAGCGGCATACGCCCAATTGGTGCAAAGTGGCATCAGCGCGGTGCAGCAAACGTTGTTGACGGACTCCGCACTAAGCGGTTGGGCACTGGGCGAGCCAGATTTTGTGGCGGATTTGCAAAAAAGAACCGAACGGCGCGTTGCCAAAGGCAGTGCAGGGCGGCCTGTTTCAAATTCAAAAAATATGACAAAAATGGCTGTAGTCCCCGTAAATAATGCGTGAGTAGCTATTATTTTTGATATGTCCCTTATTAATTAGATAATCAAATGACTTACCAAATAATTGGAATCTGACCCCAATTATTTTGCTTGGCACTTTTGTTGCGTTGCGTTATTCTTCGCATCCATCGCAATTTTTTAGGAGAGCGCCTTGACCACGGCAGCCGAAATCCAACACCTTCAGAACAACGGTTTGTATTCCACCGAGAACGAGCATGACGCTTGTGGCGTGGGTTTTGTGGCGCATATCAAGGGCATCAAGTCCCATGACATAGTCAAGAATGCGCTCAAGATTCTTGAGAATCTGGACCATCGGGGCGCCGTCGGTGCCGACAAGCTGATGGGTGACGGCGCGGGCATTTTGATTCAGTTGCCTGATGCCTTGTACCGTGAAGAAATGGCCGAACAGGGCGTGACCCTGCCGCCACCCGGTGAATACGGTGTGGGCATGGTGTTTTTGCCCAAGGAGCACGCCTCCCGTCTCGCTTGCGAGCAGGAGATGGAGCGCGCTATCAAGGCCGAAGGACAAGTGCTGTTGGGCTGGCGCGATGTGCCAGTGAACCGCGACATGCCCATGTCGCCCAATGTGCGCAAAAAAGAACCAATTCTCAAGCAGGTTTTTATTGGCCGCGGCAACGATGTCATCGTGCAAGACGCGCTGGAGCGCAAGCTGTATGTGATTCGCAAAACCGCCAGCCGCCACATCATGGCGCTTAAGCTCAAGCACAGCAAAGAGTATTACGTGCCCAGCATGTCCAGCCGTACGGTGGTGTACAAAGGTTTGTTGCTGGCCGACCAAGTGGGCGTTTATTTCAAGGACCTGGAAGATGTGCGTTGCGTCTCTGCTCTGGGCTTGGTGCATCAGCGTTTTTCGACCAACACCTTCCCTGAGTGGCCGCTGGCCCACCCGTACCGCTACGTGGCGCACAACGGCGAAATCAACACCGTCAAGGGCAACTACAACTGGATGAAGGCCCGCGAAGGCGTGATGTCTTCACCGGTGCTCGGCGCCGACCTGCAAAAGCTGTACCCCATCAGCTTCGCCAGCCAGTCCGACACCGCCACTTTTGACAATTGCCTGGAACTGTTGACGATGGCGGGTTACCCCATCAGCCAGGCCGTGATGATGATGATTCCCGAGCCCTGGGAACAGCACACCACCATGGACCAGCGCCGCAAGGCTTTCTACGAATACCACGCCGCCATGATGGAGCCGTGGGACGGTCCCGCCTCCATCGTGTTCACCGATGGCCGCCAGATTGGCGCCACGCTGGACCGCAACGGCCTGCGCCCCTCGCGCTACTGCATCACCGATGACGATCTGGTCATCATGGGCTCCGAGTCCGGTGTGCTGCCGGTGCCCGAGAACAAGATAGTGCGCAAATGGCGCCTGCAGCCCGGCAAGATGTTCCTGATTGATCTGGAACAGGGCCGTATGGTTGACGACGAAGAAATCAAGGCCACACTGGCCAACAGCAAGCCTTACAAGCAGTGGATCGAGAACCTACGTATTCGTCTGGACGACGTGGTTGGCGGTGGCGAACCCGCTTCGGCCTCGGAAAGCGTCGTGTCTTTGCTGGACCGTCAGCAAGCTTTTGGCTTCACGCAGGAAGACCTGAAGTTCTTGATCGCGCCGATGGCCGTAGCCGGTGAGGAGGCCTTGGGCTCCATGGGCAACGACAGCCCGCTGGCTGTGCTCTCGGACAAAAACAAACCACTGTACAACTATTTCAAACAGTTGTTCGCCCAGGTGACCAACCCACCGATTGACCCGATTCGTGAAGCGATTGTGATGTCGCTGGTGTCCTTCATTGGCCCAAAACCCAATTTGTTGGATATCAACCAGGTCAATCCGCCGATGCGTCTGGAGGTGAGCCAGCCGGTGCTGGACTTCGCCGACATGGCCAAGTTGCGCGACATTGAAAAGCACACGCAAGGCAAGTTCCGCAGCTACACGCTGGACGTCACTTACCCGCTGGACTGGGGCCGTGAAGGTGTCGAAGCCAAGCTGGCTTCGCTCTGCGCAGAAGCCGTGGACGCGATCAAGGGTGGCAAGAACATTCTCATCATCAGCGACCGCGGTATCAGTGCCACCCAGGTGGCGATTCCGGCGCTGCTGGCGCTGTCGGCCATTCACCAGCATCTGGTGCGCGAAGGCTTGCGCACCACGACCGGCTTGGTCGTAGAAACCGGCACCGCCCGCGAAGTGCATCACTTTGCCGTGTTGGCCGGTTACGGCGCCGAAGCGGTTCACCCCTATCTCGCGATGGAAACGTTGGCCAGCATCCACACGGAGTTGCCAGGCAAGCTGAGCGCCGACAAGGCGATCTATAACTACGTCAAGGCGGTTGGCAAAGGCCTTTCCAAGATCATGTCCAAAATGGGCGTGTCCACCTACATGAGTTATTGCGGCGCACAGCTGTTTGAAGCCATTGGACTGAGTTCGGACACCATCGCCAAATATTTCACCGGCACCCCCAGTAAGGTCGAAGGCATTGGCGTGTTCTCCATCGCCGAAGAAGCCATCCGCATGCACAAAGCTGCTTTTAGCGACGATCCAGTGCTGGCCAACCGACTCGATGCCGGGGGCGAATACGCTTGGCGTGCCCGTGGCGAAGAACATATGTGGAGCCCGGACGCGATTGCCAAGCTGCAGCACAGCACGCGTTCCAACAACTGGAATACGTACAAAGAATACGCCCAGCTGATCAACGACCAAAGCAAGCGCCACATGACGCTGCGTGGCTTGTTCGAGTTCAAGATTGATCCGGCCAAAGCGATTCCGGTCGAGGAAGTCGAGTCTGCCAAAGAGATCGTCAAACGCTTTGCGACTGGCGCCATGTCGCTCGGCTCGATCAGCACCGAAGCCCATGCCACGCTGGCTGTGGCCATGAACCGCATTGGCGGCAAGAGCAACACCGGCGAAGGCGGCGAAGACCCGGCCCGTTACCGCAACGAACTCAAAGGTATCCCGATCAAGAAGGGCGATTCGCTCAAGAGCGTGATTGGCAAAGACGTGGTGGAAGTGGACTTGCCGCTGGAGGATGGCGACTCCTTGCGTTCGCGCATCAAGCAGGTGGCGTCCGGCCGCTTTGGTGTCACCGCCGAGTACCTGACCAGTGCCGATCAGATCCAGATCAAGATGGCCCAAGGCGCCAAGCCGGGCGAGGGCGGTCAATTGCCCGGCAGCAAGGTGTCCGATTACATCGGCAAGTTGCGTTATTCCGTGCCAGGTGTGGGCCTGATTTCGCCCCCGCCACACCATGACATCTACTCGATTGAAGATTTGGCACAGCTGATTCATGACCTGAAAAACGTGGCACCGCATGCCGGCATCAGCGTCAAGCTGGTGGCTGAAATCGGCGTTGGCACCATCGCTGCAGGCGTGGCCAAATGCAAGGCCGACCATGTGGTGATCGCGGGTCACGACGGCGGCACGGGCGCCTCGCCCTGGTCGTCTATCAAACATTGCGGTAGCCCATGGGAAATCGGCTTGGCTGAAACCCAGCAAACGCTGGTGCTCAACCGCTTGCGTTCACGCATCCGGGTGCAGGCCGACGGTCAGATGAAAACTGGTCGCGACGTTGCCATTGGCGCGTTGCTGGGCGCTGACGAGTTCGGCTTCGCCACCGCACCGCTGGTGGTCGAAGGCTGCATCATGATGCGCAAATGCCACTTGAACACCTGCCCGGTAGGCGTCGCGACGCAAGACCCTGAGTTGCGCAAGAAGTTCTCCGGCAAGCCTGAGCATGTGGTGAACTACTTCTTCTTCATTGCCGAAGAAGTGCGCCAGATCATGGCCCAGCTCGGCATCCGCAAGTTTGACGACCTGATTGGCCGTGCCGATTTACTCGACATGCGCCAGGGCATCGAGCACTGGAAAGCCAGCGGCCTGGACTTTGGCCGCCTGTTTGCGCTGCCCAATGTGCCTGCCGACGTGCCACGCTTCCAGACGCTGGCGCAAGAACACGGCCTTGAAAAGTCACTCGACAATGTGTTGATAGCCAAGTCCCGTGCCGCCATCGACAAGGGTGAAAAAGTCCAGTTCATGGAAGTAGCCCGCAACGTGAATCGCTCGGTGGGTGCCATGCTCTCCGGCGCGGTGACGCAAGTGCATCCTGAAGGCTTGCCGGATGACACCATTCGCATCCAGCTGGAAGGCACCGGCGGTCAGTCGTTTGGCGCGTTCTTGGCCAAGGGCATCACCATGTACCTGATTGGCGATGCCAACGACTACACCGGCAAGGGTCTGTCAGGCGGTCGTATCGTGGTGCGCCCGAGCATCGACTTCCGCGGTGACGCGATTCGCAACACCATCGTCGGCAACACCGTGATGTACGGCGCAACCAGCGGCGAAGCGTTCTTCAGCGGCGTCGGTGGTGAGCGCTTTGCGGTCCGCCTGTCCGGTGCCACCACGGTGGTGGAGGGCACGGGCGACCATGGTTGCGAATACATGACGGGTGGTACCGTGGCCGTGCTGGGCAAAACCGGGCGCAACTTTGCTGCCGGCATGAGTGGCGGTATCGCCTACGTGTATGACGAAGACGGCCAGTTTGCACAGCGTTGCAACACGGCCATGGTCAGCATGGAAAAAGTGCTGACCTCGGCCGAACAGGAGGCGAGCATTGACCAAGCGATCTGGCATCGTGGCCAAAGCGACGAGGCGCAACTGAAAAAACTGCTGGAAGACCACAACCGCTGGACCGGCAGCAAGCGTGCGCGCGAGTTGCTCGATACCTGGGATGTGTCGCGTCTGAAATTCGTTAAGGTGTTCCCGCTGGAGTACAAGCGCGCCCTGGGCGAGATTAATGCACGTAAAGAGGCTCTAGCCCTTACCAGCCGTGCGCAAGCAGCTATCAAAAAAGAAGCGACTCCGGCTAAGTAAAGCACGGATTGTTTGAACGAATTAGGACAAGAATCATGGGAAAAGTCACTGGCTTCATGGAGTTTGAGCGCATTGAGGAGGGTTACAAGCCTGCCGCTGAGCGTTTGAAAAATTACAAAGAATTTGTCATCGGTCTGGATGACTCGCAGGCCAACAAGCAGGCGGCGCGCTGCATGGACTGTGGCACACCGTTTTGCAATAACGGTTGTCCAGTCAACAACATCATCCCGGATTTCAACGATCTGGTGTACAGGAGCGACTGGAAGAACGCGATTGATGTGCTGCACAGCACCAACAACTTCCCCGAGTTCACGGGCCGCATTTGCCCTGCACCGTGCGAGGCCGCTTGCGTGCTCAATGTGAATGACGCGGCGGTAGGTATCAAGTCGATCGAGCACGCCATCATTGACCGCGCCTGGGCCGAGGGCTGGGTGACGCCGCAATTGCCCAAGCACAAGACCGGCAAGAAAGTCGCTGTGGTCGGCTCCGGCCCGGCCGGTATGGCGGCGGCCCAGCAACTGGCACGCGTTGGCCATGACGTCACCTTGTTTGAAAAGAATGACCGGGTCGGCGGCTTGCTGCGCTACGGTATTCCCGACTTCAAGATGGAAAAGTCGCATATTGACCGCCGTGTCGAGCAGCTGCAAAAAGAAGGCGTGACCATTCGCACCGGCGTGCTGGTGGGCGAGATGCCCAAGGGCTCCAAGGTGACCAACTGGGCCAAGGAAACCATTTCTGCCGCCCAACTGCAAAAAGATTTTGATGCCGTGATACTCACCGGCGGCTCCGAGCAGTCGCGCGATTTGCCGGTGCCGGGCCGCGATCTGGATGGCGTTCACTTCGCCATGGAGTTCCTGCCTCAGCAAAACAAGGTCAATGCGGGCGACAAGCTCAAAGGCCAGTTGCGCGCAGAAGGCAAACACGTCATCGTCATTGGCGGTGGCGACACCGGCTCGGATTGCGTGGGCACCAGCAACCGCCACGGCGCGCTCAGTGTCACCCAGTTTGAAGTGATGCCGCAGCCCCCGGTGGAAGAAAACCGCCCCATGACCTGGCCTTACTGGCCGCTCAAGCTGCGCACCAGCTCCAGCCATGACGAAGGCTGCTCGCGTGAGTTCGCCATTTCCACCAAGGAATTCATCGGCGAAAAGGGCAAAGTCACTGGCCTCAAGACCGTTCACATCGAGTTCAAAGACGGCAAGATGGTTGAGATTGCCGGTACCGAGAAAACCTACCAGGCTGATCTGATTCTGCTGGCCATGGGTTTTGTCAACCCGGTGGCGACTGTCCTGGAATCTTTTGGTGTTGACAAGGATGCCCGTGGCAACGCCAAAGCGACGACCGAGTTGACCGGCGGCTACGCCACCAATGTGCCCAAGGTGTTTGCTGCTGGCGACATCCGTCGGGGGCAAAGTCTGGTGGTGTGGGCCATCCGCGAAGGCCGCCAGGCTGCGCGTGCGGTAGATGAGTTTCTGATGGGATTTAGCGACTTGCCAAGGTAATTATTGGGCAGGACCTTCGTCATAGGGGCAATCCCTTATGATGGAGGGGCCGGATTTGTCCCGGCATTTCTTTTTTTATGAACCCAGCGCACACACCGTCCCCTTTGCTAGAGTTTCGTCACGTCAGTTTCGGCTACGGTGAACGACTGATTCTGGACGATATTTCGCTCCAGATTCCGCGTGGCAAAGTCACCGCACTCATGGGGGCTTCAGGTGGCGGTAAAACGACCGTTCTGAATCTGATTGGCGGCCGGTATCGTGCGCAAAAAGGCCAGGTCCTACTTCAAGGCCGAGAAGGTGATAACAGCGCGCTCGACGTGGGTACGCTTGATGGCCCTGGTCTGTTCACGGCACGTCGACGCATGGGTATGTTGTTCCAGTTTGGCGCCCTGTTCACTGACTTGAGCGTTTTTGACAATGTGGCTTTTCCCTTGCGGGAACACACAGATTTGCCGGAAGCCTTGATTCGCGACGTTGTTCTCATGAAACTCAATGCGGTGGGGCTGCGCGGTGCGCGCGATCTCATGCCTTCAGAAATCTCCGGTGGCATGGCCCGGCGCGTGGCACTGGCTCGGGCCATTGCGCTTGACCCGGAGCTGGTGATGTACGACGAGCCCTTTGCCGGACTGGACCCTATTTCACTGGGGACCGCAGCTCGCCTGATCCGTCAACTCAACGATGCCATGGGGCTGACCAGCGTGGTGGTCTCTCACGATCTGGATGAGACTTTCCATATTGCCGATCAGGTCATTGTTTTGGCCAACGGCAAGATCGCTGCGCAGGGCACGCCTGATGAAGTGCGGCACAGCGAAGATCCTTTGGTGCATCAGTTTGTCAATGCCCTGCCGGAAGGTCCGGTTCGATTCCACTACCCCGCTGCAAGCATTGATGCCGATTTTTCGATTGGAGCCCCATCATGAGTTGGTACAAACCGGCCGATGTGGGCTTTGCGCTACGTTCCAAAGTGGTCGATGTTGGTTTTGCAGCCCGTCTGTTTTTCAGGTTGTTGAGCTCGGCCGGGACGATGCTGCGACGCATGGCGTTGGTGCGCGATCAGATTCACTTCATGGGCAACTATTCGTTGACCATCATTGCAGTCTCTGGCGTTTTTGTGGGCTTTGTCCTGGCCCTTCAGGGCTATTACACCTTGCAGCGCTACGGGTCATCCGAGGCTTTGGGTCTGCTGGTGGCCTTGAGTCTGGTGCGTGAACTCGGTCCGGTGATTACTGCCTTGCTGTTTGCTGGGCGGGCGGGTACTTCTTTGACGGCAGAAATTGGTTTGATGAAAGCGGGCGAACAACTCAGCGCCATGGAAATGATGGCGGTTGACCCGATCCAGCGTATTTTGGCGCCTCGCTTCTGGGGCGCGGTGATCGCCATGCCAGTACTGGCGGCTGTATTCAGTGCGGTCGGTATTCTGGGGGGCTGGGCCGTTGGCGTGTTGATGATCGGTATCGACGGTGGCTCCTTTTGGAGCCAGATGCAGGGCGGTGTGGATGTGTGGAAGGACGTTGGCAATGGCACGATCAAGAGCTTGGTGTTTGGCTTTGCCGTCAGCTTTATCGCCTTGTACCAGGGTTATGTGGCGCAGGCCACGCCCGAGGGCGTGGCCCATGCAACGACACGTACGGTAGTGATGGCGTCCTTGACCGTGCTGGGTCTGGACTTTGTACTCACGGCCTTGATGTTCAGTATTTAAGGAAATAGAAAAATGCAACGTTCCAATAAAGATATTTGGGTAGGCTTATTTGTGCTGATCGGGGTGGCTGCCCTGTTGTTTTTGGCACTTCAGTCGGCCAATTTGCTGACTTTGAGCTTTGAACGTGCCTATCCCGTCACCGCGAAGTTCGACAATATTGGGGGACTCAAAATCAAGGCCGCTGTCAAAAGCAGTGGTGTGGTGGTCGGTCGGGTGAAGTCCATTACTTTTGATGACAAAAGTTTTCAGGCCAAGGTCACGCTGGATATGGAAAACCGGTATGCTTTTCCGAAAGATAGTTCACTGAAAATTTTGACAAGTGGCTTGCTGGGTGAGCAGTATGTCGGCATTGAAGCCGGTGCTGATACCAATAATCTGGCCGCTGGCGATGCCATTTCTTCAACGCAGTCCGCCGTGGTGCTAGAAACCTTGATTAGCCAGTTTTTGTACAGTTCAGCCGAAAAGGGCAAGGAAAAGAAATGAAGCTGAAAGTGTTTCTGCATCCTAATGAGCGAAGCAAGCTGGGTCGCAGCCTATGGGCTGGCTTGTTGTTGGCTCTCTTGATGTTACAGGGCTGCGCCACGGGGCCCAACGCCAATCCCAAAGACCCTTTGGAGCCGTTCAACCGCGGGGTTTACAAGTTCAATGATGTGGTGGACACCGCAGTCCTCAAACCTGTGGCCACGGTGTACCAAGGTGTTGTGCCAAATTTGATGCGCAAAGGGGTTAATAACTTCTTTGCAAATATTCAGGATGCCTGGTCCTTTGTGAACAATACCTTGCAGTTGAAGGGTCAAGACGCTGCCGACAGTTTGTCTCGTTTTGGGATCAACACCTTCATTGGTATGGGGGGCATTTTTGACATTGCTTCTGATTTGCAAATTCAGAAGCACACCAAGGATTTTGGTCATACCCTGGGCTATTGGGGCGTAGGTCCCGGCCCTTATATTGTTTTGCCGCTGCTGGGATCCTCCACTTTGCGCGATACCGTGGCATTGCCCGTTGATATCAATGGCGATCTCGTATCGGGGATTTCAGATGTCCCGACGCGCAACACCCTGACCGTGACGCGGGTGATTGATACTCGGGCGAATTTGCTCAAAGCCTCCTCGATGCTTGAAGAAGCTGCCCTGGACAAATATGCGTTCACCCGCGAAGCCTATCTTCAGCGCCGTCGCAGTGCCATTTACGATGGCAATCCGCCTGATGAGCAAACATCGGAAAACGATTATGAGGAGCAAGATGCTGCATTGCCTCAGACCGAAGCCGTAGCTACAAAGCCGGCTGACACGTTAAATACTGCCGGGATTCCCGGTGATGAGAAAGTTAAACCATGAATCGTCGATATCTAAGTCGTTTGCTAGCCACTTTGCTGGTGAGTGTTGTCAGTTTTTCCGCTTTGCCGGTGAGTGCGGCCGATGAAGCGCCCGATGCGCTGGTCAAGCGCCTATCCACCGATGTGTTGGACAGCATCAAAGCGGATAAAACCATCCGGGAAGGCGATACGGCGCGGGTCGTTACGTTGGTGGAAACCAAGATTCTTCCCAACTTGAATTTTCAGCGTATGACGGCCTCTGCCGTCGGCCCTGCTTGGCGCCAGGCGACCCCTGAGCAGCAAAAACGCTTGCAGGAAGAATTTAAAATTTTGCTGGTGCGAACCTATGCTGGTGCGCTCTCGCAGGTCAGCGACCAAACCATTGAGGTCAAGCCGCTTCGTGCAGCGGCAGACGACAAAGAGGTGGTTGTGCGCACCCTGGTCAAGGGGCGTGGCGATCCCATCCAGTTGGACTACCGGTTGGAAAAAACGCCGGGCGTGGGGGCTGGCTGGAAAATTTTCAACCTGAACGTACTGGGTGTCTGGTTGGTGGAAACCTATCGCAGCGATTTTTCACAGCAGATCAATGCCAAAGGCCTCAGCGGTCTGATCACCAGCTTGACTGAGCGTAACAAGGCGAATGCCAAAAAGGGATGAGTGTGTTGGTACTGCCCAAAGAGTTGACGCAATCCCAGGCCACAGCCTGCCTTCGCATGCTGGTGCAGGGGTTGCGATCACATACAAAGCCGGAAGTGGTGGTCGATGCCACGGCTCTGAGCCGTTTTGACTCGACGGCCTTGGCAGTGCTGCTTGAAATTCGGCGTGAGACGCTGGCCATGGGCAAACGGTTCTTGATCCGTGAATTGCCGACCCGTTTGGGCGATCTGGCAAGCCTCTATGGGATCGATGAGCTGCTTCCAGCGGCCCCATTCACCCTCGTAAAATAACGGACCCTCATGTCCGCCATTTCATTCCAGTCCGTCTCCAAGTCTTACCCATCCCCTCGCGGACCTCACGGTAGCACTTTTCTCGCACTCGATCAGGTCAGTCTTGACATCGAAGAGGGTGAGTTTTTTGGTCTGCTCGGCCCCAATGGAGCAGGCAAGACCACCATGATCAGCATTTTGGCGGGCCTCACACGGGCGACATCGGGCAAGGTGAGCGTATTGGGGCACGATGTTCAAGTCGATTACGCCCAGGCCCGACGCATTCTGGGTGTGGTGCCGCAAGAGTTGGTATTTGATCCCTTTTTCAATGTTCGCGAAGCATTGCGTTTCCAGTCCGGCTACTTCGGGGTGAAGAATAACGAAGCGTGGATAGACGAATTGCTCGAAAGTCTGGGCCTGGCCGATAAGGCCGGTGCCAATATGCGGCAGCTCTCCGGTGGCATGAAGCGGCGGGTCTTGGTGGCGCAAGCACTGGTACACAAACCGCCAGTGATCGTGCTCGATGAGCCTACCGCCGGGGTGGATGTGGAGTTGCGCCAAACCCTGTGGCAATTTATTGCCAAGCTCAACAAGCAGGGCAGCACGGTCTTGCTGACCACCCATTATCTTGAAGAGGCCGAAGCCCTGTGCGGTCGCATTGCGATGCTCAAAACGGGCCGCATTGTGGCACTGGACCACACCAGCGAACTGCTCAAGGCCGCATCCAGTAATGTGCTGCGTTTCAAAGTCGATAGCGAGCTTCCCAAAGTTCTGGCTGACAAGGCTCGCATCACGGGGCGCATTGTGCAGTTCCCGGCGCATGACGCGCTGGAAATTGAGCAGTATCTGGCAGCGGTGCGCGAGGCCGGTTTGGTGGCGCATGATGTCGAAATCCGCAAGGCGGACCTGGAAGATGTTTTTCTGGGTGTCATGAACAAGAACCAAATGCCATCGCAGGAGCGCGCAGCATGACCGGCTGGCAAATGCTCTTGTACAAGGAAGTGCTGCGTTTCTGGCGCGTGGCTTTCCAAACCGTGGCCGGTCCGGTGCTGACTGCCATGCTGTACCTGTTGATTTTTGGTCATGCCCTGGAGTCGCATGTCAAGGTCTACAACCAAATCAGCTACACCTCATTTTTGGTGCCGGGACTGGCGATGATGAGTCTTTTGCAAAACGCTTTTGCCAACAGTTCATCGTCCCTGATCATGAGCAAAGTGATGGGCAATTTGGTGTTTTTGCTGTTGACACCGCTGTCTTACATGAACTGGTTCGTGGCCTACGTGGGGGCGGCAGTCATTCGGGGTTTGGTGGTTGGCTTGGGCGTGTTTGCGGTGTCAGCCCTGTTTACCGATGTCAGTTTTGTGGCGCCGCTCTGGATCGTGACCTTTGCCGTGATAGGCGCCGCGCTGATGGGCACGCTCGGCCTGATTGCCGGTTTGTGGGCCGAAAAATTTGACCAACTTGCTGCCTTTCAGAATTTTGTGGTCATGCCCATGACTTTCCTGAGTGGGGTGTTTTACTCCATTCATTCGCTGCCACCGTTCTGGCAGACCGTCAGCAACCTCAATCCATTTTTCTACATGATTGACGGCTTCCGCTATGGCTTTTTTGGACAGAGCGATGTATCGCCGTGGCTGAGTTTGGGTGTTGTGGGTGGTTCACTGGCCGTCGTCAGTGGGGTGGCTGTGTATTTGCTGCACATTGGCTACAAAATCCGCAGCTGAAGAGTCTTTTTAATTTTTTGAAATACGAATATGAATGCTGACCAGATCAAAGACCTGATTGCCGCCAATCTGGTGTGCGAGTACATCACGGTTGACGGCGATGGCCGCCATTGGAATGCCACCATCGTGTCGCCCGAGTTTGAGGGTAAACGTGCCATCCAGCGTCACCAGCGCGTGTATGCGACGCTGGGCGACAAAATGAAAACTGACGAGATTCACGCGCTGTCGATGCAAACCTCGACGCCAGCCGAATGGGCGGCGCTGCAAGCCTGAGTTCATGGATAAATTATTGATTCGCGGTGGCCGGTCACTGCACGGTGAGGTATTGATCTCAGGCGCCAAGAACGCCGCCCTGCCCGAGTTGTGCGCCTGCCTGTTGACCGCTGAGCCCGTCACGCTGACCAATGTGCCGCGCTTACAGGACGTGACCACCATGCTTAAGCTGATTCGCAACATGGGTGTTGCGGCAGAGCGCAGCGAGGATGGTCGGGTGACTCTGGATGCAGGCCCTTTGGATACGCCTGAGGCACCTTATGAGCTGGTTAAAACCATGCGCGCTTCGGTCTTGGCATTAGGCCCCTTGCTGGCACGATTTGGTCACGCCAAAGTGTCCTTGCCGGGTGGCTGTGCCATTGGCTCGCGTCCCGTCGATCAGCACATCAAGGGGCTGACGGCCATGGGGGCCGAGATCGTGGTGGAGCACGGCTACATGGTTGCCAAATTGCCCGAAGGACGCACCCGTTTGAAGGGCGCCCGCATCACCACCGACATGGTGACGGTCACCGGCACCGAGAATTTCCTGATGGCCGCCTGTCTGGCCGAAGGCGAGACCATTCTGGAAAATGCGGCGCAAGAGCCCGAGATTCCCGATCTGGCAGAAATGCTGATCAAGATGGGCGCGAAGATTGAAGGCCACGGCACCAGCCGCATCCGCATTCAAGGCGTCGAGAATCTGCATGGCTGCGAACACCAGGTGGTGGCGGACCGGATCGAAACAGGCACTTTTTTGTGCGCCGTGGCGGCGACTGGCGGGGATGTCTTGCTCAAACATGGCCGGGCGGATCATCTGGAAGCCGTGGTTGAGAAACTGCGTGATGCCGGTGCCCAAGTGACTGAAGTAGAGGGCGGCATTCGCGTCCAGTCGCAAGGTCGGCTCAAAGCACAGAGTTTTCGCACCACTGAGTACCCGGGCTTTCCGACCGACATGCAGGCGCAATTCATGGCGCTCAACGCCATCTCGCATGGCACCGCTACAGTCACTGAAACGATTTTTGAGAACCGTTTCATGCACGTCAACGAGATGGTGCGTTTGGGCGCTCGTATTCAGATAGACGGCAAGGTGTCGGTGGTGGAGGGCGTTGAAAAGCTCTCCGGTGCGACCGTGATGGCGACTGATTTGCGTGCTTCGGCCAGTCTGGTGATTGCCGGTCTGGTGGCAGACGGTGAAACCCTGGTGGAGCGCATTTATCACCTAGACCGGGGCTATGACCAGATGGAAGCCAAACTGCGCGGCCTGGGTGCAGATATTGAAAGACTGAAATGATTACGCTCGCTTTATCCAAAGGCCGTATTTTTGAAGAAACCTTGCCGCTTTTGCGGGCTGCCGGGATTGAGGTACTCGAAGATCCTGAAAAATCGCGCAAACTGATTCTCACCACCAACCAGCCCGATGTGCGCGTGCTGGTGGTGCGGGCCACCGATGTGCCGACCTATGTGCAATACGGCGGTGCCGACTTGGGCATTACCGGCAAAGACACGCTGCTGGAACACGGCAGTGACGGCTTGTACCAGCCGCTGGATTTACAGATTGCCAAATGCCGCATGAGTGTTGCGGTGCGGACTGATTTTGACTATGCCTCGGCGGTCAAGCAGGGCTCGCGTCTGACCGTTGCCACCAAGTTTGTGACCATTGCCCGCGAGTTTTTCGCCAGCAAAGGGGTGCATGTGGACTTGATCAAGCTCTACGGCAGCATGGAATTGGCCCCGCTGGTGGGTATGGCCGATGCCATCGTGGACGTGGTGTCCACCGGCAACACGCTCAAGGCCAATCATCTGGTGGAAGTCGAGCACATCATGGACATCAGCTCTCGCTTGGTGGTCAACCAGGCTGCGCTCAAACTCAAACAAGCGCCCATCCGCAAAATAATCGATGCTTTTGCATCAGCCATTGCGCCCTAATTTATCTGAATATTTTTGCTATGACTTTTATAGCTGCTCCCGCACATTTATCAACGGCTAGCGCCACATTTGATGCAGAGTTCAAGGCGCGCCTGCATTGGTCAGCTGAGGCCGATGCCGCTATTGAGACACGGGTGGCCGACATTTTGGCGGATGTGCAGTTGCGGGGTGATGCGGCGGTGCTGGAATACACCGCACGCTTTGATGGTCTGAGTGCGGCCACGATGGGCGAGCTGGAACTCACACAGTTTGAGTTGAAGGCCGCGTTCGAGTCCATTCCTGCCGACCAGCGTGAGGCCTTGCAAGCGGCGAACAAGCGCGTGCGCAGCTATCACGAAGCCCAGAAAAAGGCCAGCGGCGAGAGCTGGAGCTATCGCGACGAAGACGGCACCTTGTTGGGCCAAAAAGTGACGCCGCTGGACCGTGTGGGTATTTACGTGCCCGGTGGCAAGGCGGCTTATCCGTCCTCGGTCTTGATGAACGCCATTCCCGCCCACGTTGCCGGCGTTGGCGAAATCATCATGGTCGTTCCCACACCCAAAGGTGAAAAGAACGCGCTGGTGCTGGCAGCCGCTTATGTGGCCGGTGTCACACGCGCTTTCACGGTCGGCGGCGCGCAAGCCGTGGCCGCGCTGGCCTATGGCACGCAAACCATTCCCGCCGTGGACAAAATTACCGGCCCCGGCAACGCCTATGTCGCCGCCGCCAAGCGCCGCGTGTTTGGTACGGTGGGCATCGACATGATTGCCGGTCCCAGCGAAATCCTAGTGTTGGCCGATGGCACAACATCGCCGGACTGGGTGGCGATGGATTTGTTCAGCCAGGCCGAACATGACGAACTCGCGCAAAGCATTTTGCTGTGCCCCGATCTGGCCTACATCGAGCAGGTGCAGCTAAGCATCAATCGACTGTTGAACGAGATGCCGCGCGCCGAGATCATTGCCAAGTCGCTCACTGGCCGGGGCGCGTTGATCCATACGCGCAGCATGGAAGAGGCCTGCGCCATCAGCAATCGGATTGCGCCCGAGCATCTGGAGGTCAGCAGTCTGAATGCGCACCAGTGGGAGCCGCTGCTCAAACATGCCGGTGCCATTTTCCTGGGCGCTTACACCAGTGAATCGCTGGGCGACTACTGCGCCGGTCCGAACCATGTGCTGCCCACCAGCGGTACGGCGCGTTTCAGTTCCCCGCTGGGTGTGTATGACTTTCAAAAGCGTTCCAGTTTGATCGAAGTGAGTGAAGCCGGGGCGCAAACCCTGGGCCGGATTGCCTCGGTGCTGGCTCACGGTGAAGGACTGCAGGCTCACGCTCGGGCCGCAGAAATGCGGCTCAAGGGCGCAAAACCATGAGCGAGGCGACAAGCGTGGGTTCGCGCGTCTTTCGCCAGGACGTGCAGGCCATGCACGCCTACGCGGTTCAGGATTCAACCGGCATGGTCAAGCTCGATGCCATGGAAAATCCGCACCGCCTGCCGCAAGCTTTGCAAAGCCAGCTCGGCCAGCGCTTGGGTGCGCTGGCGCTGAACCGCTACCCGGACCAGCGCGTCAACGACCTGCACCATGCACTGGCCCAATACGCCGAGCTGCCTGAAGGTTTTGACCTCATGCTGGGCAATGGATCGGACGAATTGATCAGCTTGCTGGCAATGGCCTGTGCCGTGCCGCCCAGTGCGGCCAACAACTTCAAGCCCGCTTGTGTGTTGGCCCCAGTGCCCGGTTTTGTGATGTACGGCATGAGCGCACAGTTTCAGGGGCTGGCTTTTCATGGCGTGCCGCTGACGCCTGACTTTGAGCTCGATGAAGCCGCCATGCTGGCCGCTATCCGTTTGCACAAGCCGGCCATCACCTATCTGGCCTACCCCAACAACCCGACCGCCAACCTGTGGGATGACGCGGTGATCGAGAAGATCGTTCTGGCCGTGGGTGAACAGGGTGGTTTGGTGGTGTTTGACGAAGCCTACCAGCCCTTTTCCAGCAAGAGTTACATCGACCGGCTGGCGCGTCACAGCCATGTGCTGTTGATGCGAACCCTCAGCAAGTTTGGCTTGGCCGGGGTGCGTCTGGGTTACATGATGGGCCCGAAGGCGCTGATTGCGGAGATTGACAAAGTGCGCCCGCCCTACAACATCAGCGTGTTGAACTGCGAGTGCGCTTTGTTTGCACTCGAACATCAGAATGTTTTTGAAGCGCAAGCCCTTGATCTGCGTGCGCAGCGTGCTATTATTTTGGAAGCGCTTGCCAAATTGCCCGGCGTGCAGGCGTATCCCAGCGATGCCAACATGATTCTGGTTCGTGTGACAGATGCTCAAAAAACTTTTGAAGGTATGAAAACGCGCAAGGTCCTCGTCAAGAACGTTTCTAAAATGCACCCCTTGTTGGCCAATTGCTTGCGCCTGACGGTTGGCACGGCAGACGAAAACAGGCTTATGCTGACGGCATTACAAGACTCCCTATGACCACCTCTATTCCTACCCCGGCGCCGCGCACTGCAGAAGTGTCGCGCAACACGGCCGAGACCAAAATCACGGTCAAAGTCAATCTGGACGGCACCGGCGTAGCCAAGCTGCACACCGGCATCGGCTTTTTTGACCACATGCTCGACCAGATTGCCCGCCACGGGCTTATCGACCTCGATATCCACGCCGAGGGTGATTTGCACATTGATGGTCACCACACGGTGGAAGACGTCGGCATTGCCTTTGGTCAGGCCGTGCACAAGGCGGTGGGCGACAAAAAAGGCATTCGCCGCTATGGCCATGCCTACGTGCCGCTGGATGAAGCGCTGTCGCGCGTCGTGATTGACCTCTCGGGTCGGCCCGGCCTGATCATGAACGTGCCGTTCAAAAGCGGCATGATCGGCAGTTTTGACAGCCAGCTGACGCATGAGTTTTTCCAGGGCTTTGTGAACCATGCGTTTGCCACGCTTCATATTGACAACTTGCGCGGCGAGAATGCACACCATCAGGCCGAAACCGTGTTCAAAGCATTTGCCCGCGCCCTGCGAGCGGCGCTGGAGCATGATGTGCGCAGCGCAGGGTCCATTCCTTCCACCAAAGGTTCTTTGTAGTTTTATATGCCAAATCGGCCTCCAGCCCCCGCAGAATGTGCGCAAGCAGCTATGAATTCAGTAGCAATTAAACCGCGTGGAAAAACTGTTGCCGTGGTCGATTACGGCATGGGCAACCTGCGTTCGGTCTCGCAAGCGGTGATGCATGCGGCCCAGGGTTCTGGCGTCGAAGTGGTGTGGGCACATACCCCGCAAGAAGTCATGGCGGCGGAGCGCGTGGTCTTGCCCGGCCAGGGCGGCATGCGCGACTGCATGCGCGAGTTGCACGACTCCGGCATGCTCGCTGCAGTGCTGCATGCGGCGGCCAACAAACCCTTGATGGGCGTGTGTGTCGGCATGCAGATGCTGCTTGATCACAGCCAGGAGCAAGATACCGCCTGCCTGGGCTTGATTCCCGGCGAGGTCGTGAAGTTTGATCTTGAGGGCCAGGTGCAACCCGATGGCAGCCGCTACAAGGTGCCGCAAATGGGCTGGAACCAGGTTTACCGCAACAACCACGGCGGGGCATCGCATCCGGTCTGGGGCGATGTGCCTGATGGCAGCTATTTCTATTTTGTGCATAGTTTTTATGCTCAACCGTCGGATGTGCGCCACAGCGTAGGCGAGACGGATTATGGCCAACGCTTCAGTTCGGCCATTGCGCGTGATAATATTTTCGCCACCCAATTCCATCCTGAAAAAAGCGCCGATCACGGACTCTCCCTTTATCGAAACTTCCTTCACTGGAATCCTTGACACGTCAGCTCACGCTGCGCCTCACCCAGCCCTTTTCCTCCACCACTCTGAAGCATCATGCTTTTAATCCCTGCAATTGACTTAAAAGACGGCCACTGCGTACGCCTCAAACAAGGCGATATGGACCAATCCACCACATTTGGAGAAGACCCGGCCGTCATGGCCCGAAGCTGGGTTGACAAAGGCGCGCGGCGCCTACACCTGGTGGACCTGAATGGCGCGTTTGCGGGGCATCCGAAAAACGAGATGGCCATTCGCAAAATCCTCAAAAGCGTGGGTAGCGAAGTGGACGTTCAGCTCGGTGGCGGTATCCGCGACCTGGACACCATTGAACGCTATCTCGATGCTGGTCTGCGCTACGTCATCATTGGCACGGCGGCGGTCAAAAATCCCGGCTTCCTGCAAGACGCCTGCACCGCGTTTGGCGGCCACATCATCGTCGGTCTGGACGCCCGCGAAGGCAAAGTGGCCACCGATGGCTGGAGCAAGCTCACCCGCCACGACGTGATTGATCTGGCCAAGAAATACGAAGACTACGGCGTTGAATCCATCATTTACACCGACATCGGTCGTGACGGCATGCTCAGCGGGATCAATGTGGAATCGACGGTTCGCCTGGCACAAGCCCTGAGCATTCCCGTGATCGCTTCCGGCGGCCTGTCCAACATGGCCGACATTGAAGCCCTGTGCGCAGTGGAAGACGATGGCATTGAAGGCGTCATCTGCGGACGTGCCATCTACTCTGGCGACCTCGATTTTGCGGCGGCGCAAGAGCTGGCTGATGAGCTCAATGGTTGATCGCTTGTGCTAGCCAAACGCATCATTCCCTGTCTCGACGTCACCGGTGGCCGCGTGGTCAAAGGAGTCAACTTTGTTGAACTGCGCGACGCCGGCGACCCGGTGGAGATCGCCGCGCGCTACAACGAGCAGGGCGCCGATGAACTGACCTTTCTGGACATTACCGCTACCAGCGATGGACGCGACATGATCCTGCACATCATCGAGGCGGTGGCCTCGCAGGTCTTCATTCCGCTGACTGTCGGTGGCGGGGTGCGCACGGTCGAGGATGTGCGCCGCTTGCTCAACGCGGGTGCCGATAAGACCAGTTTCAATTCGGCCGCGCTGGCCAATCCACAGGTCATCCGTGATGCCTCCGCCAAATACGGCGCGCAGTGCATCGTGGTCGCCATCGACGCCAAACGACGTTTTGGCAATGACTTGCTGGACCGGGGCGAAGGCTGGGACGTTTATAGCCATGGTGGTCGCAAAAACACAGGCCTGGACGCGGTGGCGTGGGCGAGTCAGATGGCCGAGTACGGCGCCGGCGAAATTTTGCTCACCAGCATGGACCGCGATGGCACCAAGGCCGGGTTTGATCTGGCCCTGACACGGGCCGTGAGCGATGCTATCAACGTGCCGGTCATTGCCTCGGGCGGGGTTGGCAATCTGGATCATCTGGCCGATGGCATCCAGCTCGGGGGCGCCGACGCGGTCCTGGCGGCCAGCATTTTTCACTACGGCGAATACACGGTGGCGCAAGCCAAAGCCCGCATGGCCGAGCGTGGCATCCCTGTTCGGATTTAAGAAAATTGGGAAATTGAGGGATAGAACGAAGTTACGCGCAGCGAACAAGCTCTGTCCCCAACTAATTAAGTCCTATCCCCCGTCGATACTGCGTGAGCAGCTATAAATTAAGTAGCGAGTGAGCATGACAAACACTTCTCAAGTGAGCTGGTTAAAACATATCCGTTGGGATTCCAAAGGCCTGGTGCCGGTCATCGCGCAGGAGCAGGGCAGCAACGACGTGCTGATGTTCGCCTGGATGAACCGCGAGGCCTTGCAAAAGACCGCCGAACTAGGCCAGGCGGTGTATTTCAGTCGTTCACGCAACAAGCTCTGGTACAAGGGTGAAGAGTCGGGCCATGTACAGAAGGTGCATGAAATTCGCATGGATTGCGATAACGACGTGATTCTGCTCAAAGTGACGCAGCTCGGGCATGAGCCCGGCATTGCCTGCCACACCGGGCGTCACAGCTGCTTTTTCAGCGTCTATGAGAATGGCGCCTGGAAAATTACCGAGCCGGTCCTGAAAGATCCGCAAACCATTTACAAATAAGCCAAGCATGACATTACCCACCAACTCTGCTGACTCACTGGCCCGTCTGGCGCAGGTGATTGAAAGCCGCCTGCCGCAAAACGGCGGCGATCCCACCGCCAGTTATGTCGCTCGCCTGCTGCACAAAGGATCGGACGCCTTTTTGAAGAAAATTGGCGAAGAAGCCACCGAGGTGGTGATGGCCGCCAAAGACGCTGACCATGGCGGTGACAAAACCAAGATCGTCTACGAAGTGGCCGACCTGTGGTTTCACAGCATGATTGCACTCGCCCACTACGGGTTGACACCGGCTGACGTGGTGGCCGAACTGGCGCGCCGTGAGGGAATCAGCGGCATTGAAGAAAAGGCCTCACGCCAATGAAACCCGCATTCAAGGAGGTTTGCGCATGATGGAGCAGATTGTTCACAGTGATCCTGATTGCCTGTTTTGCAAAATTGTGGCGGGCAAAATCCCTTCGCGTCTGGTGTACCAGGATGAGGAACTATTTGTGTTCCACGATATCCATCCATGGGCACCGGTGCATTTTCTGATGATTCCCAAGTTGCATATTCCGTCCATGGCACATGTCGCGGGGGAGCATGCAGGTTTGTTGGGTCGCATGATGGCGCTGGCGCCTAAGTTGGCTTTGCAAGAGGGGTGTCTGCCGTACCCCGAAGGCGGGTTTCGCATGTTATGCAATACGGGCGAGCAAGGCGGTCAAGAAGTCCATCACCTGCACATGCATGTGATGGGCGGTCCGCGGCCCTGGCTCAAGGGTTAATTGCGGTCCTGGACTGTGCTGAAAAACTTCGCCGACTAAAATTGGCTCATTCGTTAGGAGAGATTCATGGGATTTTCGACCACACACCTGATCATTTTTTTGGTCATCATCATTGTTATTTTTGGTACCAAAAAGCTCCGCAATATCGGTGCTGACCTTGGCGGGGCGGTCAAAGGCTTCAAAGACGGCATGAAAGACGGCAACGAGAAAGCCGCTGACGAATCAGCCACAGCACCTGTCGTTACGCAACAGGTGGGCGCTGGCGCCAATGCCGCCAAAGAAACCATTGATGTCGAAGCCAAGACCAAGGTCTGATGGTGCATCGTCTGGTTCTGCGGAATAACGCACTGTGATTGATATCGGGGTTACCAAACTCGCCATCATTGGCGGGATCGCACTCGTGGTGATTGGGCCGGAGAAATTACCTGCACTGGCAAAGACCGTCGGGACCTTGCTCGGGCGAGCCCGGCGCTACGTGGCCGATGTCAAGGCGGAAGTCAATCGCTCCATGGAGCTTGACGAGTTCAAGAAAATGAAGGAAACGGTTGAAAGCGCCGCCCGTGACGTGGAGCATTCGATTCAGACCAGTGCCACCGATTTCGAGAAAAGCTGGTCCGAAACCAGCAACCCGGCATCGGACGAATTTTCTTCCGTCTATCCCGAATACAAGCATCCCAAGAAAAAATGGCGCCTCAAGCAAGGCGCCACCCCGCTCTGGTACAAAGCCCGCACCGGCACCCGGACCAAGGCCTTGTCGGGTGCCGCACGCGTGGCCCGGTATCGCCCCTCTAAAGTTAGCTGATGACCGATCCTGTGAATAAAGAAGACGAACTGGCCGGCACCGAACAGCCCTTCGTTCAACATCTGTTTGAGCTGCGCGACCGCCTGTTAAAGGCCATGTATGGCGTCGTGGCCATTTTGGTGGTGCTGCTGTTTTACCCCGGCCCCTCCGAGCTTTATGACTTGCTGGCCATGCCACTGGTCAAGGCCTTGCCTGAAGGCTCCAAGATGATTGCGGTGGGGGTGGTGTCACCCTTTCTGGTGCCGATCAAGGTGTCGGTGCTGGCGGCCATTGGCTTGTCCCTGCCCTGGATTCTTTATCAGATCTGGGCTTTTGTGGCGCCGGGTCTCTACAAGCACGAGAAAAAGCTGGTGCTGCCTTTGGTGGCGGCCAGTACGGTGTTGTTTTACACGGGCGCGGCGTTTTGCTACTTTGTTGTGTTTGGACAAGCGTTTCCGGCGATCACGAAAATGGCCCCAATCTCGGTGACGGTCAGCCCGGACATTGAGGCCTATCTGGACTTTGTCATCACCATGTTCATTGCGTTTGGCGTGGCCTTTGAGGTGCCGGTGGTCGTCGTGATCCTGGCGCGTATCGGGATCGTGACGGTGGCGCAACTCAGGTCATTCCGCACTTATTTTGTGGTCGGCGCTGCCGCGGTGGCCGGTTTGGTGACACCGCCGGACCCGGTGTCCATGCTGGCTTTGCTGGTGCCCATGTATTTGTTGTACGAAGTCGGCATCCTCGCCGCCCAACTCTTCATCAAGCACACCCAAGCGCCTGATGAAGAGGCCGGTGCAGCCAAATCCTGAAGCCAAATTGGCCTAAAGCCCCCGTGATACAAGCGTAAGAAGCTATTAAAAATGTAGCGAGTGATTGCCGAAAAAGCTTCGGCAAGCTGTGACTACTGTTCAGTCCTGCGCGGTTTGGGGCGCACGCCGGGTGTGACGTTCAGTTCAACCTTTTCTTCCCGACGCAACACGTCGAATTTGGAGGCCGTTCCCGGCTTCAAGGCCGCCACGCTGCTCAGCAGCTCCGATACATTGCTGATGGGTTTTCCCGCGACGCGGGTGATGACATCGCCGGGTCGCAGGCCAGACTGCGCTGCCGGTCCGTTTTGCAGCACCCCGGTGATAATCACCCCCGATTGCGCCTTGACGCCGAATGTTTCGGCCAACTCGGGCGACAACTCGTTGGGTTCCACGCCAATCCAGCCGCGCGTGACCTGACCGTCTTTCACAATCCCTTCCAGGACGAGTTTGGCAGTGGAGACGGGAATTGCAAAACCAATGCCCATGCTGCCGCCCGAGCGGGAGTAAATGGCGGTGTTGATGCCCATCAGATTGCCGTTGGTATCGACCAGTGCGCCCCCCGAATTGCCGGGATTGATCGCGGCATCGGTCTGGATAAAGTTCTCAAATGTATTGATGCCCAGTTGATTGCGACCCAGCGCACTGACAATGCCGCCGGTCACAGTTTGCCCGACACCAAAAGGGTTGCCGATGGCCAGCACCTGGTCCCCAACCCGCAATGAATCGGAATTGCCCAGTACGATGGCGGGCAGGCGGTCCAGATCAATTTTCAGCACCGCGAGGTCGGAGTCCGGGTCGGTGCCAATGACTTTGGCCTTGGCGTGGCGGCTGTCGTTGAGGACGACCTCTATCTCATCGGCGCCTTCCACCACATGGTTGTTGGTCAGAATGAAGCCGTTGGCATCCACAATGACGCCGCTACCCAGCCCGGCTTGTTGTTGGTTGCCTTGTTCTCCAAAAAAATAATTGAACCAGGGATCATTGTTGTGGGGACCCTTTCTGGCCGCTTTGCTGGTGTTGATGCTGACCACGGCAGCCGATGATTTCTGAGCCGCGAGCCTGAAGCTGCCGGGAGGTGACGCATCGGGACTGACCGAAGGGGCTTCGATCAGCGATATGGCGCTTGAGTGAGGCGGCCGGTTCCCCAGCCAATCGGGTTTGAGCGTGGCCACCACAAAATAGCCTGCCAGCAGGACGGTGACCGTTTGGGAAAACAATAACCAGAAACGTTTCATGAGTCATGTGGGGCACAAAGCCCTTGGGGTAAAGAGTGAAACCAGGGTTCAATCTACAAATTGTAGGCGTCGCTTTGCGTCTGTGCTCAGTAGGGATTTGCGATGCAAGGGGGCAAGGCCTGTACAGTCTGATACCGCCATGCCCAAGTCAAGTCAGGTCATTCACATTCATGCCGATGCGCCGCCCAAGCCGACGCCGGGTGAACCTTGCAATGGCTGTGGTGTGTGTTGTCTGGTCGAACCTTGTCCGCTGGGCGTTGTGTTGTCCAGGCAGCGCCATGGCGCCTGTGCCGCGGTGCGCTGGTCAGGCGAGGCAGGACAGTACCGTTGTGGCGCCTTGACGGCTTCTCTTGAGGTGCTGCAAAACAGCTTGCCCAAGCCTCTACATCGTCTGGCGCCCTGGCTTGCGCCGGTTTTGAGCCGACTGGCCAAGCGCTGGATTGCGGTCGGCCTGGGCTGCGACAGTACCGTGGAGCCCGATTTGCCACAAGGCTCACGGGACACGCCATGAATTCGTTGACAATGCGAGTCCGCCTTTTTCAGGGGTTCACATGACCGACCGCACACTGCTTTTGCAGACCTTTGACGCACTGCTCCAGCCCGAGCGTTTTCGGGACTACGGCCCCAATGGTTTGCAGGTGGAGGGCGCAGCGAGGGTACGCAAAATTGTCTCGGGGGTTACTGCCAGCAGGGCGCTGATTGAAGCTGCCATTGCAGCCCAGGCCGACACGATTTTTGTGCATCACGGCCTGTTCTGGAAAGGGCAAGATGCACGGGTGACCGGCTGGATGAAGCAGCGCCTGAAGCTGCTGCTGGCGTATGACATCAACTTGCTGGCCTACCACTTGCCACTGGATGCGCACCCTGAGCTGGGAAATAACGCGCAACTGGGTTTGCAGCTGGGTTTGCAGGCGCAAGCCCGCTTTGGCGAGCAAGACCTGGGTTTTATCGGCGAGCGCTTGGGGGCGAGCGGTTTTGAGAGTGCCAACGACCTTGCATTGCATCTTGAAAATACATTAAATAGGCCTTTAACCCTCGTCAATAGTGCGCAGCGAGCTATAAAAAAAATAGCATGGTGCAGTGGTGGTGCGCAGAGCTATTTTGAAGCGGCCATCGCTGCCGGGGCTGACGCCTTCATCACCGGCGAGATTTCTGAACCGCAAGCTCATTTGGCACGCGAATGTGGCGTCGCCTACCTGGCCTGCGGTCACCATGCCAGTGAGCGTTATGGCGCGCCTGCTGTGGCGGCGCATGTGGCGAGCCAGCTTGGGTTGGCGCATGAGTTTATTGACATTGACAATCCCGCATGAATTCACTTGAACCCATGACAGAACTCAAAAATTTTCAAACCATGACCAAACCCATTGCCATCACCCTGGGCGACCCTGCTGGCATAGGTCCCGAAATCATCGTCAAGGCGTTTCGGGATGCGCCGCAGGAGACGCGGGGCTGTTTTGTGGTGGGCGACGTTGCGACCCTGCGCCGGGCAGTTAAGGTGATATGTGGCGAGCAGATACCTATGCCAGTAGCACTGATCGAGTCGCCTGACGAGGCTTTGCATGTGCCACCACGTTGCCTGCCGGTGTTGCAGGTTGGGACGCTGGCGGAGCCGGTTCCATTCGGACAACTCAGTGCCGCTGCGGGCGCCATGGCCGCCGAGTGCGTAGTTTGGGCGGCGCAATCGGTTTTGCGGGGTGATGTTGCCGCCTTGGTGACGGCACCGCTTCACAAAGAAGCCCTGGCGCTGGCTGGGTCGCCCCATTCCAATTACCCGGGTCACACGGAAATGCTGCAGGCCTTGGCGGCGGCGCACGAGTCGGTGCCCTTGGTGGAGATGCCGGTGCGGATGATGTTGACCAATGACGAATTGCGCGTTGTGTTGGTCAGCATTCATATTTCATTGCGGGACGCCATTGAAGCGGTGACTTTTGACAATGTGCTTCAAACGCTGCGCATCACGCATGCATCTTTGTCAGCGATTTTGGGTCGTGCGCCACGGATTGGCGTGGCGGGTTTGAATCCGCATGCAGGCGAGGGCGGTTTGTTTGGCTGTGAAGAAATTGAGATCATTGCACCGGCCTTGGCTGCGGCGCGATCTCAAGGCATGCAAGTCAGTGGCCCATTTGCCCCGGACACGGTGTTTATGCGAGCCCGTGCCAAAGATGGTAAATCAGGTGAATTCGATGTGGTGGTGGCGATGTACCACGATCAGGGTTTGATCCCGGTGAAATACCTGGGTGTCGAGAAGGGGGTGAATGTCACGTTGGGCCTGCCGCTGGTGCGCACCAGCCCGGATCACGGCACCGCATTTGATATTGCCGGTACCGGCCAGGCCGATGCGTCCAGTCTGATTGAGGCAATTCGCATGGCCCGTCAATTGGTGCAGCAGGGTTGAATCTTCGGAGTAAATAAGCCGTTAGACCTTGCTGTCTAAGCGTGAAGAGCTATTGAATTAATAGCGGAATTATTTTTTCAGACTATCGCGAATTTCACGCAGCAGCAGAATGTCTTCAGCGGTCACGGTCGGTGCCGCAGGGGCTGGAGGCGCGCTTTTCTTCAGTCGGTTGATTTGCTTGACCATCATGAAAATGATGAACGCGAGAATGGCAAAGTTGACCGCCACCGTGATGAAATTACCGTAAGCAAAGACCGGAACGCCTGCTTTTTTAAGCGAGTCCAGGGTCATGGCATTGCCCACGGGAGCCTGGCCCATGACGATAAAAAGATTAGAAAAATCAAGCTTTCCAATCACAGCGCCGACTACCGGCATCACCAGATCACCGACCACAGAGTCGACAATTTTTCCAAATGCACCGCCAATGATCACGCCGACGGCGAGATCCATGACATTGCCTTTGACCGCAAATTCTTTGAATTCCTGCAACATTCCCATGAAAAATAGCCTTTGTCTATAAAAATAAGTGGCGAAGTATTCACCAAAAACAGGGGCTGGTGCAAGTTGGGAGGTAAAAGTCACCCGAAACGCGTCAGCTACAATTGCGCGTTTACCCCAATAGCGTTGCTTTTCATTGAGGATTCCCATGAGCGAAACCCTAGTCGATAACGGTCAGATAGACGCCAGCAAGCGAACGTGGCTGATCGCGTCCAGCTGTGCAGGTGCAGTGGGCGGTGCAGCCGCCGTCATTCCGTTTATCAGTAGTTTTCAGCCTTCAGAAAGAGCGAAGGCCGCTGGAGCTGCCGTAGAAGCCGATATTTCGGCGCTCAAACCGGGCGAAAAAATGACGGTGGAGTGGCGCGGCAAACCTGTATGGATCATGCATCGCACGCCTGAGCAATTGGCTGCCTTGCCTAAATTGGATCCTCAATTGGCAGACCCGAAATCAGAGCGCAAGCCTTCTGATCAGGCCCCTGCCTATGCGCGCAATGCAAGCCGCTCTATCAAGCCGGAATATCTTATTGTTGTTGGTATTTGTACGCACCTTGGGTGCTCTCCTTCCGATAAGTTTCAAGCTGGCGCTCAGCCATCCCTTCCTGATGACTGGCAAGGTGGTTTCTTGTGCCCTTGCCATGGTTCCACCTTCGATCTGGCAGGCCGGGTGTTCAAGAATAAACCTGCGCCGGACAATCTCGAAGTTCCGCCTCACATGTACCTCTCAGACACTAAGCTGCTGATTGGTGAAGACAAGAAAGCCTAAGGACGAACAACATGGCTGAGTTCCACGAAATTTCCCCGAACGCTCCCGCAGCTGAAAAATTGCTGAATTGGGTGGACAACCGGTTCCCGGCGTCCAAGCTCTTCAAAGAGCACATGAGCGAATACTATGCTCCCAAGAATTTTAATTTTTGGTACATTTTTGGATCGCTTTCACTGCTGGTGCTAGTGATTCAAATCGTCACCGGTATTTTCCTTGTGATGCACTACAAGCCAGATGCTGCTTTGGCGTTCGGCTCCGTTGAGTACATCATGCGTGATGTGCCATGGGGGTGGTTGATTCGTTACATGCATTCCACAGGTGCTTCGGCATTCTTTGTGGTGGTTTATCTGCACATGTTCCGTGGGTTGATGTATGGCAGTTATCGCAAGCCGCGTGAATTGATCTGGATTTTTGGTTGCGCTATTTTCTTGGCCTTGATGGCTGAAGCTTTCATGGGTTATTTGTTGCCTTGGGGACAAATGAGCTACTGGGGCGCGCAAGTGATCGTGAATCTCTTTTCTGCCATTCCCTTCATTGGCCCCGACTTGGCACTGCTAATTCGTGGTGACTTTGTGGTGGGCGATGCTACGTTGAACCGCTTTTTCAGTTTCCATGTGATTGCCGTTCCACTGGTGCTGCTGGGTCTGGTTGTGGCACACATCATTGCTTTGCATGAAGTGGGTTCCAATAATCCCGATGGTGTTGAAATCAAGGCGACCAAGGATGCAAAGGGTCACCCGCTGGATGGCATTCCTTTTCATCCTTACTACTCGGTTCATGACATTTTTGGAGTTGGCGTGTTCTTGATGGTCTTCAGTGCCATTGTTTTCTTTGCCCCAGAGATGGGTGGGTACTTCCTTGAGTACAACAACTTTATTCCTGCCAATCCGTTCCAGACGCCGCTGCATATTGCCCCCGTCTGGTATTTCACGCCTTTCTACTCCATGCTGCGAGCTGTGACGGCTGAGATGATGTATGTCTTGATTGTCTGCGTATTGGCTGGTGCAGTGCTGGGTGTGGCAAAGATAAAAATGCCCAATCTGTTCAAGGGCATTATTGTGGGCGGTGCGGTTGTTGTGGTCGCCATGATGCTTTCCATCGATGCCAAATTCTGGGGTGTGGTTGCCATGGGTGGCGGTGTTGTGATCCTGTTTTTCCTGCCTTGGCTGGATAACAGCGTGGTTAAATCCATTCGCTATCGGCCAGATTGGCACAAATATTTATATGCGGTTTTCGTCATTGACTTTTTAGTGCTGGGCTACTTGGGTATGCTGCCACCGTCTGAAATCGGTGGACGTGTATCTCAAGTCGGAACCTTGTTCTACTTTGGCTTCTTTCTGCTAATGCCTTGGTGGAGTCGTATTGGAAAAACCAAGCCGGTGCCGGATCGTGTCACCTTCACGGCGCATTGAATTGGAAAAGATTATGAAAACCATGGGTTTCTCAAAAAAAATTATTCTCGGTTTAATGATGACGCTCGGTTTGACACTGGGTGCTCAAGCCAATGTTGGTGGTCCGGCGTGGGACAAAGCGCCTGACAGATCAAACGACATGCCCGCCCTCCAAAATGGCGCCAAGTTGTTTGTCAATTATTGTTTGAATTGCCACTCAGCATCTTTCATGCGTTTTAACCGTTTGAAAGACATTGGCTTTACTGAAGCGCAAATCAAGGACAACTTGCTGGTGACCAATGCCAAGGTTGGTGAAACCATGAAATCCGCCATTGATCCTCAGCAGGCCAAAGCGTGGTTCGGCGTCAATCCACCTGATCTCACTGTGATTGCCCGCTCGCGTGCTGGTTCTAATGGCACAGGTGCAGATTATTTGTACACGTATTTGCGAACCTTCTACAAAGACGAGACCAAGCCAACAGGTTGGAATAACCTGGTGTTTCCCAATGCAGCGATGCCACATGCCTTGTGGGAACTTCAAGGTGTTCGCCAGCCGATCTACAAAGAAGTTCAGGAACATGGTGCGACTGCTCATGTTCTCGAAGGCTGGGAGCAAGTTAAGCCCGGTACGATGACGGCGGCTCAATATGATCAAGCCGTTGGCGACTTGGTCGGTTATTTGCAGTGGATGGGTGAACCAGTTCAAAAAACACGCGTTCATCTTGGCGTGTGGGTTTTACTGTTCCTTGCTGTCTTTACTTTCTTCGCTTGGCGCCTCAATGCAGCGTATTGGAAAGACGTCAAGTAGTATTAAACAACTCAGGTTTGCTTTCGCTTGAGAGCGTAACTTGAGATTCTCAGAGTGGGAATGCTTTCGGCATCCCACTCTTTTTGATTTTTAGGAGACCCACCATGATGGTGTTGTATTCAGGTACTACCTGCCCGTTTTCCCATCGTTGCCGTTTTGTCCTTTTTGAAAAGGGTATGGATTTTGAAATCCGCGACGTTGATCTGTACAACAAACCGGAAGACATCAATGTGATGAATCCGTATGGACAGGTGCCTATTCTGGTCGAACGCGATTTGATTTTGTACGAATCAAACATCATTAATGAATACATTGATGAACGTTTTCCGCACCCTCAACTCATGCCTGGTGATCCAGTCGATCGTGCTCGCGTAAGACTCTTCCTTCTCAATTTTGAAAAGGAATTGTTTGTGCATGTGTCCACTTTGGAGTCACGTGGTGCCAAGAGTAACGATAAGTTGTTGGAAAAAGCACGCGCTCATATTCGGGATCGTTTGACGCAACTTGCCCCCGTATTTTTGAAGAATAAATACATGCTTGGTGATGGCTTCTCGATGCTTGATGTAGCCATTGCCCCTTTGTTGTGGCGCTTGGATTACTACGGTATTGATCTCAGCAAAAATGCGGCACCTTTGCTTAAATATGCCGAGCGTATTTTTTCGCGACCAGCTTACATTGAAGCGTTGACACCATCTGAGAAGGTCATGCGCAAATAAGCGCTTTCCCCGATACACATGATTGATGCTCCAGAAACTACTTCTACTCGTCCATACCTGATTCGGGCGTTGTATGAATGGTGTACAGATAACGGGTTCACGCCCTATCTTGCCGTTGCGGTAGATGACAGCGTGCAGGTTCCCCGCGAGTATGTGAAAGATGGGGAAATTGTTCTTAATATCAGTTTTGATGCAACCAGTTCACTCCAGTTGGGCAATGACTTCATTGAATTCAAAGGCAGGTTCGCAGGAACTGCCAGAGATATCATGGTTCCTATTAGCCAGGTCATTGCAATTTATGCGCGTGAAAATGGTCAGGGCATGGCTTTTCCATTGGGTCCGCCCAAAGGAGAGAAAATCACAAGCTCTGCCTCGTCAAACTTGCTTTCTGTACGAGAAATGGCCCATTCAACCGCACCAGATGTCAATGTATTTCAATTGGCCAGTGTCGAGTCGGATCCGAGAAATGTTGATCAAGATCCAGAGCCACCGCGTCCATTACCTACAGGACCTCGTCCTACCCTGAAAAGAGTTAAATAATTTTCTTCTGTTGCTGTGAAGCCTCAAGAGTCCAGTAAAATTATGACAATGCCGCTTTAGCTCAGTTGGTAGAGCAACCGCCTTGTAAGCGGTAGGTCGTCAGTTCGATTCCGACAAGCGGCACCATTAGATAGTACAAAGGCCTTCAAGGAGTGATTCTTGAAGGCCTTTTTCATTGGTAAATCCCATTCTTGCAGTGCAGCGGTGTACAAAGACCGATATTGACTGACAGACCAAACGGGGGGTACAAACGGGGGTGCAGGTGAAATATCGAGGGGGTACAAGCTTACAAACCCCAATTTCCCCCCAATTACCAATGAAAGCCCCCATGCTGACCGATGCCCAATGCCGCAATGCAGTTTGCCCACCTAATCGAAAACAAGCGAGGTTTACCGATGCTGGCGGTATGTACTTGCAGGTTAGCCCGGCAGGATCAAAACGCTGGTTTCTTAAATACCGCGTGGCAGGCACTGAAAAGCAGTTGGCGCTGGGCAGTTATCCAGACGTGAGTCTGACCAATGCAAGAAAAGCCCGTGATGCGGCAAAGTTGCAAAAAGACAAGGGCATTGATCCGGTGCAGGCGCGACAGGTTGAAAAACTCAAGGCATCCGTGGGCACTGGCGATACCTTTGCGGCGACAGCGGGGGACTGGCTGGCGCGGGGTAGGCCAAATTGGAGCGATACCCACTATGTCCGGGAAAGTCGCAACATCACAAAAGACCTGATCCCTTATTTGGGTAAGCGTGCGATTGATGACATTAAGCCGATTGAGTTGCTGGCAGTCATTCAAAAGGTAGAGGAACGCGGGGCGCTGGACGTGGCCCACCGGGTATTGATAACGGCGCATGGTGTTTGGTGCCATGCAGTCGCAACAGGCCGGGCAACGATAGACATTACACCCAGCATCAAAAAAGCCTTGAAGCCCCACATTCGGGAAAACTTGGCAGCTATCACCGACCCGATAGAACTTGGTGAACTGCTACGCGCAAGCGAGGCCTACAAGGGCGGGCCGATAGTGCGGGCGGCGCTGAAAATGGCGGCGATGTTGTTTCAACGACCGGGGAACCTTCGCACAATGCGATGGGCTGACCTGAATCTTGATGCCGGGTTGTGGTCAATCCCCAGCGAGGATATGAAGCGCACCAAGGCAGAAAAAATCAACGGTCAAGCCCATGTGGTTTCACTGCCACGGCAGGCGGTGGAGATTCTGCGCGATATTCACCACCTGACCGGCGGCGGGGAATACGTGTTTACCGGCTTGCGGGATCACAAAGCGCCAATGTCAGAGGCCGCAGTGAGCGCAGCACTGGCAGCGATGGGCTACAAGGGGCGGCACACTTGGCACGGCTACCGGGCAACAGGCCGCACAATCTTGCGGCAGGTGCTGAAGTTTCCGGCGGACGTGATCGAAGCGCAGTTAGCCCACACTGGCCAGATTACCCACGGTGGCGCATACGACCGGGCTACGCACCTGGAGGAACGCACGCCAATGATTCAAACATGGGCCGACTACCTGGACAAACTGCGCGTAGGCGGCGACGTGATCCAGTTCAAGGCAGCATAAAACAGTTTTAAGCCACGCCTAGCTATCGGCTGATCCCCGATGGTGAAAACCGGGACACCCTGACCTGGCGGCGCTGGCTCCTATCAGGTGCGATGCAGGGGACGATATGAAAGACAAAAAAGGCACGAAATTGTCGGATGTGATGAACCCGTCCAAATGGACGGATGAAGAAATCAAATCATTTGATCGCTATGCGAAGGCAAAGAGAAAGTTTCAGGATTTACCTCGTGACGTTTTAATATCAAAGTTAGCCCATTTCTGGACTCTGATGTGCGAGTCGCAACGCCGCAAATGCAATGGCACGGATGTGATCCACAAAGAGAATCGAGCAATGAAAGCTGAAGTGTTCATCTGGCTTGATTCCAATAGACGGAACTACAAAAGCATGGATGACACGGCGATGGCGATTACCAAGCAACAACCGATTAAGTTCCGCACGGCGCGGGATTGGGTAGGCGAGTGGAAGAAACTACGCTCTGCCAGCACACTGTAATCCCTGCCAGCACACCTTACGGTAAGCCAGCAAACAGGCTTCACAGCAAGCCCCTGAAAATTCAAACTGGCCCTATCAAAACAACGGCGTACAACGTCAGATAGGTGCCTTCAATGTCGATACTCAGAATGCAATCGGTCAAGGCCGAAACCGGGCACAGTTCCCACGCATCAATCTACACCGCCATTCATGCGGGCCTGTTCACCATGCCGGTGGCCATCGGTCAAAGATCAGTAGGGTGGCCATCGGAGGAAGTCGCAGCCATCAATGCGGCGCGTATCGCGGGCAAGTCAGACGCTGATATTCGGGCGCTGGTGGATCGACTCCACGCAGCACGCTGTGCAGGCACTGGCGAAGATTTCAAACCTACCTGGCTTGAACGCAGTGCGCAGGTAAAAAAGCAGGCAGCAAAGCGAGTCAAGCGCACCGAACTGGCCACGGCGTAAGGGCTGGCCATGACCCACACCATCACCAATGAAAAAGCCCCCGGCGCTTGCGACACCGAAGGCTTACCCACTCACACCAACGGCGCTAATTTTCCCACGACAGACAGCGAAGGTAAAGCGTTTGCAACGCTGGCAGCGGGCTTTGCACTGGCTGGCCACGCACTGCACCGCACTGACCCCAAAGACGGCAGCGTGACCTATTGGGCCGAACGCTGGGGACTAGTGCGCTACCTGCCCACGATTGACGCGGCGCGGCGCTTCCTGGATCAAATTGGAGGGCGACTGTAATGGATGCAATCGACCAATTCAGAGACGCCATGACGAAGGCAGGATTGACCCCACCGGACACACTCCACGGTGACGGAAAGTTGCACCGCTACAGCACCGACGGCAAACCCAGTCATAAAAATGGCTGGTACTTCCTGCACCTGGACGGCATCCCGTGGGGACAGGCTGGCAGTTGGGACATGACCGGCGGTGATCCGGTTTGCCACTGGTGCGCCAAGTCAGACACGGCCATGACACAGGCAGAACGCGACACCCAGCGGCAGCGCATCAAAGCCATGCAGGCGCAACGCGAAACCGAATTGATCCAGCGCCAGCAATCAGCGGCAACGGATGCAGCGCAGCGCCTGGCAGCGGCGGCAACTTGTACAAGTCACGCCTACCTGACCACCAAGGGCGTGCAAGCACACGGCGTGAAGGTGGACGCGGCAGGCGCATTGATCGTGCCCATGCGCGACACGGCGGGCAAACTGCACAGTCTGCAAACCATCACCCCGGACGGTGACAAGCGGTTTCTATTCGGTGGACTGGTCAAGGGCTGCTATCACGCCATAGGCAAACCGGCGGGCGTGCTGATCGTGTGCGAAGGCTATGCAACCGGCGCAAGCATCCATGAGTGCACCGGCCATGCGGTAGCAGTGACATTCAATGCGGGAAACCTGGAACCCACGGCGGTGGCCTTGAGCACCAAGTACCCACACCTAAAAATCATCATTGCAGCGGATGACGACCACCAGACGGCAGGCAATCCGGGCCTGACCAAAGCACGGGCAGCGGCGCTGGCGGTAGGTGGGCTGGTGGCGGTGCCTGAATTCTTCGGCCACGACCGGCAAGACAAGCACACCGACTTCAACGACCTGCACCAATTGGCCGGGGCTGGCGCAGTCAAGGCGTGCATTGAATCCGCTATTGAATCAGTAGCTGCTTACGCAGTTGATACGGGGGCTACAGGTCAATTAGACCAATGGCCAGAACCCACGCCATTGCCCAATGCCTTGCCCCCGGTTGATCCCTTTGATGCTGATCTATTGCCCGAAGCCTTGCGGCCCTGGGTGATGGACATTGCCCACCGGATGCAGTGCCCGCCAGACTTTCCAGCCGTGGCGGCGCTGGTGGCTTTGAGTAGCTTGATTGGGGCGCGGGCCGTGATCCATCCCAAAGCGCGGGATGACTGGCAGGTGGTGCCGAATCTGTGGGGCGCGGTGATCGGCAGGCCGGGCGTGAAGAAGTCCCCGGCGCTGGGTGAAGCCTTGCGCCCCTTGAATCGACTGCAAGCCCATGAAATCGAATTGCACCAAGCCACGCATGAAGCCTGGGCGCTGGACTGCAAGGTAGCCGGGATGCAGGGCGAAGAGAATGCCCGCAAAGCAAAGGGGCTGGCCAGCAAAGACCCCGCCGGGGCGCGGGCACTCTTGCAGCCGGTGGACACTCCAATAGAACCGACAGCGCGGCGCTACATCGTCAATGACGCCACGGTAGAAAAGCTGGGCGAACTGATGCAGCAAAACCCCTGGGGCACCTTGACCTATCGGGATGAACTGTATGGGCTACTCACGGGCCTGGACAAGCCGGGACAGGAAGGGGCGCGGGCTTTCATGCTGCAAAGTTATGACGGCAATCAGGGCTACACCTTTGACCGGATCGGACGCGGCACCGTGCATATTCCGCGTGTTTGCCTGGGGCTGATCGGTGGCATCCAGCCGGGCCGAATTCAGGAGTACGTGCGCGGCGCGGTGGCGGGCGGCAGTGCGGACGATGGTTTGTTGCAGCGTTTTGGGCTGGCAGTGTGGCCAGACCATGCAGGCGAATTTATCCACGTTGACCAATGGCCAGACACCCCGGCCAAGCAAACCGCCTGGGCCGTGTTTGAACGACTGGCAGCACTGCAACCGGCCAACGACACAGAGCCAGTTATCTGGCGCTTTGATGAGGCGGCGCAAGCCTTGTTTGTTGAATGGCTGGTGCCCTTTGAAACCGAGATACGCGGTGATGACCTGCACCCGGCCATGATCTCGCACCTGTCCAAATATCGAAAACTGATCCCGGCGCTGGCGCTGGTGTTCGCCTTGATTGACACACCCGACAGTGGCGGCGTGATCCATGAGCGTGAACTGATCCGGGCGCTGTCCTTTGGCGATTACCTGCGCACCCATGCCAACCGGCTGTACGCGGCAGCGGTGACACCTGAAACCACCGACGCGGCCACGCTGCTATCCAGAATCAAGGCAGGCAAGCTGGTGGACCGTGACGGCGTGATCCTGGACAGCTTCACCCCCCGGCAGGTGGCGCAAAAGTGCTGGGCTGGATTGGGCACACCGGATGCAGTGCGCAAGGCAGCGGACGTGCTGGCAGACTTTGACCACTTGCGCCGGGATGTGGTGCAAGCCGGGGCGGCAGGCGGTAGATCAAGCGACCGATACACCATCAATCCGATGACAAGGGGCGCGGTATGAAGTGGCTGGCACGACTCAAGAAAATCGAGATAGCCCCCGAAGTGGAGCCTACGAAACCTACAAAACCTAGTGATGAACTTGAAAGCAGGGGTTTCGTAGGTTTTGTAGGTTCCATATTGGCACCCATGCAAAAAACAGGGAGTGATTCACCGGCGGCGAATGACCCAGCCCCCACACCTGAAACGGCGACGGATGACGGCGAGCTGATCCCCAACGAGGGCGACAAGGTTTTGACCGGCAAGGATGCCGACACCTTCACGGAGCGGCTGGCGCAGTTCATTGCCAAAGGCGTGACCGATGACGAGGCAGAGCAACTGGCAGTCAAGCTGGTGACGCGGGATCGTGATTTAGACGATAGGCGGCTGTGCCTGGAATGCACGCACTTGGCTGGTGATGCGGCCAATGCATGGCAGTGCAGGAACTGGCAGCGGGCAGGCGTAGCACTCAAGGCGCGGGATGCAGGCTTACCCGGCGACCTGGTGCGACTGCTGCAACGCTGTGACGGATTCAAAGGAGCATAAAAATGGCAACCAAAACAACGACGGCCAAAAAGATACCGGCCACACCACCAGCAAAGAAGGTCACACCCGCGGCAGACAAGCCCCGAAAGTCAAAGCCTCATGAGATCGTCCTGTCATCGAACGCCCTAAACGCTGTAAGCATGGACGCCTGGGGCAAGTTCGCCGGTGAAATCAATTTTCAAGAGCTGGCCGATACTTTGGGCGAGCAGACCAAGAATGTCCAAGACGGCGATATGCGGCCAGTTGAGGGGATGCTGTACCGGCAGGCCAAGACGCTGGAAACCATGTTCACCAGTCTGGCCAGACGGGCGGCGGGCAATGACGGCCTAAAACAATTTCAAGTGAATTTGATGCTGGCACTCAAAGCGCAGGCGCAATGCCGGGCAACCCTGGAGGCGCTGGCAGAGATCAAGAACCCGCGCTCTGTGGCTTTCGTCAAACAGGCCAATATTGCCAATGGGCCGCAACAGGTCAACAACGGCACCGCATTGGCGCAGCCCACGCACGCAAGAGAAACGCAACCCCATCAAAACGAACTATTAGAGGATCACCGCCATGGCAGCACGCACCTGGACACCAGAGCAACGACAAAAGCAGCGCGAAGCTATCAAGAGGTGGCAACCGTGGAAGCAGTCCACCGGACCCAAAAGCATGGCGGGTAAGGCGGCAGCATCCCGCAACGCCTGGACGGGCGGGATCTGGCTGGAGTTGCGGGAACTCTCCAAGCAGGTGAATGAGCAAGTCAGGGCGGCGCGGTATATGGTGAGCCGGTGCAAGTAACGGCACCGTATCAAAGCCACAACAGACTGAAATAAAGTTGCAGCCGCTTTTCAGTTCAAACGGGGATCAAAGCACCGGCATGTTTTCGTCATGTTTGGGGGGTATCAAAGGCAAACAGGGGGTACAGACGGGGGTACAAAATGACTTTTATCAAGCAAGAACCTAGTATTTATGCGGATTTCAAAGGTTTTGGCGATTCCGACAAGCGCACCATTAGTTAAGATAAAGGCCTCCAAGTAGCGATACTCGGAGGCCTTTTTCATTGGTAAATCAAGCTATGACGCTGAAAGCATGTACGCGAATGTTCCGTGCGGTAGCGAACAGACATTGTGCAACGGGCCCACTATATTTCAACCAGGTACCCACATACCCCATACCTTTTCACCCAGGTGTGTCTTCAAGTGTTAACCCAGCCACAACCGGCTGGGTTTTTTTTGATAGGTACGTTATCGCACAGCACTTTGTGGGGATGTTGGTAAAACTTGGGTATGGACATCCAAGACGACTCAGTAGAACTTACTCAGCCAGGCGAATTAAACGCAATTCCTTGGCATGACCTCAATGAGAAACGTGAATTCTCGGAGTACTTGGAATTGGCGTTGAACGCTTCTACAGCAGTACCAGAGGCTAAAACTGAAACCCATTCACTGCAACATACAGAGTCGAAGTAGATTCAATACCTGCATTTGATGAGATCCTTGTTTGGTGCGTCTCACAAGTCAGCGACGACAGCCCCTGCTGTGTATTGCTTCAGATGTAGGCGCTGGAAATAAGTCAACCCGATCTGTGATGATGCTATCAAGGCCGAGTTGAATCAGACGCTGGGCGGATGCCTCATCGTTAACGGTGTAACTCAGGGTTCGCAATCCCGCGTCTTTGGCTAGAGCCATGCTGTCATGGGTCCATAAGGACTGTTCACAAATGATGGCGGCGCAATCCAAGGCGAGGGCTGATTCAAGCCAGTCGGATTCAAGCGACTCCAGCAGCAGACCGCGCGGCAGCTGGGGCTCCGCGTTTTGGGCTGCCAGCAGCGCTTCGGTGTCAAACGAGGTCAACAAGGGTGCTGCGCTGGCACCCTGCCAAAGTTGTGCTGCATGCTGAGCCACAATTAGGCCCGTTTTGTAGGCAAACCCTGGCGTGGGTTTGATTTCAATGTTCAGGAAAAACCCGTTTCGGATGCAATAGTGGGCAATAGTTGCCAAACAAGGAATCGGTTCGCCAGCAAAGGCCGAACTGTGCCAGCTGCCAGCATCGAGTTGTGACAACGTACCCCAGGTGTGATCACCTCCAACCATGCTGGATGCAGTCCCCAACTGTCCAAGGGCGTTGGTGGTGCGATGGAGCGTGGTGTCATGCATCAAAAAGGGAACGTCATCGGCGCTCAGTTTGACGTCACACTCAAACATCGTGTACCCGAGGCTGGCGCCCATCCGAAATGCAGCCAATGTATTTTCCGGCGCCAGTTTGCCGGCTCCGCGGTGTGCAATCCAGCGCGGGTAAGGCCAGTTTTCAGGATGGGATGACATGAGGTTGATGTGAAAAAGTCAAAACAGGGTGACAAGTCGGTATTGAAAACAATGGGTGATTTTGAACTTGATTGGCACAGGTTTCCATCAGGGGAGTAGGTGAATGCTGCACTGCGGTAATATCTCAACCCAGCCGGGCCTGACCTCACCCCGTGTCACGTTCTGGCTGTAACTACAGAACAAGATGAACGCTCCCATTCAGCTCAATCAATTGATGACCGCTCTTGTGCCACATGCACATGAACGCATTCGTGAAATTCCTTATAACTACACCTCGTTTTCCGACCGCGAAATTGTGATTCGCCTGTTGGGCGCTCCGGCTTGGGAGTGGCTTAACCGCCTTCGTGAAGAGCGCCGCACGGGTCGCTCGGCCCGTATGTTGTACGAAGTGCTGGGTGATATCTGGGTGGTGCAACGCAATCCTTATTTGCAGGATGATCTGTTGGACAACCCCAGGCGGCGAGAGTTGCTGGTGGAGGCCTTGCACCATCGATTGGGTGAAGTTCAGAAACGCCGTACGCCCGAGACTGACCCGGAGCGTGATGCTTTGGTGGGTGAATTGCTCAAGGCTGCCGGTCAGGCCGTACAGGACTTTGACGCCGCATTCGTGGAAACTGCCTCACTTCGGCGCAAGACCCAGCGCACGTTGGTCAAGCTCACTGCCAAAGACAACATCAAGTTCGACGGCCTGTCGCGCGTCAGCCATGTGACCGATGCCACGGACTGGCGGGTGGAATACCCCTTTGTCGTGCTGACGCCCGATACGGAAGAAGAGATGGCCGGGCTGGTCAAGGGCTGCATTGATCTCGGGATGACGATTATTCCCCGGGGCGGCGGCACCGGTTACACCGGCGGTGCCATTCCGCTGACGTGGAAAAGCGTGGTCATCAACACCGAAAAGTTAGAGGCCATGACGGAAGTCGAGATGCTGACGCTGCCGGGCCTGCCTGAGCCGGTCGGCACCATCTGGACTGAAGCGGGTGTGGTGACCCAGCGCGTGGCCGATGCGGCTGAGCGCGGCGGGTTTGTCTTTGCCGTGGATCCCACCTCGGCTGAAGCCTCGTGCATTGGCGGCAACATAGCGATGAACGCGGGCGGCAAGAAAGCCGTGTTGTGGGGGACGGCGCTGGACAACCTCGCCAGCTGGCGCATGGTGACACCACAAGCCGAATGGCTGGAGGTGACCCGACTCAACCACAACCTGGGCAAGATTCATGACGCCGAACTCGCCAGTTTTGAGCTGAAGTATTTCAAGGCCGACGGCAAAACGCCTTTGCGCACCGAGCGGCTCGATATTCCCGGTAAATCGTTCCGCAAGGAAGGCCTGGGCAAAGACGTCACCGACAAATTCCTGAGCGGTCTGCCCGGCATTCAAAAAGAGGGCTGCGACGGCCTGATTACCAGCGCCCGTTGGGTGGTGCACCGCATGCCGGTGCACACGCGTACCGTGTGTTTGGAGTTCTTTGGCAACGCCCGCGACGCCGTGCCCAGCATTGTCGAGATCATCGATTTCATGTTCGCCGAGCAGAAACGCTCGGGTGTGTTGCTGGCGGGGCTGGAGCATTTGGATGACCGTTACCTGAAAGCCGTGGGTTATGCCACCAAGTCCAAACGTGGTGGCCTGCCCAAGATGGTGTTGTTTGGCGATATCGCTGGCAACGATGCCGACGCGGTAGCCCGTGCGACTTCCGAAGTGGTACGCATTGCCAACTCGCGCAGTGGTGAAGGCTTCATCGCCATCAGCCCGGAAGCGCGCAAGAAATTCTGGTCCGATCGCAAGCGAACGGCCGCTATTTCGCGCCACACCAACGCCTTCAAGATCAATGAAGACGTGGTGATCCCACTGCCGCGCATGGCCGAATACACCGACGGCATTGAACGCATCAACATCGAGTTGAGCCTGCGCAACAAGCTCGCCTTGTGCGATGCGCTGGAAGAGTTCTTTGCCAAAGGCAATTTGCCGTTGGCCAAGTCAGAAGATGCCAATGGCATCCCCGCCACCGAGCTGCTGGAAGACCGCGTGGCGCAGGCGCTGGACCTGATTGACAGTGTGCGAACGCAGTGGATGGGGTGGTTGCGTGATGTGGAGCCGCTGTTTTCCCAGTTACAGGACCACACTTTGCGCGCCAGCTGGAAGACACAGATTCGAGCCCCGTTGCAAAACATCTTCACCGGTGGCGCGTTTGAGCCGATTCTGAAAGAGTGCAATGCCATTCACCAGCGCGTGCTCAAGGGCCGCGTCTGGGCCGCCCTGCACATGCACGCCGGGGATGGCAATGTGCACACTAACTTGCCGGTTAACAGTGACGACTACGAAATGCTGCAGGCGGCGCATGGGGCCGTCAAACGCATCATGGCGCTGGCACGTTCACTCAATGGCGTGATCTCGGGCGAGCACGGCATCGGCATCACCAAGCTGGAGTTCTTGAGCGACGAAGAGCTGCGGCCCTTCACCGAATACAAAGCCCGCGTTGACCCGGAAGGTCGTTTTAACAAAGGCAAGTTGCTACGAAATACAGAGCTGCTCACGCAGGATGGATGGGGGCTACAGGCTGATTTGACCAATGCCTACACGCCCAGCTTCGGGCTGATGGGGCACGAGTCGCTGATCATGCAGCAAAGCGACATTGGCGCCATTTCCGACAGCGTGAAAGACTGCCTGCGCTGCGGCAAGTGCAAGCCGGTGTGTTCCACCCATGTGCCGCGTGCCAACTTGCTCTACAGCCCACGCAACAAGATTCTGGCGACTTCACTGCTGGTGGAGGCTTTTCTCTACGAAGAGCAGACCCGCCGCGGCATCTCGATTCGCCACTGGCAGGAGTTTGAAGACGTGGCCGACCATTGCACGGTGTGCCACAAGTGTCTGTCGCCCTGTCCGGTCAATATCGACTTTGGCGATGTCTCCATGAACATGCGCAACCTGTTGCGCAAGATGGGCAAGAAGACCTTCCGCCCGGCTGGCGCCGCTGCCATGTTCTTACTCAACGCCACCAACCCGGACACCATCAAATTTGCACGTTCGCTCATGGTCAACGTGGCGATCAAGGCGCAGCGCATGGCGCATGACGTGATGAAAGTGATCTCGCGCAAGCAAACCAAGTTGCCTCCGGCCACGGTGGGCGCCGCGCCGATCAAAGAGCAGATCATCCACTTTGTGAACAAGAAACTGCCCGGCGGACTGCCCAAAAAGACCGCCCGCGCCTTGCTCGACATTGAGGACAAAGACTACGTGCCGATCATCCGCAACCCTCAGGCCACGACGGCTGAAACCGAGGCGGTGTTTTACTTCCCCGGTTGCGGTTCCGAGCGCCTCTTCAGCCAGGTGGGATTGGCAACGCAGGCCATGCTGTGGCACGCTGGCGTGCAAACCGTGTTGCCGCCGGGTTACCTGTGCTGCGGTTACCCCCAGCGCGGCTCAGGCCAGTTTGACAAGGCCGAAAAGATGATCACCGATAACCGGGTGCTGTTCCACCGGGTGGCCAACACGCTGAACTACCTCGATATCAAGACCGTGGTGGTCAGTTGCGGCACTTGCTACGACCAGTTGCAGGGTTACGAGTTCGACAAGATATTCCCCGGTAGCCGCATCATCGACATCCACGAGTTCTTGTTGGAGAAGGGCATCACGCTGCAAAATGCGGGCTCGTTCCTGTTCCACGACCCGTGCCACAGCCCCATGAAGTTGCAGGAGCCGCTTAAAACCGTGAAAGCCTTGCTGGGTGACAACGTGATCCAGTCAGAGCGTTGTTGCGGTGAGTCAGGCACACTGGCCTTGAATCGGCCCGACATCTCGACCCAGGTGCGCTTTCGCAAGGAAGAAGAAATTCGCAAGAATGAAACCCAGTTGCGCGAAAAAGGCGGCTTGGGACCCAAGGAAAACATCAAGATGTTGACTTCATGCCCGGCTTGTCTGCAGGGTTTGAGCCGCTATGGCGATGACTTGCAAAACGGTCTGCTGGAGGCGGACTACATCGTGGTTGAAATGGCCAACCAGATTCTGGGTGAGCAGTGGATGCCCGATTACGTCAAGCGCGCCAATAATGGCGGTATTGAACGGGTGTTGGTTTAATTTTTAATATTTAACAGGTGATCTTCATGGCAGGTTTGCAATCAGGCGCTCCAACGCCGCAGTCAATGACGGTGCACGGCCAGTCCAAAGTGCTGGAGATCAGTTTCTCCGACGGGGCGGCTTTTCGCATTCCATTTGAGCTGATGCGCGTGTACTCGCCATCGGCCGAAGTGCAGGGTCATGGGCCAGGCCAGGAGGTGTTGCAAAGTGGCAAGCGGGCGGTGGATTTGCTTGGCATGGAGCCCGTGGGCAACTATGGCGTGCAGCCCGAGTTTTCTGACGGCCACAGCACAGGTATCTTTACGTGGGATTACCTTTACTTCCTGGGCTCCCAGCAGGGCAAACTCTGGACGGATTACCTCGCCCGTCTGGCTGCAGCTGGTGTTGACCGGGATGCGCCCATGCCTGAGAAGGCCGGTAAAAGCTGTGCCAGCCACTAAAGTGAGAATGTTGTATTGCTATTAAAATAATAGCTATTTACGCAATGAGTACGGGGGCTAGAGCCCAATTTTATATAAGAAATTTCTCATGACTAAAACACATTTTGGCTATCAAACGGTGGATGAAACCGAAAAAGCAAAGCACGTGCGTGGTGTGTTTGACTCGGTCGCCCCCAAATATGACTTGATGAACGATTTGATGTCGATGGGCATGCACCGCGCCTGGAAGGCCTACACCGTGCTGGTGGCCAACCTGCGCGAAGGCTCCCAAGTGCTCGACATTGCAGGCGGCACGGGCGACTTGGCGTTGGCGTTTTCCAAAAAAGTTGGAAAAACCGGGTGCGTGGTCCATACCGACATCAATGAAGCCATGTTGCGCACGGGGCGTAATCGCCTGCTCGATGCTGGTATCGCGCTTCCCACGATGGTGTGCGATGCTGAAAAACTGCCGTTCCCCAGCAACCATTTTGATGTGGTGAGCGTGGCCTTTGGCCTGCGCAACATGACGCACAAGGACGTGGCGCTGGCCGAGATGAACCGAGTGCTCAAGCCGGGCGGCAAACTGTTGGTGCTGGAGTTTTCCAAGGTGGCGCCACCACTGGAAAAGATTTACGACTGGTATTCCTTCAAGATTTTGCCCAAGCTGGGTCAGCTGGTGGCCGGGGACGATGCCAGCTACCGCTATCTGGCCGAGTCGATTCGCATGCATCCGGGGCAGGAAGAACTCAAAACCCTGATGAAAAATAATGGCTTTGGTCATGTGGATTACCACAACATGAGCGCCGGGCTGGTAGCCTTGCACGTAGGTATCAAGTGTTAAGAATCAATAATCTTTTGGAGACTTCATGAAATTTTGGACTTTGGTCTTGGCGGTATTTTTACTGTTGGCGGGCGTTAACGCCGAAGCGGCAAGGCGTTTGGGGGGCGGTAAGTCCATTGGTCAGCAGTCCAGCAATGTGACTCAGCGCCAGGCTGCGCCAGCACAGCAAAGTGCTGCAAGACCAGCCGCTGCACCAGCGCCCGTTGCTCCACCGCCAGCAGTTGCACCTAGAAAGCCCTGGGGCGCCATGCTGGGTGGCCTGGCTGCCGGCCTGGGTTTGGCCTGGTTGGCCAATTCCCTGGGCCTGGGTGGGCTGATGTCAGGTATGGGGCAAATTCTGATGTTTGCCCTTCTGGCAATGTTGGTCATGATGGCCGTGAGTTGGTTCATCCGGTCCCGCAAGGCGGCGCAATCACCCTATGCGGGTAGCAGTCCTTTTGCATTTCAGGGTGCATCACCCGCCAGTACGGCTCAGGCGCCTGCAACTTATCGACCGGAAAACGTCGGAAATGATGCCTCGGCTCGTCCGTGGGAGAGAAACAGCATCATGTTTGAAGCCTCCCAGCCAGCTCCATCAGGCTCGATGATTGGCTCGGGCTTGGTGGGTTCACAAAGTTGGGGTATTCCGGCAGGCTTTGACACCGAGGGATTTCTTGCATCGGCCAAAGGCAATTTCGTGACTTTACAGGCAGCGTGGGATCGCTCAGACATCAATGCCCTGCGGGTCATGATGACGGACACCATGCTCAAAGAAATTCAGGCGCAACTCGCTGAGCGTGAAGTTCATACCGGTGGGCCAGTCAATCTGACGGAAGTCGTCATGATTGATGCCCATTTGCTGGGTATTGAGGATCTGGGTGAGAGCTATATGGCCAGTGTGGAGTTCTCCGGCATGATCCGTGAAGAGGCTTCTGCCAGTCCGAATCCATTCCGCGAAGTGTGGAATATGACCAAGTCCAAAACTGGTAATAGTGGCTGGCTGGTGGCTGGCGTGCAGGCTTTGCAATAGACCTTTGACGAGTCCGCCCAAAATGAGCGGGGAAAATTCAGGAATAATCGGGGACTATGGCAACACAGTCCCCTTTTTCTTTGCTCGAAGGTTTTTTGCAGAACCTTCCCCTTCCCACTATCCAGCCTCCGGTCTGGGCTGTCGATGAGGCGCAGCGACGTATCGTGCTGCTGCTCAATCACATCCTGATGCAGGAAAGCGAAGCGACCAGTCGCCTTGTTAGGCAAAAAGGGCGGGTCGTTCTGATGCAGTGGCGTTCTATTTCCATCAAATTGCTTGCAACCCCGGCCGGTTTGCTGGATTTGGCACCGGCTGATGCCACGCCCGATTTGGTGCTGTCAGTTGCCGAAGAGTCTCCAATGGTTCTGGCGCAAGCAGCGTTGCGTGGTGACAAGCCTGCGGTGCGTATCGAAGGCGATGTGCAACTCGCCGCCGAAGTGAATTGGTTAGTGGCTCATGTGCGCTGGGACATGGAAGAGGATCTGTCGCGCGTGATCGGTGATGCACCCGCACACACACTGGCTCAAGCTGCCAAAAGCATGGCACAGGCCTTACGCCAATTCATAGGGGCTGCGACGGGGTCATCCAAGGCGCAGGCATGACGCGCTTGTTTCGCGGCGTCTTCATTGTCTGGGTGCTGCTTCGCTATGGGCTCGATGAGCTCTTTTTGACGAGCTTTCAGAAACCCTGGCTTCATGCGATTTCCCGCATTGTGTCGTTGGGCCGTAAGCTGGATGCCCCCCGTGGTCAGCGGATACGGCAAGCGCTGGAACATCTGGGACCCATTTTTGTCAAGTTCGGACAGGTACTGTCAACCCGGCGTGATTTGTTGCCGGTTGATATTGCGGATGAACTGGCCCGTCTGCAAGACCGTGTGCCACCGTTTGGCAGCGATGTAGCTATAGGTACGATTGAGCGGGCGTTCAATAAAAAAGTTGACGATATTTTTGTGTCGTTTGACCGTACACCGATCGCCAGCGCCTCGATTGCGCAAGTGCATTTTGCGGTGCTCAAAGACCGCACGGGCCATGCGCGCGAGGTGGCGGTCAAGGTTTTGCGACCCGGCATGCGCTCGGTGATCGAAAAAGACCTGAGTCTGCTGCGCATGATGGCGGGCTGGGTGGAGGGACTCTCCAGTGACGGCAAGCGTCTCAAGCCACGCGAAGTAGTGGCCGAATTTGATAAATACCTGCACGATGAGCTGGACCTGGTGCGTGAAGCCTCCAGCGCCGCGCAGCTACGCCGCAATATGACCGGACTGGATCTTGTGCTGATTCCCGAGATGTTCTGGGACTTTTGTGCGACCGAAGTCATTGTGATGGAGCGCATGAAGGGTATTCCCATTAGTCAGGTGGAACGGCTGCGGGCCGCCGGGGTGAATATTCCCAAACTGGCCCGCGATGGCGTCACCATTTTCTTTACCCAGGTGTTTCGGGATGGTTTTTTCCATGCCGACATGCACCCCGGCAATATTCAAGTGAGTGTGGAACCTGCCACATTTGGGCGCTATATTTCCTTGGACTTCGGCATTGTCGGCACCCTGACCGAGGTTGATAAAGAGTATCTGGCACAGAACTTCACGGCTTTTTTTCGTCGCGATTACAAACGGGTGGCTGAGTTGCACATCGAGTCCGGCTGGGTGCCTGCTGCTACCCGGGTCGATGAGCTGGAGTCGGCGATTCGCTCGGTGTGTGAGCCTTACTTTGACCGACCGCTGAAAGAGATTTCCCTGGGTATGGTGTTGATGCGCTTGTTTCAGACTTCCCGGCGCTTTCAGGTTGAAATACAGCCGCAGTTGGTGTTGCTGCAAAAAACATTGCTCAACATCGAAGGTCTGGGCCGGGAGCTGGATCCTGAACTCGATCTCTGGGCGACCGCCAAGCCCTTCCTTGAGAAATGGATGATCGATCAGCTGGGCCCCAAAAAGCTGTTTGACGAGCTGCGCAATGAAGCGCCTCGTTACGCCAAGCTGCTGCCAGAGCTGCCTCGTTTGTTGTTTGATTTTCTTCGAAACAGCAAGTCCGGCTCAAGCTCGGTACTTGGTGAGTTGCTTGCTGAGCAAAAACGCACCAACAGCTTGCTTCAGGCATTGGTGTACGGCGGCGTAGGTTTTGTGCTGGGTCTGCTGGTGATGCAGTTTATTGTGCATGTCCGGGTTTTCTAGCCCCTGGGGGTTGACCGTCAAGTCAGAAAAAGCCAACGCTTTATAATCAAAAGCTTTGCAACTTGAAATCCGAGTCTTATCGCCATGCCAATTTACGCCTATAAATGCGAGTCCTGTGGGTTTGCCAAGGATGTGCTGCAAAAAATGTCGGATCCTTTGCTGACTGATTGCCCGTCTTGCGGTGCTTCAACATTCAAGAAACAACTGACTGCTGCGGGCTTTCAGTTGAAAGGTTCCGGTTGGTACGCTACCGATTTCAAGGGTGGCTCCGCGCCTGCGACGGCTATCGCGCCTTCGTCAACGTCCTCTGATTCGGCAGCCAAGACTGCTGATGCGCCCAAGTCAACGGACACTGCGGCTGCCAAATCTGAGACACCTCCCGCAGCCGCATCGGGCGGTTGTGGCGGCTCTTGCGCATGCCATTGAGCTGGTTGACTGAGAAACATTGGATTTTCTTGTGCCAATAAAAAAGTACCTCCTCACTGGTTTGCTGGTCTGGTTGCCCACGGCGATCACGATCTGGGTGTTGTTATGGATGGTGGGACTGCTTGATGCCATTTTTGGTGGCCTGCTCACCGGCATAGCGGCCGTGTCATCGGACCCAACAGGCGAAGTGATTGAGAAGTTGCGTCACATCTGGGGCTTGGGTGTTGTGTTGGTGTTTTCAGCTTTGCTGGTCACTGGCGCATTGGTCTCCAATGTGGCAGGCCGCTGGTGGCTCACCAAGTGGGACAAGCTGTTTACGCATATTCCAATTTTCAAGTCGATTTACAACAGTGTGAAAAAAGTGTCAGACACACTTTTTTCAAGCAACGGTAATGCGTTTCGCACGGCCTTGCTGGTTCAGTACCCGCGAGCCGGTGTCTGGACCATTGCGTTCCAGACGGGCACCCCCGGTGGTGAAGTCGCCCAGCATCTGGGTTCGGATTTGGTGAGCGTTTATGTCCCCACCACGCCAAATCCGACCAGCGGATTTTTCCTGATGCTGCCGCGATCCGACGTCATTGAACTCAGTATGAGTGTGGATGAGGCGCTTACTTATGTGATTTCCATGGGGTCTGTGGCCCCATCGGCCAATGCGGTCGTTTCTTCTAAATAATTTTTGATAACCTGTGCCGTCCTGCGAGGCGGGCTTTGAAAGCTGTTCTATGGCCATGCGTTCCCACTATTGCGGTCTTGTGACCGAAGCCCTGCTGGGCGAAACTGTTACTTTGTGCGGCTGGGTCAACCGTCGCCGCGACCACGGTGGCGTGATTTTTGTCGATATCCGTGACCGCGAAGGTTATGTGCAAGTGGTGTGCGACCCGGACCGCGCCGACATGTTCAAGACGGCCGAGGGCTTGCGCAACGAGTTTTGTATCCAGGTCAAAGGTCTTGTGCGCTCCCGCCCGGACGGCACCACCAACGACAACCTCAAGAGCGGCAAAATTGAAGTGTTATGCCATGAGCTGACTGTGCTCAACCCGTCTGTGACGCCACCGTTTCAGTTGGACGACGAAAACCTGTCCGAGACCACCCGTTTGACCCATCGCGTGTTGGATCTGCGTCGCCCGTATATGCAAAACAACCTGATGCTGCGTTACCGCGTTTCCATGGAAGTGCGCAAGTTTCTCGATGCCAACGGATTCATTGACATTGAAACCCCCATGCTGGGCAAGTCAACACCTGAAGGTGCCCGCGATTACCTGGTGCCCAGCCGGGTGCATGAGGGTCACTTTTTTGCCCTGCCGCAAAGCCCTCAGTTGTTCAAGCAGTTGTTGATGGTGGCCGGTTATGACCGTTACTACCAGATCACCAAATGCTTCCGTGATGAAGATTTGCGTGCCGACCGTCAGCCCGAATTTACACAGATAGATATTGAAACCTCGTTCCTGAGTGAGCAGGATATCCGTGACATGTTCCAGGGCATGATCACCACCGTGTTCAAGAACACGCTTAATGTGGATCTTGGTGAATTCCCGGTGATGACCTTCCAGGAAGCCGCACATCGTTACGGCTCAGACAAGCCCGATTTGCGTGTCAAGCTGGAATTCACCGAGTTGACAGACGTGATGCCCAATGTGGACTTCAAGGTATTCGCCGGTGCCGCCACCATGAAGGCGGGTCGTGTGGTGGGTCTGCGTATCCCTGGTGGTGCACGCGAAACCGGTGGTCTGACCCGTAGCGAAATTGACGCCTACACCGAGTTCGTCAAGATTTATGGTGCCAAGGGGCTCGCTTATATCAAGGTTAACGATCTGAGCAAAGGCCGTGAGGGCTTGCAGTCACCTATCGTCAAAAATATTCACGATAAAGCCCTGGCTGAAGTGCTGGCTCGCACCGGCGCACAAGACGGCGATCTGATTTTCTTTGGCGCAGACAAGGAAAAAATCGTCAACGATGCGATTGGCGCTTTGCGTATCAAGATCGGACACAGCGAGTTCGGCAAGAAAAACGGCTTGTTCGAAAAAGGCTGGCGCCCGATGTGGGTGGTGGATTTCCCGATGTTCGAATACGACGAAGAATCGCAGCGCTACACTGCCGTGCATCACCCGTTCACGGCGCCCAAAGAAGGTCACGAAGACTGGATGGTCACGGCGCCCGAGAAGTGCATTTCCCAAGGCTACGACATGGTGCTCAACGGCTGGGAAATGGGCGGCGGTTCGGTGCGTATCCACCGCGCTGACGTGCAGCAAAAAGTGTTTGATGCCTTGAAGATCACCCCCGAAGAAGCGCAAGACAAGTTTGGCTTCCTGCTTGACGCGCTGCAATATGGCGCGCCTCCGCATGGTGGTTTGGCTTTTGGTCTGGACCGCATCGTCACGCTCATGACCGGTGCCGAGTCGATCCGTGATGTGATCGCTTTCCCCAAAACCCAGCGTGCCCAGTGTTTGCTGACCAAGGCACCCTCGACCGTGGACGAGAAACAGTTACGCGAGTTGCACATCCGGCTGCGTCCTGTCGAACTGATAAAAACGGTTTGATCAAGTCCTGAGCAAAAGGCTTCAGGCAGAATGAAAGGGCGCTTTACTGGCGCCCTTTTTTATGCCCACAACTTACAAAATTCCACAATCCGTTCTGGTGGTGATTTACACCCCGGCGCTAGACGTTTTGCTGATCAAAAGAGCTGATGCGGATGATTTCTGGCAATCCGTGACCGGCAGCAAAGATACGCCGGATGAGACGTTTGAGCTAACAGCCATCCGTGAGGTGTTTGAGGAAACCGGGATTGACTGCGCGCCGGGCACACCGCTTCAGGCTAATTTGCTCGACTGGCAGCTTGAAAACGTCTATGACATTTATCCGAGGTGGTTGCATCGCTATGCGCCAGGTGTGACCCGCAACACCGAGCATTTGTTTGGGCTGATGGTGCCCGAGGGAACCCCGGTGCGCTTGAGTCCGCGCGAGCATACGGCCTACCAGTGGCTGACGCACCGGCAAGCCGCGCAAGCCTGTTTTTCGCCCTCCAATGCCGAGGCCTGTCTGATGTTGCCAAGCTTGGCACGCTCCAAAGGAATGTCATGAATATCGTGCGGGTAGCCACTTACAACATTCACAAAGGCGTGCAAGGGATCGGGCCGCGTCGGCGGCTGGAAATTCACAACCTGGGGCATGCGGTGGAGCAGCTTGATGCCGACATTGTGTGCTTGCAGGAAGTGCGCAAGATGAATCGCAGCGAAGAGGATCATTTTTCGCGTTGGCCGGAGATGGAACAAGCGGATTTCCTGGCGCCTGAGGGGTATGAAGCCGTGTACCGCACCAATGCCATTACCCGTCATGGTGAACATGGCAACGCGATTTTGTCGCGCTGGCCGGTGGTGGCACATCAGCACGAAGACATTTCGGATCACCGCTTTGAGCAGCGCGGTTTGCTGCATGTTGAGACCTTGGTGCACGGCCAATCGGTGCATGTGGTGGTGGTTCACCTGGGGCTCATTCGTGCCAGTCGCACCCGGCAGGTGGCCCAGATGCAGCGATTCATCGAGCGTGAAGTTCCGCCAGCGGCCCCTTTGCTCGTCGCAGGCGACTTCAATGATTGGGGAGCCCTGGTGCAGCGTGCGCTGGCTGCTTCAAATTTGAGAGCGTTTGATGGTGGCCGGCATCCTACCTTTCCGGCCCGGCTGCCGCTGGTGCAACTCGATTATGTGTATGCCAGGGGTTTGACACCTTTGAACGTTCATGTGCCACGGGGTCGTAACTGGTGGCGCATGTCTGATCATTTGCCGCTGATTGCCGAGTTCGAGTTGAAGGTCTAGGGTGTCCCGGCAGCAACTTCGTCCCGGCCATCAGGTCCAACTGCTGCAGGGCGGGCAGGCATTTTTTACGGCGCTCATAGAGAGCATTGACCGCAGTGCGCATGAAGTCAGGTTGGAAACTTATATTTTCTGCATGAAGTCAGCCGGAGCGCTGGTGGCGCAGGCGCTGGAGCGTGCCGCGCAACGCGGGGTCGCGGTTTACCTGGTCATGGACGGCGTGGGCACACCTGGAATTCCATTGGCATGGGCCGGGCGCTTTGATGCGGCTGGTGTCAAGTGGCGAATTTTTTCGCCTTTGGGGCGTGTGGGGGTGTTGATTCCGAGCCGCTGGCGACGCCTGCACCGAAAACTGTGTGTGGTCGATGGCACAGTGGCGTTTTGCGGCGGCATCAATGTGTTGGACGACTTTTATGACCCCAACTACGGCGCTTTGGAGTCCCCCCGGTTTGATTTTGCCGTGTGTGTCACCGGCCCACTGGTGCAAGCCGTGCACGAGGTTATGACCCGGTTCTGGTGGCGTTTGCAGGCCGCCAACACCATGCGTCACAGTGATTTTCGGGCGATCTGGCAGGCGCTTCGAACATCCGCGGCGCTGACCTTGAAGCCGCATTCAGACTTCAATCCTGAACAGCGTGCCGGTCAGCCACTCCTAGCTGCCGTGGACCAAGATACCCATGCTGAACTTCTGCTGCGCGACAACCTGCGTAACCGGACCCGGATTGAACGTTGTTACCGTCAGGCTATTGGCATGGCACGACATGAAATCATCATTGCCAACGCTTATTTTCTGCCCGGTAGAAAGTTGCGCAAGGGCTTGATTCATGCGGCGCAGCGGGGTGTCAGGGTGCGCTTGCTGTTGCAGGGGCGCTATGAGTATTTCATGCAATACCATGCCAGCCGACCGGTGTATGGGGCGCTTTTGGCCGCCGGTGTCGAAATCCACGAGTATTCGACCAGTTTTTTGCATGCCAAGGTCGCGGTGATTGATGGCCACTGGGCCACGGTGGGTTCCTCCAATCTGGATCCCTTGAGTTTGCTGCTGGCGCGTGAAGCCAATGTCGTGGTGAATGATGCGGCGTTTGCGCAGGATTTGCGTGACCGACTGGAGTGCGCTTTTGAGCAAAGTGGTGTCCGTGTGGACCCCACGGCCTATGCGAATCGGCCATGGCGTCAGCGCTTGCTGGACTGGATTGCCTTTGCCGTGATGCGTGCTTTACTCTTCCTGAATGGCAGTCGCTATTAATTTAATAGCTGCTTACGCACGATTGACGGGGGCTATAGGCTAAAAACCCTATTGCTAAAACGCTGCTACCATTCTTGCATGTTAATGAAGAGTCAGAGCCCTATGAATCCTGTTGATGCCGATGAGGGCACCCCCGTCTCCGTGAAAATCCGCGAGCGCCTGATCGCAGCGCGCAAGCGCTTCAATGCCAACGACAACATTGCCGAATTCATTGAACCTGGCGAGCTTGAAAAGTTGCTCGACGAGGTAGAAGAAAAAATGAAAGGCGTGCTCAGCAGCCTGGTGATTGACACCGAACGCGACCACAACACCGACACGACCGCTCGCCGGGTTGCCAAGATGTACGTCAACGAAGTGTTTCGTGGCCGCTACGTGAGCGCGCCCGCCATCACCGAGTTTCCCAATGCCGAGCATCTGAATGAGTTGATGATTGTCGGCCCCATCACCGTGCGCAGTGCTTGCAGCCACCACTTTTGTCCGGTTATCGGCCAGATCTGGATTGGTGTGCTGCCCAATGAGCACACCAATGTCATTGGCCTGTCCAAATACGCCCGTCTGGCCGAGTGGGTCATGGGGCGCCCTCAGATTCAGGAAGAAGCCGTGGTGCAACTGGCAGACCTGATTCAACAGAAAACCCAGCCCGATGGCCTGGCCATCGTGATGGAAGCCACCCATTTCTGCATGGGCTGGCGCGGGGTCAAGGACATGGACAGCAAAATGATCAATTCGGTCATGCGCGGCAGTTTCCTCAAAGACCCCAATTTGCGTCGTGAATTCTTGTCCCTGCTTCCCAAAAAGGTCTGATCATGTTGGTTCGATTACTCTATGCCAGCCGTGTCATCGACACCAGTAGCGATGCCATCGAGGCGATTCTGGCCCAATCGCGCCAGCACAACCCGGAGTGCGGCATTACCGGCATTCTTTGCTATGGCGGCGGTATTTTTCTGCAAGCCATAGAGGGTGGTCGCATGGCCGTGAGCGAGTTGTATGGCCACATCCAGAGAGACGAGCGCCACAAGGACGTGGTGTTGCTGCACTACGAAGAAATATCCGAGCGCCGCTTTGCCGGGTGGACCATGGGGGCGGTCAATACATCCAAGATCAATGCCTCCATCTTGCTCAAATACGCCGAAAAAGCAGAATTGAACCCGTACCTGGTATCGGGCAGTGTCTCGCTGGCCCTGCTGGAAGAGCTGATGGCCACCGCCTGCATCATTGGCCGCGCTTGAACCCTTGGCGACCGCATGCTCTTGGGATGCGATTTTTCAAGCAGTCCCTCGCGCAAGAAGCCAATCGTTTTAGCCCTTGGAGCCTTGATAGGCGGGCGTGTACAGCTATCAAAATTGGAGCGACTGGAGTCGCTCGATGCCTTTGCCCAATGGCTCAAACGACCTGCATCCTGGGTGGGTGGTTTTGATCTGCCCTTTGGGTTGCCGCGTGAGCTGGTTGAAACGCTGGGTTGGCCGACCGTCTGGAGAGATTGCATCGGGCACTACGCCGCGCTGAGCCGGGTTCAGATTCGGGACACGTTTGCAGCTTTTTGCAATGCACGTCCGGTGGGCGGCAAGTTTGCCCACCGCGCGACCGACATTCCGGCAGGTTCGAGTCCTTCCATGAAATGGGTTAATCCGCCGGTGGCTTATATGCTGCATGCGGGTGTTCCTCTGTTGCTTGAGGTCGGCATCTGTTTGCCGGGGTTGCATCTGGGCGATCCGCTGGATGTTGATGCGTCTGGACAGGCCAATCGGGTCGCGTTGGAGGCCTACCCAGGTTTGCTGGCGCGTGAAGTGCTTGGCCACCGAAGCTACAAAAGCGACGATAAAGCCCGGCAAACACCCGAGCGCCTGATTGCCCGCAAAGACCTGATCACGGCGCTGGAGCATGGCCAGACCCGTCTGGCTTTGCGGCTCAAGCTGACCCATGCCCAGCGTGATCTGCTGGCCGATGATGCCAGCGGCGACTCGCTTGATGCTGTGTTGTGTCTGATGCAGGCCGCTTGGGCTCAGTCCCGCCACCTTGAAGGTCATGCCCATTACGGCCTGCCCGACGTGATGGATCCCCTCGAAGGCTGGATCGTGACCGCTTGACGGGGCCGGACTTTACCGGGTTGCAGGCGAGATGATCGCGTCTTCGAGCTTGACGGCCAATTGCGAAATAGCCATGCCAGCCGGACAACCCGGCAGGGATTGCATTAACAACTGACGGCGCATGACGGCTTGACGCACCGACGGATCTGAGGGAATGTCACCCATGTGAATCAACTTGATCGGGCGGCCCGGCTCAGTAACCACAAAACGGTCCAGCACCTGCTGCAATTGCGTCGTGATGGCACGACCATCACCCAAGCGCGCCGTCTGATTGACCACCATGCGGATGTTTTGCCGCTTTTGTTGGCCTACCAGCACCTTGATGGTGGCATAGGCATCGGTCAGCGAGGTTGGCTCGGGCGTTGCCACCACCAGCACTTCGGAGGCCAGCGACACGGCGAAAAGGACCACATCCGAGATGCCGGCACCGGTATCGAGCAAAACAATGTCGTAGTTCGGCACCAAGCCGTTCATGATGCGCAGGAAATCATCACGAACTTCCGGCGTCAGGCGCGAATACTCGACCATGCCAGAGCCAGCGAGCAAGACTGAAAAACCGCCCGGCGCCCGGATGATGGCGTCTTCGAGCTTGGCCTTGCCGGTAAACACATCGTGCAGGGTGACCTTGGGGTACAAATTAAGCACCACGTCCAGGTTGGCCAGCCCCAGATCAGCGTCGAGCACCAGCACGCGGTGTCCGCGTTTGGCCAGGGCCGCTGCCAGATTGGCCGAAACAAAGGTTTTGCCAACGCCGCCTTTGCCACTGGTTACCGCGAGCACCTTGCCCAGCGGTTTGAGGGGCACGGCGGGTGGGGCGTCTTTTTTTTGCGTAGGATTCAGGACTTCGCTCATATTCAGTTCACCCCAGTCATGACGCTGCCAGCAGAAACACTTGAAGCGTCACTGGAAACACTTTCGATCCAGGCGGGATCTCCCAACAATAAGTGGCCGAACAACATACTTTTTTCTTCTGCACTCACGGCAATTTCTCGTTGTTCATCTATAAAAACGCGGTTACGCCCTTCGGATTTGGCTCGGTAGAGCTGGATATCGGCCCGATCTGTCCACAATGCATTCGTTGAACGAACCCACTCTGGCGCGTAGGCCCCGCCAATGCTGACGGTGACCTGGATATTGATCAATGGTGACACGGAAATGGAAAGGTTGGCGACGGTCTCACGAATGCGCTCTGCCACGATGACACCGAATGAAACGGGGCAGTTCGGTAAAATCGCAGCAAATTCTTCCCCGCCATAGCGGGCCACGGTGTCCATCGGCCGAACACAAGCAGCCAGGCATTTTGCTATTGCTTGCAGCACCTGGTCACCGGCCAGGTGCCCGTAGGTGTCATTGACATGTTTGAAGTGGTCAATGTCGATCATGAGCAGCAATGCCGAATCGCCGGAACGGGCTACGGCATCGATTTCCCGAGTCAGCACGTTGCGAAACTGGCGACGATTGGCCAATCCGGTTAGAGGGTCTCTCAGCGAGAGTTCGCACAGGTTGTCAAGAATGCTTTGCACGTAAACCGTAGGGGAGTCCTGCGGCTCGGGAAGGCGACAAGCCGGGTCGTGCTCCAGTAAGGCACGCGCATCGTCCAGGCGCAAATCACGCAGATCGATCATGGGTAAAACAGCCTTGGTAGTCACGTCGTTACAGGTTGGTTGACGAATTGAGTCTAACAGGAACGTTTTTGCTGATTGCAAAGAAAGCAATGGATTTCCTGGCTTACAAAGGGGCTTGAGGGGGATGGCAAAGCGTTTGCAGCGTGAGCACTGTACGCCAGTTTCTGGTGGTGGCACAGAGGCCCAGGGCGCGTTCAAAGTAGCTGTTGTTCAATTTGGTCTTGCCGTACCCATGCGGACAGCGCAGCAGCACGGCGCGGTCAACCAGAATGGCTTGCTCATCAACGCTTGCTGGGAGTTTGAGTGCCAGAAAGAGATCAGGCGCCACCGGCTGAAAAAGAAAGGTGCAATGAAACTGCGCCGCTTCGCCACCGGTCTTGGGCCACAAGGGATTCGCACGGACGATCAGCCCCAGTTGTTGGGCCGACAGCACCAGAACGGGCACCTCAAACCTAAAGTCCTGGGTGATCCTGGCCTGAATGGCGGCAGCGAGCGCGGCTTCATCAGACTGGGCCGTGCGGAAAACAAGATTGCCGCTTTGCAGGTAGGTCTGAACGTCCTGGAGCCCCAAGCCTGCAACGCTGTCCCGCAACGCCGTCATGTGAATGGAATTTTTGCCGGAGACATTGATGCCACGCAAGAGTGCGATGTAACTTGTCATGGGCATAGATTTTTTTCCTTGCACGCCTGCCAGGCCTTGTAGGTCATAAAGAATATGCCTCCAGGCCAGGTGAAGACTGCGTGAGTAGCTATTGAATTAATAGCGAGTCGGCAGTGATTCTTCCGTTGCTGTTTCAATTCAGGGCCGCTGTTTCTTGGCGTTTGCCGTATTTTGTTTGATTTTTTCCATTATTGCGTTCAGACGATCATGCGACTTCATTGCCTCGGTTTCCAATTCTTTTGCGCGTACTGGGTCAATCGGTTCAATTGTGTTCGTCCCCACCTTCACCACAGAGTTCATGCTGAGGGCTTCATTCAAAATTTCGGTCAGGTGCGTGATCTCTTGCAGGAACTCATAGCGCGCATCTGTGGGTTGCAGCTTGGCCCGGGAGAACTCGACCAAAGCCTTGCGGTAAGCGGGTGCCAGTTCGGTCCGGGTTTTCTCGTCCAGCTCAAGCGCAGTGATTTGGCCCGCTTTCAGCTGTTTTTGTCGTTGCTGCATGAGCTGGGTGGCCTGGTCAAAGTACTTGACGCCCCTGTCCAAGGCCGCTGCACTGGCAAAGGCCCCCGATATATCCACCTGCGCTGGCGGGGCGGACAGGGCTATGCTGGCTGATAAGCCTACGACCGCAGCCAGGGCCAGCAGGGCGCGCCGACCAATCGTGGCGGTGTAGCGCTGCATGTCAAAACGCGCCGGCAGGATGCTGGCCATCACGGCGCCAGCGAGCAACCCGCCAACGTGCGCGCCATTGTCAATGCCAGCCTGGGTAAATCCTTGAGCCAGGGAATAAAAGACAAAAATGCCCATGCCGGTGAGGTTTTGTCGGCCAAAAATCTTGGGCAAGGTTTTGCGGTGCCGGTAAACCGAGACCAGCAAGGCGCCTGCAATGCCAAAGATCGCCCCCGACGCGCCGACCGAGACGGCTTTCTGGGCTGAAAAGTGCAGGCTGAGCGCACTGCCGGTCATGGCCGAGCCCAGGTAAACCATCAGATAGGTGCGATGTCCGTAGATGCGCTCGACCGTTTGCCCAATGCTCCACAGGCCCACCATGTTCATGGCCAGGTGCATCAAGCCACCGTGCAAAAACGTGGCTGAAAGCATGCGCCACCATTGACCTTTTTGCACTTCGGAGGTCGCATTGCCACCCCACAGCAACAATGTTTCGGCGGACGGGTTGGTGATGTCAGCCCCCTGGATCACCATGAACAGCCACGCGGCCACATTGATGAGCACCAGCGCATAGGTGCCCCATGTTTGTGGCGCCAAAGAGACCAGTTTTTCTTTGAATGCGCGCTCTTGGACCAAATTATTGGTGGCGATGAGTGCTGGGTTGGAGAGACGCAGACGTTGGATGACAGCGTCAAGGAGTTGCTCCTGAACCGGTACCGAATAGCGTGCCAGTGCAATGAAGGCTTTGCGGCGTTTGAACAAGAACCAGATGTTGGCGCCGGCGCCAGGGCGCAGTGTCAGCAAAAGCGCATTGCTGTAACCGATAGGTTCTACGTTGGCATCGGTGATGGCTTCCCATGGATAGCTTTTTTGCTTTCCTTGAAAGCTCAAGGATTCGATGCCGTCTGGCGTCAGCAGTACCGGGGATTGATCGCGTTTGTACTGGCTGCGTAAAGCGTAGTCCAGGGCGAGGCTGACGAGCAGGATGATCCCCGGCCCCAAAATCAATTCGCCGAGTCCGCCTGACTTGAAATTGGCCAGTGCCAAGGGCAGGGTCAAGAGGGCAGCAAGTACCCAAATTCCGATTCGGATTCGGTTCGCGGAGCTTTTTTGTGTGGGTTGAAATGACTCGGCTAACGGCCGAGTCTGTACGAAATCGTCCATGACGCCTGATCCTCCCTCTGTGATTACGATCTACTTATGAACGTAATTCTGCCAGAGGCGTTGGGCCGGACGGGGCCGGCGGGCGTGATCAGCCCAGCCGCTTCAAATGCCGCGCAATCTGCATCCGCACCTGATTTGGCGCGGTGCCGCCCAGAATGTCGCGTGCATTGAGTGAGCCGCGCAGGCTCAGCACCTCGTACACGTCTTTTTCAATCGACGGGTTGAATTCCTGCAGCACTGCCAGCGGCAGTTCCGACAGATCGACCTGATGCGAGATGGCGGCTTTCACCGCATGGGCGACAGTCTCGTGCGCATCGCGGAAGGGCAGGCCTTTTTTCACCAGGTAGTCGGCCAGATCGGTGGCGGTGGCGTAGCCTTTGAGGGCGGCGCGCTCCATCGCTTCGGGTTTGACAGTGATGCCGCCTTCCTTGACGCCGGTCGCGGGGTTGAACTGGCCGCCGACCATCTCGGCAAAGATGCGCAGCGTGTCCTTCAAGGTGTCCACGGTGTCAAACAGTGGCTCCTTGTCTTCCTGGTTGTCCTTGTTGTAGGCCAGGGGCTGGCCCTTCATCAAGGTAATCAGGCCCATCAGGTGGCCGACCACACGCCCGGTCTTGCCGCGTGCCAGTTCGGGCACATCGGGGTTTTTCTTCTGCGGCATGATCGAGCTGCCGGTGGTGAAGCGGTCGGCAATCTGGATAAAGCTGAAATTCTGGCTCATCCACAAAATCAGTTCTTCGCTGAAACGGCTGATGTGCACCATGCACAGAGAAGCGGCAGCGGTGAATTCGATGGCGAAATCGCGGTCGCTCACGGCGTCCAGCGAGTTCTGGCAGACCTGCGGCTGACCCTTGTCATCGACCATGCCCAGGGTGGTGGCGACGCGCTCGCGGTCCAGCGGGTAGCTGGTGCCTGCCAGCGCGGCGGCGCCCAGTGGCAGGCGGTTGGTACGTCGCCGCACGTCCGCCATGCGCTCGGCGTCACGGCTGAACATTTCGACATAGGCCAGCATGTGGTGACCAAAGCTGATGGGTTGCGCCACTTGCAGGTGGGTGAAGCCCGGCAGAATGACCTCAACATTTTTCTCTGCCACTTCCAGCAGCGCTTTTTGCAGGTCGGTGAGCAGGGCGCTGATCAGGTCGATCTCGCCGCGCAGCCACAGGCGCACGTCGGTGGCAACCTGGTCGTTGCGTGAGCGGCCGGTGTGCAGGCGCTTGCCGGCAATGCCGATCAGTTGCGTCAGGCGCGCTTCGATGTTGAGGTGCACGTCTTCCAGGTCCAGCTTCCACTCAAACGCGCCGGATTCGATCTCGGCGGTGATGGTGGTCATGCCGCTTTGGATGGCGCTGAGATCCTCAGGCGTGATGATTTTTTGTGCGGCCAGCATCTCGGCGTGGGCCAGCGAGCCGGTGATGTCGGCTTGCCACAGGCGCTTGTCAAAAAACACGCTGGAGGTGTAGCGCTTGACCAAATCGCTCATGGGCTCGGAGAATAAGGCCGACCAGGCTTGCGATTTTTTATCGAATTGGTTGTGTGACATGGATTTATGTAAGTGAGGCATCGGCGCACGTCGGCCGTGTCGGGTTTGAGGGCGGGCTGCACCAGATCATCAATAATCTATTAATGAAAGACTCTCAAATTTTATCGGTCTTCCAGGAACCGACTTCCGAACTACCTGCGCCTGTGCCTGAGCGGGTGCTGGTGTTCGACGCTTGCAGCGTTGGTGTGGTGCTGCGGGCACTGCTGTTTGTGGAGGCGGTGGTGGCCGTAGGGGCCATGTTTGGCGCCTCTACGTTTCTGGATTGGTTGACGCGCATGGCGCTGCTCACGGGGGGCGCCTTGCCCGCCACGCTGGTGTGGCTGATCGCCGCATGCGGTCTCAAAAAGGGGTTAGCGCGCCTGAATCCGGTGGTGCAGCAGGCCGCTGGTGTGGCGCTGGGGGCTTTTGCGGGCATTTACGGGTGTGGCGTGCTGACGATGGTGGGGCTGCTGGAGCCTGCGCCCTGGTTGGCCTGTGCCTTCAGTGGCGCCCTGTTGTCGGCGGTGCTGGTCGCAGCGCTGGTGTTGCGGGCCCGGGGCAAAACGCCTGCGGCCACGGCAGCGCGCCTGGGGGAATTGCAGGCGCGCATTCGGCCTCACTTTTTATTCAACACGCTCAACAGCGCCATTGCCCTGGTCCGGGCCGAACCTGCCAAAGCTGAGGCTTTGCTGGAAGACCTGAGCGATCTGTTTCGTCACGCGCTCATGGAACAGGGCGAGTTTGTGACCCTGGCTGACGAGATTGCGCTGGCGCAGCGTTATCTGGCGATTGAACAAGTGCGATTTGGTGACCGGATTCAGGTGGAATGGACCTTGGACCCCAGGGCGTCCGGCGCCAAATTGCCGCCTCTTTTATTGCAGCCGCTGGTGGAAAACGCGGTCAAGCACGGCGTGGAGCCCAGTCCCGAAGGCGCGCAGATCAGGATTTCAACCCAGCGGCGTGGCTCAATCGTCGTCATCAAGGTCAGCAACACCGTGCCGGCTGGGCAAGGCGAGCGCGGCAACGGCGTGGCGTTGGACAATGTGCGCGCCCGGCTTCAGCTGATGCACGATGTTCAGGGCCAATTCAGTTGCGCTTTGAAAAATGGAGTTTTTCAGGTCAGGATCGAGGTGCCGCTATGAACACCATGAAGGGTTTGCCATGACGTTGAAAGTATTGATTGTTGACGACGAACTGCTGGCCCGCTCGCGCCTGCGCACCCTGCTGGGTGACTGCACCTCGCCCACCGTCAGCGTCGAAGCCGAAGCCGCCAACGCAGCGCAGGCCATTCAGTGGCTGCAACAACATCCGGTCGATGTGGCGCTGATCGACATCCACATGCCCGGCGCGGACGGTTTGACGCTGGCGCGCACCTTGCGCACGTTGCCGAATCCGCCCGCCGTGGTGTTTGTGACGGCCTTTTCCGAACACGCCGTGCAAGCCTTTGAGCTGGAGGCGGTGGACTACCTGACCAAGCCGGTGCGGCTGGAGCGCCTGCAGGCGTCGCTACAAAAAGTGGAGCGCCTCACGCAGATGGTACGGGGGCTAGAGCCTGATTTTCCTCAAGAAGTCCTGGTGATCCAGGATCGGGGTCGAACCGAGCGGGTGCCGTTGTCCAAGGTGCTTTACCTCAAGGCCGAGTTGAAATACATCACCGTGCGCACCGCCACCAGAAGCTACATCCTGGAGGGTTCCCTGAGCGAGTTGGAAGGTCGATACCCGACCCAGTTCATGCGCATTCACCGCAACGCCTTGATCGCCAGGCGTGCCGTGCGGGCGCTGGAAAAACACCACGACCCGGAAGAAGGCGAGGGCTGGGCCGTGCAGCTCGATGGCATTGACGAGCGGCTTTTCGTCTCGCGCCGCCAACTCGCGGCGGTGCGTGCGCTGGTGGCAGGCTAATGAGTGCAGCATCCAGTGCAGCCAATGCGACAAACCCTCCAGTCTGGACTGATTGACGTTAGTTGACTTCTATGTATATACTGTATATACATATGTCTTCATGGAGAACTATCATGCTCACTCGCGTATTCAAAAGCGGCAATTCGCTGGCTGTTCGAATTCCCAAAGAACTGGGGTTTGTTGACGCTGCACAAGACGTTGAGGTCGAGCGTGTTGGCAACACCTTGGTCCTGCGCCTGGTTGAGCAAGCAACCTTGGCAGACCTCGGGGAAATCTTCTCGATGTTCAGCCCTGGCTTCATGGCCGAAGGGCGTGAGTTCCATGAAGAGCAGCCGCGCGATTGGGGTGATATGCCCCCGCCAGTTGCCAAGGCGGCGCAAGGATAAGTATGCGTTACATGCTCGATACCAATATCTGCATCTACCTGATCAAGAGCCATCCACCTCAAGTGCTAGGGCGGCTGCAAGCCCTGACTCAGGGGAGTGCCGTGATGTCAGTTGTCACCTACGCAGAGCTGCGCGCTGGCTTGGAAATTCAAAGTACCAACAAAGAGCATGACGAACACGTTCTATCGCTGTTGGTCACCAGAATCCCCGTTTTGCCTTTTACGCAATCAGACGCAGAGAGTTTTGGCGTGCTTAGAGCGGCAGTGCGAGACCGCAGTCGAAACGCGCTGGACCGACTCATCGCAGCGCATGCCGTTAACTCGGGCGTCATTTTGGTCACAAACAACGAAGCTGACTTCAAAGACTACCCTGGGCTCGTCATTGAGAACTGGGCGCTTGGCGCCTAACGTCACCAGCGGTAGATGTAAATTGATACGAGACGGTGATGAAAGTGGTGCGGGCACTGGGCGTGAATCTGCATGCGGAAGTGCGTCCTACCTGAACCCTTTCGTTGATACTGATCCGGTTCATGAATGCGCTCGTTAAATAGGCTTGTAGCCCTTATGGATATTGCGTAGGCAGCTATTAATTATGTAGCGAGTAGACCCCGCAACAGCACACCATGACTTCGGAAAACCCAGCTTGAGCGGTGACTACAATCCTGCCCACATGTTGTTACAACCGCCCCGCCAGATGCCATTACGGATTGCCGAAGTCTGGCGGAGTTTCAGCTTTATTGTTGATTTCGGCGCTATCCGTGCACCACCCTGAAAACATCGCTTGCCTCGACTGGGTCAGTTAAAGTTCACGTTCATCATCAGGGAGAAATCATCATGTTTCGTATTCATTCCGGCCAATTCAACCCCGCCGTTCTTTTCATCGCCGCCGTGGTCAGCCTCGGCACTGCTTCGGTTGCTCATGCAGACATTGCCAGTGTCTGCTTTAATTTCCTGGGAGCGCAGGACTATTCACGAGCCGTCACCGAAGCAAAAACTTTACTCAAACGCAAAGGCTTGGCGAGCGAAGACGAGCGCTCAGCCCAGCTTTGCCTCGGTGGTGCATATCGTGCGACCGGCCACTTCCGCGAGGCATTGCCTGCCGTAATGCGCGCAGAATCTCTTTCTCGAAGTACCAAAGATCTTGCAATCACCTACTTTTTGCTTGGCTCGATATACATTGAGATAGGCGATCTTGACCGTGCTGAGTTGTATACCCAACGTGCCATTAAGGCCTACAAAGAACTAGGTGAAACGAATCTGGAATCGATGGGAGTCAACAACTTGGCCTTAATTGTCCAAAAACGTGGCGATCAGGATCGGGCGCTAATGCTATTTCGGGAGAGTCTTGCATTGGAGCCAGATGGGGTTTTGAAATCAACCACTCTTAATAACATTGCCACGATTCACATTGAGCGCAAGGAGTTTGATGAAGCCGCTAAGTTGCTTCGTGAAGCTGTTGAGATAAGCCGCCGTCAGGGGGATGGACACAAGACGGCGTTATTTCAAATTAATCTCGGCGGAACTCTGCGTAAACAGGGCGATCTCGCTGGGGCAGAGCAAGAGCTGACTGCAGGACTTAAGGTCACCCAGTTAATTGGTGCCAGAGACAATGAGGCGGCAGCCTACGACCAACTCGGTTTGCTAGAAATGGATCGTAAGGACATCCCTGCAGCAAAGGAGTGGTTTAACAGAGCAGTGCAGACGTATCGTGCAATTGGGCAAACAGCAAAGGCTGACAGCCTAGCCGCCGCAGCTGCTCAAGTCATCAATGGGGCATCCAAATGACCAAGCAGCCAGAGTCGTCACCTTGGGTTTATGCCGCGTTTGGGCAAATTTGTATAGGATTGCCGATTGGGGTTGTAATTTCCGTTCTTGCTGTGAATGAGCGTGGCTGGCTACTGGAAAAAGTGCTCAGAAATAATGTACTGGGATTAGTCATCTTCGGCGTCTACTTTTTCATGATGGGGGTCTTAAGACTCAAAGATATGTACTTCGCAACGGAACCAAGGGAGACGGTGTTGAAGTTTTTTTCTATCCCGGACTGGTCGCTCAGAAATGGTGGCATATCTCTGGGACTTGCTGTTGGGGCACTTTGCAAGAACGCAGGCTTGGACGGTGCCGGATTTACGTTATTTGCCGTATTTTTCATATTGGCGGGTGGCCTTTTTCTTAAATTTCAAAATGAGATTGGAAGAAGCATTCCCGTGGGGGATAGCAAAACGCGGCGAGAAGTCGTCTTACTTTCAGTGATGTCTCTTGTTATCGGCGCAGTTTCGTTGGCGAAAGCATGGTGTTTGGCCTGTTCTTGCGGAGTCAATTTATGAAAATAATTGCAGCCATGCTGATTACACTGTTTGTGTCTTTACCAGCCCTCGCCGCCAACGCCGCCCCGCTCGGTCTGGAGTTGGGTGTCGCGACCCAGGCCCAAGTCCGGCAGCAGTTGGACGGTCAGACCGAGCTTGAATTAGCTGGCACCAATCAGTATTCAGGTGGCGAGATGCTCAAGGGTGACGGAGAAGGCTTGGGGATCGACGGGCTGTCAGAAATCGTTTTCATCTTCGACGCCAGCGACAAGCTGGCCGCCGTGCTGATGACGCTGCCCAAGGGCGAGGGCTTTGGCGATCTGCAAGGCGGTAATTTCACCAAAACCGCCAAGGCGCTGGCGGCGAAATACAAGCAGGTGGAAAAGAGCCAGCCTTTTGTCGGCAATGCGCGGGCCACTTTCCGTCAGGGTGATTCGGTGGTCGAACTGGATGCCCCGCACATGTCATTCACGATGACCTTGCGCTACATGACGCAGGCGCTGCAAAAAGCCTTCAAACAACAATCGACCAGCAACAAGGCCACCAAAGAGCGCACGCAGGCCAATAAGTTCTAATCATAGGCGTTAGATCAGCCTCTAGCCCTTATGCAATGGGCGTAGGCAGCTATTAATTATGTAGCGAGTGGAGCCCGCAACAGCACACCATGACTTTGGCAGATCCAGCTTGAACGGTGACTACAATCCTGCCCACCGGTTGTTACAACCGCACCGCCAGACGCCATTACGGATTGCCGAAGCCCGGCGGAGTTCCAGCGTAAACCATGACCTATTTTTTCAGTTTTCCATTTTTCGCGATGGGCACCGAATGCCTGCTTCACCTCTATGCACCGAGTCAGGCAGTTGCTCATGAGATTGCGCAAGCGGTGATGACTGAAGTGATCCGCATCGAACAGCGCTACTCACGCTTTCTCCCCGATAGCCTACTTTCCGAAATCAACTTTACGGCCAAGCAAGGGGGCAAGCTGGAAGTCGACGAAGAAACTGCTGGGCTGCTTGATTACGCTTATGCCTGCCACAGAAAAAGCGCAGGGCTGTTCGATATCACCGCAGGCATCCTTTATCAAGCTTGGGACTTTTCGTCGAATGCTTTGCCCAATCAAAGCCAAATCGATGCTTTATTGCCAAGAGTTGGGCTGAAAAAAATTCTATGGAAGCGACCATTCCTGCAATTTCCCATGCACGGGATGAGTCTCGATTTTGGCGGCATTGGTAAGGAATATGCAGCCGACCGGGTTGCAGACTTATGTATTAGCAATGGAATCGAACATGGCCTCGTTGACCTTGGGGGTGACATTCGAATCATCGGGCCACATCCTGACGGATCTCCATGGCGTGTCGGTATCCGGGACCCGGCTCAGCCGGAAACTACGATGGTAGTGATTGATGTAACAAACGGGGCGATCGCGACTAGCGGAGATTACGAACGTTATATCGAAGTGGCGGGGAACCGCTATTGCCACATTCTCAACCCCATAAGTGGTTGGCCGGTCGGCGGTTTGTCATCGGTCAGTGTGGTCGCCGAGCGTTGCATGGTCGCCGGCAGCATTGCTACGATAGCAATGCTCAAAGGTCAGGAAGGCATTGCATGGCTGGAAAGCCTTGGCGTGCCGCATGTCTGGGTCGATGATGCTGGACGGCGTGCAGGAAACTTGTTCAGCGCTTGACGATGTGATTTGATGGAGACGCCAAGGAAGATGGCGCTCGTCTCTGGTCAGGCAGACGTATCGATCAGCGACCCACTGGTCAAAGACGATGGATTGCCCAGTGACTCCAGTGATTGAAGGCTGTATGTCAACGTTTGTGCTGGTGACGATCCCGACTGCAAGGTGCTTGGCGCACCATTGCTGCCGCTCTGGCGAACCTGCGACATCAAAGATTTCATTCCGTTAACAAAATCCTGCTTGGACACGCTACCGGTGCCGCTTGGATCGAGTTTGCCAAAAATCGCATCCGCCCCCATGGCTTTGAAGGCTTGAGGCATTTTGAGATTTTGAAAGCTTTGTTCGAACTGCGACTTGGAGATCGACCCTGAGCCGCTGGTATCAATTTTCGCGAACACATTCGCCATTTTTTGTGCCGGTGGCATCCGCATACTTGCGCCCGACATCGCTTGCACTTTTCCTGCCCCGGCCATTCCTGAAATTGGCATGCTCATGTTCGTTCTCTCCTCAATAAATTTATTTCAACGATAGATTTCGTCAGTAGATTCCAGTGTGGAATTGGTAACCACCATTAGATATCGGCAACCAAAGCTCTAAATTCAATAAAGGAGGTAAAAGTGCTGCTATTAATATTTCTTTACAAATCATCCTTTGGAAAAAATCAACACTACTTTGCTAATAGCCTTTGCATTGTTTTGAACAGCAGTTAAATCATTCAGGGTTTGGCGGCTTCTGCTATTTTGCGTTGCTGCATGTCCTGATGAATCAGATTGCCTAGCAGCACGCTGGTCAGTCCACCGCTCATGCCATCGCCGCCGCCACCGGCCACAATGTCGGGCACGATCTTGATGCCGCCTTTGGCCAGGGCCTCGGCAACCTGGACGACTGCGTAGTTGCCCGCCTCCATGGAGCTGACTTTTTGCTCGATAACCTTGGCTTCGGCACTGCCGACGGCCAGGATTTTGGCGCCTTCGGCTTCACCCACCATTCTCAGCACGTTGGCATCGGCTTCGGCATTGATGGTTTTGGATTTGGCATCGCCTTCGGCTTTTTTGACCATGGCGCTGGCCTCATATTCCGAAATCATCACTTTGCGCTCGGCATCCACGACGCGTGACTGGGTGTCCGCCAGAGCGGTGGCCTGGAGCAATTCCTGGCGAACCGACTGCGCCTCGCGCTGGGTCTGGTAGGTGACCTTTTCCTGCTCGGCAATCTTGCGATCGGTCAGCGTTCGCATCAATTCATCCGGGGGCGAGATGTCGCCAATCAGCGTATCGACCGCGCCCACGTTGTATTCGGACAGGGCGCTGGAAATGGCATTGCGCGCTTCGCTCTGGCGAACTGATCGGTTCTTCAGAAAATCAATGATGTCACTGCCTTGCGCCGCATTGCGAAAGTAATTGCCAATGGTGGGCTCCAGCACCTGCGTCACCAGGGCGCTCATGGCGCCAAAACGGGCGATCACTTTGGGCGCATCGTTGCGCGGGATATGGATGATCTGGGCCACGTCCAGATTGAACCGGAAGCCGTCCGCCGAGCGCACCGTGATCGTGGATAAATTGGCATCCAGGTTATGGGCTTCGCTCTTGCCATTGGCCCAGTTCAGCACCACATTGGCGGTTGGCACATTCACCACCTTGTGGGTGTTGGGGTTGATCGGGTACTTGCCGGGGTCCAGCGGGTCCACCCACACGCCTTTGTCTCCTTTGGCGACCAGATTGCCATGTTTGAACGTGTCGCCGGTCACGTCCGTGCCTTCTTTGCCGACGTAGGCAATTACGACGCCCACATTGGCAATGGGCACCGTGGTCATTTCAACGATTTCGACCGTCACAAATCGGGGGTTCAGGAAGTAGCGCCCGGCCAGCAGGACCTGTTCCTGCAAACCCTTGAAGCCACCGTTGGCAATGAATTTGTCCGGGTCCTGGAACATGTTGTGGCCCGCGACTTCGCCACCGGCAATCTCGCCGGTCGGAAGGGGGGTGCCCTCCTTGACGGTGACCACCCCGATTTTGTTTTCAGGAATGTCCACCACCTCGGCGAGCTTGACGTCAAACAGGATCGGGTTGATCCGGTAGTTGCCCGGTGGAATGATTTTGACTTGGGGGCCGCGCTCGCCGCCGCCATCCAGAAACGCCTTGGCATCTTGAAATGAATCGCAGTTCACGCCTTTGGCGATGATGCGTCCAATCGGCAGGGGGCTGCCGTCGTGGGCTTCAACCACGCCCAATTTGCCTTGGGGGATTTCGGTGGCTTCGCGAAGCTCTACTGTGAACAGCAGCGGGTTGATCCGGTAGGTTCCTGGCGGCACCACCTTCATTTGTGGGCCGCGTTCACCGCCGTCCTTGAGGAAAACGCGTGCATCCTGGAAAAAATTGCAATCCACATCCCTGGCAATGATGCGGCCACTGGGCAGGGGCTTGCCGTCACAGGCCTGCACGATGCCTATTTTCCCTTGCGGGATGACGGTGAACTTGATCAACTCAATGGTGTATTGCCATGGCCACAGTCCCATGTGCAGTCCCGGGGACAAGGTGTCGGCCTGGTAACCCGCTTCGCCTTCGAGCGCCACGATTTGCCCATCGGGCAGGTTGCTGTTGGCGCCAAAAATAACAAATTTTTTGGTCACCGTGCCCAAGCTGTCATCAGAGACGATGATGACGCCGAACAGCCACAAGAAGGCTTTCCAGAAAATGGCGACAGCCACCAAACCTGCCATGGCGGCAAAGAGGCCGAGGTTGTTGAAAATGCTATCCATTCTTTTCCCTTTGCGATTGATTGTTTTCCCCCGACCTGTTTTCAGGCCGTTCTGATCGTGCTTTGCGGAGTTTATTTCAGCCTGTTACCCGGTATTTCTGAGCCCCGCCGCAATGCCGTTGATCGAGATGTGAATGCCGCGCTGCACGCGCTCATCGCCCTGACCGGCGCGGTAACGGCGCACCAACTCGACCTGTAGATGGTGCAGCGGGTCGATGTAGGGGAAGCGGTGGCGTATGGAGCGTTGCAGCGCCGCGTTGTGGGCCAGGCGCTGCTTGTCGCCCGTGATCAGACTCAGGGCGTGGGTGGTGCTGTGCCACTCCAGTTCAATGGCGCTGAAGATTCGTTTGCGCAAGCGGCTGTCAGTTACCAGCTCGGAGTAACGCGAGGCCAACGCCAGATCGCTCTTGGCCATCACCATGTCCATGTTGGAGAGCAGCGTCCTGAAGAACGGCCACTGCTTGTACATCTGCTGCAATAGCGCCAGCCGGTCTTTGTTGGCGCCTTTGGGGCTGGCTTCCCCCGTCTGCTGCAGGAACGCCTCTACCGCCGAGCCAAAGCCGTACCAGCCGGGCAGCGTCAGGCGGCACTGGCCCCAGCTGAATCCCCAGGGAATGGCGCGCAGGTCTTCAATCCGTTGCGAGGGCTTGCGCGAGGCCGGGCGCGAGCCGATATTGAGTTCGGCAATCTCGCGGATCGGGGTCGAGTCAAAAAAGTATTGGGTAAAACCGGGGGTTTCGTACACCAGCTTGCGATACGCCGCCATGCTGCTTTGCGACAACTCGGCCGCCGCATTCAGGAACGGCTGGGTCGCTGATTTGGTCGGCTGCAACAAGGTGGCTTCCAGTGTCGCGGCGACCAGCGTTTCCAGGTTGCGCCGACCGATTTCGGGATTGGCGTACTTGGAGCCGATGACCTCGCCCTGCTCGGTCAGGCGGATCTGCCCGCGCACCGTGCCTGGGGGCTGCGCCAGAATCGCCTGGTAGCTCGGGCCACCGCCGCGACCCACCGTGCCGCCGCGACCGTGGAACATGCGCAGCTGAATCGGTTTTTCACTGGGTGCGCCTTGGCTGTCTTGCGCCAACTGGTCAAACAGCTCGACCAGCGCAATCTCGGCCCGGTACAGCTCCCAGTTGCTGGTAAAAATGCCCCCGTCCTTATTGCTGTCGGAGTAGCCCAGCATGATGTCTTGTTCGCTGTACTGGTCGTGGCGACCGCGTTGCACCAGTTCTTTGACCCCGGGCAGGGCATAGAACTCGCGCATGATGGGGGCGGCGTTGCGCAAGTCTTCAATGGTCTCGAACAGCGGCACCACGATCAGGTCACAGTGGGCGCCGGCGTCCAGCGTGCCGCGCAGCAGGCCGACTTCTTTTTGCAGCAGCAGTACTTCCAGCAAATCACTGACGGTTTCGGTGTGGCTGATGATGTAGTGGCGAATCGCTTCGCTGCCAAAGCGCTCGCGCATGACTTTGGCCGCTTCAAAAATTGCCAGTTCACTCTGGGCATGCTCCGAGTAAACCTGACCCATCACGCGCAGGGGGCGGGCGTCGCTCAGCAGTTGCAGCAGCAGCGCACGTTTGGCGGCTTCGTCCAGTTGGGTGTAAGCGGGCTCGATGCGCGCCACCGCCAGCAGTTCGGCCACCACCGCTTCATGCTGGTCCGAGCTTTGGCGCAGATCGACGGTGGCCAGATGAAAACCAAACACTTCGATCGCCCGAATCAGTGGGCGCAGGCGCTGTGCCACCAGGGCGGCGCCGTGGTGCGCCAGCAGCGAGGTCTCGATGGTGCGCAGATCAAACAGGAATTCGCTAGCGCTGGCATAGGCGTTTTGCGGCGCTACTGCATGGCGCGCAGCCTCGCCGCCGGTCAGCGCAAGCAGGGTGGCCGCCAGTCGGGCGTAGATGCCGATCAGGGCGCGCCGGTAGGGCTCGTCCTTGCGGTGTTCGTTGGTGTCGGGTGAGCGTTCGGCCAGGGCCTGCATCTCGGGCAGGCAGTCCACCAGCATGGCCGAGAGCGACAGCTCGCCGCCCAGAAGGTGAACTTCGGTCAGGTAGTGGCGCAGCGCCACGTCGCCTTGGCGACTCAGGGCGTGATTGAGGGTTTGTGCGTTGACGTTGGGGTTGCCGTCGCGGTCCCCGCCAATCCACTGGCCCATGCGCAGAAAGCTGTGCACCGGCAGCGGCCCCAGTTCGCGTTCCAGGTCGGCGTAGAGCTTGGGGATTTCGCGCAAAAAGGTCGCTTCGTAGTAGCTCAGGGCGTTTTCAACTTCGTCGGCGACGGTGAGTTTGGTAAAGCGCAAAAGTCGGGTTTGCCACAGTTGCAGCACGCGGGCCTGCATCTGTTCTTCATTGGCCGCGAGTTCGCGCGGGGTCAGGGCGTCTTTGTTGGCGTTGCCCATGGCTTTGAGTTTGATGTCGTCGCGCAAGCTCAGCAGTTGGGCCAGGTCGCGCTCGGCGTCCAGGATGCTTTTGCGCTGCACTTCGGTCGGGTGGGCGGTGAGCACCGGTGAGACAAAGCTGGTGGCTAGCGTGTCCGCTATTATTTTAGGAGCTATTCCCGCCCATCTCAAGCGGGCCAGAGCCACTTCGATGCTGCCTTCCTGGGTGTCGCCAGCGCGTTCGTGGATGGCGCGGCGGCGGATGTGATGGCGGTCTTCGGCCAGGTTGGCCAGGTGGCTGAAGTAGGTGAAGGCGCGGATCACGCTCACGGTCTGGTCGCCGCTCAGGCTTTTGAGCAGTTTTTTGAGCGCCTTGTCGGCTTCGTGGTCTGCGTCGCGGCGAAAGGCCACCGAGAGTTTTCGGATTTGCTCGATCAGATCAAAGGCCGCCACCCCTTCCTGCTCGCGGATCACGTCGCCCAGGATGCGGCCGAGCAGACGGATGTCTTCGACCAAAGGGCGTTCGTTGTCTTTGCTGTGTTTGGCGGACTCGGATTTGGGGACTTGGAGCATGGCGTTTTCCAGTAGGGTTGCGAGAGGCGATGACGCGGCCATGCTAGCATCCCCCGCTACCCATTGATTACCAACCCGTTACGACCTTGAGCCACCAGCGTATGAGCAATTTAACGATCACGATAGCCACCCGAGAGAGCCGCCTTGCCCTGTGGCAAGCCGAACATGTCAAGACCCTGCTGGAGCAGTTGGGTCATCGGGTGAGCCTGCTCGGCATGACGACCCAGGGCGACCAGATTCTGGATCGTTCCTTGAGCAAGGTGGGCGGTAAAGGCCTGTTTGTCAAAGAGCTTGAAGTGGCACTCGAAGAAGGCCGTGCTGATTTGGCCGTGCACTCACTCAAAGACGTGCCGATGGAACTGCCCGAGGGCTTTGTTCTGGCCTGCGTGATGGAGCGCGAAGACCCGCGCGATGCATTTGTTTCCAGCCGTTACGCATCGCTGGAGGCTTTGCCGCAAGGTGCCGTCGTCGGAACGTCGAGCTTGCGCCGGATGGCGCTGTTGCGTGCCCGGCGCCCTGATTTGAAAATTGAGCCCTTGCGTGGCAACCTCGATACGCGCTTGCGCAAGCTCGACGAGGGGCAGTACGACGGGATTGTTTTGGCCGCTGCGGGCCTCAAAAGGCTGGGTCTGGGCGATCGGATTCGGGAAGTTTTTGAACCCGGCGTGATGTTGCCCGCTGCCGGGCAAGGCGCGCTCGGTATCGAGGTTCGCTCGGATCGCCAGGAGGTGATTGATGCGCTGGCCACGCTGGCTCATCAGACCAGCTGGCTGGCCGTGTCGGCCGAGCGGGCGGTGAGCCGGGCCATGGGCGGCAGTTGCTCCATGCCGCTGGCTGCGTTTGCCACCCTCAGTGGCGATACCTTGAGCATTGATGCCGCTTGGGGCGACCCCGAAGGCGTGCTGGCGCTGGTCTGCGTTCGTATGAGCGCGCAGGTCACCGATCTGGCCAGCGCGACGGCATTGGGCGAGCGTGTGGCCGTCGAGTTGAAGGCGGGCGTTTTGGCCGAAGGCGGGTCGCTCTTGCCACCGCTTGAAAAACAAATCAATCCTTGAGCCATGCGCGTCATCGTGACCCGCCCCGAACGCGAGACTCAGCGATGGGTGCTCGATTTGGTCGCACTGGGATTGGACGCGATGGCATTGCCCCTGATCAAGGTGGGGCCGGTGGCAGATACCGCCAGCCTGTTGCAGGCGTGGCAACACTTGAATGAGTATGTCGGCGTGATGTTTGTCAGTGGCAATGCTGCAGACTACTTCTTTAAGCCAAACAAGCCTCTAGCCCCCGTATTCACTGCGCAAGCAGCTATTAAAACGAGAGCGTGGGCGACCGGTCCAGGCACCGCCAAAGCCTTGTTGCGCGCTGGCGTTGCCCCAGGCCTGCTGGATGCACCGCCACTCGATGCCGGTCAATTTGATTCCGAAGCTTTGTGGCAGGTCGTAAGTAGCCAAGTGCAGCCGGGCAGCCGGGTGTTGATCGTACGCGGTGGCGACAGTGCTGGCGGTGCCTCCCAAGGCAGCGGTCGCGAGTGGTTTGCCCATCAGGTCGCGCAAGCCGGTGGCAAGGCCGATTTTGTTCTGGCTTATCAGCGCTGTGCCCCAGCATTCAGTGAGGATGAACGCCAGTTGGCACAGCAGGCTGCCACGGATGGGGCCGTTTGGTTATTCAGCAGCACAGAAGCCGTGACCAACCTGTGCGCTGCGCTGCCTGGGCAAAGCTGGGCGGGAGCCCGTGCCTTGGCCACGCACCCCCGTATCGCGCTGGCCGCCAGAAATGCCGGGTTCGGCGTGGTTGGCGAGTCCCGCCCCACGTTGCCTGATGTGGTGGTCGCGCTTGGCGCAACACTTTAGAATTGTGAAATGAACTCAGACCCCAACGCCGAAATTCCAGTCCGCACGGGAGATGATGTGCCCTTGGCTGACGCGGCATCGCCTGTTGCTGTCAATACTTCCGTTCCCGCAGCTCCCAGAGCGGTGTCGCGCGGCGTCATCCTGAGCTTTGGCTGGGTGGCGCTGGCTGCCTTGCTGCTAAGTGGCCTGTTATGGCAAAAACTCTCCAGCATTCAGGAGCAACTGGCACGCCAAAGTGCCGATGCTGGTACGCAAGCGGTTGAAGCCCGTGCGTCCGCCAAACAGGCGCAAGAGTTGTCCCGAGAGACCGCTGCACGGGTTTCTGTTTACGAGGCGCGTTTGAGCGAGGTTTCGTTGCAGCGAACCCAGCTCGAGGAGCTGATGCAAAGCCTGTCGCGCTCACGCGATGAAAACCTGGTGGTCGATATTGAATCCGCCTTGCGCCTGGCGCAGCAGCAGGCGCAACTGACGGGTAGTGTGGAGCCTTTGCTGGCGGCTTTGAAAAGTGCCGACTTGCGCGTGGCACGCGCTGCGCAGCCCCGGCTGACCCCGTTGCAACGGGCGATCGGACGGGACATTGATCGCATCAAGTCGGCGGCTGTCAGCGATACGCCGGGTTTGTTGGTCAAGCTTGATGAATTGGTGCACATGGCAGATGAACTGACATTGGCCAATGCTGTGGCGTCAGCCAATGTGATGGCTGCGGCCACGCGCCCGAGTTTGGGCGGCACGGCACCCCAATGGTGGCAGCGTGTTTTGCAGGTCATCTTGGACGAGGCCCGCGGTTTGGTGCGGGTCAGTCGCATTGAGCAGCCTGAGGCGGCACTCTTGTCGCCGGAGCAGTCTTTTTTCTTGCGTGAAAATTTCAAGCTGAAACTGCTCAACGCCCGAATGGGGTTGCTGGCACGGCAACTGGAGGCGTCGCGGGCGGATCTGGCAGCGGCATCAATGTCGCTCAACAAGTATTTTGATGCGACTTCGAGAAAAACGCAGACAGCCGCCACCTTGCTTCAGCTGGTTCAGTCGCAAATGAAGACACTGGAGCTGCCGCGTGTGGATGAAACGTTGGCAGCCCTCACCACGGCTGCGGCGGGACGATAGCCATGCGGGCCGCTTTGTGGTTTTTGGGCTTGTTTGGTGTGGCGGTCGCAGTAGCGCTTTTTGCCGGCAATAACCAGGGAACGATCACTGTTTTCTGGCCGCCTTACCGGCTGGACTTGTCGCTCAATCTGGTAGTCCTGCTGCTGGCCTTGTTGTTTTTTGTCTTGCATGTGGCTTTGCGAACGCTGGCTGCCTTGTTTGCCATACCGGGTCATGCACGTTCCTGGCGCATTCAGCATCAGGAACGTGGCATGCATGTGGCGCTGCTCGATGCTTTGTCGCATTTGGTGGCAGGGCGTTTTATTCGGGCCAGAAAAGCCGCTGAAATGGTGCTCGCCCGCGAGAGCGCCATGGTGCGCAATGGTGAAACTTTGGCCTATTCAGGGCGACTTCGTGCCCTGTCACATTTGTTGGCTGCCGAAAGCGCCCAGGTGCTGCAAGACAAAGTCGCTCGCGAGGAGCATTTCAGTCAGGCGCTGGAACAGGCTTCGCAACATGATGCGCAAGGCATTCGCGAAGGTTTGCAGCTGCGTGCGGCCCGCTGGGCGCTGGAGGACCATGATGCGCAAGGCGCCCTTCAATGGCTCGATGATCTGCCACAAGGCGCCTCCCGGCGCACCATTGCCCTGCGCTTGCGTCTGAAAGCGGCGCGGATGGCCCGCAAGACGCCGCAAGCGCTGGAAACAGCCCGATTGTTGGCCAAACATCGCGCCTTCTCTGACGTTGCTGCGAAGGGCCTCTTGCGTGGATTGGCGCTTGAGTTGGTGACTACGGCTTACGACCCAGACCAGATGCAGGCGGTCTGGCATCAATTGGATGCCGCTGATCGCAGCGTGCCAGAGGTTGCTATCGCTGCGGCTAACAGACTGCTCGAGCTGGGCGGCGATGTGGAAGTCGCTCGCAGCTGGTTATTGCCGATCTGGGAGCGCATGGTTGACTATCCAGGCGCCTTGACAGATGTGCAGCGTATCAGTCTCATCAAGTCGCTGGAAAGTGGGTTTGCGCTGGCCACAGGCGCGCCGCAATCCGCCTGGTTGACCCGAATCGAAAAAGCTCAGCTGGCCAACCCCAGCGATCACGTTATGCAATATCTGGCAGGCATCACCTGCATGCACTTGCAGTTATGGGGCAAGGCGCAGCAACTTCTCAAGCAGTCATTGTCTCAGTTGCAGGATACTGGGCTGGAGAGAAATGCCTGGGTGGCATTGGCCACATTGGCGCAGCAGCGCGGCGATGACGTCGCGGCAACACAAGCTTGGCAAAACGCAGCAAAATCAGTAACCACATGACTCGGTTAAGAGTCAGCTCTATAAGGTTGAAATTATGAGTACCTTGATCGAACATATTTTGAAGCTGACAGACCACCGTGATCGGGATTTGCTGGAACTGACGCTCTCCAAGGCGCTGATTGATCTGCTCCCCATCCAGCGCATCGTCATCTCCCGGGTGATGAGCGAAGAGGGGGAAAAGCGGTGGCTCGAAGTGGCACGTCTGGATTCCAAAGGCGGCGGCAAACTGGTCGATCCGTTGAATGTTGATTTTTCGTCCCTGACTCGCTTGAGCGATGCCCCGGACCGGCTGAAATGTATCGAGCTTCGTGAGATCGTTGAAATTGCATGGGCGGGAGAAGATGGCCCGCGGATCAATATGCTTCCCCTGTTTTCCGATTCCCGCAAAGACGACGAAGGGGTCATTGAAGTGCATTCTGAAGCGGCATTGACCAAAGAGCAGTTGTTGACGATTGATCAATTGCGCCGCATCTACCGCAATATGTATTCTTTGCTGGAGTACAGCGACCGCGATGCCTTGTCCGGCTTACTCAATCGCAAGTCACTGGATGACGCTTTTTACAGCGCGGTGCTGGAAGAACTTGACGGTTTGACCGGCGAACCCAGGATTGCAGTGCTCCCTAAAAATCAGGACCAGGAGCGTCGTCACCGGGTGCCAGCCAATTATTGGCTGGGTTCGGCGATTATTGATAATTTCGGCCAGATCAATGAAAAGCATGGGCACCTGATCGCCGAAGAAGTGTTGTTGTTGGTAGCCAGGGTGATGAACAATACCTTTCGCACCTATGACCGCATTTATCGATTTGGTGGCGAGCATTTCGGTGTGCTGATGCACTGCCCGGACGAAGCGTTGGTGCTCGCGGCGTTCGAACGCTTTCGTGTCAGCGTTGAAAAATTCAATTTTCCGCAGGTGGGGCATTTAACCGTCAGCTGTGGTTTTACCAGTGTGATGGCTGATGACTCCCCCAGCAGCGCCCTTGAAAAAACGGAGCGCGCGGTGGACTTTGCACAACGAAGCGGTAGCAACAAAGTGTGCAGTCATTTGGGTCTGGTGCGACGGGGTTTCTTTGGTGAAGCACTCAAGGTTGGAGCCGTTGATATTTTTTAAGCCTGCAAGACGCAACCTGGAATAAAAAAGGGCACTTTGAGTGCCCTTTTTCATGGATGCCCGTGAGGGCACTTCTTTGATTTACTGGTTTGCCTCAAAAGGCAGTTCCATGTTCCGCAAATCGCGTTTGGTTTCCACCATGACCAACGGGCTGGCTTCAATTTGAACGGCTGGTGGGCGCTCGCGTGGCACGCGAATCGGTTTGGGTTCTGCCGCGATGGCGGCTTGAACTGCCGCAATTTTTTCCGCGTCCGACTTCACCCAGTTCAAACCGGAGTCCTGAGCCACCTGGTCCAATTCAGCCAAGGGCAGAACAAATGGTTGCAGCTTGGGCATGCCTGTGACGATAGCAACCGGGGCTGCAGGTGCCGCCGTGGGTTGGGGGGCGATGACCGGTGCTGGTGCCGGTACGGTGGGCGCTGGAATGGGTGCTTGAGCCACTGACGTGGCAAGAGGTGCTTCTGTCACGACGGTCACGGGCGCAACGACTGCTTGCACAGCGGGTGTTGTTTCTGTGTTGGCTGTGAAGTAAGAGCGGCGGGGCTCTTCGGTGGGTGCGTCCTCTTGCATAGGCTGGCTGTCACGGGCGGTCCGTTCCTGCTGATCACCTTGCTCGGCACGCTCTGCACGGGGCGCACGATCACGGCCATAGCGGTCGCGTGTGCGTTTGGTGCGTGGGCCAGTGCCTTCCGCTGGCGCTGCCAAATCACCATTGACATTGGCCATGTCAGGGGCTGCTGTGGCTTCTTGTGCCTGGCGTGAAGGACGCTCAACAGGTGCTGTACCCACTTGCTCGTTGCTGCCAGCGAACTCACCGGTAGCGGATTCATTGCGCGAACTGTCGTCTGGGCGACGGTTGCGCTCCGGTCGGCGCTCATTACGGCCGTCTGCCCGGGCTTCGCCGCGTTCCGGTGTAGCGCCTGGTTCGATATTTTCCGTGCGCTCGCCACGATTGCGATTGCCACCACGGCCACCGCGTTCAGAGTTGCGCGCCGGACGATCCTGTCCCTGTTCGTTACGAGGTGCGTCCTGGACGGCGCCATTCAGCGGTGCTTGTACGCCGTTCGCGCCCACATCCATTGCTAAAGGCTTGCCTTCAGCATCAAAACGTTCACGCTGGCCTTGGGCTGGGCGTTCTCCACGACCGCCACGACCGCCACGGCCACCACGAGCACCGCGACCTTCTTCACGACCTTCAGGGCGGGGACCACGGCCACCGCGACCTTCTTCGCGACCACCTTCAGGTCGGCCCTCACCGCGAGGCTCATTGCGACGTGCGCCATCACGACCGCCGCGACCCTCGCGTTTGTCGTCTTTGTTGGCGTCTGCTACGGGTTTAACAGGCGCAATTGGTTCTGGCGTTGGGGCAAACAGCTGTTTGATCCAGCCAAAGAAGCCTTTTTCAACCGGCGCAATAGGTGCCGACTTTGGCGTATGGCGGGGTGCTGTCGTGGCGACTGGCTTGACGGGCTCGGGCTTTGGAATCGCCACCGGTGCGGGAGCATCAGGCAACACGCCTTTGATGACGGGGGTTTGCTTGTTGGTTGGCTCTTGTGAACGACGGGTAACCGCTGTGTGGTCATCCATTTCTTCAGCCATCTTGTAGCTTGCTTCAATGTTGTCCAGGCGCGGATCGTCGTGTTTCAGGCGTTCGAGCTTGTAGTTGGGCGTTTCCAGCGTCTTGTTGGGCACCATCAGCACGTTGATGCGCTGTTTGAGTTCGATTTTCGCGATCTCGGTGCGTTTTTCATTGAGCAGGAAGGATGCCACTTCGACAGGCACCTGGCACAGCACGGAAGCTGTGTTGTCTTTGAGTGACTCTTCCTGGATGATGCGCAAGATTTGCAGTGCGCTGGATTCAGTGTCACGAATGTGGCCTGAACCACCACAACGAGGGCAGGGGATGGAGGCACCTTCAGACAGAGCCGGGCGCAGACGCTGGCGGCTCATTTCCATCAGGCCGAATTTGCTGATGGTGCCGAATTGCACGCGGGCGCGGTCCTGCCGCAACGCATCGCGCAGGCGATTTTCGACGTCGCGGCGGTTGCGGCTTTCTTCCATGTCGATAAAGTCGATCACGATCAGGCCACCCAAATCGCGCAGACGCATCTGGCGGGCCACTTCTTCAGCGGCTTCCAGATTGGTACGGGTGGCGGTTTCTTCGATGTCGCCACCCTTGATGGCGCGGGCCGAATTCACGTCCACCGAGACCAGTGCTTCGGTGTGGTCGATTACGATGGCGCCGCCGCTGGGCAGTTGCACGGTACGGGCGTAGGCAGATTCGATCTGGTGTTCGATCTGGAAGCGGCTGAACAGCGGCGCATCGTCGCGGTAGCGCTTGACGCGGGCCGCGTGCTCCGGCATCACGTGGGCCATGAACTGCTGGGCTTGTTCGTACACGTCGTCGGTGTCGATCAGGATGTCGCCGATGTCGTTGTTGAAGTAATCGCGGATGGCGCGAATCACGAGTGACGATTCCTGGTAAATCAGGTAAGCGCCCTTGCCACCTTTGGCAGCGCCGTCAATGGCGGTCCACAGTTTGAGCAGGTAGTTCAAATCCCATTGCAGTTCCGGTGCGCTGCGGCCAATGCCAGCAGTGCGGGCAATGATGCTCATGCCGTTCGGGTATTCGAGTTGCTCCAGCGCTTCTTTGAGTTCAGCGCGGTCTTCGCCTTCGATGCGGCGTGAGACACCGCCGCCACGTGGGTTGTTAGGCATCAGCACCACATAGCGACCGGCCAGCGACACAAAGGTGGTCAGGGCCGCGCCCTTGTTGCCGCGTTCTTCTTTTTCGACCTGGACCAGCAGCTCCTGACCTTCACGGATGGCGTCCTGAATGCGGGCTTGGCTGACGGCCACGCCTTGCTGGAAGTATTGGCGGGAGATTTCCTTGAATGGCAAGAAGCCGTGGCGGTCTTCACCGTAGTCGACAAAGCAGGCTTCCAAAGAGGGCTCCACGCGCGTGACGACGGCCTTGTAAATATTGCCCTTGCGCTGTTCGCGACCTTCAATTTCGATTTCGTAGTCGAGGAGTTTTTGTCCATCGACGATCGCCAGGCGGCGTTCTTCAGCCTGTGTGGCGTTAATCAGCATCCGTTTCATGGGTGGCATCCTTCAATTCATATATCAACATGCTCTTGACGAGCTTTTGATGCCAGAACTGACGCTTTGAATTGAGGAGGAATTGCCGGAGAACCAAGACTTAAGTAACAAGTCTGGGCGTAGGCGCGTGGAGGGATGCGAGGGGTTTGAGTTGTGGGGGTGCTATTAAAATAATAGCTGATTGCACCCGTTTGACGGGGGCTGATGGCCGATCCATGCCGAAAAACGGCGCGAAAACGCACCGTTGGCATATTTGAATCAGACTCATCAACACAAACATCTCGCTTCATTCCGTTCACAGACTTGTATGTCTGTGAACTTGGGGTATTCCGTATCAGGGTTTCAATGCGTCGCTTTGACCGCTTGTTTTGCCAGCCACCTCAAGCAACTGGCTTGGGGTTTGCATGCATTGACAAACGGCGGCATCGACCTACCAGTGCGGCTGATGGTGGCGGGTGAACTAAACTCCACTTGATAGAGACTTAACTTGTCGTTAAATCAACCACTTACAGCACATCGCTAGTGAAACACATTATAGGGGTCAATCCCGCCCCACCAATCCCGCAGGTTCAAACCGTACTCGTTGATGAGGACTCTGCAGGGCAACGCCTGGATAATTTTCTGATGCGCCACCTCAAAGGCGTGCCCAAAACCCATGTTTACCGCATCATCCGCAGTGGCGAGGTCCGGCTTAACAAGGGCCGGGCGTCTGCGGATTCACGGGTGCAAGCGGGCGATTTGGTGCGTCTGCCACCGATCCGGATTTCTGAGCGGGTGGCGGAGAAGGCGCAAGCCATGGCCCAGAGCATAGTGCGCGACGCGCCCGCCCGGGATTTCCCGATTCTGTTTGAAGATGATCATTTGATCGCCATCGACAAACCCTCGGGGGTGGCGGTGCATGGCGGCTCGGGCGTGAGTTTTGGCGTGATTGAGCAGTTGCGCATGGCCCGGCCGCAAGCCAAATTTCTGGAACTGGTGCACCGACTGGATCGTGACACCAGCGGTATTTTGCTAATTGCAAAAAAAAGAAGCGCGTTGACGAACCTGCAAAACCAGTTTCGTGAACGTGAAACCGGCAAGACTTATCTGGCGCTGGTGTCGGGTCGCTGGCCTGCCAACAAGAAGGTGCTGGACAAGCCTTTGTTCAAGTACCTGCTGCCCGATGGTGAAAAACGTGTCAAGGTGGTATCCCGGGACGACCCGAGCGGTATGCCTTCGGTGACCCTGGTGAAAGTCCGGGATGGGGCCAGCACCGCTTTTAGCTTGCTGGAAGTTACCATCAAGACCGGACGCACGCACCAGATTCGCGTGCATCTCGCCAGCGAAGGGTTTCCGATTGCCGGGGACGATAAATACGGTAACTTTGAACTGAACAAAACACTGCTGCGGGCCGGCAAACTACCCGTGCTCAAACGCATGTTCCTGCATGCGTGGCGCCTGCAGTTCAATCACCCTGCCAGCGGTGAGCGGGTTGAAATCATGGCGCAGCTACCTTCTGAACTTGAAATATTTTCCAACCATGCGGCGCCTGCGCCCACTTGATATGCCAACACTACGACAGTTTGATTTGATTGCTTTTGACTGGGACGGCACACTGTTTGATTCGACCTCCATCATCACCCGCTGCATTCAGAATGCCGTGCGCGACGTGGGTGGTACCGTGCCGAGTGACAAAGACGCCGCCTATGTGATTGGCATGAGCTTGACCCAGGCGCTGGCGCATGCTGCACCCGATGTATCTCAAGACAAATACCCGGAGTTGGGGGCACGCTACCGTCATCATTACCTCATTCACCAACATGACATCAGTCTGTTTGACGGTGTTTTAAGCATGTTGGCGGATCTGAAGTCGCGCCAGCATTGTCTGACCGTGGCCACTGGAAAAACCCGGCTTGGTTTGGATGAGGCTTTGCGAGCGGTAGAGCTCAAAGGCATGTTTGACGGTTCGCGCACAGCAGATGAAACGGCAGGTAAACCGCATCCCCGCATGCTGCATGAATTGATGAGCGAGTTTGGCGTGGCGCCAGAGCGCACGCTGATGATCGGTGATACCACGCATGATTTGCAGATGGCGTATAACGCGGGTTGTCCCAGTGTTGGCGTAAGCTACGGCGCTCATGAACCCGAGGCGTTTATTGATTTGAATCCCCGTTTTGTGGCGCATTCCGTGCGCGACCTGCATGAATGGCTGCAGGTCAACGGTTGAGCGTTAATGGCATCCCATGACGCAGCGCATTCCCCTGTGTAACCCGGCAGATTTGAAGGATAGCGCCGATGCGGTTCCGTTTGAGGTGCGCTATTACGGCCAATCCTGCAGTGCTTTTGCCATTCGCTACCAAGGCAAGGTGTACGCGTACCTGAACCGTTGTTCCCATGTGCCGATGGAAATGGATTACCAGCCCAATCAATTCTTTGACAGCACGGGCCACTGGTTGATGTGCGCCACCCATGGTGCCATGTATTCGCCGCAAACCGGCCAATGCCGCATGGGGCCGTGCCGTGGTGGCTTGATCAAGATTGACACCTCGGAAGTCGAAGGTGTCGTGCACTGGCATACTGCCCATAACCTGAAACCCCTAGAGTTTTGAAATGACCGACCCCCTTATCCCCGAATCTTCCAATGCAGCTCCTGCGCCTGATGTAGTATCAAATCAGGCCTCAGCCCCCGTCAACAGTGCGCAAGCAGCTACAAAAAACGGAGCGAAAGAGAGCGTTTCAGATCACGCAGGCTGGGAGCGTGCCACGCTGGAGAAGCTGGTTTTTGAGTCCTTGACCGAGCAACGTCTGGCGCGTCGCTGGCGCAATTTTGTACGTCTGGCCTGGCTGGCATTTTTTGTTTTGGTGGCGTGGATTGCATTCAGTCAGAACGGTGCATCCAAAGATGTATCGACCCCGCACACGGCGGTGGTGGAGATCAAAGGCGAGATCGCCTCCGGCTCGGAAGCCAGTGCAGAACTGGTTGTAGCCGCCTTGCGCGGTGCGTTTGAAGACAGTGGTGCCCAGGCGGTGGTCCTGCTGATCAATTCGCCGGGGGGCAGTCCGGTGCAGGCTGGCATCATCAATGATGAGATCAACCGTCTCAAGGTCAAGCACAAGAAGCCCGTGTATGCCGTGGTCGAGGAGTCCTGCGCTTCTGCAGCTTATTACATTGCGGTGGCCGCCGACAAGATTTTTGTCGACAAGGCCAGCATCGTGGGCAGCATTGGGGTGTTGATGGACGGTTTTGGCTTCACCGGCCTGATGGAAAAGCTGGGTGTGGAGCGTCGACTTATGACGGCAGGTGAAAACAAAGGTTTTCTGGACCCGTTCAGTCCCCAAACCGAAAAGCAGCGTGCATTTGCCCAGACCATGCTGGACCAAATTCACAAGCAGTTCATCACCGTCGTGAAGTCCGGTCGCGGAAGCCGGTTGAAAGAAACGCCGGAAACTTTCAGTGGTTTGTTCTGGAGCGGTCAGCAGGCCATCGAGTTGGGGCTGGCAGACCAGCTGGGTAACCTGGACTTTGTTGCTCGTGAAGTGGTCAAGGCGGAAGAAATCATTGACTACACCCGTCGTGACAATGTGGCTGAACGTCTGGTCAAACGTTTTGGGGCCTCGATTGGGGCTGGCGCCGTACACGCCCTTCAATCGATTCCCACTATCCGCTGATTCGTTTTATCGGCCCAGGGCAAATACCACCGGGGTTGAATTATTCAGCGGGGATGTCTTTTTTCGCCAGTTAATGACCGTGTCGCTGCGACAGGTTCCCGTGCTCAAGGTCAGTCCGCTGCTAATGGCCAGTCGGGTGTTGGGCTGCAGCGTTTGTTGCAGCGATTGCATCATGGCTGCATTGCGGTAGGGCGTCTCGATGAAGAGCTGGGTTTGCCCGGTTCTCAGAGCCAGTGATTCCAGTTCCTTGATGCGTTGGGTGCGTTCTGCACCGTCTTGCGGCAGGTAGCCCACAAACGCAAAACTTTGACCATTGAGTCCGCTGGCGGCCAAAGCCAGCAGCAATGAGACCGGACCGGTCAGCGGAATCACTTCAATCCCCAAGTCGTGGGCAGCTCGCACCACGGAAGAACCGGGGTCTGCCACGGCAGGCATGCCCGCTTCGCTCACCAGACCCATGTCATGGCCTTCCAGGGCCGGTGTCAGCAGGTGGCGGGCGTCAAAGTTGCCGCTGTGGTCGCCTTTTTTGTGTACTTCGCGCGGCAGTTCCTGGATGTGCAGGGCTTGCAGCGGGCTGCTCAGTGGGGTGGTTTCATTAACCCGTTTCAGGTACGCGCGTGCTGACTTGGCGTTTTCACAAATCCAATATGGCAGCTTGGCGGCGACGCTCAAGGTGCCTTGTGGCATTGAATTTTGCAGGTCCGATTGGCTGTCGCAGCCAAAATCCAGCGGAGCAGGGACCAGATAAAGCTTGCCTTTGCTCGTTTTTGTCGTGTTTTGTGTCGTCGTCATGGTCACAGTACCTTGATGCCTGCAGCCTGAATCATGCGACTAGTTCGTATCAGGGGTAGGCCAACCAAGGCGGTTGGATCATCGTTGTCGATCGATTCAAGCAAGGCGATACCAAGTCCTTCGCTTTTGGCGCTGCCAGCGCAGTCGTAAGGAATTTCTGCCAGCAGGTAGGCTTCGATCTCAGCATCTGAGAGCTTACGAAACTTCACTTTGACTTGAGCCAGGTCCATTTGCGCAAACCCGGTTTCAAGGCAGACCACCGCCACTGCCGTTTGAAAAATAACCGTTTTCCCACGCATCTGCTGCAGTTGAGCGACTGCGCGTGCATGATCGCCCGGCTTGCCAAGGGCTTGACCATCCAGGTCGGCGACCTGGTCCGAACCAATCACCACACAGGCTGGAAATTGTGCCGCCACAGCGCGGGCCTTGGCCATGGCCAGCCGACAGGCCAACTGTTTGGGTGATTCCGTGGCCTGTGGCGTTTCGTCAACATCGGGCGCTGCTATCTCGAAAGGAATGCGCAAGCGCGTCAATAGTTCACGGCGGTAGGGCGAGGTGGAGCCCAGAATGAGTTTTCGTTGAGTAGGTTCAGACATGCCGTGATTCTCTTACACTGCTGTAATGAAAAAAGAGTCACCCCCCATCCATCTTGACGTCAAGGCCTTTGCGCATTCCGAAAACACCCTCATCGGGCATGAGCTGCTATCAAAATATGAGCGTCTCATGCAGGAGACTCAGGGTCTAGGTGGTGAGCGTACGCTCAACTGGGCAGCACAAGGAGTGGTTCGTGTTGATGAAGCAGGTGCAGAGCAGATCTGGTTGCACTTGACGGTGAATGTCAGTTTGCCTTTGACATGCCAACGCTGCATGGGTCCTGTGGACATTGAAGTCGATGTGAAACGGTCATTCCGCTTTGTGGCGAGTGAGGAAATGGCCGAAGAGCAGGATGAAGAGGCAGAGGAAGATGTGTTGGCATTGGATCCCGAATTTAGCTTGAGCGACCTGATTGAAGATGAGGTGCTGATGGCCTTGCCGGTAGTTCCTCGTCACGACGAGTGCCCGGTTGCGGTTAAGTTGGCAGTGGAGGATGCGGGTTTTGAAGCAGCGTCGACTGAAAAACGCAATCCTTTTGCGGTGCTGGCCAAGCTCCAAAGCGACAAATCAAGCTGAGTTCAAGAGGTGCGCTATAATTGAAGGCTTCGCGCGGATCGATGAGTCGCGTGTTCCACTAACCCAAGATGCTGCGGTCTTCGCTGCATCCATGTCAAGGATCAGATCATGGCTGTCCAACAGAACAAAAAGTCACCGTCCAAGCGCGGTATGCATCGTTCGCACAACGCTCTCGTTGTGCCAGGTATTGCGGTTGAGTCCACCACGGGCGAAACCCATTTGCGTCACCATATCAGCCCTAATGGCTTTTATCGTGGTCGTCAAGTGCTCAAGACGAAGTCCGAAGCCTGATAGTTCTCATTAAGCCAAGGCCCGAAGCTACTGTGTTTGTAGCGTCGGGCCTTTGTTTTTATGCATCCAGAAATTGGTTGCCATTTGCTTGCGAGCACTAGTTTTCCATGATCACTGTCGCTGTTGACTGCATGGGGGGCGATCATGGCCCTCGTGTCACACTCCCTGCCTGCCGCAATTTCCTTGATCGACATGCCGATGCGCAGTTGTTGATGGTGGGGTTGCCGGATAGCTTGAGTTCATTTTCTCATCCTCGTGCGGTCATTGTCGCCGCCAGCGAGGTTGTCGGTATGGATGATCCGCTTGAGGTGGCACTTCGACGAAAAAAAGACTCTTCCATGCGGGTTGCCATTCAGCAGGTGAAGGATGGCACGGCGCAGGCGGCTGTGTCGGCTGGCAACACCGCTGCACTCATGGCGATTTCGCGTTATGTGCTCAAGACGTTGGATGGCATTGATCGTCCGGCCATTGCGGGTCAAATCCCCAATGCCAAGGGGCATGGCACCACGGTGTTGGATATGGGGGCTAATGTGGATTGTTCGGCTGAGCACTTGTTGCAGTTTGCCATCATGGGGGCGGCCTTGGTGTCCGTGCTCAGCGGGAACGACAATCCCACGGTAGGTTTGCTCAATATCGGCGAAGAGGCGATCAAGGGTAATGAAGTTATCAAAAAAGCAGGAGAATTGCTTCGATCTGCATCCAAAGCAGGTGATTTGAATTTCTATGGAAATGTTGAGGGAAACGATATTTTCAAGGGAACGACAGACATCGTTGTTTGTGATGGATTTGTCGGCAATGTGGCGTTGAAGGCCAGTGAGGGCTTGGCGACCATGATTGTCAACTTCCTGAAGGTCGAATTTTCCCGTAATATTTTGACAAAATTGGCGGCAATTGCCGCTTATCCCATCATATCTGCGCTCAAGAAACGGATGGATCACCGTCGTTACAACGGTGGTGCCTTGCTGGGTCTGCGTGGCCTGGTGTTCAAAAGTCATGGCTCAGCCGATGAGTTGGCTTTTGAGTTTGCTTTGGCCCGGGCGTATGATGCAGCCCGAAACAATTTGCTTGACCGTGTTCGTGTCCGGATTGCTCACGTTGCGCCTTTATTGGTGGGCGGTGAGGTATTTGGTCATGCCGATGCGGTTGTACTTGCCTGACCCATGACAATCTATTCACGCATCACCGGAACCGGTAGTTACCTGCCTCCCCGTCGACTGACCAACGCCGATCTGGTGGCGGAGTTGGCAAGCCAGGGTGTTGAAACTTCAGACGACTGGATTGTTGAGCGGACCGGTATTCGGGCGCGTCACTTTGCTGCGCCTGATGTTTGCAGCAGTGATTTGGGTGTTGAAGCCGCGCGTCGGGCTTTGCAAGCGGCCGGGGTTGAGGCCAAAGATATTGACCTGATCATTGTTGGCACGTCTACCCCCGACATGGTGTTTCCTTCAACTGCTTGCATTTTGCAAAACAAGCTGGGCGCCAATGGTTGCGCAGCGTTCGATGTGCAGGCCGTATGTAGTGGATTTATTTACGCGCTTACCATTGCCGACGCCATGATCAAGTCTGGCGCAGCCAAAAAAGCCTTGGTGATTGGCGCGGAAGTCTTCTCACGCATTCTTGATTTCAAGGATCGCACGACCTGCGTGCTGTTTGGTGATGGCGCCGGTGCTGTGGTGCTGGAGGCGTCTGATACGCCTGGTATTCTCGCCAGCGACTTGCACGCCGATGGTAAGCATGTGGGTATTTTGTGTGTGCCGGGTCATGTTTCCGGTGGCAAAGTATTGGGTGAACCACTGCTGAAGATGGACGGCCAGGCGGTGTTCAAACTGGCGGTGGGTCTGTTGGACGATGCCGCTCGCACCACTTTGGCCAAAGCAGGAAAAGATGCGACTGATATTGACTGGCTGGTGCCGCACCAAGCCAATATTCGCATCATGCAGAGCACCGCACGCAAACTCAAGATGTCGATGGATAAAGTTATCGTGACAGTGGATCAGCATGGCAATACTTCTGCCGCTTCAATTCCTCTTGCTCTGGATGCTGCAGTGCGCAGCGGCAAGGTCAAACCCGGTGAATTGCTCCTGCTCGAAGGCGTTGGAGGTGGTTTTACCTGGGGTGCGGTGCTATTACAACTGTAGCTAGTCACGCAAGCTGGGTAAGGGCTAGATCCTTATTTAATTTGTAACTTTGACAAAATAGCATGAAACCTTTTGCTTTCGTTTTTCCTGGACAAGGCTCGCAGTCCGTGGGCATGTTGGACGCTTGGGGCGATCACCCCATCGTTGTCGACACACTCAAAGAAGCCTCTGATGCCTTGGGCGAAGATGTTGCCAAGCTCATTAAAGAAGGCCCAAAAGAAACACTGGCTCTGACCACAAACACCCAGCCGGTGATGCTGGTGGCTGCTGTCGCCGCTTATCGTGTCTGGATGACTGAAACTGGTGCAGCCCCATCCGCCGTAGCCGGACATTCGCTGGGTGAGTATTCGGCGCTAGTGGCCGCTGGGGTGTTGACATTGGCCCAGGCGACGCCTTTGGTGCGTTTCAGAGCCCAGGCCATGCAAGAGGCTGTGCCGGTCGGTATGGGTGCCATGGCCGCTATTCTGGGAATGGATGCTATTAAAGTAATAGCTGGTTGCGCAGACGTAACGGTGGGATTTGGTTCAAATTCACTTGAAGTGGTGGAGGCAGTCAACTTCAACGATCCTATGCAAACTGTGATTGCGGGCAGCAAGGCTGCGGTCGAAAAAGCCTGTGAAGTGTTGAAAGCCAACGGTGCCAAGCGTGCTTTGCTACTGCCGGTGTCGGCGCCTTTCCATTCGAGTTTGATGAAGCCCGCAGCTGAACGGTTGAAAGAAAAATTGGCGTCCGTCGAGTTTTTGACTCCCCAAATTGCACTCATCAACAATGTAGATGTGGCTGTCGAAGTCGATGCCGACCGTATTCGCGACGCGCTGTACCGTCAAGCCTTCGGTCCCGTGCGCTGGGTGGAGTGTGTGCAAGCCATTAAGGCCCGCGGATTGATAACTGTCGTTGAATGCGGTCCTGGCAAAGTACTGGCGGGCATGGTCAAACGGATTGATCCTGAATTGAGCGGTATGACACTCTTGGACCCAGTGACCTTGGTTGATGTAAAAAACGTACTTTTAGGTGCTTGATCATGAGTGAAGTGAAATTTGAAGGGCAAGTGGCTCTGGTGACCGGCGCATCGCGCGGTATAGGCGCTGCGATAGCCTTGGAGCTGGCCAAACAGGGACTGAAGGTGATTGGTACCGCCACGACAGATGATGGCGCTGCAAAAATTACTGAAACGTTGTCTGCTTTTGCCGGTTGCTCTGGCAAGACCTTGAACGTGAATGATGTGCAGGCAGGCGAAGCATTGATTGCTGACATCGTTAAAGAGCACGCAGGACTGCAAGTGCTGGTCAACAATGCAGGCATTACCCGTGACAATTTAGCCATGCGCATGAAAGATGATGAGTGGGATGCCGTGCTCGATACCAATCTGAAAGCGGTGTTTCGTATGAGCAGGGCCGTGATGCGTACCATGATGAAACAGCGTTATGGACGCATCATCAGCATCACCTCGGTGGTGGGGGCCTCGGGTAACCCAGGTCAGGCCAACTATGCGGCCGCCAAAGCCGGTGTGGCGGGCATGACTCGCGCTTTGGCGCGTGAATTGGGCTCGCGCAACATCACCGTCAATTGTGTCGCGCCAGGATTTATAGAAACTGATATGACAGCCGGTCTGCCAGAAGAGCAGCACAAAGCTTTGCTGAGCCAAATTCCATTAGGACAACTGGGCAAGCCATCGGACATTGCGCATGCTGTAGCCTATCTGGCTTCGCCGCAGGCCGCTTATGTGACCGGGCAGGAGTTGCATGTCAATGGCGGCATGTTCATGTCCTGATACATTGGGGATGCATCGACTTATTTTGCAGCGTTGAAGTCTGTCCCGCAAAATCAAAAAAACAAGCCGTTTTATCCGCTCGGCAGCTGGGTCAGGGTTTCGCCCTTAAGCCCGGCTAGAATTGCGGATTAATTCACTACCCTCTGAGGGAATCCATGAGCGATATCGAAGCACGCGTCAAAAAAATTATTGCCGAACAACTCGGCGTAGAAGAATCACAAGTCACCAGCGAAAAAGCCTTTGTGGCCGATCTGGGTGCCGATTCACTCGACACGGTCGAACTGGTGATGGCGCTGGAAGATGAATTTGGAATCGAAATCCCAGACGAAGATGCCGAAAAAATCACCACCGTGCAAAACGCTATTGACTACGCCAATACGCACAAAAAAGCGTAAATTGCAATGTGACGGCGCGTTCAAGCGTCGTCGCGCTGGCTGTGACGGACTGCGCTGGCACCCATTGCCAGTCCAGAAGCCTGGTTTCATGCCGCTCCAGGCGGCTTTCTTTAGCTCAACTACTGACTGCAAATATCTATGTCCCGTCGTCGCGTTGTCGTAACAGGTTTGGGTTGTATCAGTCCCGTGGGCAACACGGTTGACGATGCGTGGGCCAATCTGCTGGCCGGTAAATCCGGCATTGATTTAATTACCAAGTTTGATGCCTCAAGCTTCTCTTGCAAAATAGCAGGCGAAGTCAAAAATTTTGATTTGGGCGCCTATATTGGCACCAAAGAAGCGCGCACCATGGATACCTTTATCCATTTCGGCATTGCTGCTGCTGCCCAAGCGGTGGCTGATTCTGGCTTGCCGACGGGTGATGCATTGGGTGACGAGTTGTCTACCCGTATCGGTTGCTTGATTGGCTCCGGCATTGGCGGCTTGCCAATGATCGAAGATATGCACTCCGAGTATTTGAACCGGGGTGCTCGCCGAATTTCTCCATTTTTTGTGCCTTCCACGATCATTAACATGATTGCCGGACATGTTGCTATTCGTTTCGGATTCAAAGGCCCCAACATGGCCATCGTCTCCGCCTGCACCACCGGTTTGCATTGCATTGGCGATGCCGGGCGCATGATCGAATATGGTGATGCCGATGTCATGATTGCTGGCGGTTCTGAGGCCACTATATCGGCGTTGGGCATAGGTGGTTTTGCCGCCATGCGAGCCTTGAGTACCCGTAACGACGATCCGCAAACCGCCTCACGTCCGTGGGACAAAGAACGCGATGGTTTTGTGATGGGCGAGGGAGCCGGTGTGATGGTGCTTGAAGAGTACGAACATGCCAAGGCACGTGGCGCCAAGATTTATGCTGAATTGGCAGGCTATGGCATGAGTGCTGATGCCGGTCACATGACGGCCCCTAATATGGACGGCCCTCGCCGCGCCATGGTCGGTGCCATGCGCAATGCGGGTGTCAATCCTGATCAAATCAATTATTTGAATGCCCACGGCACTTCCACGCCATTGGGTGATTTGAATGAATCCAATGCCATCAAAGCAGCCTTAGGTGATGCCGCTAAAAAGGCGGTGGTGAACTCCACCAAGTCCATGACCGGGCACTTGCTGGGTGGTGCGGGCGGGATTGAATCCATCTTTACGGTATTGGCACTGCATCATCAGAAGAGCCCCCCGACCATCAATATCTTCAACCAGGATCCCGAATGCGACCTGGACTATTGTGCCAATACAGCGCGTGACATGAAGATTGACGTGGCCCTGAAGAACAACTTTGGATTTGGTGGCACCAACGGCTCTCTTGTGTTCAAGCGTGCGCCGTAGCAGTGCACTCGTCATCACATACTGAAACTGTTCTGAGCCGATAGGCTTTAGCATGCACAGCGCCCCAGCGGTCAGTTATCCGGTGGGGCGTTCGCATTTTCAGGGATGGTCGATTTTGATGATAGGTTTAACGGGATTGGTCGCAGGTCTTTTTTGGCATGAACAGGCAGACCTCGCAGTCTGGCGTCAATACTTGTATGCCTTGAGCTTGCTGGCGGCCCTCATCGTGGCATTCCAGGCTTGGCATCGTACGCCACAAGGTCGTTTGCGTTGGGATGGGCAAGTCTGGAGCTGGAACCGCGGAGAAGTGTCAGTCTGCGGGCAAGTAACCATTCATCTTGACCTGCAATTTGTTCTTTTGCTAAGCTTGTACACAGAAACTGGCTCAAGGTTATGGCTCTGGCCAGAGCGCGGAGTTGACATGGCTCGTTGGCATGCACTGCGCAGGGCCGTTTTTTCTAACCGCGCCAAAGGGCCATCCCAAGAATCTAGCAAGGATGCACCGTTTGGTTCAATCCGGTGAACCCATGACTGATGAGTCAAATTTGCCACCGATAAATCCGTCTGACGTGACCGACAGCGACGCAATGCTGGTCGAGCGCGCCGTGGCGGGTGATCAGGTTGCTTTTGAATTGCTCGTCATCAAATATCAGCGCCGTATTCAGCGCTTGATTGGCCGCATGGTGCGCGATGTGGATCTGGTGGAGGATATCGCGCAAGAGACTTTCATTCGTGCCTACCGTGCGCTGCACCAATTCCGAGGTGATGCCCAGTTCTATACCTGGTTGTATCGCATCGCCGTTAATACAGCCAAAAAATTCCTGCTGGAACTCAAACGAGATTCAGCCATCTCCGAGAGCTCTTCCAAATTGAATGAAGACGGGGATGAAACTTCTTGGTCAAGAAGTGAGTCAATGTCTGATGAAACACCTGAAACAGTACTGGCAGCCAAGGAGATTGCGATCGTGGTCAATGATGTGCTCAATACATTGCCTGAAGATTTGCGACAGGCACTGGTGTTGAGGGAAATTGACGGTTTGACCTATGAGGATATTGCAGTCGTGATGAATTGCCCGATAGGGACGGTGCGCTCCCGTATTTTTCGTGCCCGTGAAGCCATTTCGGTCAAGGTAAAACCCATGTTGGACAAGCAGACAGGCAAGCGCTGGTGAACAGGAAGTGATGATGCAAGACGCAGATAAAAATCTTGAACTTGTATCGGCTTTGGCCGATGGTCAGCTGCACGAAGACGCATTTGCATATGCGCTGGAGTTCGTCAATGAGAATAAAGACGCCCGGTTGACGTGGCATGCCTATCACGTAGTGGGTGACGTGTTGCGCAGCGGCACAGCGGGCCGTGCAGATCGTGACGCTGCATTCTTGGGTCGCTTCAGGCGCAGTCTGCAGCAGGAAGTGCCGCCTGTTATGAATACTTTCACTATTGATTTGATAGCTGCTCGCGCAATATCTACGGGGGATATGGGCTTAAATGGATCAAATGATGTGGCTGCCAATGAAAGTCGCTATCGCTGGAAGTTTTTGGCAGGACTGGCGTCGCTGGCAACTGTTTCACTGATTGGCTGGCAAGTGTGGGTCGTTGGGAGCGATCCAGGCGGTACACCGCAGTTGGCGCAAGTCACGCCGGTCAAGCCGGAGGTGACATCGTCGCCACAACCTGTCTTGAGTCGTGAACCACAAGTCATGATCCGCGACCCGCAGCTTGATGCTTTGCTGGCAGCACATCGGCAGTTTGGGGGAACGTCGGCACTTCAGATGCCGACCGGCTTCCTTCGCAATGCCACCTTCGAAGGAGCTGCTCGTTGAGCCTCAAGAATACAAGGGCGCGCAAAGCATGGGTGGTTGGCGTGGCGGGCTGGCTTGCAGTGATGTTAAACATGTCCGCCATGGCGCAAACCCAAGCGATGGCAGCGCAGCCAGCGGTAACTACGGATGACAAAGCGGTAGAGCGCAGCGTCAGCGATTGGTTGAAGCGTATGCATGAGGCATCGCGAAGGCGTGCTTTTGTGGGTACTTTTGTGGTCTCGGCAAGCGGCAACATGTCCAGCGCCAGAATATGGCATGTCTGTGATGGCGAGCAGCAAATGGAGCGTGTGGAATCCCTGACAGGCGTCCCGCGTTCCACCTTTCGGCGCAATGATCAGGTCATCACCTTTTTGCCGCAGAACCGGGTGGTGGTTGCCGAAAAGCGCGAGTCGCTGGGTCTATTTCCGAATTTTCTGCAGACAAATGACTCTTCAATTGCCCAGTATTACGGTGTCAAAGTGATTGGCATCGACCGGGTGGCCGGATTCGAATCAGATGTGGTGCAACTGTGGCCGAAAGACAGTTTACGATTTGGTTACCGGGTTTGGACGGAGAAGCAAACCGGTTTGGTGATCAAACTGCAAACCCTCGATGGTGATGGGCATGTGCTGGAGCAGGCGGCTTTTTCAGATCTCAAACTCGATGCGCCGGTCAGCATCTCCAAGCTGAGCCAGATGATGGCTCATACCGAGGGTTACCAGATCGAGCGGCCTGAAATGATAAAAACCAAGTCCGCAGTCGAGGGCTGGGCCTTGAAAAAGGACGTGCCAGGTTTCAAATCCATGAGTTGTTACAGGCGCTCAGTAGGAGCTGGAGCGGATGCTCACCATGAAAACACTTTTCAATGGATTTTTTCTGATGGTCTTGCCTCAGTCTCTCTTTTTGTCGAGGCGTTTGATCTTCGCAGTCACGGACAACCTGTCAGTATGAGCATGGGTGCAACCCACACGTTAACCCGGCGCATGGGCGATTGGTGGTTGACCGTGGTGGGTGAAGTCCCCTTCCAAACTCTGGTCGCTTTTGCCCAAGGGCTTGAGCGAAGTAAATAAATCCCCACTTGTCAACGTTATCAATTTGTTTTTCAAAGAAAGGTCGATGATGATTCAAATCGATTGGAAGAAGTTAAATGCCTGCGTTCTGGCGGGTGCGTGTGCTTTCACGGGCTCACTTGCGCTGATGCCGGTGACCTCTGCCGTCGCCCAAGTGCGTGCCTTGCCGGATTTCACCGATCTGGTGGAGCAGGTTGGGCCGTCGGTTGTCAATATCAGAACGCTTGAAAAAGTGGTTTCCAGGCCTGCGGGTAATGGCGGTGCGCCCGATGAAGAAATGCTGGAGTTTTTCCGGCGCTTTGGATTGCCCGTTCCCAATATGCCGCATCAGGCCCCGCGCCAGAATATCCCCCAGCAGCAGGAGGAAGAGCATCCGCGCGGGGTGGGATCGGGCTTCATTGTTTCGGCCGATGGTCTCATCATGACCAATGCGCATGTTGTGGACGGAGCTGACGCGGTCATCGTCACGCTCACCGACAAGCGGGAGTTCAAAGCCAAAATCATCGGGGCAGACAAGCGTAGTGATGTGGCCATCGTCAAGATTGAAGCCACCGGATTGCCCGCAGTCAGGATTGGCGATGTCAATCGCCTCAAAGTTGGCGAGTGGGTGATGGCCATTGGATCACCATTTGGACTTGATAACACCGTCACCGCCGGCATTGTGAGCGCCAAGCAGCGCGATACCGGTGATTACCTACCCTTGATCCAGACCGATGTGGCGATCAATCCAGGTAATTCAGGCGGCCCGCTGATCAATATGCGTGGTGAAGTGGTGGGTATCAATAGTCAGATTTACTCGCGCTCAGGCGGTTCCATGGGCATTTCGTTCGCTATACCGGTAGATGAAGCGGTGCGGGTGAGCGATCAATTGCGTGTGTCTGGCCGCGTGTCGCGCGGTCGTATCGGCGTGCAGATTGACCAGGTCCCCAAAGAGGTAGCGGAGTCCATTGGTCTGGGCAAAGCACAAGGCGCGATGGTTCGCAGTGTTGAAGCGGGGGCACCCGCAGAAAAAGCTGGTGTCGAAGCAGGCGACATCATTACTAAATTTGACGGGAAAGTGGTTGAGAAATCCAATGACTTGCCGCGCATGGTAGGTGGTACCAAGCCAGGTACCCGCAGTGCGCTGACCGTATATCGACGTGGTAGCTACAAAGACCTGACTGTGACTGTTGCCGAAATCGAGGCGGACAAACCCGTTAAAAAAGAAGTTGATAAAAATGACAAACCCAAAGTTTCAAGTGCCGCAGAGGCTATCGGGCTGGCGGTGAGTGAACTGACCGATGCACAGAAAAAAGAACGCAAAATCAAAGGCGGTGTGAAAGTGGATGCTGCTAGCGACGCAGCGGCTCGCGCCGGACTTCGCGAAGGTGACGTGATTACGCAAATTGGCAATGTTGAGGTAGCAAACATTAAAGAATTTGAAGCAGCACTGGCAAAAATTGACAAAAACAAAGCAGTTAACGTCTTGATTCGGCGTGGCGAGTGGGCACAGTACGCAGTCATTCGGCCAGCTCGCTGAAATCAAGGAGGCCATAAGACCTCGAAGCAATTGCGGTCTTATGGATTTTGTGAAGTTTGTGTCCACTAACTTTCAAATTTGCTATTTACCGTTTTGGTTAGAATGGAGGGTGATCATCATGGATTACGTGTATATCGAAAGGACCCAAGTCCACGATGCGGGATGAAACGGAAAGCTCCACAGGCGGTCCACAGTTCATTCACATGTTATCCAGAGGATGGTCCTCCATGTTTTAATAAGCTGTGCGTAAAGTTCTTGTTGCTGTCCTGCAACGACACATGGTGACTGTTTTTGGGGCTGTTCGTTTTGGGCTTTTTACCTACAATGAACTTCCAGCTATCGCAGTTGCCAATGATTGTTGGTTCAGGGCGCGTCAAGATTTGATGCGCCCTTTTTTCTTGTCTTGTCGTTTTAATTCAAACATTTAAGTGCCCTCGTTGATGAATCACATCAGAAATTTTTCGATCATTGCGCATATTGATCATGGCAAATCAACACTTGCAGATCGTTTGATTCAGCGCTGTGGTGGTTTGCAAGCTCGGGAGATGGAAGCTCAAGTGCTCGACTCGATGGACATCGAGAAAGAGCGCGGCATCACCATCAAGGCCCAGACCGCAGCGCTCAAATACAAGGCGCTCGACGGTCAGGTTTACAACCTCAACCTGATCGATACCCCCGGCCACGTTGACTTTTCTTATGAAGTCAGTCGCTCACTTTCAGCTTGCGAAGGTGCCTTGTTGGTGGTCGATGCCAGCCAAGGCGTAGAGGCACAAACGGTGGCCAACTGCTACACCGCGCTGGAACTGGGCGTGGAAGTGGTGCCTGTGCTCAACAAAATGGATTTGCCCAACGCTGATCCGGATAACGCCAAGCTTGAAATCGAAGATGTGATTGGCATTGATGCGACCGATGCCATTGCCTGTTCCGCTAAAACCGGCATGGGCATTGACGATATTCTGGAAGCCGTGGTCGCCCGCATTCCGCCGCCCAAGGGCAACCCGTCGGGGGCTTTGCGCGCCATGATTGTGGACAGCTGGTTCGATACCTATGTCGGCGTGGTGATGCTGGTGCGGGTGGTCGATGGCCGGCTGGGTAAAGGCGAGCGCTTTAAAATGATGGCTACCGGCACCATGTACAACGCCGATAACCTGGGGGTGTTTACCCCTGCCAATGAGCCGCGTGAATCGCTGGAGGCGGGCGAAGTTGGCTACATCATTGCCGGCATTCGCGAGTTGCAAGCTGCGAAAGTGGGGGACACCATTACCCTGATCAAACCGGGCACAGGTGGTGCGGCCTTCACGGCGACGGAGCCATTGCCGGGTTTCAAGGAAATCCAGCCCCAGGTGTTTGCCGGTTTGTATCCGACTGAAGCCAATCAGTACGAAGGTTTGCGCGACAGTCTGGAAAAACTCAAACTCAACGACTCCTCATTGCATTACGAGCCGGAAGTGTCGCAAGCGCTGGGCTTCGGCTTTCGCTGCGGCTTCCTGGGTTTGTTGCATATGGAAATCGTGCAAGAGCGGCTGGAGCGCGAGTTTGATCAGGACTTGATCACTACCGCGCCAAGCGTGGTGTACCAGGTGGTGCAGGCCGACGGAGTGATTCGAATGGTCGAAAATCCTTCAAAGATGCCCGACCAAGGGCGCTTGGATGAAATTCGCGAGCCCATCGTCACCGTGCATTTGTACATGCCGCAAGACTATGTGGGCTCCGTGATGACGCTGGCCAATCAGAAACGTGGGGTCCAGATGAATATGGCTTACCACGGTCGTCAGGTGATGCTCACCTATGAAATGCCCTTGGCGGAGATCGTGCTGGACTTTTTTGACAAGCTCAAATCGGTGTCGCGTGGTTATGCGTCCATGGACTATGAATTCAAGGAGTACCGTGCCGCCGATGTGGTGAAGGTTGATATCTTGCTCAATGGTGACAAGGTCGATGCCCTGTCCATTATCGTGCACCGTTCACAGTCGCAATTTCGTGGCCGGGCTGTCGTTTCCAAGATGCGCGAAACCATTTCCCGCCAGATGTATGACGTGGCGATCCAGGCCGCCATCGGCGCTAACATCATCGCCCGTGAAACCATCAAAGCATTGCGCAAGAACGTGATCGCCAAGTGTTATGGCGGCGATATATCGCGCAAACGCAAGCTCCTCGATAAACAAAAAGAAGGTAAAAAACGCATGAAGCAAATCGGTTCAGTGGAAGTGCCTCAAGAGGCATTCTTGGCAATTTTGCAGGTGGACGGCTAATGCAAGTTCTAACCTCTCTCATTTTGGCGGCCTTTGTAGGTTACGCCGGGGCTTGGTACTTTGGCTTTGTCGAAGGCAACTTTGCACTGCTGCTGCTGTTGGCAACCGTGGTCACCGGCATTTACTGGTTTGCTGAACGGTATTTTTTCTTGCCGCAACGTCAAAAGGCAGCGGCTGTGCTGGATGCAGAGTCTTTGCAGCGCCGCGAAGAGTTGCGCAAACAGGGCATCACCCAAGTCGATATGGATGTGTCTGTCGCCAGAAATCGCATTCTGGCCCAGCCATGGTGGCTGGATTGGACGGCGGGACTGTTCCCGGTGATCATCTCCGTATTTTTCCTGCGCTCTTTCTTGTTTGAACCCTTCAAGATTCCATCGGGCTCCATGATTCCGACCTTGCTGGTGGGCGACCTGATTTTGGTCAATAAATTTCACTATGGCCTACGCCTGCCGGTGGTCAATACCAAAATTACTGAAGGCACATCACCCCAGCGCGGGGATGTGATGGTGTTTCGCTATCCGCCCAAGCCCAGTCTGGATTACATCAAGCGCGTGGTTGGCGTTCCTGGTGACGAGGTGGCCTATTTGAACAAGCGCCTCACCATCAACGGCAAGGTTATCGAGACGGCAGCACTCCCTGAGTTTTTTGATGAAGATGCGATGCGCTACTTCAAACAGTTTCAGGAGACCTTGGGTGAGCACAAGCATGGCATCCTCAATGACGACGACCGTCCTGCGTTTGTTCCCGGCGCTGATGATTTTGAATTCAAGCAAAACTGTCATTACAGTGTGGAAGGCGTGGTGTGCAAAGTGCCGCAGGGCCATTACTTCATGATGGGTGACAACCGCGACAATTCGCTCGACTCTCGCTACTGGGGTTTTGTGCCGGACAAAAATATTGTCGGCCAAGCTATTTTTGTCTGGATGAACTTCAGCAACCTGAAGCGCATCGGCTCGTTCAACTGATCAGGAGGACCTATGGCACATCAATTCAAATCCAGGCAACGTGGCTTGTCTTTTTTCGGGCTGTTATTTGTCGGAAGTTTGCTGGCTATGACCGGCGTCATCATTGCGCAAATCGTACCAACGTTCATGGAGTACGAGGCCATCGTCAAAGCCGCCAACAAGGCGCGTGAAGGCAGCACGCCCATAGAAGTGCGAACTATTTTTGACAAGGCGACGCAAGTCGACAACATCACGTCCATTTCAGGAAAAGACATTGATGTGACCAAGGAAGGTGACAAAGTCGTCGTCAATTTTGCTTATCAGCGCGAAATTCACTTGGTGGGGCCTGGTTACCTGACGATCAAATATTCAGGGCGCTCCAAATAATGCGCCAGCGTGGAGATACCCCAGCGTGAATGAAGGTTTGAAGGCTTTGCAAGTTCGCTTGCAACATGAGTTTAAAAATCCCGCTTTGCTGACCCAAGCGGTGACGCACCGGAGCTTTTCGGCCGATCACAACGAACGGCTGGAGTTTTTGGGTGATTCCGTCCTGAATCTGTCCGTGGCTGATTTGCTCTACACCCGACTGAGCGCACTGCCTGAAGGTGATTTGTCTCGGGTGCGCGCCAACTTGGTCAAGCAAGATACGCTGCACCAGTTGGCCGTCGGCCTGGATTTGTCCGATGTTTTGCGTCTGGGAGAGGGCGAAGCCCGCTCCGGGGGGCAAAAGCGGCCGTCGATTCTGGCCGACGCCCTGGAGGCCATTATTGGTGCGGTTTACCTTGACGCTGGCTACCAGGTGGCGCAAAGTCTGGTGCAGCGCTTGTTCAAACCGGTGGAAATCAACCCGACCATGGACGCCATTGGCAAAGACCCTAAAACTGAACTGCAAGAATGGTTGCAGGGTCGAAAAATGAATTTGCCACAGTACAAAGTGGTTGGTACACAGGGTGCAGCGCACAAACAAACGTTTGACGTTCAATGTGAAATTCCCGAACTCAACTTGTCAGAGCGCGGCATCGGCGGATCACGCCGTGCTGGCGAACAGGCCGCAGCTGCCGCGATGCTGCAAATAATCAAGGCCAAGGCCAAATCATGACCACTACAAAAACAATAGCTGCTGACGCAGTCGATACGGGGCCTGAAGGTCAAAATGACATTGAAAGTATGCTCAAGAGCATGCGTGTCGCGGCCCCGGCCAGCGGCCCGGTTGAAGGTCAGCGCTGCGGCCTGATCGCCATTGTGGGCAAACCCAACGTCGGCAAATCGACCTTGATGAACGCCTTGGTGGGCCAAAAGATCAGCATCACCTCGCGCAAGGCGCAAACCACGCGCCACCGCATTACCGGCATCCACAGCCAGGGTGCCACGCAGTTTGTGTTTGTCGATACCCCCGGTTTTCAGACCCGTCACAACAACGCGCTGAACCGCTCGCTCAACAAAACCGTCGTGGGTGCGGTGGGTGATGTGGACCTGATTTTGTTCGTGGTTGAGGCCGGCATGTTCAACCAGGCCGATGCCAAGGTGCTGGAGTTGCTGGGCAAAGGCATTCCAACACTGTTGGTGGCCAACAAGCTCGACCAGGTCCACCGCCGTTCCGACATCGCGCCCTGGTTGCAAGAGATGCAGCAGCGCCATACCTTTGCCGAGTTTGTGCCGATGTCGGCCAAGAACGCCAAAGACATTGAGCGCATGTTGGGAATTTGCGAAAAATACCTGCCCGAGCAGGCTTGGTGGTACGCCGAAGACGAACTGACCGACCGCAGCGAGAAGTTCCTGGCCAGCGAGACTGTGCGCGAAAAGCTGTTCCGCTTGACCGGTGACGAGTTGCCTTACACCTCCACCGTGGTGATCGACAAGTTTGAAGAAGAAGCCGGTCGCGGCAAGCAAAAGCGTCTGCTGCGCATTGCTGCCACCATCGTGGTCGAGCGCGACACGCACAAGGCGATGGTCATTGGCGACAAGGGCGAACGCATCAAACGCATCGGCATGGAAACCCGCGTCGAGCTGGAAAAAGCGCTCGACTGCAAAGTATTCATCGAGATGTGGGTCAAAGTGCGCTCTGGCTGGGCCGATGACGAAGCCCGCGTTCGCTCATTCGGTTATCAGTGATCTGTTTGATCCCGCGTGGCGACCAAGCGCATCTCTGACGAACCCGCGTATGTGTTGCACCGCTACGACTGGAGCGAGTCAAGCCTGATTCTGGAAGTGTTCACGCGCCACCATGGCCGCATAGCGCTGGTGGCCAAGGGCGTCAAGCGGCCCACCTCCAGTTTTCGCCCCGTGTTGTTGCCCTTGCAGCCGCTTCACCTCGCGTTTGGTGGCGACAGCGAAATTCGCACGCTCAAAGCGGCGGAGTGGCAGGGCGGTCACGTCATGCCGACTGGCGACGCGCTGATGTCGGGTTTGTACCTCAACGAACTCTTGTTGACTTTGCTGGCGCGCGACGATCCGCACCCCGAGCTGTTTGATATTTATAGCCAGGTGGTGCAGGTGATTGCCTCCGAGCACGGTGAAGCTCTCCAATCCGCTTTGCGGGCGTTCGAGCTGTTGCTGCTGCGCGAGATTGGCTGGCTGCCGATGCTCGACGCCCAAACCATGACCCTGCTCGATCTGCACCCGCTGGACCGTTACACCCTGGTGCCCGAGGGAGGGCTGCGCCAAACCAATGCCACGGACCGTTCCAGCCTGAGTGGCGCGCAATGGGTCGCGCTGCAACACTCGCTGGCGCAGGATGCGCCATTTACCGTCACCTTGCGTGCCTGCTCGGAAGTGATGGCCGAGCTCAAACCCCAGTTGCGCGCGCTGCTCAATTACCATTGCGGCGTGAGTACCCTGCGTACCCGGCAAATGATGATCGACCTGCAATCCCTATGACGACTAAAAATACGACCGCTCTCTCGGTCAACCTCAACAAAGTGGCGCTGGTGCGCAACACCCGCTTTCTGGGCATCCCGAGTGTCACCCGCGCGGCGACGCTGTGCCTGCAAGCCGGCGCCAACGGCATCACGGTGCATCCGCGGCCGGACGAGCGCCATATCCGCGGCGATGACGTGCGTGATCTGGCGGAGCTGCTCAAAGCCTGGCCTGATCGTGAGTTCAATGTCGAGGGCAATCCTTTTCACAACCTGATGGACTGCGTGCGCGACCTGGTTGAACGCAAGCTGCCGGTGCACCAGGTCACGTTTGTGCCGGACTCAGAAGGTCAGTTCACCAGCGATCACGGCTGGAATTTTCCGGACGATGCCGACCGACTGCGCCCCCTTATTGCCCAGGCCAAAAGTCTGGGTCTGCGGGTCAGCCTGTTCATGGATGCCGACCCGCAGGCTATGGCCGCAGCCCAAGCGGTGGGCGCTGACCGCGTCGAGCTTTACACCGAACCTTACGCCGCCGCCTGGGGCACGCCACAACAGGCGGTCCAGCTGGCGCGTTTTGCCCAGGCCGCGCAAGCGGCGCTGGATGCGGGTTTGGGCGTCAACGCCGGTCATGACTTGAACCGCGACAACCTCACCGCCTTCATCGCGCAAGTGCCCGGTGTCGCCGAAGTCTCCATTGGCCACGCCCTGATCGCCGATGCGCTGGAGCTGGGCTACAGCGCCACCGTCAAGGACTACTTGCGCTGCATTGCTGAAGGGCACTGAATGATTTATGGCATTGGCACCGACATCTGTGACGTGCGCCGCATCCGGGCCAGCCTGGAGCGCCATGGCGACCGTTTTGCGCAAAAGATTCTGAGCGATGCCGAGTTTGCCACCTGGCAACGCCGCAGTGCCCGTTGGCCCGAGCGTGGCATTCGTTACCTGGCGACCCGTTTCAGTGCCAAGGAATCTTTCAGCAAAGCCATTGGTTTGGGCATGACCATGCCCATGACCTGGCGCCTGTGCGAGATTGCGAACCTGCCCAGCGGCAAGCCTGCCATCGTGTTGCATGGGGACTTGAAAGACTGGTTTGAAGCCCGCCAGCTGTCAGTCCACGTCACCGTGACCGACGAAACCGATTACGCCGCCAGCTTCTGTGTTGTCGAGACGATAGATGCAAAATAACCCTCTAGCCCCCGTCAGCTGTGCGTGAGCAGCTACTAAATCAATAGCGACTAGTTTTTAGTGAGATTCACCATGAGCCAACACGCCCCCCTCATCATCGACATTGCAGGCCTGAGCCTGACCAAAATTGACCGCCAACGCCTGAGCCACCCCTTGGTCGGCGGCATCATCCTGTTTGCCCGCAACTGGCAAGACCGAGAGCAACTGGCCCAGTTGTGCCGTCAGATCAAAAAAGTGCGTCGCGACTTGCTGATCTGCGTGGACCATGAAGGCGGGCGCGTGCAGCGCTTCAAGACCGACGGTTTTACCCACCTGCCGCCCATGCGCGCCTTGGGCGAGATGTGGCTCAAAGACGGCAAATCAGGCGAGGGCGCCGGTGCCATGCAGGCCACCAACGCCGCCACGGCCTGTGGTTTTGTGCTGGGCGCCGAGCTGCGCGCCTGCGGCGTGGACTTCAGTTTCACCCCGGTGCTGGACCTTGATTTTGGCGAGAGCAGCGTCATCGGCGACCGCGCTTTTGCCCGCGATCCGCGCATGGTCAGTCTGCTGGCCAAGAGCCTGATGCACGGCCTGCTGCAAAGCGGCATGGCCAACTGCGGCAAACACTTTCCGGGTCATGGCTTTGTGAAAGCCGACTCGCACACCGACATTCCGGTGGACAAGCGCAGCCTCAAAACCATTCTGGCGGACGACGCCGCGCCCTACGGCTGGCTCAACACCACGCTGTCCAGCGTCATGCCCGCCCATGTGATCTACCCCAAGGTGGACGCCCGCCCGGCCGGTTTTTCCAGCAAGTGGCTCAACGACATCCTGCGCGGCCAGCTGGGCTTCACGGGCGCCATCTTCAGCGACGACCTTTCCATGGCCGGTGCGCGATTGATTGATGGCGTGCAGGTGAGCTACACCGAGGCGGCAGTGGCAGCGCTCAATGCCGGTTGCGACATGGTGCTGCTGTGCAACCAGTCACTGGGCGGCGGTGCGGCGGTCGATGAATTGATTGCGGGTCTGACCGAGGCACAGCTCAAAGGCCGCTGGCAGCCGCTGGAGGCCAGCGAAGAGTGCCGTTTGAAGTTGCTGCCGCAAACCCCGGCCCCGCAGTGGGATGAGCTGATGGTGCAGCCCGACTACATGCACGCGCTGGGCCTGATTCCCTGAGACGGCTTCAGGGTGCGCGGTGCAGCCGGGGTGCTGATAGGGCCACGATCATGTCATTGGTCGCATCATCCACATTGGGGTGTTTGGCCAGCAGTTTGGACGCGGTCAGCATCGTGCGCAGATCTTTTAGGTCTTTGACGGTGGGGGCCACTTTGATCTGAGCAATGGCGGCTGTACTGTTACCCCCCTGAACCAGGGCGGCGACCTTGGTGGCCCAAATACTTTGACGTGACATAGTGGTGTTCCTTCTACAAAATTAATTAGCCCTAGTTTGACCCATGCAAGGACTTCACCTCACCGCCGATCTTCACAGCTGTCATTGTGACCCGCAATGGCTGACCGACGCCACCCTTTTGGGCGAACATTGCAAGCAGGCGGTGATGGATGCGGGACTGCAGGCGGTGGCGCATGTATTTCATGCTTTTCCTGGCACCGTGCAAGGTTGCGGTGGCGTTACTGCGACGGTGCTGCTGGCCGAATCGCACCTGTGCGTGCACACTTGGCCCGAGCAAAGCGCGGTGACGCTAGATGTGTATGTCTGCAATTTTGGGGGCGACAACTCAGCCAAAGCCCATGCACTGATGGCCGCCATGACACAGCTGTTTCAGGCGGACCATGTGCAGCAACAGGCCTGGCAACGGGGGCAGGTGGTCGCTGGATTCAGATAGAAAATGTGTAGCCTTGGTTTTTGAGCGCAGTAGCAACCGAAGATTTTTTGGCGATATTCAGCTTTAAATAAATGCTGTGAATTTGATTGCGAACAGTCGCAGGAGAAGTACCTAATTTGTTGGCGATTTCCTTGTAGCTTGCGCCCTCGGAAATTAACCAGGCAACACGGATTTCAGATTTGGTCAGACTTTTATTATCATTTTTCAAGAAAATATTAATAATTAACAAATCTTGAAAAATACGTCCTTTGGCAATAAATTTTTTTCCAACGTAGCACATTGAACTATTTTTTTTGATTTCATCAAAAATAATAGCTGGCAAAAAAGGAGGAATCCAATGGCTCCATTCATTTTTGAACAATGCCAATACGTCGTTGTCAATGAAATTCATGAAACCATTCAGAGAGCAAATGATGGGCTCAAGATGTTTTGTTAAATCTGCATTCGTTTTCGTTGAGATGGTTTTGTTGATTCTGATGGCTGAAAAGAAATGTGGGGCAATAATATTACTGAGCTTTGCATCATTTTCATGATAATGATGACTGCTTTTGGCCCGCCACAAAGAAAGGCTGCTGCACCCACCGAACTTGGGGTCATCAACCACCATGACCATGGTGTGACGGGCCTCTGTTTTATTGGCATACTCAGCCATTCTTTTGTCTTGAATATCAGTGTGGTCCATGTAATAGCTATTGTTTTTATTATTAAAACTTTTAACCAGAATTGGATCAGAGCCAACAAGACCGCGCCCCGGAATAACTTTTTCTGTCAAATTCAAATCCAGACGAGACTTTAGTTTATCTTCGGCAGATAATTTGTAGGCATAGGCTGATTTGAATTGAAATTCACCTGCATTTGAAATGGCGAAAGAGCACACGCCAGCAGAGTCAAATTTCAATAATTGTTTTATTTTGTTGAATGAACTTTCTGTAAATTCATTCAGCGACAAGTTCTGTGACTCGTCATACATGGATAAAAGCAGTTTGCTTATTTCAAGCATTTATTTATCATCCCATTTATTAATATTTATTAGCCTGAATTCCTGAAATTTAATCGCTATTTTGGGTTGGATGTTACCTTATGTAAGTGGGCGACCAATTGCGTTTGTGGTCGCTACGTGTCGCGGTCAAGGGAGCGACAAGGGTTTTGAAGCGATGAAATGAAAAAAGCCACCCAATTGGGTGGCTTTTTCAAGTATGGATTCTCCGTCCGAAATAGCAGGGTGAGTTTAGTAACCCAAAGTCACGAAATCTGCCAGCGGAGCCGTCTGATGGACGATGGTGGTGAGGAAATAGCGTGTTCCTGCTGAAATCGTGTACTTGTAGGCGCGCCATTTATAGCTGCTGCCGTTGGTGGCGACGAAACCCGTGGCGGAGAAAAACTGGGCAACTTGGGCGGTCGTTAATGTATTGACCGATGCATCGGAGTTGGTGCGGGTGACGGTGCCATCGGCATTGAAGCGGTTGGTCGTTGAGCTGCCGGCACAATCAAAATCTGTGTAAGTGTTACCGAGCAGGACGATGGCATCGCTGACGGCTGTCAAATTGGCAGAGACGAAAACATTGGCGCCTTGCTGGGATGTCACGAGCGTTGAAGAGTTCGTGCTGAAAGGAACCTGACCAGCTGAGCAATACACCAGCACGTTGCCATTGGCTTTGACCATACCTCCATTGGGGTTCCAGACAGGGGAGTTGGTGGTCGCGCCTGTCAATGTGAACGCAGGGGTCGGGAACGTCATGACACTGCTTGTGCCTGATCCGAAAATAGTCACGTTTTGGGTTGCTGTGGAACCCGCATTCGTAAAGGCCAGGGTTGGCAATGTACCGGCGGTGCTCGCGTCAGCAGGTGTGCCGACAGGTGCTGTTGGTGTGGCGATCGAGACTGCCGTAATGGTCGTCGGTGGAGTTGCTGGTGGCGTGGCTGGGGCTGTTGCACTATCGCCACCTCCACCGCAAGCAGCCAGAAGCGCTGTAGACAAGGACAAGGAAAGAATCGCTGGGTATTTCATGCTTGGAATTGAGTTGTGGGTTGCACAGGCCCTGACTTTTGTTGTGGCCGTCTCCCCGTCATGTCGTCCGCACCGTACGGACAATCATGTCCAAGCATGTTAAAAAAATAGCACTTATTTATCCATAGAACAGATGTTCTATGCCAGCAGACTCGGTCGGTCCTCAATCACTGCAGGCCTTGCCTGCCCCCTAGCGCTTGATGACGAGCAGCAACAGGCCCAATGCGATGGCGCCGCCACTCAGAGCCAGCGGAATATTGATGTTTTCTTTTTCCTGAACCTTGAGTTCAAGCGGGCCCATCTTCATGCCGGTGGTTTCTTTTGTGTAACTGAACCCGCCATAGGCCAAGCCCAGCCCGCCCGCCACGATCAGCAAGATGCCTATGAATTTGATGGGATTCATTTTTTGGCTCGGTCCGGGCTTAGTTATTGAGCAACAGTTGCAAGATGACGCCCGTAGCAATCGCGACCAGAACGTAGTCGCCGCCGGTTTGAACCCAGTGGTAGCCACGGGGTGGGGCGCTCAGGTGGTGGCCGCGCCAGTCTTCGACAACATACTGACGGCTGCGATATTCTGGTGACAGGCGTTCGCCCCGGTGAAATTGTTGGTTGGGTCCAGCGCCCCGTTCATCCTGTCGGTCAAATCTTGGGCCACGGCCTTGGTTGCCACGACGATCTTGTTGGTCGTTGCGTTGTGCATTGCCATTGCGGCCACCATCGTTGCGATCCTCGTTGCCACGTCCCTGAGCGAAGGCAAATCCCGCGCTGCCCAGGGTGACCGCCAGAATGGCGGAAAATATTTTTTGAGTATTCATGTTGGGCTCCAATAGGTTGGAAAGTTCATTGTTCGCTGCATGCATGGCATGCGCGTTTTCTCGGCTTGGTATGCACCGATACCTACCGACTATGAACACATATCGCTGTGGTTTCAGTTCGCCAACGCACGCAAGGTTGCAAGATGTTTCTATGTGAGCAGGCGCACAGATAAACAGCTGGCGGTTTCCTAATATCTCCCTTGGGCGGTCGAGGACCGTCAATTCAGCATTGCCAGCGTATGGCACAAGGAGAAAAAAAATGCTTGGAACCATTGCAATCATCCTGATCGTTTTCTGGCTTTTGGGTTTGGTCACCTCCTACACCCTGGGCGGCTTTATTCATATCTTGCTGGTCATTGCCGTCGTGATGATCCTGGTGCGACTGATTCAAGGGCGAAGTCTGTAGCGCAACTTACTGCCTCCGAATTCATACGGCAATGCGGCGATGGAAACTCCTGATGCGCCAACGCGTGCGCCGGAACGCGTTTTGCTGCACATGCCCGTTGATATTCGGAGTCTTTCCCTGGCGGTTCTGGCCGTCATCGGATCGGTCTTCATGCTCAATTGGGCCAGCGCCGTCTTCATCCCGTTGATGCTGGGCCTGACCTTGAGCTATGCACTGGCGCCGTTTGTTAACCGCCTGGAACGCATGTTGATTCCGCGCCCACTGGGCGCTGCGCTGCTGATGCTTACACTGGTCAGTGGCCTCGGGTGGAGTGCCTATTCATTGAGTGACGACGCGAGTCTTTTCGTTGAGTCGTTGCCCGAGGCGGCGCAGACCATCCATCATGCGGTGCGTAGCAAGCTCTATCAGCCCGAGACCGCCATGGACAAAATGCAAAAGGCGGCAACCCAGCTGGAGCAGGCGGCCAAAGAAAACAATGCATCACCCTCCGAGACGTCGCGCGGCGTGACGCGTGTGCAGATTGAGCGCCCCCAGTTCAACCTGAAAGATTTTCTCCTGACCAATACGCCGGGGCTACTGGCCGGGGTAGGCCAGATGACCGTCGTGCTATTCATCACGTTTTTTCTGCTGGCTTCAGGCAGCAGTTTTAGACGCAAACTGGTCAAGCTCGCGGGCCCCACCTTCACGCAGAAGAAGATCACGGTGCAGGCGCTGGACGAAATCACCGAGCAAATCCAGCACTATCTGCTGGTGCAACTTTTTATCAGCGTGGTCGTTGGCGTGGTCACCGGGCTCTCTTTTTGGGCGATTGGTTTGGCACACGCAGTGGTGTGGGGCATCCTGACCTGTCTGCTCAACTTTATTCCGTACATCGGTTCCCTCATCGTCACGGGCGGCGCAGCACTGGTTGGGTTTGTGCAATTTGGCAGCGTGGATATGGCCCTTTTGGTGGCGGCTATTTCATTGCTTGTGCACACCCTCTCGGGCAACTTGTTGACGCCATGGCTCACCAGCCGAACCAGCCAGATGAACCCGGTGATTGTGTTCGTTGGGGTGCTCGCCTTTGGCTGGTTATGGGGTGTGTGGGGCTTGCTATTGGGCATGCCCGCCCTGCTCATGGTCAAGGTCGTGTGCGATCGGGTTGATGACCTCAAACCGATCGGTGAATTGCTGGGCCAGTGAGTTTTTAAACGCCGAGCTTTTCGCGCCAACCCGGAAACAATTTGTCAGCGTCACCGGGAAAGGACGCAAACGCACGGGCAAACTCATGGTGATCCTTGGCGTAGTCGATGGGGTCGGCACCCGACTTCCAGCACTCGTAGGACTGCCGCAGTGAAATAGCGCCGGCCGCCGGGCTGTCCAGGTGACCATAGGCGCCGCCGCCAGCCGTGTTGATCACATTGCCGTGACCCAGGTTCTCAAAAAACCCGGGCAGACGCAGCGCGTTCATGCCGCCGGAGACGATCGGTGCCGTGGGCTTCATGCCGTACCACTTCTGGAAGTACACCGGGCCCTGGCACTCGTCGCGTTCGATCATGTAGGCGATCACCCGGTCATCGCCTTCGCCCTCCATCTTGCCGTAGCCCATGGTGCCGACGTGGATGCCCGAGGCCCCTTGCAGACGGCTCATTTTGGCCAGCACAAATGAGGTGTAGCCGCGCTTGGCAGAGGGCGAGGTGATCATGCCGTGACCGGCGCGGTGGTAGTGCAGGTACTGGTTCGGGTACTGGCGCCGTGCCGTGGTGACCATGCCGGGGCCGCCGACAAAACCGTCCACCAAAAACGCCAGCTTGTCCGCATCCGGGCCAAAAGTCTCCAGCGCAAAATCGGCGCGGGCACACATCTCGTAGTGATCGTCGGCGGTGATGTTCATGGAGAACAGCTTGGGCTGGCCGGTCTCATCCTGGGCGCGCTTCATGGCGTCGTACACCAGCGGAATGGTCTTTTTGATCGGCGCAAAAACCTGGTTGCCCTGCGGTTCGTCGTTTTTAATGAAGTCACCGCCCAGCCAGAACTGGTAGGCCGCTTGGGCAAACGGCTCGGGGCGCAGGCCCAGCTTGGGCTTGATGATGGTGCCCGAAATGTAGCCACCGTTGACCACCGGACGCCCCAGAATACGCCACAGGTCAGCGATGCCCTTGGCTGGGCCGTCAAACATCTGGATCACGCGCTCGGGCATGTAAAAGTCGATCATCTTGGCGTGTTTGATGTCGCCCATGCCCTGGTTGTTGCCGATCACCAGGGTGAGGAATGACACCAGCATGAAGCGCCCGTCCAGCACGTTGCGGTCAAACAGGTCCAGCGGATAGGCAATGCGCATGTCCTCGCTGGCCTCGTCAATGAAATACACCAGCGCATCCACGCCCTTGGTGAAATCATCCGTGGTGGACACTTCGACATTGGTGCCGGTCGACGACTCGGCTGCAAAGTGGGCGGCCGCCTCAAGGTAGCCGTGGCCCGGCTTGGGCATCATCTTGTAGGCCACGAGAATGTGCTGGCCGCCCTTCATCAAGTCTTCTTCCTTGAGGCTCAGGTCAGCGTAGCGCTTGGATTGGTCCATGAGAAATCTCCAGTTGTAGTTGGCAATGGAGCCGACTATAGGGATGCTTATTCATCATGAAAATTCAAATAAATTCATCGTTGCATCAGCTTTGTGTGATGTGTTTGCGCCGGGCGGAAGCCGACATCTAGTTGCATGGCCCCGTGGATTGGGGTTCTGACACAATGAAACATTCAAAGACGTGCGCTCGACGCTCACCAAATTTCGCCAGGGTAGGCCCATGAAGGAGTGGAAAGATGCTGACACATAAGCAACTGCGAGCCAAGGCGCTTGGCAACGCCGAGGTCAAAGCCGAATTTGAAAAACAGAGCGACGAATTTGCGCTCTTGGATGAATTCCTGAAAGCCCGCGCGGCGCAAGGGCTCACCCAAGCGCAGGTTGCAGAGAAAATTGGCACCACACAGTCAGCGGTGGCGCGGATGGAATCAGGCAGTGGCAAGCACTCACCTTCGCTGGCAACCATGACACCTAAACGCTGATTGCTGGGCACCCTGATGGACAATGATTCACTACCCAAACCTCCGAAAGTGACGACTGTCCGCCATGCAGTTATCGCTGGTGCGCTGCTTGTCTTTGTTGACGCCTTCTGGTTCAACCAAGGGGCCATCGCCTGCTTGGTTGGGGTTGGTCTGCTAGTGATCGGACTGCCGCTTGCGCTGCTGAAGAAGCCTCCTGCTCGGGTTCAGCGCTTTCGAAACCTTGCCATTTATACGGCTTCGGTTGTTCTTGTCTTCGCCTTTAACGCTTTGAACAACCGCATCGCTGCAACTCGCGCCGAGGTGATCATTTCCTCGGTAAAAGCTTTTCATGCCAAGGACGGGCACTACCCTGGTTCTTTGAATAACCTGGTACCAGAGTTCCTTGATCACATACCGCTCGCCAAGTACACGCTTGGTCAGAACACGTTCTACTATCACGTTACCGAAGGGCATGCGGTTTTGTTCTACGTTAAGTTTCCTCCATTCGGTCGCCCGATCTATCGGTTCGCAGAAGACGAATGGGCCTACATTGACTAGTTTCATCGAACGGGTGCCCAACCCTTCATCAACCGCCTTTCTCAAACATCAACTTATGTTCAGCTTTTTTACCAATGTTCTGTACGTTCAGCTTTCGCCAGAGCGCTTGACTGTGCGCAACTCCAAAACTGGCAAGACAATATCTGAGGTACCTGAGGTCGCAATTTCGGAAGGATCGAAAGGAAAGATCGTTGCTGTGGGCTCAGAAGCGCGCGCATCACAGACAAGCCAACCGGTGAAGATCGTCAATCCATTTGCTCATCCACGCTCGCTCGTTTCTGACTTCACCGTTGGAGAGCAACTCCTCAAGCTATTCATTAGGCGCCTCTGTGGCCAAAGCATTTTTGCCGTCTCTCCAGAAATTGTTATGCACCCGCAAGGAGAACCTGCTGGCGGTCTAACTCAAATCGAGATTCGGGCGCTTTATGAAATGGCGCGTGGTGCGGGAGCAAGTCAGGTCAAAGTTTGGCAAGGCCGCGCACTGACAGATCAGGAACTTCTGTCTCGACAGTTTCCACCTGACGGTCAGGTTCTCTCATGAAGCAGGCGGCCACCCGTAATTTTCACCATCCACCATCCACCATCCATCATCAAAATATGAGCAAACCCCTCGCACGCATTGGTCAAAGATTCACCTCGCAGTTTATTGATGGCCTGGTGGCAATGGCTGTTGGCGTTGTTTTCTATTTCATTACCAACGCATTTGGGCTCCAAAATGAGTGGATATTTGTCGGCTGGCTTCTGTACATTCTGTTTTGCGATGGCCTGCCGGGCGGCCAAAGTATGGGGAAACGTTTCACAAATACAAGTGTTGTCCACGTTGAAACCGAGCTGCCGTGCACCTATTGGCAGTCTTGCTTGCGCAATTTCTCGATGGTGTTTGGCGTCATTGATGCAGCCTTCATTGCTGGCAAGCAAAGACGTCGTTTGGGCGACCTGCTCGCGCGCACTAAAGTCATTCAACTTTGAGGTGGCAAGTGAAACGGTTTAACGGTTCGGCTCATGCGCGCAATCCACCACAGGTTGCCGAGTCGCACTCCTGTTGACCGACAAATAAGTTTGACACAAGCCTCCCTCAGGTGACTACCAATTTTCATTCCCGCGCTCGATAATAAAGTTTGACACAAACATCACCCTTTCACTAACTTGCCACCAAACGTGAAACAAAAAAGATTGACACAAGGTTTGCGGTGACATCTTGGTGTGCATTGTAAATGCACATGTGCATATTTGCAAGCCAGGCGTTAAATTTTTTGACTGCCTGGAGCGCATCTACAAAATACTTTCCTTTGAATGAAATTGCATCTACAATTTGCCTATGGTCACTTACGATGAAGTCAAACGCCAAGCCAATATCAAAAATCACGGCTTTGATTTCCTAGGAAGTGAAGCAGTGTTTGAAGGCTTCACCATCACCCGCGAGGATGCGCGTGATGCTTATGGCGAATTGCGGCTACAAACGCTGGGCTTGTGGAACGGCACCGTGGTCTTTGTGGTGCATACCGCTCGTGGCAATGCAGACCACGTTATTTCGATCAGAAAGGCAGAAAAGCATGAAGAACGCATCTACTGGAAAAACTTTCCAAACTGAAATGGTCAATGACCCTGATTGCCCACGTACCAGTGTTTCCGACTGGGAAGGTGCCGTTCTCAAGCAAGGCGGTGTAGAGGTTGGTCGTGCACGTACACGGGGGCCAAACCGTGGGCCACTCAAGGAACAGGTTGCGGTGCGGTACAGCCCAGACGTACTGGCTGCCTTTCGCGCCACTGGTGCAGGCTGGCAGACCCGTATGAATGAAGCTTTGCGGGATTGGCTGCGCACTCACTCACCGGTGTAATCCACTCATCCATCAAACGGAAGTTCTGAATACCTCGTTTTTTTTGATGTCATCAGTTCTACCGTTTTTTCCCGAGTCGCACCCAGACGAAACGTTTCTGTCCAGGGTTTCACGATATCACCTGTTATCAGGCAATGCCACCAAGGCAGAGACAGACCAGGAACTATTTGGCAGGCGTGTGATTTTGGACTTCGTGCTTCCGGCGCAGGCGCTCAGTTCGTTGGTTTCCAGGCTCCCCGGCGATCCAGAGACGGTCCTGCAAGCGCTTGTCCAAGAAAACACCCTACTGCCCGCATTCTCGCCATTTCTTGGCACAGAGGGGGTGCCCGCACATCAGGAGTTGCCTCTTGGTTCGCATTACAGTGGGCTGGGCCGTTTGCCGCAGCGTGTGGTGGGCATGATGCATCGGGAAAGTCGCCTGTGCGTTGAATGCCTGCGTGAGGACATTTCAAAGCGCGGAATTGGGTATTGGCATCGTGAGCACCAGATACCCGGTGTACAGGCCTGCTGGCGGCATCAGAAGCCCTTGCTTCAGGGGTGTCCAGTGTGTCGCCGCCCATTTGCGCGTGCCCAGCACCTTCTGTCCGTGCCGTGGTCGAATTGCCCGTGTGGCTGGCAACCTGCCAATCACGTTAGCACCATCAAGGCCAAAGAGCTTGATTTAAGCTACGCCAAGTTCTGCGCATGCCTGCTGGCGTCCAATTTGCCACCGCTTAAGCCAGGGCAGTTGATTCGCGCCTACCGGCAGAAAATCACCGCCCACGGGCTGGTGCGTAAGTCATCGATTTCGTGGACGGCTGTGCTGAACGCACTCCAATCGGAATTTGGCGAAGAGTTTCTAGCCGCCACAGACCCAGCGTACCGGGCTGGCCAGCTTCGTTCTTGGTTGCGATTGAGTTTGCTGGAAGGGCAGCTTGAACTGCCTCTCACCCGGCATGTGATCCTGGCGATGTACCTGTTTGGCGACTTTGACAGTTTCAAGTCTTGCATTCTTGCTCAAACCGATGAGCCGCTTGAAAAGCTCCGCGTGTCCAAGAAAGACACCAAGCAGGAAGAGGTCGATCCGAAGTTGCAATCCATGCGCAACAAGGTTCGAAATTTGCAAGTGCAGTGGCCGACGATCAGCTTGGACGAATTGTGGAAGAAGTCATACGCCACGGCTGATTGGTTGTACCAGCACGACCGCATCTGGCTGCTGCAAACGCTTCAGTTGCAAACGGAACGAGCGCCTGATGCCGATGGTTTCGTGGAGCAGGATGCAACGTTTGTCGAAACCATCACGACCGGGCTTGACAACTTGTACGACGCACCAGGAAAGCCCAGCCGAGTGACCAAAGATCGGTTGAGGGCAGTGCTACCTAAGATGATTCCTGTTGCTCAGATGAAAGAGCGTTACCCACGAACATCCGAACTGGTCGATTCACTGAAAGAGTCGTACTGGCATTTTATTCTGCGTAGGCTGATCTTTGGGGTGGCTGAAGCCCGACGACTGCAAGTGGCCCCGGCTAACAGCGCCATCCGAAAGTTAAGCGGGGTTCATTCAATGGCCTTTGATGCAGTCTTGGCGCATTTCAACTGGGAGCCAGATCAGATGGTGCTGCCATCGTTTGATGCCAAGTCTGAACTGGTGCGGCTGGGGATAAATCGACAATGGGTGGGGCCGATTGGTCAGGGCCAGTATCTCAGTGGGAGGCGCTATAAAAAACGGGCTGCGCTGTTGTAAATTTTCGGTTCCATTTTTTGAATTGGTGAGTCCAGGGCATCCCAACCTGCCGACACATACCTCTTCTGCTGAGTTGTTCCCGCGTGGAAGCCTTGCGGGTTTTCAAACGCGAGTCACTACAGCTACCGGCAGCGCACCAAACTTTGAGCTTCTAAAGCAGTTGTCTTGCCCTCTCGCATGAGCGATTTTGCACTTTCAACTGTGGCATCGCTCTCGGTTTTCCATCTCGGCAGTTCGTCGCGGACAGCAGATTTGATAGTTTTGTATTTCGCGATTACATCGCCGCTATCTTTTGGTATGGACTGAATCCGCAACCCATATTTGCTTGATTTGAGCGCCTGCATCAATATCTGCATATCGTCTTCCGTCTTTAAAACCACACGATCCCCGTTGCCGAGCCGTACCTCTATGCGTGCTGCTATGGTCTTATACGCCTCCACGGAAGAGCCGAGTGATTGATTGAAAGTGGAAGTCATGGACTGCGAAAAATCACTTGCGACGGATTGGAAGGCTTGTGAGCATGTCATCGGCCTAACGGAGGCATCCCTCTTCAATACATAAAGATCTTTTTCCAAATTGGTCAAAGCATCTTTTTGATCCTGTAATGCAGTCCGTATCGACGAAGCGTCGCTTTCAATACCGCTTGATCGGATGAATTTCAGGTCGTCATCGACCTGCTTAGCCAGTCGATCAAGTTCTTTTTGTTCGGCATATCTGGCGCCCAATTCAACTTGCCACCGCGAAAGCATAGTGTTGAAACGCTGCTCCGACGATCGAATCAAAACAATCGTGTTTAGCTGCCCCGATTGCGATGGATAGGTTAGCGTCAGCGCTCCGCCTTGATGCTTTCCGTTGAAGATGATGCTGCCACCAACCGCTTTTGCCGTAAGCAGAAGCGCCCCGTCGTTCGTGCTTCCGGTCAATTCATATATGACGCTTTTGGTTCCGCCTTTGTCGTCAGGACTTGCAGCAATCATCGATCCCGTCAAATTTTCGCCAGATTGCAAAAGCGAAATGAAGAGCATCTCCTGTGGCTTTAAATCAACTGTATAGCTTCCAGTAAGCGTCACGGCCTGGCTAAGCCCAGCCGCGCAGCACCAAAAGACGAACGTCAGGAACTTGACCCTACTTGCATTAAGCAATCGTTGAATGTTCATGCTGAGAACCTTTTCGTATAGGCTGGCGAGAAGAAGATATTGGAATATCTAACCAATGGCTTTCAGCAGTTCGCGCCTGAATCGCCATGAAAATCGCTCGGCAATGCGCCTGACATGGATTGTCAGGCCACTTCCGTTTGATCAGCACGTATTGGTATTCGGCCCGCCATCCAGTTCGTTGCCACCAATTCATCCGCTTCCATCCCACGGGATCCGCTGGTCGTTTTAGTCGCAGGTCCACCTTAATTGCCGGGTAGCCGGTAATGCTGCATTTAGACCACAGCTCCAATTCTTTATCGGTGTCATTTCTCCGTGCTCCCGTGCTGTCAAATTCAACGACCTCGTGGCACCCATGGCAAAGGGACACTAGTTGCTCGTCATCATCCCCTTTCAACACCACAAGGGAGTAACTTCTGTGATGAACAACCTCCGCTTTGCCGTTGCATTTCAAACACGTATGCTTGTCCCGTTCAAGCACTCGTTGACGAATCCGTTTCCAGAGCGCACGCGCACGATAATTTTCGTAATCGCGATATCCTAGCCCAGCCAATATGCGGTCGTGTTCAGTACATAAGGATGTTTCGTGGCTCAAGGATTTCCCACGCAACCGCGCCAAGACTGACTCAACCGGCTCAAAACGAATACCAGGCTCACTGCGACATTCAACACGCAATGCCGTATCAGGCCCAGCGGGTGTTGCAATTAAATTCCAATTTGGCATGATCAGATTTCCTTCGGAAGCAATATGCATCAAATTGCATACGCACAAGTGCATAGTATCAATCGATAATTTTGAGCTTTTTCAGATGTGCAGTGAGATTTTCAATAGCCCAATCAGGGCATGTCCTGGCGCTGTCCAATTCAGGATTTGCCAGCCAGGCCTGTACCGTGCGCCAACTGCATGGGCGCTTGGTTTCTTCTGCGATGTATTGCGCTGCTTGTGCGCGGGTGATTTCTGCCCGCTCAATCAAGGCTGCTAGCTGGTCTCTATTTGTCACGGTTTCATCATGGTGGATTGCACATGTGCATATGTTACCAGCAGGGGTGCTTTAAAACAATGGAGGAACAATCAGCTTGAAGAACGCAGCCGGTATGTTGGGGAGAACTCCAATGCGTCCCGAGTCATCCACCCCGCCTGGTGCAGCGCTTGCAGAGGATCCTCCTGACTTGCCAGTTCCTTGGCCTGCTGGCTCTGGTCTGCAATTGGCTGGAGGGGCGCGGGGATTTCCGTATTGAAGTCATCCGCAATCACAGGCTCTTTGACTATGGGAACATTTGTCGGGCTTCGCAACTCACGAAGAAATGACACCTCAGCCGTGGTGCCGGACATCAGCATCATGGCGTTCATGTGCTCTTCGGATGGCAGAAGGTCATCAAACCTGCGCATCACCTTGGGGTCGCCACTGCGCAATGCGGCCAGGGCCGGTTGCAAAAGCTGCATCTTGGTGCTGGCCACATGCCGCAACACGGCCTCCGTCAGGCGTTCGGTGCCCGATTGGATGGCATACCGTTGGCCCAGGATCAGCAACTTGGCAAGAAAGTCCGTAACGCCTTGCGTCAGATCGTACAGAAGGTCGCGCATCTCTTGAGTCAAGGGCTCCACATGCCTGACCCACTGGTAACGCCACAGGGCATCCACCAGCAGTGTCCATGCCGCGTCTGTCGATGCTGGCTGGCGGAAGTTGTAGAGCCCAATCCCGCATGCCCGCCGTGCGTTACGCAACACGTCGCCAAACAAGTCGATCATGGAGTTTGTGCCGATGAACACCACTGGCACGCCAATGCTGTTAAGCAGGTTCACAAAGAAGTTCAGCATGTTGTCCTTGCCGCCTGTCTTGGCAACCCGCAAGTGCTGCAATTCGTCGATGAACAGCGCCCCGACATAGTAGGTGCTGGCCAACTGCTCCATCCGATGAATGAGCCCGGCGACACCGCCGCGCAAGGGGCCACGGTCCCCATACCGGCGCTGGCCGATGGCCTGATCGACCGCGCTGAAAAACGCATGGCAAAGCCCGCTCAGTGAGCCATCAAACGGGCATTCCAGTTTCAGCCAGACAATCTGGGTCTGCACAAATTCCCGGCCTTGGTAGCTTCGGTGAACAATGGTTTGCGGGTACAGGCGCAAGATGGCTTCCAATCCCGTCGATTTACCAATACCGCTCAAGCCCACCAGGCTGAACGTGGTGGCGGTTGATGTGAAGCCTTCTGTGACCTGTTTCCCAGTGGACAGTCCGTGCAAATGCCGCACCGTTGCAGGCTGCATGGGATTGCGCCCCACGTACCCACCGCGCAGAACAAGGGATACTGCCGCCTCCAGCTCCAAGTGGATGGGCAGCGGCTGAATGACGCTGCGCATGCGGTCGATGCAGTGCAAACGTATTGAGCCATCCATGGTTTGAGCGCCCACAGGTTCTTCGGGATAACGTGCTATCGCCTGTGCAGCTTCCCGCTCGGTAAAAATGGGCGGCAAGGCCTCAATCAGGGGATTGCCACGGTATTCTGCGACCGGGGAATCCTGGTATGCCGCCGTGGCGATGGTGCCGGGGTTCATTTACACGCTCCTGGTCGAAGGTGCCCAAGCAAATCAATGACTTCAGCACTGCGCTCCCCGGCATACTCCGATGCGGATTGAGATGGCACGGTTGGTGCAATGGGTGTGGCGGTCTTTTGCGGGGTGCTTTCGCGCTCACGGGCACGATTCTCACGGATATTGCCGACGCGCTGGATTTTACTGGCGGGTTCAAAGTTGGCCTGTTTGTCAGCGGATGCGGTTTGGATTTTGGCTTCGATGGTGGCATCCAGCCGCACCTTGCTGGTTAGATCGGCGTGCTGAATCTGAGGCGACGGGGTTTCAATGATGGCCAGCATGTCCTCAACTTCTTCAAACCGCCTCCCCACGTACCTTGATTCCGACTTGCGCAGGTGACAAGTCTCGAAAAGGCCGTCAGCACTGCGTACCCAGACATTGGCCGTCGTGTTCGGGTCATACCAAATGGAAATATCCGTGCGGCCATTCTTTCTGGCCCTAGCAAACCAGCGTTCGATCTCAGCGCGTTCGCACACGTAAAACATGCCCATGAAATGGATGCCTCCTGCCTGCACGGTTCCTTGCCCGGTGGACAGCAAGTGGCGGTACACAGCCTCAATAGGAGGATTTTTGGGTTCCGCAATGCCACTGGCAAAACCCCAGTTCCATAACTCAACCGGCGTTGCATTCACCACACCAGAAGCAATCATGTCGGCACTGAGCCGGTCAGGTTGCCGGTGGTGATGGTTGTAGTGAATCACGCTGGCCAAAATGATGTGAGTGAACTCAGCCAAGTCAAGAGTGGCATCGAGCCGGTAGTCCCGCTCACCGCGCTCTTTGTTTCTCTGGCGCACGGCACCCGGTATCCAGTGAACTTGTGAAGTCCGGTTCAACACGCGAAAACGGCTCTCCACAATGGATTTCCAGTCGGGCCGGAACGGCGGCGCAATCGCCAGCGTCACCCCTAGGCCCGACACCATGGCATCTTCCGCGCCTTGCCCGATCATCTCGCCACGGTCGCACATCACTTCTTGCGCCAGGTAGCGGCTGGGCCAGTCTTCAGGGCTGATAGTCAGGCCATAACCCGCGCAAAATGCCACTTTGTCAGCCGTGGCGTTGAACAGGGCTTGCCGTGCTCCACTCCAGCTCGGGCCATCCAACCCAACGTAAATGCCCACGATCAGGGCGGTGAACACGTCCACCACGACATAAACCACTGGGCGACCAATGATCCAGTTGCGGTTGTAGCGACTGACCAAGTAGATGTCGGCAATGGTGGCATCGATCTCGAATCTGTGGCAGGGGCCGCGCACACCATCCCCCACCCGACCAATCAGCGCCCGATGGTCCTTGTTCCAATTTTTCTCACCCTTGCGGCCACGCAGGACATCCAGTTCATCGAATGCTTTCTGTCCCCAGTAGGTGAATTGCCGCAGCGTTGGCAGTTCATGCAGGGGACGCAATTCAATGTCGTCATCACTGACCCCGACAATCTTGCGCTCAGTCGCGTAGAACCGGCGCAAAGTCTTAAGGTGAGCATCCGAGATGGATTCCACCGCATTGCTTTTGTACAAGGCATACCCGAGTTTGATGCAGGACTTGTCGGCTTCCGTGAGTGCTTGAGGTGGTTCCTCAGGTGGATGGTCCAGCAACGGTGATGGCCGTCCGCCACGCTTGCCGTGGGCAAACAATTTTGCCTTGCCGGGTGCGCCGCTTTTTTCGTAATTGGGCAGCAGTGCGTCGCGCACCTGACCATTCATCCAGAAGCGATAAAGGATGCGGTACAAGGACTTCCGGGGTATCTCCAGCTCAGCGGCACGCTGGGCAACCAGTGCGCCAATGGCTTCTGGTTCAAAGATAGCATCAGTGAGCACCAGGGGTGCAATACGGTCCCAGTTGCTGTCCCGGCTGACACGCGCGGCGTCGGTCAGGTCACTACGCAACATGTAGGCGGGCGGTTTATGTGTCGTTTTGCGTGCTGTTCCGGCACGAATCCACCCCTCCAGCAGCGACAGTTGAAATGGGAATGGCTGCTTGGGTGCATCATCCATCACCATCAGCACCACACGGTCGTTGGGCTTGTTTATCCAGAGCACCCGACAGAGACCGTCAAGTTCTGGCGGCTCGGTCAGAGATTCCACCAGATCGTTGACGGCCAGCATGGCGGTCATGCTGCCGTCCGCTCAAACGATGCATCCAGATTCGCAAAACGAAACTCCGGCACCACTCCAGTGAGGCGCAACGGCGTTGTCTTGAGGTCCAGCAGAATGCTCTTGTGCCAAACCATGTGTTTGAAAAGCAGGATGGCATCTTTGTAATGCAGGTGAGCGGCTTGACCGGCAATTCGGATGTTGGCCGACAGAATGCGATCAGCGGGATTCAGGCGGTCCAACGCATCCAAAAAGCGATGCTGGATACCTGGCTGCATCAAACCCTTGTCCACCACCGCACATTGACGAAGCCACTGAAGGTTTTCAGACAAGGCCAATGGGATGCACAGTTCCGTGACGATTCCCCAGTCAACGCCTTGCTCCGTCCAGAAACAGCGTTCGATTTCCAATTTTTGTAGGGTTCGCTCAAGGGATTTGGACGGCTGTAGCGCATTACTGTATTTGACCGTCCTCGCGGCCAGTTGTGTGGTGCCGTTGGAGGCCTTGAACGTAACCAGGAAATCTGTGGTCAGCACATAGGCCAAGTCCGTACCGGCAAACTTGGGATAACGGATGGACCGGGCATGGGCTATTTGTTGCAAGTCGCTGGTTGGAAACAGCGGATATTGTTCCCGGATGTCCACCACGTCTTCAGAGAATTCGAGCACCACGAAGTAGGCGAACTCCAAATCCGACAATAAATGGTAGTTCCGGTTGACTTTGAGGCCGGAGACCTTGCGGGAGCGGCCCTGAGACGGAACATCCTGCACGCGAAGCCATGGCCGGTATTCAGCGCCCTGGCCCTGGCCGTAGCCTTGGGCGACGTAGCGCTCGATGTCAGCTTGGGTTTTGAAACGGCGACCGCGCATAGGTGGCTATGCCTCGGGGATGTGATTTGGCGCTGCGTTCGCAGTTTTAGCCTGCTGGAGGCCTGCCCGCTTGAAATTCATGTGTTCCCTTGCTAACTCCATGACGGCACGTTACAGGGGAGTGAGTCCTTGTGTCAATCTTTTTTGTCTTGTGTCCAACTTATTTGTTTTGTGTCAGACTTTTTTGCAAGGCGACAACTCCATATTTGATCGAATTCAATATGGGGTCATTGCGGCATTCTTTGGGTTGATTGTCGGAGGTCTGATAGCGCTCATTGTTGTGGGTTTTTTCTACTTAGTGGTCGGTGAACCACGGCCTTTCAACATCTGGCTCGTCTGGTTCAGCGTCGCTTTCTACTTTGCGGTTGGGATGTCGCGCGGCGCTGACGCTGCTGAAACAATCGTGGATGGCTTGGTTGCAAGTGCATTGGTTGTCATGGGTGGAGCTGGTGTGAATGGCAGCGGTCAAATCGTGGATGGGGAGTTTGAATGGCGTCGCGGTAGATGGTGGTCGGTCATCTTTTTTGTTGGCATTGCACTCGTTGCCTGGTTGTTGTAATGCCCTCCAACATATTGTTTGGTAAACGATCCCAATCCATCTGGCGCCTGGCAATCTGATTGCTTGCTGCAAGGAAAACAAGGCGATAACGCCCGTCAATCGTGCGTGAGCAGCTATTTAATTGATAGCGAGTGATGGCCAAAATGTTCACAGAACCATGCGGTCAAGCGCATCCAGGCACAGCCGCAACGCTTGCAGGTCGAGATCAGCGCCAGCCCGGTCATAATTCGATCAAACAAATGGGGTGAAGTTTTCAAACCCCTGTCGCGACTGCCTGTGTAGGTGGTTCTGTCCAACTTGGTTTATCAGCAGCGGGAGGCGTTCTTGGTTTCAATCAGCATTGCAGCGCGGCGAATAGCCATGCTAAAACTTCACTTTCTCGCCATTCTTGTATGTGTATCTTTCGCTACTGTGGGCACCGCAGGTCCAACTGATCCAGTATCACTCGGGCTTCAGTTGGCGCTGATTGACTACGATGCCGTTCACAGCGTGTTGATTGAACGCTGCAGGTCGAGCTCACCCACCACGGTTAACACACTTACCTCGGCAATCGCGAACTGGAAGACCAAGAACGATTCTGCGGCGCGACAAATTCGTCGTTTATCAATGAACAATCTGATGAAGACGCTTAAGCTGTCCGAGTCAGAGGTGACAGTGCAACTTGCACGATCATCTGAGTTGGTTACCGCTGGTCTCAAGAACCAGTTTGCGCAGGTGCCAGAAGATCAGCTCAAGCTCGCTTGCGATGGTCAATACGCTGAACAATCACTGACAAGTCCATCGCTTGACTTCAACGTCTTACTGACAAAGTTGCAAGCAGGCAATGCCTATCCATAGGCGACGCCCAACGAGAAAAGTTAGTGATTGTTTTACTCAAGGAAAACAAGGCGCTAACGCCCGTCAATCGTGCGTGAGCAGCTATTTAATTAATAGCGAGTGATGGGTCAAATTTTAATAGAGCCATGCTGTTAAGCGCATCCAGCGGGCAGGCACCGCCGCAACGCTTGCAGGCCGAGATCAGCGCAAGCCCGGTCATAATTCGATCAAATAAATGGGGTGAAGCTTTCAAACCTCTGTCGCGACTGCCTGTGCAGGCGGTTCAGTCCAACTTGGTTTATCAGCAGCGGGAGGCGATCTTGGTTTCAATCGGCATTGCAGTGTTGCGGATAAACGCTGATCGTTATCCATGACCAAGCGCAACGCTTCTTCAACTCCGCCGTCACGATTGATTGCAGTAGGCGCGTGGGTTGGCGGCATCGCTTCTGTAGGCGGCCTGGTCGCGATGGTTCTCATCGCCATCGACACGGTCAGTATCGGACATGGCCTTGACACCTATCGAACGAAATGGCTGGTTGAAGACAATTGGATTGGTTTTCTTGTCTTTGTTGTCGTGACCGCAGTAGTGGTCGTAGCTGCGGCAGTCATTGGGTGGTTTCAGCGGCGAAAAGAACAGCATGAAGTTCAACATCTTCACGCAAAATATTCAGATGAGCATCATGGATAACAGGTCGCTCGTCACGGACATGCAGCGTCAGAATGTCGCTTCACGGCGTATGCAGCCTGCCGGACAGAGGTAACGTTGGACCTCATGAAACTGCTCCTCGGCATCGCGGTCGCAGGCGTCTTGCTTGCCCTTCTCGCATGGGCCGGCTCGAAGAGAAGGCGAAAGCTGATCGCAGCTGCATTCGCGGGGCGAGAGTCGCTCACTGATGAGCAGTTTTTCGAGGCCCACTTCCGCTCAAGGGGTGTGCGTGAGAACGTATCAAGTGAGGTACGCCGGATTCTGGCGGAGCAGTTCGGCGAGGATTTGTCCCGCCTCGCAGCTGGTGACGACTTCACCAAGAACCTCAAGTTCCTCTTCGATAGCGACTCGCTTGTCGATGTTGAAATCATCCTTGCGCTTGAGGAAGCTTTTGACATCAAGATCGCCGATGAAGAGGCGCAGGCTATGCACACGGTCGAAGACCTCGTCTTGGGAGTACATAACAAGCTTCGGCTACGTAATGATGCCTAACTCCAAGAATCCATCAACGCCCCGCCTTGCTCGATCAAAAAAGCCTTGAACGCCTTGGCCGCAGGCGAGAGTTTTTTGGAGCTCAGGTGAGTGACATACCAGTTGCCCATTTGCGGCAGGCCTTCAATGTCCACCAGCGCGATGTGGCCGCTGGCCAGTTCATGGCGCACGGTGCGTAGCGACAGAAAGCTCAGGCCCATGCCTGCCATCACCGCTTGTTTGATGGTTTCGTTGCTGGGCATTTCCATCACCACGTTGAGTGGCGTCTGGTGTTCGGTAAACAGCCGCTGCATCGCGGCGCGGGTGCCCGAGCCTTCTTCGCGCACCATGAAGTGATGCTCACCCAAGGCTGAGAAAGGCAGGTTTTTGCGGCGCACCAGCACATGCTCGGGCGCCGCCAGGATGGCTAGCGGGTTGGTGGCAAAGGCGGTGGCTTCGCAGTCCAGGTGGGCCGGGGCGCGGCCCATCACCACCAGGTCGGCCTCGTTGCGCGACATCAGGCCCAGCACGTTTTCGCGGTTGTCGATCATCAGTTGCACTTCAATGCCGGGATACAGCTTGGCAAAGCGCACCAGCAGCATGGGGATGAAGTACTTGGCGGTGCTGACCACGGCCAGATCAAAGCGGCCTTTTTTCAGACCCACATGGTCGGCCATCAGGGCTTCGAGGTCTTTGAGCTGACCCATGGCGGCCTGCGCGTGCGTCAAAAAAGCCTCGCCCGCCTGGGTGAGCCCGATGTTGCGCCCCACGGGCTCAAACAGCGGCACGCCAAACGCCTCTTCAAGTTGGCGGATTTGCATCGACACGGCGGGCTGGGTCACAAACAGGCGCTCGGCCGCTTTGGACACCGAGCGCTGGCGCGCCACTTCCATGAAGGTCTGCAGTTGTTTCAGGGTGTAGGGGCGCATGGCGGGTTCTCGTTGATTAGGTTTGCCTGATGATATTTAAAAAAAACGTGATTTGAGTTTATGCATCAAGACCACTAAAGTAAATCCATCTTCACGAATTCATCACGCATTCGTCCCTTTTTTGGAAAGAAACCTGTGACTGCAACTCGCCTTCAGGCCTTGATTTTCGATGTGGACGGCACCCTGGCCGACACCGAAAGCGCCCACTGTGCTGCGTTCAACCATGCGTTTGCCGAAATGGGCCTGGACTGGGCGTGGGACGATGCGCTGTACACCGAGCTGCTCAACATCTCCGGCGGCAAGGAGCGCATCCTGCACTACTGGAAAACGGTCCAGCCTGCCTTGCGTGAAGTCGATGCCATGGCCTTGCAAGACACCATCAATCGGCTGCACGAACTCAAAACCGCCGCCTATGAGAGCGCAGTCAACGACGGCGCCGTGAGTCTGCGCCCCGGCGTGCTCAAGCTGATGGACGAGGCCCTGAGCCAGGGCCTGCAACTGAGCATTGCCACCACCACCTCGCCGGTGAATATTGCGGCCCTGCTGCGCCGTGCGGTGGGCTCGGACTGGCGGCTGAATTTCACGGCGATTGGCGACGCCTCGACCGCGCCTTTGAAAAAACCGCACCCGCAGGTGTACCTGCAAATGCTCGCGGCGCTGGGGCTCGCGTCGGCGCAATGCCTGGCGCTGGAGGACTCTGGCAACGGCTTGCGTTCTGCCACGGCGGCGGGCTTGGCCACGCTGATTACCCCGACCCGCTACACCGCGCACCATGATTTTTCGGGTGCGCTGCGGGTGGTGCCCGACTTGAGCCAGGTCAGCCTGACCCAGCTGCGCCACTGGCACGCCCACATAAACCAATAACCAGGAGATTTCCCCATGCCACTGACTATCCGCACCCACCGCTCGACCCTGACCCAGTTCCTGATCGAGGAGCGCCGCCGCTTTCCCGAGGCCAGCGGCGATTTCAACGCCCTGATTCTGGACGTGGCGCTGGCCTGCAAGGGCATTGCCCGCGCCGTCGCCTTTGGCGAACTCGCAGGCGTCATGGGCAACCACGCCGCCGAGGAGGGCGGTTCGGTCAACGTGCAGGGCGAGACGCAGAAAAAGCTCGACGTGCTCTCCAACGAGGTGTTCATCCGCCGCACCGAATGGGCGGGCAATCTGGCGGGCATGGCGTCGGAAGAAATGGACTTGCCGTACCAGATTCCGGGCCAGTACCCGCGTGGCAAATACCTGCTGGTGTTTGACCCGCTGGACGGCTCCAGCAACATCGACGTGAACGTGTCGGTGGGCAGCATTTTCTCCATCCTGCGCGCGCCGCCCGAGGTGCTGGCCTCTGGTCGCGATGTGGTGGAGGCTGACTTTTTACAACCCGGCACCCAACAAGTGGCCGCAGGTTACGCCTTGTACGGCCCGACCACGATGCTGGTGCTCACGGTGGGTGACGGCGTCCATGGCTTCACGCTGGACCCGACCCTGGGCGAGTTCATGCTGACGCACCCCAACCTGCGGATTCCGCCAGACACCCATGAGTTCGCCATTAACGCCTCCAACAGCCGCTTCTGGGAGGCACCGGTCAAGCGCTATGTTGATGAGTGCCTGGCTGGCAAAACAGGTGTGCGGGACAAGGATTTCAACATGCGCTGGATCGCGAGCATGGTGGCCGAAGCGCACCGCATTTTGATGCGCGGCGGCGTCTTTTTGTACCCGCGTGACACCAAGGACACCGCCAAGCCAGGCCGTTTGCGCCTGCTGTACGAAGCCAATCCGGTGGGCATGCTCATGGAGCAGGCGGGCGGGCGCGCCAGCACCGGCGAGAAGCCCATGCTGGGCGTGCAGCCCACCTCCTTGCACCAGCGCATCGGCTTGGTGTTCGGCTCCAAAAACGAGGTTGAACGCATCGAGCGCTACCACGCCGAGCCGGTCAAGGTCGATGTGAAAAACCCGCTGTTTGCCGAGCGCAGCCTGTTCAGAGATTGATGGATGCACATAGCCTTTATCCACTGTCATCGCGAGCGTAGCGCGGCGATCCATGCCCCCCCTGGATTGCACGCTGCGCTCGCAATGATGGAAGTATTGCTACTGTTTTAATAGCTTCTTGCGCAGATAGCGCGGGGGCTAGAAGCCAATTTTGTATAAATTTATAACTTAGGAGACGCCACCATGTCAGAGAGACACCCCATCATCGCCATCACCGGCTCCTCCGGGGCCGGCACGTCCTCGGTGACCAAGACGTTTGCGAACATCTTTCGCCGCGAGAAGGTGCGCGCCGCCATCATCGAGGGCGACAGCTTTCACCGCTACGACCGCAAGACCATGAAGCTCAAGGCTGCCGAGGCCGAGCAAGCGGGCAATAACAACTTCAGCCATTTCGGGCCGGAAAACAACCTGTTTGCGGAGCTGGAAAACCTGTTTGGCAACTACGCCCAAACCGGCCAGGGCAAACTGCGCAAGTACCTGCACGACGTTGAGGAAGCCGCCCCCTACCAGCAGGAGCCCGGCACCTTCACGCCTTGGGAAGACGTGCCAGAAGGCACCGATTTGCTGTTTTACGAAGGCCTGCACGGCGCCGTGGTCACGCCCGAAGTCAACATCGCCCAGCACCCGGATTTGCTCATTGGCGTGGTGCCGGTCATCAATCTGGAATGGATCCAAAAGCTCTACCGCGACAAAAAGCAACGCGGCTACAGCGCCGAGGCGGTGACCGACACCATCCTGCGCCGCATGCCCGACTATGTGAACTACATCTGCCCGCAGTTCATGCACACCCACGTCAACTTCCAGCGCGTGCCGATGGTGGACACCAGCAACCCTTTCATCGCGCGCGATATTCCTTCGCCTGACGAGAGCATGGTGGTGATCCGTTTCGCCCAACCCAAGGGCATTGATTTTCAGTACCTGCTCAACATGATTGATGCGTCCTTCATGAGCCGCGCCAACACCATCGTCGTGCCCGGCGGCAAGATGGAACTGGCCATGCAACTCATCTTCACGCCCTTTGTGTGGCGGATGATGGAACGTCAGAAACGCGCCTCCTGAAACCTTGCGGAACCCAAATAATGAACACTCCTTCTCCTGAATTCGCCCGCCAGATGGCCAACGCCATTCGCATGCTCGCCGTCGATGCCGTCGAAAAAGCCAAATCCGGCCACCCCGGCGCGCCCATGGGCATGGCCGACATTGCCGAGGTGCTGTGGAACCGCCACCTCAGCCACAACCCGGCCAACCCGTTGTGGCCCAATCGCGACCGTTTTGTGCTCAGTAACGGCCATGGCTCGATGCTGATTTACGCGCTTTTGCACCTCACCGGCTACGACCTGCCGATGGACGAATTGAAAAAATTTCGCCAGCTGCACAGCAAAACCGCCGGTCACCCCGAAGTGGGCGTCACGCCCGGCGTCGAAACCACCACCGGCCCGCTCGGCCAGGGCTTGGCCAACGCGGTCGGCATGGCGCTGGCCGAGACGCTGCTGGCCAGCGAATTCAACCAGCCCGATCTGAGCATCGTGGACCATTTCACCTACGTGTTCATGGGCGACGGCTGCCTGATGGAAGGCATCAGCCACGAAGTTTGCTCACTGGCGGGCACGCTGCGCCTGTCCAAGCTGGTGGCGTTCTACGACGACAACGGCATCTCGATTGACGGCCATGTTCAGGGCTGGTTCACCGACGACACGCCCAAGCGCTTTGAGGCCTACGGCTGGAACGTCATCCCAGCCGTCGATGGACACGACCCGGTGGCGCTGGACGCAGCGGTGCGCGCCGCCAAGGCGCAGGCCACTTTGCCCAATGGCAAGCCGACGCTGATCTGCTGCAAAACCGTCATCGGCTTTGGCTCGCCCAACAAGGCAGGCACGCACGATGTGCATGGCGCGGCCCTGGGCGCGCTGGAGATCGCTGCCACCCGCGAAGCGCTGGGCTGGACGGCAGCGCCGTTTGAGGTGCCTGCCGACATTGCCAGCGCCTGGAATGCGGAGCAACGGGGGCAATCCGCTGAGCTCGCCTGGACCTTGCGCTTTGAGGCCTACCGCTCGCTTTATCCTGAATTGGCCGCCGAGTTTGAGCGCCGTATGGCGGGCGACTTGTTGCCCGACTTTGAACAGAAGCTGCCCGAGCTGCTGGCTGCCATCGCTGCCAAACCCGAGGCCGTGGCCACCCGCAAGGCGAGCCAGAATGCGCTGGACGCCCTGAACACGCTGGTGCCCGAGTTCTTTGGCGGCAGTGCCGACCTGACCGGCTCCAATCTGACCAACTTCAAGGGCTGCGTGAAGGCCGGACGCGATCAGTGGGGTAATCACCTGAGCTATGGCGTGCGCGAGTTCGGCATGGCCGCCATCATGAACGGCATCGCCTTGCACGGCGGCTACATCCCTTACGGCGGCACCTTTTTGACCTTCAGCGACTACAGCCGTAACGCCATCCGCATGGCGGCGCTGATGAAGCTGCGCGTGATCCACGTCTTTACCCACGACAGCATCGGCCTGGGCGAAGACGGCCCCACGCACCAAAGCGTGGAGCACATCCCCAGCATGCGCATCATCCCGAATCTGGACGTGTGGCGCCCGGCCGACGCTCTGGAAACGGCGCTGGCCTGGGCCTGCGCCATTGAACGCCATGACGGCCCTAGCGCCCTGTGTCTGTCGCGCCAAAACCTGCCGCGTTTGACGGATGTGGGCATGACCGAGCGGATTCGCCGCGGCGGCTATGTGCTGTCGGACATGCCGGGCGCTCAGGCCGTGATCGTGTCCACCGGCTCGGAGCTGGAGCTGGCCATGCAGGCTCAGGCCACGCTGGCCTGCGAAGGGATTGCGACCCGTGTGGTGTCCATGCCGTGCAGCAATGTGTTTGACCGCCAGAGCGAGGCTTATCAGGCGCTGGTGCTGCCGCTGTCCTTGCCAGCGGTCGCCATCGAAGCGGCGCACCCGGACTTTTGGCGCAAATACGTGGGCCGCACCGGCGTGGTGGTCGGCATCGCCAGCTTTGGCGAGTCGGCACCGGCGAAAGATTTGTATGCGCACTTTGGCATCACTACCCAGCGCGTGGTGGACGCCGTGCGCACGCTGGCCCATCGCCATGCCCACCGAACCGCCGTGGCTTTGCCGGACCAGATCGTGGCGTCCATCAACTAAAGCGCCATGAATACTTTTGACCTGGTGATGTTTGATCTGGTCGGCACGCTGGTTGAAACCGGGCCAGAGATTTGTGATGCCGTCAATGACACGCTGCAACGCTTGGGTTTGCCCAAAGTGTCGCAGCAGCAAGTCAATGACTGGATTGGCCACGGCACCCGGGAGTTGCTGGTTCAGGCGCTGGTTTTTAGCGGCAACATGAACGAGGTCAAGGTGCGTGCCAGTGGCAGCATGACGCAGATTGCGACCGAGTTCAACAAGCATCACAAACGCCGCAGCGGCACCCGCAGTCAACTTTACCCGCAGGTGCGCGAGACCTTGACGGCCTTGCGCAGCCGGGGGGTGAAACTGGCGGTGGTGACCAACAAAGAGGCGCGTTACACAGAGACCGTGCTGGAGACGCATCAACTGATGCCCTTGGTGGACTGGGTGGTGAGCGGCGACACACTGCCCACCAAAAAGCCGGACCCGGCAGGCATTGAGAGCTGCCTGGCGCAATTTGGCGTGCCCAGTCATCGCGCCCTGTTTGTGGGCGATTCCAGCATCGACGTGGCCACTGCCCGCACCGCAGGAGTGACGGTCTGGGCGCTGCCCTACGGCTACAACAGGGGCCAGCCGATCCAGGCGTGCGCCCCGGACCGGGTGATTGCCAATTGTTCTTTGCTACTCAATTAATAGCTGCCTACGCACGGGCGACGGGGGCTGGATGCCATTTTTTATAAAGAGAGACGATGAGATGACTGACAAAGCAGATACAAGACAGATGGATGTCAATGACAAGCGCACTCGCTTGACCCAGGGCGACACTTTTGTGCGCGTGGTGGCTTCGGTGGAAGGAGTGTCGCTGTGAAGATTTTGCGTTTTGCCGATGTGGTGAAAAGCGGCTTTGCCGATAAAAAGCGCGTCTTCATCCGCGCCGACCTGAACGTGCCGCAAGACGCGTCGGGCCAGATCACCGAAGACACCCGCATCCGGGCCAGCGTGCCCTGCATTCAAATGGCGCTGGCTGCCGGTGCGGCGGTGATGGTCACCAGCCACCTGGGGCGCCCCACTGAAGGCACCTTCAAGCCAGAAGATTCGCTGGCCCCGGTGGCCCGGCGTCTGGGTGAACTGCTGGGGCGCGAGGTGCCGCTGGTGTCCGATTGGGTCGATGGTGTCTCGGTTGAGCCCGGCCAGATCGTCATGCTGGAGAACTGCCGCCTCAACGTTGGCGAGAAAAAGAATGACGAAACGCTGGCGCGCCAACTCGCCGCCCTGTGCGACATCTTTGTGAATGATGCCTTTGGTACCGCGCACCGCGCCGAAGGCACCACCTACGGCATTGCCCAGTACGCGCCGATTGCCTGCGCCGGTCCACTGCTGGCCGCTGAGCTTGATGCCATCAACCAGGCACTGGCCAACCCGAAGCGCCCGCTGGTGGCCATCGTGGCGGGCAGCAAGGTATCGAGCAAGCTCACCATCCTGCAAAGTCTGGCCAGGAACGTGGACCAGTTGATCGTGGGCGGCGGCATTGCCAACACTTTCATGCTGGCCGCGGGCCTGAACATCGGTAAAAGCCTGGCCGAGCCGAGCCTGGTGGCCGATGCCCAAGCCGTGATCGAGGCCATGAAAGCGCGTGGTGCTGAAGTGCCCATCCCCACCGACGTGGTGACCGCCAAAACCTTCAGCGCCAACGCCGTGGCCGTCGTCAAGCAAGCCACTGAGGTGGCGGACGACGATCTGATTCTGGACATTGGCCCCGAGACCGCCAAACGTCTGGCCGAGCAACTCAAACAGGCGGGCACCATTGTGTGGAACGGCCCGGTGGGCGTGTTTGAGTTTGCCGCATTTGAGAACGGCACCAAGGTGATCGCCCAGGCCATTGCCGAATCGAGCGCCTTCAGCATTGCGGGCGGCGGCGACACGCTGGCGGCCATTGCCAAGTACGGCATCGAAAAACAGGTGGGCTACATCTCGACCGGCGGCGGGGCTTTTCTGGAAGTGCTCGAAGGCAAGACGCTGCCCGCCTTTGAGATTTTGCAAAGGCGCGCTTCGGAGTAATGTGTGGTATTGACTCGCTACATATTTAATAGCTGCTTACGCAGGTCCTGTAAGCGCTAGAGGCTTATTTGACCATTAATCAATTGAGAACAGTGCTGAACGCCTGTCCCGCAAAGACACCCCTAATTAGTTGAGGACAGAGCTAAAGGTCTGTCCCGCAAGGTTTCAATAAAGGAGATTTTCATGGCTTTTGTTTCCCTTCGCCAAGTGCTGGACCACGCCGCCGAACACGGCTACGGCGTGCCCGCTTTCAATGTCAACAACCTGGAGCAGATCATTGCCATCATGGAGGCCGCGCAGGAGACCGATAGCCCGGTCATCCTGCAAGCCTCCGCCGGTGCGCGCAAATACGCCGGTGAAGCCTACCTGCGCCACATGATGCTGGCGGCGGTGGAGTCGCACCCTGACATTCCCGTGGTGGTGCACCAGGACCACGGCACCTCGGCGGCAGTCTGCCAGCAGTCGATTCGTTCGGGCTTTACCAGCGTGATGATGGACGGCTCGCTCATGAGTGATGGCAAAACGCCTGCCAGCTACGAGTACAACGTGGCCATCACCCGCCGCGTGTGCGAGAACGCGCACCCGATTGGCGTGTCGGTCGAAGGCGAGCTGGGTTGCCTGGGCTCGCTGGAAACCGGGGAGGCGGGCGAAGAAGACGGCATCGGCGCCGAAGGCAAACTGACCCATGCCATGATGCTGACCGACCCGGTTCAGGCCAAGGACTTTGTCGCCCAGACGGGCGTCGATGCGCTGGCAATCGCCATTGGCACCAGCCACGGCGCCTACAAGTTCACCCGCAAACCCACCGGCGACATCCTGGCCATCGACCGCATTGCGGCCATCCATGCGCAGATTCCGAACACTCATCTGGTGATGCATGGGTCGAGTAGCGTGCCGCAGGAGTGGCTGGCCATCATTCGCCAGTTTGGTGGCGACATCAAAGAAACCTACGGCGTGCCGGTGGAAGAAATCCAGCGCGGCATCCAGAGTGGCGTGCGCAAGATCAACATCGACACCGACATCCGCCTGGCCATGACCGGCGCCATGCGCCAGGTGTTCGCCCAGCAACCGAGCGAGTTTGACCCGCGCAAGGCGCTGGTGGCGGCCAAGAACGCAGCGCGTGGCATCGTCAAGGCAAGGTTTGAAGCCTTTGGCTGTGCGGGGCAGGGCGGCAAGATCAAGCCAGTAGCCTTGGAGGTGATGGCTGGTCGCTATTAAATAAGTAGCTGCTCGCGCTTGATGTACGGGGCCTGGAGGCTTATTTGTTCAATATCAAGCCATAAAGCCCAGGTTGACCGGATAGCCCGCGCCGCCAAAGTGGCCGATGTTGGGCAAGATGCCGACCAGCTCGCTGTCGGCCACGCCAAACCATTTGGCCAGTGTGGCGGCGCAACCGGCACCCGATTTTGCTGCCGATCAGCGCGTCAACTGGTGACAGGGCGAAACGGCGATTCAGCTGCGCTGCGGAGTAGCCCTGGGCGGTGCATCCAAAATTACTCTCTTGGACGGGACCTTTTGGCGACGAGCCTGCCAAGCAGGGCATTGCTGCGTTCGAGGTGAGGGTTTTCGGTGGCTCGGTGGCTGTTCCGAGGTGCGATACAGCGGCTCATGTGGTTGAAATTCCTATCCGTTATTTACAATATCTGTCACGCTAATGGCAACTTAAACACTTCACCTTCGCTCATTTTTCTCAATCTGCTGTCCAGCGTTCTTCAGCTCTCTTTTGTAGTAATGCTCCTTTGGTTGTTCATCAAAGCCAGGCGCCTCAAGCGCTACCAAAACGAACTGGTGACAGCCCTGCAGACATCCGGCAACGGCCGTTGGTTTCGCATCAATCTCAGCCGACCGGCGCATTTCGCCACGTTGTTCAAAATCTTGGGGTTCGAGGCCAAAGGCTTGCTGATAGATGCACCCGACAGCATCCGCGTGATGGCACAGCTCGCATCGGGGGAGAAAATCGACCGCAGCTATGCCAAAGACGCGCTTGATCTGCAATGGCTTGGGAACAAAAAACTCGCCAGCGCCAACATTCACTGGATATCCGTGGGTGCGGCTGAGCAGAAACTCATGCTTTCAGCAGACACGGGGTTCAATGCCATCACTTCGCGCGAAACGCTGGCGGATATTTGCCGCAATATTCAGCCACAGTTGCCGCTGCCGGATGCGGCTAAAGCTGACTTTGCTTTGGAAAAAAACCGTGCCTCGCTGGGTTTTATCGTGGCATTTTTTGCCCTTATTGCGTTCGCGTTGGTCGATGGCATCGTTGTCAACCCCTACTCCCTGGTGTCGGCGGGTAAAGCCATGTGGGGGACCGCATTGCTGGCCTTGATCCCCATTCCAGGCTACTTTTTCTTAAGCAAGAAAAACGTGCCCTCGCGTGAATCACTCACGCTCTCAATGCTGCTGCTGGTGGCGCTGCTGCTTGCCTATATTCCCGCCATCATGCGCATAGACGAGCTGCTCACTCCCCAGGGCGCGCAAAGTTACGACTACACGCTGCAGCTCCCCGCCAGCTTGCTACCGGTCGACACCGTGCCGCCGGCTTTGGAATTTGTTCGTCTCAAGGAGTACTGGGCACAATTTGAAGAAAAGTCCGTGCACAAATTTAGCTTGCTGCACGGGCCTTTGGGGCTATGGCAGGCTGATTACTCCGCCTTGGATGAAGCCACGAGGCAGTTTTATGATTTGAAAACGCGGCCCCATCAGAAGTAAGAATGCTCAGCGGGATGCTGAAAGCAAGTAGCCTTGACTGGCATGCACAGCGCTAAAACCGTTTGTAAACCGGTAAATAACGCCACTCTCCCGCCGCCAGATCGCTCATGGCATGTGGCCGATGCGGATGCCCTTGAATGCGAATCGCAGCCAGGTTTCGGACTAGGCGTTGATGCGCTGGCGATTGCCATTGGCACCAGCCACGGCGCCTACAAGTTCACCCGCAAGCCCATCGGCGACATCAAGGAGACTTATGGCGTGCCGGTGGAAGAAATCCAGCGCGGCATTCAAAGCGGCGTGCGCAAGATCAACATCGACACCGACATCCGCCTGACCATGGCCGGCGCCATGCGCCAAATTTTTGCCCAGCAGCCCAGCAGCCCAGCAACCCAGCAACCCAGCAACCCAGCGAGTTCGACCCGCGCAAGGCCTTGGTGGCGGCCAAGAATGCGGCGCGCGGCATCGTCAAGGCCCGTTTTGAAGCCTTTGGCTGCGCCGGGCAGGGCAGGGCAGCAAGATCAAGCCGGAGGCGTTGGAGGTGATAGCGAAACGTTACGGTAGCGCGCGGTAGCTCAATACGTCGGGGCCTGGCTGGTGCCGCCACTGCGCACGCATCGGCACCGCTATTTCGGTGTGCTGGCCTCGAGCCCCTATCCGTTTTTTCCCACATCCCTACAAACGGTAAGTAAAACCTGACGGGAAAATCAAGATTCCCTGATAGACATTGTTTGTCTGTTCTTACACTATTGGGCACTTGGGGCATCCATCGCTCGTTTTGGATGCCTTTCTGAAAAAATACCAATTAGTGACCATATCCCGGATGAATTTCACAAAGCAAGCGGCGTTGGCGTCGCTTTTAATGATGGCCGCTACCCCGGCTGTATGGGCACAAGACAGTGACTCGATGGTCTCCATTTCGGGTTTCGGCACCCTGGGTGCGGTGTACCACGAGCTCGACGGCGCTGAGTTCAGGCGCGATGTATCTCAGCCCAATGGTGCCAAGGCCTATCAGTTGTCCACTGACACGGATTCCATGCTGGGGCTGCAAGCCACGGTGCGACCCAGCACCCAGTTTGAAGCCACGTTACAACTCATCAGCCGCAGCACCATAGACAGCAACTACTTGCCACAAGTGAGCTGGGCCTATGCCAAATACAAACCCTCAGAAGGCGCGGCCGTGCGGGTTGGCCGACTGGGTTTGGAGATGTTCTTGCAGGGCGACTCGACCGACATTGGTTACGCCAACCTGCTGGTGCGCCAGCCCATGGTGTTCTACCCGCGCACCATGGACGGTGTGGACGCCGAGCTGACCCGTCCTTTGGGCGAAGGCACGCTGCGGCTCAAGGCCATGGTGGGGGCGGCAGTTGGCAAACTGACTTATACCGATCCCTATGACACCGGGGGCTCGCACATCTGGGGTGCACTTGCCGAGTATTCCAAAGGAAGCTGGATCGGCCGGGTCTCAAGCGGGCAACTGACCTTGAACCGTGAACTATCCGGTGTACAACTGGACGCGCTCAAAGCTGGCCTGGCCATGACCCCCAATGGGGCAGCGGTCAACAGCGCCTTGTCGATGCAAAATCGCACCGCCAACTATTCCTCGCTGGCCTTGGCCTACGATGAAGGCCCGCTGCAAGGTTCTGCCAGCTACGTCAGGATTGCATCGCAGGGCTGGCAAGACCAGCAAGTCATCAGCACCCAGCTGGGTTACCGCATTGGCAAATTCACGCCCTACGCGGCCTACGCCACCGCTCGCACTGACAGAAGCATCATTGCCACCGGCGTTCCCTCGGGCTTGTCACCCATGACCGATGCCCTCAACCAAGGGGCAGCGCTGGCGCAAGGCAGCTTCAAAAACAACCAGTCAGATCTGGCCCTCGGGGTGCGTTATAACATCTCACGCAACGCCTCGCTCAAGTTGCAGGCGGACCGGATTTCGTACCAGGACCCGGGCAGCATCATTGATGCCAATCTGTTAACCACAGACTACGCTAGTCGGCCTACCCGCACCATGTCTTTGCTGTCTGTGGCCTTGGAGTTTGCATTTTGAAGGCCGTATTTTTCGCTCGTTCATTGCGCGCCAGCAGGTTCGTTGCGTTGTCGCTTCTGTTCACATTGGCGGCGTTTCCTACCCATTCTGAACTGGTGCTCGTGGTCAATAACCGCAGCAGTATTGAGCACCTGTCACGCGAAGAGGCCATCAACATCTTCATGGGCCGCTACCGCAAGGCGCCTGACGACTCTGCCATCCACCCCTTCGACCTGGAAAGTGATTCGCCCGTGCGCAAAGCTTTTTACCGGCAGCTGATCGACAAGAGCCAGGAGGAAGTCAGTGCCTATTGGGCTCGCCTGGTGTTCGCCGGGCGTACCGTGCCGCCTACGGCGGCAAAAGGCCAGCGTGAATTGCTGGAGAAGCTGTCCAACGATCCTTCTGCCATCGGCTACGTTGACCGAAGTTTTCTTAACGGTATTGAGAGCAGCGGCCTTGCCAAAAATCTCAAAGCCGTTTATTCGCTTCCTAACTGATGCAAGCTGTTGGTACAAGCGGGTAGCGCCTTGTCTAATACCCACCTCTCCATTCCTGCACAGCCCTTGCATAGCAAGGGGGCCGTGATGCAGTTGCTGATGCGTCCGCGCACCAAGCTGGTGGCCAAAGTCAGCCTGTTGATTGGTCTGGTGGGTGCCAGCCTGACCCTTTTGTTTGTGGTGCTGAGCACCCCTTATATTCGTGACCACGAACAACAACGGCATCTGGCCCACATCAACGAGCTGCTGTCCACGGTGCAAAGCACCGTGCAAATTGCCAGCTTCGCCGCCGACAAAGAGTTGGCCACCGAAGTGGCTCGGGGTTTGTTGACCAACCAGTCCGTCGCTGCGGTGCGCATTTCGGCAGACGCGCTTGTGCTGGCCGATCTTAAAAAAACCACCGCTGGTAATGCGGCGGCGCAACAAGTCAGTCAGGCGGTTTTCTCGCCTTTTGATACCAAGATGAAAGTGGGTCAAATTGTCCTCACCACCAATGGAGATTTCATTCGCGACCAGGTCGCGCAATACTCCCGCTTTGTGACCGTGTTGCTGCTGCTGCAAGTGCTTGGCGTGACCGCCGTCGTGGTGATGGTCATGCTGCGTACCGTGGTGCGACCCATCACGGTTTTTGCGGCAGAGCTGCGGCGAATCGAGGGGCATTCAGGCCAACACTTGTCCACCCCCAAAGGGCATGAAGCCAATGAGATCGGCCACCTGGCCCGCGCTTTCAACCGCATGATTGACCGCCTGACAGCCTTGTTAGGCAAAGAGCACAGCATGCGCGAGGAGATCGCCCACAGTGCCATGCGTTTTCGTGCCCTGGCCGAGAACTCACCTGACATCATTGCCCGCTACGACCTGAATTTGCGGTTGGTTTTTGCCAATCCTGCCTATGCGAAGGAAACGGATATTTCCCTGGCACTGGCGCTAGACCGTGATGCTGACGAACACCAGCTCTGGCGCCCCAACATGCACTGGGAACACTTTGCGGCGCGGCTGCTAGGAGTCATGACTACCGGCCACTCCGACAGCATGCTCTGGGAATGGCAGGCAGCCAATGGAGTCAGCGTCTGCCATGAGATGCATGCGGTGGCGGAATATGACGCGCAGGGGCATGCCATCGGTGCGCTGGTCATCGGGCGCAACATCAGCGAGCGCAAACAGGTAGAGCAACAGCTTTTGCATCAGGCCACTCACGACACGCTCACCGGTCTGCCCAATCGTGCCTGTTTCAAGGATCGTCTGCAACACGCTATCCACCAGGCCCAACGCAGTGGCGATAACCTGACCGTGATCTTTATTGACCTGGATAACTTCAAGATCGTTAACGACACCATGGGGCACGACATTGGCGATGCTTTGCTCCAACATCTGGGTAGCCGCATGCGCGCAGCGCTGCGCGCAAGCGACACAGTGGCGCGCTTGGGTGGCGACGAATTCGTCATTCTGCTCGAACACAATGCCACCCATCACGACCGCGATGCTGTGGTTCAAAAACTGTTTGAAGCACTTTCCCAACCCTGTGACGTTGGTGCGCATCGGCTCTTTCCGGGGGCCAGCCTGGGTATTGCGGTCTACCCTACCGACGGTGACGACGGCGACACCTTGATGCGTAATGCAGACACTGCCATGTACGTCGCTAAAGCACAAGGGCGCAACGGCTACCGGTTCTTCAGTGCCGACATGAATCTCGAAACCCAAGCCTGGATGGAGCTGAGCAATAACCTGCACCTGGCACTGGAGAGTGATCAGTTCGTCCTGTACTACCAGCCCAAGGTCAGCCTCGAAACTGGCCAATTGGAGGGGATGGAAGCGCTCATTCGCTGGCGGCACCCCACGCTTGGCATGGTTTCACCAGTGCAATTTATCCCTGTGGCCGAAAAAAATGGCCTCATCGGGGCCATCGGTGAATGGGTGCTCCAAGAAGCTTGCCGTCAAGCGCGATGCTGGCTCGACCAGGGACTGGACCCTGGGCGCATTGCCGTCAATATCTCGGCGCCTCAATTCAATGGCGACCTGCTGCCCATGCAAGTGCAAAGTATTCTGAAAAAACACGCGCTGTCGGCTCAACATCTGGAGGTTGAAATCACCGAAAGCGTTGTCATGGCGGATACGCAGACCTCTATCCGTTCCCTGTGGCACTTGCGCGAGATGGGTGTCCATGTGTCGCTGGATGATTTCGGCACTGGCTATTCATCTTTGAACTACCTGACCCGGCTGCCGGTGGACAAGCTGAAAATCGACAAGTCGTTTATTGACGGCATCGAAACCAAAGCCAGTGACATGCAGATCGTGCGCAGCATCATTGCCATGGCCCATGCCCTGAATCTGGTGGTTATCGCCGAGGGGGTGGAAACAAAATCTCAGCTTGAATCCCTGCGCGCGGCGGGGTGTGATCAGTTCCAGGGCTACTACTACAGCCGTCCGCTGCCACCAGCGGAGCTTGAGGTGTTGTTGTCTGCTATCAAATAAATAGCTACTTGCGCAGTTTTTACGGGGGCTGAAGGCTTATTTGTTCAATATCAAGCCATGAAACCCAGGTTGACCGGGTAACCCGCGCCGCCAAAGCGTCCGATGTTGGGCAAGATGCCGACCAGCTCGCTGTCGGCTACGCCAAACCATTTGGCCAGTGTGGCGGCGTATTGGTCGACCGAGGTGCTGGGTAACAAGCGACCTTGCCCCACATGCCACTGGTCTTGCGGCGCCGTGGTGCTGTTGTCCACGCTCACGGGCGGTGGGGCGCCATAAAACGCCTGCCCTTTGACGGCGCCGCCCACCACCAGGTGGTGGCTGCCCCAGCCGTGGTCCGAGCCGTCACCGTTGGAGGTCATGGTGCGGCCAAATTCCGAGGCGGTAAAAGCAGTGACCTGGTTCTGTACCCCCATCTCGACGGTGGCGTTGTAGAACGCTGTCATGGCTGCACTCAAGTAGTCCATCAGGACGGGTTGCTGCGAGATCAGGTTGTCGTGCAAATCAAAGCCGCCCAGCGAGACAAAAAACACCTGGCGTTTGGCGCCCAGCGTGGCTTGCCCCTTGATCAGACGCGCCACCATTTTGAGTTGTTGGGCAAAGTTATCGGTGGGGAAAATCGTCGCCAGCGGTGTGCTCAGCGTTGGCGCGAGGGCCGCCGTCACCGCCGTCTCCGCAGCCATGGCGCGCTGGGTGACTTTGTTGTATTCGTTCTCCAGGGTGTGCGAGCTGGTTTTCTGAATCAGATTTTTGATTGCGCTGCTGACGCTGCTGGAGCCGTACACACTGCTGGCCGTCGCGGGCGTGATTTTTATCGCCCCGCTGGTGCTGACCTGGTATTGCAAAGCCGTGTCGCCCGAGAGAAATACGGCATTGCCCGCCACCGAGATGCAGGTGAAGGTGGCACTGGTGTTGCCAGAGAGCGCCAGGTCGCCGATGTTGCCGCCCCAGCCCACGGTGGAGCCTTCAGGCGAGGACGATTGCCAGATGGATTGCTGGTCGTTGTGCGAGAACAATTGCGGCGGCAAGGGGTAAAGGGTTCGGTTGGTATTGTTGTACTGGGCGCGCGTTAAAGGCACGACCAAGGGGCCGACGTTGAGCTGCACCGCGGCCTTGCCCGAGTTAAACAGACCGGCCAAGCCACTCATGGACGGGTGCAGGGCGTACTGGCGGGTCTGGCCCAGAACGTCGAGCGGGGCCGCCGTAGGCGTCAGCAACGTAGGCGTCAAGGCCGACTTGGCCAGTGCAATGCCTCCGGCGGTTTGCCCTGTACCGCCACCGCGAATGGTGTTGTACAGGTTGTAGCTGGGGTCGTCGTAGGTCACCACGGTGTTGGCATAGTCGTTGCCGCCGCTTAAAAAAACGCAAACCAGCGCTTTGTAGTCGGTGGCATCAAACGCTGCGGCTTCGCCCATGGCGGCCAGGTTCAAGGCCAAGGGCAGGGCGGCGCCGGTCAAGGCCAGTTGTCCAGAGCGTCGCAGGAAGGCCCGGCGGGTGTGAAGGTGGGGGGCAATCAAGTGCATGTGCGGTTCTTTATTTTTGGATCAGGTACTCGGCCGACGCCATCACCATCAGGACGGCTGCATAAATGCGGTTGCTCTTGACGGTGCTGGTGCTACTGCTGGTGACCGGCGTGGCGTTCAAGGCGGTGATGATCAGTGTTTGGGTGGCTGCCGAGAGTTGCCCGGCGCACAAGAGCAGGTTCAGGCGCTGCACCAGCGCGGCAGCATCGGTGACCACGGTCAGTTCACTGGCATAGGGGGCTTTTATGTCACCCGAGTTCAAACCATTGGAAATCACGCCCATCAGGTAGTTCAGGTAGCCGCCCACTGAGCTTTCACTGACGAGCTGGAATTCAGGCGCCACCAAGCCCGCAGTCAGGGTAGTGGACGGTGGCACAAAGCCGGGCCGAAAGAAGTTGAATACCGAGGGTGAGCGCAGCGGGCTTTGCCCCAGCTGCGTGCCAGCATTGCTCAGGTCGCCAATTTTCCAGGCGTCACTGGCAGAGGTCGCGCCAAAGGTGCGCGCCCATTGCACCAGCCGCAGCATGGGTTCGCGCAGCTTGCCAAATTCTGTCTGGGTCAAACCGGTGGGGCTGCGCGCTTCATCATCGAGCAAGATGGCCGCGAAGACTCGCGCCAGATCGCCCCGCATACCGGCGCCGTTGTCAATAAAAATAGCCGCAACCCGCGCCACGTAGGCGGGACTGGGGTTGCTGGTGACCAGCCGCTGGATCATTTGCTTGCAAAAGAAGGGGGCTGTGTTGGCGTGGTTGAACAGCGTATCCAGGGCTGTCTTGAGCGCCGCTGGGCCGGATGTGCCAGCGGCAATGGTGGTGCCCAAAAAAGTAGCCGCCAGGGTGGAGTGGTCGCTGGCGGTTAACACCATGGGCAGGCGGGCAAAAGCGGTGTTGCCGACAGTACCCCCGGACAGGGGAAACGACGTGATGACGTTTTGGCTCTGGTCGATGTCGTAGCCGGTAAAAACTCGTGCCAGGTTGCTGATATCGCTGGCGCTGTAAGTGGGCAGTTTTTGGCCCGCGCCGTCAGTCTTGGCCGTCCCATCGGTGTTGAGCTGGTTCAGACCGATGGAGAACAGCTGCATCACCTCGCGCGCGTAGTTTTCATCCGGCAAGCGACCTGACGTGTTTTCCTTCTTGTTGCCGCGGGTGCTGAGGTAAAAGCCCATGGCTGGGTTCAGCGTGATGGCTTCCAGCAAATCCCGGTAGTTGCCCATGGCATGGGCCGCCAGCGTGTCCCAGTAATGTGCGATGGCATGGCCACGCCAAGTGCAATTGAGGCCTGAGAGCGACACCACAAAAAATTCGGACAAGGCCAGCGCCAGCCGTTTTCGCAAGGTGTCCGGCGCGGCCATGAGCTGGTTCCAGATCATGTAGTCGCCAGGGTAGGTGTTGCTGTAGTAATCGGCAGTATTCAGCGGATCACCATAGCCCTTGCTGTCAAGCCAGCTCCAGCCGGTGGTGCCATAGGGCAGGGCGATCTGGCGCTCCAGCCACGTCGTGCACCCGGTGGCGCGCACGGATGCTATTTCTGCGTCACTGGCTGAAAACTGGGCCTGCAACAAGAAACGTGCGGCGGCTTCATCGCTGACAGGCATCACATAGTTGTAAGCTGTTGAATTCAAACTGATGATTTGCCCCCCGACAGGAGGGCTGACAGGGGGCGCCGAGCCGCCACCACCGCCACCGCAAGCGCTGGTCAATGCCGAAGCAGCGGTTGCCAAAGTGAGGGATGAAACAAAGGATTTCTCAGAAGTGGAATTTTTTGCCGTATCGGGCTCTATCTCGGGCAGTATCAGGAGTTCAGCCATGGAAACATGTCCCGAATCAACGGGATAAAGTAATAGTTCGCAGGGAGGCTAAGCGATAGAACCTATTTCCGCGTTATCACTTGCAAAGTGTTACCTGTGACATGGCCCAATGCTAGGCGCTGGTGGAGGCCAAAAATGCAGCATTAAGCCTCGTGAAGGCGCAGATTGAGGGCTTGGGTTGTGCAGCGACGCTTGATCAATCCGGTGGTGCGGGTCAAGCGCTATCGGTGATCATGCGTTGATCAAGATACCGTTGAAATAAAAAACCTGACGCTCAATGCTGAGTGTCAGGTTTTTTACCAAATGATTTGGCGGAAGCGGTGAGATTCGAACTCACGAAACCTTTCGGTTTGCTAGTTTTCAAGACTAGTGCAATCGACCACTCTGCCACGCTTCCGAGCTGGGTATTCTAACTGGCTTGAAACCGGTAGATAGTTTCAATTTAAGAAACTTTTTGTCACGGTCTTGAGCGCCAGGCACATTAGGCAGTGCCAAAATCACCATATGCAAACACCTCTTTCACCACCTCAGCATCCTATTAGCCAAGCCCGCAATCCTCTGCATGGAATGACGCTGGAAGCCATTGTTACAGCGTTGGTTGCCCATTACGGCTGGGCTGGTCTTGGAGAACGGATTCCAGTGCGCTGTTTCACCAGCGATCCCAGTATTGCGTCAAGTTTGAAGTTTTTGCGCAAAACTCCATGGGCTCGTGAGAAGGTAGAGGGGCTCTATTTATTTATGCTGCGTGAAATTCGCCGGACAAAGCCCGGCTGATTTGCATTTCAGCTGTCAATGTGTTTTTAAACATGTTTATTGCAATGCTCCGACGTACGAAACGATGGCATCAATATCTGCATCTGTCATTAGCTTGGTGCTGGCAGACATAAGGGGGTCGTTTCTAACGCCAGTCGCTGCTCGATAGCGTTGCAGCGTTACACGAAGGTAATCAGGTTGTTGGCCAGCAATACGGGCAAATTGTTCATTACCTCGCCCATCATTTCCGTGACAACGAAAGCAGATTTTATTGAAATATTCTTTGCCTTTGGCGGCGAGTGCCAAGTTTGAAGCTGGTTTTACAGTTACTTTTTGGTTGGAGTAGTAAAGTACTATGCCTATTTTTTCATCGCTGGTCATTGACTTGATCATGCCTTCCATGAATTCAAAGCGTCGTCGACCATCGACAAATTTGCGTAGTTGTTCGATCAGGTAAGCAGGGTTTTGACCAGCCAGGTTGGGGGTGTCAGGTTTGGGACTATTACCTGTCTCACCGTGGCAGTTGGCGCAGACCGCAGCTGCTTTGCGGCCTATTTTGAGTGTGTCTTCAAATAATTTTGGGTCACGTTCCACCTCTTTAAGTCGCGCTGGTAGATCAACATCGGCTGAACTTCGAGCACGAGAAGGCTGCGCATTGGTTGGCAGAACGATAGTAGAAATACACACTCCAGCGATTAACGCTGCAAGGAATCGGATTGAAGCCACAAATACCCCTATTCAGTTGCGATTATTTTAGTTGACCTTGGTAGGTGTTCCACCGGTGCGCAGGGTTAGTCCACCCGCTTGTCGTTTTTGGGCCCCCAGTGCAGGTCGGGTGCTGTTGGTTGAATAGCGATCACGCAGGTTCTGAACGTCTTCAGCAAGGTTCTTGGCATTTTCAATTTTTTCAGCGTATCGATGAAGGACAAGGTGAGCAGTTTCAATCAGCTTGCTATTAAGAGTCGAGTTGCCGTGAGAAATGAGGTTTTCAACCGCTGCTTTGGGGTCACCATTGAGGCTTAGCAACATGGCATTTTCGGCGAGTTTAAGTATTTTTGAATGTGATTCACGAATACGCATAGCATAGGGTTCGTGGATAACTGCGGATGCTGCAAGCAGTTCACTCATGGGTCGGTTGATGCAAAAGCGCATACCCAATATGTCTACCACTGATTCAACTTCATTGAGTTGAATGGCCTTGTTGGCCAGTTGCGACATCAGTGCCAGCAAATTGGCAGCAGATTCAAAATCGAAGTCTGGGTTCGTTGCAGTTGGTGTTAATTTCCGGACAGCATCGAGCGCTTGGGCGAATAGATGTTGTTGGATATAAGACAATGCATCCACAATGCCGGATAGTCGTTGGATGCGTTGGATACTCGGGTTTCTCTCTATAAGTCGTGCAAAATCGTCACGACAACGTTGCAAGCCTTTACCGTCACCTGATCCAAGGCGGGCGAAGGCCAGCAACACCAGTGATTGGCAGTCAAACATTTTGGAGTCCAGCCCTAAGCGAGTGGCTCGATCAAGTATTTTTTCTGCCTCTATATGGTCGCCAGCGTAAAAACTCATCAGCCCGAAGTTCTGCATGCGGGAGATAGACGCTGGCGTGAGCTCGCTGGCCATTTTGTAGGTGGCCAAAGCCTTGTCAAATTTACCCAGTTCAAATTGGGCTCGGCCCATGACATCATAGGCATCGGCATAAGAAGGGTCTTCGTTAAGCAAGTTTTCCAGGATGTTGGTGGCACGAACAGCTTGTCCTTCATCCAGTAAGGCGCGTGCAACGCCCAGTTTGGCCCATGGCAGAGTTTTGGCTGCAACAACGGCTTCGTAAAGCTCTTGGGCCTGTGCGCACTTTCCTGTGCGTAGAAGCAGTTCGGCGCCAACGCGGGCCGCATAGAGCCAAAATCGGCCTCTGACCTCAAATCGGTGAAGGCAGAGTTCAGCCGCTGTTTCAAAATCCTCTGCTTCGATGGCTGCAAATATTTCCTGTAATGAGATTTTCCGTATCCGGGCTTGTTGCAAGCGTTCTCCCAATTGAGTCGCTTTATGAGGCTTGAGCAAATAGCCATCCAGTGCTGATTCAGCCGCTTCTGCCACTTTGGCATAGGTTGCTTCAGCGGTGATCATGATGAAGACCGTCGAAAAAGGCAGGAGCTGGTTGCGCCGCAGATCATCAAGCAAATCCTGGCCCGAAGTGGTCTCATTTGCAAAGTGATGCTCACATAGAACAACATCAAATGTTCTGTATTCCAATTGGCGACGAGCGTCGACTAGTCTTGAGCACTGTACGACGGTGCCCATTCCGAAGTCGCGAAGCTGCGACACCAAAATTGAACGTGAGGTAGGGTTGCTGTCAATAACGAGCGCTTGCGATGCAGATAAATCATCATCAGGTCGCGCCATTAGACTCTCTCCGTACAAAGAGGCGTGCTAATAGCAAAATGAAAATGTTGTTGCCTCATGTTTTGTTTGTCGCGGCATAAGCCGGTCGTTAGTTTTATTATATATTTAATGCTATTAAATATATAGCAGTATTGATTTGCTGAGCAACGGTTGGAATAGCAAACAGGTAGTGTATTGGATTGAGTTGGGGCATATTCCAAGCAAGTTCTCAACTTGGAATTCATAACCAAGGCGTGAATTAAAGCTAGACAAGATGATCGTTGGACCAGAGAACGGATTCAATTAAAGGTAGATCGAAATCGAATGAGCTCACTCAGCAGTTTGAAAGGCTTGGTGAGTTTTCCGCTATGCGATGAGCAATCGGATAGCAGTGAAATCGTCAACCCAATGCGTCGTTTACCTGTTCATTGAATTCGGCCAAACTTACGGCGATGGTGACTTCGCGTGGCAATGCGTCGCGCACTGAAAAAACCCCCAGAATTTTCCCACCGTCCGTAACGATGGGCAGATTTCTGAACCCTCGCTCTATCATGATCAACACCGCATCAGCCACTTTCATTTCAGGTGCCACGCAGTAAGGGCTGCGCGTCATCACTTCGGATACGGTCGTTTGGGCCGGATCGACCGCCTTGGCAATCACGCGTGTCATCAAGTCACGTTCAGTCAATATTCCCAACAGCGTATTGGCGCTGTCAATGACCAACACGCTGCCAAAATTTACACGCGTCATGACGCAAGCCGCTTCGTAAATCGTTGCATTTGGACCCACATTGATCACGTGGCGTTGTGACATCGATTGGAAAACGGTGCGTTCAGACATGACGGACTCCTGTTCAGCGAAGTGCTGCGTTGATCTTGTCCAGCGCGGCTGCGCCGGGGCTAAGCTGCAGTGCGTTAAGCGTGTTCAGTGGCGCGGCACAAGTATTGAGTGAAGTATGCAGGTCCGTTGCCAAGGCGTCAAGGTAGAGCAGACCGGTGACCACTTCGCCACGCGCAGCGTGCTGTTGCATATAGCTGATGGCTGCATAGCGGTCGGTGGGGTCGTAGTCTGTGTGAAGTTTGCGAAGGCGCAGCACCGAACCGTCGTGCTGGGCCACCTCGACGACCTCACCCGGCGCGTAATCAGTCGTGATCTCGCTACCTGGCATCATGAAATCGATACGACTCACAGCCTCGTTATGTTGGCGCACATAGTCGTAGCTCTTGGTGCTGCCCCCGTGGTTGTTGAAGGTGACGCAAGGGCTGATAACGTCGATAAATGCGGCACCACCGTGCGCAATGGCTCCTTTGATGAGCGGTACGAGTTGCGCTTTGTCGCCAGAAAAACTGCGCGCCACATAAGTAGCGCCGAGTTGCAGGGCCAGGCCAACAAGATCAACCGGGCTGTCGCTGTTGATGACGCCCTTTTTGCTTTTGGATCCTCGATCAGCGGTGGCTGAAAACTGGCCTTTGGTCAAACCGTAGACGCCGTTGTTCTCGACGATATAAGCCATGCACACGCCACGACGCATCGCGTTGGCAAACTGGCCCAGTCCAATGGATGCTGAATCTCCATCGCCAGATACGCCAAGGTAGAGCAGGTCACGGTTGGCCAAATTGGCGCCGGTTAGAACCGAAGGCATCCGTCCGTGAACGGTATTGAAGCCGTGAGAAGCGCCTAGAAAATAATCTGGCGTCTTGGAACTGCAACCGATGCCCGAGAGCTTGGCCACGCGGTGCGGTTCGATATCAAGTTCCCAGCATGCCTGGATGATGGCGGCTGAAATCGAGTCGTGTCCACATCCGGCACACAGCGTGGAGATGCGGCCTTCATAGTCGCGCCGGGTGTAGCCAACTTTGTTAGTGTGCAGTGAGGGGTGGTGCAGGCGGGGTTTTGCGATGTAAGTCATGCGAGTTCCTTGTACTGAGCCAGGCTTTTGCGGATTGCGCCAGCAATAAAACGCGCAGTAATTGGGGTGCCGTCGTAGTGCAGCACGCGGACCATGTGGGCCGGATCAATGTCAAGTTCATTGACCAGCATTGAGTGCATCTGGGCGTCTCTGTTTTGCTCGACCACGAACACCTTGTCATGGGCCGCAATGAAGTCTGGAACCGACTGCGGGAATGGAAAGGCCCGCAGGCGCAGGGCGTCGATATGAATGTTTTCGGCTTCCAGCACGTCCAGTGCTTCGCGCATGGCTGGGCTGGTCGAACCAAAATAAATGACCCCGAAGCGGGTGGGTTTGGAGGCGTTTCGCAAAACCGGTTGTGGCACAAGGGTGGCCGCGGTTTTAAATTTTTTGAGCAGCCGTTCCATGTTGTAGATGTAGTCTGGTCCGCGCTCCGAATATTGCGCGTAGGGATTTCGCGTGGTACCCCGGGTAAAGAAGGCGCCCTTGCTCGGGTGTGTGCCGGGCAGTGTGCGCCACGGAATACCGTCGCCATCGACATCTTTGTAGCGGCCAAAATCTTTGCCGGCTTCAAGTTCCTCGGCAGACATGACTTTGCCGCGGTCATACTCGCGCTTGTCATCCCAGGTAAATGGTTTGCACAGGCGCTGGTTCATGCCAATGTCTAGATCGGTCATGACAAAGATGGGGGTTTGCAGGCGGTCCGCTAAATCCAGCGCTGCTGCCGATTGTTCAAAACATTCGTACGGGTCTTGCGGCAGCAGCAGTACATGCTTGGTGTCGCCGTGCGAGGCGTAGGCACAAGCGATTAAATCGGACTGCTGTGTACGAGTCGGCATGCCTGTGGACGGACCACCTCGCTGCACGTTAATAATCGTGACCGGTATCTCTGCAAAGTAGGCCAGGCCAATGAATTCGGCCATCAGCGAGATGCCTGGGCCGGAGGTGGCAGTAAAGGCTCGCGCACCGTTCCAGCCAGCGCCAACCACCATGCCGATGGAGGCCAGTTCGTCTTCGGCCTGAACGATGGCAAAGCGGTGTTGGCCGGTTTCAGGATCAACCCGGAACTTTGCACAATATTTTTGAAACGCTTCAGGAATGGAAGACGACGGCGTGATCGGATACCAAGCCGCGACCGTCGCACCCCCATAAATACAGCCCAAGGCTGCGGCGCTGTTTCCGTCCGTAAAGATTTGATCGCCCACATTGTCCGAACGACGCACACGGATGCCCAGGGGCGCTTGCATGTGTTGTTTGACGTAGTCGCGACCCAGGTGCAAGGCTTTGATGTTGGAGTCCAGCAGGCGCTCTTTGCCTTTGTACTGCTCGGCAAAAAGCTTTTCAAAAACTTCCGCATCCACATCCAGCAGCACTGACAAAGCGCCGACATAGATGATGTTTTTGAACAACTGGCGCTGGCGCGGATCGGCGTAGGCTGCGTTGGCAATTTCGGTCAGCGGCACGCCCATGACATGGATGTCTTCACGAAATTTCGATGCAGGCATGGGTCGCGTGCTGTCATAAAACAGGTAGCCCCCCGGTTCGATTTCGGCGACATCGGTGTCCCAGGTTTGCGGGTTCATGGCCACCATCATGTCAACGCCACCGCGCCGACCGTGGTAGCCTTTTTCACACACGCGGGCTTCATACCAGGTCGGCATGCCCTGGATGTTGCTGGGGAAAATGTTTCGTGGGCTCACGGGCACGCCCATGCGCATCACGGCCTTGGCAAACAACTCGTTGGCCGAAGCCGAACCGGAGCCATTGACGTTGGCAAACTTGATGACGAAATCATTGATGGCTTCGATACGCTTCATGCAGCCTCCATTGGGGCGTTGACAGTGGGACGCGCTTCGCGTGATGTCGTGTTGTCGCGACAGCGGGGTCCGGCTTGCGTGGTGTTGAGTAGAAATTTTTGCATGTCCCAGGCACCGGTGGGGCAACGTTCGGCACACAGGCCGCAGTGCAGGCAGACGTCTTCGTCCTTGACCATGACTCGGCCGGTTTTAAGTTCTGCCGAGATGTACAAGTCTTGCGCTGTGTTGTTGGCGGGTGCCTTGAGATGCGTTCTCACTTCATCTTCATCACCATTGGCGGTAAAGGTGATGCAGTCCATAGGGCAAATGTCCACGCAGGCATCGCATTCAATACAAGTGTCGCGGTTGAACACGGTTTGTACATCACAGTTCAGGCAGCGGCTGGCTTCCTTGAAGGCGGTGGCCGCATCAAAGCCCAACTCGACTTCGATTTTGATACTGGCCAGCGCCTGCTCTGCTGCGACCCATGGCACCTTGAAGCGCTCATCGTTGGACACATCGTTGTGGTAACTCCACTCGTGAATCCCCATTTTTTGCGAGAGCAGGTTGGTCAATGGCGATGGCCGTCGACTCACATCTTCGCCATTGACAAAACGGTCAATTGAAACAGCCGCTTCGTGTCCATGAGCCACGGCTGTGATGATGTTTTTGGGGCCGTAAGCGGCATCACCGCCGAAAAAGACGTTGGACCGTGTGGATTGAAAAGTGCCATCGCCCAGCACCGGTAATCCCCATCGGTCAAATTCGATACCGCAGTCTGGCTCAATCCAGGGGAAGGCATTTTCCTGACCCACGGCGACCAGCACCGTGTCACAGGCTACCCACACGTCCGGCTCGCCTGTGGGGATCAGGCTGCGGCGTCCTTGACTGTCGTACTGCGCCATGACGATCTCAAATGTCATCCCAGTTAACTTGTCGCCTTCGTGCGTAAAATTTTTGGGCACATGAAAATTGAGAATAGGAATGCCTTCATGCACGGCGTCTTCTTTTTCCCAGGGTGAGGCTTTCATTTCTTCAAAGCCGCTGCGCACAATGACCTTGACGTCGCGCCCCCCCAAGCGACGTGCTGACCGGCAGCAGTCCATGGCTGTATTGCCGCCGCCGAGCACGATCACGCGCTCGCCCACACTGGTAATGTGCCCGAACGATACCGAAGCCAGCCAGTCGATACCAATGTGAATGTTGGCAGTAGCCTCTTTGCGGCCTGGCACTTCCAGATCGCGGCCACGCGGGGCGCCGCAGCCAACAAAGATGGCGTCGTAGCCTTGTGCCATCAGCGTTTGCAGAGACTCAACTCGCTGGCCGCTATTGAATTTCACGCCCAGATTCAGGATGTAACCGGTTTCTTCATCAATCACTGACTCAGGCAGCCGAAAGCGCGGAATCTGGGAGCGGATAAAGCCCCCCGCCTTGGCTTCACCATCGAACACCGTCACTTCATAACCCAAAGGGGTCAAGTCGCGTGCCACCGTCAGAGAGGAAGGCCCTGCGCCAACGCAGGCGATGCGTTTGCCATTGAAGGGCGATACGGACGGCATCCGAGCGCTGACATCGTCTTTGTGATCGGCCGCGACCCGCTTGAGGCGGCAAATCGCCACGGGTTCGGGCTTGTCGCCGTTGTTTTCCTCGACTCGGCCACGTCGGCAAGCTGGCTCGCATGGCCGGTCGCAGGTGCGTCCGAGCACGCCGGGAAAGACGTTGGAAACCCAATTGATCATGTAGGCGTCGCTGTAGCGACCCTGACCAATCAAGCGGATGTATTCAGGCACGGGGGTGTGGGCCGGGCAGGCCCATTGACAATCAACGACCTTGTGGAAATAGGTCGGATTGGCGGTGTTGGTGGGTAACAAAAATGTCTCCTTGTCCTGCATGCATGGGGCTATAGAGTTGCAGGCTGGGCGTAGTCTAAGCACGCGACGTAAACCCGCGTATCCGGGTTATCCCTGTATCAGCCATCTTCATGACTTATGTCAAATATTTAATGTGATCGAACACTGGAGTGCTTCATGCTCAGCATATCGATATCATTCAAGTGGTCTTACCACTGTCAGGTTATATGTCACAACTCCGCCCTGTTATCCGCCTTGCCGACACTGTTGCAGGAGAGCTTGAAAAACGTATCCTCGAAGGCTCGCTGAAACCTGGTGATCTCCTGCCTTCAGAGCGGGAGCTTGCTATTGAACTGGGTGTGTCGCGCCCGTCGCTACGCGAGGCGATTCAGAAGCTGGTTTCCAAAGGGCTGCTGATCACGCGTCATGGATGCGGCACCAGTGTTACAGACAGGCTGGAGGCTCATTTTGTAGATCCGTGGCAGGACATGCTGAATGGACATCCTATGCTTCAGCGGGATCTGCTTGAATTTCGTCAGATGCTTGAAGGGCAGGCGGCTTACTTGGCTGCAGAGCGTGCGCTGGATGTGGACATTCAACGTATCGATTCTCTCTATGCATCGTTAGAAGCTGCCTATGAAACCAGTGACATAAAACTTTGCATTGACGCGGACGTTGCTTTTCACCAGGCGATTGCCGAGGCGGCCCACAACATGTTGATCGGACATTTGACAGCCAGCCTCATGCGAGTAATTCATGGCCACGTTTCAAGCAACCTTGATCACCTGCATGCTCAGCCTCAACGATGGGATGAGTTAAAGACCCAGCATCATGCAATATGGCAAGCAATCCGAGAACACAACCCAGTGGCTGCGGATCGTGCTGCGCGTGTTCATATCGATTTTGTGCGCCAGAGCATGGATGACAACGCTCAGGAAATAGAGCGCCGCGCCAGTGCCTTGAGACGTTTGGGCGAGTCGGTTCTTTAACCCTCAATACAGCCCTGAGGGGATCAATCATCAATCTTGGCTCGCCGAGCCATGAGCCCTGTCATATTTTCTGTGCCTTTGCTTATGACTGAGGACGTGGTGATGCTTGCAGACTCTCGTGTCTGCGAATCGCCGCATCAGAGTCAAGGGTAAATACCTATGGATTATTTTCAATATTATTTTTAAATTTAGATCAACTGGTAATACCAGTTTACCAATACTGAATAATATGAAGAAACCGCGCTCATGAAGTCCATCACCCAAAGTACGCGATTGCAGACGCCAAGGTCGGGCGTGGCTTGCCGCATTGGATGAATATTTTGAAAACGTCTTTTATTCTGCCCTTGGGCGAGGATTTACTGATCGGTTGCGAGGTCTTTAAACCTAAGAAAGTTTTCAAGCTCCAGCCCTTGTACGCCGTGCATGAGTAGCTATAAAACTGATAGCAGATAAGTGTCGTTGAAATTTGGCAAATAAAACCTATTGGAGAAATGTGACCATGGTGACTGAAACCCACAGTGCGCGGCTGTACCCAGCCAAGCCGACGGACGTCTATCTTTTTGCCACCTGCCTGGTGGATCAGTTTTCCCCCCAGGCGGGCCTGGACACGGTGCGCTTGCTGGAGCGCGAGGGCATCACCGTTCACTTTCCTGAGCAGCAGACGTGCTGCGGCCAGCCCGCCTACAGCAGTGGCTATCCTGATGAGGCCCGCGCCGTTGCCCTTCAGCAACTAAACCTGTTTTCGCAGCCTTGGCCCGTGGTGGTGCCGTCCGGCTCCTGTGGCGGGATGATTCGCCACCACTACCCCGCGCTGTTTGCCGATGATCCGGTTTTGCACGCCGCGGCCAAAGACCTGGCGGAACGCACCTTTGAGTTGAGCGAGTTTCTGGTGCAAGTGGTCAACTTCAGTCAACCGGATCTGGGTGGCGCCTGCGCGGTTGCGTTGCACACCTCCTGCCATGCGCGCCGTCAAATGGGCTCACACGAAACCAGCGCTGCGTTGCTGGACAGTCTGGTCCAGGTGAATGTGGTGCAGCAAGCTCGTAGTGATGAGTGTTGCGGTTTTGGCGGTACTTTTGCCATCCGTTATCCCGATATTTCCGAGGCCATCGTGAGCGACAAAGTTGCCGCCTTGAAAGACACCGGTTGCGAGCGCGTCGTCAGCGCTGACTGTGGTTGCCTGTTCAACATCACAGGTCGCGCCGCAAAGCAGGATGAGATCGCTGGTCTCGCCATTCCCTCGCTGCCGGGTGAGCATCTGGCCAGTTTTCTCTGGCGCCGTACCACAGCAGGGAAGCCATCATGAGCGCCCGCGACAGTATTCTGGGCCGCCTGCGCGCGACCACCATCACCGCAGCACCGCAGCTGCCTGATGTAACGACGTGGTTTGCCAACCACCGTCGCCACGAGGACCCGACCCAGCGCATCACGCGCCTGCGCAACGTGCTCGAAGCCGTGCAGACGCAAGTGCATGACACCACCACCGCAGACTGGCCCGAACTGCTGCTGCAAATTGCCGCAGCCAAAGGCCTGCGCAAGCTGCTGATCGGCACCGACACCCCCCACGGCGCGGCACTGCAAGCACGCCACCCCACCCAACTGCAACTGGTTTGCTATGAACAGCCTATTGAACTCTGGCGTGACACCCTGTTTGACGACATGGATGCCTCGCTGACGCTGGCCCGCAGTGCCATCGCAGAAACCGGCAGCCTGGTCCTGTGGCCCAACGAATCCGAGCCACGCCTGATGTCGCTGGTGCCGCCTTTGAGCTTTGTCCTGCTGGATGTCACCACCATTCATGCTGACTTCCATGCCGCCCTCACTGCCGAGGGCTGGACAAACGGCATGCCGACCAACGCGCTGCTGATTTGCGGTCCGTCCAAGACCGCTGATATCCAGCAGACATTGGCCTACGGCGCGCACGGCCCGCGCGAACTGGTGGTGCTCTTGTGCCACCCGCAAGGAGCCGCAGCATGAGCAAAGTCATTCAAATTCACCCGTCGGATGACTTCAAGGAGCGCAGCCGCAGCGTGCTCAACGACCCCGGCCAGCGCAAGAATTTTCGCGGCGCTATGGATTTCCTGCAGGCAAAACGACGCAGCCAGTTTCCCGATCAGGAAGAACTGGCCGACTTGCGCGAACTAGGCGCCTCCATCCGGCGCTACAGCCTGGCACATCTGCCCCGTTTGCTCGAACTGCTTGAAACCAATTTGAAGGCGAATGGCATTCAGGTGCATTGGGCCCAAAATGCCATTGATGCCAACGCTATCGCGCTGAACATTGCACACAGGGTCAAGGCGAGCCGCATCATCAAGGGCAAGTCAATGGTGAGCGAGGAGGTTGAGTTCAACCACGCGATGCAAGCCGCCGGCATTGAGGCCTTTGAGTCCGACATGGGTGAGTACATCGTGCAGTTGGCGGGCGAGAAACCCTCGCACATCATCATGCCGGCCATCCACAAAACAAAGCAGGAGATTGCAGCCCTGTTTGCCAAAGAAATTCCGGGCGTGGCCTACACCGAAGATGTCGATGCGCTGATCCGCATTGGCCGAAAAGTGCTGCGTCGCAAGTTTGCCGATGCCGATATAGGACTCTCCGGCGTGAATTTTGCGGTGGCCGAAACTGGCACCCTGTGCCTGGTGGAAAACGAGGGCAATGGCCGCATGTGCACCACAGTGCCTCGGGTTCACATTGCCATCACCGGCATTGAGAAGGTGGTGGAAAAGCTGGAACACCTGCCGCCGCTGCTGAGCCTGCTGACGCGTTCGGCCACCGGCCAGCCGGTCACCACCTACGTCAACATGATCAGCAGCCCGCGCAAGCCGGGCGAAAAAGACGGCCCTGAAGAAGTCCACCTGATCCTGCTGGACAACGGCCGTACCCAGGCCTTCGCCGATGAAGAACTGCGCGCCACCTTGCAATGCATTCGCTGCGGTGCCTGCATGAACCACTGCCCGGTGTACGCCCGCATCGGTGGCCATGCCTATGGCACCACCTACCCCGGTCCTATCGGCGCCATTATTTCGCCGCACATGCTGGGTCTTGAGTCCACCTACCCGCTGGCGTTTGCCTCGACGCTGTGCGGCGCTTGTGTTGAAGTTTGTCCGGTGAAGATACCGATCACCGACATTCTGGTGCGTTTGCGCAACGAGGCGCAAGCCCGCCCCGGCAGCGCTGACGCCACCTTGCGCGGCAGCGGTGCCGGGCGTACCGCGCTGGTCAGTGCCATCTGGAGTGGCTGGTCGCTGGTCTACAGCCGCCTGAGACTTTATCGCCTGGCCTCCTGGTTCATGAGCCGGGGCCGTGCTTTGTCGCCCACCGAGCAAGGTGCCTGGACTCGCAGCCGCATGCCGCTTATTCCCGCTCCCAAGCGCCTGCGCGACTTGTTAAAGAACAGAAAATAATGAGCCAAATCATCGAGGCGCTGTCCCGCAGCCTGCCCGAGCGTCAGGTCATCACCGACCCGTTGCGCCGTCTGGCCTACGGCACCGATGCCAGCTTTTACCGGATGACGCCCGAGGTGGTTGCTGTGGTGGAGTCGGAGGAGAATGTGCAGGCGGTGCTGCAGGTCGCGCGCACCCATAACCGCCCGGTGACGTTTCGTGCCGCCGGCACCAGCCTCTCGGGTCAAGCCGTCACCGACAGCGTACTGGCACTGATCGGCGAAGGCTTTGCCACATGCGACATCGGCCCCGATGCCGCCACGGTGCGCGTCGGCCCCGGCATCATTGGTGGCGAGGTCAATGACCGGCTCGCCTCGCACGGACGCAAGATCGGTCCCGATCCAGCCTCCATCAACGCCTGCAAGATGGGCGGCATCGCCGCCAATAACGCCTCCGGCATGTGCTGCGGCACCTCGCAAAACAGCTACCGCACACTGGTCGGACTGCGCGTGGTGCTCGCCGACGGCACGGTGCTGGATACGGAAGATGCGGTCAGCGTGGCCAGCTTTCGCCAGAGCCATGCCGGTCTGGTGGATGCATTGGCGCAGCTTGGTGCCGATACCCGTGCCGACGAGGCATTGGCCGCGCGCATCCGCCACAAGTACAAAATCAAGAACACCACCGGCTACAGCCTCAATGCGCTGGTCGATTTTGAGGAACCGATCGACATCCTGGCGCACCTGATGATCGGCTCGGAAGGCACGCTGGGCTTCATTTCACGCATTACCTTGCGTACCGTGAATGAAGACCCGTTCAAAGCCAGCGCCTTGGTGTTTTTCCCGAGTATCGAAGCGGCTTTGCCAAGCCGTGATTTGCCTCAAGCAGACGCCCGTGTCAGCGGTTGAGCTGCTTGACCGCGCGGCTTTGCGCTCGGTCCAAGACAAGCCGGGCTTACCGCCTGTGATGCAAACGCTCAGCCCTGCGGCAGCAGCATTGTTGATTGAAGTGCGATCTGAGTCAGCTTTTGTGCTTCAACTCCGCATGGATGCTGCGTTGCTAGCTATAAAAGATATAGCGACTGTTGAGCCTGCCTCATTTTCTGTTGACCCTGCGACCTGCGATATGTACTGGAAAGTTCGCAAGGGCACCTTTCCTTCGGTCGGCGCCATGCGCCGCACCGGCACCACCGTCATCATTGAAGACGTGGCTTTTCCGGTTGAGTCACTGGCGGCCGCCACGCTCGACCTGCAAGTGTTGATGCGCCAGCACGGCTACAGTGAGGGCATCATCTTTGGCCATGCGCTGGAGGGTAATCTGCACTTTGTCTTCACCCAGGATTTCTCTGATGCGGCTGAAGTGGCGCGCTATGAACGTTTCATGGACGACATCTGCACGCTCGTGGTGGACAAGTACGATGGCTCGCTTAAGGCCGAGCACGGCACGGGTCGCAACATGGCGCCGTTTGTCGAGAAGGAATGGGGCAAGCAGGCCACCGACCTGATGCGCCGCATCAAGCAGCTGTTTGATCCACACAACTTGCTCAACCCAGGCGTCATTCTGAATGACGACCCCCAGGCGCATCTGAAACACCTCAAGCCAATGCCCGCTGCCGAGGCCATCGTGGACCGTTGCATCGAGTGTGGTTTCTGCGAGCCCCTGTGCCCGTCGCACCAGCTGACGCTGTCGCCGCGCCAACGCATCGTCAGTTGGCGCGAACTGTCGCGCCGCGCTGCGGTGGGTGAGAGTGCGGCCGATGTCGAGGCCGACTTTGCCTACTTCGGCCTGGATACCTGCGCCGGTTGCGGTCTGTGCTCAACCGCCTGTCCGGTGGGCATTGACACCGGTGAGCTGACGCGCTTGCTGCGCGGTCGCAGTTTAGGGTTGACCTCGAAAAAATTCGGGCAATGGACCGCCGACAACTTCGGCAAGGTCGCTGCCGTGTCGCGCGTCGGCATCAGTCTGGGTCACATGGCGACTCGCGTGGTGGGCGAAGGCTTGGTGGCGCACCTGTCTGGCGGCGCTTGGAAACGCGGCATGCCCCAAGCCGGTAAACTGCCCGCGCCCTACCGTGGCGCAGGCGATCCGGTGGTGTATTTCCCCACTTGCGGCAGCCGTATCTTCGGCGCCAACAGATCCGAGGAAGCGACGCTGCCCGAAGTCATCATGGAATTACTGGTGCGTGCCGGTTACGCTCCGCGCCTGCCTGAGGGTTTCGACAAACTCTGTTGCGGTCAGATGCTGGCCAGCAAAGGCATGGCCGAAGAAGCCGATGACATGGCCAATGCAGTGACGCAGGCTTTGCTGAAAGCCGCCGACGACGGCAAGGGCGGCTATTACCCCATCATCATGGACGCCAGCACCTGTTCCGTGCGCATGCATAAAATTGTGGCGGCCCGCCTGCCGCTGTATGACTTTCACGAATTTGCGCATGATGCGCTGCTGCCCCGTTTGCGGGTTATCCGCAAGCCCGGCCCGATTGCGCTCCACATCAATTGCAGCGTGCGCCGAACGGGCTCGGACGCCAAATTGCGTCGCGTATTAGAGGTCTGTGCCGAACAGGTCATCGAACCCGCAGGCGTCACTTGCTGCGGCTTTGGCGGTGACCGTGGCTTCGTGGTGCCAGAGCTAAATGCCCATGCCTTGCGCAAAGTGCATGACGCTCTGCCAACGACCTGCTGCGAGGGCGTTTCTACCAACCGCACTTGCGAAATCGGTTTGACGTCCGAGACCGGGCGCTCCTATCGTTCGATTGCCTACCTGCTCGAAGAATGCACCCGAGAGGAGACGCTCATGAACTGCTGAACAGATGCCCGGTTTTCTGCACGAACCGGCAACGGCCTCGCGCGATGTTTTTGAATTAATTAGAGGAGCTTTATATGGTTTGGCAACAGGTTTACGATCCTTTTGGAAATATGGTCATCTCGACCCTGCTGGCGGCAATACCCGTGGTGGTGATGCTGGTGGCGCTGGGTTTTCTGCACATCAAGGCCCACATTGCAGCGGGCTTGGGTCTGATCGCTGCCGTGTTGGTGGCTGTTTTTGCCTACGGCATGCCGGCCAGCATGGCGGGCACGGCGGCCATGTACGGCGGCTTTACCGGCCTGCTGCCCATCGGCTGGATTGTGCTCAACATCATCTTCTTGCAGCAACTGGCCGAACAAAACGGCAGCTTCAAGGTGTTGCAAGCCTCGCTCTCGGGCATCACCGATGACCGTCGCCTGCAATTGCTGCTGATCGCCTTTTGCTTTGGCGCGTTCTTTGAAGGTGCTGCAGGCTTTGGCACTCCGGTGGCTGTGACTGCCGGCATCTTGATCGGCCTGGGCTTTTCGCCGCTCGCCGCCTCGGGCCTGAGTCTGATTGCCAACACGGCGCCGGTCGCCTTTGGCGCTCTGGGCACGCCTGTCATCACGCTGGCGAAAGTGCATGGTTACGACCTGATGGTTGTCACCTCAATGATCGGGCGGCAACTGCCGCTCTTCTCACTGATGGTGCCGTTCTGGTTGATCTGGGCCTTTGCCGGACGCAAGGCCATGATGGAAATCTGGCCTGCCATTCTGGTCACGGGTTTGTCGTTTGCCATACCGCAGTACCTAGTCTCAAATTTCATCGGCCCAGAACTGGTTGACATCATTGCCGCCCTTGTCTCGATGGTGTCTCTGGTGTTGTTCCTGCGCGTCTGGCAGCCCAAAAAAATCTGGACCTCGCCGAATCTGAAAGGTCACGAAACCGACGGTGGCGAAGCCAAGGCACCCACACCGATTCAAAAATACTCGCGCGCCGAGCTCATTCAAGCCTGGATCCCCTGGTTGATCCTGACGGTGTTTGTGTTCGTCTGGGGCTTGCCTCCCGTGAAGGCTTTCCTCAATAGCATCTACGCGCCATCGTTCCCCATTGCAGGCCTGCACAACCTGGTTGAAAAAATGCCCCCGGTCGTGATGAAGCCAACCAAGGAAGGTGCTGTCTATGTCCTGGGTCTGCTCTCGGCCACCGGCACCGGTATTCTGCTGGCCGCCATCGTCGGGGCACTGGTCATGAAGTACAAACCGGTTGAAATTGTGCGCACCTTTGGTCGTACCTTCTGGTTGGTTCGCTATTCGTTGATGACGATCGTTTTGATGCTGGGGCTGGGCACGCTGACGCGTTTCTCGGGCACCGACACCACCCTCGGTCTGGCCTTCGCCAACAGCGGGGTGTTCTACCCCTTCTTTGGCACCCTGATGGGTTGGCTGGGTGTGGCGATGACGGGTTCGGACACTGCCTCCAACGTGCTCTTTGGTGGCATGCAGCGGGTCGCAGCCGATCAACTAGGTCTCTCGCCTAACTTAATGGGTGCTGCCAATAGCTCGGGCGGCGTGATGGGCAAGATGATTGATGCCCAGTCCATAGTGGTGGCATCTACCGCCACACGCTGGTTCAACCATGAAGGTGACATCCTTCGCTATGTGTTCTTCCACTCGATCGCTTTGGCGTGTCTGGTGGGCATCTTTGTGACGATGCAGGCCTACGTGTTCCCGTTCACATTGATGGTCGTTAAATAATTCAGGAGTCGTTATGTACACACGTATTTTGGTTGCCATTGACAACAGCACGACGGCGCAAAAAGCGCTGGATGAAGCCATCACACTGGCACGATCACTGGGCGCCAACCTGTGCATCGCCAATGCTACAGATGAAGGCCCGCTGACCCAGCACGGCATGGGCCTGGGCACCTATATCGACATCGACAAGATCAAGGAAGAGATGCGCAGCGCTGGCAACGCTTTGCTGGCGCAGGCACTGGCCAAGGCCCAAGCGGCGGGCTGCCAACAGGCCGAAGTCCTGTTGATCGAGTCGGCGCAGCGGCGTCTGGCCGACATGATCATTGCAGCCGCCACCGACTGGCACGCCGACCTGATCGTGATGGGCACGCATGGTCGACGCGGGTTTGAACGCTTTCTGGTCGGCAGCGTCGCCGAGCACATGGTTCGCACTTCCACAACCTCCTTGCTACTCGTTCGCGAGAATTGATCCTATGAAGAAAATCAAAAGCCTGCTGGTGGCCAACCGCAGTGAAATCGCCATTCGCGTGCTGCGCGCGGCATCTGAAATGGGCATCCGCACGGTGGCGATTTTCTCCAACGAGGACCGCTTTGCCCTGCACCGCTTCAAGTCCGACGAGTCTTACCTCGTCGGTGCGGGCAAGAAACCGATCCAGGCCTACCTGGATATCGACGACATCATCCGCATCGCGCTTGAAGCCGAAGTCGATGCGATTCACCCCGGTTACGGCTTCCTGTCGGAGAACCCGGACTTTGCCGATGCCTGCGCCAAAGCGGGCATCGCCTTCATCGGCCCCAACGGCGACGTCATGCGCACGCTGGGCAACAAGGTCGCCGCCCGCGCAGTAGCGATTGCTGCTGGCGTGCCGGTGGTGCCCGCCACCGCCGCCTTGCCGGGCGACATTGAAGGCGCCAAGGCGCTGGCCCTGACCGTGGGCTACCCGCTGATGCTCAAAGCCAGCTGGGGCGGCGGCGGACGTGGCATGCGCGTGATCGAAACCGAAGCCGATCTGGCGCCGATGATGGAACTGGCCAAACGCGAAGCGCTGGCCGCTTTCGGCAACGACGAGGTCTATCTGGAAAAACTGGTGCGCCGCGCCCGCCACGTCGAGGTGCAAATCCTCGGTGACCAGCACGGCAACCTGGTGCACCTGTTTGAGCGCGATTGCTCCGTGCAACGCCGTAACCAAAAAGTAGTCGAGCGCGCCCCTGCCCCCTACATGGATGAGACGACACGCCAGGAACTGTGCGCCTCTGCCCTGCGCCTGGCCAAAGAGGCCCACTACAGCCACGCCGGCACCGTCGAATATTTATTTGACGTGGATACCGGCAAGTACTACTTCATCGAGGTCAACCCGCGCATCCAGGTCGAGCACACTGTGACCGAAGTGGTGACGGGTGTGGACATCGTCAAGGCGCAAATCCGCGTCACCGAAGGCGCCAAGGTCGGCGATGACGATTCCTTCATCCCGCTGCAAAAAGACATCAGCCTGCGCGGCCACGCCCTGCAATGCCGCGTCACCACCGAAGACCCGGAAAACAACTTCACGCCCGATTACGGCAAGATTGCGGTCTACCGCAGCGCCGCCGGTTTCGGCATTCGCCTGGATGCAGGCACCGCCTACGCCGGGGCCGTCATCACCCCGTATTACGACTCCTTGCTGGTCAAGGTCACCGCCTGGGGCCACACCCCCGATGAAGCCGCTGCCCGCATGGACCGGGCTTTGCGCGAGTTCCGGGTGCGCGGCCTCTCGACCAACCTGCAGTTTCTGGAAAACGTCATCGCGCACCCGCTGTTTCGCTCGGGCGAATGCACCACGCGCTTCATCGACACCACGCCGGAACTGTTCAACTTTGTGAAGCGGCGCGACCGCGCCACCCGTTTGCTCAAATTCCTGGGCGAAGTCGCCATCAATGGCAACCCCGAGATGAAAGGCCGCACCCTGCCGACCTTGCCGCTGGCGCAAGCGATCAAACCGGTGTGTGATCTGAATGCGCCCATTCCCAAAGGCACGCGCGACCTGTTGAAAGAACTCGGCCCCAACCAGTTTGCCGACTGGATGAAGGCCCAGCCGCAAGTGCTGCTGACCGATACCACGATGCGCGACGCCCACCAGTCGCTGTTTGCCACCCGCATGCGCTCCTCGGACATGGTCAACATTGCGCCGCACTACGCCCGCATGCTGCCGCAACTGTTCTCTATGGAATGCTGGGGCGGCGCCACCTTTGACGTGGCGCTGCGCTTTCTTAAAGAAGACCCGTGGGAGCGCCTGACACGCCTGCGCGAAGCCACGCCCAACATCCTGTTCCAGATGCTGCTGCGCGCCTCCAACGCGGTCGGCTACACCAACTATGCCGATAACGTGGTGCGCTACTTTGTGCAGCAGGCCGCCAAAAACGGCGTGGATGTGTTCCGCGTCTTTGACTCGCTCAACTGGGTGGACAACATGCGCGTGGCCATGGACGCCGTGATTGAGTCCGGCGCCCTGTGCGAAGGCACGCTGTGCTACACCGGCGACCTGTTCGATGCCAAGCGGTCTAAATATGACCTGAAGTACTACGTCAATCTGGCCAAGCAACTGGAAAAAGCCGGTGCCCACATCCTGGGCATCAAGGACATGGCCGGTGTCTGCAAACCGCGCGCCGCGCATGAACTGGTGCGCGTGCTCAAGCTCGAGGTCGGCTTGCCGATCCACTTCCACACCCACGACACCAGCGGCATCTCCGCCGCCTCGGTGCTGGCCGCGATTGACGCTGGGTGTGATGCGGTCGATGGTGCGCTCGATGCCATGAGCGGCCTGACCTCGCAGCCCAATCTCGGCTCGATTGCGGCGGCACTCAGTGGCTCAGCCCGTGACCCCGGCCTGGATCTGGGCGCCATGCAGGCCTTGTCGCATTACTGGGAAGGCGTGCGCCGCGCCTATGTGCCGTTCGAGGCCGACATGCGCGCCGGTACCTCCGACGTCTACAACCACGAAATGCCCGGCGGCCAATACACCAACCTGCGCGAACAAGGCCGTGCGATGGGTCTGGCGCACCGCTGGCCCGAGGTTTCCAAGGCCTACGCCGACGTCAACGTGCTGTTTGGCGACATCGTCAAGGTCACGCCGACCTCCAAGGTGGTGGGCGACATGGCGCTGTTCATGGTCGCCAACGATCTGAAACCCCAAGACGTGAGCAACCCGGCGCGCGAAGTCGCCTTCCCCGAATCGGTGATTTCTCTCTTCAAGGGCGAACTAGGTTTTCCGCCCGACGGCTTTCCGAAAGAACTGGAAAAGAAGGTGCTGCGCGGCGAAGCGCCGATGCAGGGCCGCGCCGGGGATCACCTACCGCCGGTCGATCTGGAAGCCAAACGACTGGAAGCGGAACAAGCCATTGGCCGCAAAGTCAGCGACACCGATCTGGCGTCCTACCTGATGTACCCCAAGGTGTTCAAGGACTACGCCGAGCACCGCCGCGAGTACAGCGATGTCTCCTTGCTGCCGACCTCGCCGTTCTTCTACGGCCTGCTCGACCGCGAGGAAATTGCGGTGGACATCGACAAGGGCAAGACGCTGGTGGTGCGCCAGACCGGGCGCTCGGACACGGTGGACGAAGAAGGCAAGATCAAGGTGTTCTTTGAACTCAACGGCCAGCCGCGCACGGTGCGCGTGCCCAAAGCGGGGCTCGCCGGCACGGGTCACGCCAAAGCCAAAGCCAAAGCCAAAGCCGAGGAGGGCAACCCCAACCATGTCGGCGCGCCGATGCCGGGCATGGTGGTGACGATTGCGGTCAAGGTTGGTCAGCAGGTAAAAAAAGGTGCCCCGCTCTTGTCGATGGAGGCGATGAAGATGGAGACCATGCTCACCGCTGAGCGCGACGCCACGGTGCACGCTGTTCACGTTCGTTCGGGCGAGACCATCAATGCCAAGGATTTGTTGTTGGAGTTTCGATGAGGCGCTGGCTATTTCCGCAAATACAGTCGGCAACAACTTCTATTTACACGATGCTGATGGTCGGGCAAGGCAGCTGATTCCAACAGCCGCATCAGACCCATACCGGTAGTAGCTGTTTACGATCTGGCTCCTCCAAACCGGGCATTAGCTGAGACAAAGCGACGGTCAGCTTTCAGGTGACCACATCGTGAAACCGGGCACCCGTTTTCGATCAGGAGCAGTTGCTCATGGGTGACAGCTTATGGAAAGCAGAAAAGTTTCGCTGTCGGGGTTCCATAACGTTGTCATTCAATCCGTAGCGTCTATCCTATAGTTTTGGTTTCTGCAGTTGGATGGCTTTGGCGCATTTTTGCAGTTTCAGAAATAAATATCCGCGCCCCAGAGGGGCGCGGTATTCAGAACAGCCCTAGCTGAAAATCTGAATGTAGTTTTTGATATTCGTTTCCCTGATTCTTTACGTACTTGCTCATCGTCGTTTCATCTCCGTGCTTGCCCACAGTGCTCGCAAAATACCATCAGTCCAAAACTCGCCACCCCACAGCTTCTTTTTAACCTGCGGGCAGCGCTTGAAAATTTCTTTTGCCGTTATGCTTTTTAGCAGCGTCACTATCTTTGTCACGCTGTATCTGGGTACTGATTGCACTAGAAAATGCACATGGTCTTTATCCGTGCCAATTTCCAAAAATTTGACCTCGTATCTTTGCTCTATCCCCAAACACACATCCTTGAGGACCTTATCAACGTCTTCGTCAAATACAGCCCTCCTGTACTTCGCAGGAAACACCAGGTGATACAGCAAGGCTGAAACATTGTGATCTTTATGAATGTATGCGCTCATCCACCAAGAATACCGCCCCAAGGGGCGGGAAATTTACCCACTGTGATTGAAAGTGGATAAAACGATCTACTTGTCCTGACCGCCGAGAAACTTACAACTTTCGACAGTTACAACGTGGCATTTTCCACGCTGTGAAGTGGCAAGCGCAGCGTCAGACAAGTGCCAGCCGGGCTTGAATTCCAAAGCAGTTCGGCCCCGATGGATTTGGCCCTGTTTAGCTGATTGGACAAGCCCTTGCCGCCGCCGCGTTTGAGTGCATCTTCAACAACAAAGCCCGATCCGTTGTCTGTAATCGTGATGGCTAGGCGCCAGGCCCTCATCAGGCAAACCACTCGTGGAATACTGCGTTTGCGGCGCATAAGGCAAGTCAACTGTCGCCCAATCCCCCGCAGGCGTGCCAGGCTCCAGGGCATACGGCGCGGGCGTATAACCACGACCGTCGATGCGCAAAACCTGAGCTGCCACAAGATGCAGCGGCCCACCGGCTTGCGCAGCTTGCGCAGCTTGCGGCCACAGCATGACGCACAAGAGCACTCGGAGAATAATGCGCAACACCATAAAATTTTGCGGGTTTGACGCGACCCTTCAGGCCACAGGCTGACGATTGAGTGGCAAGTGCAGTGTCAAGCAAGTGCCAGACGGGCTGGACGTCCAATCCACCCGGGCGCCGATAGACTGGGCACGGTTCTGTTGATTGGTCAAGCCCTTGCCGCGTCCATGGCGCGCTTTATCCAGGTCAAAACCGCAGCCGTTATCAGTCACGGATATCACGATGCATTCGCCTTCGGCACGAGTGCTCAAGCGAATCTCGCTGGCATGCGTGTGCTTGATGATGTTGGTAAACGCCTCTTGCAGAATGCGCAAGATGTGCAGCGCATTTTTGGGGTTAAGCCAGGGTAGCGGGGGCACATTTTTGACCTCCCAGCGCAGCGCAATGCCCGAGCTCTCCAGCCGGGGCCCCAAGCGAAAGCGTAGCGTCGCCAGTAGCAGCAGCACATCGGCCTCGACCGACTCCATGGAATCGATGGCCAGCTTGAGATCGTCAATACACCCTTTGAGCACCTGCGCCACATCCGCCTCGTCCAGGCGCCCGTGCTCCACCACCCGCAGCGCGCTCACCAGCGAGGAGCCCAGCCCGTCGTGCATGTCCTGCATCAGGCGCTGACGCTCTTGCGCCAGTGTTTGGCGATGCTCTATTTCGCGCAGGCGGGCATGGCTGTCCGCCAACTCAAAACGCAGGACAACGGCCACGCGCGCCGCAATGGCGCTGTTTCGCGCCTGCCCAATCAGCGTTACCCCGTACAAAATGCTGGCCAGGCCCAGTGCGTCATAAGACCCGTCACCCATCAGAAAAAGTTTGGAGACGACCACCAGCAACTCGGCGATGATGAACGCCACAAATAGCGGAAGTACCGGTGCCAACAGTGACATGGAGCTGCCGGCAATGCCAGTGAGCACAGCAAACACAAGGCTTCGACCCGTCATGCTCGCTGTGTCCAGCGTGACCCAGCACAGTGCAGACCAGATCCCGGCGTCCAGCGCGTTGAGAAACAACAGTTGACCAACCAGAAGGTGTGCATACCCAAAAGGCATGCCCTTGCGCAGGTGGTAACGCGCATGGAAATAGCAGCCCAATTTGGACAGGATCACCACCGCGCACCATAGGCCCAATCCGACCTCGTTGTCCGCTTTAGACAGCACCCACAACATCAGGATTGCCGCCAAAAAAGCAGGAATCACCGAGCTGCCCACATTGCCCAGCACCAGCCGCAACTGCTCCACCAAAACGCGGTCTTCGGCCAGACGTAGCGGGTTACGTTTCATATCGATTCCATTTTCTGATCCAGTTCGGTGAGACGAACAGCAGCAAGCTACCGCAGCTACTCCAACAGCCCCTGACTTCGGGCCTCATGAATGGCCTCGGCTTTTGAATTGACTTCAAGCTTGGCATAAATACGCCTCACATAGGTCAACACCGTGTGGCGCGAGACCGCCATAAGGTCCGCGATTTCATCGGAGGTAAAACCCTTGGTGATGTATTCCAGCACCTCTTTCTCGCGCAAAGACAATGTGGTTTGCAGCTTCTCGGGCACCGGCTTCGGCGAGCTAGTCGAAATATTGTCATCGCGAAAACGCTTCAGAATCTGTCGCGCAATCATCGGGCTGATCGGGCTGCCCCCGGCGTACAAACTCCTGATTTCAACTACCATTTTTTGAGGTTCACTGTCTTTGAGAAGGTAGCCCGAAGCCCCCGCTTCAAGCGACTCCATGACGTGTGCTTCATCCCCAAAAGTGGTGCTCACCATGATGTTGCAGCCGGGCTGTTTGACATGTGCGGCCCGAATCACATCGATGCCGGAGCCGTCGGGCAGTCCCAGATCGACAAGCAGCACATCGGCCACTATGTCTTCGATCATCTGCAAACCTTGCGCCCGGGTGCCCGCCACACGCAGCAGCGTCATATCCGGCGCCGCCTCAATGGCCTCCATCAGCGCATTCTGAAAATTGACATCGTCTTCTACCAGCACAACGCGAATAGAAGAACCAACGGGACTGGGGGAGGGCTGCTGCATAACTACGACGTTTCTTTTGAATTTATTTTGCTTGCTGCGACACCGCAAAGGCGAGCGCAGACTTGAGCATTGATATTGCCACAGGTCCCCCACCGTGTCTGTCACTAGTTCTAGGGACAGACAAACGACCCCTGAATCCCTAGCATCAGCGCATCCATCAATTTGCCGTCGTTGCGTTCGGCACTCACAGTGCCTCTCGGGAAACTCTCTAAATGAACCACATCTACCGTCTGGTCTGGAACCACATCGCCCATGCCTGGGTCTGCTGCGCTGAAACTGCCAAAGGCCGGGGCAAGACCAGCGGCGGGCGCAAGAGCCGCGTCACCGGGGCGGTAGCGCTGGCGGCTGCGGGGGTGTTGGCCTCCTCTCTGGCCCTGGCTGGCCCAACCGGCGGCCAGGTCAGCGCAGGCAGCGGCAGCATTGCCCAAACCAGCCAGAACTGGATGCGGGTACTGGCCACAGCCACCAACACCATGTCGCTTGCACTATTGATGCTGTCGCACAGCACTTGCTGAAAGTCCATATCGTCTTCCACAAGGGCCACGCAAATGGGAGAGCTGCTAATAGGTGTTTGCATGCAGTGAAATTGGGCATGCATCTCGAATAGAGATGCGAATGTGGACCTTCCTGTCAAGCAAATGCGATGTCTGCGAATTAGGCTCACAGGCGACGTGTCCTGGTTCAGTCTACGGGGTGGTTTCCGTCTGTCGCCATTGAGGCTAAAAAACCTATCGTTGCATCTTTCCACACTTTTACCACAAATAAATTGTCGTCTTGTCACTAGTTCTAGGGACAGACAAATACTCTGTATTCATTTAAGGTCAAGGGAATTCAAGGTCTTATACGCAAATCGCAATGAACTTCCCCGCCCCAAGGGGCGGGGAATATACCCGCCATGATTTAACAGCATCCATAGAACAAAACGCAGCCACGCAAAACTCCATATGTTCCTGACCAAAAAATCAAGCACTCCCTCATTCCCGTTTTGCACAAGCCAGCTGAAGTCGGTTACCCCCCCTCTTTTAAGTGCACTACGACCTACTTCAATTCGTACTGCTTTATGCCTCGCATGGGTATTGCCGTTTTGCTTGGCACCACTCCTGGTATCAGCCCAGCAAGCACCACTCGTCACGCCGCGTGACCTTCGGCCGGAAACACCGGCCAAACCTCCTGCGGCATTGCCACAACCCGCCCCAGCAGAAGTCCCCCCCAATGCGGCAGACCTATTTGTGCAAATCGGCGATGTCACAGTTAAAGACGGCTTTCCTGAGTTCGCGAGCAGCACGGAGGCGCTGTTGTCACAGGTTCGAATGCAACGCATCTCCGTCGCCAGTCTCTACAAGCTGGCGGAATCCATCGAAATGCTTTACCACGAAGCGGGTTATGCGTTGGTACGTGTTCTTGTGCCGCCGCAAAAGCTTAACGATGGCGACACACTGAGCTTGATCGTGCTCGATGGGTTCGTTGAGCGTATCGATGCCAGCGCTGTCGATGAGCACTCACGCAGCCGTGTATTGAAGGTGATTCAGCGTTTAGTCGGTCAGCGCCGTGTGAGTAGTGATGCACTTGAACGAGCGCTGACCATTGCGGGGCGAGCACCTGGTTTGGAATTGCGCAGCACCATGGGGCCAGGCGCAGAGCCCGGCGGCGTCATCTTGACGCTGGACGGCACATTCACACGCGGCAGCGGATCCTTTTCTACAGACGACCGACTCTCCAACGCATTGGGCCCCTGGCAGACCACATTGCAAGTGACCTTGAACGAGCCCATTGGTGTGGGCGTGCAACTCTATGCCAATGTATCTGGCGGTCAGGACATGGTTAGTGCGTACGAGGGTGATGTGCCCAGACGAGTCAGTGGTGGTGGCGCCATCATCCCGATCGGCAACAATGGCTTGTCAATCAACCCAGAATTCACCACGTCGGTCAGTCAGCCGAAGCCACCGCCAGGCGTACCCCGATCGCGGAGCAATTTCGAACGCTACACCCTGCGGCTTGTTTACCCGCTGATCCTCAATCGTCAGGAAGAACTGACGATCACCGGAACGCTGGATGCCACCAATCAAATCGATACATTGCCCGATTTTGAGCTCACGGCTGCAGATGGTTCAAGCCTGGGTGCATTCGTCCTCGATCAAGATCGCCTGCGTGTAGCACGTTTGGGCGCGACTTGGAGCAAAACGCTGGTTTCCTCAGGGCGCCTGAATGCCGGGGCGACGATTTCTGCTGGCACATCGAGTCTGGGCGCCCGCACCAAAGCAGACGTAACAGCCAGTGGTATCGCGATGTCGCGTATAGATGCCAATCCGGAATTTATTAAGGTTGAAAGCAATTTGGTATTCGAACAGCAGCTTCCCATGGGCTTGCAGTCCAAATCATTATTGCGTGCCCAGGCGGCGTTGAACGGCGTGCTGCCAGGCAGTGAGTTGTTCAGCCTGGACGGGGAAGACGCTCTGTCCACGTTCACCTCCGGTTCAATCTCCGACGACGATGGCTGGTTGCTGCGCCAGGAGTTCGCTCGGCCCATGACTTGGCAAGCGGGTTCTACCGACATAAATCTTGTTCCCTATGTCTTTGGTGCGGCCGGCAAAACTTCAAGCCAACTTGCCACAGGCACAGGCCGCGGACTCAGCAAGGCATACGGCTTTGGCCTGCGCATGCAGTGGAAAAAAGTGAACTTTTCGATGGAGTACGGGCGCCACGAGTCCGAGCCTTCCGTTTTGAACGACAACCAATTTTTTGTAAAAGGCCAGGTGCAATTTTGAACCACCATTACCGCATTATCTGGAGCCAGGTCTCCAACACCTGGGTTGCCGTTTCCGAGCTTTCCAAGGGTCACTGCAAATCATCCTCAGCGCGTAAACGCGTGGTGGGTGCACTCGCCTTGCTGGGGCTGTCTGCGCTCTCAATGCCATCCACCGCGCTTGACTTGCCGAGCGGCGCACAGGTCACTGCAGGTGCTGCCTCGGTAACTACACCTGCAAAGGGTGCCATGCTTGTCAACCAAAGCACGCAGCGGGCTGTGATCAAGTGGGGCGACTTCAGCATCGGCCAGGGTAAGCAGGTGACTTTCGCTCAGCCCAATGCAGGTGCCGCAACCCTGAATATCGTGACCGGCAATAGCGCCTCTACGCTCGCTGGCACGCTCACGTCCAATGGCTCGGTCTACCTGATCAACCAGAACGGCATTGCCATCACACCCACCGGCTTGGTCGATACACGCGCTGGCTTCATCGCCTCGACGCTACGCATGGACGAGAACGCATTCATGGGCGGCAAAAACGTCTTCAGCGGCAAAGGGGGTTCTGTCGTCAACCAGGGGCAAATTCTCACCGGCCCCGGCGGCACGGTGGGGCTGCTGGGCAGCACCGTTGCCAACGAAGGCCTCATCAGCGCCCCGCTGGGCAAAGTGGCGCTTGGCTCGGGCGAGGCGGCTACGCTCGATCTCAGTGGGGATGGCTTTTTGCAGGTCATGCTGCCAACCAGCGCGGTAGCAGCCGATGGTCAAGCACTGGTGTCGAACAGCGGCGTGATTCAGGCCGATGGCGGTATGGTCATGCTCAAGGCCGCCACGGTACGGCAAGCCCTGCGTGAGGCTGTGAACATGCCCGGCACCATCAGTGCCCGCAGCGTGTCTGGTCAGAATGGTGCGATCGTGCTCGAAGCGGGCCTTGGTGGCACGGTGCGCGTCGCGGGCTCATTGACCGCCGATGGCGAAAGCCTGGGCGGACGGATTGATGTGACGGGTGCCAACGTCGTCCTGGAAGGCGCTTCACTCAGCGCCACAGGCACCGAGCGTGGTGGCCTGGTACGCGTGGGCGGCGCCTTTCAAGGCGGTCGAGAGCAGCCAGCCGACTCCACCAACGCAGCACTTTTTGCCGGACGCTTTGGCAGTACCCCCGCCCTTGCTACCGCTACAACGACCCGTGTTGATGCTGCCAGCAACATCAATGTGTCTGCCACCGGCGCTGCGGGAACGGGTGGCACCGCCATTGTCTGGAGCGACAGCACCACCGTGATGCAAGGTGCCATCTCGGCGCGTGGCGCGTTAGCAGGCGGCGCTGTGGAGGTGTCCGCCAAGTCCACCGTGCAATCGGTTGATCTGAAGCGTATGGACCTGGGTAAGGGCGGCACCTTGCTGATTGATCCACAAGACATCGTGATCGACGCATTCGGGACGGATACTGCCGCGAACTATAGCTATGCGCCGTCCGGCTCAATAACCCATCTGTTGGATGCAGATGTCACAGCCTTGCTCAGCACAGGTACCACCGTCACCCTGCAGGCCAGTCAAGACATCAGTTGGCTGGATAACCTCACCTATGTCACACGAACGCCCACAACGCCAGGCGGCAATCTGAATCTGTCCGCAGGGCGCTCTGTGACGCTCAGCGGCATCTTCAACACGGGCGATGGCAACTGGACCATCGTGGCCAACGACACAGCCGCGCATGGCGTGGTGGATGCCGAGCGCGGTGCTGGTGCCGCTGTCATTGACGTAAGCAACGCCAAGTTCATCAACAGCGGCAGCGGCAGCAGCAACGGCAACCTGTCGCTAATCCTGGCCGATGGCGCGGGTAACACCAGCCATGAGGTTGACCGCATCATGCTTGGCAAGTTCAACGGCAACGGCCTGACGGCGGCGATCTCGCCAACGGCAACGCCAGCCTATGGCACTACGCAGATACTGCTGACGGACGACATCAATGTTTACGACACCCTCAGCCTGACCGGCAATCTGCAGGTTTCGTCGATGAATCCCGTGCTGTCGCTGAGTGGGCAACGCGTGACCTGGACCGATGAGAAAACCGGCAGCACCATACGCGGCGAGCAGAATATTAAATTTATTGAAAATGGCATAACCACGCGCTTTGGACAATTGTCTGGTAGCGATGCCGTCCGGGTAGGACTTGGCGACATTGCTTCCAGTGGTCTGACGCGGACATATGGCGACAACGACCTGAGCATTGCCGACATATTGCCCGTGGGGGCGATCTTGAGCGCCAGCTCGCTTGACGTTGCTGGACCTGGTGTGCTTGCAGCCGCTGGCAACAACCACATGACCTTGTCCGCGACCAATACGCTGGCTTTCGCAAATCCGTACGGAAGTAGCTATTTCGTTGACCTAACACCCGCCACCCTGCCACTGACCATCACCCAGCGTACCGTCACGCCCACCGTGTCAGCGGGGGCTTACATCTATGGTTCACCAGCCGCAGTGGCCAGCCTTGTCGGTGCGGTGAACGGCGATGTCCTCAAACCGGTCGCTACGCTGAACAGTACGGTTGGCATCACCATGGCCCAAAACGGTGCGGGTTTTGGTTTTGCTGAAACCGTGGCTGCCGGATCATCCAGCTTCAGCTTGACGGGTCTCTCTGGTGCTCAGGCAAGCAACTACACCCTGGACCTCAGTGGTGTGATTGGCAGCACGCTGGACATCGCCCGAAAACCCCTGACTTATGTCGTGCAAGGTGGCAGCCACATCTACGGATCACCCAATGGTCTGCCCCTCGGGGCGCTGTCGGGCATCGTCGCTCATGACGACGTGACCCCGCAGGTTGGCCTATCGGCGGCGGGCGTTCCAGCGGCCTTGGCAACCAAGTTGGCCGTTGGCACCTACACCGCCAGTGTGGTTGCCATCGCAGGGGCAGAAGCGGGTAACTACACCATTGCAGCCAGTGGCAATATGGATGGTCAATACCAGGTCACGCCCAAGACACTGACCTATGCATTCACCGATGCCAGCAGCACCTACGGCACCCTGGCAAGCTTGGGCGTCAGTAACTTGTTTGGGGTCCTTGCTGGCGATGCCGTAACCGCAATCGCGTCTCTGAAAGATGCCACCGACCATACTGTCACCCAGACACCCACACTGGCGGCAGGCAACTACCGGGAAATCGTCTCTGCCCTCAGCGGTGCCGCGGGCGGCAACTACCAACTGGCCATCAGCGGCAACCAAGACGGGACATTGGCCATCGCCCGCAAGCAAATCACCTATACAGGTAGCGAAAGCACACAAACCTACGGTGCCGCCGCCTTGCCAACGCCCGCGCTCAACGGTATCGTGGGCACAGACCGCGTCATTGCACAGCAGAGCGTGACAATCGTGCAAAGTCAGCAACAGGGCGGAAGCGGTGCCGTTCCTGTCGGCGAATATCAGGTTGGGGTGGCCTCGCTCAGCGGCGCCGAAAGTGCCAACTACACTGTAGTACAGCCTGGCAGCACACCTGGGCATGCGTTCGTTACACCCAAACTGCTCAGCTACGCGCTCCCCGCGTCAAGTCAAGTGGTGTACGGCGACTCAGCGCCTGCTGGCACTCTCAGCGGTGTCGTCAGTGGCGACCTGATTCAAGGGGCGTCATCTGTCAGCAATGCTGCAGGTGCGCAAGCGCTGGTGCCAACCACCGATGTTGGCAGTTATACCCGCAGTATTGTTGGCCTCAGTGGCACGGGTGCCAGCAACTACACCCTGGCCAGCAGCGGTAATACCAACGGCAATTTAGATATCACGCCAAGGCCCCTGACCTGGCAAGTTAATAGTACTAGCGCAGTATATGGCGATAATATAACGAACTATACGAACCTAAACCTTGTGCCAGGTGACGCGGTTGACGTGAGTCTTGCCGTACTCGACGGCAGCGGTGCAGCACAGGTGCGCCCAGGGGTAGGCGTGTATTCCGTCGGCGTTAATGCCATTTCTGGGCCGCGTGCCGCAAACTATGTGCTGGCCAGCAGCGGGAATACGCTAGGGTCTGTGCAGATTACGCCACGGACAGTGAATTATTATTACGACACCAGTTCTTCGGTTTACGGTAGCGACCCAAATGTCAATTGGGCTGTTGGCGTGTATTTAAGTAGCTCTAGTACAGCTGGGGTGTTGGCAAGTGATATAAATCAGGTTCATGCCATCACTACGTCCCCAGGGGTTGTATACGACGCGAATGGTTCGATGGTAACGCTGAATGACCGGACACCAGCAGGTTTATATTCTAGAGTCAATGGCAACTATGTTACTGGGTTGGATAACCCTAACTATATTTTGGGAGTTTCGAAGGGGTCCCTTGATGGGGCTCCGTATGGATCTCATTATATTGGGCAAAAAACAATCAATATTTCCACCACGGCGGCAATGAGTATCACCTACGGTGATATTTACAATCCGATACCTGCTAGTATTAACGGAATTCTTCCTGGTGACGACGCTTACGCAACATTAAGTGGAAACATATCCAGTCAACTATTATCGGTTGGTGATCACGCTATAACTGCAAGTGATTTAAAAGGAGGTTCTGCGAAAAATTATTCTTTGGTTCAGGACGTAGTGCCGCTGATGTTGGCTGTCAAGCCAAAGCCGGTATATCTCACGTCGAATGAGACTTCTGGATCATTGACTTATTTTGGGAGGCCAATTGCCAATGATGTCGAATATGGCACGCTTCTCGATCCTGCAGGGCTTATATACAATCAACCGCCTGTAACGGTTTCTGGCTTAGTTTCTGGCGGAGAAGTCGGAACTCTGATTCAACCAAAGTCACCGGGATTCAGTACTTCTGGTTCTGGCGCAATAAATGCGGGAACCTATATATGGACGCCAGGATCGTTTTATAGCAGTAATTATATTGTCATGAACCCCGGCTGGGGTGGGAAGGTTCTGACCATATCGCCTAAATCTGTCACCGCTGATATCACCTACACACCGGCGGGTACAACAACGCGGACATATGGTGAAACAGCGGGAATTAGGCCCGATGTGAATGTGGCATGGTCTACTTTGCGTGCAGGTGATGATATTGGCGTTGGCACTTATTTTTCTGGGCTAACAGTAGGTCAGGACGCGCTAAGTGCTCGACAGAATGTTGGTTTTTACCAGATCAATATGAGCGGTGCAACGGGTAGAGATGCTGCGAACTACCGAGTTAATTACACGCCGAGCAGTTATGGTTTTGGATTAACCATTGTGCCCAGAAACATTAATGCCACAATAAATTCTACAGAGTTTATCTATGGAAATGCCATCGCGGTTCCTGTGCCAGTTTTGGGTGTCTTACCCGGCGATTCAGTCTCGGCCACAACCGTGGTTACGAATGGTATTAATGTCATTGATAATTTTGGCCAAGGCTATCGCCAGGACGCAGGTACATATTATTTAAAGCTTGGACCTCTAACAGGAGTTTCTGCCAACAACTATAAGTTGGGTGGTCAGCAGGATGCAAATGCCAAGAGCTTCAATCGACCCCTGGATGAATTGGCGCTGTTAAGCATTGTTCCGCGCCAACTTAAGCTGGAGGGGACTTATCAGAATTTCTCAATCACCTACGGTGACAGTATTACCCAATCGCTTTTTTTAACCGGCGTTCTTCCTGGTGATTCTGTCGATACGAGGCCCAAGGCCCAATTGTTGGGCGGCAGTGAACTACTTGATATTAACTCCCGACTAGCGGCAGGGGAATATAGTCTGCAATTCTTCCTGACAGGCCGTGCCAGCAAAAATTATCAATTACCTTTGGATAAAACTGGATTCCAAAATTCGGGTTCAGGGCTAATCAGCGTTGCCAAACGGGCAACAACGTTACAAAATGTGACTCTTGAATATGGCACCCCGTTTAGTGGGGTACCTAGTTTTACCAATGTGTTGTCCGGTGATGACCTGAGTTCAACTGCTTTCGAGTTTTTTAATGCCACATTAAAACGTTATGAGCCAGCTCCTGTTGGTTTGCTTGATGCGGGTCGATACAATCTGTATGCCAAGATGAATAGTGACAATGTCGCTCTTTTGTCAGGGCCAGGCAGCAGCAACTATTATGTGCCCATTGGTGGTGCCAGCTACTATATATCGGTTACACCCAAGATGTTAACTTGGACGCCAAATTCAAACCTGAGCACCACCTATGGCGATGCGGTTAATCTGGGACGATTGAGCGGATTTGTAAACGATGATATTGTGTTCACGAATAGAACAAGTGCAGCTGACAACTACCGATCACTTATACAAGTTAATGCAAAAATTGAAGACGCGCCGGGGACATCGGCCATCTTGAATTCTAAGTTGTCGCCTGGTGTACTTGGTACTCTCGATGTGACTTACTCAGGATACAACAGGTCTATAGGTACTACCTGGACAACAGATCCTGTTACATTTCTTCCAATTCAATTGTCGCCAAATGCGGTTGACCTAAAATTGGATCACCCCCTTGATGCCGGCAACCATAATATCTTCACATCAGGTGCTCAACCAATATTAAGCGGCGAGCGTGTCAGCAATTATCAATTCCCTGCAAACATGCAGGTTAGTGTGGAAGTAAAACCGCGTGTCATTACCTATTCCATTGACAACATCACTCGCCAGTATGGAAACTACGAAGCCTGTAGCGTGTATACATGCCCACTTAATGTGCCAGCGACAACGCTGGGTAAGGTTACCTATAGCAACGTGATTAGCATTGATTATTCCAAGACGTTTCCGGTCACCATCAATGGCATTGTCGAGAGCTACGGATTGATCGCCGCCAACGGTGAAAAGGGAACTGCAGCCGATATTATTACTTCCAGCACACCTGTTGGCGCGACTTTTTTCGAGGTACTCGACAGCATCAACTCTAAAAACTATGTGCTGGCCAACAGTGGTAATAAAGCCGGTGTATTGCAGATTGTTCCAAAATTTCTGACTTATACAACCTCCAGCGCCTTCTACATGCCCGGCATCGGGCTGGTTGGAACACCGGGGGTACCGACATTGAATGGCATCAACAACGGTGAACAAGTTACCGCCGTTGTCACCGCTAAAGACCCGAATCATGGCGTCATTACTGATTTCACCACACTGATCCAAGGTCGTTACACATTCCCTGTGACTGCTCTCGCTGGTAAGGACGCAGGCAATTACCTCGTCATGACAGAGCAAAGGGGTGAGCATCAAAACGATATCGGGACACTCGACGTTTTTGCGGACACCAGACTGGGCATGGGATATGTGCCCGTCCTACCGTACCCGGAGCCAGCACTGGTGCCACTTCCCCGTGCGAACATCAAGGATGTGATTACATCCTCCGGTACGTCGGGCGTCACCTCTACCCTTTCGGCAGGCGATAAGCTCAATTCGGGTTTGAGTATGGGGGGGGAGGTTTCAGCCAAACCCGTTGCGCAACTGGCAGTCGAAGTCGCTGGCTCCATCGCCACAGCGGTGGCTGGTGCCAGCGTCAAAGTGGGGACTGGTACCAGTACCGGTACTGAAACCGATGCTGGTGGCGTAACCATCGGTGCAGAGGCAAACACCGGCGCTGTTGCGGGGTGCAACGTGCTTGGTTGCAAAGCCAGCGCTGATGCACATGCTGAAGCGTCCGTCGAGCTTTCGGCAGATGACAAACTCAAACTTGAAGCGGATGCTTATGCGAAGGTCAAGGCGGGTTTGAGTCTGAGTGGGGTGGAGCTTTCAGCCAAAACCGTGGCGCAACTGGCAGTCGAAGTTGCTGGCTCGCACGGTGCTGGCGGCGCTGGTGATGTCAATTACAGCGTTATCGCGGCAGCCGTTGCCGGAGCCCAGGCCAAAGGCGTGGCCAGTTGGGATGATGGCCTGAAGCTTGTGACCGGTATCCAGACGGGTGTAGGTGTCACGGTTGGTGCCAGCGGAGGACTTTCCGGCGATGTTGGCAGTATTTCGGCCACCCCATCCATCACTTCGCCGGGTTCGTTTGGCGGGCAGTTTGAATTTTCGCCGGGTTACTCAGATGGCGTTTTGTCCGTGTCCATGAATTTGGGCGCGCAGATTGGCCTGGGTGGCTTGAATCTGAATATAGATGTTTCGATTAATCTCGGCGCGGTGAGTGACTTTTTTAAAAACGCTTTAGATGATCGCACTGTGTACGAAAAGTCCCTCGACTATGCCAATACATTAGATGATGACCCGCTTCAGCAAATTGCTTATCTGGAGTCAACCTCGGCTTGGAACATGCCCTGGCTGGATAATTCAAAACTTAAAAACACTTTAACTGAGTACCATTGGGTGATGGCCGAAATGAAAGATGCTAAGCAAAACGAAATGGATAAGCAAAATTATGTGTTGGCGTTGATGGCAAGTGATCCTGCTGCTGCGCTGGCTTATATACATAAAGAAGACTTCTTTAATTCATATGCTATTCAAGAAAGGGAGGCCAATATAGCGCGAGGGTTATATGGACTTAATCTTCATCTTGGCGTTAATAATGGGGAAATGATTCTTGCCAACGGTAAGTAATAACCAGATATGGAAGCATTTAAGTGATGAACAATACCAAGAAATATTCTATGAATATCTGTAAGCTGGCGATTTTTCTGGCGAGCCTGTTGACCGCCGCGTCAACCGTCATGGCTGCGCCAGCACCGTACGTCGATATCTCGCTGACCGCACAACCCACGCAATGGGTGATTAAAGGCAAGCCCTCTGCGGTGACCGGGTATGGCAACGCCCGTTTTGACATGGACGAAGAGCAAGTGCGGGCCATCATTGCCAATGACTACCCGCTTGCCATGTCCAGTTTAAAAGCAGAGCTGCACGCTATCAACCACACACCGGTGATGTCGATGGTTGTCAATGAGCTGGCACCTGGGCCGGGGCCTGCAACGATCACCTATGTGTTCGGCGCAAGCAGTCACAAGCTCATTGCCGTCAATGTGTACTGGCTGGTGACAGGCGTGGCGAGCCTGGCACAGCAACAGCAATTGACAGAGGCCGCCAGCACGGTGGCCGCCGGTTTGCTAGCGTACCGATGGCCGTTGTTACAGGTGTCGCGTGGCATCGTGCCAGCGCCTGGTGTGTTGTTGGTTTTTTCCGGTAAAGATTTTGCTGGCGGGGGGGTAGAAGTGCGTCTGAACGGTGTCGGTGTCGATATCGAAAAACCAAACACCGTAGCGCAATCACCGGCTGCCCGGGAGCATCGTCCGGCCCCGCCTGGGCCAGCACAATTGCACCTCTCATTCGTCGCCAATATTGAGCACCCCGACGTCTACTGATGTGTCTATGTCAACGGCAAGGCTTCCCCGGTTTTGTCGAATACTTGACCACTGTGATGGTTATACGAGTCCCATTACACACATAGTTGAAGAGTCCGTGGCTAGCCGTACAGTGCAATCTTACCTTCTGCGTCGGCATGAATCGGGTGCTTGGCAAAACGAGTGGAAACATCGACACCAAGCGGATCCCCACTGAGTCAACGACTCCCATGGTCAGCAATCTTGATGAGTCGCTGCCTCCTGAGCGGCAGCTTTATGGAACCCCGGCTTTAAACAGGTGAGCATCACTTGGTGATTTCAATGACCGGTATCAGGCTGAAATTCTCGCAAAATGAAATTCAGCTTAGGGCATGTTGTCGCAAACGGAAAATGTCGGTATTCCTGCCTCAGAAAACTTGGGCTTGCGCTTTCCTGCCGTTGGCTCAAAGTTCGATTCCCTCAATCGAACAGGAGTCCATTATGGAAAACGCCACTGAGCATTTAGAGCACGCACCTTGGAACAAAGGTGTAATCGTTGGGCAAAAATCGCCGTTCAAATTGAAGGAAATTTGGGCCATCCGGGTTCGCCTTCAACTTCAACGCCGGGTTCGTGAACTTGCCATGTTCGACCTGGGACTTGACAGCAAACTGCGGGCTTGTGACTTGGTCAAGATGCGCGTTCGCGACATCTGCCATGGCGAACACGTATCGCCCCGCGCTACCGTGATGCAGCAGAAAACATCGCGACCTGTTCAGTTCGAGATTACCCAACCGACCCGCGATGCAGTCGGTGAGTGGATCAAGGAGGCCAAACTTGGGCAGGACGACTACTTGTTCCCCAGTCGCATCCATGAATCACCTCACATCGGAACCCGCCAATACGCTCGCATTGTGGATTCCTGGGTCACTGAGATTGGGCTAAATCCGTCGGAATATGGAACCCATTCCATGCGACGAACCAAGGCATCCTTGATTTACCGGCGCACAAAAAACTTGCGTGCAGTGCAATTGCTCCTTGGTCACACAAAACTCGAGAGTACCGTGCGCTACCTCGGCATCGAAGTGGATGATGCGCTGGAGATGGCCGAGCAAACGGAAATTTGATCGGATCCTGGTGCCCAGTAGCCAAATGTCGTTGAGTTGAGTGCTGGACTTCCCGGAACCGGGCATTGGTGACCGGCAGGTAACGCTGCCTACCGGGTCTTGGTTTTTCTCCATACCCGACTTTCAATTTTGAATGCCTGCTTCGGACGAAAGTGGCTGACTCTTGAAGACCCAAACTTGCCGTTGGCGAACGCCTGCTTAGTGGCAACCTACCTCAACCTACTTGTCCATATGTTCCGATGCTTCACCTTAGCCCGGAAGTGCACACCACGCAGCATCGGGCTGCCAAGTCGTGACCCATATCGGCAATTGCTCTGCAGGCATGGGTCGGGCAATGCCGTAACCCTGTGCCAGTTCGCAGCCCAGAGCCAGCAGTGCGGTGCCATGCGCTACGGTTTCCACACCTTCTGCGATGACCTCGCGTTTGAACGCGGCTGCCAGTCCTATAACACCTTCCAAAATGGCAAGGTCGTCGGGGTCATCGAGCATGTCACGCACAAAACTCTGGTCGATCTTGAGCTGCGCCACGCTTAGTCGTTTGAGGTAGGTGAGTGAAGAATAGCCCGTACCAAAATCATCTAACGCGAACTTTATTTCGATCTGTGCGCAGTCTTCGATCACTTGCGACACTTGTGCTATATCCGCCATCGCACTGGTTTCAAGCACCTCAAGTTCTAGGTAGGCAGGACTTACCAAGGTGTGCTTAGCCAGAATAAGTTGTAAGCGATTAAAGAAATTGCTTTGCTGCAATTGCCGTGCGCCGACGTTCACGCTTACTGGGAGGTCCAACCCTGCAGCGTGCCACACCTGTATTTGTGCCAAGGCCGTGTCAATTACCCATTCCCCAACATCCACAGCCAGAGGATGGTCCTCGATCACCGGCAGGAATGCAGCTGGTGCCAACAGTCCCTTTTCGGGATGTTGCCAGCGGATAAGTGCCTCAGCACCAATGACCTTGCCGGTTAGCATGTTGACCTTGGGCTGGTAGTGCAGCACGAACTCGCGCTGTGCAAGCGCTAGGCGAATGCGCTCCAAGCTTTCGTGATGACCGCGGATGCTTGTGTCCAGCACAGCGTCGAACACATGATAGCGATTCTTTCCCGCCAACTTTGCCTGGTACATGGCCTGATCGGCCTGCCTGAATAGTTGATCGGCATCAATATCTTGAGTCTGAGGGTAAAGGGTCACCCCAATGCTGGCTGATCCTCGAAGCGTAAGCCCATCCACTTGCACAGGTGCGGAAGCCGCCTCAAGAAGACGGTTCAGTAGGGGCACGCAACTCTCGATGCTATCTAGATCAATTAGTACAGCCACAAACTCGTCTCCACCAATACGAGCCAGCGTGTCACCTTCGCGCAACGCGCCTTTCATGGCGCTGGCCAGTGCAATAAGTAACTTATCACCCACGTCGTGCCCATGACGATCATTGACGTGCTTAAAACCATCAAGGTCCAGGTAAGCCACGGTTAATTTTTGGCCACGCCTTTGCGCCTGCGCCATTGCCTGTTGCAGCCGATCTGACAGCAATACGCGATTCGGAAGATGGGTAAGCACATCAAAATGAGCGATATGTTCAAGCTGGTTTTGATGCTCTTTGATGGCTGTGATGTCTGAGAATAATGCGACGTACCGCTGAGGCTTACCGTTTGCATCGCGCACCGCACTGGTAGTCAGCATTTCGGCATATATCTCGCCGTTCTTGCGTCTGTTCCAGATTTCGCCGTTCCAATGGCCTTGCTCAATGAGTGCCCTCCACATCGAGACATAAAAAGACTTGTCTTGCCTACCGGAGCTAAGGATGCGCGGATTTTGACCGATGACTTCATCACGGCTGTAGCCCGTGATGTGCGTGAACGTGTCATTGACTTCAATAACCGCTCCATAAGGGTCCGTAATCATGATGCCCTCGCGAGCATGGGTAAATACGCTCGCGGCAAGTTGAAGTTTTTCCTCGTCCTGCTTGCGCTGCGTAACATCACGCGCAGAGTTGAACAGAACTACCGATCCATCGAGCTGGATGGGACATCCACTGATCTCCACGTCGAAAATGCGTCCATCCTTGCGGCGGTGTCTGGTCTGAAAAAGAGATCGTGTTGGGTGCTCAAACTGCTGCCGGAAGGCCGTCATCAGTTCCGAATTGTTGATAAACCCACAATCCCAATTGGCAACATTCATGCCGATCATCTCTTCGCGGGAATAGCCCAACATGACGCAGAATGATTCGCTGACTTCGATGACATTCGCGTTGCCGTCCATGATAGTGATACCGTCGCTGGCGTTCAACAGTAGCGCTAGATTCTTCTCGCTTTGGCGAATCAGGCTTTGCTCGGTCCGTTTTCGGTCCGTTATGTCAAGGCAAGAGCCGATATAACCTGAGAACCGTCCATATTGATCAAATCGCGGCACACCAGTAACGGCCAACCAACGATATTCACCGTCGAATCGCAGTAATCGGTATTCCAGTTCGAACCTTTGCCTAGTGTCAAAGGCTGATATGTAGATTGCCTGACAGCGATCAAAATCTTCTGGATGCAGCCTTGTTGTCCATCCGTTGCCAATTTCTTGCTCCATCGTGCATCCGGTGAAGTCAAGCCAAACCTTGTTAAACCAGAAACCGAGTTTGTCGAGTCCAGTAATCCAGATCAATACGGGTGCACTGTCAGCCATAGTCCGAAAACGACTTTCGCTTTCTGACAGCATGTTGGTTCTCTCGATAACACGAGACTCGAGCTCAGCCTCCTTTTGGCTCAACTCGCGAAATAACAGACTTAAGGGGTCACGCAGTGCAGTCGCAACCACCGCCTTGTAGATCAGATAGAAGGTTCCGATCTTGAGCAGATGTCCCGCTTGATTGACAGCATCGCTCATCGTGTCCGAAACGTACAAGGTGAAACAAAGTTCCATAGCGATCATCAGGACCACCGACCAACTGATTAGCCTGTAAATCCTGGGATCGAAATAATTCCTTCGCCAGTACAGCAACCCAAGATTTGCCAGCATCAGGGCGCAAATGATGTATTCGCTGACCACCTTGAAGTGTGTTAGTCCCTGTCCGGCAACGAAGCAGACCGGGAAGTTCTTGAAATAGAGAATGGAACTTACCAACCACGCAGTGACAATTGAGAATCCTGCGACAACCAAGGTGCCGTTTACCTGTCTTTTCGTTCCCAGGAAAACAAAACCCAAAAGCATGCTGATGGCTTCGAGATACCGCGCAGCTATCCAGAACTGTGGGGCGTAGTAATCGTAATCCTTGAAGATCGGCATCCCCTTGTAGGTCAAGGTGTGGAGAACATCCAGAAAGCCTACGAAGAAATAGCCTAAACCAATGAACAGCACGTACTGGTTTTTGATCGATCGCCAGCAGTTGGCGACGATGATGCCTATGATTACGGCAATGAAGATGCTGAACAGTTCCGAAGCACTGTGAAACAGCAAGTAGTTGTAATTACTCATGAGGTGAACACTCATGAGTAGAAAAAGCAGACCGAATACTTCCGCCAGGGAAATACCCAGAAATGGAACTCCGAAGCCAGAATATTGGCTTTGCTCAGATTGCATAACTACTTTTGTGGTCGTCATCTATCGGGCAGCAAGAGTTTTGGACCTTTTAATTGAGTATAGATTGGATGCCTGATTGAGAATGTGAATTTGGAATGCAATCATCCAACAGATGATTCCTGATCGATGTCCGGTGTCCCATTGGTAAAAAGCTGGGCTATGCAATCGGCAGTTGGACTACTTGCTCTAATGTCCGGTATCCGGCGGGTAATTTGAATTTCTGTAGACCCGCTTCCGCTGCACTGCTGCCTGTCGTAGCACCGATTTGCACGTTTACCTGCGCTTTCAAGCCGCGTTCAGCATGCCTTTTTTCTCAATAAAAGCAATCACCTCAGCCAGCCCGGTCAAAGTTTTCAAGTTGGTCATGACGAACGGCTTGAGGCCTTTGGCTGTGGTTCGCATGCGGATCGTGTCAGCCTCCATCACGGCCAGGTCGGCGCCAACGTAGGGGGCGAGATCGGTTTTGTTGATGACGAAGAGGTCGCTCTTGGTGATGCCGGGGCCACCTTTGCGGGGGATTTTTTCACCGGCGGCGACGTCGATCACGTAGATCGTCAGGTCGCTCAGCTCGGGGCTGAAGGTGGCGGCCAGGTTGTCGCCGCCGCTCTCGATGAACACGATGTCGGCATTGGGGTGTTCCACCAGCATGCGGTCAATCGCTTCCAGGTTGATGGAGCAGTCTTCGCGGATGGCGGTGTGCGGGCAGCCGCCGGTTTCCACGCCCATGATGCGCTCGGCGGGCAGTGCGCCGCTGACGGTCAGCAGGCGCTGGTCTTCCTTGGTGTAGATGTCGTTGGTGATGGCGACCAGGTCATATTTGTCGCGCATGCTTTTGCACAGCATCTCCAGCAAGGTGGTTTTGCCGGAGCCGACCGGACCGCCGATGCCCACGCGCAAAGGGGGCAGGTTTTTGGTGCGGTTGGCGATGTGGTGCAGTGTGGACATGGTAATTTGCTATTAATAAATGAGCTGCTCACGCAGTTTGGACGGGCGCTAGGAGCGAAAAAGCCTTGAATATTGAACCTCATGCTGGCTGCTCAGGATGGCCAGCATGGGCGAAAAGGCTTGGCGCTCGCTGTCGGCCAGCGACAAGGCGTGGTCCACAGCGGCGGGAATCTCGGCGATGAGTGCCGACAAAATGCGCTGTCCGGCGCTTTGGCCCAACGGCACGGATTTGATGGCGGCTTGCACCATGTTCTCGGCCCAGCCGAAGGCGTAGCTCAGCAGGCAGTCGCGCACGTTCGCTTGGGTGCTGGACGCGGCCAGCGCAAAAGCCACGGGGTAGGTCGGTTGCAGCGCGGCCAGGGTGTCGATTTGCGCAGGCGCTGCGGTGGTGTGGTTGCGCAGCCATTCCAGCAGGGAACGGCCCATTTGCTCGGCCTGGGCGCGTAGCTCACTGCTCTCTCGGGTGTGCAACACCCAGGCGTTGAGTTGGGCGATGTGGGGGGTGTCATCGCGCTGCCAGGCCGTCACGGCTTGGGCCATTACGGCCAGGTCGCCGCGTGCCAGACTCAGGTGCAGCTGGTCCACCAGCCAGGTACTCGCTCCTGATTCTGTAGCTACTCGCGCACTGTCCACGGCGCTTTCAAGGCATTCTGAGTAAGAGAAGCCGCCAATGGGCAAGGCCGGGGAGGCCAGCCACATCAGCTGCATCAGACTGCTGTCGGCGCGCTGCATCAGTGCTTGTGGCCGTGCCCGTGATTGCAAGCCGGACCATGGACGTGAGGCACGGCAGCGGCGGTAATCGGGATGGCAATGGGCTTGGGTTTGGCCGCGACTTGGGGTGGCGTGTGCGCATGGCCGTGCTCGCCAGCGCCATGGCTGTGGCCGGTGCTGGCGTAGGCGCCGCCTTCGGGCTCAAACGCTTGGGTGGCCTCAACCACCGTCAGGTGCATGGCGCGCAGCATGTCGGCCAGCACATGGTCGGGTTCGATTTTGAGGTGGTCGGGTTTGAGTTCGATCGGTACATGGCGGTTGCCCAGGTGGTAGGCGGCGCGTGTCAGGTCGAAGGCGCTTCCATGCTCGCTGCAAGCGGTAATCACCAGCACGGCTTGCGGGGCAGCCAGCACCTGAATCAGCGAACCGTCCTCGGCCACCAGCACGTCGCCACCACGCACCAGGGTGCCGCGCGGCAGAAAGACTCCGAGTTGGCGGTCCGTGGAGTCGGTGGCATCAAAGCGGCTTTTCTGGCGCACGTCCCAGTCGAGTTCGACGGTGGCAGCACGTTTGAGCAGCACCGGGGCCAGGCCAGCGCCTTGCGGCATGAGTTTGGAGATTTGGAGCATGGCTTGTAATCGGATGAAGATCGGCTTAATATAACAACTGTTATAACTCGGACGGAGAAAACGATGAGTGCATTGAAACTATCTCAAATCGGGAATTCGGTGGGGGTCATTTTGCCCAAAGAAGTGCTGGCCCGCTTGAAACTGGTCAAGGGCGACACTGTCTTTTTGACCGAAGCGGCCAATGGCATCACCTTGACGCCCTATGACCCGGCGTTGGAAGAGCAGCTCAAGCTGGGCCGTGAATTCATGCATGACTACCGCGACACCTTTCATCAGCTTGCTAAATGAGCGGCTGGAAGTGGGTCAACCGGCAGGTGCTGTTGTTGCTGCATGACGAAAGTCTGGCCGAGCATGGCGGTGCACCGGGGCTGCGCGATGAAGGCTTGCTTGATTCTGCACTGGCACGCCCGTTGAATCTGTCGCTTTATGCCGAGCCCGATGTGGCCGGTCTGGCGGCCGCCTATGGCGTTGGGGTGGCCAAAAATCATCCGTTCGTTGACGGAAATAAACGTGCGGCCTTTTTGGCTGTAGGTATGTTTTTGGCGGTGAATGGTTACCGACTCCACGCGACTCAAGCGGATGCCACACTGACCGTGCTTGCGGTGGCGGCCGGTGATATCGATGAAGCCACTTTTGCGCAGTGGATCTGTGACCACATCAAACCACGCTAAAAGCCACTGACGTTCATTCACCGCATTAGGCTCAAAACAAAAAATACCGCTGCGACAGTGGCAAGCTTACCGCTGCTTCACAGGTCAGCAATTGACCATCGGCGCGCACGGTGTAGGTTTGGGCGTCAATCTCCATCTTGGGCAGGTAGTTGTTGTGAATCATGTGCTGCTTGCGGATGTTGCGGATGCCTCGGACGGCACTCACATTCTTAGTCAGTCCAAAGCGCTCCTTGATGCCCGCGTTCTGCCCCGCTTGCGACACGAAGGTGATGGAACCCCTGGCCAGCGCCCCGCCATAGGCGCCAAACATGGGCCGGTAATGCACCGGCTGTGGTGTCGGGATGCTGGCGTTGGGGTCGCCCATGGCGGCCATGGCGATGAAGCCGCCTTTCAAAATCAGGGCGGGCTTGACGCCAAAGAAGGCCGGTTTCCAGACCACCAGATCAGCCCATTTTCCGACCTCGATGCTGCCAACCTCGTGGCTGATGCCGTGGGCGATGGCCGGGTTGATGGTGTACTTGGCCACGTAACGTTTGGCGCGGAAGTTGTCGTTGCGGCTGCTGTCTTCTGGAAGGCTACCGCGCTGTCCCTTCATCTTGTGCGCTGTCTGCCAGGTGCGGATGATGACTTCGCCCACGCGCCCCATGGCCTGGCTGTCGCTGCTCATCATGCTGATCGCGCCCAGGTCGTGCAGCACGTCTTCGGCGGCGATGGTTTCCTTGCGGATGCGGCTCTCGGCAAAGGCCAGGTCTTCGGCAATGCTGGCGTCCAGGTGGTGACAGACCATCAGCATGTCCACATGCTCGTCCAGCGTGTTCTGGGTGTAGGGCATGGTGGGGTTGGTGGAGCTGGGTAAAAAGTTGGCTTCACCTACCACGCGCAGGATGTCGGGCGCATGGCCGCCGCCCGCGCCTTCGGTGTGAAACGCACACAGCGTGCGCCCCTTGGTGGCGGCGATGGTATTTTCGACAAAACCGCTTTCGTTGAGCGTGTCGGAGTGAATCGCGACTTGCACATCCAGTTCTTCCGCCACATCCAGGCAGTTGCTGATGGCCGCCGGTGTCGTGCCCCAGTCTTCGTGCAATTTCAGGCCAATGACGCCTGCGTTGACTTGCTCGTTCAAGGCAGCGGGCAGGCTGGCGTTGCCTTTGCCCAAAAAACCAAAATTCATCGGAAAGGCGTCCGCCGCCTGCAACATGCGCTCGATGTTCCACGGCCCCGGGGTGCAGGTGGTAGCAAAGGTACCGGTGGCCGGTCCCGTGCCGCCGCCCATCATGGTGGTGACGCCGCTGGCCAGCGCTTCTTCAATCTGCTGCGGGCAGATAAAGTGGATGTGTGAGTCGATGCCGCCGGCGGTGACGATATTGCCTTCGCAGCTGATGACTTCGGTGCCGGGGCCGATGATGATGTCCACGCCCGGCTGCACATCCGGGTTGCCCGCCTTGCCGATGGCGACAATGCGCCCGTCTTTCAGGCCAATGTCGGCCTTGACAATGCCCCAGTGGTCCAGGATCAGCGCGTTGGTCATGACGCAATCGACGGCGCCTTGGGCATTGGTGCGTTGTGATTGCGCCATGCCGTCGCGGATTGTTTTGCCGCCGCCGAACTTGACCTCTTCGCCGTAGCCACCGGCGCCCAGCGTGAAGTCCTGCTCGACTTCAATCAGCAAGTCGGTGTCGGCCAGGCGCACCCGGTCGCCCACGGTGGGGCCAAAAATTTCAGCGTAAGCGCGTCGTCCAATCGTGGCCATTACAAAGCTCCCTTGATGCTGGCGTCAATTGCACCGTTCGTTAAACCGCGAAACCCAAACACCACCCGGTCACCGGCGTAATCCACCAGTTCCACCGTGCGCTGCTGCCCCGGCTCGAAGCGCACCGCTGCACCGGACGCAATGTTCAGCCGCATGCCTTGGGCGGCAACGCGGTCAAAACCGAGCGCGCCATTGGTCTCGGCAAAGTGGTAGTGCGAGCCGACCTGAATCGGCCGGTCCGAGGTGTTCTGCACCACCAGCGTGAGGCTGCGCCGCCCCGGGTTCAGGATGTGGTCAGGGCCGTCGGTGATGATTTCGCCAGGTGTCATGTTGGCTTTCTTATAAGGTAAATAGGGCGTTAGCCCTCGTATGTATTGCGTGAGCAGCTATTAATTAAATAGCGACTTCCGTCTCTTCAAACAATCGGCTGGTGTACCGTCACCAGCTTGGTGCCATCGGGGAAGGTGGCTTCGACCTGAATGTCGGGAATCATCTCGGCAATGCCGTCCATGACGTCGTCGCGCGTCAGGATGGTGCGGCCCAGGCTCATCAGTTGCGCCACGGTTTTGCCGTCGCGGGCACCTTCCATCACAGCGGCGCTGATCAGCGCCAGCGCCTCCGGGTAGTTCAGCTTGAGGCCACGCGCCTTGCGACGCTCGGCCAGCAAACCGGCGGTAAATATAAGCAGCTTGTCTTTTTCACGAGGAGTAAGTTCCATTTCGTTTCACTCTATGCTGGGGTCATTAGCTCGTGCGGCTGCAAATGCAGACCGAACACGAGGTGTAAGTTCCATACCCGCCAGTATGCAATACCCGTGCCCCTAAAAATTGCCATGTGCGTCCGCAGTGGAACTGGGGTGAGCGCCGCCGTTCGTGTCCCCCGGCCGCAAGCGGCCTCCTCCTTTACCTCACTATGGCGCTCACCCCAGCTCCGCTGCTCAACTTGCATTTGCCGTGGCATGAAAACTGCACCACAACGGTGTGACTCCAGAACTTGATCTAGAACCCCAGCCGACTTCTGCTCCCGAGGCGTGGCAGCGCATCACCTTGGTGCGGCGCGATTACAACGGCTGGGTCGCCAGCGAGACCATGGAAGACTACGCGCTGCGCTTCACGCCGCAGCGCTTTCGCAAATGGTCGGAGTGGCGCGTCGCCAACACCGCTTTTGGCGCCGCCTCGTTCCTGATTCTGGAGGCGGTGGGCGCCACGCTGCTGGTGCAATACGGCTTCACCAATGCCTTTTGGGCCATTCTGGCGACCGGGCTCATCATCTTTTTGGCTGGTCTGCCGATCAGCATCTACGCTGCCCGCTACGGGGTGGATATGGATTTGCTGACGCGCGGCGCCGGCTTTGGCTACATCGGCTCCACACTTACCTCGCTCATCTACGCCTCGTTCACCTTCATCTTTTTTGCGCTGGAGGCCGCCGTCATGGCCTATGCGCTGGAGCTGGCGCTCAATATTCCACCCAGTTGGGGTTACCTGATTTGCGCGCTGGTGGTGATTCCGCTGGTCACGCACGGCGTATCGACCATCAGCCGTCTGCAGGTCTGGACCCAGCCGCTGTGGCTGGTGATGCTGGTGGTGCCGTTTGCCTTTGTGCTGATGAAGGATCCCGGCGCTTTTGCCGGTGTGTTGCACTACATCGGGGAAAAAGGCACGAGCGACAGTTTTAGTCTGCCCCTGTTTGGTGCAGCCCTCACCGTGGGCGTGGCCCTGATGACGCAAATGGGTGAGCAGGCCGACTACCTGCGCTTCATGCCCGCCAAGACGAGCGCCAACCGGCGCCGCTGGTGGTGGAGCGTGCTGGTGGGCGGGCCGGGCTGGGTGATTCTGGGCGTCATCAAAATGCTGGGCGGCGCGCTGCTGGCGTACCTGGCCATCAGCCACGCCGTACCCACGGACCGGGCGGTGGACCCGAACCAGATGTACCTGGCGGCGTATGAATATGTGTTTCCGCGCTATGGCTGGGCGGTGGCGGCCACGGCCTTGTTTGTGGTCATTTCCCAGCTCAAGATCAATGTCACCAACGCCTACGCCGGGTCCCTGGCCTGGTCCAATTTTTTCTCGCGCCTCACGCACAGCCACCCGGGCCGCGTGGTGTGGGTGGTGTTTAACACGCTGATCGCCTTCATGCTGATGGAGATGAATGTGTTTCAGGCGCTGGGCGAGGTGCTGGGCCTGTACTCCAACATCGCCATCGCCTGGATGATGGCGGTGGTGGCTGATCTGGTCATCAACAAGCCGCTGGGCCTGAGCCCGCCGGGCATCGAGTTCAAGCGCGCGCATTTGTACGACATCAACCCGGTGGGCGTGGGGGCCATGGCCTTGGCGTCCGTGTTGTCGGTGGCGGCGCATCTGGGCGTGTTCGGCCCCATGGCGCAGGCCTTCTCGGCACTGATTGCGCTGGGCACGGCTTTTGTCACCTCGCCATTGATTGCCTGGTTCACCCAAGGTAAGTACTACATCGCCCGACAAAGTGAAGAGCCGGTGGGCGAGGGCGTTTACCAACGCTACCAACTTCAACGCTGTGTCATTTGCGAGCGTGAGTACGAGGGGCCGGACATGGCGCATTGCCCGGCCTATCAAGGCCCGATCTGCTCGCTGTGCTGCACGCTCGATGCGCGTTGCGGCGACCTGTGCAAACCGCACGCTTCGCTGTCGGCGCAGTGGTCGGCCACCTTGCACCGGTTGCTGCCGCAGCGCAGTTGGCCGTATCTGGACACGGGGCTGGGCAACTTTCTGTTGCTGATGAGTGTGATCGTGCCGCTGCTGGCCAGCATGTTTGGGTTGCTGTACCACCAGGAACTCAATGCGCTGGCGCTGGCCGTGACGGATATCGAGGTGTTGAAGTCGCCTCAAGCTGCGCTGCGGTCCGGTTTTCTCAAGGCGTACATGGCGCTGCTTGTGTTAGCGGGGCTGGTGGTCTGGTGGGTGGTGCTGGCGCACAAGAGCCGCCAGGTAGCACAAGAAGAATCAAACCGCCAGACCCATCTGCTGATGCGCGAGATCGAGTCGCACCGGCAAACCGACGAAGCGCTGCAAAAAGCGAAACTCGTGGCCGAGCAGGCGCGCCAGGCCGCAGACCACGCCAATCAGGCCAAGAGCCGCTACATCAGCGCCATCAGCCACGAACTGCGCACGCCGCTCAACAGCATCCTGGGCTACGCGCAGCTGATGGGCGAAGACGCGTCCATCCCGGCGCACCGCCAGCAGGCGGTCAGCGTCATCAAGCGCGGCGGCGAGCATCTGCTCTCGCTGATCGAAGGCACGCTCGACATTGCGCACATCGAGAGCGGCAAGCTCACGCTCAACCCCCGGCCCATGCACTTTGCCTCCCTGATGCAAGACATTGCCAGCCTGTTTGAGTTGGAGGCGCAGGCCAAAGGGCTGGCTTTTCGGTATGAAGAGGAGGGTGTGTTGCCCGCCGTGGTGCGTGCCGATGAAAAGCGCGTGCGCCAGATATTGATCAACCTGCTGGGCAACGCCATCAAATTCACCACCGCCGGGCAGGTCATGTTTCGCATCCGCTATGCGCGCGAAATGGCGATGTTGGACATTCAGGACACCGGGCCGGGCCTCTCGGCCCAAGAGCATGAGCGTATTTTTGAACCCTTTACCCGCGCCAACACGCCCGGTGTCACTGCCCCTGGGGCTGGTCTGGGTCTGACCATCGCCAAGATGCTGACCGATTTGATGGGCGGCGAGCTCACGGTCACGGGCAAACTGGGTGTCGGGTCGCTGTTCAAAGTCAAACTGTTTTTGCCCGAAGTGCGCATGACGGTGGGCGCCGTGGGTGCCCTGTCTTTGTCCGGCTCGTCGGCCGACATGCCACGGTCCATGACCACCCCAGTCCGTTATGGCTACGGAGGGCCGCGCCGACGTGTGCTGGTGGTGGATAACGAAGAGGCCGACCGTGAATTGCTCGTCAACTTGTTGCAGCCCCTGGGTTTTGAGCTGCGCACCGCCGCCAGCGGCCACGACTGTCTGGACCTGCTGGCCACCGGCTACCAGCCCGAGGTGATTTTTATGGACCTGGCCATGCCTGGCATTGATGGCTGGGAGACCATCCGCCGCCTGCGCGCACTGGGCAACCAGGCGCAGATTGCCATCGTGTCGGCCAATGCCTTTGACAAAGGGCTGGACAACGATGTCGGCATTACCGGGGACGATTTTTTTGTGAAACCGGTACGCCACTCCGAGCTGCTGGACTGGCTGACGCTACACCTGAACCTGAGCTGGCTGGACGCTCCGGCCAAGGCGAGCGCAGCCCCCGCTTTGGTGATTCTGCCGCCAGCCATGGTGCTCCCAGAGCGCGCCCAGTTGGACGCCTTGCGCGAGGTGGTCAGCTTGGGGTTTTACCGCGGCATCATGAACCAGCTTGACGAAATTGAATTTAACCAAGCATCCTGCAGCCCGTTTGTGGCCGAGATGCGCCGCCTGGCCCGGCAGTTTCAGTTTGAGACCATGAGCCAGCAATTGAACCGTGAAGACCATGAAAAATAACGCTCCCCCCAGTGCGCTGGACCAGACGCTGGACCGCGCCAACAGCGACGTCGTGCTGATCGTGGACGACGTGCCCGACAACCTCTCGGTGCTGCACGACGCGCTGGACGAATCGGGCTACACCGTGCTGGTCGCCACCCACGGCGAGGCCGCGCTGGCGCGCGCCGTGCAAGCCCTGCCCGACATCATCTTGCTCGACGCCATGATGCCCGGCATGGACGGTTTCGAGGTTGCCCGGCGCCTGAAAACATCGCCGCAAACGGCCCACATCCCGATCATTTTCATGACCGGTCTGACTGAGACCGAGTACCTGGTGGCGGCACTGGAGGCCGGTGGCGTGGACTACGTCACCAAACCGATCAAACCCAAAGAAGTGCTGGCCCGCATGCAGGTGCACCTACAGGGCGCACGCGAAAAGCGCCAGGCTAGATCCGCGCTGGACGCTTTTGGCTACGCCAGCATCACCGTGCGCGTGAGCGACGGCAAACTGATGTGGCAAACCCCGCTGGCGCGGGAACTTTTGCTGACCTACTACGGCACCGAGGCCCCGCAAACCCCCGCCCCAGTATGGAACTGGCTGCGTCGCCATGTGGCGCAAGCCGCCGCCCAGATCGAGCCGCCACGTCTGAGCCTGGAACTCGGCCCCAAACGCCTGACCTTTCGCCTGCACCAGCAAACCGGCGATTCGGAGGGCGGTGGTGACTGGCTCATCATCATGCAAGAGGTGTCCGACGAGAGCGTCATCGAGGCCATCGCCCTGAGCTTCAAGCTCACCCGCAAAGAGGCCGAGGTGCTGTACTGGGTGGTCAAAGGCAAGATCAACCGCGACATTGGCGACATCCTCGGATCAAGCCCGATGACGGTGAAGAAACACCTGGAACACGTCTTCGCCAAACTTGGGGTCGAAACCCGCACCGCCGCCGCCGGCATGGCCATGAGCCGCATCCGCCAGTTGCACCCGCAGTTTGAGGGCTAGGGTGGCTATAAGGCTTTTAGGCCTCTAGCGCCCGTGCAGCGTGCGTAAGCAGCTATTTAATTAGTAGCGAGTTGGCCGAAGTAGTCTTGCCAGACAAATGACCCATGGCTTGTTCATTGCATCCGGTTTGTCCGTCAAGAAGCTTATTCCAACGCAAGGTACGCGAACGCCAGTGGTCACCGATACTTTGCACAAAATCAGGGTGAACCAACTTGGCTCGGGCCATTAACCAGTCGTCATTTTCCTGTCGAAGATAGAGGCCTTCGCAGCTTCCAGCACGGTAGGTACTGGGCGTTTTGAGTAGCATTTGCTTGAGTGCTTCAAGTCGGAAATGCCCTGTGCCGTTTTGATGAATGTGACGCAGGCCTAACCGTGACACCAGCGCATTGCGCCGAGTAGTACTCCAGAAGCGCTGCACCTGTTTGTCATACACGTCAAACACTAAAAAATAGTCGGGAAGGTTGGGGTATTCCAGACTATGAACGGCTGCTACCCACTCGCCGAACAGCATCAGGTGCTCTCCCAGTGCATCAAACAAGGTCTCTTCGTGGATTGCGAGCCACTCATTCAGTCGGGCAAACTGGCCGGTGAACGGTCGCGCAAGAAATTGCCCCCGGTTTTGTGCTCTGACTTCGCCATCACTACCGACAGAAAACCCCAAATTCGCCCCGTCCACTTTTTCTTCGAGCACCACGGCTTGGGCCAAGAATTCTTCTGCTTCCGTTGCCGACAGCACCTTGTCGTCGCGCGGTGCGTCTTGTCCGAGCCAGGCCAAATGCGGGGTGTGGGGGAAGCGGAAGAAAGTGGTCATACGCCAAATTTTTTCTTGTGAAACCGTTGAATATCAGTTGGGCACAGAAAATCCACCGTGATTCCATGTCGTTGAAGTGCAGGTGACCAATTCAGCCATTTGGAATCTGCCGCTTGTGAAATGGGCGGCTTCTTCGGATGCGCGGCAGAGACGGCCACAAATTTTCTGTCTGGGGCGTCAAAGTTTGCCAACTCCGGGTCGTCAGGAAAGGACACGAAGCCGCGCTCGTCGTGTTCCACCAAAGTCACCTGCGCAACGTGTTTTTTATTGCGTTGGTTGTTTAACGCCCATTTGACGAAGGCATCGCCGGGACGATTGCCTTTTTTGGGCTGGGTCTTGTTCTGGTATTCAAGAAGAATTTGAAAACCATCATCAAGAGCCAGCTTTCCTGATTTCATAACGTGTTGCAAGGCGAGAGCACAACTTGTGACGCACGAGGGAGAAACATCTGGATGTTGGCCATTGGCAACGAGGATGACATTGGTGTCGATCACCTTCATACTCACTGGGCTTTCTCCTGTTGCTGGCGTTTCATGGCTGCAACAGTTCGAGCGGTCAGATCGGCCATTTCATCGCCAAAGAAGTTCTCTGGCCAGTTTTCAATATCGCCAAACATATTCAGTTCAAGGGGCTCTAGCTCTGTGGCGCTCCCCGTCTTTTTGCAGAAATAAATGGCAATGTCGTCAGGGGTGATTTCGCCTTCAGCAATGCGTCGTTGCAGGCGATTTAGAAAATGCTCAGAGTGGCTCTCGATAATCAGTTGCACATTACGCGGACCACTTTTTTCGCGGGCGCGAGTTGCAGAAATGAATACGTCGGCCAGCTCCGCCTGAACCTGCGGATGTAAATGAATTTCCGGTTGTTCCATCCAGACGGTGGAGTTGGGCGGGCAGTAAAACGCTTGAACAAGAACTGGCAGGACTTGCGAAACACCAAAACCCACGTCCGTAATCTTCACTTCTGGAGCTATTTCGTGGGTTTTCACCAGGACTTCATATTCCTTGCGCCCTTCAGCGACGGGCTTCACGATAAAACTGTGGATGACACCTAAATCTTTGAGCCAGCTGGCAATAAATTCGGTAAAAGGTTGTCGAGGGAGTTTAGGTCCTCGGTTGAGCATCCGGCCTTCATTCTGAGCAGCAAGGATGGCTGCAATCGTGTTTTCGCCTAATTGACCGACACCTTCAGGTGTATCGCCAGACCATTGGTACGTTCGCTTAGGTGGATTGCGCAAAGGGCCGAGATAACTCAGGCTGCCCAGCATGGTTTCCGTCGCCAATGCAAAGTCTGTCAGGAAACTCGCATTCTTGAAGCGCGCCATGCTGATTTCTGAAACCCTATAAAACTTTTCGGGCTCTTCAAGCGGCCATTTACGCCCGTCCGCCATCTTGAATTCGTAGTGATTTGATTCGAGAGAAAATTTGCGGTTCTCGCCACGGGCCAGATTCACATCCAGCACTTCCCCACTGGCATTGGCAAGGCCGTAGTGCAGCGATTGCACCTCCGGTTGCCCGGACTTACCTGCTAAGAGAGAGACCTCTAGTCCCAAACGGTCGCCCAAGTAACGCAAACTGGGTTGCAATGGGTCACGAACCTCCAGCGGTTTTGGTAAATCCCAACCTAATTCGAAATCAAGAGAGTTGGTGAGATCGTGGCCGTGCATGCAGTCTGCGAAAGTACCCAGATCAATTTGGGTGGTAGCGTCGCCCAAATGCAGGGCGCGTTTCCGGTCAGAGGATTGAGCTGTTTGTTTGAGTGCCAGCAGCAGGTGGCCGAGACTGCTCTTGCCAGCACTATTCGCACCAAATATAACGGTGAGCGGGGCAAGACGGATTGGACCCGTATCTTTCCATGCCTTGAAGTTCTTCAGGTGTAATTTGGTCAGCATGAGGTCTCCTTACTTGTCTTTATTTGCTTGCAATAGCAATTCTGAATAGGGTTTAAATGCCTGCTCACTTCGCTGCACGCGGATGTGTACTAGCAGGACGTTACCCTCTACGCCAGTCTAGCTGACCTTTTGTTGAGTACTCTCTGTCTTGAGCTTCAAGCTCACCCGCAAAGAGGCCGAGGTGCTGTACTGGGTGGTCAAGGGCAAGATCCACCGCGACATTGGCGACATCCTTGGTTCCAGCCCGATGAACACCTGGCACGTCTTTACCAAACTCGGGGTCGAAACCCGAACGGCGGCGGTTGGCATGGCCATGAGCCGCATCCGCCAGCTGCACCCACAGTTTGAGGGATGGTTGTAAGGATTTTAGGCCTCTAGCCCCCGTGCAACATGCGTGAGTAGCTATTTAATTGATAGCGAGTAGCCATTCTTGCGCTTCTGTGACGGGGCAAAGCATTTTTCCGGCGAGCGGATTTTCAAACCGGTTTTTGGAGGAAGCCATGCCAGGGTGATGACGGCGTTTCCTGCTGGGTTCAAGGGGGCTGCGTGCTAGACTTTCCAGCCTACTCTTTCCTGTTCTAGGATAAAAAATGCTCAAAAAATTGTCGTTGGCCCTTCTTGCCGCTTTCTCTGCCGCCGCATTCGCCGACATCAATGTCGGCGTTTCTGTTTCAGCCACCGGTCCCGCGGCATCGCTGGGCATCCCGGAAAAGAACACGATTGCCCTGCTGCCCACCAGCATCGGCGGCCAGAAGGTGAACTACATCGTGCTGGACGATGCCACCGACCCGACTGCCGCCACCAAGAACATCAAGAAGCTGATCAGCGAAAACAAGGTCGATGTCGTCATCGGTTCGAGCACGACGCCGAATTCGTTGGCCATGATGGATGTCGCGGCGGACAACGAAACACCGATGATTTCCATGGCCGGCTCGGCCATCGTCGTCGAGCCGATGGACGCCAAGCGGCACTGGGTCTTCAAGTCGGCCCAGAACGATGCCCACATGGCGACCGCCATCGTTCAGCACATGACCGACAAAAACCTGAAAACGGTCGCCTTCATCGGTTTCGCCGATGCCTATGGCGAAGGCTGGTTCAAAGAATTTGCCAAGATCGCCGAAGCCCGCAAGCTCACGATCGTCGCCAGCGAACGCTTTCAGCGCAACGACACCTCGGTGACGGGCCAGATTCTCAAGATCATGGCCACCAAGCCTGATGCCGTCCTGGTCGCAGGTGCTGGCACGCCGGCGGCGCTGCCGCAAAAGGCGCTCCGGGAAAAGGGCTTCAAGGGCTTGATTTATCAAACGCACGGCGTTGCCAACAATGACTTCCTGCGCGTCGGTGGCAAGGATGTCGAGGGCGCCTTCCTGCCGCTCGGCCCCATGGTCATCGCCAGCCAGCTGCCCAATGACAACCCGGTCAAGAAATCGGCGTTGGAGTACGTGACCAAATACGAAGCTGCTTATGGCAAGGGCAGCATCAGCTCCTTCGGCGGTCATGCCTGGGATGCCGGGGTGCTCCTAGGCAACGCCCTTCCGCAGGCCTTGAAAAAAGCCAAACCGGGCACGGTTGAATTTCGCCGCGCTTTGCGTGACGCGTTGGAAAGCACCAAGAACCTGCCAGGCGCCCACGGCATCTTCAATATGACGCCCAACGACCACCAGGGTTTCGACCAACGCGCCCGCGTCATGGCCACCATCGAGAAAAATACCTGGAAACTGGTCAAGTAATCTAGCCGCCCCCTGTCCCGCGGCCACATGGACCTTCAAATCCTTCTTCTGCTCGGCCAGGACGGCATCACCAACGGGGCGATCTACGCCTTGCTGGCGCTTGCCCTGGTGCTGGTTTTTGCGGTCACCCGCGTCATCTTCATCCCGCAGGGCGAGTTTGTTGCCTACGGCGCGTTGACGTTGGCCAGCCTGCAGGCGGGCAAAGTGCCGGGCACGATCTGGCTGCTGGTCGGCCTGGGCACGACCATCGCCTTGCTTGACGGCTTCAAACTGCTGCGCGAAAAGCGATTCGCCAAACTGCCACCGCTGCTCATCTTCAATATTTGCCTGCCGCTGCTCGCTGCCGCCGGGCTGTTCGCCATTCCCCCGGCCGATTTGCCGCTCTGGCTGCAGGTGGTGATCTCCATGCTGCTCGTCGTGCCGCTCGGGCCGATGATCTATCGCGTCGCATTCCAGCCGCTGGCCAGTGCGCCGGTGCTGGTCCTGCTGATCGTGGCGGTCGCCGTGCATCTGGCGCTGATCGGCCTGGGCTTGCTCTTTTTTGGCGCCGAAGGCTGGCGCACGCCGACCTTTACCGACCTCAGCTTTGAACTGGCTGGGGCGCCACTGCAAGGTCAGACCATCCTGGTCGTCGTGGCCTCGGCACTGCTCATCATTGGCCTGTATTTCTTCTTCGAGCGTACCCTCTACGGCAAGGCACTGCGCGCCACCGCGATGAACCGCACCGGCGCCCGGCTGATGGGCATTCCGCCGGTGCTGGCCGGCAAGCTGTGCTTCACGCTGGCCGCCGCCATTGGTGCGTTCTCCGGCATCCTGATCGCGCCAATCACCACCATTTACTACGACTCCGGCTTCTTGATCGGCCTGAAAGGCTTCGTCGGCGCCATCATCGGCGGCCTGGTTTCTTACCCGCTCGCTGCGCTGGGCGCCATTCTGGTCGGCCTGCTCGAATCCTATTCGTCCTTCTACGCCAGCGCCTTCAAGGAAGTGATCGTTTTCTCGCTGATCATCCCGGTGCTGCTCTGGCGATCTCTCACCACCCGCCATGTCGAGGACGATGGCGAGCACACTGACGAGGTCAACCCCGACACCGTGTCCGTGCAGGCCAACCGGCGCTGGCTGCGCCACCTGCCCTTCGTTGTCTTCATCGCCGTGCTGCTGGTTGCGCCGCAACTGCTGCCCGAGTTTTCGATCACGCTGCTCAATTACATTGGGCTCTACGCTATCGTCGCCATCGGGCTCGTGCTGCTGACTGGTGTGGCTGGCCTGACCTCGTTCGGGCAGGCCGCCTTCGTTGGTCTGGGCGCCTACACGACCGCTTTCCTGACGACCACTTACGGCCTGTCGCCCTGGCTGACGCTGTTGATCGGCCTAGTCATTACCGCTGCGGTCGCCCTTTTTCTAGGCTTCATCACGCTGCGCATGGGCGGGCACTACCTGCCGCTGGGCACCATTGCCTGGGGCATCAGCCTGTACTTTCTGTTCGGCAACGTCGAGTTTCTGGGCGGTCACACCGGCATCACCAGCATTCCGGCGGTGTCGCTCTTAGGCTGGGAGCTTAAGACCGGCGATCAGTTTTATTACCTGATCTGGCTCGTCGTGCTGCTCGCCATCGTTGCCGTTCGCAACCTGCTCGATTCGCGCCAGGGCCGGGCGATTCGAGCGCTGCGCGGCGGCGTCGTGATGGCCGAGGCGATGGGCGTCAACACCCAGCGCACCAAGATCGTCATCTTCCTGATTGCCGCGTTGCTGGCCAGCGCCTCGGGCTGGCTGTATGCCCATCTGCAACGCTTCGTTAATCCGACCCCGTTTGCGCTGACGCAGGGCATCGAATATCTGTTCATGGTGGTGGTGGGCGGCATGGGCCATGTCTGGGGCGCCGTGCTGGGCGCCGGGCTGATCACCGTCCTCAAGCAGTGGCTGCAGGACTGGCTGCCGCAGATTCTTGGCCAGAGCGGCAATTTCGAGATCATCGTCTTTGGCATTGCCATGGTGATCGTGCTGCAAAAAGCCCGTGCCGGGCTGTGGCCGGTCATCGTCAAACTGCTGCCCGGTCGCGCCCGGCAACGCACCGTCCCCAAGGCGGAAATGCTGCCCAAACGCCCGTCGGCCCCAGCAGGCCAGGTGTTGCTGGAAGCCAGCGAGGTCACCAAGCGTTTCGGCGGACTGATCGCCAATAACCACATGGACCTGAGCGTGCGCGCGGGTGAAGTGATGGCGCTGATCGGCCCAAACGGCGCCGGCAAGAGCACGATGTTCAATTGCATTTCTGCGGTTGACCCGGCCAGCGAAGGGAAAATCGCCTTCCTGGGTGAATCGACGGTGGCAATGGGTTCACGCGATATCGCGCGGCGCGGCATGAGCCGCACCTTCCAGCATGTGCGCCTGCTTGGCCAGATGTCGGTGCTCGAAAACGTGGCCATCGGTGCCCATCTGCGTGGTAGCAAAGGCGTGATCGCCGCCGCGCTGCGCCTGGACCGTGCCGAGGACCATCGCCTGCTCGCCGAAGCGGCCCGCCAGATTGAGCGGGTTGGCCTAGCCGTGCACATGTTCGATCCGGCGGGTAGCCTGGCGCTGGGCCAGCAGCGCATTGTCGAAATCGCCCGGGCCCTGGCTTCCGACCCCTGCCTGTTGCTGCTCGACGAACCGGCCGCTGGTCTGCGCTACCAGGAAAAACAGGCACTCGCCGAGCTGCTGAAGAAGCTGCGCGCCGAGGGCATGGGCATTCTGCTGGTCGAGCACGACATGGATTTCGTCATGGGCCTGGCCGACCGTGTGGTGGTCATGGAATTTGGCGAGAAGATCGCACAGGGCAAGCCGGAGGAAGTCCAGCGCGACCCGAAGGTGCTCGAAGCCTATCTCGGAGGCGTTGAATGAGCATGAACAAGCATCCGCACCTGCACGACCACGAGGTCATCCTTGACGTCAAGAACCTGCGCGTCGCCTACGGCAAGGTCGAAGCGCTGCACGACGTGAGCTTGACCATCCGGCGCGGCGAGATTGTCACCGTGATCGGCCCCAACGGCGCTGGCAAGACAACACTGCTGGCCTCGCTGATGGGTCTGTTACCCGCCCGCGGTGAGATCGTTTACATGGGTCACGTCCAAGGCCGTGAACGCGAGGTCGAGACCCTGGTGCGCCAGGGCATGACGCTGGTGCCGGAAAAGCGCGAGTTGTTCGCCGAGATGAGCGTCGAAGACAACCTGCTGCTTGGCGCCTTCGACCGCTACCGCAGCGGCCACCGCGACCAGATGGAAACGATGGACGAGGTGTTTGAGCTGTTCCCGCGCCTGGAAGAGCGCCGCATCCAGCTGGCTGGCACCTTATCGGGCGGCGAGCGCCAGATGCTGGCGATGGGGCGCGCGTTGATGGCCAAGCCGAAGCTGCTGATGCTTGACGAGCCCAGTCTGGGCCTAGCGCCACTGATTATCAAAGAAATTTTTCGCATCATCGCCGAACTAAAACAGACCGGCGTCGCCATCCTGCTCGTTGAGCAGAACGCCCGCGCCGCATTGCAAATTGCCGATTACGGCTACGTGCTGGAAACCGGCGAGGTGTCGCTGGCTGGCCCGAGTGCCGAGCTGGCCGCTGACCCGCGTGTCATCGAGGCCTATCTCGGTCTGGGACACAAGCAGCCCTAGATTGGACTGCAGTGGGCAAACTCTGGGGCTGACGATGTTTTGCTTATCGGTTGTGGTTCATTGGCGGCACACCACGTCGCCAGACCAGCACCATCACCACCAATGCCATCAAAAGTAGTAATCCCAGGATCAAGGCATATATTTGCCAGCGGTCGTTGCGCTCGGCTTGTGCTGTTTCCAATCGCTGGACCAGTTTGGTCAGTTTGCTCTGGTTTTGGGTATTGAGGGTCTGGATCGAGTTGACATCGTTTTGCATGCTCTGCAATTTGGCATCAGCTCGCAAGGTCTCTTGTGGCGATGCATTCAGGCTGCGCCAAAGTTCTACCGCTTCGGCGCGGCGCTTCGGATCTTCATCGGGAAAGATCGTGAGTTCAGATGTTGAGCGCAGCGCCAGATCCCCGTCTTCTGTCAGCTCAAGCAGGTCAAGTTTCAAGCGTGGCTTCCCTTTTGACTTTTCCACCGGGGTGGACTTCACAGGGGCGGGCTTGGCAATGGTTGTTGTTTCGCGGCGGGGTTTTGGCGGCGTGGGCTCCCGTGGCGCAGCAGGTATGTGGTTTGTGTGTTCTCGGGGCTGCGGTGCAATGGTTGGCGTTGTGGCTGGTGGTACGGGCACTGAAGGCGTCGCGGCGGGCGCCTGGAGCGGCGGGTCCGCCAACAGGACGTAACGACGGGCATTCTTGTGCTGGCATCCGGCGCGCAGATACACGGTGACAACGGGTTCGTCTACTGGCGCCGAGGACTCAATCCGCACCACCCGGTCCAAAGGCGACTGGGAGCCGGGTTCGACGGCAAGCCGCAGTGCACGCGTGTCTTGCCGCGTATCGGCATGAAACACGTCGGCCTCAAGGCAGTCCGGCGTGAGTTCTTCACCCTCTGCCAGTTGCACCTGCACTGTGATGTTCAGTGGGTTACCGATCCATACCGCGCCCTGTGCGCGCCCCAATGTGGCAGCGGTGCAGCCCAGTGAGAGACACAGTAGTCCCAGTCCTGCGATAAATTTTTTGTGGTTCAGCACGTTTATTTCTTGGTTTGAATGATTTTCGCACGGCTTCATTGATCTGGACGGCATATAACAGCTTTTGAATACCCCTGTGGCATGGCAACTTTGATGAATAATAGGCACATCAAGGACGCAGGTCCGCAACACCGTGCCAGGAGCGAGGTGGTGTGCACTGGTTCTTGTTCTTCGGTTTGCCAAATGGAAATATCTTGCTTGCTTCGACGTCACTTTCCGAACAGTCAGCGCCAGTCGCAACCACCCAAACGCTCAATACGGATGGGGCTACACAGTCTCTGGATCAACTACAGACGCAGCTCCACGCCTTGCACCAGCGGAACATCAGTACGCAAAAAGCCATTGAGCAGCTGACGCTGGAGGATGCTGGCAGTGGGTATCATGGTTTTCTGTCAGATGACCCATGGATGATGGGGTCTGAAGTCTTCGTTCTGGGGCTTGGCGCATTGCTGGTCGGGTGGTTGCTGGGCTTGCTCACCAGCCGGCGCAGCGTATTGGTCGCTCCTGCTCCAGCACCAGCATCTGCACCTGCACCAAGCAGGTTTGCAGATCGGCAGATGATTTTCCGCGATACGGAGATTATTGCGACGCCTGCAGTAGTAGACAAACAACGCGAACCTCTTGCCGATCCCGTCGCTGAACAGCCCATAGTGCAGCTGCCTTCCGTGTTCAATCAGATGGATTTTGATCAGTCTGCGCTGATGCTTGATTCTGCGTCGGTATTGGGCCTGTTTGAGGATCTTGCTCCTGTGCCAAGTTCGCAAACGGCTGCCCCGTCCCTGTTGCATGCCGGGGTTGATTCCAGGGCCCCCGCCGCAGCCCATGGCTTTGATTCTGCCGCGGCGGCCAATGAAGTGGAGCGGGTACGCAAGTCACTCGCCCAAAAACGAGACGAAAGGTCACGTCAGCGGGAGTTTGAAGCCAGTGCTCGTTCCGCTTTACAGCCAATGGGGTGGTCTTCTGGCGGGCTACAGGATGTCGTGTGGGATCGCGGTGCCTATCCAGAGATGCAGGGTGAGGCGTTTGACGAGCCATTTGGTGGCGTCGATTTGCTGTTGGACCTGCCTGATGAGTTCGCTGTGAAAACCAATACGACTGCTTCAGATGCCGGTGTTGCGTGCGTGGAGGTGCCTGCAATTGTCGAGTCGCAGGCGTTAACGTTTGAGCTGTCTGATGAGGAGTCAGACAACCCCGTCGCTGAAGATCAATTGGCAGCACCGGATGTGCACTTGCTCCTGACCCCGCTGGATACGCCTGTTGCACCAGAACCAGAGCCAGAGCCAGAGCCAGAACTTGAGGTTCTCAGCGAAGTCATTGCCAAGGAGGCACAGGGGCCTGACGCGCATGCTGACGCAGTCGTACAACTGGAGTTGGCGCTGGAGTTTGAAGCGCTGCGTTTGCTTGATGGCGCACGCGAAATTGCCCAGGAGGTATTGGAATCCAACGATGACGAACTTCGGCTCAAGGCCGAAGCCTTGATGGCGAGGCTTGCTGCGATCGAGACAGTACAGCATGCTGATGCTCTGGTAGATGACGCGCTGTAGCTGATTTTTCCAGGCAGATTGTGTTGCCAGTCTGTCATGTCGTCAATTTTTAGTGGGTGGCGAACTGAGCAGTTTGATGGATTGAGCCTGTAGCAAAGCCGTGCACTCGCGCAAGGCGACAAATTGGACTCTAACCCCCGTTCAACGTGCGTGAGTAGCTATTTATTTGATAGCGATTGGTCGGGCCTTGCCCGCTCCTGATTCTTTCGTCGTAGTTCGTCCCGCACCGCGCCTGGGCGCCCGGCGACCACGGCGGAAAAGGCAATCGGGCAAACGCCAAACGCGAATCAATGCGTTTGGTTAGCCTTCCCCCATAGAATCGTCCTGGCGCCAGCGCGCCAAGTGTCGCAAGATACAGAGTGATACGTTGCTCTGCCTTGCACTGTGGGGTACCCCCATGGTTGTTGTGTGCCGAGCAATCTCGGTGCGTGCGCCGGACGCGCATACTGCGCGGATTGCGCACGCCGGACCTGCTGGTTGGCGCGCTGGTTGCCACCTTTTTCACTTCATTTGCAATGCGCCAATTCTCCTACCGACACTGGATTGCACGCGGTCTGGCGCGGGCCTTGCTGGCTGACTCACAGAAGCCCGGCGGCACCAGCCAGGCCGCCCTGCAAGCGCGCGCAGCCGCAGCCTTGGGAGACAAGCCCGCTTGGCTGGCCGACGTGATTGCGCCCCTGGCAGCCCTGTCCGCCATGACCTGGCAAAAGATGGACATTGACGCGCTGACCCAGCGCATCCTGATCCCCACAGCAACACCGCACACGGATGTCGATCCTGAGGATGAAGACGCGCCAGATGAGCTGGATGAGCCGTTGACGGAACACCCCTTTGACCACGCCTTTGCCGACGGTGCCAAGCCCCACATTCGCCGCCTGATCCTGCGCCCCCCTGCCATGCGGCCCCGCCCGCTGGGTCTGGATGGCTGCAACTTGCCCGATCTGCCTACCGTCTTGGAGCTGACGCAGTGGCTTGATATTTCGCTGGAGCGGTTGATGTTCCTGAGCCCGGAAACACCCTTGGGCGCAGATCACTACCGCTACCAGTTGCAAGCCAAGCGCAGCGGTGGTTTGCGGCTACTGGAGATTCCCAAGGTTGACCTCAAACGCGTGCAGCGCACCATTCACACCGGTTTGTTGCAGCAGGTGCCGGTGCATGAGGCCGCACATGGTTTTGTCCAAAACCGGTCCGTGGCTACCCATGCAGCGGCGCACGCCGGGCGGGCGGTGGTGATTCGCTTTGATGTACAGGATTTCTTTGGCAGTCTGCACGCCGCGCACATCACAGCGCTTTGGCGCACGTTGGGCTACCCGGCAGGCGTGGCGCGCTGCTTGACGGGGCTGTGCACCCATCGCACCGCACCCATGGTGGTCGAGCGGCTGCGCGACGACGGCGGTCTGGACTGGATGGGTGCCAAACGCCTGCGCGCCGCCCACCTGCCCCAAGGTGCCCCTAGTTCCCCGGCCTTGGCCAACCTGTGCGCCTTTGCGCTGGACTTGCGCCTGGACGGTCTGGCGTGGGCGTTTGGTGCCACCTACACACGCTACGCCGACGACCTGGTGTTCTCGGGTGGTGAAGCGCTGCGTGGGCAGTTCCGGGCGTTGCAAGCCTGGGTAGCGGCCATCGCACAAGACGAAGGATTGACCCTGCATCCCGACAAAACCCGCTGCTTGCCACAGCATCGCCAGCAACGCATCACCGGCGTGGTGGTGAACGCCCACCCCAACACCCCTCGGCAAGACTTTGACCGTCTCAAAGCCTGTCTGCACCAGTGCATTCACCACGGCCAAAACTCCCAAAACCCCACCCAATTGGCCGATTTTCGTGGCCATCTGCTGGGCCGCATCGCCTGGGTGAAACAATTCAACCCCACCAGGGCCGCCAAACTGATGGCCTTGTTTGGACAGATTCAGTGGTAGTTAAATTGTGGCTAAATTGACCTCTAGCCACCGTGCAGTATGCGTGAGAAGCTATTACTTTAATAGCGAGTGGTGGCCAGTGTCTGACATCGCCACATCATGCAGGTACGGCTCTTGCGTGGTGTTGGTAACCTCATCCACTTTGTCGCGTCATGAACAAACCTGTCCAACCCATCCCCCCGGTCGCTGCTGGCGCAGCTGCCAATCCATACTATGACCGACTCGGTGGCGTTGACGTCATTACCCGGTTGGTGGACCGCTTTTATTTCCACATGGACACGCTGCCTGTGGCCGCTGGCATCCGTGTGATGCATCCGGCAGATTTGAGTCCGATCAAGCAAGTGCTGGTCAAATACCTGAGCGAGTGGACGGGCGGCCCCAAGCTGTATTCGCCCGAGCGGGGTCACCCCCGCTTGCGTTTTAAACACTCGGCGTTTGCCATTGGCCCGGCTGAACGCGATGCCTGGATGGCTTGCATGCGGCTGGCCCTGAACGAAGCCGTGCCTGATGCGACCTTGAGAGGGCAGCTGGAGCAATCGTTCCTGAAGATTGCTGATTTCATCCGCAATGACGCGGGGCATCTGCATGAGCCGCACTGATTCTCAAGAACTGTCAATCCGTTTATAAGTGAAAACCCTATACTGGTTTAAACCCGTATAGCGCTTTTGTGCGCTGAGAAGGAGTTCAGATGACCGAAAGCTCAGCCAGTTCCATCCACGCAGCCCAAGCGCCCAAGTCTATCGGCGGGTTGTTCAGCCGTCTGCGCAACCCCTCGCCACGGCGCATCAACTTGGCCCTTCAGGGGGGGGGATCGCACGGCGCATTTACCTGGGGCGTACTCGATGCCTTGCTCGATACGCCGAGTCTGACGTTCGAAGGTCTGAGCGGCAGCAGCGCCGGGGCCATGAACGCGGTTGTTTTTGCTGATGGCTGGATGAAAGGCGGGCGGGACGGCGCGCGCCAGGGTCTGTCTGATTTTTGGACCGAGGTTGGCAAGCAGATGCCCTGGAAGACCATGACCCGGGGAGAGGGTGATGAGATCAGCCTGTCGCCCACCAGCAAGTTGCTGGCCAGTTGGGCGGGTCATTTTTCGCCCACACAGCTCAACCCTTTTGATCTGAATCCCTTGCGTGACATGCTCAACCGCCAGGTTGATTTTGAGCGTCTGCGGGTTCAAAGTCCTTTCAAGCTGTTTGTAGGGACCACGCAGGCCAATACCGGCAAGTTGCGCGTATTTCGTGAAAACGAACTGACCGTGGATGTGTTGCTCGCCTCCGCCTGTTTGCCCAAAATTCACCATTCGGTGGAGATTGAGGGCGAGCCGTACTGGGATGGCGGCTATTCTGCCAATCCGGCGGTGTTTCCGCTGTTCTATGACTGCATCTCGAGCGATATCTTGCTGGTGCTGCTCAGTCCTTTGCAACGCGATGGCAAGTTGAACACGGTGCAGGAGATTGATGCTCGCATTGCCGAACTGACGTTCAGCGCCACCTTCATGCGCGAGATGCGGATGTTCGCGCAAGTGACCGAGTTTTCAAGCCCGACCTTCATGACTTGGGGGCGGCTGGAGCGGCGACTGCAGAAATTGCGGTTTCACATGATCGACTCCAACGAAGTCGCCAGCCTGCAACGAACAGACACAAAAATGCTGGCTTATGGTCCTTTTCTCAAGCTGTTACAGGCCCAGGGCTACGAGCGCTCTACCCATTGGCTGGGCGAGCATTTGCCTGAAGTCGGCAGGCGATCAAGCATTGATTTGAAGCAGTTGTTTACCTGACTCGTCAGGCGATCACGGCGCTCGGATGTTTGTATGCGCTGTCGTTGTCACTGGCGCGACGATGTTGGGCGCGTTGTACCAGCAGGGTCATCAGCAAAGCTGCTGCGGCTGATTTTGTCATCACCGGCGAGGAAGCGAGCGTATTGGCCAGCCCGTTGATGGCGTGCAAACTGACCTGTTGCACGTGGTTAACCAGGGTAATGACATCACTGGCCTGCACGTTCTGGGTATCTTCAGGCTGAACGTGAATGTCTGGCCAGCCACTGCGAAACCGGATATTCGCAAAAACGCCATTGGCTATGGCCACGAGCGAAAGCACGCCCAGTGGCTTGAGCAAATACTCAAGCAAACGGCTTCTCTCTGCAGGTGGGGCCGTCTCAAAGACTTGTCCGACCAGTTGCGAAATCATGTCCGCAGACATCTCCCCGGTTAACTCATCGGAAGGATTTGCTTCTGAAATTTCGGTGGAACTCATGCCGATTCACTCCTCTTTGAAGATTTGTATTTTTAATAGGAATATTCCCTGACGCATCGGTAGGTCGAAGGATAAACCGGTGCTGGGCACTTGCAAGTTTCAAGTCATAAGTAAGTGTGAATTTCTGTAAATCACTGGGTCGGGTGATTTGTCCATTGCCTCCCTACCTCATGGAGTGAATAAAAAGTAGGGTGTTCCCTACGACATTTGTAGGGTGGAAAGGTAATGAAAAAAAAAGCGAAAAGCAGATAGTTGCTAAGCATGGAATGCAGCAAATTCAATTCGCGGCATTGGGTCGTGCAATGTCACCCAAACGGAGGTTGCTATGGCAAATAGCGCAATGAAAAGTCGGTTGATACGTGGTTGGCACGGGAGGAGTGCAGCATTTATTGGGAGAAGTCTCATGCAAGTCAGTAAACGTTTTCGGCCCGCGCTGGCCAGCGTCGTGGCGGCTGTGCTGCCATGGATGTTGATGAATCCTGCATCCGCGCAATCGTTTCGGGTTCAGTGTCCGACTTACACCAATCTTCATCCAGACCCTGCGGCGGCAAGCACCGCCGCGGCCATCGCTGCAGCGGGCACTGGCGCAACCTATGCATCGGTGTTTCCGGGCGCCATCAAATGCCAGGAAATCGGAGGCAGCGATGGCTTTGCCACTATGGGTGATGGGCATCAGATTTACCTGTTTGGTTTTGCGCCTTTGTCTGGCATTGCAGATCTCACTTCCGGCTTGCCTGGTACGCAATTGGCCTCTGTGTTCAACAATCAGATAGACCTCTCTGGCAACGGTGCCAAGTCCGAACCAGCAGCCATTATGAACACCGGCGTCTTGTATGCCAATGCGCCTGCGCCAATGATCGCCATCGATGAGGGCGATGAACTCTTCCTGACGCTGAGCAATGTAGGGATGATCATGCGGCCAGACTTGTTTGAGCAGCACACGGTCCATTTCCATGGTTACCCCAATGCCTCGTCTTTCTTTGATGGTGTGCCTGATGCCTCGGTCGCCATCAACATTGCGGGCAGCTTTACCTACTACTACACCGCGCCCGATGCAGGCACCTACTTCTGGCATTGCCACATCGCACCACCCGAGCACCTTCAGATGGGCATGGTGGGCCAAATTTTTGTGCGGCCAAGGCAGAACCAGATCAACGCCAGCACAACGCTATTGAGCGCACTGCAAGCATCCAATGGTCGAAACCGTGGACTTGTCAATGACGCATCCACCAATGCTTGTTCTGATCTGTTATGCACCGGAGCCACTCCGTTGCCAGCTGTAGATACTGGCGCCAAGGGCGGTGGTAAATATGCCTACAACGATGGCGATGGTTCTACCCGTTACGACTACGACGTGCCAATCCAGATGATGGGATTCGACCCCAATTTTCACTTCGTCGGTATGACCTTCAACCCAGAGGCTTTTGCCGACATGAAGGATAAGTACTTTATGCTCAATGGCCGCAGTTATCCCGACACGATAAAAACCAGTTTCGACAACAGTCTGACCACGGGAGTCAACGGCAGTCCAGTGCCCAATGGTCCGATGACAACCCAAGGCTCCGATGGTGCTGATCGTCCGTCGCAGCCCTTGCATAGCCTGATCACGCTTGATAAAACCAATGGCAAGACTCGTGCTTTGCTGCGCCTTTCTGACCTGAGTGTTACCGAACACACAACGCTCGCCACAGTGGGCATTCCAATGAAAGTCATTGCCCAGAATGCCAGGCTGCTGCGTGATCTGGACGGCAATAACCTCTACTACGACACCAACTCCATCACTCTGGGCGGCGGTGAGTCGATTGATGTGATCCTTGATGCCAGTAATACCCCAGTCGGTACTTACTTCCTTTACAGCACCAACCTCGATCATCTGTCCAATGACGCTGAAAACTTCGGCGGCATGATGACTGAAATCGTCGTCCAGTAGGAGACTCGCCATGAATAACTCGACGACAAACATGTTTGGCGCTGTGACGCGCGTACTGTCTTCACTGATCGCAGCGGGTGGATTGCTGCTGGGCGGTTCTTCACAAGCGGCTGTGCACGGCATCACGGGTCCTGTCTTTAACCTTAGCGCAAGCGCCGCAACGATCAGTCAGCCAGATGGTGCCAGTATTTACTCCTGGGGCTACGGTTGCACAGCAGCACCAGCGGGTTTTGCGCCAGCCAACCCGGCAGCCAATTGTCCACTCATGCAAATGCCCGGTCCGACGATGATCGTTAACGAGGGTGCGACGGTCACCGTAAATTTGACAAACTCTTTGCCTTTGGCTGCCGGCAACACATCGATTGTTTTCCCAGGAATGACGGTGACAAGCAGCGGTGGTGTAGATGGTGTGCTGACGAAAGAAGCTGCGAATGGCAATACCGTTACTTACACCTTCACCGCAAGCAAGCCGGGTACCTATTCCTACTACAGTGGCACCCAATCAGATCTTCAGATCGAAATGGGACTTTTTGGCGCAATCATTGTGCTGCCGACTTCGGTTACGCCAAATTGTTCTAACCGCCCCGTGCCACAAGGTGATATGAGGTTGGCAGCGTCTGCCTATGACCATCCCGACAGTTGCTATGACCGCGAATACCTGTTTCAGTTCAGTGAAATGAGTTCGATTATTCATGAGCAAGTGCAGGCGCAGGTCAATGCATGCACTGTTGCACCCTGTCAGCAGCTTTTGGCCTCAATGGAGCCCTATCGTCCCAACTATTACATGGTCAATGGGCGCTCAATGCCTGACGATATGGACGTCGCTTACTCAGCGACCTATCCTACACAGCCGTACAACGGAAACCCCCACATGCATCCTGGAGAACTGGTGCTTATGCGTGTCATCGGTCAAGGGCACTGGCAGCATCCATTTCACTTTCACGGCAACCATGCCCGTGTCCTGGCCCGTGATGCCAGTATGTTGCTAAGCCAGACACCCGGCTCGAACAAGCTTGCAGGGCCGCTGTTGTTCACCATCGCTACGGTGTCAGGGCAAACGGTTGATGCGATCTTTTCCTGGACAGGGCAAGGTTTGAACTGGGACGTGTACGGTCTGGATTCGGTCGGGCATTCATGTAACAACAAGGCTGCGTTTGATGCCAATGGCCGCAACAAGTTCACCACGCCAGCAAGCGCCTATGACCCGACCTCGGTGGGCTTCGATGCGACGACACATGAATATTGCCTGGACCATGGGAAACCCATTCCGGTCACGCCACCTGATCCGAACATCGTAGTCAATGGCCAGTGGTATGGCGGCACGCCCTACATCGGACTGCAGTCAGCTAACCCGACGCCCGAAGCCCCGGGAACACTGAATCAAAACCCGGAAGCAGGCTACGCCTATATGTGGCACTCGCATAACGAACGAGAAATCACCACCAATGACGTGTTTCCAGGCGGAATGATGATGATGCTGCTCATAGACCCCGCCAGTTGGTCTATTGACGAAACCCAGTAATGCGACAAGTCAAGAAGGGGAAAAACATGAATACCAAATTTGTCACAACGTTGTTGCGTACAGCGCTTGTCGCGTCAACCGTCGCACTGTCCGGTTTGGCTAGTGCAGCCACTACAACCGTCAGTCTCACGGCATTGCGCACGACCACGACTCTGCCCGATGGTGCCAAAGTTCCTATGTGGGGCTATTGCGGCTCGCTGGGCACCAACGCTGACGCTTCAGCTGCTGCAGGAACGTCAACTTCAGTTGCGTGCAGCACCGGATGGTCGGTTGGTCCGACCATTACCGTGCCAGCAGGCAGCGACCTTGTTATCAGCCTGACGAACAATCTGCCGGTGCCGACATCAATTGTGGTACTCGGGCAACTCGGTGGTGGCTTGGGTACACCGAGTCGTATGGATAGTCCTGCACATGATGCGCAAACGCAAACCACCTGGCCTGGTAATGGTGCGGCCACATTTACACCGCCGTCACAAGGACAGCGCGTGATGTCAATGGGTGGTTCAGTGGCTGCCGGCGTAACCAATGCACCGTTGACCTGGTACAAACTCAAACCCGGAACTTACATTTATGAGACCGGAACCATGCCGTCGATTCAGGCCCCAATGGGTCTTTATGGCGTGTTGATCGTGACGCAGGCACCGGTGCAAGCGAACGCGGCCACCAGTACCGCGTTTGCGCCAGGAAAAGCCTATCCAATGTCATTGAGTTGTCTGGCCAATCCAGCATCTCCGAGTTGCGTCAGCTATGACTCCGACGTAGCGTTGTTGTTCAGTGAAATTGATCCGGTACAAAATGCCGCGGTTGATGCCGCTGCGGCGGCGGGCACCGACGTTAAGTTGCGTTTTAATGATTCGACTTGCGTTCCCAATTGTTACCCGGCGGCTGTCAATTACGCTCCGACGTACTTCCTGATCAATGGAAAGTCGTTTGATCAAACATTGCCTGCCAATTCAGCGCTTTCGATTCCAGGGAGCTGGTCGAGCGGTCAAGTTCTGGTCAGGTTTTTAAATGCCGGGCTTCGCTCACATATTCCGTCGATTGTGGGCTTGCCAATGTCCATCGTCGCTGAGGACGGAAACCTGGCACCGGGAAATCCAAAATTGCAGAACGAAGTGCTGCTCACGGCTGGAAAGACCCACGACGTGCTGGTCAGCCCACCCGCATCGAGTGTTGGCTATAACCCAAACACGTACCCAGTGTTTGACCGTAAGTTGGGTTTATCCGCTGCCAATCAACTTAGTGCAGGCATGCAAGGCTATTTGCAGGTCGCAGGCGGATCGCTTCCGAGCGTGACGGTTCCAGTCAAGGTTACGCCGGTTGCTGTCGCCGATATGTACCCTGTGCCGCTCAATACCTCGATTAATGGCAATGTCAGGTCGAATGACGTAGCGGTAGTTAACGCAGCTGTTGTGGCAGGTTCTGGCCCATCACACGGCACCTTGTCATTTAATGCAGATGGCAGTTTTGTTTACTCGCCCGTCACAGGATATTTTGGCCCGGACACTTTTTCCTATGTTGGAAACAATGGCACGACCAACACCGTCGCCGTGATGCTGAACGTTGGCAATTCTGCAGGTGGCCCGGGCGCACCTACTGCCAACGCTGATTCATATGTCAGCAATTTCTCGTCTAAATTCAGTGTGTCGCAGCCAGGCGTCTTGGCAAACGATACATCCCCTGGTAATTTTTCTCTTACCGCAGCCCTCTCAAGCGTAGGTACCTGCAGCTCGGTGACCCTGAACGCCAATGGTTCTTTTACTGCCACAGGTAGCGGTTCATGCAGCTTTACTTATACGGCGGTTAATTCAAAGAACGTGGCCAGTGCCCCCGCCAATGTGAGCGTGACTTTCCCGACCAAGAGTGGCCTTACGGTGGCTGTCGTTGATCCTGCTGATGGCAGCGCCATCACCGACTATCGCTGGATCATTCAGGAGGATTTGACCTTCAAGGTGGACCCGACGCACACACCATCGCTCGCCACGCGCACATTGGGCACAAGTTTCCACAAAAGTCACATGACGGTGGTGGCGAGCGGTTGCGTGGGTAGCAATAGTTGCGGTTCCAGCCAGGTCGTGCGCGGGACGACTAATGGTTCTCAAGAGACTACCTTGCCAGTCGATGTTGTACTTGACCCAAGCAAAAATTATTACATCTCAATCCTTCCTGGGGATGCTGGCACAGGTGGCCACTCGATGGGGGGGGCTGAAATAAAGAATGTTGCAGGCGTCTGGTCGCCTGTGACGATCAATTCAAATGCCGGCCCCTTAGTACCAGCACAGTTGAGTATCTTTATTTATGAGGACAACGCGCCGGTCAATAACCAAAATGACCTCAATGAGACTGGACTGGGCGGATTCAATATTATTCTGGTAGATGCTGTCGGGCGCTCTGGTGACCCTGCAGGCCAACAGACCTATGATGCTTTTGGTATGCCTCTCAGTAACGCGCTGCTAGGGCGCACGGGTTGCCCGGATGACTTGAATAAAAACACAAATGGAACGGCCATCAACCCGAGCGGCAACATCGTCGGCGCCATTTACACCTGTCCAAATGATCCGAATGAAGGTACGCCATTGGCCGATCCAGCCAAATATGCATTGGCCGGTCATGCACTGATCCAGAACGTGACGCCAGCACGCTACGACGTGATTGCACACCCTGGTGCTGCGCGTGAGGGTGCTGGCGAAGTATGGTGGCAGGTTGAGACCCTGGAAGGCACCCCCGCTCAGGATGCATTTGCAGGGGTCAAGGAGCCGAGGTACTTCCAGGAATTTGGTCCCCCCGGATTTCACACAACCATTGGTTTTGTCAATCCCAACAAAGTCAAGAAATATGCAATCGACAACGGGTTGATCGGGACCAACACGATTACAGGCAAGATAACCAACCAGCATATGTCGCGTCCATCCAATGTGGCACTGTGGGATTCAGGTTCCTATGATTTGTTAAGTTCTACAACCTGCCAGGTTGCACTTAATTCACAAGGCGGAGATGGCCCCGCGATTGCCATCACTACATGTGACCGGGATGGCAACTTCACCTTGAGCGGGGTGCCAGCGGGTTCCTATGAAATTGCGATTTGGGACCAATGGCTCGACCAGATCATCCAGGCGGTGGCTGTGACCGTGCCCGAAGGCGGCAGCAAGACTGTTGCTATGGGGCCCATTCCGGTGTTGAGCTGGTTCACACAGTACAACCAGAGTATCTTCATGGAGTCCAGTGCCAAGCTCTCAAGTAATCCAACGCAGAGAGGGATTTATCGCCAGGATTTGGGAGACACTGGTATCTCCAACGTAGTGATGACCACACGTTATCGTGATGGTGGTATCTCGAATCAGACTTCAACTGACAGTAGCGGTAATGGTCTGTTGGCTGAACTCTTTCCGCTGTTCAACTGGTACGTGACTGAAGCAGATACGACGCGCTTCAAACAGTCTGGCGTCAATGTCATTGTGGATGCGGGTGGCCCAGTTGATTCCAGTGGCGACGGCAAAGGGCTTTGGAACTCCATGTATCAGGCGACCGCGGCCAATCCGACGGGATGCGATCCAACCGGAGGTACCCTGCCGACACTGGGCGCTCCATGCCCGACCGCCAATAGCAGCAATCGGGTTGAAATTCCGGGTGCCTATTCCTATGGTTTGCAAGGTTTTATCAGTCAGCGCAATACCATTAACTGGGGCCGTGTACCGTATGCTACCCAAGAAAATGGGGGTATTCAGGGTGTCGTTGTGTACTCCACGACGCGTCCCTTTGACGATCAACGCTACAACGTACAAACCTTGTGGGAACCGTTGGTTCCGCGCGTGACAGTTCATCTCTATCGCAAGGACAAAGCAGCCGATGGTACGGAAACATTGACACTGGTTGACACGACATTGACTTCAAGCTGGGATGATTATGTCAATGCGGTTGATCCCGTAACAGGCAAACAAGTCAACATGCAATGCCCTGGTCAACGGCCTGACGATCCGTTTTATACATACACATTGAATGGCAACGACCAGTTCCGATGCTATGACGGCTGGCATAACTGGAATCAGGTGCAGGCTGCTCCCTACGATGGGCGTTACCAGTTCCCCAGCTCAGCCTATATTGCTGCTCATGCGCTGACTGCTGCGCAAGTTGCGGCCGGCCAGACGCTAGTCAGCTTGCCAGTCGGCCAATATGTGGTGGAAGCGGTGACACCAGCCGGGTACGAGATCGTCAAGGAAGAGGATAAGAACATCCTGAATGGTGATGCCTTCGTTGCTCCTGCAGTAACTCAATTTGCGGGCATCGGTAATGTGTTCATCTTGCCTGACCAAGCTACATTGAATAACGCCAATCCATACAACCAGAACAACGCCACTTCAAATCTCGGTGCGAATGAATCAAAACGCATGTTTCCAGAATGTGTTGGAAGTCTGCATCGTGTACCGGAGTTTTTAAGTCTGTTCCCTAGTGGTGGACTGGTTGCTCCTTTCGCTGGTATGGATCGACCTTTATGTGATCGAAAATTGGTGAGTTTGGCTGACCAGCAACAAGCCAGTGCTGACTTCTTTGTCTTTACCGAGGTACCTGCCGCTTCCGCCGGTACCGGCATCATCCTTGATGATGCAACGTCTGAGTTCAATGCCGCTGCTCCTGACTTTGGCGAAAAGGCATCCGTGCCGTTTGTGCCAGTGTCGATCAAGGACTTCAATGGTCGCGAGATCAGCCGTAGCTACTCGGATCAATGGGGTGCCTACAACGTGCTGACACCGTCCAGCTGGTTGGTCAACCCACCTACACCCTCTGGTTATGGCCCCAATATGCTGGTCACCTGCATCAACGATCCTGGCCCGATCAAGGATCCTGTCACTGGCAAGATGATCACTGATCCACAATACAACGCTGGCTACAGTAACTTCTGCTACACGCTGCCGTTCATGCCAGGGCGTACGACATATCTTGACACCCCCGTGTTGCCGGTTGCCGCTTTCGCTGGCGGCTATAACCAGGCCGATTGTGCCTACCCTGATACAACGCCTGGCATTGCCCGGGTGGATGCAATGGGTGTGGGCGGTGTGGCAAGTGCTACTAATTTTGGCCCCTATGTTCCTGCTACCGGAACTCGTACTTTGACGATCACGTCGCAAGGTGTACAAAATGTTCCTAATCCGGCTTACGCTGGCCCTTTTGCGACAACTGGTCCAGCCAGTCTAAGGAGTGTTGCGAGAAACTATGGATTTGGTAGTGCTCAGGGCACAGTGGTTATAGGAGGGGTGAAACAAATAGTGAATTCCTGGACAGATAGCTCGATCACTATCACAGTTGCCCCAGGAACTGGAACCGGCGAGTTGGTGGTTACTGCTGCTAACGGAAAATCCAGTGTGGATGCCGTCACTGTCACAGTTGGCGGCAAAGCCCCCACACGGGTGCAGGCCAGCGCCGGGCAGACCATTCAGGCGGCTATTGATGCGGCAGTCCCAGGTGACCTGATCCTGGTGGATGCCGGAACCTACAACGAGCTTGTGGTGATGTGGAAGCCGGTGCGACTGCAAGGTGTGGGCGCTTCCTCGGTCATCATCAACGCTGCGAAGTACCCCACAAGCAAACTTGAGACTTGGCGCCCGACGATCAACAGTCTGTTCTCTGTTGATATTGACACCGGCAACCAAGTCGGGATTGCCCAGGTAGACCCACTGCCAGGGCAAGAGATTACCGGTGGCATTGTGCTGCTTGAACCCTCTGTGCTGGGTACCGAAGAAGGTGCAGGCATCACCGTGCTGGCCAAGAACCTGCCAGCCAACCAGTGCAACCTGAGCAGTGGCGACATGAGTACCTTTGGTCATAACGTTCGTGAAAGCAACTTCTTGTGCGCGCCCTCACGCATTGACGGTCTCAGCGTGACGGGTGGGGATGCCGGGGGTGGTATCTACGTCAACGGCTGGGCCCATGGTCTTGAAATTTCCAATAACCGTGTCTATGGCAATGCGGGTGCGCTCAATGGAGGAGTCCGCGTTGGTGTGCCTTATCTTGAGCAGCCGTTCTTCCCGGGTGTATCTGAGAACACGGAAGGTGTCGTGGTTGGAAATCCAACCCTCATTGGCCCTAGTGGTAGCAACAACGCTAATAAATTTATTGCTGGTCTAGGCTACGACAATGGAGTCAGCATTCACCATAACGCGATCACCAAGAACGGTACGGTCGAAGGACCGGCTGGCAATGGCGGTGCAGGCGGTGGCCTGTCGATTTGCACGGGTACGGATGGTTACAGCGTTGATCACAACTGGATCTGCGGCAACTTCAGCAGCACCGATGGCGGTGGTATTGGTCACATTGGTTACAGCCAGAGCCGTTACGTGGGCAGTGGTGAAAATGCCGTCGTTATTCCGAACAGCATCACCAACAATACGATTCTGTTTAACCAGAGCTTTCAGCAAACCAGTTCGACGCATGGCGGCGGTATCGTTGTCATCGGTGAACCCAATATTGCCGGCACGCTCACCCTGGGGACCGGCAACCTGACGATCGATTCCAACTTGATTCGTGGTAATTTCTCCGAGGGAGGTCATGGTGGTGGCGTTCGGTTGCAGCAGGTCAATGGTGCCGATGTGGCAGCTTTCAATTCCAGCAACCAGTGGCATAAAGTGACGATGACCAACAATATGGTCGTCAATAACGTGGCAGGCTGGGGTGGTGGTGGCATCTCTTTGGCTGATACCGTGAACAGTTCGATCATCAACAACACTGTTGCTTCGAATGACAGCGTGGGTATTGCAGGCGTTCTGCTGTCGGGCGGATTGCCGGTCCAGATTCCGGCGGCCGGTGTGACGGGAACCACTGGTAAAGGGCGTCCGAACCCGGCCGGCATCAGTTCAGATCCGACCAGTACCGTTTTGCGTAATGCCCGTAGCGGCAATACTGTGCCGACCATTTCTAATCCAGCGTTGGTCAATAATGTCTTGTGGCACAACCGGTCCTTCTATTACGACGGCAGTTCGGGTACGTCTACGCTGTGTGCCAATAACGGGACTGATGGCACATGCCACCAAGTGGTTGATCAGGTTACAACCGGTCAATGCGACCTTGCCAATGCCCGCTACTGGGATCTGGGTGTCTTGGGTGAAACATCAGCAACTTCAAGTACATCCGTTCAACCTGATCCCTATGGTGTTTCAAGCGCATCTCAGACAACAACTGGCAATACCAGAACGGTGACGTTGGTACTAGCCGTCAACAGCACACTCGTTAACGGGCAGGTGATGAGTATTTCCGGTTTCTTGCCTGGTATCAGTGGGTTGACGCAAGCACAGGTGGATACACGTTACAACCGCGCGAATGTTGCCATTACCTTGGTGAATGCAAGCACTATCAGCTACACGGCAAGCAATCAGACCCCTAACCTGACGAATGCCCAGTTTCTGCTGCTTGACGCCAGCAAAGTAGTTGTGACCCCGCAAGCGGTGGCACTCTCGGCGGCGAACCGGCTGAGTCCGACCTACTCCGTGCTGAGCAGTCTCACAGGCTATGCAGGAACAGGCAACAGCGCCAGCGATCCGCTGCTCGCCGACCTGTATTGCAATGGTTCACGTGTCACACCAGAGTTTGCGGGCGTCATCAACCCACCTAGCGTGAAAAATCTGCAGGTGGCGGCCACGACAGATGAGGGCAACAATTATGTCAACCTGCGCTACGGTCCTTTGTACCTGGCAAAGCCTACAGGAGCTTCGTTTGGTGACTACCATCTGGCAAGTGCATCAGGCTCAGCATACAACGCTGGTACAGCGACTGGGGCGCCCCGCCATGACTTTGATGGTCAGAGCAGGCCCCAGCCCACAGGAGGTGCATTTGATATCGGTGCCGATGAGTTCGTTGCAGCCGTAGTTAGTCCGGTGGCTGATTTGCAAATAACGGTGACTGATGGCTTGAGTTCCGCCATTCAGGGCAGCACTGTGAGCTACACCATCGTGGTCACCAATGCGGGGCCGAGTGCAGTGACTTCGGCTCAAGTGGCTGATACCTTCCCCGCAATTTTGAGCGGTGTATCTTGGACCTGTGTTGCCAGTGCGGGTTCAAGCTGCACAACGGGGGGCTCGGGTAACAACCGGACGGGCACCGTGACGCTGCTAAGTGCTGGCACAGCCACATTCACGGCGAATACAACCCTGAGCGCTTCAGCCACCGGGGCCCTGGTGAACACAGCAACCGTCACGACGCCTGCCGGAGTCATCGATCCGAATCTTGCCAACAACTCGGCAATTGATACGGACACGATTGTGCTGCCTCCTCTTGTGCCGACGCTGGGACTGCTTGATAACTTCAATCGGGCCAATGCCAATACGCTGGGCGGAAACTGGAATCAGTCGACCCTTTTAGGTGCTGCTGCATTGAGAGTGAATGCAAATCAGGCCTCTGCAAGCCTTCCTGGAAACGCTTACTGGAATGTCACTGCAGCTGGTTTTGGTCCGAAGCAGGGGGCTGCATTCACCATTGCCAATACGACCCTGAACGGCGATAGCCTGATCCTGAAAGCTACAGGCGCAGCAGTTTTGGGGGTTGATCCAAACTTTATCCGGGTGCAATACACGGGTGGCACGGTGGTGGTTTCCACGACAACCAATGGGGGTCTTTCAACCACATCCAGCACGACGATCAGTAATGCGAACTCGACGTTTATCAACGGTAATACGCTGACAGCGGTGGTGGATGCAACTGGTGTTGTGAGTGTCTGGAAAAACGCTACTTATGTAGGTAGTGTGACCTTGCCGAATGTGGCGCTTTGGACCACAGGAGGCGGTCTTATCGGTATGCAATTGCCAAACGGTGCCAGGGTTGATAACTTCTCGGGAGGTCTTGTTCCTTAGGCGATAGCAAAGCAAGTTAAGTGGCAGTGGGGCTGGCAACTTGTTAGCCCCACTGATTCATCAACCGACTTGAATAATGGCAAGGAATTAACACCATGAAGTTTGTATCAATGAAGGGTTATCCAATGCTGCTCGCGGGGATTCTCGCCGGCAGCTTTGGTGTTTCTGAATCGATCGCACAGAACACTGCCACTGTTGTTGCTGCTGTTGATATGACACCGGCGAGAGCTGCTGCGGGATGGCGGACTCGTCAAAGTCTGTATTACAAGCGCAATTGGGGCGTCGAGATATTGGGCGTCAAACCTGTTTCCTCGGGGTACATGTTGTCTTTCAAGTACCGGGTACTGGACCCTGAAAAGGCCACGCAGTTGAACGATAACCATACCCGCCCTTATCTGCGTGACGAGACGACTGGTACGGTGCTTTCAGTGCCGGCGATGGAGAACGTAGGCGAACTTCGTACCGGTGCAGCACCTTTGGCAGATCGCACCTATTTCATGATTTTTGGCAACCCGGGTAAGTTGGTGAAATCTGGCAGCCGCGTCAGTGTGGTCGCAGGTGCATTGCATGTGGATGGACTGATTGTTGATTGACGAGAACATTACTTTTTTATGGAGAAACGACCATGATGAAAATCGGAATTACGATTCAGGCTAGCGCAATAGCGATGGTTTTGGCCTCGGCTGCTTTGGCTGCAACCGATCCTCAGGTTGCTGGAACGACCCAAATGACACCTCTTATGAAGCCGACGCCAATGGCAATTTCTGCATTACGAGCTGCAGCGCAAGCACGTACGGAACCGGCAGCGGTGCCGGTAGAACTACCTGCTCTTTCTGTGCAGCAGATAGTTGATCGCAATACAACGGCGCGTGGTGGTCTACAGGCGTGGCAGCGAGTGAGTTCCATGTCATTGTCAGGCAAGCTTGATGCTGGCAGAACGCGTGCAGATGGTGGGGCGCTTACCGTGGTCAGCAAGGAGGAGCGGGCTAGAACCAAGGCCGAAATTCGCAAGGCGGTACAAGAAGGAAAACCAATTGCAAATGCCCAGAAGGTGATTCAGCTGCCCTTTCTGATGGATCTGAAGCGGCCTGTCAAAACGCGGCTAGAAATTCCGTTTCAGGGGCAGACAGCAGTGCAGGTTTATGACGGCATGAATGGGTGGAAATTGCGCCCTTTTCTTGGTCGCCACGAGGTGGAGCCCTTCACTCAGGATGAACTCAAGAGTGCCGCCAGCCAGCAGGAGCTTGATGGCCCCTTGTTCAACTACGCAGCCAAGGGAACTACTGTGGCCCTGGAAGGCGGCGAGTTGGTGGACGGGCGCGGAGCCTATAAGCTCAAGTTATCACTCAAGGATGGCGACGTGAGGCATTTGTGGATTGATGCGCAGACTTTCCTTGAAGTCAAGATTGATAGTGCTCCACGGCACATGGATGGGAAATTGCGTAACGTGGTGACCTATATGCGCGACTACAAACCGGTTGATGGTTTGCAAATTGCGCATCAACTTGAGACCGCAGTTGAGGGCGAGCCGGGCACTCAAAGAATACTGATTGAGAAGGTAGCGCTTAATCCCATGCTGGGCGACTCACATTTCGCCAGGCCGCAGTAGTTAGGATGGTGGGCGTTTCACCAGGAATGCGATCATGAAAACCACCCTTGTTAGTCGTTTTTTTGTTGCAACTGTGGGTGTGCTCGCCTTTATTCTGGCGACCCCCTCGACAGTTTTTCCTGCTGTTGCACAGTCAGATGCCGCTGCGCATCAGCATGCGAACACAAGCGGATTGAAAGTTTCGATGGTTGATTACGTGGTACCCGATCTCTGGCTGGTTCGCGATGATGGAAAGAAAGTGTTGCTACCCAAAGAACTCGATGATGGTCGCCCATTGGTGATGAATTTCATCTACACCACATGCCCTGGAATTTGCCCGTTGATGAGTCAGGTTTTTTCACAATTTCAGGAGCGGTTGGGAGCCGAGCGCGAGAAGGTACATATGGTGTCGATCTCGATTGACCCTGAGCAGGACTCCCCAGCGCGTCTGCGCGAATATGCAGCCCGTTTTTCTGCAGGCGATCAATGGCGGCATTACACCGGCACGGTCAGTGCCAGCATCGCCGCGCAGAAGGCCTTTGGGGCTTATCGTGGCGACAAAATGAGCCACGATCCGTTGACGTTGATGCGAGCTGCTCCAGGCAAGCCGTGGATTCGTATTGACGGGTTTGCAACCTCTAATGATCTGTTGGAACAGTACATCAGCGTGGCGGCCATGTGTGAGCCGGGCAAGGTTGGCCGATGAAATATTGGCGACGGTCTGTGGTGAATGCACTGCGCAGTCATGGCCTGCTTGTGGTGCTATTTTTCTGGGTGGCTTCTGCCTGGAGTTCTGATTTTGAGTCCGCCAAAGGAGAGGCAATTTACAGACAGGGCTTGCTGCCTTCTGGCGCATTGTTACGGGGTGAGCGTGAGGCTGGTATGAGGATTGAGGGAATCAAGGCGGCCTGTATGACCTGTCACCGTCCCAGTGGGCTGGGTACGACTGAAGGCCGGATTGTGGTGCCGCCGATTATTGGCAAGTACCTGTTTCGTTCTCATTCGACGAATGTCAAGGATTTGAGTTTGCCGCACGTTGTTGGTTACCGCTCCACCCGCGAGCCTTATACCGATGAGACTCTCGCGCTGGCTATTCGCGAGGGCAGGGCACCTAACGGGCGGCCTCTTAACTACCTAATGCCGCGATTCCAACTGGACAATGCCAGCATGGCATCACTGGTGGCCTACCTGAAAAACTTGGGTACGCAAGCCGTGCCTGGTGTGACTGATGACACCCTGCATTTCGCCACCATCATCACGCCGGATACCGATCCTGTCCAACGCAAAGCCATGCTGGAGGTAATGGAGCGTTTTTTTGCCGATAAAAATTCATTTATCCGAGGCGGTCAGCGGCCCATGCATGCTACGCGCGAGATCGAATACAGGGTTTCGCGCCGTTGGCAATTGCATGTGTGGCAGCTCACTGGTTCGCCTGAACTCTGGGCGCAGCAACTGCATGCCAAGCTGGCTGCCGAGCCGGTATTTGCGGTGATCTCTGGTCTGGGTGGTCGAACCTGGGCGCCAATACACCGCTTTTGTGAGGAGGCCAAGTTGCCGTGCCTGTTGCCCAATGTTGAGTTGCCCGTGGTGGCCGAAGGTGATTTCTATCCGGTCTATTTTTCGCGCGGCGTGTTGCTGGAGGCAGATTTGATGGCCAGTTTGTTGGCAGAGAAAATGGCGGGCAGCAGTGAGCAGAATCTGCCACAACGCCTTGTGCAAATTTACCGAAGTGGTGACATTGGCGAGGCCGCTGCGCAAGCGATGGGGAAGGCAGCCACAACGCTCGGCCTCAAAGTCGAGAATCGACCTTTGTCAGCCAATGCGACTGACCACAAGGACGTGGCGCAAGCGCTTGGCCAGCTTACTCGTGGCGACGCGCTGGTACTGTGGTTGCGTCCTGCAGACCTGGCTGCGTTGCCGCCGGTAATGCCATCGCTGGCAAGTGTTGTTATGTCTGGAACCCTGGCTGACCTGGAGCGTGCCCCGTTGCCTGCAGATTGGCGTTTACACACCCAAATGACCTATCCGTTTGATTTGCCAGAAGGCCGCAAAGTTCGCATGAACTTTCCGCTCTCTTGGTTCAAAATCAAGCAAATCCCACTGGTTGCGGAGCGTGTTCAAACCGACACCTATATTGCTTGTGGTGTTCTGGCCGAAACGTTGACAGAAATGCTGGACAGCTTTGTGCGCGACTATTTGGTTGAGCGCTTCGAGGTCATGCTGGACCATCGTCTGGTCAATGGCTACTACCCTCGCTTGAGCCTGGCGCCGGGGCAGCGGTTTGCCTCCAAGGGGGGGTACATCGTGCGTTTTGCAGATTCTGCAGGCCCGGCGCTATTGCCGCAGGGAGACTGGGTCACTCCTTGAACACGCGGCGCAATGGATGGCTACATGACAAATTTTTGCGCACGCCGGTCGCTCACCAGATGAGTGACAGATTTGGGCCGAGAGACCAAGCCCAAATCCATCGCCAGCAGTGTTAGCTCGGCTGCATTGTTCAAACCCAGCTTGTGCATCAGACTTGAGCGATGTTTTTCAACCGTTTTGGGGCTCAAGTGGAGAAACTCCGCCGCACTGCGATTGGTACGTCCTTCTGCAATCAATTGGAGAATACTGCGCTCCCTGCTCGTGAGTTTGTCCACCTGCGAGGATTTTTCTCGTGATTTTTCGGGGTGCAAAAAATTGTCAACGAAGCGGTCGGAAATGTCAGGACTGAGGTATTTCTTGCCCATCACCACCCGGCGCATGGAAATCATCAATTCCTCGAAACTGGTATCTTTTAAAACGTACCCATCCGTGCCCGCCTGCAAGGCTGCTCGCACAAAATCCTCCGAGCTGAAGTTGGTCAGCAGAATGACCTTCATCTTGGGTTGGCGCCGTTTGATCTGCGTTACTGCGTCAAGTCCGTTACTGCCAAATTGGAGGATGTCCAACACAACCAAATCAGGCTCCATGCTTTGTGATGCCTGAATAGCCTCTTTCCCCCCTTTTAAATCGCCAATGACCGAGAAGTCGGGTTCGGACGAAATCAGCATTGCCAGACCACGACGAAACAGGATGTTGTCATCAACCAGCAATGTGCGCGTCATCAAGTTGGGTTGTGTCAAGTGGGTGTTCATAATACTTTCGCATTCTGAATTGAAAATTCATCTCCAAAAGAGGGTTTTCCAGCCGTTCGTGTGTTTGCGGAGAAGTTGCTACTTTTAAAGTATTTGATATATCGCAAACACGTTCTTATTTTCATGTGGTTACAGATAAACACAAGATGTGACGCTTGAAAAATTATCAAAAGCTGTGACAAATTCCACAATTTTGAGAATTATTTGTATTTGAAATGTGTTTCGCGTGCGCTAAGGCACGGTAAAACTGGTTGAAAACAGGTATAGAAAGCAGGTTTAAACTTGATCCTGCCCCCATGAATGGTGCAGTGCGGCGAGTTTTTTAGTTTCAGACGCAAGATACGTCTGTCATTCATACATCTAGATCTTTTAGGCCTCCAGGCCAAGTGATCAATGCGTGGGCAGCTATTAAATTAATAGTGATTGATTCTCGGAGGCACTACATTTTTCGCCACACGCTGGCCAGCCAGGGTTGTTGCTCGATCGGCAAACCGGGTGGGCGGTAGTAATGCGTCAGCTCGGTAAAGCCCGCTGACGTCATGTAATGGCGCCAGCGGGTGAGGTCATGGTAGGCGCCGTAGCGCTCGCGGATCCAGCCTTCGTCGTTGTTGCCCCGGGGGTTGGAGCTGAACAAAACACCCTGCGGTTTCAACGTCATATGTAACTGCGTCAACACCTGCAACAAAGCCTGGCTCGGCACATGAAACAGGGACGCATTGGCAAACACACCGTCAAAGTGATTGGCGGGCAAGTCCAGCGCCAGAAAGTCCTGCTGCCAGACTTCGCAGCCGCTAAACGCGCGCGCCATCTCTGCAAAACGTCTGGCACCTTCCAGCCCAACGGCCTTGTGACCCAGCTCGGTAAAGGCTTTCAAATCGCGTCCCGGTCCGCAACCAAAATCCAGAATCGTGAACGGCGCTGCCGCTTCAATGTATTGCAACAAAGCAGCCATGTTCTGGCTGACGTCATGGTCCCGTGTGCCCTCAAAAAAGTCATCGGCATGCTGGTTGTAATAGTCCAGGGTGCGGGTGGCCAATTCATCGAGATCCTGGGCTGTCAAATTTGTAGGACTGTTCATGATCGGGATACTAGCCGGATTGCCGCTTAGACAAACCGGACCACCGCCACCGGCGGCAAGTCGTGTGACAGGCATTGCCACACCATGCCGGCATCGGCGCTAAGCCACAAACCACCGGTCGTCGAGGCCATTGCCAGGGTTTGCCCATCGCGTGTGACGTCAAGCCCGTGGCGATAGACCAGATGGTAAGCGTGCTCTTGCGGTAGCCCGGCTGAAAAGGTCTGGAAGGACGTGCCGCCGTCATCCGTGCGTGTCACCACCATCTTTGCATCCACGGGAATGCGACAGGCATCCGCCTTGGCGGGTACGAACCAGGCGCGCTGCGGATGGTGCGGGTCGCAGGCGACCGCAAAACCAAAGCCCGACGGCACAGGCGCCGCAATGGTCTGCCATTGCTTGCCGCTATCGATGGATCGATAGAGGCCGCAATGGTGTTGCACCCACAAACTATCGGGTTGCTCAGCGCACTGGACCAAACAGTGCGGGTCTTGTGTGTTCCCGTCATCGGCATTCTCGGGTGGCAGGTAGTCGGCCTTCATGCCGCTGGTCGTCAGCGACCAGGACGAGCCGTCGTCATGGGTCTGCCACACGCCGCCGCATGAAACCGCCAGCGTGACATGGCGATGATCCCGCGGGTCGACCAGGATCGAGTGAATCCCGGCATGGTCATAACCGCCCCCGAACCACGCTTTGCGCCGGGGTTCTTGCCACAGTGGCTGGTTGAGCGTCCAGCTGGCGCCGCCGTCTTCAGATTTGAACAAGCCCGCGGGGATGCAACCCGCCCACAAGGTGCCGCGTTCATGGGCGCCGCCGATGGCCAGCGACCAGATCAGGTCCACGCTCCACGGTGTGGCGTCATCAGCCCAAAACCCCTCGGTCGGCTTGACCGGGAAGGCGGGCGCCGCCATCTGTTGCCAACTTTGGCCCTGGTTGCTGCTCTTGTGCAGTTTGATCCCGAAATGACCTAGACGCAAAGCGGCATACCAGGTGCCGTCGCGCGGGTCGGCCAGCACCTGCGTGACAGGCTCGCCAGCAAAGTGATGCGACGCAATGGCCCAGCGTTCGCCATTGTTCTGAACCACAAACAAACCCTTGCGGGTTGCTAGCAGTAATTTTGGCATGATGAACCCCTTTCTCCAGAAAAAAGGAACGGTGATCAACCACCGGTCAGGGCCTGGATCACCAGCACCCGGTCGTCTGCGCCGAGTGACTGCGTCAGGTTGGCGCGGTCAGACACCATTTGCCCGTTGACAAACACCGCCACATGTTTGCGCACGGCACGCTGATCGTCAAACACGTAGTGCGCCAAGTCGGGTGCTGCGCACAAGGCGACCTCCAGCACGTCGCGCAACGTACCCTGCGCCACCGATTGGGGTGCACATTCGACATGGCGGCGCAAACTGGCGGCGAATTCAACAGTGACCATGGTTTCGATATTCGGCAGGTGTTGAGGCAGTGCGATTTGTGTCGCAATACTCTACGCTTTTAGTCACTGGCTTGCCATGCATGCGAACTTCTAAAGGTTCATACGCCACAAGGCGTATTTCCCAAACTCCCGCTTCTCCCTAAAGTCACCCCATCGCTATGCAAAACCTGTCCTCAAAGCAGGCCGCGCTTAGCGAAATGGGTTCTTTATTCATCTACCGGAGAAGCACACAATGCAACGTCGTTTCACTCTCAAGGCACTCACCGCTGCCGTCGCACTGACCACTTTGTCTGCGCTGCCAGCGCACGCCGCTGACACCATCAAGGTTGGCGTTTTGCACAGCCTCTCGGGCACCATGGCCATCTCGGAAACTGTGTTGAAAGACACTGTGCTGATGGCCATTGACGAGATCAATGCCAAGGGTGGCGTGCTGGGCAAGAAGTTGGAGCCCGTGGTGGTTGATCCCGCTTCCAACTGGCCCCTGTTTGCCGAAAAAACCAAGCAGTTGCTGGGGCAGGACAAAGTCGCCGTCATCTTTGGTTGCTGGACTTCGGTGTCCCGCAAATCGGCGCTGCCGGTGCTGGAAGAAATGAATGGTCTGTTGTTCTACCCCGTGCAGTACGAGGGTGAAGAGCTGTCCAAAAACGTGTTTTACACCGGTGCGGCGCCGAATCAACAAGCCATTCCAGCCGTGGATTACCTGATGAGCAAAGAGGGCGGCGGCGCCAAGCGTTGGGTCTTGCTGGGCACCGACTATGTGTACCCCCGAACCACCAACAAGATTCTGCGCGCCTACCTCAAATCCAAGGGCGTGAAAGACACCGACATTGACGAGAAGTACACCCCGTTTGGTCACTCCGATTACCAAACCATCGTGGCTGACATCAAGAAGTTCTCTGCCGGTGGCAAGACCGCTGTGGTGTCCACCATCAATGGTGACTCCAACGTGCCGTTCTACAAGGAACTCGGCAATGCTGGCTTGAAGGCCAAGGATGTGCCGGTCGTTGCCTTCTCTGTGGGTGAAGAAGAGTTGCGCGGTGTGGACACCAAGCCGTTGGTGGGCCACCTGGCCGCCTGGAACTACTTCATGTCGATCAAGAATCCGACCAACACCGAGTTCATCGCCAAGTGGTCGGCCTACGCCAAGGCCAAGAAGTTGCCTGGCGCCGACAAGCCTTTGACCAACGACCCGATGGAAGCCACTTACATCGGCATCAACATGTGGAAGCAGGCGGTTGAAAAAGCCAAGTCCACCGATGTGGACAAGGTCATTGCCGCCATGGCGGGCCAGACCTTCAAGGCTCCGAGCGGCATCATGAGCAAGATGGATGAGAAGAACCATCACCTGCACAAATCGGTGTTCATCGGCGAGATCAAGGCCGACGGCCAGTTCAACGTGGTTTGGAAGACACCCGGCCCGGTAAAGGCCAAGCCATGGAGTCCGTACATCGAAGGCAATGCCGGCAAGCCGGATGAACCCGTCAAGAAGTAAGTCAAGACAAGTCGTTTAGCTGTCACCCGGCCTGGGGTGGGGTTTAAAACCTCACCCCAGGTTGCTCGTGAATCCATCACCTACCTACACCGAGAGTCTGTCAATGCTTCGACGATTGATCCAATTGACGGCAGTCGCTATATTATTTATAGCTGGTCACGCATATGCCATAAGCGCTAGCGAGCTAAAAGCCATTGCATCTGGTGAATCCGATGCGCGCGTGGAGGCTTTGCACCAGGCCATGACCACAGCCGACGACAAGACGGCAGCGTTTCTGCAAGCCCTGTCTGACGATGCCGTCAAAGTTGCTGGTGACAAAGTGTTCGTCATCAAGGACGGCAAAGGGTTTGACCCCGTCACGGGCAATGAAGTCACCGTGCCCGATGAAGCAGAAGACGTGATGAACAACAACCGCATGCGCGGCGAGCTGGACTCGGCCCTGGCCGCGCTCAAGCTGTTCTCCAAAGACGAAGCCACCCGCATCGCCGCCATCAAGCAGCTGCAAAGCGATGCAGATGAAACCAAATTACCGCTGATCGAAAAAGCCTTTGCCGCTGAGCCAAACGCGCAGATCAAGGAACAACTGGGCATGGTGCGCGCCGCCGCCTTACTTAACAGCACCGACAAAACCAAACGCCTCGAAGCGGCCAAATTGCTGAGCACCAGCACGCAAGCCAACACCAAAACCGTGCTACTAGCGCGGCTGGCACAAGAGACCGAGCCGGACGTGAAATCAGCCCTGCAAAACACGCTGCGCCAGGTCGAGGCCGCCCTGGCCTGGGGCGACCGGCTGGGCGCAATCTTTAGCGGCATCAGCCTGGGCTCGATCCTGTTGCTGGTGGCGTTGGGCCTGGCCATCACTTACGGGCTGATGGGCGTGATCAACATGGCGCACGGCGAACTGATGATGATTGGCGCCTACGCCACCTACGTGGTGCAGGGCCTGTTTCAAAAGTACCTGCCGGGCGCCTTTGACTGGTATCTGCTGGCCGCGGTGCCGGTCGCCTTCTTGGCTTCGGCCCTGATGGGTGCGGCACTGGAGCGCAGCGTGATCCGCTTCTTGTATGGCCGCCCGCTGGAAACGTTGCTCGCCACCTGGGGTATCAGCCTGATGCTGATGCAGGGGGTTCGCAGCCTGTTTGGCGCGCAAAACGTGGGGGTCGAAAACCCGTCGTGGATGAGTGGCGGCGTGCAGGTGCTGGGCAATTTGTCGCTGCCCTACAACCGGCTCGTCATCATCGGTTTTGCCATTTTTGTGCTGGGCGCCGTGTCGTGGCTGATCAGCCGAACCCGGCTGGGCTTGTTCGTGCGCGGCGTCACGCAAAACCGCGCTATTGCGTCGTGCATGGGCGTCAACACCGCCCGCATTGACACCTATGCGTTTGCGCTTGGCTCGGGCATTGCCGGGCTGGCCGGTTGCGCGCTGAGTCAGGTGGGCAATGTGGGGCCGGACCTGGGTCAGGGCTACATCGTGGACTCGTTCATGGTGGTTGTGCTGGGCGGCGTTGGCCAACTTGCGGGCACGGTCTACGCAGCGCTGGGGCTGGGCATTTTGAACAAGTTTCTGGAGGGCTGGGTGGGGGCAGTGCTGGCCAAGATTGCGGTGTTGGTGTTCATCATCATCTTTATTCAAAAACGTCCTCAAGGCATCTTTGCCATGAAGGGCCGCTCGGCAGAGGCTTGAGATCATGACGACGACATCCATTCAACTCCCGACCCCTGCGCCCTTGTTCAGCCGCACTGGCTGGAGCGCTTTCATCGTCGCTTTGCTGGTGGTGTGTGCCATAGCGCCAGTGCTCAATCTGCTGGTGCCGCAAGGCAGTTTTTTCCACCTGAGCGACTACGCCGTGGCGCTGGTCGGCAAGATCATGTGCTACGCCATCTGCGCGCTGGCCATGGATTTGATCTGGGGCTACAGCGGCATCCTGAGTCTGGGTCACGGTGTGTTTTTTGCACTCGGCGGCTACGCCATGGGCATGTACCTGATGCGCCAGATTGGCACGGACGGTAATTACAAAAGTGAGCTGCCCGACTTCATGGTGTTCCTGGACTGGAAGACGCTGCCCTGGCACTGGACGTTCAGCGACAGCTTCATCGCCACGCTGTTTCTGGTGGTGGCGGTGCCGGGGCTGGTGGCGTTTGTGTTCGGCTACTTTGCCTTCAGGTCGCGCATCAAGGGCGTGTACTTTTCCATCATCACGCAGGCCATGACGTTTGCCGCGATGCTGCTGTTCTTTCGCAACGAGACCGGTTTTGGCGGCAACAACGGCTTCACCGATTTCAAGCGGATTTTGAATATTCCTATCGCTACGCCCTCCATGCGCATGACGCTGTTTGTGATGACCGGGGTGACTTTGCTGGGCTTCTATTTGTTCGCCCGCTGGCTGGTCAACAGCAAGTTTGGCCGCGTGTTGCAGGCGGTGCGCGATGCTGAAACGCGCGTCATGTTTTCGGGCTACAACCCCATTGGCTACAAGCTCACCATTTGGACTATCTCGGCCATGATGTGCGGCGTGGCCGGGGCCTTGTATGTGCCGCAGGTGGGCATCATCAACCCGAGCGAAATGAGCCCGGCCAACTCGATCGAGATCGCGATTTGGGCGGCGGTCGGGGGCCGTGCCACCTTGATCGGGCCGATCATCGGCGCCTTTGTGGTGAACGGAGCCAAGAGCTGGCTCACCGTGGCCTACCCCGAATTCTGGCTCTACTTTTTAGGGGCGCTGTTCATTGGCGTGACGCTGTATTTACCCAATGGGGTGGTCGGTCTGGTGAAGAAAATAGCCAGCGCAGCGCCACGCAAATCTGGAGACAAATTATGACGCCTGAACTGCTGGAGGAAGGCGCCTGCCGGGTCGAGGCGCATGCCTTGAAAGAAGCACCGGGCAAGACCGCATCCGGTGGCCGCGAGGCCGGTTTCTCGCGCATCGCCACGCCGGGCGAGGTGGATGTGACCCATGGCCGCATCCTGTACCTGGAAGACGTGAGCGTGAGCTTTGACGGCTTCAAGGCCATCAACAAGCTGTCGCTGGACATTGCGCCGGGCGAGCTGCGCTGCATCATCGGCCCCAACGGCGCGGGCAAGACCACCATGATGGACATCATCACCGGCAAAACGCGGCCGGATGCGGGCCGGGTGTACTTCGGCAGCACGATTGACTTGCTGCGCTACACCGAGCCGCAAATTGCTCAGTTGGGCATTGGCCGCAAGTTCCAGAAGCCCACGGTGTTTGAACAACTCACGGTGTTTGAAAACCTGGAGCTGGCCCTCAAAACCAACAAGGCCGTCACCGCCTCGATGTTCTTCAAGCTCGACTCCACGCAGAGCGACCGGCTGGCTGAGGTGCTGCACACCATCCATCTGGCAGACAGTGTGTCGCGCCAGGCCGGTAACCTGAGTCACGGGCAAAAGCAGTGGCTGGAGATCGGCATGCTGCTGATGCAAGACCCCAAACTGCTGCTGCTCGACGAGCCGGTGGCGGGCATGACGGACGAGGAAACCGAACGCACCGCCGAATTGTTCCTGAGCCTCAAAGGCAAGCACTCGTTGATGGTGGTGGAGCACGACATGAGCTTCATCAACACCATCTCCGACATCGTCACCGTGCTGTGCGACGGCTCGGTGCTGGCGCAGGGCACGTTGGCGCAGGTGCAAAGTGATGAGCGCGTGATTGAGGTGTACCTTGGTCGGTGAACTGATCTGCTTCAGGCCAAGTTGGCAAATACTTGTTTCGTCATTGCGAGCGAAGCGCGGCAATCCATGCAGGAAGTCTTCATGCTGAACGTCAACAACATCAATCAATACTACGGCGGCTCGCACATCCTACGTGATGTGAGTCTGCAGGCCACGCTTGGCAAAGTCACCGTCATTCTGGGGCGCAACGGCGTGGGCAAAACCACCTTGCTTAAAAGCCTGATGGGCCTGGTTCCGATCAAGACTGGCACCATTGAGTTCGACGGCAAGCCGATTCAAAACGCTACGCCGTATGAACGGGCGAGAGCTGGCATGGGCTTTGTGCCGCAGGGCCGTGAAATATTTGCCCGGCTCACGGTCGAAGAGAACCTTCGCATGGGGCTGGCCTACAAGCCTGCCAGCACGCCGATTCCGCCCGAGTTGTATGACTTGTTCCCGGTCCTGAAGCAAATGCTGCACCGCCGCGGTGGCGATTTGTCCGGCGGGCAGCAGCAACAACTCGCGATTGCCCGCGCGCTGGCCGCCGGGCCAAAGCTCTTGATCCTGGACGAGCCGACTGAAGGCATCCAGCCCAGCATCATCAAAGACATTGGCCGCGTCATCCGCATGCTGGCCGACCGCGGCGACATGGCGATTGTGCTGGTCGAGCAGTATTACGACTTTGCCCAGGAGCTGGCCGATGACTATGTGGTGATGGAGCGCGGCTCGGTGCTGGCCCACGGCTTGGGTAAAAACATGGAAGCTGAGGGCGTACGGCAACTGGTGGCGATTTGAGAGGGCGTGTTGGTGTCGCCAAGTCGATTCAAGTCTGGATCTCAAAGCGCTGTTCATTCACTTCTGCACCCCATTGCGTGCCACGCTGCTGAAACACCAAGCGGAAACCAAACTTTTCATAGAGATGCCGGGCGGCACCGAGGCCCTCAAAAGTCCACAGATAGGTCCGGTGGTACTGCCGTGGCTGACAAAATTCCATGGCCGACGCAAGCAGTGCAGACCCCATGCCGGTTCCTCGCAGTTTGTCCGAGGTGATGAACCAGCGAAGATGTGCCCCATTTTGCGCAGCGTGGGAGCCGTCGATGGCAATCGAGCCCTCAATGTGGCCGTCTTGCAGCGCGAGCCAAAGCCCGTCACGCTCGCTGTCATAGCGTTCGCAAAACTCGGCCAGCTCACGCGCCACCTTGCTCTCAAAAGGCAGTCCAAAGCCAACCAGTTTGCTGTAGTAAAGAGCGTGCAGCTCTGCAATTCTGCCGATGGCGCCGGGTAGGTAATCTTTGTGAATGCTTGGGGTCATGATGGTGAGTGTTTGGTGTTTCAGGTCGTCCAAATCCGCGGACTCACTAGTAAAGCGGCCTTGAATTCAGGACACGAATTTAACTTACCAAATACTGGACAGCCGCTTGGCCGAAAAAGCAGGCTCACACGTTGCCATGGCCGGGTCTTGGGGCGTCCTCGGCACCTCCCCGGCATCCAGCCTGGAAAAAAGGGTCAGGCACGGATTAGAAAATTGGGGCAGATTCCAATTGCTAAAGCAATGACTTCCTGTCTTTCAATTGCTATAAATTAAGTAGCTTCTCATGCAATATCCACAAGGCCTAGCGCCTGATTTCTCCTTCAATAGATGCAGCCAACTCTACGGCAATCCCGCCATCGTTCACGGCAAATGTCGAGTTTGATTTGCAGCATGCGCAGTTTCAATAACTTGAAGCGCTCAATACGGGTTAAATAAGTATCTAGCCACCGCCAAGCAAGCGTGAATTGCTATAAAATGTATAGCAACTAAAGAGCCGATTTAAGCCCTTCATACCCGGTCAATTCAAATTCTGCCCAAAATGATCGCCGCAACGTGTTCGCTCGATGGCAAAAAAGTATGAACGACGGGGACGATGACCTCATCCCTGATCCAGGGTGCACGGGTTTCTGAAACAGACACCACGCCATCATTGGGCTCACCGCGGAACGCCCGGGATGTCGCTGTAAGACCGCGATTTCCGAATACGCCGGTGGTGGGGGCTGCGATGGGCGCAACGCCATGCATCCGCTCGTCAGAGGCCAACATCTGGCCGCAATCACCCGTGACTATCCTAAAGATGGGATTGCGGCTCAGCATTTTTGCCAGGCGCGCCGATTGGGTGGGCGAGCCGAGCAGAAATACCCGGGTTGGCGCACGCGTCTCTTTTGGCAGTGTCGCCAGTGCGGAACGAAGCAACAACCCGCCCAAGGAGTGGCCAATCAGGATGTACTCGCCATCATCGGCCAGTCGCACGATTTGCAAAGAAAGACGGTTCGAGATTTGTGCGAAATTTTGAAACGCGGTGGCGTATCCGAATGTGCTTGTTTCAATTCCTCGTGACTTCAATTTCCTCAACAACCCCCAGCCAGAGATTGGTGTACGTCCCATCCCGTGTATGAACAATGCCTGCATGGTTGTGCCTTGTGTTTTAACAATCTGTGCTGTGTTCAGCTATGTGGCGTCATTGTGTTTAGCACTCAGTTTGCCAACGTTTCTACTACTGACATTGGGCGGGATGTAGACGTATTTTTCTTGTCCACGTTCCTTGCGCTTTCGGTCTGGCCAATCACAGCTACCGCATTCGCTGCCACAGTCGCAGCCATTGGCGACATCGCCTAGGAGTGAACACCCATCGATGCTTGGAAAATCACAATTCAGGTCGCACGGCAGGTCACAGTCGCCGCGCTGAGCGCGATGTGGACGCTTGTGCGGTGGCGAATAACGTCGATGAGCCACGCCACAGAGATAGAGGCGTCGTCGCAAGATACCCAAACCAGTCCAAATCCCAAACCTTTGAACAGCTCTAAACCCAAGCGCAGAGCAGCTTTTGCGTCCGGTATGTACGCGGTACGCGCAGCAGAAGCCCTTGTGCGGAGACAAGTACCGTTGATAGGCCGAAATGGCGGTGAGGATCAGTGTGCGCATGAAAGTTCAGCGGCAAAAGGTGCTGGGCTCGGATTAGTGTTGAAAATATGACCTTCAGGTTCCTGTGCGCGTGTTATTGATCCGTGCGCGCTCAGGGTTTGCGTGCCCACCAGCTTTTTCCGGCCATGGTTTTTCAGAGCGGTAGGGCGCACTCGGCTGCGTTGTCAATCAACACCGTCAGGCAAATGCTTTTCCTGTCGCATCAAGGCGCTGCTGGGGCCACATGCGCATCCAGCCGCAAGCCCAGTGCGTTGACCACTTTCAAAATCGTGGCAAAACTGGGGTTGCCTTCGCCAGACAGCGCCTTGTAAAGGCTTTCACGCCCCAAGCCGGTGTCTTTTGCCAATTGCGTCATGCCGCGTGCCCGGGCAATTGTGCCCAGCGCGCTGGCAATGAAAGCCGCATCGTCTCCGGCCTCTTCCAGGCACACCGCAAAGTAAGCGGCCATGTCTTCCTCGGTCTTGAGGTATTTGGCACTGTCGTAAGGGGTTGTTTTTGTCTTGTTAACCATGATGAACTCCTACAGGTTTTGCGCCAGTTGCAGCGCGAGCTTGATGTCTTTGGCCTGACTGCTTTTGGGGCCGCCGGCCAGCAAAATGACCAGTGAGCCGTTGCGCTCGGTGTAATACACCCGCCAACCGCTGCCAAAGTGCAGCCGCAGTTCGCTCACACCTTCGCCCACCGGGGCCACATCGCCGGGGTTGCCGTGTTGCAAGCGGTCAACGCGCACTTGAACACGCGTCTTGACTTGTCGATCCGTCAAAGCCTCGAACCATTGCTCATATTCGTCAGTCTTTTCAAGCATCTTCATGCGTGCATCGTATCCCAATTTATACAGTGAAATCAACTTCAAACAGCATTCTCTTGTGCGTATTACGTTCATCGTGACCGCAAAATCAAGGGACATTGGGGTCGGATTCAATTATTTAAAGCAATGACATTCTGCCTTTTGTATGCTATAAATTCAGTAGCTTCTTGCTCAATATCCACAAGGCCTAGAACCTGATTTATTCTTCAACAGACGCAGCCAACCCGACGCCAGTCTCGCCATCGTTCACTGTAAATGTCGAGCTTGTCTTGCGGCATGCATAGCTTCAACAACTTGAAGCGCTAAATGCGGTTTAAATAAGGCTACAGCCCCCGTCAAGCAAGCGTGAACAGCTACTAAATTAATAGCTAATAAATTGGCGCACGCGTGCCCATTGGCAGTGCCGCCAGTGCGGAACGAAGCAACAACCCGCCCAGGGAGTGTCCAATCAGGATGTACTCGCCATCGTCGGCCAGTCGCACGATTTGCGAAGAAAGACGGTTCGAGATTTGCGCAAAATTTTGAAACACGGTGGCATATCCGAATGTGCTTGTCTCAATTCCCCGTGACCGCAATTTCCTCAACAACCCCCAACCCGACAGTGGTGTACGCCCCATTCCGTGTATGAACAATGCCTCTGAATGGTGTGCCTTAAGGTTTAACAATTTTGATTGCAGGTAAGCTCATTACGACAAGTCTTCATCAACAGGCGGAAGCTTAAATTTTTCGAAGGGCCAAAGCCCAGCAGCAGCGTAAACCCCAGGATCGGCACATTGAAGCTCTTTCTTTACGCCTTCAGGTGTAACCACCGTCAATGAAGCTTCTGATTCGACTATCGCGCTATTTCCATACGCATGTAAGACGTACCTAAAACCGTTCGAAGTGAACTGGACACGAACATCGGTCCACCTCCCTCCTTTTTGCAGCGAGTGTTGAAAGATACCAACAGGTGAACGAAGTATGGGCGGGTATACCAGCTCAGGCGCACCGATGACCCCGAAACGATACTGAATCCATGACCTCAAGTTACCAGGTACCTCTTTTGAGCTGCAGACGGACAAAATCTTTGATCGCATATTGCAACTAAACAGAACATCTTCATCCGATTTACAGTGGTTTTTAGGTAGGGCATGCGCCATTGATGAGCTTGCAAGGAATAAGAACCCCATGAGTAGCGGTAATCGAGATAACGACATGGCAAACATCCGCATTCGAGACGGCCGTATCGCCACCGACTTTTTCTGCTCGGATGCATGGGGGGTCTTGTGAGACTTCAGTTTGGTGATGTCGCCTTGAATGGCATGAAGGGTTGCAGGCATGGATGGAGAGTTCTGGTGTTTGGGGCAAGGTTGAAGGGCAATGCGTTGCGCTGATCAGCTATGTGGCGTGCATTTTGGAGCGATGTAATCCTTCTTTAAAACGATTTTTGCAATGCGGTGTTCGAGGTGTTTGATTGCCGGAGTATCCCCATCTGACCGGTACACGAAATACTCGCCCTGTTCGTTGCGCGCATAGAGGGTGATGGCATAGGTTGTTGATTCGCCGTTGGTCTGGTCGATGTCTTTGCGAATAATGGTTGCAGTTTTTGGATCAAAGGAAAACTTGCTATTTTTTGAATGAATTGCCATCTCAAAAAACTGCTTCTGGGCTCTATCAAATCGATCCTCGCGGTGAGGGCGCTTGCTGTACGCGAAGAGGAAGATCAGTGCCCCGATCATCACAAACAGCCAAATGAGGTTGAAATCGGTTACCAGCATGATGGTTAACTGGCCTGTTTCAAGTCGTCCAAATCCGCGGACTCACTGCCGACATTTGCCAGAAATGTGTTCGCCAGCTCACCCACACCTGGCGCAGCAAGGTCATGGCGGGTTCTACCATTGGCGCCAGCACCCGCACCACAATCACCTGACCATTCGGGCAGGTCGCGCCCGCTGTGGCTTGCAAGGGGTGCGCGGCAATCAGCTCGCGTGCCAACTCCAGCGCATGGTCACGCCGCGCCCGGTCCAGCTTGCTGCCTGCGACAAAAAACAGCGAGGCCAGGCAGCGCTGGCCCGCCAGCCCCAGCGGGCCGTCCATCAGGCGCTGGTCATCGGCGCGGATGCGGCCCCGCTCCAGCCAGACGCCGGGCACCTCGATGTGCTGCAAAAAACTCCCGGCCTCAAACGGTTGATTCGCGTTGGGCAAGCCCAGCGCTGTTACGTCCCAGCCCATGAGTTCGGCCTGCGGTCCTACATTGAGCGTGAGGTGGTTTTCAGCCAGGCACTGGTTGTAGCAAATCGCTTCCAATGGCAGCCACTCCAGGCGCGCCGTGTCCGTCAGTGTGATGTGGGTGCGTTGTACCGCCAACTCGCCGCTGGAGCGGTAAAAGCGCGTGGCGCCGGGCGTGGTGATGAGGCCGTGTGCGCCGCCGCTCGCGGTGATGCTCATGTCCAGCGTGTCGCCACCGACCAACCCACCCGGTGGATGCACCAGCACGTTGTGGCACACCGCGTCGCCTTCGGGGTACAGGCTTTGCAACACGCGCAAGGGGCCGTTGTGCTCGTGCCGCGCTACGGTGCGCGCGGCTTGTAATTGGTAGTCAAGTTTGAGTTCGGCGTGCCAGGTCATGGTTCATTGTAGTTTTCGGGTTGGAGTCAAAATGCTGGCGCGCTATTTGCATAATTTCAGGTGGTCTTGAAAATGCACCAATTTAACTAAAGGATCCCCATGAAACTTCACACCCTCAAACGCGCCACGGTGTTAGCGTCCCTCGCCGCTTGCGGCATGGCTGCTCAAGCCGCTGACTGGAGCGATACCTCCATTGGTTACCGCACCGGTACCAATTACGCTGAACCGTTCAACACCATTGCCCCCAATTCGATTCGCAAGAACATTGTGAATCTGAACCATGTCAGCGGCTACAAGTACGGCAGCAACTTCTTCAATGCCGACCTGCTCATGTCCGATGAAAAAGACCCATCGGCTGTCGGTTCGACGACTGGCGCCCAAGAAATCTATGTGGTCTATCGCAATACCCTCGATCTGGGGAAAGTCACGGGCAAGACATTCAGCTTTGGTCCGGTGCGTGGCTTGGGCGTGACCGCTGGTTTTGACTTCAACACCAAGACCGATGCAGGTTACAACTCCAAGAAGCAAATGGTGGTGGCGGGTCCGACTTTCATGATGGATGTGCCCGGTTTTCTGAATGTGAGTGTGTTGGCCCTGTGGGAAAGCAATGCGCCCTACGATGGTTTCAAAAAAGTTTCTACCAACCGCTACAGTTACGATGTGCATCCCATGATCAACCTGGCCTGGGGTATTCCTTTCACGGTCGGTTCGGTGCCACTGTCGTTTGAAGGCTTTGCCAATTTCATCGCTGCCAAGGGCAAGAATGAATTTGGTTTTGATACCGCAGCTGAAACCAACATCGACATGCAAGTCATGTACGACTTGAGCTCCGCCATCGGCGCCAGCAAGAACAGCTTCAAGCTCGGTGTGGAATTCCAATACTGGAAAAACAAGTTTGGCAACGACGCTGCCGGTGCTGCTGGCCCTGGCGCCACCGCCAACACCCCGATGATTCGCGCTGAATACCACTTCTAATCGACGCTGAAAAATCAGGTTCCCAAAAAACAGCCCACCCCTTTCATAAAGGGGTGGGCTGTTTTGTTTGTGCCGGTTGGATTAGCTGTGCGATCCGCGATGCGCCCACGCCGTGGTGTGCTTCTCGATCGCGCTGAACAGTTCATACATCACCATGGCCATGGCGCCCACCACCACCAGACCGGCAAACGCCAGACCCATCTGCATGGCCGAGCCCGCCGAGATCAGCAGGTAGCCAATGCCCTCGTTAGCGGCGGTCATCTCCGAGACGGTGGTGCCGACAAAGGCCAGCGTGATCGCCACCTTGAGCGAGCCGTAAAAGTAGGGCATGGAGCGCGGCAGGCCGACTTTCACCAGCACATCCCAGCGCTTGGCACCCAGCACCCGCAGCACGTCTTCCAGCTCCGGCTCCAGCGTGGCCAGGCCGGTGGCGATATTGACCATGATTGGGAAGAAGCTGATGAGAAAGGCCGTGAGAATGGCGGGGCCGACCCCGATGCCAAACCACACCACCAAAATCGGCACAAAAGCCGCCTTGGGCAGGGCGTTGAACGCGGTCATGAGCGGGTACACCGCGGCATACGCCAGGCGCGAACTGCCAATCAAAAAGCCCAGCATCACGCCCACCACGATGGCCAGTCCAAACCCCGCCATCGTGACCCAGTAAGTGCGCCAGGCATGACCGGCAATGAGGGTTTTGTATTCCCAGAATTGCGACCAGATGCGCGAGGGACTGGGGAAGATGAATTCGGAAACTTCAAAGACCGAACAAAGAACTTGCCACAGCACGATCACCGTCAGCAGCAGCAGCCAGGGTGACCAGATTTCAACTTGTTTTTGGTTCATGGCAGGGGTCTCAGGTTGGAAGGGCTGCACCAGTTTGTCGCATGGCACCAATGTGACCGCGCAGCTCGTGCACGATGTCGGAGAACTCTTTGGTGTAGGTGATTTCCAGGTCGCGCGGGCGGGGCAGGTCGATTTCCCGCTTAACGACGAAACGGCCCGGGCTTTTGCTCATCACATACACCGTGTCGGCCAAAAAGACGGATTCACGCAGATCGTGCGTGACCAGAATGACGTTGAACTGTTGCTCGGTCCACAGGTCGCGCAGGATGCACCAGAGTTCTTCGCGCGTGAAGGCGTCCAGCGCACCAAAGGGCTCGTCCAGCAGCAGCATCTTGGGTTCATGGATCAGGGCGCGGCAGATGCTGGCGCGTTGCTGCATGCCGCCCGAGAGCTGCCAGGGAAACTTATCTTCATAGCCGCCCAAGCCGACTTTTTGCAATAAACGCCGAGCGCGTTCCTCGTATTCCTTGCGTTTGGCTTTGAAGTGGCTGCGGTAGGGCTCCACAATTTCGAGCGGTAGCAACACGTTGTCCACCGTGGTGCGCCATGGCAGCAGCGAGGGTGCCTGAAACGCCATGCCGGAGATTTTCAGGGGACCGGTGACGGGCTGCTGGTCGATCAGGATTTTGCCCATCGAGGGCATCTTCAGCCCGGTGGTGAGCTTCATGAAGGTGGACTTGCCGCAGCCCGAGGGCCCGACGATGGCGATGAATTCGCCCTGGCGCACCTTCAGGTCGATGGCCTCGACCGCAAAGTGGTTCTGCTTGAGCAGTTCCTCGTTGTAGGCGAGCCAGACGTCTTGAAAATCGACAAACCAGGGATCGGGAGTTTGTGACATGTTGTATACCAATTAAGCCTCTAGCCCCCGTCGATCATGCGTGAACAGCTATAAAAAACAGAGCGAGTGGCGTGGCTTATTTTTTCGGAAGAATGTTGAGTTCGGCTTTGCCGGGCAGGAAGGAGCCGTTCCACACGGCGTCTGGATTGACCCGCGCCTTGGTGTTGAACACGTCGGACACTTGCGAGGCCATGAGCGACAGACGGGCGCCGTTGACCTGGCCAAAGCCTTCAGCCCGGGCGTTGGGGCTGTTGATGACGGTGTCAATGGCCAGTTGCAGGCGGCGTGTTTCTAGCGCTTCGTTGATGATGCCGTCGCGTGCCTTGACGTCGGCAATGGCGGCGCCCGGGTTGGCCATCACATCTTTCACGCCCTTGGTAAAGGCCGAGAGAAAGGCTTTGACGGCAGCGGGGTTGTCCTTGAGCATCTTGGGGGACGCGATGATGACGTTGCCGTACAGCTTGACGCCATAGTTGGGGTAGGGCAGTACGACCACGTCTTGTGCCTTGACGCCGCGCGCTTCCAGGTTGAGCAGCGAGGTGAAGGTAAAGCCGGTGATGGCGTCCACGTCGCCGCGCACCAGCATGGTTTCACGCAGGGGCGGGTCCATGGTGGTCCACTGCACGCCAGTCACGTTGTTGGCTTTGGCAAACAGGGTAAAAGCGCGGCGGCCCGCGTCAAACACGGGCGCGCCGAGTTTTTTGCCGCTGAGGTCGGCGGGGGTTTTGATGCCGGATTTTTTGAGCGCCATTACCGAGGCTGGCGTGTCGTTGTAAACCATCATCACGGCCACGGGTTTGTTGGGCGCGTCGGGGTTGTTGGCCTGAAACTCCATGAGGGCCGCCAGGTCGGCAAAGCCCATGTCATAGGCGCCGGAGGCCACGCGGTTGACGGCGGCGCCAGAGCCGTTGCCGGCGTCAATCGTCACGTCCAGCTTGGCGTCCTTGAAATAGCCCTTGGCGGCGGGGGTCAGAAACAGGGCAGCCGGGCCTTCAAAGCGCCAGTCGAGCTGGAACTTGATGGGGGTGGTTTGGGCTTGCGCCAATGCCATAAACCCGGTGCTCGCCAATGCGAGGGCGGCTTTGAGGAAAGAACGTTTTGACATGAAGGCCCCGAAAGAGTGATCGATACGGGAAAACATGCAATAAGGGTGCCAGTGCCCAATGGATGCTGATTATTTGTTTATTTATCGGGCAAGCGGCCTTGCAGGTGTTTTAGCGTTAAATTGTTACCTTAAGTGACGTTTTTGACATCAGCCTGTTCAGGGAGCACTCGGTTATGAACTTCTCGCATTTCAGAATCAGCATCAAGCTGGGTATCGGTTTTGGGGTGATGGTGTTGTTGACTGCGGTGATCGGTGCTTTGTCCGCCATGCAGATGGGGCGCATTGATGCCGATACCACCGAAATGTCGGAAAACTGGCTGCCTGCGATCAATGTGGCGAGCAACATGCAGGCACTGCTCAACGACATGCGACGAGCGGAACTGCAGCACGTCATTGCCGCCAGTGCCGCAGAGAAAAAGCCCGAGGCGGACCGATTGGCCGCCGACATGGTCAAACTGGCCGAGCTGGAAAAAACTTTCGGAAGCGGCCTGGACTCTCCCCAAGAGCGTCAGATGTTCGAGCGCTACCAGAGTGAAAGTCGTGCCTACCTGGCCACCAGCATCAAGCTGATGGAACTCTCGAGCGTTGGGCCGCAGGGCCAGGAGGCGACTGCCAAATATCTCAAAGGGGATTCAAGAACACGCTACCGGGCCCTGTTCAAGACGCTCGATGAAATGAGTGCACTGCACGTCAAAGGGGCGGACCAGACGGCGAAAGATGGGCACGCTTCCTATGCCCGTGCCTTGATGACCGTGACTGTGGCGCTGGTCCTGGTGCTGGCCGTGGCGGTTTTTTTGGGGCTGTGGATTTCGCGTCAGATATCCCATCCAATTCAGTCGGCGGTGGTGGCTGCCAGGGAGTTCACTGCGGGCAACTTGTCCAGACCGTTAGTCAGTACCGGCACCGACGAGCCCGCGCAGTTGCTGGGGGCGTTGGAGGCGATGCGGCTGAATTTGGCCCAAGTGGTGTCAGGTGTACGCTCGGGTTCTGAGAGTGTGGCCAATGCCAGTGCCGAGATCGCCCAGGGTAACAACGACCTGTCAGCACGCACCGAAAGCCAGGCCAGCGCCCTTGAACAAACCGCTGCCAGCATGGAACAGCTCAGTGCCACTGTCAAACAAAACGCCGACAACGCCCGCCAGGGCAATCAGTTGGCCATGAACGCCTCCAGCGTGGCCGTCCAGGGTGGTGAAGTGGTGGCCCAGGTGGTCGATACCATGAAGGGCATCAACGAAGCCTCGCGCAAGATCAGCGACATCATCAGCGTGATCGACGGCATTGCGTTTCAGACCAATATCCTGGCTTTGAATGCTGCCGTGGAAGCGGCGCGCGCCGGTGAACAGGGGCGCGGCTTTGCCGTGGTGGCGTCTGAAGTTCGCAGCTTGGCTGGTCGCAGCGCGTCAGCTTCCAGAGAAATCAAGGCCCTGATCAGTACCAGCGTCGAGCGGGTCGAACAAGGCTCCACGTTGGTCGACCGGGCTGGTGTAACCATGAACGAAGTGGTGAGCGCCATCCAACGCGTCAGCGAGATCATGAGCGAGATCAGTTCTGCCAGCAACGAGCAAAGCCAGGGGGTCAGCCAGGTGGGAGAGGCGATCACGCAAATGGACCAGGCCACGCAGCAAAATGCGGCCCTGGTGGAAGAGGTGGCAGCAGCGGCCAGCAGCCTGAAATCACAAGCCCAGGAACTGGTGCAGACCGTGGCGGTGTTCAAGCTGGGAAGCTAAAACTAAAACACCAACGCGGCCTCACCAGTTTGCAGAGGCCGCCCCTGCTTACTTGCGACCCGCATTCACACTGGCTGCTGCCAGTGCCGTCATGTTGACCACGCGGCGCACGGTCGAAGAAGGCGTCAGCACATGGGCGGTGGCCGCCGCGCCCAGCAGGATTGGCCCCACCGTGATGCCGTGACCACCGGTCACTTTGAGCACATTGAACAGGATGTTGGCAGCGTCCAGATTCGGGCAAATCAGGATGTTGGCCTCGCCCTTGAGCTTGTTGTCCATCAGGGCGGCGTGGCGCATGTCTTCTGACAAGGCCGCATCACCGTGCAGTTCGCCATCACATTCCACATCCGGGGCGAGTTGGCAAAACAGTTCATGCGCCTGGCGCATCTTGACGGCGGACTTGCGGTTGGACGTGCCATACATGGAGTGCGACAGAAAAGCCACTTTGGGCGGCAGGCCGAAGCGTTTGACCTCGTTGGCCGCCATGACGGCAATGCTGGCCAGTTGCGCGGCATCCGGGTCTTCATTGACGAAGGTGTCGGCGATGAACAGGGTGCGTTTCTCCAGCATCAAGGCGTTCAGTGTGGCCAAGCCAGAGGCGCCTGGTTTGACGCCAATGACATCGCGGATATGGTCCAGATGCACGTCAAATTTGCCCACCAGGCCGCACAACATGGCATCGGCATCGCCCAGTTTGAGCATCAGGGAAGCAATGGTGGTGTTGGAGCGGCGTACCGCCGCCTTGGCCGCATCGATGGTGACGCCATGGCGACCCATCAGGCGGTGGTAGGTTTCCCAGTACTGACGGAAACGGGCATCGTCTTCGGGGTTGACGTTGTCCACATCCACGCCCAGACGGATGCGCAGACCGGCTTTGAGAATGCGGGCCTCAATCACGGCCGGGCGTCCAATCAGGATCGGATGGGCCAGACCTTCGTCCACCGCCACCTGGGCGGCGCGCAGCACGCGCTCGTCTTCGCCTTCGGCATACGCCACGCGCTTGGATTCTTTGGATACGGCCTTGGCTGACGTGAACACCGGGCGCATGAACATGCCGGTTTGGTACACAAAGCGCGACAGCTGCTGGTGGTAAGCCTCCATGTCCTTGATCGGGCGCACGGCGACGCCGGACTCTTCGGCGGCTTTGGCCACGGCCGGGGCAATGCGCAAAATCAGGCGCGAGTCAAACGGGGTCGGGATCAGGTAGTCCGGGCCAAACACCAGTTCCTTACCTGCATAGGCGTGGGCGACTTCTTCGCTGATGTCGGCCTTGGCCAGGTCAGCGATCTGGCGCACGCAGGCCAGCTTCATGGCTTCGGTGATCTTGGTGGCGCCGCAGTCCAGCGCACCGCGGAAGATGTAGGGGAAACACAGGACGTTGTTGACCTGGTTCGGGTAGTCCGAGCGGCCGGTGGCGATGATGCAATCGGGGCGCACCGCTTTGGCCAGTTCGGGGCGAATCTCAGGCTCGGGGTTGGCCAACGCCAAAATGATGGGCGCGCGCGCCATGGTGATGACCATTTCCTGCGTCAGCACACCGGCAGCCGAGCAGCCCAGGAACACGTCGGCACCGTTGACCACATCGGCCAGCGTCCGCAGATTTGTCTTTTGGGCAAAGCAGGCTTTGGATTCGTCATAACCTCCGGGGCGGCCTTCATAGATCAGGCCTTTGGAGTCGCACACGTACACGTTTTCGCGTCGCACGCCCAGTCCGACCATTACGCCCAGGCAGGCCAGCGCGGCAGCACCGGCGCCTGAAACGGCAATCTTGACCTCTTCAATTTTCTTGCCGACCAGCTCCAGCCCATTCAGAAGCGCGGCGCTGGAGATGATGGCGGTGCCGTGCTGGTCGTCATGGAACACCGGAATATTCATGCGCTCGCGCAGTTTTTTCTCGATGTAGAAGCACTCCGGCGCCTTGATGTCTTCTAGGTTGATGCCGCCCAGCGTGGGCTCCATGGCCGCAATCATTTCCACCAGTTTGTCAGGGTCGTTCTCGGCCAACTCGATGTCGAACACATCGACGCCAGCAAATTTTTTGAACAGGCAGCCTTTGCCTTCCATGACTGGTTTGCTGGCCAGCGGTCCGATGTTGCCCAGGCCCAAGACAGCGGTGCCATTGGTGATGACACCCACCAGGTTGCCGCGTGAGGTGTACTCCGCCGCCAGCGAGGGATCGGCTTCAATGTCCAGGCAAGGGTAGGCCACGCCCGGCGAGTAGGCCAGCGACAGGTCGCGCTGATTGGACAGGGGCTTGGTGGCGTTGACGGAGATTTTTCCGCGTGTTGGCGTGCGGTGGTAATCGCGGGCCGCTTCACGCAGAGCAAATTCTGCGGGGGATAGTTCTTTGCTCATGGGAATCTCCTTTTTGAATTCATAATTATGAAAAATTAATAATACTGATCTGTCGGGCGTTTGTCACCCCGCATTTGAGGCTGTCCAGTCAGTTTTCTTGCGCTGGCACGATCAGCAAGTCTTTCAAGGCGCGGGCGATGACTTTGGTGGCCCGGCGCAAATCTTCCAGGTCGAGCCGTTCATCGGCCCGTTTGGCATTGGATTCCCGCACGGTGCGCGGCCCGGCGCCGTAGATGACCCCTGGAATACCCGCTTCACAAAACAGGCGAACATCTGTGTACAAAGGCGTTCCCATCGCCGGGATCTCTTCGCCAAACACCGCCTGGCCGTGCTTTTGAATGGCCTCCACCAAGGGCTGGTTGCCCGGCAACGGCTGCAGGGCGCGGGCCAGCAGGATGCGCTTGATATCGACTGTGATACCGGGGTGTTGCGCGGCGGCGTCCTGGATGATCTGGCGCAAGGTGGCTTCGACCTGTACCGGGTTTTCTTCCGGGATCATGCGCCGGTCCAGCTTGAAGCTGACGCGCCCCGGAACCACATTGGTGTTGGTGCCGCCTTCAATCTGGCCGACGTTCAGGTAAGGGTGCGTGATGCCTTTCACCGTGGACGTGACCTGCTGGTAGAGCGTGTTTTGCGCGTACAGGGCATTGAGAATATGCACGGCGGCTTGCAGGGCATCGACGCCGGACTCGGGGATGGCGGCGTGCGCCATTTGGCCGTGCACGGTCACTTCCATTTGCAGGCAGCCGTTGTGGGCGGTGATGACCTGGTAGCTGAAACCGGCGGCAATCATCAGGTCGGGGGCAATGATCTTGCGTTTGAGCAACCAGGCCGGGCCGACTTCGCCACCAAACTCTTCGTCGTAGGTAAAAAGCAGCTCAACGCTGCCTGCGCTGGGCCGTGCGACCGCTTCAAGCGCCCGCACGGCGAACGCATAAGTCGAAAAATCGCATTTGCTCACCGCAGCGGCGCGGCCGTAAATCTGGCCGTCTACAACTTCGCCGCCGTAGGGGTCGTGGGTCCAGCCTTCGCCGGGCGGCACCACGTCGCCATGGGCGTTGAGAAGAAGGGTCAGGCCCGGGCCATAGTGGCGGCGCACCACCAGGTTGGTGATGCTTTCCAGCCCGGCGGCTTTTACTTGCGCATCAGGCACGCGGTGCTTTTCCGCGATCAAGCCGAAGGCTGCCAGCAGCTCGGCCGTGCGTTCGGCGTGCGGTGCGTTGTTGCCGGGGGGCGTGTCGGTCGGGACTTTGATCAGTTCTTGCAGAAATTGAACCTGCTCATCAAAGTGCGCGTCAATCCACGCGTCGAGTTGTTCGTAAGGGGTCATTGAAGCTCGCTGGAGAGTTGGCTTAGCAATTGGGAAAAGGCATCGACCGCCAGTTGCATGTCGTCACTGGTGGTCGATTCAAGTGGGTTGTGGCTGATGCCGGCGTTTTGTCCGCGTACAAACAGCATGGCCTGGGGCATGATTTCATGCAGTTTCATGGCGTCGTGACCGGCGCCGCTGGGCAGGCAGTGCAGCGGCACACCCAGGGCGGAGACGGCGCGCTCCCAGCGCTGCTGCCACGCCGGGGCGCTGGGCGCGGCGCTGGCGCGCAGGGTTTCTGTCACGGTGTAGTGCACGGCGCGCCGCTCGCAGATACTTTTTAATTGGTCGAGCACATCGTTTGCCAAACGGTCGCGCTGCACATTGGAAGGCGCCCGAAGGTCCAGGGAAAACTGGCAGCGGCCGGGCACCACATTGATGGAGCCGTTGGGCACTTGCAACAGCCCGACCGTGCCGATCGAATCGGTTTCCTCACTGGAGCGGCGCTCGACATACAGAATGAGTTCGGCGGCGGCGGCAGCAGCGTCATGGCGCCGGTCCATGGGCGTGGTGCCAGCGTGGCTGGCCGTGCCCGTGATGTCACAGAGGTAGCGCACGCTGGCATTGATAGAGGTGACGATGCCCAGAGGAAGATCAAGTTCATTGAGCACCGGCCCTTGTTCGATGTGCACCTCCACAAAGCCCAGGTAATCGTCAGCGTTGCGTTTGAGGGTCGCAATGTCATCCACGCACAAACCGGCCTCTTGCATGGCGTCGCGCAGGCGGATGCCGTCGGCGTCCACCTGGTCCAGCCAGGCCGGGTTGAAGTCGCCGGTGATGGCGCCGGAGCCCAGAAAGGTGGCCTTGTAGCGCTGGCCTTCTTCTTCGGCAAAGGCGATGATTTCCAGGTCAAAAGGGAGACGTTGGCCTGCCTGGGACAGTTCATGCACGCAGGCCAGCGGCACGTAGATGCCCAGACGGCCATCGTATTTGCCGCCGTTGCGAACTGTGTCGTAGTGGCTTCCGGTGAGTAAGGTCTTAAACGTTTTAGGGGTGTAGCCCCCGTCAGTCTTGCGTGAGCAGCTACTATTTTTATAGCGTCCAACGACATTTCCCACGGCATCGATATGAACGTCATCCATGCCGCACGCCAGCATCTGCGCCTGGATGCGCTGCGCACAGGCGCGGTGCGCGTCGGTGAGGTAGGTGACGGTCAGCTGACCATTTTCTTTGTAGCCCGCGTCGCTGAACTGCGCCAGTTCTTCGTGCCAGTCCCACACCTGGTTGCCTAGCGCCGGGATGGCGCCAAACTTGTCGTTCAGGCGGATTTCGGCAATGCGGTGGATGTTGCGCAGGCACTCATACAGTTCAAAGTCAGGGTGACCCTGCAGGCGGCGTTCAAACGTGGCGATGATGTCCTGACGGCTCAGTCCGGTGCCGCGTGGGCCACGCACGGCGAGGATGAACGGGAAGCCAAATTTATCGTTGTAAGCCGCGTTCAAGCGCTGTAATTGTGCAAATTCATCCGGGCTGCACTGGGTGAGGCCCGCCGTGTTCTGTTCCCCCGTGGATTCAAGCGTCAGCGACTGGCTGACCATGGCTTTGCCCGCCAGCTCGGGGTGGGCGCGGATGAGCGAGAGCTGGGCCGGGCGGTCAGCAGTCGCCACGACCCGCGCCAGGGCATATTTCAGGTGAGCCAGCGATGCAAAGGGACGCGCCAGCAGTGCTTTTTCTGCAATCCAGGGCGAGTGCTCATACACGCCATCGAGCAGCCGCAGGGCGTCGCCGGGTGTCGCAGAATTGAGTTGGTCAAGTGTCATGGACATGGGGTCGTCGTGCGTCAAGCCTGATAAGGGTGGGTTGTTTTCCAGTGCCGGGCAATGTCGATGCGTCGGCAAACCCAGACCCGATCAAATTGCGCAATGTGGTCTAGAAAACGCTGCAGCGCGGTAATGCGCCCGGGCCGTCCCAGCAGGCGGCAGTGCATGCCGATGCTCATCATCTTGGGGGCATCTTCGCCCTCGGCGTACAGGACATCAAAGGTATCTTTGAGGTACTGAAAAAACGGGTCAGCGTGTGAATAGCCCTGGGGTAGCGCAAAGCGCATGTCGTTGCAGTCCAGCGTGTAGGGCACGATCAGTTGTGGCACCACGTCTCCATTGGTTTTCTGGACCTTCATCCAGAACGGCAAGTCGTCGCCGTAGTAGTCGCTGTCGTATTCAAAGCCGCCATAGTCGGCCACCAGACGTCGGGTGTTGGGGCTGTCGCGCCCGGTGTACCAGCCCAGGGGGCGTTCACCTGTCAAGCGGGTCAGGATCTCCATGCCCCGTGCCATGTGTTCACGCTCGGTGGCTTCGTCGATGTGCTGGTAATGAATCCAGCGCCAGCCGTGGCAGGCGATTTCATGCCCCAGTTCGGTCAGTGCGTGCACCAGTTCAGGGTGTCGTTCCAGCGCCATGCTGACGCCAAACACGGTGAGCGGCAACTGGCGTTTTTCAAATTCGCGCAGGATGCGCCATACCCCGGCACGGGCGCCATAGTCGTAGATGCCTTCCATGCTGATGTGCCGATCCGCAAAGCTGGGCGGGTTGAACATCTCGGACAGGAATTGTTCGGAGCCCGCATCGCCGTGCAGCACGCTGTTCTCGCCGCCTTCCTCATAGTTCAGGACGAACTGGACAGCCACACGGGCTTGCCCAGGCCATTGCGCATGCGGGGGTTGGGGTCCGTAGCCAACGAGGTCGCGAGGATAGGGAAGTGTGCTGTCGTAGTTGTTCATGGATTCAAGCCATTGCCAAGAATGGCATGATAGCTGCTGATGTCTGAAAGTGCCTGCACTTTTGTTTTTGTCAATTTTGGCATTTCAGGAACCACATGAGGAGTACGCCTTGGGCTTGAGTACACACGTTCTGGACACCATGCACGGCACGCCTGCTGCAGGTATGTCGGTGTCATTGTTCGCCACGCAAGGGGAGGCCGCGACGCTGCTCAAGCAGTTTGTGTTGAATCAGGATGGCCGCAACCCGGACGGCTTGCTGATCGACAACACCAGCCTTCTAGTTGGCACGTATCGGTTGGTGTTTGAGGTGTCAGCTTATTTTTCAGCGCGTGGTGTTGAGTTGCCAGAACCCAATTTTCTGGGCAAGGTGAGCCTTGATTTCGGTATTGCCCACCCGGACCAGCATTACCACGTGCCTTTGCTGGTTAGCCCCTGGAGCTATTCGACTTACCGGGGGTCTTAGGGTTTCCTTCCCCCCACTCACTCCCCCCAGCCCCCTCTCTCGCCCCGCCGGGCGAAAGAGGGGGAGCCTCATTTGGCCAACGTTTTGAAGGGGGCGAGTTCAACTTGACGGGTAACTTTGATCGTTTAGATTTTCGAGGGCTGGGATTTCTGGCGGTTATTTTTTGCCTACCCCTGCTCATGGCCTACCCTTGCTCGTCTGCTTGAAAATTTCAAAAATAAAGCAATGACCCACCTCTTCAACGCCCAGAAAAACGTGTACTTAACACCTTCAAAAACGCGGCCAAATGTGGATGTTTAGCTCCCCTTTCCACCCCGGCGGGGGTGGAAAGGGGCGGGGGGATAGGGGGGGGACGAACCAGAATGTAAAAAAACAAGAAAGTCAGAGCTGCCCCTCAGTCAACGTATCCAACTGAAACAGCCCACTTTTGTGCCACAACCAGGTGTCGGTGTAAGTCACACGCCCCATGCGAGCCGGAGCGGGGTAGGGTTCGGCCATGCGCACGGTCCGCTCGATTTCAGCAACGACCTCGGGCGCCTGGCTGGGCGCGCGCATCCAGTGGGTGCCGGTGACCAGGCCTTTGCTGTCCACATCAACCTGCAGCACACCGATGGCATACAGCAGGGGCGGCATCTTGCCTTTGTAAATGCGGTCACTATTTTTGCTGTAGAGATGGGTGGCGGCATCCAGGCGATAGTCGCGCGGGTTGGTAGCGCGCGAAACACTGGCCGGTACGGGTTCGGGTTTGGGTGGGGGTTGAATGACAACAGGGCGCTGCGGCACCGGTATTGCCGCGACAGGCGGCGGTGGTGGCGAGGCGCAGCCCGCCAGAAATGCTGCAACACCGGCGGCCGTGCTTGCCAGCAAGGTCAGAATGCGAGGGGGGCTTGTTTTCATTTGTCGCCTTTTGAGGGATAAAGCCCTGTGGGCTGATTTTGTCGAAATAATAAGTGAGTTTGGCGCATGCCGTCCAGCCATAAAGGTAATGGTTTGTGAGTAATGTTGATGATTTATTGGGGCAACTAGCCCATGAAGAAGCCATTCTGATCACCGTTCACACGACGCGGGGCTCGGTGCCGCGTGAGTCCGGTGCCTGGATGGCGGTTTTTGCCCAGAGCAGCGTGGGCACGGTAGGCGGCGGGCACCTGGAATTTCAGGCCATCACGCAAGCCCGCCAGCGACTGCAAGGTGGCCAGGGTGAGCCGGTTGTGCGCTATGCCCTGGGCCCGGCTTTGGGGCAATGCTGTGGTGGTGAGGTGCACTTGAAATTTGAGCGGGTGACGGCGTCTGATAGGGCGGCTTTGCAAGTGCGCTTGACAGAAATGCGATACCCGGTGGCCTTGTTTGGGGGCGGCCATGTGGGCCAGGCGCTGGTCCGGGTCTTGGGTCATTTGCCCTTTCAGGTCACCTGGATCGACAGTCGCGATGAAGTGTTTCCGGTGCAGGTGCCTTCCAACATTCAGTGCGAACACTCCGATCCGGTGCAGGCTGGCGTGGCCTCTTTGGTGCCTGGTTCCCGCGTGCTCATCATGAGTTTCAGCCATGCCGAAGACCTGGAGGTGGTGGCGGCCTGTCTCACGCGCCAGCGCTTGCAGGCCGATTTGCCCTATGTGGGCCTGATTGGCAGCCAGACCAAGTGGGCCACGTTTGCTCATCGGCTGGAAGAGCGGGGTTTTACGCCGCAGGAACTGGCGCACGTCACCTGTCCGATTGGCGTGCCCGGCATTGTCGGCAAACAGCCTGAAGTGATTGCCGTGGCGGTGGCGGCACAAATATTGCAAACCTTGCCAGAGCCCAGCGCGAGTCGCGGGCATTAAAAAGGACAAACGGATGGAAAGCTACTTTCTTGACTGGGGCAACCTGCTGCTGCGCTGGGTCCATGTCATCACCGCCATTGCCTGGATCGGCTCGTCGTTTTACTTTGTGTTTCTCGACAGCAGCCTGACCCCACCGGTGGATGAGGACCTCAAGCAGCAAGGCGTCAGTGGCGAGTTGTGGGCGGTGCACGGCGGCGGTTTTTACCACCCGGTCAAGTTCAACGTGGCGCCGCCCAAGCTGCCCGCGCACCTGCACTGGTTTTTTTGGGAGAGCTACAGCACCTGGCTGTCGGGTTTTTCGCTGTTTACCGTGTCGTATTTGTGGAGCGCCAGCACCTACCTGATCGACAAGTCGATCATGGACTGGGCGCCGGCCACGGCGATTGCGGTGGCTTTGTCGTTCCTGGTGGTGTTCTGGTTGCTGTACGACGGAATCTGCCGGGTGTTCGGGCAGCGCAAGCACGGCGACGCCATCGTCGGCGCCCTGGTGCTGGTGCTGGTGTGCGTCGCTTCGTGGCTGGCCTGTCACTGGTTTGCGGGCCGGGCGGCCTTTTTGCTGGTGGGTGCCATGCTGGCCACCACCATGAGCGCCAGCGTGTTTTTCTGGATCATTCCGGGGCAGCGCAAGGTGGTGGCCGCTATTAAAGCCGGTGAGCCGGTCGATGCCCTGCATGGCAAGCGCGGCAAGCAGCGCAGCGTACACAACACCTATTTCACCCTGCCGGTGCTGTTTGCCATGCTCAGCGGCCATTACAGCTTTACCTACACGCACCCGCAAAACTGGCTGGTGCTGATTTTGATGATGTTCGCCGGTGCGGCGATTCGCCAGTTTTTTGTGCTGCGCCATGGCTACAAGCTGGGCCGCAACCGTCATCCCTGGCCCTATGCGCTGGTGGGCGTGCTGGCGATTGCCTCGCTCATCGTCTGGCTCAGCCCGGTGACGACAACGCCAGCATTCGCTATTAATTCAGTAGCTGCTAACGAAGGTAGTACGGGGGCTACAGGTCTAAATGGCTATCAACAGTTGCAACCGCTGCTGGCCCAGCGTTGCTACCTGTGTCACGGCGAGCTGGTGCAGATGAAGAACGTGCGGCTCGACTCGCCCCAAAACGTCAAGCTGCACGCCCAAAACATCTACCAGCAGGTGGTGGTGACCCGCATCATGCCCATGAACAACACCACCGGCATCAGCGAGGTCGAGCGCCAGTTCATCAAGCAGTGGTTTGAGGCTGGCGCCAAGCTGGATTGATGTTCAAAAGGGTTTATTCAGGCCGGTACATCACCCAGTCGGTAAATTGGTCGGACGACATGGGGCGGGCATATAAATACCCTTGCCCGTGGCCGCAGCCCAGTCTGCCAAGTTCAGTGTGTTGGTCGTCCTCTTCCACGCCTTCGGCCACCACGTTCATGCCCAGGTTGTTGGCCAGGGCAATGATGGTGGTGGCAATGGCCCGGTCATCGGCATTGTTGGCAATGCCGTCAATAAAGCTTTTGTCGATCTTGAGTTCGTGGATGGGAAAGCGTTTGAGGTAAGACAGCGAGCTAAAGCCGGTGCCAAAATCATCCAGGCTGATGCGCAGGCCAAAGTCCACCAGTTCTGCCAGCATGTGCTGGGCGCGGTCAACATCCACCAGCACGCTTTCCGTGATTTCAATACACAGGCGCTGCGGCGCGACGCCATATTCGGAGATGATGCGAATAATGTCTTTCGCCATGTCCGACTTGTGGAAATGGCGTGCCGAGAGGTTGACGCTCACGCGCACGGCGGGCACGCCTGCCTGATCCCAGAGCACAATCTGTCGGCAAGCCTCACCGAGCACCCATTGATCAATGGACACGATCAGATGGCTTTCCTCGGCGATTGGAATGAACAAGGCGGGCGAGACGATTTCGCCTTTTCGCCGCCAGCGCACCAGGGCCTCCACGCCGACGACGGTGTTGTTGGCGAGGTTCAGTTGAGGTTGGAACTCCAGTAACAGTTCAGATTCTTCAATGGCATGGCGCAAGCCGGTTTCGATGCCCATGCGCTGACTGGCCTGTTGTGCCAGGGCGGAGGTGAAGAACTGGAATGAATTCTTGCCCAGGCCTTTGGCGCGGTACATGGCCGCATCGGCGTTGCGCATCAGCCCATTGGGGTCCACGGCATCTTCCGGGAAGATGCTGATGCCAACGCTGGCGCTGACAAAACATTCATGAACGTCGAGCAGGTAACTCATGGAAATGGAATTGATCAGCCGTTGGGCGGTTATGGCCGCTTCATGGCGCTCAGCCGCTTCGATCAACACCACGAATTCATCGCCGCCCAGGCGCGCGACGGTATCTTCGGTGCGCACGCATTCCAGCAGGCGGCTGGCGGCCTGCTTGAGCAATTTGTCGCCAATGTCATGACCCAGCGTGTCATTGATGACCTTGAAGTTATCGAGGTCGATAAAAAGGACGGCAAGCTTGTTTTTCGAGCGGGTCGCGCGTGCCAGCGCTAGGCGCAGGCGGTCATTGAACAGCGTGCGGTTGGGCAGGCCAGTCAAATCATCATGGGTGGCCAGAAATTCAACCCGGTGCTGCGACTCCCGGATCAGGGTGATGTCGCTGAACATGGCGACATAGTTGACGATCTGGCCCGACTGGTCCTTGACGGTATTGATGGACAACCACTCCAGATAGAGTTCACCGTCCTTCTTGCGGTTCCAAATCTCGCCTTGCCACCAGCCCTGGCTGTTGATTTTTTCCCACATCTCCGAGAAAAACAGCGGCAGGTGTTTGCCCGAAGAGAGCAGGCGCGGGGTCTTGCCAACGGCATCTGCCCGGCTGTAGCCGGTGACGTTGGTAAACGCATCGTTGACGGTCAGGATGTTCAGGTGGATATCGGTCACCACCACGCCTTCAGCCGCACGGTCAAATACCCGCGCCGCCAGGCGAAGTTGTTCTTCGGCATGCTTGCGCTCGGTGATGTCGGTGGCCTGGAAGCACACGCCGGTAATGGCCCCATCGTCATCAAACAGGGGGAAGCGCACCACCAGAAAATGCCGGTCTTCGCCACCGAGCCGAATGGTTTCTTCGCGCTCGATGTCCTTGCGCAAGCGCATGGCTTCAAGCTCGTTGACACGAAACAGATCGGAGATGGTCGGCGGGAAAAGCTGGAAGTCGGTCTTGCCTACCACCTGGCCGGGCGTGAAGCCAAAGCTGCGCTCGAATTTCGGATTGGCAAACTGGTAGCGCCCGGTGGCATCTTTCACCGCCATCATGGAGACCGAGTTGTTCATCACCGCCAGCAGGCGTTCCTGGTTTTCGCGCGCCACCTTTTCGGTCTCATATAGGGTGGTGTTGTCGGCAAACAGCAAGATGGCGCCCGCCACGCGATTTTGTTCGCGCAGCAGCGGTGTGATGTGCAGCGCGTAATGGCGCTTGTTGGCATTGACGATCTGGCGGTCAAACGCCGTCTGAGTTTCGATCACCTTCTGAACGTCATCCACCAGATTCGGCATGCCCGCTGGCAAGGGCAGGCTGTGCAGACTGTTGCCGATTTGGGGGATGCCCAATTTGAACAAATGCCCTGCCGCGCGGTTGTAGCGCAGCAAGCCCTGGTTTTGATTTAGCACCAGCAGCGGGTAGTCGGCGCTGTTCTGGATGTTCTCCAGATCAATGTTGAGTTCTTGCGTTTCAGTGGTCTTGATTTGCAATTCTTCATTGACCGTGGCGAGTTCTTCGTTGGTCGATTGCAGTTCTTCGTTGGAGGCTTCCAGCTCTTCGTTGGATGCCTGCATTTCTTCGTTGGAGGCCTGAATCTCCTCGTTGAGTGCCTGCATTTCTTCGTTTGACGTTTCCAGCTCCTCCACCAGCGTCTGCAGATGCTCGCGCGTGGCGGCCAGTTCATCTTCAAGCTCGCGGTCGGTGACGGTGCCGCCGTCCTCTGTCAGGTTTTTGGCGCTGGGTGCTGAAATCCATTCAATGCACACCATGAACAAGACATCATGGCCGGAGTCGGGCACAGGATGCACCGAGATCCGAACGCCCCGACTGGGGTCGAGCGCCTTGACATGGCGCGGGCGCCCCATGGCCACCACATGCTTGACCTGGGCCTGACGCATCAGCACCTGGATCTCGGTCCTGAACTCACGGCGAATCAATGAAATCAGGTCAAACGCCGGCTTGCCTGGGGCGATATTCAGAAAACGGCTGGCATCGCCATGGATGTGCCGGATTTCAAACTTGCCGTTGATCAGGATGGTCAGTGGTATGAAGTGGCGACCGGCCGCTTCCAGCAGGATGTGTTCAAACCCGGTGTTGGTCGTTTTGCTGGGTTCCTGATGCTGGTTGAGTCCGGCTGCTGGGTAGGGTGTATCGGAGCGAAACAGGGGCAGGCGGGCGTGTGCGGAGCCGCTGCGGCTGAACAGCCTAGCCTCTTTGTCCACCACATCGAACAAACCTTCCTGCTGGAACACGCTTTCGGACTTGCCCAGAAACATGAAGCCACCGGGGTTGAGTGCGTAATGAAAGATGGATAACAGCCGGGCTTGCAACTCGCTTTGAAAGTAGATCAACACATTGCGGCAGGTCACCAGATCGAGTCGCAAAAATGGCGGGTCCTGCACCAGATCTTGGCGGGCAAAAATGACCACATCGCGCAGGTTTTTGTTGATCTCGTAGCGGTCTCCGTGCCCGGTGAAGTGCGCCTTGACCCGGTTGCGGTCCATGTGCGCCAGGCTGGGGGCGGGGAACATGCCGCGCCGCGCCCGGGCCATGGCCTCCAGGTCGATGTCGGTGGCAAAAATCTGGATACGGTATTGGTCAAATGCTGCACCCAGGTGCTCGGCAAACAAAATAGCCAGCGAGTAGGCCTCTTCGCCTGTGGCGCACCCGGCTACCCAGATACGGATGTCATCGCCGGGGCGCTTGTTGGCCAGAATGCGCGCCACCACCAGCTCCAGGCCGGCAAAGGCCTCGGTGTCTCGAAAGAAGGAAGTCACCGAGATCAGGATGTCCTTGCACAGCTTGTCAAGTTCCACCGGCTTCTCGTCCGTCAGCGCCAGATAGTCTTGCAGGGTGGCCACATGGTTGGCTGCCATACGCCGCTCGATGCGCCGCCACAGCGTGGGTTCCTTGTACTGCGAAAAATCGACCTTGGTGCGACCGCGCACCTTGGCCAGCAGGGTCTTGAGCGTGGCCGGCGCATTGGCGGCTTGGGTGGCCATCGGTGTGCGGCCGCGGTTCTTCACAATCAGGCCAATCTCGGCGCCCATGTTCTCTGGCGGCAAAACCCAATCGACACTGCCGGTGTCAATCGCCGATTGCGGCATGCCGTTGTATTTGGCAGTGGTCGGGTCTTGCGAGAAGGTAAATCCGCCAGCCGCCTTGATGGCGTGAATGCCATGGGCACCATCCGAGCCGGTGCCCGACAAAATGATGCCGATGCACGATTCGGCCGCTTCATCGGCCAGCGAGGTAAAGAATAAATTGACGGAGGGCTTGGGCAAGGACTCCTTGGCCGGTACCACCAGGCGGAAACATCCCGCGTTTAAAGTGACATTGCGATTGGGGGGCGTGATATAGACCGTGTTGGGCTCGGGCAGGCTGCCGTCTTCGATGTCTTTGACCGGCATGGTGGTTTCGCGTCCGAGCAACTGGGCCATCATGCTGCGGTAGGTGGGCGAGAGGTGCTGGACCACAACGTAGCTCAGACCCAGGTTTTTGGGCAGATTGGGGAGCAGCTGGCTGAGTGCCTCAAGGCCGCCAGCCGAAGCGCCAATGCCGACGATGAAGGGGCGGTCATCCTGTTTGACCAGACGTGTCTCGTTTTCAACCTGGAGAGGAAGATTCGTCAGCGCCGCTTTTTTGGATGCTGCGCGTTTCTTTTTGATAGGTTCCAAATAACTCCCCAGTCGTTGCTTCTTTGTGTATCGAAGGTGGCCATGGTGAAGTGACCAAAAGTGAAAGCTATGTCAGTGCAAGGGTTATGACTTCTGATACAGCAATCTTTTCCATTTTATGAGTTAAACCAAAAAATTTATAAAAGGATATGAATGCTGCGCGACAGAAGCGAGGCTGGCGCCGCAGCAGCGAGTGCCGGAAGTCATGTCTGATCGTTAAACTGGTTTGGTTCTTCTTCTTCTTTTGATAAATCATGATTACCACCCAAATCGAAGCCTTTGTTGGCACCGTCACACTGAACCACGATGCCAAGCGCAACGTGTTGTCTGAGGCACTTGTTAATCAATTGATCGCGGCGCTGGCGGAGTTCAAGCGGCATGGCGTCAGGTGCGCCGTGTTACGCGCTTTACCAGGGGCCAAGGTGTGGTCGGCGGGCCATGATGTGTCGGAGCTGCCCGAAGGCGGGAAAGACCCGCTGGGCTGGCGCGATCCGCTGCGGCACCTGATTCGGGAAATTGAGAATTTTCCAGCCCCAATCCTGGCCATGATTGAAGGCTCCGTTTGGGGTGGCGCTTGCGAAACCGTCCTGGCGTGCGACATCATCATTGCCACACCGCAGGCCACCTTTGCTGCGACGCCAGCCAAGTTGAATGTGCCTTACAACGTGTCGGGCCTGCTCACTTTTTTGAATGCGGCGCATATTCATATCGCCAAGGAAATGCTGTTTACCGCCAAACCGATTCCAGCTGAACGGTTAGAGCGCATGGGCATCATCAACCATATCAGCCCAGCCAGCGACATTGAGGCGTTCACCTATGACATGGCGGGCACGATTGCCCAGAACGCACCGCTGTCGATCTCGGTCATGAAAGAGCAGTTGCGCATTCTGGCCGGTGCTCACAGCATGTCGCCGCAGGGTTTTGAACGTATTCAGGGCTTGCGCCGGGTGGTGTACAACAGCCAGGACTACGCAGAAGGCAAACTGGCCTTCAAGGAAAAGCGCAAACCGAAATTTCTGGGCAAGTGAAAACCGTTACCGGTTGACTTTTCTTTACGTGCCTTTGCAAAGCGTTCGTCATTCGGCCAGTCGGGGGCCGCGTTGTTTACGCATGGGGATGTTCTCCATGATTCAATCAACCAAGGTATTCACCATGAAGATTCAGACTTTGATGACCGCGCTAGTTCTGGCTGCCAGTGGCGCTGCTTTTGCCCAACCAACACCTGCTGCTACACCGGCTCCACTGGCTGCGCAAGTCGCCAAAGACCCCGCTGCAACCCCCGGCATTGACAAGCGTCAGGCCAATCAGCAAAAGCGGATCGAACAGGGCGTCGCTTCCGGGCAGTTGACCAAGCGGGAAGCAACCCGTCTTGAAAAACGTGAAGCCAAGCTCGAAGCCGACAAGCTGGCTGCCAAAGCCGATGGCAAGGTGACCCCGCAAGAACGCAAGCAACTCCAAAAAGAAGCCAACCGCGACAGCAAGGCGATTTACCGTGAAAAACACGACAAGCAAGTCGCGGGCACTGCCAAGTAAAACCGTCAAATGAAAAAAGGCCACAACCGTGAAGGTTGTGGCCTTTTTTCATGGGGTAACCTGAGCGTCAGGCCAAGGCGGGTTCGTGTACCTTGTCTGCCTCAGAGGTGAACGAGTCGGCGTAAAACTCTTCTTCAGGCAGTCCAGCTTGCCCGGTATAGGCGGCCAGGGCTGATTCCACCACGATAGGGGCGCCGCAGGCATAGACCTGATAAGCGGAGAGGTCGGGCAAGTCCTGCAGCACCGCTTGGTGAACAAAGCCGGTGCGGCCCGTCCAGTCATCTTCAGGCAGGGCATCCGAGATAACGGGCACATAGCGCAGATTTGGCATCTCAGCCAGTTTGGCTTTCACCCAGGCGTCCATGTACAAGTCAGTCGGGCGTCGGCCGCCCCAGTACAAGATGGTGGGGCGCACGATGCCCTTGAACTGCATGTGCTCAATCAGCGCTTTGAGGGGCGCAAAGCCGGTGCCCGAGGCCAGCAGCACGATGGGTTTGTCACTGTCCTCGCGCAGGAAGAAGCTGCCATAAGGCCCTTCAATGCGCAAAATATCTTTTTCTTTCAGGTCTGAGAATACGTTGTCGGTGAATTTGCCGCCCGGCATGTGGCGAATGTGCAGTTCCAATCCGCCACCGGTCGTCAGCGTGTCGGGGGCATTGGCCATGGAGTAGCTGCGCCGGGCACCATCGCGTAGAAGGAACTCCACATACTGGCCCGCATGGTAGGCAAAGTTCTCGCCGGCGGGCAGCTGCAATTTGAGCAGCATCACATCGCTTGAGAGCTTTTGCAGCACGCTCAAGCGCGTCGGCATTTTCTTGATCGGGAAAGCACCCTCAGAAGTCACCTGGCGCGACTCCAGCACCAGGTCGCTGTGCGCTTCGCAACAACAAGTCAGCACCATGCCTGCGGCGGCTTCCTCGTCGCTCAGGGCTTTGCTTTGGTGTGGGCCGTGGGTCACGCTGCCTTCGAGCTTTTTGCATTTGCAGGAACCGCAGGCACCGTCTTTGCAACCATAGGGCATGCCGATGCCCTGGCGAATGGCGGCGGCCAGGATGGTTTCGCCAGGGGTGGCCGTGAATGCGCGGCCGCTGGGTTTGACGGTGATCTGAAAGTTTTGGGGCCCGGTGTCGCTGCTCGTCATGTTTCTATATCCTTGGGGACGTTGTATTTTTGAATAGCCCCTGATTTTGCCTTCAATCCAAAGCCCCCATCCCATTCTGTATGCCACCCGCCCTGGCGCCTTGCCAGCCCGTTTTCGACGAGAACGGGTGTTGATCGTCGGGTGTGGCGATGTCGGCCTGCGCGTGGCGCACGCTTTGCCAGCTCGGGTACGTCTGCTGGCGCTCACCTCCAGCGTGGAGCGCACCGTTGAATTGCGCCAGCGTGGCATCACGCCCCTGGTTGGTAATCTGGACTCTCCCTACTCCCTGCGTCGGCTGGCGGGGCTGGCCACTCGTGTGTTGCATCTGGCACCGCCGCCGGGCGCAGGCTGGAAAGACCCGCGCACACTGGCATTGACCCGCGCCTTGCGTCGGCGCAGCTCGCCTCACGCCTTTGTTTACGGGTCCACCAGCGGCGTGTACGGTGATTGCCAGGGTGAACTCGCTATGGAAACGAGAGCTGCTAATGCATATACAGAAAGGGCTAGAAGGCGAATTGATGCTGAAGACTCGGTCCGTTTTTATGGCCGGGCCGCCTCGGTGCGTAGCAGTATTTTGCGGATTCCCGGTATCTACGCGCCTGACCGAGAAGGCGGCACGCCGCACACACGCCTGCTCAAAGGCACCCCCGTGCTGCTTGCCGCAGATGACGTGTACACCAACCACATTCACGCCGACGATCTGGCCCGCGCCTGTCTGGCGGCCCTGTGGCGCGGCCAGCCGCAGCGCATTTACAACGTGAATGACGACACCTGTCTCAAGATGGGCGATTACTTTGATCTAGCCGCTGATTTGTATGGTTTGCCGCGTCCGCCCCGCGTGCCGCGCGACACCGCCAAGGATCAGCTGCCCTTGATGCTTTTGAGTTTCATGAGCGAGTCACGCCGCATGGACAACACGCGCATGAAGCGTGAGTTGCGGTTGAAACTGAAATATCCAACCGTTGACACGGGTTTGAGGCCGTTGCCCAATGGATCAAGAATTTAAATAGCGCAAACAAAAAAGCCCTCCTGATTTCAGGAGGGCTTTTTGCTTTTGGTGCCGGGGCCGGACTCGAACCGGCATGCCTTGCGGCGGGGGATTTTGAGTCCCCTAACAATAATATTCCACAGTGTTGATTCAAGTCGTACAATCAATATAAATCAACAGCTTACGAGCGTTGTACTGGATGAGTAACCAGTTATCTAGTTGATTGATATTCCCTTAAATTGGGTAAAAGTGGCTACACAGTGGCTACACAGGATTGGAGGGCTCGATGGCACGACCTAAAAAAGACGCATCAATAGACCTGAGCGAGGCTCAAGAATTGACCGCAGGACTAATCGAGCGCCTGACCTGCCGTACTGACATAAAAGCGCAGGCATTCTTGCGAGACACCAAGGCTCCCGGCCTTCGCGTGCGAGTCACCAATACTGGCGTAAAAGCGTTCGTGTACGAGGCCAAGTTAAACAGGCAAACCATCCGCCGCACCATTGGCGATGTGAGGTCATGGACTATCGAAGCCGCCAGAACCGAAGCCCGCCGCCTTGCCGTGGTGCTGGACAACGGGAACGACCCCAGAGAGATTGAGCGCCAGCGACAGGCTGCAAAAGTTGCCGAACAGGCCAGCCAGATTGAGCGGGACACGTACACCCTTGAAAAGCTACTGGGGGCATATTGCGACTACTTGAAGTCACTGGGCAGAATTTCTCACTCTGCCGCACGGTCAATTTTCAAAGTTCACGTTCTCGAAGCGTGGCCTGAGATTGCGGCACTGCCTGCCAACATGGTGACTGGCGAACAGATTGCGGACATGATGCGGATGGTGATTGAGCAGGGCAAGGGTCGCACGGCAAACAAACTGCGTTCATACGTCCGCGCTGCATACCAGGTGGCGAAGGCTGCACGCTCAAAGGCATCAATCCCGCTGGCGTTCAAGTCATACAACGTCAAGTCAAACCCAGCCAGCGACACCGAGCCGGACGAAAGCGCGAACAAGGCCGACAAGAACCCACTCAGCGCTGACGAGCTGCGCGCCTACTGGCAAATCATCAAGCCCATGCCGGGGTTCATTGGGTCAGTGCTGCGCCTTCAGTTACTGACAGGGGGCCAGAGAATGGAACAGCTTGTGGCGTTGCTGGTGGCTGATGTGGGGGCAGATTCAATAACCATCATGGACGGCAAGGGCAGACCCGGTAAAGCCGCCAGACCGCACACAGTGCCATTGATTCCCCTTGCTGCTGCTGCGATGCAGGGTTGCAACCCATTGGGCGCCTACGCCCTATCAACTGACGGCGGCAAGACGCATATCAGCGCTTACACCCTGAGCCGCTGGGCGGGCGCTGCTGGGGCTGGCATCGAAGGCTTCAAGGCGAAGCGCATCCGCTCAGGCGTTGAAACCATCCTGGCCGCTGCCCGTATCAGTTCAGACCATAGGGGCCGGTTGCAAAGCCACGGAATCGCCGGGGTACAGAATCGCCACTATGACGGGCATCACTACCTTGATGAAAAGCGCCACGCTCTTGATACCTTGTTGAACCTGCTGGAGGGCAACCCGGTTACAGGTGACAACGTGGTGATATTGAAAACCGCCTAACCCGGTGCTTTGCCCGTGGTTAATAACCAACTTGTAAACCAAGGCTTAACAGTTTATGATTCTCACATTCCGGCATAAAGGGCTTGAAGCGTATTTCAAGACTGGCCGCATGGCAGGCATTCAACCCATTCATGCAAAGCGCCTGCACGAGTTGCTGACCGCCTTGAATGTTGCCAGTGGTCCGCAAGACTTGGGCCGTCCATCGTGGCGACTGCATGGACTGACTGGCGACCGTGCCGGGTTTTATGCCGTGACCGTACAGGCGAATTGGCGACTGGCTTTTAGGTTTGTCGGTGCGGACGTAGAGCTATTGGACTATCTGGATTACCACTGAGAGGCACATCATGAACATGCATAACCCCGCCCACCCTGGCGAACTGCTGACTGGCTGGCTTGATGACCTGGGCGCGAGCGTTACCGGATTTGCCACGCATATCGGTATCAGTCGGGTGATGCTGTCTCGCGTGCTGCATTGCCATGCTGCCGTGTCCGCTGATATGGACTTGCGCTTATCTGAGGCATTGGGTACGTCGCCGGGCTACTGGCTGGCGCTGCAAACCCAGCGGGATTTATGGACAGCACGCCAGACCGCCAAGGACCGCAAACGCATCAAACGCATGGCCGTTTCTGAGCCGGTGGCCGCCTAACCAGTTTTGCCCCAGCTAGTCCGGCCAGACGAAAGGCGGGCACCTTCACCCGCTTGCTGGGGTTTCTATTTGAAGACACCATGAAGGGGTGTGTATGCTTAATTTAATGAAAACAGGTCGTCCCATGAATCCCTATGGGGACGGTTTCAGCGAGCAACAAAAAAAAATAACGACGCTCACCCCGTTTCTTGAGTTGGATACTTGGACGCCCCTGATGGCATCACTTTTAGTGTGTGGCATTCAGCCGCCGCCCAATGATTGCATTGATATTCCAACGGCTGCGATGGGTCTTGATGGGGTTTTTATTACGGGCAAGGAAGATGCTTTCCATGTGGCCCGCTGGGTTTTGGAACTATGGAACAGCCGTGAAGACGCACTCGCAAAGGTACGCCCGGCTGATTTTGTTGCATGGTGCAAAACTAAAAGCATACCTACTCACTGGTTAAGCGAGATAGACAACGTGCCGCCAGAACAAGACACCGCAACGCCTGCGCCCCTGACGACTAACGAAATTGCCAACTGTTTTGTTGGGTTGCGCGAATGGGATGTAACACGATGGAAGCGTGAATTAGGTTCGCCTGATGTCTGGCTGAAAGCCTGCCAGCACCGCAAGGGAACACGGGGAAGGGGTGGCTATGAGTCAACATGGTTTCCCGTGCAAATCGCCGTTGCACTGGTTAAACAAGACCAAAAATCTGCCCGCACTTTACGTGCAAGGTTCAAAAAGCAAGAGCCGTTACAGCCGTGGTTTGATGTGTTTGAAATCAACATCCCGGACGACTCTGATAGCCAATAAAACATGGGTCAATCCCCCGGATATAAACCCCGTTTGTCGCCATTTTTACTATTCTTTCTATAGCATCAGACAAAGGGAATTAAAGGGCTACAGCATTATTGGTTAAAACACCGGGGGAATTCGCCTAAATACGGGGTTTTCAAAGTTCGCTCCATACCTAGCCCCTGCTGCTGGGTTTTGAAAGCGAACATGACGACAGCAACCGCCCAACAGTTCACGCCGCAACACCCCGCGCTGGCACTGGTTACTAAACCGAATCTGACGACTGCCGAAACCGCCTATTACCTGAACCGCCGCCCGCAAACCTTGAGGGGCTGGGCTTGCCGCTCTGGTACTGGCCCGTTGCGTCCTACTCGCATTGGTGGCCTGCTGGCTTGGAGCACCGCCGAATGCAAGGCACTCGCTGGGGTGACGGTATGAGTCGCATTACCTACACCGCCGCCGATTGTGCCGAGCAAGCGGGCAACGCGATTGCAACCCAGTTGGCACGGCTGGCGCTGGCTGGCCATATCGTCCACCGGGGCGATATTGGCGACTTCACTGTCTGCAAATACGGCATGACGCGCTACTGCAAAGACTTCGCAGAACTCCAAGCCTTCGCCCGTCAAGTGGGGGTGACGTCATGAGCCTGCGCACACCAAAGCACAAGAGGACCGCACTTACAGCCATCCGCCGGGCGCATCCCGGCACCACCACCACGGTGCAATGCGCGCGCATCCGGGCGGCGCTGGCGCAATTCAGCATCACGACTTTTGAGGCCATGCGTTACCTGGACTGCTACGACCCCCGGGCACGCGTGATGCAGCTTCGCAGCGCTGGCGAAGTCATTGATACCCATTGGCAAACCATCATCACCGAAAGCGGCGACAAACACCGTGTCGGGCTGTACGCGATGGGCGCAAAGGCGGTGCAGCATGGGTGAGTTCATCAAAGACCGCTTGCCAGAGCCGGTTGAATACTTCGAGTCCGAAGGGCTGGCGCTGACGGGCCGCGGCAAGTGGCGCACCACCGAATGCAAGTTCCATGGCGGCAGTGATTCCATGCGGATCAACACCGCAACGGGCGCCTGGGTTTGCATGACCTGCGCAGCCAAGGGCGGCGACGTGCTGGCGCATCACATGGCCGAGCACGGGCTGACCTTCATTGATGCCGCCAAGGCACTTGGCGCCTGGCAGGACGACGGCAAGCCCAACAAGCCGCACCGGCCAAAGCCACTGCCTGCAACTGAAGCCATGCGCGTGCTGGCCTTTGAATCGACCCTGACGGCCATTGCCGCCGGAAACTTGGCCAATGGCGTGACCTTGACCGATACCGACCGTGCCCGGCTGCTTGTTGCCGCTCGCCGGATCAACCATCTGAATGAGGCCTTCGCATGAACACACTGAGAGATTACGACCGCCTCACGGCGATTTTGGACAAGGATGCTGGCATTGATTCCGCTATCGAATCAGTAGCTACTTACGCAGGTGATACGGGGGCTACAGGGCAGATTGATAAACAAAAATTAGACGATGACTTTGTGGACTTGCACCGCAATGCCCCCCGGCCTGATCCGGCCTGTTTGTATGGGCTTGTCGGTGACATTGCACGCGCTGGCAGCGCAGACACGGAGGCCAACCCCTACGCCATTGCCATCACTGCACTGGCCTACCTGGGTGCTGCAGTCGGGCGCGGGCCTTACATGGCTGTGGGCGATGACTGGCACCACTCCAATTTATTCATGCAACACGTCGGGCGCTCTGCACGGGGCAGAAAAGGCACGGCAAAGAAACTGGTGTTGCGACTGGCCAAAGCCGTCAAAGACATAGACGAGCACCTGGCACCTCAGATTCACCGGGGCGGGCTATCGACCCGCGAAGGGCTGGCGCTGCTGATTCATGACGGCTGGACGGAGGGCAAAACGGAGGTGCCCGCGATTGACGATAAGCGCCTGCTGGTGGTCGAATCTGAGTTTGCCAACATCCTGCACCAGTCGGGACGCAACGGCAACACCTTAAGCCCGGCACTGCGCGACACCTGGGACGGCGTGAGCATCAAGCCTGCAACCAAGACGAGCCGCGTGTGGGCATCCAACCACCACATTGCCATGATCGCGGACGTAACGCCTTCGGAGTTGCTGGACTTGATGCACTCACGCGAATTGAGCAATGGTTTTGCCAACCGTTTCATTTTCATTTGGGCCGAGGGTGAAAAGATTAACCCGTTCCCCAAGCCCACACCGCAACCCGTCATTGACGAGCTGGCGCAACGAGTCGCCGGGGTGCTTCGCTTTGCTGGCGCTGATCGACACATTGACCGGGATGTTTTGAGAATTGAACTGTCTCACGAGGCGGCAACGCTTTACGCCCGGCTGTACCGGGGTGAACTGCGAGACAGGTCAGCGGGCGAACGTATCGCCGGGCTGCTGGATCGACGCGCACCGGCTTTTCTGCGCATGGCCATGCTGTTTGCCCTGACCGACCAAAGCAATACGGTAGAGGCTGTGCATGTTCATGCGGCGCTGGCCTGGGTGCGCTACTGGGTTGATTCGGTCAAGTTCATTTTTCAGTCTGCCATGGATGAGGCGGGCGCGGCGGAGGTTTCGGACACCGGCGACAAGATCATGGCCTATCTGCACGAGCATGGGCAGGCAAGTCGCTCTGAATTGACGAAGGGTTGTTTCGGTGGCCATGTCAGCAAAGACCGCATAAACCGGGCGCTGGACGAACTGCTGACGGCTAACCCACCGGCCATCGTGGTTGAAACCATGCCACGCCCCAAAGGCGCATCCGGCACACCGACAAAAATCTACAAACCGCGTGCGAACTGTGCGAAGTCTGCGAACTGTGGCGCGGGCATTGGGTTTGCGGCTGATTTGGATGGTTTGCGAACTGTGCGAAGTGTGCGAACTGTGACCGGCTTGGATGAGGCAGACAGCCCCACGAACGATGAGCAATTCCCACAGTTCGCCACAGTTCGCACAGTTCGCAATGAGGTAAAAACGGCTGAAACCCGCATGGATAGCCACAGTTCGCACACTTCGCACAGTTCGCACGCACATTTAGAAAATGAAGTGCCTGCTGACGATGTGGAGGTGTTCTAAATGTCTGCCTTGACCGTTCATGCCATCGTGGATCAACTGCACGGCGCGGGCCTTAATTTATCCCTGGCACCCACCGGGGGGCTGGCAGTGGCACCATCTAGCCGTTTGACCGCCGACTTACGCGACCTGATCCGGGGCAGCAAAGCCCTGCTGATCGATTGGTTGACGGCGGCGAACGATGCAGCCAACCCAGCACCAGACCCACCAGACAACCTGCTGGACTGGCATGAACTGGACGCGGCATACCTGGCGCACCACGTCAATTGCAAAACCTGCATAGCGGCAGGCCGGGGCACGCGGTACGGCTTGCGCTGTGGCACCGGGGCCGCGCTGTGGCTTCGGTACTCGAATGCAGCCATGCAGCCCACCACCGTGACCACCAACAGGATGCAGCCATGACATTGACTGAGATTGAACTGATCCCAAGCACCACCACGACCCAGCCTTAAACTCGCTGGATTTTTTGTTGCTTGCTTTTCGTGATCGTCACGAAATATAATTATGTGACTATCACGAAAATAGGCGGCATCATGGAAACACCAAAGAAACCCGGACGACCTGCAAAGCTGGGCGCAGCCATGACAGACAGGCAGCGGGCAGCCATGTACCGGACACGGCGCTATGAAGCTGCAAGCATGGCGCATGAAAACCTACAGGACGCAAGCACGGCGGTTCTATTGGCGGGGCTGGCGCGACAGATCAAAGCATTGGGTGATGCAGACCATGCCGACACTGCCCGAAGCATTGCAGGCCAGATCATCAAACAATTATGTGATCGTCATGAAATTACATTAATGTGATCGTCACGAAACTAAGGACACCATGACAAACAAAGAACCAACCCCGGCGCAAGATGCTGAATGGCTGGCTGGTGTGAAGCTGCTCGACACGGCTGGCCTGCCCAACCTAGGTGACTTGCAAACGCTCGATACGACTGGCATGGCTATTCTGGACGGCCTGCAACTGTTCGACACGACCGCGCTGACTGCTATGCCTGACTGCAGGCCGGGGTAGCAATCAAAGCACGCGCTACTAAAGGTACCGCCAGACAAACCAATTCCGAGATTTACGGCGAAAGTGCACAAAAGTGCACGAAGTGTGCGAATTAGTGCGAGTTTTCCGCACTTTGAAAAGACGGTGATAGCCAAAAGCTAAAGATTGCATCATGGCAAAGCTCTACGACAAACAGCCCCAGCCTTACCCGCTGGGGTTTTTTGCCTGCCATTTTCGTGACGATGATGAGCGATTGATAAATAATCCGATTTACTCAATGGCCGTTGTGTGTGCTGGCTAACAGACATCGTATTGTGAAACCGTTAAATTTCAATCGGGCTCCTAGGCCTCACGACTGTTACCCCGTCGTGTCTCGCATGATTTAAACCCAGCCTTAAACCGCTGGGTTTTTTTTCGTCTGGAGCTTTGCGCTTATTTCGGTTCTAGCGGCATCGGCTCTGTTGGTGCGAAGGCTTTCTTCTCGCTCTCAACGGCTTCCGTCCATGTAGCCCAGTCAGTATGGCCGCCATCACCTTCGACGACTTCTTGAGCAGTCTCCCATTCGTCCCTAAAGGCATCGAGATTGCTTTTTTTTGGCTCGACAGCAACAGGCGCAGGAGCCATGGGTTCCGGTGCGACAGGTACGGTTTTAGTGCGTTTGAACAATTTTCTTAACATTGCATTAGCCTATCAGAGCAAATGAGTTTCTGCTGGCGCTGGTTTTTTGCTGGTGGCTACACGGTACAAAACGATGTACTGATGGCTACACAGTGGCTACACGACACAAAGTAAAAAGCCTCTGCTACTAAACTAATAGCAGCAAAGGCTTTGTACATATGGTGCCCGGGGCCGGACTCGAACCGGCACGCCTTGCGGCGGGGGATTTTGAGTCCCCTGAGTCTACCAATTTCACCACCCGGGCTAAATGTGGGCAGACCGAAATTATGGCACAGTGTGGGCTATGAAATACCCAACAATTGAAGATTCCATCGGAAAAACACCATTAGTGATGCTTCAACGCATCGGAAATCAGGAAAATTTCACCCGCAACAACGTCATTCTGGGAAAACTGGAAGGCAATAACCCAGCTGGATCGGTCAAAGACCGGCCCGCGCTGTCCATGATCCAGCGTGCGCAGGAGCGCGGGGACATCAAACCGGGCGACACGCTGATTGAAGCGACCTCGGGCAACACCGGCATTGCGTTGGCCATGGCGGCGGCCGTCAAGGGCTACCGCATGATTTTGATCATGCCCGAAGACCTGTCCATTGAACGCGCCCAAACCATGAAAGCGTTTGGCGCCGAACTGATTTTGACGCCCAAGAGCGTGGGTATGGAGTACGCCCGTGATCTGGCATTGCAAATGCAGCAGGATGGCAAAGGGCGCGTGCTGGACCAGTTTGCCAATCTTGATAACCCGCGTGCCCATTACGAGACCACTGGCCCCGAAATTTGGGCGGATACGCACGGGGAAATCACGCACTTTGTGAGTGCCATGGGCACCACCGGCACCATCACCGGGGTGTCGCAGTTTTTGAAAGAAAAGAATCCGGCCATCAAAATCATTGGTGTGCAACCCAATGAAGGCTCGCGCATTCCCGGTATTCGCAAGTGGCCCCAGGAATATTTGCCAAAAATTTACAACCCCACCAATGTTGATGAGTTGATGTACGTGAGTCAGGAGAGTGCCGAAGACATGTGCCGACGCTTGGCGCGCGAGGAAGGCATTTTTGCCGGTATTTCAGCTGCTGGCGCCTGCTGTGTGGCACAAGAAATTGCACGGCGCGAAACCAATGCCACCATCGTGTTTGTGGTGTGCGACCGCGGTGACCGTTATTTGTCCACCGGTGTGTTCCCGGCGTGAACTCTAAAATCAACCCAATTCCAAGGAGATTTGATGCAAATCGATAGAGAGCTAGATGCCCGCGGCCTGAACTGCCCCTTGCCCATTTTGAAAGCCAAGAAGGCGTTGGCTGATTTGGTGAGCGGTCAGACCCTGAAGGTGATTTCCACCGATGCCGGGTCGGTGCGCGACTTTCAGGCGTTTGCCAAGCAGACTGGCAACGAGCTCCTGGACCAGCAGACTGTAGGCACTGATTTCATTCACGTCATGCGCCGTCGTTGAGCTGAAAGCATAAAAAAAGGGGCGGCCTCCAGTTGGGAGGCCGCCCCTTTTTGTGGGTCCGCTGGAATTAACCCAGGCGTGCCAGCTGATCTTTCACCTTGGCCAGGGTGGCACCAAAGTCCGCCATGCGCTTGCGCTCCAGCTCAATGACGGCAGCCGGTGCCCGGGCCACAAATGCCTCGTTGCTGAGCTTGCCTTCGGTTTTGGTGATTTCGCCTTCAAGACGTGTGGCCTCTTTGCCCAAACGCAGCTTTTCAGCGGCGACGTCAATCTCCATGAACAGGCAGATGCGCGCCTCGCCCACCACCGCCACGGGTGCGGCCTGAGCGGCAGCGGCCCAGGTGGTCTCGTCGTCAAATACGCGCACTTCATTGAGTTTGGCCAGTGCCTGCAAGACGGGGGCTGATTGCTTCAGGAATGTGGCCTCATTGGCGTCGGTAGCAATCACAAACAGGGGCAAGCGGGTGGCGGGGGACACGCTCATCTCGCCACGCAAATTGCGGCAGGCATCCACCAGCAGCTTGAGCTTGCCGACATAGGCCAGAGCGGATTCGTCAATGCGCTCGGGCTGACACACCGGATACACGGCAATCGACACTGATTCACCGGCGCGACCGGCGACTGGCGCCACTTTTTGCCACAGCTCTTCGGTCACAAACGGAATGATCGGGTGCGCTAGGCGCAGGATGGTCTCCAGCGTGCGAATCAGGGTGCGGCGGGTGGCGCGTTTTTGCGCGTCGGTGCCTTGCTGGATTTGCACTTTGGCGATTTCCAGATACCAGTCGCAGAACTGGTTCCAGACAAAGTCATAAATCGTGCTGGCGACGTTGTCCAGCCGGTATTCTTCAAAACCTTTAGCGATTTCGGCCTCGGTGCTTTGCAGCAGCGAGACGATCCAGCGGTCGCATTGACTGAAATCGAGGTAGCCATGCGCGGCGCCGCCGACGGCGCATTCTTCCTTGGTGTGCTCGTTCAGGCCGCAGTCTTGGCCTTCGCAGTTCATCAGCACGAAGCGGCTGGCGTTCCAGAGTTTGTTGCAGAAGTTGCGGTAGCCCTCACAGCGCTTGGAATCGAAATTGATGCTACGTCCCAATGAGGCGAGGGACGCAAAGGTGAAGCGCAGTGCATCGGCACCAAAGGCGGGGATGCCGGTGGGGAATTCTTTCTCGGTGTTTTTGCGCACTTGGGGTGCGGTCTCGGGCTTGCGCAGACCTTCAGCGCGTTTGACCAGCAGCTCGGGCAGGGCAATGCCGTCGATCAGGTCCACCGGGTCGAGCACATTGCCCTCGGACTTGCTCATCTTGTGGCCCTGCGCGTCGCGTACCAGGCCGTGGATGTAGACGTGTTTGAACGGCACCTGACCGGTGAAGTGTTTGGTCATCATGATCATCCGGGCGACCCAGAAGAAGATGATGTCGTAGCCTGTTACCAGCACGCTGGATGGTAAATACAAGTCAAAGTCGCTGAGTGTCCCGCTTGCGGCCGAGCCGGAACCGGCCTTGCTCATATTCGCTTCGCTCACCAAATCGCTGCGTCCGGTCCCGACTCGTCCGCAAGCTGCATCGTCGTTGCCCCAGCCCATCGTTGAGAAAGGCACCAAGGCGGAGGAATACCAGGTGTCGAGCACGTCTTCATCACGGCGCAGCCCGTGTTGGTCAAGCTTGGTGAGGCGCTCCGGAATGTCGCTGGTACCTTTATGTTCGATTTCCTCATATTGGTCATCGGCCATGCTATTTCTGAACTCCAAGAATTGTTTGTCTGCATCTTCTTGGTTACGGGCTACATAAACATTTCCCTCAGCGTCGTACCAGGCTGGGATTTGATGCCCCCACCAGAGTTGGCGCGAAATGCACCAGTCCTGGATGTTGTTCATCCACTGGTTGTAGGTGTTGACCCAGTTCTCTGGCACAAATTTGACGTCGCCACTCGCTACAGCATCGATAGCGCCTTGCGCAATGCTGATGCCGCCTGGAGCCTGTTTTGTCATTGAAACAAACCACTGGTCGGTCAGCATCGGCTCAATCACCTGGCCGGTGCGGGCGCAGCGCGGCACCATGAGTTTGTGTTTTTTGACTTCGACCAGCAGGCCCAGGGCGTCGAGGTCTTTGACGATCTGCTTGCGCGCGACAAAGCGGTCCATTCCCTGGTACGCCGTGGGCGCCAGTTCGTTGATCTTGGCATCGAGCGTCAGCACGCAAATCATAGGGAGCTTGTGGCGCTGGCCGACGGCGTAATCGTTCTGGTCATGGGCGGGCGTGACTTTCACCACGCCGGTGCCGAAGGCTTTGTCCACGTAATCATCCGCAATCACGGGGATGGTGCGGTCGCACAGCGGCAGCACCACTTGCTTGCCGATCAGGTGCATGTAACGCTCGTCTTCCGGGTGCACCATCGCCGCCACGTCGCCCAGCATGGTTTCAGGCCGGGTGGTGGCGACCACCAGACTGCTGCCATCGGCCAGAGGCTGACCGTTGGCGTCGGCCAGCGGGTAGCGGATGTGCCACATGAAGCCGTCTTCCTCTTCGCTCTCCACTTCCAGATCGCTCACGGCGCTTTGCAGAATCGGGTCCCAGTTCACCAGGCGCTTGCCACGGTAGATCAGGCCCTGCTCGTACAGCTGCACAAAGGTTTCGGTCACGGTTTTGGACAACTTGGGGTCCATGGTGAAGTACTCGCGGCTCCAGTCCACGCTGTCGCCCATGCGGCGCATCTGGTTGGTGATGATGTTGCCGCTCTTCTCTTTCCACTCCCACACCTTGCTCACAAAGTTCTTGCGACCGAGGTCGTGGCGGCTGACTTTTTGCTCCTGCAACTGGCGCTCGACCACGATTTGGGTCGCAATGCCGGCGTGGTCGGTGCCGGGAATCCACACGGTGTTGTCACCGCGCATACGGTGGTAGCGGGTCAGCGAGTCCATGATGGTCTGGTTGAACGCGTGGCCCATGTGCAGCGTGCCCGTCACATTGGGGGGTGGCAACTGGATGGCGAACGACTCGGCGCCGTCTTTGGGCATGCCGGTGCCACGGTGACCCGCGTGGGCATAGTTGCGGCGCTCCCATTCCGGTCCCCAATGGGCCTCCAGAGCGGCGGGCTCGAATGATTTGGACAGGCTGTCGAGCCCGGGTTGTTGTAGTTCGTCGTTCATTGTGTATTTGGCTTGGTTGTCGCCCGTGCTCACCGGGGGCGCTGGATGCGAAAACGACACCCCTAAACAGATGCCGCTATGGGAATAAGACGGGAACGGTGGATTTTATTCGACGCTATGGCGCACTTGCAGGAGAAGGCAATTTGATTTGTTGCTCATGACGCCATCTTCTCGAAGGTTGAAGCGCCCTCAATTTTCGGGGAAGTTCATTGATTTATAGTCCCTCTATTATTAATAATTTTGTGGAGGTATGTGTGAAGTTAGCCCAATCATCTGTCTTGAGTCGTCTACTTAAACAAGCACTGCAGGTCATATTGGCTTTGGTTCTTTTATTCACGTTGGGAATTGGTCTGGGTTTATCTGGCATGCATGATGCCAGCGTGCGCCAAAGTGTGGTTTTCCAACAGGAAACCCTGCCTGCCAGTCTGACCAGCAACATCTACCGCATGCAGCTCATCCAGGTCATTCAGATGATGGAGTTGGGTTCGCCGGGGATGGATGATGCAGGACGCAAAGAGCGCATCGCCCTTATGGAGCAACTGCAGTCGGGCATCAATGCCATGGCCTCAGAGTACGAATCCAAGACCTTGCCAGAGAGCTTGCGCACGATTGGTGAGCGGTTTGTGCAAAACCGCAAGCTTTATTACCAAGCATTCAACGAGTCGCTGACTTTTGCAAAAGCGGGTGACTATGAAAACATGGCCAAAGTCATGAAAGAAAAGGCCCGCCCCTATGGCTTGGCTTTGGGCAAAGACATTCAGGATTTTGACGAAGCCATGCGCAAGCAAAACGAGAGTTCACATGCACAGGGCAACGCAGTTATGCAAACGCAGACGCTGTGGGTGAGTGGCATATTGGCGACCGCCTTGTTGTTGGTGGCGGTTATGTTTTGGTTCATTCGCCAGCGCATGCACGCAACGCTGGGGGCCAGCCTGGATGAACTCAGTGCTGGTTTGGAACGCATAGGGCACCTGGATCTGACCGGACCAATAAACGCTGCCCCCAGTAGTTTGGTGGGGTATGTGCAAAACCTTCAGCAAGCCGTGGGGCAAGCCATTGCCCAAGTTCGCAACAGTGCAGAAGTCATCGCGCAAAAGTCCAATCAGATAGCCTCTGGCAACCAGGATTTGGGGCATCGCGTTGAGCAGCAGGTAGATGGCTTGCAGCAAGTGAGCACCTCCACTGAACAGCTCAGCACCATGGTGCAGCAAAACGCCGACAACGCCAGACAAGCCAATCAGTTAGCCCAACAGGCCTCCAGCATTGCAGCCCAAGGCGGAGAAGTCGTCTCCCAGGTGGTGGGCACCATGAAAGAGATCAACACCAGCAGCCAGAGGATTGCAGACATCATTGGTGTCATCGATGGCATCGCCTTTCAGACCAACATATTGGCCTTGAACGCAGCCGTCGAAGCGGCCCGTGCCGGAGAGCAAGGCAGAGGCTTTGCAGTTGTCGCCAGTGAAGTACGTGCCCTGGCCGGACGCAGTGCCGAGGCGGCCAAAGAAATCAAAACTCTCATTGATGCCAGCGTGGAACGCGTTGAGCAAGGCACGCTATTGGCAGACAAAGCGGGCAGCACCATGCAAGAGGTGGTGGACAGCATTCGCAAAGTGAGCGGCATTGTGAGTGAAATTTCCACCGCCAGCGCAGAGCAGGCCTCTGGTGTCGTGCAAGTTGGACAAGCCATCACCAGCATGGACAAAGCTACCCAACAAAACGCCGCTCTGGTCGAAGAAATGTCCGCCATATCGGTCAGCCTGAAGTCACAGGCCGATGAACTGGTTCAAGCTGTTCATGTTTTCAAGCTCGATCAACAGGCAGTCAACTCCACTTCCTCCAAGATGTCGCTCACATTGTCGCCATCGACCCAGACCTCACCTTGGGCATCGCGCTCCAGATAGACGTGAGCAGTGCGGCTGGTTGATGAGTTGCGGGGCCGATCTGTGTTTTTATTCAATGCCGATTTTGTACATACTTCGCCAGTTGATCCGGTGGCATGGGTCGACCAAGCAGGTAGCCTTGCAAGATGTCACACCCGCAGTGGCGTAAAAATTCGGCCTGTTCTGGAGTTTCAACGCCTTCGGCAACGACCGTTAGGCTCAGGGCGTGCGCCATCTCGATGACCGCTCTGACGATGGCCGCGTTTTCACTGTCTTGCGGTAGCCCTCGGACAAAACTCTGGTCAATCTTGAGTTCGCCGACGTAAAAGCGTTTGATGTGACCGAAGGATGAATAGCCCGTGCCGAAATCGTCGATGGAGAGCGGGAAGCCTGCCGCATGGAAGGCATCGAGAACGGCCGCGCCGTCTTCGTCCATCAGGGCACTTTCAGTTAACTCAAACTCAAAACGTTTGGCATCTTCGCCATAGTACGCAAGGGTCTCGCAAATACGCTCAACCAAGCCGCAGCCATGTAGCAGTTGATGGGGCGAGACGTTGATGGAAACTTTGGGCAATTCAACGCCTTGGGTACGCAGAATTGCCAGATCACGGCAAACCTGGTTCAGTACCCAGTCGCCCAGCTCGGCAATCAGGCCGCAGCGCTCGGCCACAGGAATGAATTCACCCGGCGATATTTGCTGACCATTTGGCTGTTGCCAACGCACCAAGGCTTCGACCCCTGTCAGCTGTTGTGTTTGTGCATGGAGCTGGGGTTGGTAGGCCATCCACAGCCCCCCCGCATTGTTTTGCAGCGCTTGGCGCAAGCCCGCCTCAAGTTCCAGGTCTTTGTGGACCCGTGCATCAATGGCTTCAGAAAAAAATCGGAAACCGTTTTTGCCGTGCGTCTTGGCGACATACATGGCCATGTCTGCGCGTTGCAGCAAGATGGTGGGGTCACTCTCGTCACACGGCATCAGCAGCACCCCAATACTGAGCCCGACATGGCTTGGGGTGGGGGTTGTCAACAGGGGTTGGGCAATGGTTTCGATCATTTGACGCGCCACCTTGGCGGCGTTGTCCGGGTCGCCAATGCCATAGAGAATGACCGCGAACTCGTCGCCGCCCAGGCGGGCCACCACGTCGCCAGAGCGCAGTACGGCGGTCAGGCGCTGGCCGATTATCTGCAAGGCCTGATCGCCCGCTGCGTGCCCCAAAGTGTCATTGATTTTTTTGAAATCATCCACATCAATGAACAGCAGAGCCGCCCCCTTGGGCTCGCGTGTCGCGCGTGCCACGGCCTGGCGCAATTCGCGTTCAAACAAACTCCGGTTTGGCAAGCCTGAGACCTGGTCATAAAACGCCATCAACTGCAATTGCTCTTCCGCCCGCACCATGCGCTGGCGCAACCCTGCGGTCAGCCGATAGGCCAACACCAAAGCCACGGTTGCAATCGCCAGCACGCCCAAGGCGTATTCGAGCATGCGCCAATAGAGTGCGACAAAGCTGGCGTGCATCAGCAAGGTACCGACCTGGCTGCCCTCCATGTGCACGTCTTCGCGCAGCACCGCGCCTAGCCAGTGGTGCTCCGTCATGGTGGAGGAGACCACCTGCTTGCGGGGGGCATCTGTGCTGTTGGGCTCCAGCCGGGTGGGGAAAGGCCAATCACCTGAGGCGGCAAGGCGTTCACCATCTGTTCGGTACAGGGCCGCACCGGTGATGCGCGGTGTCAACTGGACGGCCCCCAGGGTTTCCTGGGCTGCCTTGAAATCCTTGAATACCAAAGCGGCAGCACTGTTGGCACCAATGATGGCAGCTTCGGTGCGCAACTCTTCAAGCATTTGCTGGCGACCAATCACGTACTGGTGCACCATGAGCAAAACGAAGGCAATCAGCATGGCCAGCCCGGTGGATAACAGGCTTAAACGATTGGAGCTACTGATGCGGTCAGCTGGAGGCTTCACTGGGTCACTCGATTACTTTGCGTGCCAAACGCAGCGCTTTGGAACTCAACATCAGCCCCGCTTGGCGGGCAGAACGCAGATCAATGTCAAACACAATGTGCCCGTTATCCACTTCCAGATTGATCATCACACCGCGTTGCAGGTATCCCGGTGAATCGCCGACGAACAGCACGCTGCTGTTGCGCAAACCGGACGTCACACGAGGCAGTGCAGCGTTGTCGTCGGGGGACAGGTAGAGCGCGTGACAGCCCGCGACTGAAGTGACAGAGACCTGCTGCACCTGAAGCGGTTTGCCTTTGAGGATCTTGCCGTTGAGTAGGTTTAGTACGTTGGCCACTGGCCCTGCATCAAGGTAGCACAGGGTCAATCGGTCTGAGGGCTGGCTGGCTTGGGGCGGCCAGTCCACAAACAACAGCATGTTGACCAGGATGGCTGCTTTCAATTCGGCTTCGGGCGCTTGTTGCTGTGCTGGAGCCAGCGGGCTAAAGGCGAGCAACAGGACCCAGAGGACGCACCGGATGGCTTGGGCAGGTTTGCGCATCAACGACCACTCACAGGGATAGGGTCCAGCTCAGTCTGAACTGGCGGCCATCTTGCGCCAGCGCATTCTGGGTGAATACCGATGAGGCAGGGTCATGGTAGAGGACATCGCCCACGTTGTAGACACCCAATGTGAACTCCCCCCAACCCGGCAAGGGGGCCGATTTCAGTGTGAGGTTGAGTACACCATAGCCCGCTACGCTGCCCACCAGGGCGCGCCGCTCTGACATGGTCATCCATTCGCCAGCCACCGTCCAGCCCGCAGCCACAGGCTGGGCAAATACCAGCTTGCCAAGCCATTGCGGAGAATTTTCAAGCTCACTGCCGTCGGCGGCACTGGACCACTGCCGCGACAGGCTGGCGCGCACACGTCGGCCATTGGGCCAACGCTTTTCGGCATCAAGCTCGATGCCCTGGGTTCGCACGCTGGATTGGTTGGTAAACACCAGCAGACCGTCGGTGGGGTCCGTCACCTGGTTAATCATGTCATGCATGTCATTGCGGTACAGGCTGATGCCCATACGCCCGCCTTGACCCACACGAAAATCAGCTGCCAATTCGACACTGCGGATGTACTCGGGCTGCAAGGCCGGGTTGGCTTTTTGCAGCACCCCGCCATCGTCGTAAAAACGCTCATAGGCGTTGGGAGCACGGTAGGCATTGCCTACCATGGCCTTCAATGTGGCATCGGCGCTGGCCTGGTAGATCAACGCTGCGCGGGGAGACGTGATGCCTGCATAGTCGCTGTGTTTGTCGTAACGCAGGCCCAGATTGAGCAGCCATTGTTGGGACAAGCGCCACTCGTCCTGCACAAAGACACCGTAGGTGTGAGAGGGGTGGTTGTTGTCCAGGTAGGTCGTGGCCGGTGCAAGGTCAAAATTGCGCTGTTCCAACAAGGTGTTCCACTGGGTTTCCAGGCCCAGCATCAGCTTGTGCGCTGGCTCTGTGGTGATGATCAGTCGGTAATCGCCCCCCACCCAGTCGGCGCGACCGGTGTCGCGGTTGTCGATGGGGCCTGCAAACATGTAATCACCGCTGTAGCGGTAATTGCCGCTGAAAACCCTGAACTGATGCTGCAAGCCCTTGGACTGTGGCCCGTCGTATGACAGCTCTACCAGAGCGTGCTGGTCAATGGTGTGGGTGCCGGGTTCGCCAAAGGCGGTCGTGAACGGTGCGTTGGGCAAATTCTTATCGCGTGAACTCAGGTTGGCGCTCAAACGCCAGTTGCCAAAGTGGTACTTGCCGTAGGCCTTTTGGTAGTTTTCGCCGTCCAGACCCCGCGCCCAGCCCTGGGTGCTGCTGGTGTCAAATTCGGAGAAAAACAGGTCGTTGCCATGCGCGTTGTAGGCGGTCAACGCAAAAAACCAGTCGTGCTCGCTGTCTACCCGTTGGCCCGCCATCACGCCCAGGCGTTGGCTGGCGCCGCTACCGGTGTCTGCGGTAAGGCGGGTGCCCTGGATGTCCCCGCCATCGAGCATCACCGCATTGACACTGCCAAACAGCGCATTGGAGCCATAGATGGCAGAGGAGGGGCCGGCAACAAACTCCAGCCGCTTGACCCAGTCGATCTCGATCGGGGCTTCGTTGCCAAGTTGCGCCTGGTCATACAGGGCATCGTTGCGCCTGGCGCCGTCGGTCAAAAGCAAAATGCGGGAGTTGTAGTCGCCGGGACGGTTGAAGCCACGCACGCCAAGGTAGCTGTAATTGCGGTCGTTGCTGAGATAGACCCCACGCACGGTGGACAGCGCTTCAGCCAGGTTGCGGTAACTGTGGTGGCGTAATTCCTCCTGGTCAATCACCGTCACCGAAGCGGGCGAGTCGGCCAGCGGCTGGGCGTAACGGGAGGCGCTTTGTACCTCAACGTGTAGCAAGTCATCCAATGAAAGTTGAACCAGCTCGCCCGCATCGGCCATCAGCACGGCGGCTTGAGTGGATGCGCAGCAGCACAGGGCGATCAGTGCACCTGTGGAGCGGGAATGGAAATGGGCACACCGGGCGTGTTTCCACCACCGCGTGTTGGTCATTTTCCAGGAAATGTTCATGAGATTGGTGTGTTGCAGAAGAGTCAAGACCATTCCCCGACTCAGGAAATGCGTCTTGAATTCTATGCGAGCGTTCATCTCGCGAGACGCATTGGGCACCTTCAAAAGTAGGAGGTTTCCCGAGGTGATGGGGCAGGAAAACCCTCGCCAGCGGCCTTTTTGCCGCTGCGCAAACTCAAACCGCCGGGGTTCGGATCAGGAAATCAAACGCGCTCAACGCGGCCTTGGCGCCGTCGCCAGCGGCGATGATGATCTGCTTGAAAGGCACGGTGGTCACGTCGCCAGCCGCAAACACGCCGGGCAGCGAGGTCTGGCCTTTGGCGTCCACGATGATCTCTCCGTGGCGTGACAACTCCAGCGTGCCTTTGAGCCATTCGGTGTTGGGCACCAGGCCAATTTGCACGAACACGCCTTCCAGTTCGACATGTTTGGCGCCGCCGCTGGCGCGCTCGGTGTAGCTCAGGCCATTCACCTTTTGGCCGTCGCCGGTGATCTCGGTGGTCTGAGCATTGACGTGGATGGTGACGTTGGGCAGGCTTTTGAGCTTGCTCACCAGCACCGCATCGGCGCGCAACTGGGTGTCGAATTCAATCAATGTGACGTGGGCCACCAGCCCGGCCAGGTCGATGGCTGCTTCCACCCCGGAATTGCCGCCGCCGATCACGGCCACGCGTTTGCCCTTGAACAGCGGCCCGTCACAGTGCGGGCAGTAGGCCACGCCGTGGTTTTTGTACTGCTGCTCGCCCGGCACGTTGACATTGCGCCAGCGCGCGCCGGTGGACAGGATGACGGTTTTGCTCTTGAGCGTGCCGCCATTGGCCAGCTGCACTTCGATCAGGCCGCCGGGCTTCGTCGCCGGAATCAGTTTGTCGGCGCGTTGCAGGTTCATGATGTCCACGTCATAGGCTTTGACATGGGCTTCCAGCGCGGCGGCGAACTTGGGGCCGTCGGTATCAGGCACGGAGATGAAATTCTCGATTGCCATCGTGTCGTTGACCTGGCCGCCAAAGCGTTCTGCGGCCACGCCGGTGCGGATGCCTTTGCGGGCGGCGTACACCGCCGCAGCCGCGCCAGCCGGGCCACCGCCGACGATCAGCACGTCATAGGGGGCTTTGGCGCTGAGTTTGGCGGCGTCGCGCGTTGCCGCGCCGGTGTCGAGCTTGGCGACGATTTCTTCCACCGTCGTGTGGCCCGAGCTGAACATCTGGCCGTTGAGAAAGACCATGGGCACGGCCATGATCTCGCGTCGGGTCACTTCTTCCTGGAACGCGCCGCCTTCAATCACCACGGTCTTGACCTTGGGGTTGAAGATGGCCATCAGGCTCAGGGCCTGCACCACGTCCGGGCAGTTGTGGCAGGTCAGGGACATGTAGACCTCAAAGTTGAAGTCGCCGTCCAGGGCGCGGATGCTGTCGATCACATCGGCCTCGACCTTGGGTGGGTGGCCGCCGATCCACAGCAGCGCCAGCACCAGCGAGGTGAATTCGTGGCCCAGGGGCAGGCCGGCAAATCTCAAGAATGCAGGCAGGCTGGTGTCAGTGCCGAAACGTTGCAAGGCAAACGACGGTTTGCGTGCATCCGTGCCGTCGGTTTTGAGGGTGATCATGTCGCTGCGCAGGCTCTGGATGGTCTGCAGCAAGCTAAGCATGTCGCGGGAAGTTTCTGAATCGTCCAGGCTGGCCACCATCTCGAACGGTTGTGTCACGCGCTGCAGGTAGGCGGCAAGTTGTGTTTTCAGGTCTTGGTCGAGCATGATGGATTCCTTGGTTGCTATAAATTAAATAGCTGCTTGCGCACGGTTGACGGGGGCTAGAGGCTAATTTATTCAATAAAAAGCCGGACGGCAAGGCGCGCAGGCACCTTGACGCAGTCCGGCTTGGGGCACGCGGCTAACGGCGTGCCTGTCAAGTCAGAGACTTGTTAGATCTTGCCGACCAGTTCCAGCGAAGGCTTGAGCGTCTTGGCGCCTTCCTTCCACTTGGCGGGGCAAACTTCACCGGGGTGGCTGGCGGTGAATTGGGCGGCTTTGAGCTTGCGCAGGGTTTCCGACACATCGCGGGCGATTTCGTTGGAGTGGATTTCCAGGGTCTTGATCACGCCTTCGGGGTTGATCACGAAGGTGCCGCGCAGTGCCAGGCCTTCTTCAGGGATGTGCACGCCAAACGCGTTGGTCAGTTGGTGCGTGGGGTCGCCCACCAGCGGGAACTGGGCCTTGCCCACGGCGGCGGAGGTTTCGTGCCACACCTTGTGCGAGAAGTGGGTGTCGGTGGTAACGATGTACACCTCGGCACCGGCTTTCTGGAATTCGGCGTAGTTGTCGGCAGCGTCTTCGATTTCGGTGGGGCAGTTGAAGGTGAATGCTGCGGGCATGAAAATCAGCACAGACCATTTGCCCTTGAGGCTTTCCTCGGTCACGGTGATGAATTCAGCCTTGCCATTGCGGCTCAGGAAAGCCTGGGTTTTGAACGGTTGAACTTGGGTGTTGATCAGGGACATGGAGAACTCCTTGCGTGGTGGGTTAAAAAAGTGTCGGTGCACGATGCGTGTTTGCCGATGGGTGAATCATAGCTGCGACCTATCGTTTTCATGATGCATTGTTTATAAGCTATTGATAGGCAATCTATATGAGCCAAAGTTAATCTGAAGAACGGCTGCCAGGTTTCCGACTGTGGGGATAATCCAGGTTTCCTCGTGACGCCTTTTTCGCCATGCTATTTCTTTTGTCTCCCGCCAAATCCCTCGACTTTGACCCGGTGGGGGCTGAGGTGCCGCACACCCAGCCGCTGTTTGTCAAGCAATCGACCGAGTTGATCAGCTTGCTGCGTGAAAAATCACCGCAGCAAATTGCCGAGCTGATGAGTCTGAGCGACACCTTGTTGGGCCTGAACGTGGCGCGTTACGCGGCATGGCGGCCCAAATTCACCGCCAAAAACGCCAAGCAGGCGGTGCTGGCCTTCAATGGCGATGTGTACGAAGGGCTGGACGCCAAAAGCTTGAGCGCCGACGACCTGGGCTGGGTGCAAGACCATGTCTGCATCCTGAGTGGCTTGTACGGCGTGCTGCGCCCGCTGGACTACATGCAGCCCTACCGGCTGGAAATGGGTACCCCTCTGGCCAACGCCCACGGCAGCAATCTCTATAAGTTCTGGGGCGCGAAAATCTCTCACTACCTGAACGAGCGTTTGCAGCGCGATGTCTCGCCGGTGGTGGTGAACCTGGCCAGCCAGGAATATTTCAAGGCGGTGGACGCCAAGGTGCTCAAGGCGCGCGTGGTGGAATGCGTGTTTGAGGAGCGCAAGGGCGACCAGTACAAGATCGTCAGCTTCTACGCCAAGCGGGCCAGGGGGCTGATGGCCCGCTACGCCGCCACGCACCGGGTGGTGACGCCGCACCAGCTCGAAGGCTTTGACGCGGAAGGCTACGCCTTCAATGCGGCGGCTTCACGGACCGACCGACTGGTGTTTCGCCGCGATCAGGTTTCTTGAAAATTTATAAAAAATATGCCTCAAGCCCCCGTTGGCTGTGCGTTAGTTGCTACTAAAGTAATAGCGAAACAAGACCCAAAAAACATCATGAACTCAGCAGAAAACTCCCAACTCGGCAAAGCGTCGGCCTACATCGACCACTACGACGCCTCACTCCTGTTCCCGATAGCCCGCGCGGGCAAACGGGCCGAAATCGGCCTGGCCGCGCAGATGCCATTTTTTGGCGCCGACATGTGGACCGCGTTCGAGCTGAGCTGGCTCAACCTGCGTGGCAAACCCCAGGTGGCGCTGGCGCATTTCACCGTGCCGTGCGAGACGCCCAACATCATCGAGAGCAAGTCCCTCAAGCTCTACCTCAACAGCTTCAACAACACGCCGTTCGCCGACGCCGACGCCGTCAAGGCTCGCCTGCGCGCCGACCTGAGCGAAGCGGTATGGCGCGATACGACGACGACGCGCGGCGCATCGGCCAGCGCCGCGGCACCGGCCTCCATCGGGGTGCGGATTTTGCTGCCCGAGCTGTTTGACCGCGAGCCCGTTTACGAGTTAGACGGCCTGAGCCTGGACCGGCTCGACGTCGAATGCAGCCGCTACACCCCGGCCCCCGAGCTGCTCAAGGTGCAGCCGGATGAGGCACCGGTGACGGAGGTTCTGGTCAGCAATCTGCTCAAAAGCAACTGCCTGGTCACCGGTCAGCCCGACTGGGGCAGTGTGCAAATCAGCTACACCGGTGCGCCGATTGACCAGGAAGGGCTGCTGCAGTACCTGGTGAGCTATCGCAACCACAACGAGTTTCACGAGCAGTGCGTGGAGCGTATCTTCATGGACCTGTGGACGCGCTGCAAGCCGCTCAAGCTGTCGGTTTATGCCCGCTACACGCGCCGCGGCGGCCTGGACATCAACCCGTTTCGCACCAGCTACCCGCAGGCGCTGCCGGCCAACACGCGGATGGCCAGGCAGTAAGCCAAGGTCTGATGCGAGAATCAAGCGCTTTACCGAAGAATCCCCCCGTTATTCGCCAGAAAGAACATAGCAATGTCCAACCCCATTCCATCCGTACTCATTGTTGATGACAGCCGCATCTCGCGCATGCTGATCAAGGCCCAGATCGTGGCCCAGTTTCCACAATGGACGATCACCGAGGCGGTCAGCGGGGATGAGGCTTTGGTGCTGGCCAAGGAGCGCAGTTTTGATTTCTGCACCATGGACATCAACATGCCCGGCATAGCGGGCACCGAGGCGGCTGAACAGTTGCTGAAAATGCACCCTGGTGTGCGCGTAGTCTTGTTCTCCGCCAATATTCAGGAGGCTCAACTCCAGCGCGCTGCGCAGCTGGGTGTGCCATTTGTGGCCAAACCGGTGACCGACAAATCAGTCGGTCTGGCACTGGCTATTTTTCAGGAGCAGCGTTAATGGCTTTGACGGACATCCAATTGGACGCCCTGACCGAAATTTTCAATATCGGGGCCGGTCGCGCAGCCTCCAGTCTGAGCGAAATCGTGGGCAGCGAAGTGTTGCTGACCGTGCCCAGTGTCGAGTTTTACCAGGCCGACGAAATCAATGCCAATGTGCTGGCGCTGTCATCGGCGCGGCTCGGTTCGGTGCAGCAAAAGTTCAAGGGCCCGTTCGACATGGCGGCGTCCCTGCTGTTCACCGAAGAGCGCGCGCTTGAAATCGTACAGGAGATGCTGGGCTCGCAGGTGCAGATGGAAGACCTGGTTGAATACGAACAAGAGGCCATGTGCGAGGTCGGCAACATCATTCTCAATGCTTGCCTGTCGGCCATGGCGGACATGTTGCATATTGCTTTTGAAAGCACCTTGCCGGAGTATTCAAGCGACGTGCCCGATGTGGTCATTGGGCGGATCGTTGCAGACAGTGAAAACCCGTTGATGCTGATTTTGCGCATGAACATGATCATCGAAAAACGGGGCAGCCAAGGTACCCTTATTTTCTGGCTGAGTTCTTCTTCACTGGCGGAGTTGATTCTGCAAGTGGACCAGTTCATCGCCTGCATTTAGCCCCGCCATCACTATGAAACTAGAGCAATTTGATGTGGATTCGTCGTGGCCCACGATTTTTGACGCGGTGAATTTCGGGTTGGTGTTGGTAGATGCCGATTCCCATGTATTGCTTTGGAATGGCTGGCTGGCCCGCCACAGCGGCGTGGATGCCCAGACCGCGCGTGGCCAGTTGCTGACGAGCGCCTTTGGCGCCGAGCTGGCGCCCTCATTTGTCACTGCACTGAATAATGCCTTGCGCTACAAGCTGCCGGTGGTGCTGTCCAACGTGTTGCACCGTTGCCCTTTGCCCTTGTATTCCCAGTTGCCAATGACTGGGTCGGCAGACCGCATGCCGCACGCCATCACCATGACGCCTTTGCAGGTGGGGCGCTGGGGCGCTTGTTGCCTGATTCAGATCACGGATTCCAGCCGGTCGATTTCGCGCGAAAAAGTGCTGCAAAAAAATACAGCCCGTCTTAGCCAGGAGCTGATGACTGACAGCCTGACGCGCGCCCTGAGTCGTGGATTTTTCGACCAGTTCTACCAGTTGGAATTTGACCGTTCGTGTCGACAAAAAACCAGGCTGTCGCTCATCATGGTGGACGTGGACTATTTCAAGAATTACAACGACGAGTACGGTCACCCGGCGGGCGACAAGGTTCTGGTGGCCTTGGTGCAGGCGCTTAAATCCGTGCTGCATCGCGCCACCGACAAGCTGTTTCGCTATGGCGGCGAAGAGTTCGTGGTGGTGTTGCCCGATTGCTCCCAAGACAAGGCGCTGGCAATGGCCGAGCAGTTGCGGCTGGCCGTGATGGCACTGGCGCTGGTGCATTGCAAGTCTGAAATCGCCGATCAGATCACGATCAGTCTGGGCGTCTCCACCATGGAGGCAGGTCAGGGTTGCAGCGCCGCCACCTTGCTGGAGGCGACCGACAAGGCCCTGTACGCGGCGAAGGACAAAGGACGCAACTGCGTCCAGTACGGCTAAACAGCGGTGCAAAAATTTCCAGATTCACGGGCTGTTTGACCACGAGCCCACTACACGCGCCGGGGCTGAGCGCTTGTTACCGCAGCTGGAACACCTGCACTGAGCGGGACAGCGTTTCGGCGCTGTGGCTCAGACCGTGGGCCGAAGCGGCCGACTCCTCCACCATGGCGGCATTTTGCTGGGTCACGGTATCGAGCAGTGCGACGGCTTCATTGACTTGGGTAATGCCCAAGGATTGCTCGTGTGACGCATTGCTGATTTGCAGGATCAGTTCACCCACTTCCTTGACCGATTGCACCACCTCGGTGATGGTGCGCCCCACATGGGTCATCTGATGCGCTCCCTGGGAAATTTGGTCGGTGGATTGAGCGATCAAGATCCGAATTTCCTTGGCAGCCACGGCACTGCGTGTGGCCAGTGCGCGCACTTCAGCCGCGACCACTGCAAAGCCGCGCCCCTGTTCACCAGCACGGGCGGCTTCCACTGCCGCATTGAGCGCCAGGATATTGGTCTGGAATGCAATGCCCTCAATCACGCCGACGATGTCGCGTACCTTGGCAGACGATGAATCAATAGCCTGCATGGCCACGCTGACCTGATGCACGGCGTCACCACCTTGTGTTGCCATGTCGGTGCTTTTGGCGCTTTGTGCTGACACCAGCGTGGCGGTCTCTGCCGAGCGCTTGACCGTGCTGGATATTTCTTCCATGGAGGCGGCGGTCTGCTCCAGGCTGCTGGACTGCGATTCGGTGCGTGCTGAGAGATCAAGGCCACCCGCCGCAATTTCTGCAGCCGATTGTGTGAAGTTTGAAATTTCGTTGCGCACATCACCGACCACGGCTTGCAAGTTGACCTGGATTTGCCGCAGGCTGCGCAGCAAGGTATTTATGGGCGGCGGGCAGTTGGCGGTGATGGAAGTCGTGAGGTTGCAGCTGGCCAGGTCGTCGGCAAAACGCTCGGCTTCGCCCATTGCCGTACCAAAGCTTTTGTGGAACCAGACCATGATCAGCGTCGCGCCCAATACCAGACTGCCCAGGTTAAAGGCAAAGCTTGTAACGCCTTGAAGATCCAACAATTGCGGCAGCATGCCCAGCGCAATCATGGCGGCCAGCGCGACGCCAAGGCGACTGGTCAGCGTCATGCGCTGCAGGCGTCCTGCCAGGCCAGTTAAGCCTTTGTGGCGTACCTGACCATTTTGCAAATAGAAAGGGAGCGAACCCGCTTCCTGCGCCGCATTCATTTGCGCATACAGGCCCTGTGCCGCCTGAATTTCCTGCCGCGAGGGTTTGATGCGTACTGACATATAGCCCTTGGGCTTGCCGTTCATCATGATCGGCGTGACGTTGGCCTGCACCCAGTAGTGGTCGCCGTCCTTTCGGCGGTTCTTGACTATGCCGGTCCACGGGTGGCCTCGTCCGACGGTGCTCCACAAGTCCTTGAAGGCTTCAGCAGGCATGTCAGGGTGGCGCACCATATTGTGGTTTTGACCAATCAGCTCGTCGTAGGCGTAGCCGCTGACCGCTACGAAGGCGCGGTTGCAATGAGTGATGATTCCCTTGGTATCGGTCATCGACACAATCATGCGCTGTGCAGGGTATTCAAATTCCTGTTGAGTAACTGGTAAGTTGATACGCATGAGATGACTTTTTGTATGAAGAGGAGGTACAAGGTTGTCTAATCTGCTGAATCATTATCAAACTGTTATGGCAAGCTGTATATCCCCAAATGAGGGGGTTGCCGTCATGGCTTACCCTCTCTCCATTTGCATTGGCAGCGCAAGGCAGAGCAATTCGTCGGCGGGCATGGGGTGGCCAAAATAGTAGCCTTGAAACGCATCGCAGCCGATGCTGGCCAGGTAGTCGCGCTGGGGGGCGGTTTCTACCCCCTCGGCAATCACATGCAGCCCCAGGCTGTGGCCCAGCGCCACGATGGTTTGGGCAATCAACGTGTCGTTGGTGTTGGTTTGCAAGTCCCGAACAAAGGATTGGTCGATTTTGAGCTGGGCCAGCGGCAGGCGCTTCAGATACGACAGCGACGAGTAGCCCGTGCCAAAGTCATCCAGTGAAAAACTCATGCCCAGCGATTTGATGGCGTTCATCTTGCGAATGACGTCTTCCACATCGTTGATCAGCATGCTTTCGGTCAACTCCAGCTTGAGAAAATGAGGGTTGGCGCCTGTTTTCTCCAACGCGTTGACCACGGTGGCACTGAAGTTGACTTTTGAAAATTGCAGCGCACTCACGTTCACGGCCATCTTCCAGGATGCGGTTTGCGGGTGCTCGGCCCATTTCACCAATTGTGCGCACGCAGTTTCAAGCACCCACAGGCCCAAGGGCAGGATGAGCCCGGTTTCTTCAGCCAGCGGGATGAAATGCGCTGGTGGCACCAGGCCGCGCGTGGGATGCTTCCAGCGCACCAGGGCTTCTGCGCCAATCGGCTCGCCTTGGCGGTTGACCTGTATCTGGTAATGCAGCACAAACTCCTGCTGGGCCAGACCGCGGTGCAAATCCTTTTTCAGTTCGGACTGGGCGGTAACGGCCGCCTGAATGAGGGGGTCAAAGAAGCGCGCGGTGTTGCGGCCATCGGCTTTGGCCTGGTACATTGCCAGATCGGCTTTTTTGAGTAGCTCATCGAGTGTGTCATGGTCGGCCAGAAACACCACGATGCCAATGCTGATGGTGCTGTCATAAGCGTGCCCGTTCAGGTCGTAAGGCTGCTCTAGGGCTAGCAGTATTTTGTGGGCCATGTCTTCGGCCTGAACCGCCGCCTCGTGGTCGTGATAGCTCAAGGTCTCCAGCAGCACCATGAACTCATCGCCGCCCAGGCGGGCCACGCTGTCACCTTCATGCACGCAGGCGAGCAGGCGTTGGGCGACTTGCTGCAACAGCAGGTCGCCCAACTCGCGATTCAGGGTGTCATTGATCCGCTTGAAGTGATCCAGATCCAGAAACATCAGGGCGCCGTGCAGTTTCGTGCGGGTTGAGGTCAACATGGCCTGTCTGAGTCGGTCCTGCAGCAGTCGCCGGTTGGGTAGCCCGGTCAGCGAATCGAAAAAAGCCAGGCGCTGAACTTCATCCATGTCCAGGTGGCGCTGGGTGACGTCGCTGACGACGACGCGCAGCGTGGCCTCTTGCTCACCTCGGATGACCTCAGCGGTCAACTGCGCCCACATGTGCGTGCCATCGTGCTTGAGCATTCGCAGTTCAGTAACTTGCGGCGCATCCGTGGCCAGGAGTTTCTGGCGCAGCAAGTAAAAATGATCCTGATCTTTATCGAGGATGAACCGGCTGATGGGCCGATGGATCAGTTCATTTCGGGGCAACCCCAATTGCCTGGCCGCGGTGAGATTGGCTTGCAAAATCAGCCCTTGCTCGGAGAGGGTGAAATAACCCACTGGCGCCATGTCATACAGATCAAAGTATTTGGCGCGTTCAAGGTCGAGCACGACCTGTGCCTGGCGCAACTCCTCGTTTTGCAACTCCAGTTCAATCTGATGCACCTGCAGCTCATGCAGCAAGCCCTGGGTGTCGTCCTGTGACCGGGGGGCGTCATGGGTCTGGTTGGCGGCTGACTTGTCGGCAAATATCACTTCGGCCTGTTGACGCAAGGTGTGTCTGTTTGGCCGGTATTTGTCCATGACAACCAATGTACAGCATTTGAATGACAGTCAATGTCGATAAGCTCAATGTACGAGATCGCGAATTCGCTGGGCTGCGGACACCAGAAGGGTCAAAATAGCTGATCGGTAGTCGCTATTAAATTGGTAGCTGCTTGCGCAATGTCTACGGGGGCTATAGGCCTATTTGGCGTATAAGCATCGGCGCCTTCGGCTTTGGCCAGCGAACCCACGCGAACCCCCAGCAAACGCAGACGCTGGGTCAGCGGCACGCGTTTGAGGCAAAACCCTGCAATCTGGCGCAGGGTTTTGGCGTCTGCCGTGTAGTGGTCGATGGTCTGGTCGCGGGTGACGCTTTTGAAGTCGTCATAGCGCAGCTTGATGCCGATGGTTTTGCCAACGTAACCTTTGCGCTGTAAATCATCAGCCACCTGCTCACACAAAGCGGTGAAGATGGCGCCTAGTTCGGCTTTATCGCGCACGGCGTGCAGGTCGCGCTCGAACGAGGTTTCTCGGCTGATCGACACCGGCTCGCTCACGAGCACGATCGGGCGTTCGTCAACGCCATGGGCGGCGTCATGCATCCAGGCGCCGGTTTTCTGGCCAAAGTGATCAATCAGCCACTGCAGTTCCTGCTGGGCCAGCTGACCGATGGTTTCAATGCCCAGGCTTTTGAGTTTTTCGTCGGCCTTGGGGCCAATGCCGTTGATCTTGCGGCAGGCCAGCGGCCAGATTTTGGATTCCAAATCGCCTTCAAAGACGATGGCAATGCCGTTGGGCTTGTTGAACTCGCTGGCCATTTTGGCCAGCAGCTTGTTGGGCGCCACGCCGACCGAGCAGGTCAGCCCGGTTTGCTCAAAAATGGTTTTCTGGATCAGCCGCGCCAGCACCCGGCCGCCTTCGCGCTGGCCGCCGGGCACGTCGGTGAAGTCGATGTAGACCTCGTCCACGCCCCGGTCTTCCATCAGCGGGGCAATGTCCAGAATGATGGCTTTGAAGGCGCGCGAATACTTGCGGATCTCGGCAAAGTCCACCGGCAGCAGGATCGCCTGCGGGCACAGTTTGGCCGCTTTCATCAAGCCCAGCGCCGAGCCCACGCCAAATTGGCGCGCCGCATACGTGGCGGTGGTGATGACGCCGCGCCCGGTGTAGTCTTTGAGCAGGGGGAATTCGCTCACCGGAATGCGGTGCGAAGGGCGCTCGCCTTGCGCTTGACTCAGGGCGTCGTCCACGCTGCGGCGGGCACCGCCAATGACCACCGGCAAGCCTTTGAGCTGCGGGTAGCGCAAAAGCTCGACCGACGCGTAAAAAGCGTCCATGTCCAGGTGGGCAATGCGGCGTATCACGACATGAAGATGCCAATGGCCATCAGCACCGGAGTGAGCAGGTTGATCAGCACATTGCGGCCCATGGCAGGTTGCAGGCGCTGCACGTCGTGGGCATGGGTCAGCACTTCGCGGGCGGTCGGCAAGGCGATAAGCAGACCCAGCGAGCCGAGCAAGGCACCGGTCGGCAGTAGGCCCAGCACCACGCCCAGCGGGATGCTGGCAAACGCCAGCTCGGTCATGACGGCATACCAGCGCGCACCCGTGGCCGGGCCGGCGGTGATCAGGATATGGCGCCGGCCCACGCTGCGGTCGGCGTCCACGTCGGGAAACTGGTTGAGTAGCAACAGGTTGTTGACCAGAAAGAACGGCACCAGCGAGGCCATGGCGGCGCTGGCCGAGTAGTGGCCGGTCAGCGCCACTTGCGTGCCTATGATCATCAAGGGGCCAAAGCCCAGGCCGGGTGCGATCAGGCAGAGCAGGGGGTGGCGCGTGATCCACTGGGTGTAGACCAGCACCAGCGCCACGCCTGCCAGGCCCAGCGGCAGCAGGGTCGGCCCGCGCAGCGTCACAAAGTACACGCCCACCGCCATGCAGATGCACAAGCTGCTCACCGCCATGGCCAGCGTGCTGCCCGCCAGTTCGGGATGCTGTGGCAGTACACCGCTGCCGCCGCTGAAAGGGGTGCGCTGGGTCAGCGCGTCCAGCCCACTGCGAAAATCCTGGTATTCATTGAAAGCATTGACGCTGACGTGGGCGGCCATCGCGCCCAGCAGCACCAGCAGGGCTTGCAGCAGGTTGACATGCCCCTGGGTCCATTGCACACAGGCCACGGCGAGCCCAATGCAGGCGGGTGTCAGCACCAAAAAAGGCAGTCGGGCTGTCTTGAGCCAGAGAGGAGATTTGTACATGCCCAGAGGATAGCGCGAACAGGTGCTGCCGCAGGTCAAATGGATGAGTCCCTAAAATGGCTATGCTGCGACTTAACAGCTTATTACCCTTTGGAATCCACATGGATAAACACTTTTTAACCCCGCTTTTTTCGCCAAAATCAATTGTTGTCTTTGGCGGCAAGGTTGATGAGCCCTCCTCGCAGTCCCAGCAGGCGCAGGCCTTGCATGACGCGCTGGTGGCGCAAAAATTTGCGGGAACGGTGACGTTTCTGGACATCCATGTGGTGGGGACGCTGGCTGACCTGGCGCATACCCATGCCGATTTGGCCATCATTTCCATGCCCCACGACGAAGTGGCGCTGGCGCTGGAAGTAGCCGGACGCATCAAATGCCGCGCCGCCCTGGTGATCTCCAGCGGCATCAAGGCCACCTTGGCCGCCGAGTTGCACAAAATTGCCCGCCGTGACGGCATTCATCTGCTGGGCCCCAATTGCCTGGGCTTTCAGCGCCCCTATTTACAGCTCAATGCCAGCGTGGCGGGTGTCATGTGCTCCAAGGGGCCGCTGGCACTGGTGTCGCAATCGGGTTCGCTCACGTCGTCGATTCTTGACTGGGCACAAAAGAACGGCGTGGGTTTCTCGACCGTGGTGTCGCTGGGCCCCAATACGGCGGTAGATTTGGCCCAGGTGCTCGACTTTTTGGCCTCGGACGCGCAAACCCACAGCATCGTGATCTACATGGAAGGCATTACCGATGCGCGCCGCTTCATGAGCGCCTTGCGCGCAGCCGCCAACGCCAAGCCGGTGGTGGTGCTCAAGGCCGGGCGCAGGCCTTCGGGCAACCTGGCCGCGCTCACCCATTCGGGCTCCATCGTGGGCAGTGATGATGTGTTTGATGCCGCCTTGAGCCGTGCTGGCGCGGTGCGGGTTCGCTCTTTTGTGGAGCTGTTCTCGGCTGCCAAGTGTCTGGCCTCACGCTACAAGCCGGTGGGCCGACGCCTGGCGATCATCACCAACGGAGGCGGGCCGGGTGTGCTGGCCGCTGACTGGATTTGCGAAATCGACCTGGAACTGGCCAGCTTTGATGCCGAGCAGGTCAAGGAGCTGACGCCTTTGTTGCCACCCCTGGCGTCGCTGTGTGACCTGGTTGATGTCTCTGAAGACGCTGGCCCCGACCATTTCAGGGCGGCCATTGAGGCGGCTGGCAAGGCGCGCCAGATCGATGGCGTGCTGGTCATCTACTCCCCCAAAATCGGGGTGGACAGCGGACTCATTGCCAGCGCGCTGGTGGAGGCGAGCAAGCACATTACCAAGCCCCTGCTGACCTGCCTGATGGGGGACTCCACGGTAGGCGATGCCCGGATGATTCTGAACGGCTCCTCCATCCCGACCTTTCGCACGCCGGAAGCCGCAGTGGGCGCGTTTGGCAACATCGCCTCGTTCTACCAAAACCAGCAATTGCTGCAACAAACGCCTCCGCCCCTGTCTGATCTGGCCAAGCCTGACGTGGAAGGCGCGCGCATGCTCATCGAGAGCGTGTTGTCCGAACGTCGCAAGGTGCTCACCGAGATGGAGTCCAAGGCGCTGCTGGCCGCGTTCCATATTCCGGTGACCAAGACCATTTTGGCGCGCAGCGCCAATGAAGCCATCATGATTGCGACCCAGCTGGGTTTCCCTGTCGCGCTCAAGATCGACTCGCCTGATATCAGCCACAAGTCCGACGTGCAAGGTGTTGCGCTGAATGTGACGAACGCCGTGGGCGTGCGCGACACCTATGTCCAGATGATCCAGACGGTGACCAAGTTGCAGCCCAAGGCGCGCATCAATGGCATCACCATCCAGAAAATGTCCAGCCAGAAGCGCGGGCGCGAAATCTGCATCGGCTTGGTCACGGATGACCCGTTTGGTCCGGTGATTGCGTTTGGCGCGGGCGGCACCATGATCGAGCTGCTCAACGACCGCGCCATGGCGCTGCCGCCGCTGAACCAGTTTTTGGCGCGTCGCCTGATCGAGCGCTCCCGTGTGCATGAAGCGCTGGGCGAATGGCGCGGTGCGCCCGCTGTGAACATGGAAGCGCTGGAGCAGGTGCTGCTGCGGGTGTCCGAGATGGTGTGCGAGCTGCCCCAGCTGCGTGAGATGGACATCAACCCCATCATCGTGGACGAGTCCGGCGCCGTGGCGGTGGACGCGCGCATCGTGATCGACAACACGTCGCCCTCATCGCGCAACTACAACCATCTGGCCATCCTGCCGTACCCCTCGCAGCACGAGCAGGTGTGGCCCATGCGCGGCGGTGGTGAGTACACGGTTCGTCCGATCCACCCGGATGATGCCGACATGCTGCAAAAATTTGTGCGTGGCCTGTCCACCCAAAGCCGCTATTTCCGCTTTGTCTCCAGCATGCCGGAGCTGCCTACGAGCATGCTGGCCCGCTTCACGCTCATTGACTACGACCGCGAAATGGCACTGGTGGCCATCACCCGCGAACGCCGGGTGAGTGACGATGGAGAAGAGGCCGAAGTCTCGCGCATTGTGGGCGTGTCGCGTTACATCACCAACCCGGATCAGACCAGCTGCGAGTTCTCGCTGGTAGTGGCCGATGACTTTGGCGGTCAGGGCCTGGGTTCACGCCTGATGCTGTCCATCATGGAAGTGGCCCGCTCCAAGGGCCTGACCGAGATCGATGGCCTGGTGCTGGCCAATAACCCCAACATGCTCAAGCTGATGAAGAGTCTGGGTTTTTCAGTCAAAAAATTCCCGGAAGATCCTGACTTCAAGCTCTGCTCGCAGTCACTGTAAACCGGTTCAATTATGGAAATAACATGCAATTACAACCCCGTTTAAGTCGTATTTTTATTGGCGTTTCAATGGCCGTTTTGACCCTGGGGGCAACGAGCGCTCAGGCCACGGATAAAACGGGCCGCGAGGTGGTGGAACAAGTTTGTGCGGGTTGCCACACCACGGGCAAAGATGGCGCGCCAAGAATTGGTGATGTCGCTGCCTGGACTCAGCGTTCAAAAAATGGATTGGCCAAATTGGCAGAGAGTGCCATTGGCGGCCTGGGCAAAATGCCCGCCCACGGCGGTCAACCCAACCTGTCCGATCTCGAATTGAGCCGTGCCATTGCCTTTATGGTGAGCTTTGGTCACGCGGTTGACCCGACCAAACCGTATGCATCTCCCAAAACGATCAGCGCCGAGCAACTGGTTGAAAGCCATTGCACCAATTGCCACGGCACAGGTGTCGCTGGTGCACCGCGCATTGATGATTTTGCGGCCTGGAAGCCTCGCCTGCAAAAAGGCTTGGACGGTTTGGTGAAGTCGGCCATCAGTGGTCACAAAGCCATGCCAGCGCGTTCAGGCATGGCGACTTTGAGTGACACGGACCTGCGCAATGCGGTCACTTTCATGGTGGTGCAAAGCGCCACCTACAAACCAAAATTGGCGGCGGTCACTCAGCCAGCCAAGTAATTTGCCAAAAGGTGCAGCCAATCCAGCCGCCTGGATCACTGCACCACTGCTCAGCTGACAACCGTCAAACCGGATAAGTGCCGGGCAGCAAAATCCCTTTGTCCACCGTCGCAATATTGGTGTGGCCGCAAAAGGCCATGGTCAGGTCCAGCTCGCGGTGGATGATCTCCAACGCCTTGCTCACCCCTTCTTCACCCATCGCACCCAGACCGTACAAAAAGGCGCGGCCAATATAGGTGCCTTGCGCACCGAGGGCGCGCGCCTTGAGCACATCCTGGCCGCTGCGGATGCCGCCATCCATGTGTACTTCGATTTCTTTGCCCACGGCATCCACGATTTGCGGCAGCGCGCGAATGGATGACTCGGCACCGTCGAGCTGACGGCCACCGTGGTTGGAAACAATCAGCGCATCGGCGCCGGAGTTGACGGCCAGACGGGCATCTTCCACGTCCTGGATGCCCTTCAGGATCAGCTTGCCGCCCCAGCGTTTTTTGATCCACTCCACATCGCCCCAGTTCAGTGCCGGGTCGAATTGTTTGGCGGTCCACTCGCTCAGCGAACCCATGTTGTCCACCCCCTTGACGTGGCCGATGATGTTGCCAAAGCCGTGCCGACGGGTGCCCAGCATGCCCAGGCCCCAGCGTGGCTTGGTCATCATGTTCAGGATGTTGGCCACGGTCAGCTTGGGCGGTGCGGAGAGGCCGTTTTTCAGATCCTTGTGGCGCTGACCCAAGATTTGCAGATCAAGCGTCAACACCAGCGCCGAGCATTGGGCCGCCTTGGCGCGGTCAATCAGGCGCTCGATGTAGTCGCGGTCCTTCATCACATAAAGCTGAAACCAGAACGGGTGCTTGCCCGTTTCCTTCGCCACGTCTTCAATCGAGCAAATGCTCATGGTCGAGAGCGTGAATGGAACGCCAAAGCGCTTGGCCGCGCGGGCGGCCTTGATCTCGCCATCGGCATGTTGCATACCGGTCAGGCCCGTGGGCGCAATGGCGACCGGCATGGCCACCTTTTGACCGACCATGGTGGTGGCTGTGCTGCGGTTTTCCATGTTCACCGCCACGCGCTGGCGCAGCTTGATGCTCTGAAAGTCGGCTGAATTGGCGCGGTACGTGCTCTCGGTCCACGAGCCGGAATCGGCGTAGTCGTAGAACATGCGGGGTACGCGTTTTTGCGCCAGAACGCGCAGGTCTTCAATGGTGGTGATCACGGGCATGGAATGGCTCCTTCTATTTGCCTTGGATGGTAAGTGCTGTCGGCGCGGCAGTGTTTGAAATGTACGGGTGTCAATGTGAAATTATTTGAGATATCTCATGGGACAAGGCTGGGAGTTCTAGCCCGGCTTTAATTCGATTAACATGAACGAAAGAGAGCTCGGCATTGGCGTTTCGAAATGTCGAAGGAGGAGCACCTATCGGAGCATGATTGCGACTCAAATTCGAGAAGGTAACTGATGGAAAATATTTCCAGAGGGTGGCGACGCCTCGGTTTGCAGTTGAAGTTGCAAATTCTCATTCAGGGATTTTTGATTGCCATTCTTCTGACTGCTCAATATTTCATTGCGCGCCAGTTTGAGTATCAAATCATCAGTTCAGCCAAGGAGCGCACGATCGCTGTGGCCGATGGGGTCATCAACGGCCTCAACACGCTGATGGTCCCCAGCTGGGTGACAAGGACGTGATCAGTGACGAAAAGAGTCGTGCCCTGTTTATTCAAAAGATGGGCGCCTCGGACAAAGTCAAGGAAATGCGGGTCGTGCGTGGCAAGGGCGTCATCGACGAGTTCGGTGCTGGCCTGCCTCAGGAACAGCCCGTTGACGAGATGGACCGAAGCGTCCTGGCCAGCGGAAAGGCACAATTCAAAATAGCCGAAAGTGGTAATGGCGAAGCAACGCTGCGAGCTGTACAGCCGTTCATTGCGCAGAAAGACTTTCGCACGACCAATTGCCTCCGATGCCACGGCGTGGATGAGGGCACCGTTCTGGGTGTGGCCAGCATCACGATCGACATCAAAGACGATATGGCAGCTCTCAAAAGCGTCAACACCTGGATTTGGGTCGGCCAAGGTGCGCTGCAGATATTCATGTTTTTTGTCGTTCGGGCGGTTGCCAGACGTTTACTCAAACAACTCGGCGGAGAGCCGCAAACCGCTGTTGATTTGGCGCAGCGCGTCACCAGTGGCGATCTAAGCGAAAGCATCGTTCTCAAATTGGGTGACACGACCAGCTTGATGGCGCAACTCGACGCCATGCAGAAAAGTTTGGCGCGGCTCGTTACCCATGTGCGCCAAGGGTCCGAGATGCTGGAGACCGCCAGTTCTGAAATTGCCCAAGGCAATCACGATCTGTCCGCACGGACCGAAAACCAGGCCAGTGCGCTGGAAGAAACCGCGGCCTCCATGGAGCAACTCAGCGCCACCGTTAAACAAAACGCTGACAGCGCCAGCAAAGCCAATCAGCTCGCCATGAACGCTTCCATGGTGGCCCACACCGGGGGCGAGGTCGTTGCGCAGGTGGTGGACACGATGAAAGGTATCAACAATTCATCCCGAAAAATATCGGACATCATCGCGGTGATCGATGGCATTGCCTTTCAAACCAATATCCTCGCGCTCAATGCGGCAGTAGAAGCAGCCCGCGCCGGTGAACAAGGGCGCGGTTTTGCCGTGGTGGCCAGTGAAGTTCGCATGCTGGCGAGCCGCTCGGCACAAGCGGCCAAGGAAATCAAGTTATTGATCAACGCCAGTGTGGTACAGGTCGAACAGGGTACGGCGCTGGTGGATAAGGCGGGCACCACCATGACCGATGTCGTCAATGCCATCCGGCATGTCACCGACCTCATGGGCGGAATCAACGCAGCCAGCAACGAACAGAGCCTGGGCGTCTCACAAGTGGGCGAAGCCGTGACTCAAATGGACCAAATGACGCAGCAAAATGCGGCCTTGGTCGAGCAAATGGCGGCCTCTGCCAGCAGCCTCAAATCCCAGGCGCACGACTTGGTGCAAGCCGTGGCCGTGTTTCGTTTGCCGGTTTAGCCCGCCAACCCCACATAGACGTTCTGCACGTCGTCGTTGCCATCGATGGCAGCCAGAAAAGCCTCGACTTCTTCCATCTGCTCGGCGCTCAAGCTGGCCGGGTCGATGGGGTTTTTGGCCTTGTAGCCCAGCTTGGCCGTCAAGACCGTGAAGCCTTGGGCCGGCAGCGCACGGCTTACCAGGTCAAGATCGGTCGGGTCCGTCAGGAACAGCGTGTGGCCTTCTTCCTCGCCCGGCTCCAGGTCCTGGGCGCCCGCTTCGATCGCGGCCATTTCCGCATCGGAACCCGCCACAAGAGGTTCGGCCTCGATCATGCCCAGATGGTCAAAATCCCACGACACCGAGCCTGAAGTGCCCAGCTGTCCCTTGCGAAACAGCACGCGCATTTCGGGGGCGGTGCGGTTCACGTTATCAGTCAGGCACTCGACCATGACGGCCACGCGGTGCGGGGCAAAACCTTCGTAAATGACATGTTCAAAATTGACCGACTCACCTGTGAGACCGGCCCCTTTTTTGATGGCCCGGTCCAGGGTTTCCTTGGGCATCGACACTTTGCGCGCCTGCTCCACGACCAGTCGCAGCCGTGAATTTGAAGCCGGGTCGGCCCCGCTGCGCGCGGCGATCATGATGTCTTTGGCCAATCGGCCAAACAGTTTGCCCTTGGCATTTGCAGCCAGTTCCTTGCCTTTTGCTTTCCACTGTGCGCCCATGTCAGCTTTTCCTTGGTGTTGTGGCGCTCAATTGCGCCTTGTTGTATTGGGGGGTGCTAGGTTATACACCCATAAGTTGCTTCATTTGCCGGTGCCATGACGCCATTTCGGAAACCTTTGATTTGGCGGAGGATTAAGTATGTTTTAGCCATCCAGCCCCCGTTGAATAAGCGTGAGCAGCTAGCAAATTTATAGCGAGAAAAAGACGGCCAATCAGCGGTAAAACGCTTCGACCTTGCCTTTTAATTTGATTTTGAGCGGATTGCCCTTGCGGTCGCGCGTCTTGACGGCGGGCACCATGATCCAACCTTCGCTGATGCAGTATTCCTCCACATCGACACGCTCCTTGTCATTGAAACGGATGCCAATTTCATGCTCGAACACGGCAGCAACGTGATGAGGGCTGCGTGCGTCGCTGGACAGGTGGTCAGGCAGGGCAGGCGCTTGCGGGGTTTGGGCAGTGTCGTTCATGAGTATTTTCTGATTCGATAAGGGTAATAAGGCTTCGATTTTCCTCGAAGTGGGATCGGCCCCGCCCAGAGTGCCCGCCGAGGTTTGCAACTGCTCCACCAACTCGGGGTCCATGTAGCGGTAGTCATCAGGAATATCGAGCACATGAATGGCCTTGCCCGTGACCACACTGCGGTGTTCGGCCAGCAAACGGGACTTGTGCTTTTCTTCCATGGCAAAGATCACATCAGCCCACGCCAGGTCAGCGCTGGACACCGGGTGCCGGGCATTGCCGCTGTTGCTCCTGGCGTGGATTCCAGCGCTTAATACTGTTGCGATGGCGCCCAGCATTCTGTGATGAGTTTGGCGGCTAAAAGCTTGTTTGGCATGTTGGCCATTGCAACCTCTACCAAAGTAGAGAACGTGTTGCCAAGTTGTTTGGCGGCGTCTGTGGCCAAGAGCAGCGATCCGGGGTTTTCTTCCAGGAGGTATTCGATGACTGCGCTTGCTTGAGCCAGGTCTTTACGTTTTTTTTCAGGCGTTGACGATGGCCGCAATTGGGAAACTGCGAGTTTATGAATGGCGAATCGGGCTGGATCGGGGATGTTGACCAGGATGCCCGAGCCATAGAGTACGACGGCTTGCACGGCGTTCTGGATGATGAATTCCAGAAAATCCAGTGGCAAGGCGTTGATGCCGAACCGCTCAATTTTGATCGGTTCTTTGTGACTTGGGTCTGGGCGTGAAGTCAAGAATTCCAGTTTGAAACCGTCAGATGCCACCATGTCATAAGGCGGTACCCAAGGGTTGATTTGCTTGGGCTGGGCCATTTCTGGAGCGACAGCGGCAACGTCTGCTTTCACATCGCACATGAACCCAATTTCGATGGATTGATCGCAGGCGATGTCCATATCTTCGGTTCGCCTCATGGCGTCATCAAAAGTCACACCCAGCAGATTCCCATAACAGGAAAAAGCATAGGAGCCGATGAGTAAGCCACCGGCGTCGAATACGCCCGCATCCGAGAGTTTTTCGATGATTTTGGCGGGCCTGCCCTTCTCGGGTGTTCCTCCACCCGCCGTGATCATGGCGACCAGCCGCTTTCTGTCGGCCAGGATGGTGCCGGATGCCAATTGAGATTGTTTGGCGTCTTCTATGCTTGTGCGTAACTCTTCGCTGTCGATGCCCATGTAGCGTTGGCGCCGGGCGCCCGAGATGTCGGTGTACTGGCAGTACCAATAGGTTTGATCTTTGGGCCGTTTCGTCGTGAAGCCCACCTGGTTGAGTTTGGCGTATCGGCTGGACTGCACTTTCTGGAGTAGCGTTGAGTATGCAGTTTGGGTGGTTTCAGGGAGGAATTGCAATTTGTACTCGCATGGAATTTATTCGAGTATAAAGAGGTGACAGTAAGTTGCAAGCAGGACTGGTTGCGGTATTTTTGTCGACAGCTTGCCAAAAATCAACCGCGCCACTCCCGCGCAACTTTCACGCCACACACGTCTGTTTTCAGTGCTGGACACCGGGTGCCGGGCATTGGGGCTGGTGCCCGCCGAACGCACGCTCAAGCCCGGCTGCCTGCGCCAGACCTGCTCGGCAGTGGGGCTGCGCCATTGGTTTTTTCTGCAGATGAAGAGGAGGTTCATTGTCATCGCCTGAAACGCCAGTTATTGCGCCGCCTCGGTTGCAATATGACCTGCCAACGCCGCCACGAAAGAGCGAAGCCCGGTCATTGCGGAAAGCTCGGAGTAGGCCCCGTCGGCAATTGCCGTGCGCGGCGTGGCGATGACGGCGGCGGAGCTGTAGAGCTGCTCCAGCGCCAAGCGCTGACGCTTCTGGTTTCGCGATGCCACAACGCGAAAGCAGCGCTTCAAGCTTGCGCTTGGTCGCCGCCAACGTATCGCGATGCAGCTCGACCGCCCGGATGCACGGGCTTAAATCCCCCATGCCGCCAGCCGCCTGAAATGCCGTCAGCAGGCGCTCCACTGCCGCCAGTAAAAACTCCCCGCCGCCAAACGAGGGTTCCAGCAGTCGCATGCTGTGCAAAGGACGATCCGGCGTGTAGCCCGTCAAGTCCAGCATGAAATACACCACCTCACGCCGGGTGAAGACTGTGCCGCGCTCATCACCGTCCGAATCATGGGCGAGTCGGTCCACGGCCTCGGAGATGGGGCACATGCCTTGGAGGGAGGGTTGGTTTATTGGGTGTGCATGCACGATGATTGCGGTTGCTATCTCAATAAGGGGTCGTGAAACCGGTACTGCCGCCCCCGCTCGTTGAGAGGCGCCAAATAGTCCAAAGCGGCTTTGTCTCCAATGCCTTCATGTCGCAGCGCCGCATACAGTTGGTAAAACTCGCCATTGAGGTCGCCAGCGAAAATTCCCGGATCATCGGAGCCCAAGGACACCATGATTTCAGGATCATCGTGCTCAAAAAATCCAGGAACCCGCATCCAGCGCAAGGCATGATGTTCGCGGAAATTATGGTACTGACTGATGCGGACATTGCTTGAAGGCAAGGTCTCAATGACGACTTTGCGTTTACTAACCTCCGTCATGAGCACTTGCTGAATTTGAATAAAAGTTTTTTGATCAAAAACCGCAGCATCGACTTCGCACAAAGCCTCGCTACGTTTCCATATCTCTGTGTCACTGTGCCAGCTCCATAGCAAATCCAGATCTTTTCGGCTGTCACGCTGCGCCTCATGCACCAACTTTGCTTCTGAACGCCAAAGATCGCTCAGGGGTGAGATTTGCCAATTCCAGGACGTTTCGCGTGATGCGCTAACAAAGTGAACGTTGAGGTGTCTGAGTCGCATTGCGCGCTCCAACTCGGAGCAACTAACATTCCTGTCAAAAACGTAGCTAGCCAATTCTGTCAACTCGCATTCAACCCGATAAACCTCTTTCGTTGCAGCCGGTAAGCGCCGCAACATGCGCCACGCGCCAAGCAAATCCAGCATCCATTCGCCTTTGCTGATGACCAACCGCCCAGGCATACGTTCGATCCAGAGGCTTGGCGAAATTCCCATCGCTGTTCCGTGCCCAATACGATCACCATCGCGCAGATCAAGCAACTCCAATGCATCCAGCATATGCCGCAAGCCTGTCAACAAATGAGGAAAGTCCTCACCAACGTGGTAAGAACGGCGTGTCAAACCAGCTTGACGACAAATACGAAAACAACTTGCAAACACCTCAGGTGGTGCGTGTAGCTCATTAGCCGCGGCATCAATCCCGCGTAACCATTGGCACAAGCGAGGCCAGGCATGCAAGGTCTGCAACAAGAACCCGGCTTTGAACTCCAAATCCTTACGTTGTTTATAAAACCGGTAAGGACCTGCTTTGTGAGTTGGTTCGGCGCTCCAAGCGCTCTTGATGAAATGAGCTACCAGCGCCAATCGGTGCCGCGCTCGGCCATCGCTGGTGTCAGCCGCAAAGTGTTCTTCGAGCTTATCGAGCAAGACACTCATGGAATGCGGGATTTTGGGGGCAGGCTTACCATGTGTCGAGCCGGGATCAAGGTATTGCCAATAGGCACCCAAAATCGTTTTTAACAACCGGCAGTTATCTCGCAAGGTTGATTTTGGAGCGAACCGCCCTTCAAAATATCCGGTTTGGCTGCGGTTGGGCTGATGGCCATGCATGGCCTGAAACCGGTTCAGATAATTTTTTTCAGCAGGTTCGCGCAGATCGGTCAACGTGAGCTTCTGGAATTGATCAAAACCAAACTGCTCCTCGCTTTGTACCAAGAGCCGGTAATACTGGTTTTGTAGAACCAGATAGCAATGCAACATTCTGTCCAGCACGACGCTGGGTCGATCTTCCAGCCGCCCTAGCAAGGCGGCGATCCATGCGGCTTCTTCGGTGCTGTTACTGATTTTGGTCAGCGCCCACAGTGGGTCAAATGGTTCTGGTGCAGCAGGTGCAGCACCGGCATCCACTTGCCCATAGTCAAACGGCAACTCGGCTACGTCTGCAATACAGTCTTTGGCTGCCGCCACCAGCCACTGCCGCAGCTGTGCAGCCACTCGCAGTTGGCCGTACAACTCAGCAGGACTAATTTCTGGGTTGATTGCTCGGGCCATTTCCCGTACTTTTGCAGCGTTGACGTTGCTGGTTTTCGACCACTGCTGATCAAAATCCTTGATCTCAGCCTTCGGGCTGTACAGCGCACGCAACCAACAGGCTTCTGCGTGGGTGCTGCCATTCAGGTGCAAATGGGTTTCGTGCAAGCCCTCGCGCTCAATGTAGTCTTCTACTATTGCATCGTGCGGACTAAGCAGTGGTGAGACCGATGAAGCGCGTTTGGCCCTGTCACGCAGTGAAGCACTTGAAGGCCTTAAGCCCTTATCTCCAAAAATATAGGCCTTATCTTTCGCAAAATCTATGGCAGCGGCTTGCACTGGTACGCCAGAGATACGGCTTAAAACACTTTGCTGCCACGCGCCAAATTTGCTGAGTTTGACCGTCAAGGCACCGTGTTTTGGCTCGATGAACTCTTTGGCCAATGTGCGCAATGCCATGGCTGGCCACGGAGTTACATCCAGTTTTGGCAAAGAGGAATCACCATCCTTCCAAAGATGCAGCCATGCACTGTGAAAGACATGATCTGGATACCTTGCAGCCCATGGCTGGTAGGTCAAATAGACAGCTTCTTTAAGCGCTGCATCTGATAGCGGCTGGTGAAACGATGTGCTTGCCAATACACCGAGTACACGGTAACTGGAGAGCACCATTGTCGCAATGGTGCTGTGGACAGAGCAAGCATGCTCTCCGATACGAGGCATCATTCAGGAACCACTGCATCATTTTTGGACGTAGAAGTGTCCCTCTGACTTTTTTTAACATAGGTGCGCTTTACTTTTCCAGAATTCTCAGCAGGCTTGTCTGGCCAAGACCAACCGGCAATCCAAGATGATTCAATAGCTTCCCATGTTTCTTCGTTGCAGAAATTATTTGTTGTGGCGCCATATGGCTTTAGTCGATCAAGCATTGGCTGGTACACGTCAATTTCGTTTGAATTTCTGCCCTTCACCTTTGAACGTCCTTGCAGTAACAAGCCCAAAATCAATGGACAACTCGCTATGAGAAAGGTCAAAGGCAAGCGATCAGCGGTTACGAGGCTGTTGCTAAATTTTCCTGCAACTATGCTTGGCGCACCAAGAGGATTAGATCGGTCAATTCTTTCAGAGATAACGGATCTATCTACAGAGTCATCCAATAGATGATGTTCTAGTTCTTCAACTAAAAAAGCATTGATTACACACAACGCAAATCGCTCCATCAGACTGGCAGGTTTGACTTTTCCACGTTGGTATTCAGAGACCTTTTCCAAACTGAAATAAATACGTGTCCATATTTTCCCTATGAGCACTGCAGAAGGTCGAATTTTCTGTCGCAAACTGGCGGACTTGGTCAACCAGTCGACTATTTGGTCAGTTATCAGGTTTAGATTTGCATTGCTCGTTTCGGTGTCGCCATCATCCTCCGACGATCCGCTTTCATCAGAGGTAGCACCCTCACCCTCCCATCCTGGGCGGGATATCGTGGGCGTCTTATAGACCTTCGCCAAGGTACTGTTGACTTCACTTTTCAGCTTGTCAATTTTTCTACGATCAAGACGTAATAAACGGTCGAGTAACCCCAGCGTATTGAAGATTGATGCAAATGTCCCAACCCCCTGCCCAGAGACATCAATCAGACTGAAAGCGAATACGGGTATCGCGCCTGCCGCTTCACACCGCTTGATAGCCGTTCTAGCACTAATTCCCGTAGCATTGTCTGGTTTACTCTTGTTGAGACCTATCACACCAAAATAGACGACTGCTCGTGTGGGTCCAGCTACATAAGGTACGGTGAGAATGGATGTTGTATGCCATGCCCAATTTAAGGTATCTTCTTTTCTGCCAATACCCATGTATTTTTTGAAATCTGCCTGAAGTTTTTCTGTCGTCGTTTTTCCGCCTTCAATTTCCTTGCGCTTACGACGCATTACTTGACCATACACAGCAACACTTCCTGGTCCTGTAACAAGGTAATGTAAAAGGGACTCTGGACTGCTTGCACAGAATCTTGAAATATCAGCTGAAAGAGCCGCAAAACTGCTTTTCAGGGCCGAATCACTGGATTGGGGGCGTAAATAGGCACCCGTATCCAGCTCACCATCTCGCACGGTCAACTCAAACACGGCATCAACCAAGGCGGGCATTTCAAGTGCACCGATTGCATCCACATCAACGCCAAATTTGTACAAACTGCCAAGCGCCATGGCTCGAAGTCCCTCGCTAAGTGCATCAGATAGTTTTTTATTCCACTCAATGGAGCTTTCCCCAATTGCGTCCGTGTGGGATAAATGCGCAGCGCAGCATGACAAAACTTGCAAGATAGAACGTATGGGCTGTTTGAGAAGGTATTCACGGTACAACTCAATATCACGGAGACTTTTTAGGCGTAAACCCCTTCGAATCAGTTCATTGACGACACTATTGACTGTGCGCCCTTGATCATTCCCCCACGCGCCACAGGTCAATCTCATGGGCTGACTAACCGCACTATCTGGCGCATCAATCAGATTCCAAATAGGGCCGAGCTGAATCCGTCGACGTATGGGAAAAAGTTTTAGAAGGTACTGATCCTCAAGGTGATCCACCATCTTGGTTCGTTGCGCACGGCGTTCGCCATCCATTCCGCTGAGGTGTTTTCCCATGCTGTCGTAAAAATAGTCACGAACCTGTTGGGAGTAGAGCTCCATGTCGCCTGTTACCAAGACGACAAGCTCCGGAGTATCGAGGTACTTTCGTATGCACTCCAGCACCTTCATCGCACTTACAGCGTTTGTGTCAGCGTCATCAAAAGCGAGGATCACCGCCTTGACCTTCAAAATACCGCAAGCGGTGTGGATCAAATCGTGAAGATTCTTTCGAAGACCAATACTGTGCTCCGCCCGTTCAACGCCCCAATCCAGAAAGAGTTCGGCATCGATGTCTTTGAGCTGGTCATTTCCAGGGGAAAAAAGACTAAGCCCGCCAGCGATTTTTTTGAACTGCTTGCGAAATTTTGAATTGCTATCTTCACCTTTCAGAATGCATCGGGCTTGGGCCGCTTCGACGCGGCGCTTAAGCTCTTTCAAAATAGGCAAGAGGATGATTTCACTGTCCTCGACACGGCTGGGGTCAATGTAAGCGAGCTCCCCAAGACGAGCGGGCTTGCCGTCAATGTCTTTGATATCTGTTTCGCTGCTTGCAAGTGACGAGTAAACAGCTTTCAAGAAAGTGGATTTTCCGGCCCCCCGTGTACCATCGATGAAATACACCAAGCCACTTCCCATGGGGTAGTTTTCAGCCTCGTCGCGTTGAATTTCTTTGCCCAAATCGCTCACGATTTGGGTTTCTAATTTTTTATAGCACTGCTGCTGTATCAGTGCACTTTTTTTGACGGTTCCATTGATATCGGCATCATCCAAATTAATGGTGATGGTGACTTTGCCAGTTGTATCCGTTGCCATGCCGCTCCCTGATGTTGTGCTGTGAGGGGGTCATGTTACATGTTGATGAAAATCACGGAAAAGCATCTTTCTGCAACCAAGCTCACTGCCAAGTTGATTCATTTGATACCGCAGACAAGGCAATTGTTGGCAGTTGGGCTGAATACTTTGGCCCGGCGGGATGGTGTCGCCAGTCCGTTGCTAGTGCGGCAATGTTGCTGGTTAGTTTCGCGGAAATATGAATGCGTTTTTGATCTCAAGCCCCCGTTCATCAAGCGTAAGCAGCTCCCAAATTCATAGCGCCTGTTGCCCCGTCTTCCACGCCGCCAACTCCGACGGCCTTAACCCATACCGCGCCAAAACCCCCTCATGCAGGCGTTGCAGCTCCTGCACCAGCAAGGCATGCACATCTGCCCGGTCAGCTTGCGGCACCGGCTCAAGAGCGCGCTCGATTTCACGCAGCGGGTCGGCTTGCGGCTGCTGCACCACCTCGCGCACCGTCTGCTTGATCAGGTCGCGATAGGCCAGGCGCAGGGGGTCGGGTTCAGCCAGGTCTTGTTGGATGGCCTGGTATTCCTGGGTGGAGCGCTCGTAAGCCCACACGTACAGGTCGCGCAGCAGTTCTACCCGCGTGAGTTCGTACACGCCCAGGGTGGCATGGCTGTAGGCTTGTTCGGGCACATCCAAAAAGGTAAGCGGGCACAAGTTGGCGCGGAACAAAGGCAAGTTGGCAGCCAGCCGTGAGGTGCGTTTATTGATGTCGGCAAAGGCTTGCAAATAAGGCAGGTGCACCATGGCGAAGAACGATTGCTCAAACGGGTCGGCAATCTGGTTCAACTTGAGCAGAACGACGTCCAGTGTTTCGTCGATCTGCTGGGGCGTGGACAGGGGCCTGTACACGCTTTTACCGATGTCAACGGCGTGTTGGCGGATGCGGCCTTCGTCCGCCGGGTTGGGCAGCAGGTTTTCCGCCAGGGCGCTGTGCAGATTCATCAGCAGGTAGCGGCTCAGGCCCACTGATTCTGTGTTGTTGACGCCCGCACTATCGACCAGCAGCTCGATAGCGCTTTTGTGGTTCAGGATCATTTGCGTCTCGATGGCGCCTTTGCCAGTGGCGGTGCGCCCATGCTCGATCAACTCCACGGTGTCCAGGCGCGAATAGGTGTTGCCTTCCAGATGGCTGGAGGCCCATGACAGATCGATCAGCAGACGATTCAGGATGGCGCGGCTATAGGTGCCAGCGGGTTCGCTCATGCGGCTGGTCTTGCCCATGTTGTGCAACTGGCGGCGCAGCGGCGCGCTCAGGTAGGCGCTGACGTTGGGCTGGTAGGCATCCAGAAAATCGCGCTGGTAACCCACGGGCTTGCGCGCTTGCAGCGGCTGGTTGATGTAGGCGAGGATGTCCTGGCTGTCGGAAGAAAGGGGAATGTGGGCAGGAAAATTGTTGCTTGGTGCGTCCAATGCAGCGCTTGAGTCTGTCACGACGGGCAGAAATCGGCGGGCGCGGCCTTCGCCTTGGGCCACGAGATTCCCAGCGGCAATCCATTGACTGAGCCAGCGCTGTACGGTGCGCCGCGCTAGCGCCGGGTGCTGCGCCAGCAGTTCAGCCAGCGTGAGGCCGGTTGGGGCAGATTGAATGTGCTGGAGCAGTGTGGCGTGAGTGGTCATGGCAAAAGTGGCGCAGTTTTTTGGATTTTGGCGCAGTTTGGCGCTTGGGTGGCATGGATTGTGGCGCAGTTCGCCCAACTGCGCCACAAACTGCGCCACTTTCACGCCCCGCAAGCCTGTTTTCAGCGCCTGCCGAGCCGCGGCGATAATTCTTTCATGGCTTTTTTCCTTACAAATGTTCACAAACTGCGCTACACCGTCAAGCGCTGGCAAGTCGAGCACCGCAGCGTGGCTGATGCGGCTACCACGGTCAATTTGCGGCACCTGCGCTGGATGGCTCCGGTGGTGGTCGTGATGACTGCGGTGCATGTGCTCTTGCTGGGCCTGCAATTGTTGTCGGGTCAGCATGAGGGGCTGACGCTCTCCTGGCTCAGGGGCCTGTTTCAGGCCCATCTGTCCATGGGGCTGGCGATGGCCGCTTGCACCGTCGCTGCCAGGGCTGTGAATCCTCTTCATCCGTCGCGTTGGGGCCGCTGGCTGCCGACGGGGACGGTCGCTCTGGGGTTGCTGTTTGCCATCGTCATCGTGACGATCGATCAATGGGTCACGCCCAATATCACGCCCTATCTGGTGGGGTGCCTGCTGATCAGCGTGGTTTTATATCTTCGGCCGTTGCAGTCGGGTGTTTTGTATTTATTGGCATCTGTTGCTTATTTTTATGGCATCGGCCTGACCCAGCACAACCCGGATCAACTGCTCTCGAACCGGCTCAACGGCATCGCAATTGGCGTGCTGAGCTGGGTTTTGACGGTGGTGATGTGGCGCAACTTCACCACCATCACACGCCAGCAGCGGCAACTCTCCAAAGTCAACGTCAAGCTGCAAGCCCGGCAAGAGGCGCTGGAACACCTCAACCGGTATGACGGGCTAACCGGTTTACTCAACCGCCAGGCCTTCATGCAAGCGACAGAGCAGGAGCTGGCCCGGGCGCGCCGCCAGGGCGGGGTCACCTCGTTGTTGCTGCTGGACCTGGATTATTTCAAGCAGATCAACGACACCCACGGCCACCCGGCTGGCGATGCCGTGCTGCGCCATGTGGCGACACTGCTGACGTCCAGGGTGCGTTGCACGGATGCGGTGGGGCGCTTGGGGGGCGAAGAATTCATGGTGCTGCTGCCCGCCACCGTGAACGATGCCGCCTTCAAATTGGCTCAAAAACTATGCCGCGAGATTGCGGCCAACCCCGTGCTCTGGCAAGGTGTCACGATCCCATGCCAAGTCAGCATCGGGCTGGTCAGCACCGAGGCAGAGCATTCTTTTGACTTTGAAAAGCTCTACAGCGCCTCCGACGCGGCCTTGTACCAGGCCAAACAGCAGGGGCGAAACCAGGTGGTTGCGCATTCCAGCTTGCCGCCATAACGTTCAGGCGCAAGCGCTTAACGCTTGCCAGCGGGTCCGGCCTGAGACTCTTTCACCCCCGCCCCGCGCACTTCCAGCCGCACTTCATCGAGCACCTCGCCGCGCTCGCCGGTGATTTGCACCACATGGCGCCCCGGCCACGGCAGCCACTGCGCGCTGGGGCCTTTGGCAAACACTTTGCCATCCATCAACCAGCGCAGCTTGGCGCCTTCGGCAGCGAAGCTCACCCGCTGGCGGTTGGGCGGAATGTCGGGTCGCGTCAGTGCGCAATCCCTTGCAGGAGCGCCTCGGCGCCTTGCCCTTGCCCTTAGGGTTGCAGCATGAAGTAATGCGCCACGCTATTGATCAGCGCACTGATAGCGTCGGCGTCGTTGAGGGTGGCGGGGCGGATTTGCATGGGGATGAGGGCTGGCAGTTTTTCGATGCGCAGTCGTCACTTCAATGGTTTGACGCCACCTCGGCGACCCAGCCCAAATGCGATTCGGTAAACATCTGGCATTTGTATGCGCTGGTCATTCAAGCGCTGAATGATGCCAAGGAGTTCCAAGTCGCGCAGGATACCCGAGGCGCCAAGATCCAAATTTTGCGGGGGCAATTTGACAGGCGTCTTGCCTTCTTTCAGCTTTTTCTCCAAGCCTGGCAGCGTACTGTGTTGCTTCCATATTTTTTCGAATTCAAGGGGTTCACATGGAACCGTTAGATTTCCGTAGAGTGGGGCCATCACCAATTGGATCCATGGGTAGTCCTCCGCAGTGATCTCTTTAACTCGAATCTGCGAAGCTTTTTGCACCCCTGTCTGAATGGCTCTGTAATCAATGGTTAGCGGAAAATCATCGGGGGTCTCTTCTGCCGCCGTTCTGAGTGCCGCAAAGAAGCTACGGGGGCTCACCTGACTTAAACCGTCTTGCAGGTGATTGACCAGCCAGGTGTAGGGTTTACCGCGTTTGGTGCTACTGCCCATGGCTTTGCCAGCCAATGTGACAAAGAGCCGTTCCTGCACGGATTCATCGGAGCGCAACAAGGGGGGTAATACCCAGCCCTCTCCTTTTTTAATCAGCGCCACGCCGGATATGCCTTTTGCCAGGTCGCGAAAAGATGACCCGCCGGTATCTGAGTTGCCCAAACACTGAAAGAACAGCGCATACAAATCGGCTCTGCGCCAATTTAAATCGGCTTTATGCGCCAGCAGTTTAGAGAAATCGGGAAACCCGGTAATGGCTGAATCTTGCAAGATGTCGGGTCGTAGAAAAACTTTGCACCGAATCCGTCGTGTGGAGCGGGCATCCAGAGCCACTTGCAACAATGCTTTTGCCAGTGGGTTGATGTGTTCCCAGTCCTCTGCAAGGCGATCCAGCGCATCGAACAGAATCAGCAAGGTTTCTCCGCGTTCGTCGAGGTCCTGATCTGCCTGGTCTAGTTGTTCATCAAAATCTTCCGGGTTGGATTGAACCCATTGAACGCGTTCAGACCAGCGTTTCAAGGTGGCAAATTCGCCACCAAATCCTGCATGAAAAGCCAGTACAGCACGCCAAATAGAGCGAGGGCGGTAGCTTTCCATCAGTTGGGCCAGAACTTCTGCACTGGGCGCTTCAGTTGGTTTTAGTCCGGTTCCGAATCCGCGTGTTACTTTTAAGTTGGCGTTAAAACGAACTTCCGGGAAAGCTGTTTTAATAAATTCCCTGTGGCTCTTTGAAGCGAGTTGCGCCCACCAAAAGCTTTTGCCAGCGCCTCGAATCCCCTCGATCAGCGTGGCCTCTGGATCCAGCGCACGCGCGTGACTGGGCGGCACATAGGTGAACGCAGGGGCGCGGTCTGGTCGTCCCTCGGCTTGATCCAGAGAATCTGCGGCTTCACGCACACCCGCCCTGAGCTTTTGCACATTAGTCATTGGCCGTTCCTGCAATTCTTGATTTCACCCACGCAATCAAAGCCCCAAATTTGGCATCAATTTCGGCGTCACTCACGCCCCCTTGTTCTGGGCGAAGCTTGGGGTCGAACTCCTGAAAGACCTCGTCCCAATCCACCCGTATAGGGAAATGTGGTGCAGCCTCATCACCCATGTCAGGGTTGTAAAGGTCGTTGTTGAACTCAATGACAGGCGGTGTAACGGTAACTTTGGAAGAAGGAGGGGCAATCTCGTCATAGAGCGTGCTTGAAAACAGCTCATACGCGTGGTTCAGGAATGCGTTGAAGCGACTTTCTCGATTGCTCTTGGGGGCCAGTGCTTGCACGATGGCCAGTCGTTCGCGCACTTGGGTACAAACTTCTGGGCGATGCTGCCAATGCGCAAACAGTTGTGCATAACCCAACCAGTTTTGTGCCCCGTCCGTGGCGAATAACAGTGCGGTGTCGGCTAGGCTGGTGATGGAAATGGCCGCCACATCGTGCAAGCCAGCCCGGCTGTCAATGAGTACGACATCCGGCTTTTCTTGGGCTTCAAGCTGCTGCACCACATACTGCATGCGGGCTGCAAAGCGCTGCAAGCCTGGTCGATCTTCACGGCTTGGCACGTCGGCATAGACGCGCGTCAGTTTGGACAAGTAAGCCGACTCGCCTTGTCCCATGGCGGATGCCACACGAATGGTGCCGGTCGTGGTATCGGCCAGTGGGCTGGGAGACACCAAATTTCTCAAGACCGAGTCACCTTGCACGACGGCGTCTTCGACAAACCAGTCCACCAGGCCAAACTCGGCGACGCGGTCTGGCGGTAGCAGCAAGCCCGACAAGCCGGGGGACTCCAAGTCAAAGTCCAGCAGCAAAACATTTTTCCCTTCGCGCGCGAGGCCATAAGCCACCATCGCCAGCGCGGTGGACCGCCCAACGCCGCCCTTGAGGCCGTAGAAAACAATCCTGTGCGGATGCGGTGCTGGTTTGGCAATCGGGTTTAACCAGTCTTGCCCCATGATTTGCCGGTCCAGCACCCAAATAGTCAAATCCGGTTTGGGTTGATCTTCCTCATCAAAACCACCGGAAACGGTAGTCAAGTGCCAATCCTGGCTTTTGAAAAGGAGGTCTGGGTTGGATAAGTCATCACTAAAGATAATCTCACCCTTGGTGGCGTAAACCCCCAGCTTGACTAACGCAGACTCAAGGTTTTCGCGGGCGGCTGCCGGGTACTGGTCGGCATTGCACGCAATGGCAAAACGCACCCGGCCATAAACATCCCGCACCACGCGCACCGGCCATTCTTTAGGCAGCGTTGGATTTTGTGCTGCTTGGGCCGCCAGTCGTAGCGCATCGTTAAATCGTGTCATTGCCATCACATCACTCCGTCAATCATTGCCTGATCCAGCATGTCATTTATTTCCTGTGCCGCAAGATGCCATTGGGGCAGGAGAGTTTGCGGCAAAGCCGATTCTTTGACATAGCGATGATCTACTGACCATTCTGACAACGAATTTACATTGGGTAGCATGGCCCGATAGTGTGTTGATCGTTGTCCTTCGGGGAGTAGGTGCCCTGATGAAACAAGTTTCATGTTTAGTTTGGGTAGATGCTCTCGGAACCTACTGCCAGATGACACGCCACCTGCAGCATCTGTTTCGACACCGCAGGCAATTAACAACGCTTTCAGACCACATTCAACGGAAAATCCCAGTAATTGGCCTGCATTCGCCTTGCGGCCAGCAGTCATCAAAATATGAGCGTCTGTCATGTGTCGGCGGGCTGACTCTACGTAATCCACGGGGAGGGGCGTCATCGCTACGCTCATGTGTTTTCTATCCTTTTTCTGCTGGTAGTCATTTTTACTGACCGTTTTTAGGTAACCGTATTGAAATAATCAAGTGTTGGGAACCGGGTTCATTTTCTGCTACTTTGGGGATAGTAAAAGGTGCATTGTCGGCACACTCAAATTGATTATTCTGGCAAGACTACAGGATGAGTATTTATTTCCGTGTTTTTGAAGCATCCTTCACCCCCGCGCCGCGCACCTCCAGCCGCACTTCATCCAGCATTTGCCCTTTGGCATCGGTAATCTGAATCACATGGCGCCCCGGCCAAGGCAGCCATTGCGCAGAAGCACCCTTGGCAAACACCTTGCCATCCATCAGCCAGCGCAAGTCCGTGCCTTCGGCCTGGAAGCTCACGCGCTGGCGGTTGGGCGGAATATCTGGGTCCAGCGCGATGATGGTGCCGGTGGTGGGCGCGGTGATGCGGGCGCTCTGCGGGTTGGAAGTGTCCAAGCTATTTTGGCCTCTAGCACCCGTACTACCTGCGTGAGTAGCTACTGAATTAATAGCGAATGAAGTTTGCTGCGTGCCCTGCAAAAACCACTCCAGCCGCGCCGCTTCCAGGGGCGCCGATCCGCTGGCCTTGCCATCGGCGGCGGCAAATTGCACGGGGGTCTGCACCAAGCCTGGTGGGGCTTTGGGCGCGCGGCTGCTCTGGTTTTGGTGCAGGTGGTTCATCACCGCCGCCCAGATCGGCGCGGCGCCGGTGGTGCCGCTCACGTCCCACATCGGCGCGCCGCTGGCGTTGCCGACCCACACGCCCACGGTGTAGCGCTGCGACCAGCCCACCGCCCAGTTGTCGCGCATGTCTTTGCTGGTGCCGGTTTTGACGGCACTCCAGAAGCGCGTGGCCAGCAGACTGTCCGTGCCAAAGGTGCGGGCGCGGGCGTTGGTGTCGCTCAGGATGTCGCCGACGATGAAGGCGGCGCGCGGGTCGATGGCCGGGCGCTGCACGGGTTGGGGCGTCAGCGTCAGGGCAGTGGGGCCGAACCGGCCCCCGTTGCCCAGCGCGCGGTAGGCGTTGGTCAGGGTCAGCAGCGACACTTCGGCGCTGCCCAGCGCCAGGCTGTAGCCATAAAAGTCGCCACTTTCCTTGAGCGGCAGGCCTAGCGCGACCAGCTGTTTTTGAAACGCATCGGGCGACACCATCAGCAGCGTGCGCACGGCGGGCACGTTGAGCGAGGCACCCAAGGCGGTGCGGCTGGAGACCCAGCCTTTGAAGTGATGGTCGTAGTTTTGCGGGATGTACAGGCCGCCCGAGGTCTGGATTTGTGCGGCGGAATCCTCCAGGAGCGAGGCCGCGGTGAGGCGGCGCTCGGCGATGGCTTGGGCATACAAAAACGGTTTCAAGGTGGAGCCGGGCTGGCGCAGGGCGGTGACACCGTCCACGTCGGCCGCGTCGCTCAACTCGCCAGACGAGCCGACCCAGGCCAGCACCTCGCCGCTGGCGTTGTCCAGCACCACCAGCGCGCCGTCTTCCACATGCCGACCCGCCAACTCGCGCAGGTGCTGCTGCAGGGTTTGCACGGCAAAGCGTTGCAGCGGAGCGCGCAGGCTGGTGGTGATGGTGCGCGCCGGGTGGGTTTTGTCTTGTGCGGCCAGCAGTTGCCGCGCCACATGCGGCGCCACGCCTTCGCTGGCGTCAAATGCTTTGCGTTGCAGTGCGCCCGTGGTGAACAGGTCCAGCCCTTCGCAGTCGGCCGCCGCGCTTGTGCTGTTGCCAGCATTGGCGCTGCGCGGCTCCAGACTTTTAAGCACGCTGCAGGCGCGCTGCGCCACCTGTGCGGGCTTGGCGTTGGGCGCGCGCACCAGCGCCGCCGCCACCGCCGCCTCCCGGTTGTCCAGCCCATGCGCGGCTTTGCCAAACAGGGTGTGGCTGAGCGCATCAATGCCCACCAGCTCGCCGCGAAACGGCACCAGGTTCAGGTAGCTCTCCAGAATCTGGTCCTTGCGCCAGCTGCGCTCCAGCAGCTGCGCTGACACGGTCTGGCCGATCTTTTGCACCACGTTGCGCCCGCCTGCGCCGCGCTTCAGATCCTCATCGAGCAACCCGGCCAGTTGCATGGTGAGGGTGGAGGCGCCGCGCGTTTTGGTGTTCCACAAATTGCCCCAGGCCGCGCTGGACACCGCCCGCCAATCGACCCCGCTGTGCTCGTAAAAACGCTTGTCCTCACTGAGCACCAGCGCTGTGCGCAAGGCCGGTGACACGTCAGAGAGCGCCACCCACTGGCCCCGGCGCACCGTGGCGTCGGTGCGCAGCCGGTGCAGCACCTCGCCATGGCGATCCAGAATCAGCGTGTCAGACGGCTTGTAGCTGATTTTTATATCGTTAAATGTGGGTGTAGCCCCCGTACTACCTGCGTAGGCAGCTATAAAAATAGTAGCGACTAGGCTGGTGGTTTTAAGCCGTATGGCAGCCGCAGGCCTCGTTGGGTGTGCCAGCTTGCAGGGGCTTGGACGAGCTATTGGAATTAAAAGTCTGACCATGATGTTTGAGCTGTTTTGTTGACATGGGTCATCCATTTCAGAGCCATGGCGTCTGGTTTTGTAAGCAAACCAAATAACTGTACGCAATACCATGCTTGCGACTGGGTGACCTGGGTTTTCTCTGGAATTCGACTGCACAAGGTGCGCAAAGAGAAAGCTGGGGCACTCATTTTTTTAATCAACTTGAATATCAATATGGCAGAGCAAAAATTAGGAAACCCGGCCGTCGTTGGCCTTGCGGGTTTTGGACTGACAACCATGGTCCTGCAGTTTCATAACGTAGGGTGGATGGGGATAGGCCCCGTTCTTTGGCTGGGTTTGATCTTTGGTGGTCTGGCGCAATTAATCGCCGGTCTGCAAGAAATGAAAACCGGCAATAACTTTGGTTATTGTGCATTCACGTCCTATGGGTGCTTCTGGATTTCGCTGGTGTTGATATTTCTTGGCAATCATTTCAATATCTATGTGTCGAGCAAGACCGATATTGGCTGGTTTCTGGTCGCCTGGACCGGCTTGACTGTCATTTTGTGGGTGGGCTCCATGCGCATCAGTGGCGCCTTGGGCTTGACCTTCACGCTGTTGCTGGCGGGTTTTGTGTTGCTCGATCTGGCCCACTTTGGCTACCCAGAGCTCACGGTGGTGGCCGGTTATGTTTTGATGCTTTGCGCCTTGATGGCGTGGTACATCATGGCGCATCTTATTTTTGCTGACGTTTTTGGCCGCGACGTGCTGCCCGTTGGCAAACCCTGGCTTTAATGCTGACAGGGCGCATTGTTCACAATATTTAGAAGGTTTGAAATGCAATTAATCCGAAATTTCGCATTGACGGTACTGGTTTCCATGTTGACGGGCTTGGCTGGCGCCGCCCCGGTGGTCGCCGACGAAGCCGCAACCGCCGAAGAGGCCATTACCCATGTGTGGTCTGCGGCCAAGTTCCTGCAAGACAAAGGCGTGTCCGGTTTTGCTTCACTCAATAGCAAAGATGGCCCTTGGGTGTGGAAGGACAGTTATGTCTTCGCTTTTGACTGTCGCCTGGACCGGATGGTGGCTCACCCGATGCGCCCGGACCTGGTAGGTCGGCCCATCATGCAAATCACCGACAACAACGGCAAGTTCATCTTCAAGGAGATGTGCAAAGTCGGTACCCAAGCTCGTGGGAGCTGGGTGGAGTACCTCTGGACCCGGCCGGGTGCTGGCAAGGTGTCGCGCAAGCTCTCCTACACGGTGATGGCCGACATCTCTTTCTCAACCGGCATTCAGGTCGCCGCAGGTGTTTACGACGACAAAATCTCCCTGGCTGAACTGGTCAAGCTCACCGACAAAATGGCCGACCCGGCCAAATATCCTTCTCATTAAGGGCTGCGAAAACTAGGCGCTTGGTGACCCTCCAAGGAGCGTTTGCGCTGCCATATCACCTCGCCGCCTCCACCTTCCCTCGCGCCTTGGCAACAAAGCCAAGCCCATGTTCATCCAGCAACTGCTGAACCACCTGTGCCTGCAAAAGGTCTTTGCGGCTCTTGAGCGGGTCACGGTCAGGGCGCTGGCTCAAGGCCGTTTTGATCCGTACAAAACTCTCGGGCGAGGGCGCGTGCATGGTGGCCATGTTGCCGTTGGTCGCCACCACCATCTGGGTAAATCGCCCACCGTCCAGCAGCGCCTGCCCGCTGGGCACCTGGACCACCCAAAAGTCTTCTTCAAACGCAGAAACCCGCAATGGATGCGGGTCGATGCCCGCGCGGCTTTGTGCCGAACGGCGGACCACGTCAATTTCAAAACCCGAGGCGTTAACGGCGGTGTATTTCTGGTCATCGCGCAAGACAAAGGTCTTGTCCACTTTCTGAAAGATGCCCAAGAGCGAGGTGTCCAGGCGCTGCATGGTGGTCGCAAACTTGAGGTACTTGCGCGTGTCCAGCAGCAGGTCAATATCCTGCGTCGCCGTGGCTTCGGTCTGTACGCGCACACCGCAGGCGGTTTCATACGCATACAGCGTATGGGTGCCGACGGTCAAAAAATGTTGCTGCAACCCGGCCGTGGCTAAGGCATTGAGCGTGTTTACCACCACGTTAGGCACCCGGCCAATCCGCAGTGCACGGTTGACGCGGATGTGTTGTTGAACGGTTTCGCGCAGTTGCTTTTGACGTGCTTCCACGGCGGTTTTGCGCGCCATGAAGCGCTCATAAATCTGCTCGTTTTCAGGCGATAGTGGCCCGAGTGACGTTTGTCCGCCCGTAGTCGCCACCCGCACCAGATAGCGCCGCCCGCTTTGCGTGCGCCACATCATCGACCCCCGCACCTCACGGGCCGCCAACCGGGCCTCCTCCAAAGCCCGCCACGCCGATTCCGCATCAATGTACTGACGCGTTTGCGCTTCAGTCAGCGCAAAGAAGCTGGTGTTTTCATAGTGATTCTGCATTTTGCAAATTTACTATGAAAACATATATAAATCAACATCATTAATTGGAGAGGAACAAGAGGCCAACGAACCGTGGCAAGGCAGAGCCCTCCTTCAAACACGCGGCCAAATGAGGCACCCCTCTTTCGCCCGGCGGGGCGAGAGAGGGGCTGGGGGAGTGAGTGGGGGAATCCACCCCCGTCCGGAAGACAAGAATCCTTCACCTCACCGCCTCCACCTTCACCCGCACATTCGGCGCCTCCCCAAACATCTCCGGCGCATACATCGCCTCCACACGCGAGGGCGGCAGCGAAAACTCACCCACGTTGTTCAGGCGGATGGTGTATTCCATCTTCACCACGCCCTTGGGCAGGTACTGGTAATAGCTGCGGAAGGACTCAAAACTGCGCTCTTCAAATGCGGCCCAGCCATCGCCTGATGGCTTCTCGTCTTTGGTCGCAATTTCCGAATCACGTCCCAGCCCGCTGCCCAAAATGGTGGCGCCGCCCGGCACCGGGTCGGTGATCGCAACCCAGGTCATGTCGGCACTGGCGTTGACCTCCAGCGTGATGCGCAGCACGTCGCCCCGGGTGTACGTTCCAGCTGGCAGCGCCTTGTTGGCTTGCTCCACGGGCGTGATGGTTTTCTTGATCTGGTAACCCGCGTTGAACGGCGCCTTGAGTTGGATGGCGGCCACCGATTGCAGCGTCAGCCACGGTTTGCCGGGGCCTTGGTGGGTGACGTTCAAGCTGTCTTTGCCCGCGGAACTGCTCCACGGCAGGAATAGGGTGTTGTTGCGCAAGTTGCCGGGTGCAGCCGGTGCGCCGAACCACGTCGTCTGGTGTGCGGCGCCCGAGGCGTCGGTGGTTTTGATGCGCTCGACCTTGCTCCAGTCCACACTGGCTGAACCCGTGCTCATGGTTGCTTTGGTGGTGCCCGCGACCGCCACCGCTTCAAACTTGGCGGAGAACTTGTCCAGCGCCAGCCCGCCCCACAGGTTGGCGGTGGTGGTGTGCCAGGCGCCGTGTTGCTGGCGGCCGATGAAGCCGTTGGCCAGTCGCCCCATGTCGTCTTTCCAGGCGGGGTCGTCCATCACGGCCAGCATCAGGCGCGCGGTGTTGACGTCGCCGTTTTGCATCAGCCACCACCAGTAGTCGTCTTTCTCGGTCGAGAAAATCATCTTGGTGCCCTGAAAGCTCAGCCTGGAGCGCAGGATTTGGTTGGCCTCTGCCATGCGCTTGTCGCGGTCCGGCACGTCGGTCACGCGTTTGAGGATGTTGAGCCAGTCAATCACCGCATGGGTCGGCCACTGGTTCGGCGCCATCGTGATGCTGCCCAGCATGCGGCCCTCCGCTTTGCCGTAGCGCGACAGGGCTTCAATGGCGGCGAGTTTGCGCATGTCCAGGTCTTTGCGCGGGCTCCAGAAGTCGCGCTGGATGCGGCCCTCCACAAACGCAATCAGGCCGCGCTCCATCGGTGCCCGCACTTCGTCGCTCAGGGCAAATGCAGGGTTCAGCCCGGCGGCTTCGTGCGTGGCGGCCAGCAGGTAGGCGGTGAGCGTGTCGCTGCCGTGGTTGGCCTCGCCGTCACGCGGCGGAAAGTAGTTGGCCAGGCCGTCGCTGTCGAGGTAGCTCGGGATCTGGCTGACCACGGTTTGCCACAGCTTGCCGTCACGCAAGCCGACTGACTTGCTGGTCTTTTGTTCCAGGCAGATGAAGGGGTAGCTGGCAAACCAGTCGCGCACGCCGGGCATGCCTTCCGCCAGTTTGGGTTGCAGCGACATCTTCAGGCCGCCGCGACCGGGCAGAGCGTCAGCCGGTGGATTGACGTCGAGGGTGAAGGTTTTATCGACCTGAATCAGTGTGGCTTGTTGCACCGTCAAGGGCACGGCGGGGATGATGCGTTGGCTGGCTTTGAGCGCATCGCGCGCGCCGCTGACGGTGTCCTTGGCTTCGATCTCCCACAGAATAGCCTCGGCACGGGTCTGCGCGAGTTGCGCCGGGGCGGTCACCATCCAGCTCACTTCACGGGCGTCACCGGCGGGGATATCCACGGTTTGCGGTTTCAGTTCGAGCAGGGTGGCGCGTGGTGTCACTTCCACCTTCATCGCTGCTTTGGTGGTGTTGCGCAGGGTGATCTGGGCGCGGAACTGGTCGTCCTCGCGCACCAGCGGCGGCAGGCCACTGATGATCTGCAGATCCTGCGTGGCGCGGATACTGGTTTGCCCGGTGCCAAACAGACCGGTCGAGGCGTCAGCCACCGCCACGATCTTGAAGGTGGTGAGCGCGTCGTTCAGCGGCACCATCACCACGGCTTGACCATTGGCGTCAAGCTTGACGGAAGGGTTCCACAGCAGCAAAGTTTCCAACAGTTCGCGCGCCCCGCTGTGGCCGCCGCCACCACCGGCTGCCACCGCCTTGCGGCCGTAGTGCCTGCGGCCAATGATTTCCATTTGTGCCGTTGATGTTTCCACGCCCCAGGCGCGGCGTTGCAGCATGGCGTCGAGCAGGTTCCAGCTGGTGTTGGGCATCAGCTCCAGCAGCGCTTGGTCCACCGCAGCCAGCGCCACTTCGGCGTTCGCGGCGGGTTGGCCGTTGGGCAGTTTGACGCTGATGGTGACCTTGGCCTGGCTGCGCACGGCGTAGCTTTCCTTGTCAGCTTTCACGCTGACATCGAGCTGGTGCGCTTTGGTGCCGACGCGGATTTCAGCCACGCCCAAGCGGAAGGCCGGTTTGCTCAAATCCACCAGCGCGGTCGGCGCCACGTATTCGCGGCCCTCGTACCAAAAGGAAGTCCACCACTCGCGCGGCGCCTTGTAGCCCCAGGTGAAAAAGCTGTACCACGGCACCTCGCGCAAACGTCCGCGCAGGGCCAGCACGCTCACGTACACATTCGGGCCCCAGCCTTCCTTGATCTTCAGGCTAATGGTCGGATCCTGCCCGTTGAGCTGCACCACCTGGGTTTCGACAATGCCTTCACGCTCCACCGCCACCAGCGCGGTGGCAAAGCGGAACGGCATGCGCACCTGGAACTTGGCAGTCTCGCCCGGCTGGTAGCTCTTTTTCTCGGGCAACACGTCCATGCGGTCATGGTTCTCGCCGCCAAACCACAGTTCGCCCTGCTTGGTGACATAGACCGAGGCAGCGGCCTGAATAGTGTTGCCGCCTGCATCTTTGGCGGTGACCACCAGCTCGACTTCGCCTGCCTCGTTCAAACTGGTTTCACACAGCAGCAAGCCGCGCGAATCGCTCTTGCCAGTGCACACCGTGCCCAGTTCTTTCACGCTGGTTTTGTTGTCGTAGGTGTAAAAGCCGCCAATCATGCGCTTGCGGCTGGTGGTGACGATGCGCGCCGTGGCTTTGACCTCCAGCGGTACATCAGCCAGGGCTTTGCCGGAGAGGTCCAGCGCCAGCGCCTGGAACTTGATCTTCTGGCTGCTCGACACCCAGCCTTCGGTCTTGATGCCGGCCACCACGCCCGCAGGCCACAAGGTGTTCGTGCTGCGAATCGTCTGCACCTCGCCATTGGGGTCGGAATAAGTGGCTTCGAGCAACAGCTCCTGCGGTTGTTTACTGGCAGGAACTTTGTCGATGCTGAGCTTGCCTGCGCCGGTTTTGTCCAGCGTCAGGGGCAGTTTGTCAGCGATCACGCGGGCATCCTGGCCGGTATTGTTTTCTTCGTCGCCTTCGGTGGGCGCTTCGTTCTTGCCGCGGGGCGGCGAGAAGCTGAATTCTTCAAAATCGCTGAAATTCAAATACTTGCCGCGCACCAGAGCCGAAACGCGCACGGGCAGGTTCACCGCGCCACCGCCTGCGACGTAGTTGATCTGCACATCCACCGGCACCGACTTCACATTAACCAGCGCCTTTTTGTCTGCCGGGGTGACCCGGCCCTCCAGCACCGGCAGGCGGAATTCTTCAACCCGGAACTGGCCGGTGCTGAAGCTGCGTTGCCGATCTGCGCCGTGCAGCGTCACGTCATAGACGCCGAGTTTGGCACCGGGCGGGATGGCAAACGTGTTCTCCGCGCTTTGGCCGCCAGTGGCAGTCTTGCGCCAGACCAGCGGCTGGGTGTATTGCTGACCGCTGCCGACATGGGTGACCACCAGCGTCACAGGCTGCACTTGGGTCAAGCCAAAACCTTGCGAGGTTTCGGTGCGCAGGATGTGTTTCATGGACACGGTCTCGCCCGCACGCAAAAGGGAGCGGTCAAAAATGGTATGGGCGCGCTCGTCCGGCTGTGACTCGCGGCTGGTGGGCACGTTAAAGCGCCAGGGTTCAATGCCGCGGTGCCAGTCGCTCCAGGTGAAGCTCAGGTCTTCGACCTTGTCCGGCCCAATGGCGCGGGCACTGACAAAGTAGGCCTGGTTGTAGCTGTTTTCGCTGTGGCAGTTGGGTGCCACCGGGTCGATGCCGCTGAAGTTGGCAAGACCTTGTGCGTTGGTGCTGGCGCTGGCGATCTCGCGCCCCCGGCAGTCAGACACGCGCACGGTGGCGTTGGCCACCGGCTGGCCCTTGTCCAGTGTCGTCACCCAGGCCAGCGCGTTCTCGCGCCCGAGCTTGAAATGCACGCCCAGGTTGGTCACCAGCGCCGAGGTGCGCACATACATCGTGCGGCCTGCGCCATAGCGCTCGTCCAGCAGCGAAGCCCCCAGCTTTTGGGACGCAATTTCGACCACATGAAAGCCCGGCGAGAGCGGGATGCCCACTACCTCGAATGGGCGCGGCTCGTTATTCGCAGGCTTGGGCAAGTCCAGCGTTTTGACACCGCTCTGGCCTTGCAGCAGCGACACCATGCGGGTTTGCACGCCGTAGGTATCACGGTCTTCCAGCACTTTGGGCAGCTGGCCTTTGATGTCGGCGGCGGCTGTTTTGCGCGACACGCTGTAGTTGTCATAGCGCTGAATCTTGGCAAACCAGGCAATGATGTCGGCGTCTGTGCTGGGCTTGAAGTCGCTGACTTTGCCTGCTACAGCGGCGTTTTTTAGCTCGGTGTTGAGCCCTTTGACCTGCAAGGCCGCTTCTACGTTGCGCAGCGTGACCGGCAGCAGGGCGGGGGTGCCCGGCTTGGCGTCAGGCTCGGCAAAGCGCTCCACGATGCCAAAGGGCGACGCCGCAAACTTGGCCAGCGGCGGCATGGCGCCGGTGGCGACCTTGAGCGGGAAGCTGTCCGCGTTGCGCAGCGTGCGCCCGGAGGCGTCCTTGAAGTCCTTGGGCAGCTCCAGTGTGAAGGAGGTCAGCTCCGGGAAGATGAGCTTGAACGACACGCCGTTCATGACGTTGTCGCCGTCGCCTTCTTCCTGGTCAAACGTGGGTTTGAAGCTGTCTTTGCTGGATTTGAGACGGATGCCTTCCAGCAGCTTGCGCGGCACCGGTGAGTTAAAGCTCAGGCTCATCGGACGGATCGGCAAGCAGGCCGATTGCGCGTTTTCCCGCTCGCAATTGAAGCTGGCGGCAAAGGGTTCGCGCACCTGGAAGTTAAAGCGCTTTTCGACTGAATTGGCAATGCCCTGCGCTGCGCCTGCGGCCCCGGGTGTGGCAACGCCTTTGCCGTACACCAGTTGCACCTTGCTGGAGGGCGTCAGGCGCCGGTTACAGGCCAGTGTTACGACGCTCAAAGGCGCTGTTTCGGCTGCTTTTTCAAGGCCTTGCGCTTTGAGCAAGGCGGCGCGGTCTTTGCCATCGATCAGCCGCACCGCGACCCGCTCGCCTAGCCCGTCCACGGCGCACCACACGTTGGCCTGTACGCTGGCCAAGGTGGCTGGGCCGTTCAGCTGCAGGGTGAAAAACTGTTCTTCGTCGATGCGGTTGCCGCTGTAAGGCCGAATGGTTTGAACGAACGGCCCGCCGCTATTGAATTTATAGCTGCTCACGCCCGTCAGATCTGCGCCTTTGGCCGATTTGAGGCCTGGCTTGACCAACAGCGAGCAGTTGATGCCCGGCGGCAGGTCGCGCTCGAACTCAAAGGCCCATTCGCGGTCGCTGATCCAGCGCCCCGAGCCTTGGGTGGCCTGGGCGTCACTGCAACTCAGGCTTAACGGAGCGGGCGCTTTGGGGTCACCAAAGTTGACCGCAGACTCGTCAAACTTGGCCACCACCTGCCGCACCCTGGCGATTTCGCCTTGCGGTGACAAACTGGTGATCTGGAAAGCCTGTGTGGCACAGGCGACGACGGCAAGGCTGCCAGTCAGTAATATTTTTTTGTAATTCACACCATCCCCCTGATTGGATTCAATCCCCGAAACACACGCCCAAATCGCGCCCGGTCTGCAAGGTGTCGCTGTCGGGTGGCACGGCTTTCATGCGCCCGGCGACTTCTTCCAGGTTGACATATTCAACATTGGGGAAGGCGAGCGACACCATCACGCCCGACAGGCCCACATCCAGCGCGCGCACAGCGGCGGTGCCAAAGCGCAAGGCCGCCAGCCGGTCAAACGAGGTCGGGCTGCCACCGCGCAGCAAGTGGCCCAGCACCACGGTGCGGGCGTCTTTGCTGGTGCGCTGCGCCAGCGCCGCTGTCACGCGATCGCCAATGCCGCCCAATCGTTCGGCGTGGCCGATCTCGGCCGGGGCCAGCAGTTCATGGTGGCCGTCCTTGGCCAGCGCACCTTCGGCTACCACCACCAGCGAATACAACTGCCCTTGGGCGTCGCGCTCACGGATTTTGGCGACCACCTTGTCCAGATCAAAAGGGATCTCGGGGATCAAAATGGCATGGGCTTCGCCTGCAATGCCGCTGTGCAGTGCAATCCAGCCGGCATAACGCCCCATCACCTCCACCACCATCACCCGCTGGTGGCTCTCGGCTGTGCTGTGCAGGCGGTCTAGGCACTCGGTGGCAAACGACACCGCCGTGTCAAAGCCGAAGGTGGTAAAGGTCTTGTCCAGGTCGTTGTCGATGGTCTTGGGAACGCCCACCACGCGCAGGCCTTTGCGGTGCAACTCATTGGCAATGGTGAGCGAGCCGTCACCGCCCACTGACACCAGTGCATCAATGCCCTCGCGCTCGAAGTAGTTCAGGATTTCATCGGAGCGGTCGGTATCCTGCACCGTGCCGTCGGGCTGGGTGACCGGAAAGTGAAAGGGGTTGCCTTTGTTGGTGGTACCCAAAATGGTGCCGCCCAAGTGCGCAATGCCGCGGACCTTTTCGGGACTGAGTGGGATGACGCCGCCCTTGGGATACAGCTCGGGTTGCAGGATGCCGTTAAAGCCGTTGCGAATGCCCACACAGGCCCAACCCCGGTTGCTGGCTGCCATGACGGTGGCATGGATCACGGCGTTGAGGCCGGGTGCGTCGCCCCCGCCGGTACAGATGGCGATACGTCGAATCGGGTTGGGCATGTCTATCTCCTGCGGGTCTGTAAAGGATGCAGGATAAGCCATAAATTTGGCCGGGCGCTCTAGACCGCGAAGGCACCCTCGTCGTAAGCCGCGTTAAATTGATCCGCATCAGTGCGAACCTGGGCCGCACACGCTTGCGAAGCCTGGCGCAACAGGTCTTTCCATTTCTTTCCTTGCCCGAACTCGATCAAGCCGTCGGCGCTGGCCGAGCCCTCGCGACCAGCGCTGCGCAAGTGCGCCCAGGCGACGAGCTGGCCCATCGTTTGGATAACGGTCATGAAGTCGGACAGGGAGAGGCTGCTACGGTCCAGCGTGACCCGATCTTCAGAAGGTTGCAGCCCGCGCAGCACGTAAGACTTTTTGCCCATGCGCACCGGGTGCAGAAAAGCCATCGACACGGCTTGCAGGCGCTGTTGCAAGGTCACTACCCGGTGCGCCTGCGTGGTCCACTTCGGTTGCGCCGCTGTCAGGAAGGGCGTCAGCGAGGAGGGCACGGCAAGCTTTAAATCGAGCAGGTAGTTGCCATTGGGCGAGCCTTTGCCGTTGACCAGAATGACGTAACGCTCCAAACCCAGGCTGCCGGTGCCCGCTATTCGCTGCGCAACATCAAGCACGTCATAAAAGCCCGGGTTGGTTTGCGTCTTGGCAAAGTCGGCCATGAAGGCCGTGACGGTGCTGCGCTGCTGCTCGGAGACGGGCAAGGCCTTTTTGCCATCAATTCTTAAGAGCCGTTTCTTGCCTTTGAGGGTGGTGCGGGTGTCCAGATAAGGCGCGCGCTGGCGGGTGCGCAAGCTCTCGAGCAGCGTCTGGATGGGGCCTTGTGCCGTGTCACGCTCAAGCCAATAGGCTTTGCCCGAGCTCAGGGTGGAGAAATAGCTGTCCAGAAAAGCCGTGCAAAGCGTTTGCGCCTCGACTTCACGCAGGCCGGTGCTGTCAGCGCCCACCAGGATGCTGGTGAGCAGGCGAATCAGATCCCAACTCGCGGGCGCCAGGGCGGCTTCGTCAAAGTCATTGAGGTCGAAATAAACCAGGCGGTTGTCGCCCTTGTAACTGCCGAAATTTTCAAGGTGGAGGTCGCCGCAGACCCATACCAGCGGCGCTGTGCGAAAGATGCCGTTTTTTGGCAAGCGTTCGTAAAACAGCTGGCAGCTGCCGCGTAAAAAAGCGAACGCACTGCTGCGCATCTTGTTGTACTTGAGGGCCAGTCGTTGCGGGTCTCGCCCGGCGTTGGCGGCTGTAATTTGTTGGACAAGGTTCATGGCACGCTTTCTCAAAACGCGACGATAACACTCGTGACGACTTGTTTGCCATTTTGGCATCAAGCCCCCGTCAGATGTGCGTGAGTAGCTATTAAATGTATAGCGAGTAAGTCGCACCAAAGCCCTTCGCCACGCTATTCTTTGGCATCGCGTAAACTTCGCCCCGCCCGGGGTGCGCTGTGATGGCGCTGAGATGGTCAACCAAACCCGCGAACTTGATCCGGTTCATACCGGCGGAAGAAGCGCCAGACGTGTAGTCCCCCTTGCCCCTTGACGGGTCAGCGCGGGACTTGTGCCGTCGCCCAGTTCGCGTGATGGTTGGATCATTCCCTGAAGCACTTTGACCTACTTCAGGAGACCACGCGATGAACGCACCCGATAAATTCAGCCAGTTGATGAGCCTCACACGCGAGCCTTTACCGGCTTCGCGCAAAATTTACGTGCCGGGCTCGCAAGCCGACATTCAGGTGCCGATGCGTGAAATCATGCAAAGCAACGGCGAAGCCGTGGTGGTGTACGACACCTCTGGCCCCTACACCGACCCGAGCGCCACCATTGACGTGCGCCAGGGTTTGCCACTGGTGCGCCAGCGCTGGATCGAAGCCCGTGGCGATACCGAGTCCTACACCGGTCGTCCGCCCTTTGCGCTGGACGATGGCGGTGAAACCGCAGCGCTGGCATCTCTGCGCTCGCAGGCCGCCAGCCTGCAGCGCACACCGCGCCGCGCGAAAGCGGGCGCTAACGTCTCGCAAATGCATTACGCCCGTCAAGGCATCATCACCCCTGAGATGGAATACGTGGCGATCCGCGAAAACCAGAAACTCGAATGGATGGCGCAGTACCAGACCAACGCCGAGCGCGAGGCCCGTTTGGCGGGCAACAGCTTTGGCGCCAGCATCCCCAAGATCATGACGCCGGAGTTTGTGCGCGATGAAGTGGCCCGTGGCCGCGCCATCATCCCGGCGAACATCAACCACCCCGAAGTCGAGCCGATGGCGATTGGCCGCAACTTCCTGGTCAAGATCAACGCCAACATCGGCAACTCGGCGGTCACTTCTAGCATTGAAGAAGAAGTCGAAAAACTGGTGTGGTCGATGCGCTGGGGCGCCGACACGGTCATGGACCTGTCCACCGGCCGCAACATCCACACCACGCGCGACTGGATTCTGCGCAACTCGCCCGTGCCCATTGGCACCGTGCCGATTTATCAGGCGCTGGAAAAAGTGGGTGGCATCGCCGAAGACCTGACCTGGGAAATCTTTCGCGACACGCTGGTCGAGCAAGCCGAGCAGGGCGTCGATTACTTCACGGTGCATGCCGGTGTGCGTCTGGCCTTCATCCACCTCACGGCCCAGCGCATGACCGGCATCGTGTCGCGCGGCGGCTCGATCATGGCCAAGTGGTGCATTGCGCACCATAAAGAAAATTTCATCTACAGCCACTTTGATGAAATGACCGAAATCCTGAAGGCTTACGATGTGAGCTACTCGCTGGGTGACGGCCTGCGCCCCGGCTCCGGCGCGGATGCCAACGATGAAGCGCAGTTTGCCGAATTGCGTACGCTGGGCGAGCTGACGCAGCAAGCCTGGAAACAGGATGTGCAGGTCATGATCGAAGGCCCCGGCCATGTGCCGCTGCACATGGTGCAGGCCAACATGACCGAACAGCTCAAGCATTGCCACGAAGCGCCGTTCTACACGCTCGGACCTTTGACGACCGACATTGCGCCCGGCTACGACCACATCACCAGCGGCATCGGCGCGGCCATGATCGGCTGGTTTGGCACCGCCATGCTTTGCTACGTGACGCCGAAGGAACACCTGGGACTGCCGGACCGCGACGACGTGAAGGTCGGCATCATCACTTACAAAATTGCGGCGCATGTGGCCGACGTGGCCAAGGGTCACCCAGGCGTGCGGGCGCGCGATGACGCGCTGTCCAAAGCACGTTTCGAGTTCCGCTGGATGGACCAGTTCAACCTGTCGCTCGACCCGGACACGGCGCGTGACTTCCATGACGAAACCTTGCCTAAGGACTCGTCCAAGGTGGCGCATTTTTGCTCGATGTGCGGGCCCAAGTTCTGCTCAATGAAGATTTCGCAAGAGGTGCGCGAGTACGCCAAGACCCAGGGCGTGAGCGACGAGCAGGCGCTTCAGACGGGCATGGACAGCATGTCGGAAGAATTCAAAAAGGGCGGTGGCGAGATTTACATCCCGATCAACAAGGCCTGATACCCGGCGCACAAACAAAAACGGCACCCGAGGGTGCCGTTTTTTGATGCTGACTGCCCCGAGAGACAGTGTTGGCAATTAAGCTGTTTTGGTAGCTTTCTTGACAGCGTCAGCAGCTTGGGTAGTGGCTGCAGTGAAGTTGGCTTGAGCGGTTTCAACCGCTTTTTTGGCTTGCGCTTGGGCAGTTTCAAGGGCGTTTTGACCGGAGGTCAAAGCATTCTTGAAAGCAGCAACAGCGGATTCGCTGCCAGCTGGCACGTTTTTGGTCAGGTTTTCAACGGCACCGGAGAAAGCTTTTTTGGCTTCAGCGGTTTTGGCTTCCACAGCTTTGGTCAATTCAGAGCTGCTATCGGTCACGATGGTTTGAACGTGCTTGGCGTAAGCCGCTGTTTTTTCAGCCAAAGGTTTCACCAGGCCAGATTGCAGAGCCACAACTTCTTGTGCATCTTTGGCGCTGAGAATGGCTTGAACGTGGCTGAAAGTCTCGGTCAGGACAGCTTTGGAAGCAGCCAGGTTCAACTCGACCAGTTTTTCGACGCCAGCGAAAGTTTGGCTGGAAATGCTTTCCAGTGCTTGCAGGCTGGCTTTGTTTGTTTCGATAAATTGTGCGGCGGTGGTGTTCATATCAGGTTCCTTGGTTAATGAGGCAAATCTGCTAATTGCGAGGTAAATGCCGCGGCTGGCAATTTATGTTGCAGTGCAGCATGGTTTGAATTATAGGGAAAAGCCAAGAGAATGGTAGAAATTTGTTGCAGTGCAGCAATCTTTAGAGGTGTTGGTCTATCTGTTGCCGTTTATTGCGCCAGGCGAGAGCCCCAAAAAGCTAAAAACAGAACGAATACGGTGAATCCCCCTTGCGTGGATATGGCATCGCTGCACAATAGCCTGTCAATCATCAATACCTGGAAAAGGAGACGCCATGAGAACGGAAGACTTGATACTTGCGGCCCAAGTGCGTGAATTGGCAGCAGAGCTGCGCCATCAGCATGCGTACACCACCAAGAAAGAAATGGATGAACGGCTGCCGCCCGAGCAGCGCGAGTCGCTTGAGAGCTTCATGGAAAAGTACCGCGTTGCTCATCCCGTGATGAAATTCGTACCTGAAGCCATGCAAAAGCTGGAAAAGGTCTCGGAGGTGATTCAGGATTACCTCAAGACGCATCCAGAACATTGAGCGCTACTAAAAGAGCGGCATCATTTTTGAGGTTTTGCAGAGGTACATGGCTTTGTCAGCCGCTGTCAGCAAATCTTCCATGCTGCCCCCATCAACGGGGTACACCCCGAAGCCAATGCTTGCGCCCACGCTGACGTTGACGCCTGACCTGAGTGTGACTCTTTCCGAGAGCAAGTCGATCAATTTCTGACCTACCAGGTCCAATTCGCTTCGTTCTTCAATCGATTCAATGAGCAACACAAATTCGTCGCCGCCCCATCGGGCGACCGTGTCTGAAGCGCGAACAGCTTCCAAAAGACGTCCTGCAATGGTGATCAACGCAAAGTCCCCGGCGCCGTGACCGTGCTTGTCGTTGATCGCTTTGAACCTGTCCAGATCGATCATTAAAAGTGCAAAGGGCTGCAGACTGCGTCTTGAACGCTCCAGGGCTGCCCGATAACGGTCATCCAAAAAATTTCTGTTGCCCAATCCTGTGAGCGGGTCAAGATACGCTTGAGTTTGCAGGACGCGCTCGGAAGCGCGCAAGGCTGCAATCTGGTTTTGCAATTGAATCTGTTTGTGGCGTGCACGGTACAGCTTGATCGCCAAGATCATGGCCGTTGCCCCCATTGCAACGGCACCCAGTGACAAGATGATTGTGATCACAGTTGTTCTTGTTATTGCTGTTTTGCGACATGATCCTATAACAAATACCTGATCGGCGTTCGCTCAATTGACTAGGGAAAACAGCAGGTTCGTGAAAGCCCGTCTGTATGCAAGCGTACCGACGCGCGCTGACTGATTTATTACCCTCCATGCTGAGTCTCAACTCAGCTCGATCGTGAGCAAATTCAACCATTGAAAAGGTAAATCATCATGAACAAAGATCAAGTCAAAGGCGCCGTCAAAAATCTGACCGGTAAAGTCCAGGAGGAAGCAGGCAAGCTGGTGGGCAACCCCCAGCAGCAAGCCAAGGGCTTGCACAAGCAGAGCGAAGGCATGGCTCAAAAGAACCTGGGCGATATCAAGGAAGTCCTTAAAGACGCCCGGGATACGACCAAAGCCGCCATTAAAGGTTAGTAATAAAAACAGCCTATAGCCCCCGCTGATAGTGCGTGAGCAGCTCATGTTTTGATAGCGAACGAGGGGCTATTTTGTCATCCATCTTGATACTGGCTGCCAGTTGGCTGCTCTTTGGTGTCTCTCACAGCCTGCTGGCCGGTACGACGCTGGAACGACTATTCGGGCGTTACAGCCGAATCGCATTCAATGGCGTGGCCGTGGTGATGACAGCTATCCCCCTTGCTATCGGGGCATCGCTGCCAGCGAACCTTTTGTGGGATGAACCCAACTGGCTGCGTTGGGCAAGGCATGGCGTCAGCGTGGCCGCCGTGCTGGCCTTCATTCACACGCTGAAGTTCTACTCGCTGCCCGTCTTTCTGGGCTTGAAGTTCGAGACTTGGCCACTCACCTTCAGTCCATGGCATCGCTTTGTCAGGCACCCTTGGTACTTCCTGATGCTGGTCTTCATCTGGACGCAGACCATGACCGAGACTTGGCTGGTCTCCGCCTCATGTATCACGCTGTACCTGATCCTGGGTAGCCGCATTGAAGAGAAACGCATCCTGCGCCATCACCCCGGCTCATACGCGCAATACTGTCGGATTGTTCCAGCTTTGATCCCATGGCGAGGCCGAGCGCTGGACGAGACAACACGCCTTCGCCTGGAATCGCAGGCTTTGACAGAATCCTGACCCCTCGCAGAATGGTGCGAATGGCTTGGGGCGAGATTACCTTGACGCCAGCAAAACGGATGGCACCGGCTCCACCCTCATTGAGGGCGCAAAGCAGCGGTTGCAGTCGGTCAGCTCGAAATCGAAAGTGCCCCGTGTGGGCCACAAACCGGCGTTCGTGAGCGACTGGTTGAGAGCCGCGAATCCCGTTTGCGGGGTCTTGATTTACTCGGCGTGCCCGCATTGGATCGATCATCTTCAGGCGCGTAGCGTGGTCAGCAGCGTGACCAGTTCGTGCAGGGCGGTGAAGGGCTCGGGGGCGGTGTAGGCGTTGAACTTCGCTGCCAGTGCCTGCGCCCGCTGAGTCGCCGTTTCCAGCCGGTCGCGGGTGATCGCAAACGCGCCGCCTGCGCCTTTGTCGTAGCCGGTGATGTGCTGCTTCAAACGATCCATCACCTCATCGCGGTGAATCGGCGCTTGAATATCCTCGTAGTGCAACAACAGCCACAGCTCGAAACTGGGGACAGAGGTGATGGCCTTGAAGCAAACCGCCTGCCTGTCGTCGTTGTGCAGCTTGCCGTCCAGCGATTGCGCCAAACTCAGCGCGTTGAAATAGCTGTCGTGGTCGTCGCGGTCAAACACCGCATAGACCTGGTCGAAGCTCCTGGGGCGAATGCCTTTGACCAAATTGCCTTCTTCAAACAGTTGCCGGGCGTAACGCACCACCTGGATGGGCGCGGTGCCCAGTTGCCCAGGCTGCACTTCGACATTGGCGGAATGCAACTGATGCGCGGCGCGGATCTCTTCCAGATACAGCGGTTCGGTTTTGCTGCCTTCGGTGACGATCAGAATGCGGGCGTAACTGGCACGTCGCGTCTCCTTGGCTGCCTTGCGGCGCAACTGCCGATCTTTGGCCTGGTAGTCGCGCCCCATCAGAGTTTCATTCCCAAGGACTGATTGCGCAGCAAGGGCAGTGCACCGTAGCGCCCTTGCAGATAGCCCCGTTCCAGCGCTTCATTCTTGCGCGGACTGAAGTCGAGCAAGGGATACAGCGATGAGCTTTGATCCGGGCGCTTTTCGACAAACCAGACCTGATCGCGTCGGAACAGGCCGTAAGCATCGAGCAGCGAGGTGTCGTGCGTGGTAAAGATCAGCTGCGCGCCGCCGGTGTTGACTTCAGGTTGGTGGAACAAGCGCACCAGTGACTGCACCAGCAGCGTGTGCAGGCTGGTATCGAGCTCATCCACTACCAGCGTCTGCCCCTTGTTGAGGATGTCGAGGATGGGCCCGGTGAGGAATAGCAGGTTGCGGGTGCCGCTGGACTCGTCCATCAGGTCGAAAACGGCCTTGCCGTGCTCGGTGACGTGGTGAAACTTCACTTCATCCACGGCCTGCTCGCTGGCTGCATCCTCGCGTATTCCTGTGGCGAGGTCGAACTTGATGGTGCGCACAACGGCCTGTTGGGTGGCCAGTTCAATGTCGGCAATGCTGGTGTCGGCGGCGCGCAGAAACTCGCAAATGGCTTTGCGCTGCGTCTCTTGCTTGAGCATTTGCACCGAAAACTGGGGCGATAACGGCGACTGCTCATTGAAGATCACTAGCCGGTTGGCGAACCAGTTAAACACCGGGTGCAAGGCCTCACTGTTGAGTTGCACAGCCACCGACAGGAACAAGGCATTGGGCCGGGTGGCCCCCTCCCACAGGTTCTTGGCACCTTTCAGGCTGGGGCCGAACTCATACACATCCTTGCCGCTTTCGGCATCGAAGTGGCGCTCGAACCAGCGTTGCGGCTTGAATGCCCTATAGACCAGAAGTTGCTCACTGACGATGCGCTGCGCATTCATGGCAAAACCATACTGGTAGCGCACGCCGTCGAGGATGAAGGTGACCTCGAACTCTGTTGGCTGGCTGCCCGATGTTGCGTTCAGTTTGAATGGCTGGAGTCTGTCAAAGGTCTGGCCCGGTTGCAAAGCGGCCGATTCCAGCACCACGTTACGCATGTACTGCAGGGCCTTGATGAGGTTGGACTTGCCGCTGGCGTTGGCGCCATACACCACCGCACTTTTGAGCAAATGCGGGGCGGCCTTCAGCCCGGTAGCCAGGGCATGGGTGTCCAGCAGGGTCTTGTCGGAGGACGCAACCAGGCTGAGCACCTGCTCGTCGCGCAGGCTGCGGAAGTTCTTGATGCGGAACTCGACCAGCATTGAATGCACCTATTAAGTAAAAAATATATCTATATTATGCATATATCGAGTAAATTATTTAATTATTTTGGTTGTGCATGGGTTTTTTGGTAGGGTGGCAAGCTATCAAAGTCTGTCAGAACACGGAGCCCTGCATGGTCATACCTACCGAGTACAAGACCGTCCAGGCACGCATCCATGCCGACGTACATCTGGGGCAATTGCGGCTTGCCCTGGTCGTTCCACACCAGCTGCTCGGTGGTGAGCCAGCCCATGCCTTGCACAAAGCCGCCTTCGATCTGGCCGATGTCGATGGCCGGGTTGATGCTGCGGCCCACGTCGTGCAGGTTGTCCACCTTGAGCACGCGGCTTTCGCCGGTGAGGGGGTCGATGGCGACTTCGGTGCAGGCGGCGCCATAGGCAAAGTAATAAAACGGCCGCCCGCTCAAGGTGGCTTTGTCGTAGTGGATTTTGGGCGTGCGGTAAAAGCCGTCGCTCCAGAGCTGGATGCGGTTGGCGTAGGCCAGTTTCACCACTTCGTCAAAACTGCGCGTCGCCTTGGGCGAAACCACCTGGCCACCAGCAAAACGGATAGCATTGGCGCCACAACCATCAAGCCCGGCGTTGGCCGAGGCCTTATATGAAGAAATAGCTTCTATCCCCCGTCGATAGTGCGTAGGCAGCTCATGTTTTGATAGCGATTAATGGGGCGGCTGCGCGGACACAGATGACAGATTCTGGAATTGGGCAACTGGAGAACGCTGGTGGCAATCTGAATCAGGTCGGGGCCACGGGTTGCACCGTCAGTTTGAACCCCAGCGCACGCATGACCTTGAACAAGGTATCGCTGCTGGGCGCGCGCTCACCGGAGAGGCTCTTGTACAGACTCTCGCGCGAAAGCCCCGTGTCTTTGGCCAGTTGCGTCATGCCACGGGTGCGGGCAATGTCGCCCAGGGCAGCGGCCAATTCCGTCGGGTCGCCGTCCTCCAGTACCTGGCGAAGGTATTCAGCAATATCTTCCTCGCTGGTGAGGTAGTTGGCCATGTCAAATGGCCGGGTCTTTATCTTGCTCATTGCCACTCATTGGCGAGTTGCTTGGTCCGCTCAATGTCAAATACGCCATCACCCACTGACTTGAAGTCGCCCAGATTGCCGAGCCTTGCTTTGTTGAGCCGACGCGCTAACCGAATGCGAGTGGGCCTATCTTTGAGCTTGACCAGCCATTCGCTGAATTCTTCGGTTTCGATCACGCTGTACATGATTTATTGTAGCCTTGTGGATACGAATTGCAATTTTTACTGCGTGTTGTTTGGCTCTACATATCCAGTACGGCAGCGCATGCTGGTAATCATCTATCAATGAGTCTTGACGACAATGGTTTGAATTTCTGCTGTGCAGTCGAAGTACGCAGCGCGACCTCCCTACACTCGGGGTAAGGTCAATCCTGGCCTGAATCAACGCCAATTGCCCATGCCACGACGCCCAGACAACCTTGAAACCCTGCATCTGAGTCTGGAAATGCTCAAGCGCATTCCCCGTCAGCGCAAAATCGATTCACGTGAATTGCAAGTCCAGCTCAAGGAAGCTGGTTTTGAGCGTGATATGCGCACCATCCAGCGTCAGCTTGAATCACTGTGTGAGCACTTTGACATTGAGCGAGACGATACGTCGCGCCCCTATGGCTACCGCTGGAAAGAATCAGCACCTGGTTTGTCACTGCCCGGTCTGACTGAGCAGGAATCACTGCTGATGACGCTGGCAGAGCAACACCTGCGCCACCAATTACCAGCGTCATTGATGAAGTCAATGCAAGGTTTTTTTGATCAGGCTCGGCGCAATTTGTCACCCATGCACACCAGTCAAGCCGTGTCCCGTGCGCGGGAATGGATGAGCAAGGTGCGCGTCGTCAGCACCACATTGCCGATGTTGCCGCCCAAAATTAATTCAGAAGTGTTTGAACAAGTTAGCCAGGCGCTCTATAACAACTGCTGGCTTGAAATCACGTATACCAACGCCTTGAAAAAACGCACCCAAGCCAAGGTGATGCCGCTGGGTCTGGCGCAGCAAGGTGTGCGCATGTTCATGCCTTGTCAGTTTGAGGGTTACAACGACACCCGCAATTTGGCACTGCACCGTATTCAGTCAGCCAAATGCACCACGCTGACGTTTCAACGCCCCGCTGACTTTGACCTGCAAGCCTATGACGACAATGGCCGTTTTGCTTTTGGCGTTGGGGGGCAAATCAGCATTCATTTGTGGATTCAAGACGATTTGGCAGTATTGCTGGCGGAATCCCCACTGGCAGCCAACCAAGTCATCACCCCCTACATAGGTCAAAAAGGCGGCTGTGAACTCAAGGCCACGTTGACCGACTCAGCCCTGTTGATCTGGTGGTTACGCAGCCAAGGCAGCGCAGTACAGGTTATGTCCCCCGACAGCTTGAATGCTGCACTACGTTGAAAGCATCGCACATGGCAACCCGTTACCTCACCAAATCGCGCTTCAAACTGGCGCTCAGCTGCCCCACAAAGCTCTACTACACCGGCAAGCCCGCCTACGCCAATACCAACGACGAGAACGATTTTTTGGCCATGCTGGCCGATGGCGGCTTTCAGGTCGGCGAGCTTGCCAAGCTGATGTACCCCACAGGCATTGAGATCAAAACCAAAAACTCTGCCGATGCGCTGGCACAAACTGCCCACTACATGGCGCAAGACAACGTGGTGCTGTTTGAGCCCGCCATTGCGCATGGCAGTTTTCTGGTTCGCGTGGACGTGCTCATCAAACGCGGCAATGTGCTGGAGGTCATTGAGGTCAAGGCCAAATCGTATTCAGGCGACCCCAGCAGCCTGAGCGGCAAGCGTAAAGCCATCAGCTCAGACATCTTGCCCTACGTGCAAGACGTAGCATTTCAAAAATATGTAGCTCAGTTGGCCTACCCGCAAAGCACCGTCAGCGCCTATTTGCTGATGCCCGACAAAAGTAAACATACCACCGTGAACGGCATGAACCAATGGTTCAAAGTGCGGCGCAATGGCCGCAGCACCGAAGTGCTGGTGGATCCACTCGCCTTGCAACCTGGCTTGGCCGAAACGGTGCTGACCTGCATCAGCGTGGACCACCTGGCCAACGAAGTGATCAACAACGACATTGACATCCCCGGTGGCCAAGGTTCTATGGCCCAACTTGCCACGCTCTGGGCGGATGCCTACCAGCGAGACGAGCGCATTGCCCCTGTCATTGGCGCACAGTGCGGGCGCTGCGAATACAAAGCGGCATTGGGTTCGACACTGGCCAGCGGCTTTCATGAATGCTGGAAGCAGGCCAACAGGTGGACTGACCAAGACTTTACCAATGGCACCGTGCTGGACATCTGGAACTTTCGGGGCAAAGACAAGCTGATTCAGGCAGGCGTGGTCAAAATGAATCAGGTGACTGAAGAGGACATCAAACTAACGGATGACGACCTTGGAAACCTGAGCCACTCGCAGCGACAATGGCTGCAGATCAACGGCTTGCCAGACGATTGCGCCGCCGATGGTTACTACCTGGACCGTGCCGGTCTGGCCCACGTGATGCAAGGTTGGACCTACCCACTGCACATGATCGACTTTGAAACCGCCGCCGTGGCGCTGCCTTTTCACGCGGGGCGCAGGCCTTATGAGCAAGTCGCGTTTCAGTTTTCGCACCATGTCATAGAAGCAGATGGCAGTGTGCGCCATGCAGATGAGTTCTTGAATGCAACACCAGGGGAATTCCCCAACTATGCTTTTGTGCGCGCCTTACGCGAAGCCTTGCGGCATGACAAAGGCACCATCATGCGGTGGAGCCATCACGAAAACTCGATCTTGAACGCCATAAAAACCCAACTGGCCATGGACGATGCACCGCCAGCGGATACAACAGATTTGGTGGCGTTTATTGACAGCATCACCAAAGGTGGCGAACGCTCCATGGTGGACTTGGCCGATGTGGCCCGCAAACATTACTTTCACCCCAGCACCAAGGGTAGTTGCTCCATTAAGCAGGTGTTACCGGCAGTGATGCAAAGTTCGCAGTTTCTGAAAAATACCTACAGCAAGCCGATTTACGGTGCAGTAGGCGGTGTACCCAGCAAGAATTTCACGGATATGGTTTGGTGGAAGCTAGGAGAAGATGGTGTGGTGCTTGACCCTTACAAACTGCTGCTGACGAAGCTGGAAGGGGATTCGTCAGACGAAGAAACTGAGGGCATTAACCAAGGTGGTGCGGCCAGTTACGCTTATTTGAGGTTGCAGTTTGAAGACCTTTTACCAGCTGAGCGCTTGTCCATTGGGCATGCGCTGCTACGGTATTGTGAGTTGGATACGCTGGCTATGGTGATGATTTTGCAGGGATGGCGGTAGTTTTAGTGATTAATAGTTAACAGAAAGAAAAATATGAACGAATATTCAACAGTTGGCGTAAATGATATTATTTCCGACAGTGGCTTCATTAAATTGAATCACATATTAAATCGATTTAATTTTTTTGAGGCTACAGATATGAATAAAAGGGAAATCAAACACACAAAATTTCTAGCATTCTTGCTTGATCCAAATGAATCACATGGACTTGGTGATTCATTTCTCTTTGCTTTTCTTTCCGGGTTTTCAAAAAATATTAGTATACCGTTGATGATGTTGCATACTGAGTTATGCGAAGTTAAACCAGAATGGAAAACAACTGCTCAAAACAATAAAGATAAGAAAAGCATTGATATATACTTAAAAATTCCTAAGCACGGAACGGCTAACGAAAGTCTTCACATATTTATCGAGAATAAAATAAAATCAAGAGAAAATGTTGATAATAATGGAAATTATCAATTAACAACTTATTCTAAAATGGTAAATGAATGGGCAGTAAAAAATAATGTTCATGTTGGCAATATAAAAAAAATCTTTTTGACAGAACGTGGTGAAGATGAGGTTTCAGACCAAGAGTGGCAAAAAATTACTTATGGCAATGAAGTTATTTATGCAATAAATCAAATATTTGAATTAAAAAATAACACACTTTCGAACTACATTAAACAAGTACTTTTAGATTACAAATTGCTAATAGATGGAGATGATGAATTTGATATTCAGATTGAAAAAATAGCAAGGAATGTAAATGGCGAATATATTGATTGGATTAGAAAAAATAAAGGATCCAATAATGAAGCCATATCAATTAACGAGCAGTGGCAGCGAAATAATTTTTTCATCCGTTATTCTAAGGCGTGCAACTATTTGTCGAGATATGATAGTGATCTGAGATCGGATTTTCTTAATGAATGGAATAAAATAAAGCCAAGCACAATAGATATTAGAGGAAAAAATTATGAATTTAATATTCAAACATCAAGTCGCACTTTTTTCCGTTTTTCAGTTCTTACGAAATCAAATATAGAAAACATACAGAAAATATCAAATAATCCTCAAAAAGAATGGCTTGAGTCAAAAATTAACCTAGCATTCGAAATTGGACTTAAACCACTTGAGGGTAAAAATGAAGAATTTTACACGTGGGCAACATTAGTTTTAGGGCCATTAAATGCAAGTGAAGATCGAAAGTCGTTAGTGAATAAATTAGCAGCATCTTTTGATGCTAACGATAAAAAAGTAATTACACCGTACTATACGCGTATTATCCCAGCAAAAAAATTAATACCAACCGCTTTAAGAAACATTGACAAAGTAAAGGATGAAATTAATAAATTATTATTTCACTGCTACAGCAATGGAGTTTTAAATCAAAATCCAATTAAACTAACCAATGAGTTTGAAAAAATTGTGGAAAAATTAAACTCATCACTTGAAGACTATTTCTTGCTATTAAATCAGGAGTAAAAATCTCCGAATGAAGCGGGTGAGCCGTGTTAGTTCGTACGGGCATTAACCGTGCGTGCCTGCAGAAAACGAGTGTTGCCATGCATGCTTCCGACTAAACCACTTAAAGTTGGTAATAGGCTGGAAGCCTCGCCAGGTATCTGAGCCCTCTGCGACCAATTGAATCTGCAGATAGACATGGCACGTGGCAGCAATCATTGGCGTTTTCACAAAGACACAATCACATATGCATCAATACATCAATGCAGCATCTCAATCAGTCGTGCCCTGACCAATTGCGTTAATTTGTCGCCCGCCCCCAGTTCGCGCTCACGGATTTCAAGGGCTAGGTTGAAGTAGGTCAGCGCTTGTGCCACATCACCTTTCAGCTTCAATAACGCCCCCGTCGCGCTGTAAACGCATGCTGTAACCAGATCGTTTGCGCCAAAGGCTTTCACGACCATGGCCAGCGCCTCAAATTGCAGTGGTTCAGCATCCTCCAGATTGCCTTCGTTACGCAGTGCTACCGCGATGTTATTGATGGTGGAACCCAGGTTGCCCATGGCTTCGAGTGTTGCAGGGTGGTCATCTCCCAAATCACGTTGTCGCACCTTCAGCACCTTGGACTCCAATTCTTGTGCTGCTTCATGGGCATCCAGCGCATTAAGCGTGACGGCAAGGCTGACCATGGCGGCGAGGGTGTTGACGTGCTCCTCACCTAACGTGCGGCGGCGCCATTTCACCACGGCGGTCAGCAGCGCAAGCGCTTTTTGGGCATTACCCTCATCATTGAGTGCGACCGCAAGGTTGTTCATGGCCATCATGGTGTTGGGGTGTTTTTTACCCCAAACGCGGCGGCAATCTTTCAAGGCCGATTCCAGTAGCTCGCGGGCTTGCGGCAGGCAACCAAGCCTGCGCAGCGTGACGCCCAAATTGTTTTTGGCCAGTAATGTCTTCGGGTGCATCTCGCCCAATGCTGCTCGTGCAGTGTTTAGCTCAAACTCCTGCATGGCCCGAATCCCGGCAGAGTCAGCGTATGCGTGCATGTCCATCGAAGTTTCCATGGGTCAATCACCTTCCTATGAATTCGTTATCGATGTTTTTGGAGTTGCAAGTTGCTCGGCCATCTGGCCTATTTCAGTCGCCTTAGCCAGTTTTCGCAGCCACCGTGCAGGAATACCCGACTCACCATAAAAAGCCCCCGCCAGTTGGCCCGCGACAGCCGCCGTGGTGTCGGCGTCATCGCCCAAATTGGCCGCCAGCAACACACAGTCTTTGAAGCTGTTGGTGTGCCAAAAGCACCAGAATGCGGCCTCCAGGCTTTCCACCACATAGCCAGAGCCTTTGATTTGCGCCTCGGGTTTGGTCTTGTATTCCCCCGCAGCAATCAACATCAAGGCGTTCGATGTCGGCATGGTTTGTTGAAAGGGGGCCAGCACTTCATCCTTCGTCATCCCCTGCAAAGCCCGAATCAGCGCCTCAGCTAATAGACGGCACGCGGCCAGACATTCAGGTGCCTGGTGCGTCATTCTCGATTGTCGGCTGCTCATTTGAATGGCTCGCTCAGGCGTGTCCTGGTAATAAATGGGAACAGGGGCCAAACGCATGATGGAGCCATTGCCAGCACTGTCTGGTCTGGTGGAGCCCGCCACGGGATCACCCGTGTGACGAAATCGCTCCAAGGCTTCTGAAGTCGCGCCGCCAATATCAAAGCACTTGCCATTACTGGACATATAGCCTTCGTCATGCCAGAGCGCATAGCGCTGCATCTGGTCATGCGTGTCAAATTCATTGTCGATAAGACTGGCCGCCAGGCACAAGGCCATGCTGGTGTCATCGGTCCATTGACCTGGCAGCAGATTAAATGGACCGCCACCGACCATATCAGTCAACGGTGCAAAGCTGCCGCGAGGCATGAATTCAACTGTGGTGCCAATGGCGTCGCCAACGGCCAAACCCAATAAGGCGCCACGGGAGCGGCTGATTCGGTCAAGTTGTGGGTGGTGCGTCATGGGCTATTGGCTGCTTTCGTCTTCGGACTCGGTTCTACCGGGCAGCAGGATAAAGTCGTTTTCAGGGTCAACTTTGCACAAGCCGCGCTCGATGTTGCTGGCAAATTGGCGGCATGTGCGAATAAAGGTTTCGCGCAGCAACCCATCTCGAAAGTTGAAAACATAATCCATCATCAGCCGGTCGTCCTGTACATAGGCTGTGATCAGGAAATTCTGCTTGTTGAGTTCATTGCACAGCTCCAGGCGCTGCAGCGGACTAGTTGATTTTTTAAAGTTGGTGTGGGTTTTAAAGCTCACAAAACCGGCACCCTCCAGCACGCGAATCCAGAACGGAAACCATCCGTCTTCATTCACGTAAATGCCTTTGTCTTCTTCCAAAACATGTTCAATGACAGCACGCTCCAACTCGACTGCAAGGTTTACACCTGTCACGTCTTTTTCTTCAATCAAGTTGCTCATGTTTTTCTCCAGAAAGTTATTGAAAACCTGGACCACTGACGACTGTTAGGGTCACTTTTGCCTTGGGTGACTGCTACCTGCGCGCCATGTTTCTATAAAGCAGCAGCACGATGAACGTCACGAAAAAGAACAGGAAGAAGTTGGGGCGTTTAACCCAATTGGGTGCATTTGGCGCGACCAGAGTGGGGGCGTAGCGACACCACAGTGACCACAGAAAATAATAGACCGAGCCGAACAATACCAATGAAATGAGAGTGAATAACATGGGGCTGTCCTTTTTGACTTTAAGCATTTGCTGGATGTCAGCGCATGCCTTCATTGTCGCGGTGCCCCGTCATATTTGAACGCACTGCGATGTCTTTGGCGACACATGTTGTCGCTTTGGATGCAGATTAACTTTGGAGGTCAGAGATTTAGCTGCAACAGGATCAAGGCGTTGATCTGGATGCGAATCAGCACATTGACATCTCGGATGTGGCTCAAATTACTTGTGCGTTGTCAGCTGTCAATGTCCGATTCTGGTCGTGGCGGGTGCAATGGTTATCGAAATCGACGGCATTTTGCCGACGGTCAAGTACGGGAACCTATGTCGGCTTTAGAGAGGGCAGTTCTGAAATTCTAATTTCGGCTGAGGGTCTTTTCCCGTCATAGCGTGACGTAAGCATCCAAGCCCGCCCCTCAAACCGTCAACGCCGTCAACACATTCTCCGCCGTCGCCGGTGCCGTCAGCTGCACTGGCAACCCATCCCCCCGCGCCCGAGAAACAGCGTCGCGTAGTGCCTCAAATACGCTGATGGCCAGCATGAAGGGTGGCTCGCCGACGGCTTTGCTGCCGTACACGTTGTCTTCGCGGTTCGGTTCGGGCCAGAGGTCGATCTTGAAGTGGGCCGGCACATCGCCCGTGGTCGGAATTTTGTAGGTGCTGGGGGCGTGGGTGCTCAGCTTGCCCTGCTCGTTCCAGACCAGTTGCTCGGTGGTGAGCCAGCCCATGCCTTGCACAAAGCCGCCTTCGATCTGGCCGATGTCGATGGCCGGGTTGATGGAGCGGCCTACGTCGTGCAGGATGTCCACCTTGAGCACGCGGCTTTCGCCGGTGAGGGTGTCGATGGCGACTTCGGTGCAGGCGGCGCCGTAGGCAAAGTAATAAAACGGGCGCCCGGTCAGGGTGGCTTTGTCGTAGTGGATTTTGGGCGTGCGGTAAAAACCGTCGCTCCAGAGCTGGATGCGGTTGGCGTAGGCCAGTTTCACCACTTCGTCAAAACTGCGCGTGGCCTTGGGCGAGGTGACTTGGCCGCCAGCAAAGTGGATGGCGCCAGCGCCGCAGCCATCCAGTCCGCAGACGAACTGGGCCAGGTTGTCGCGCACATGGCGGGCCGCAAACTGGGCGGCGCGGCCGTTCAGGTCGGTGCCGGCCGAGGCGGCAGTGGCCGAGGCGTTGGGGATTTTGCTGGTGTCGCTGGCGGTGGCGCGCACGCGCTCGAACGGCACGCCGAGTTCGTCGGCCACGATTTGAGCCACTTTGGTGTGCAGGCCCTGGCCCATCTCGGTGCCACCGTGGTTCACCTGGATGCTGCCATCGGTGTAAACATGCACCAGAGCCCCGGCCTGGTTGAACAGCGTTGCGGTGAACGAAATGCCGAATTTGACCGGCGTGATGGCGATGCCGCGCTGAATCACCGGGCTCTTGGCGTTATAGGATGAAATGGCCTCTAGCCGCCGTCGATACTGCGTTGACAGCTCCAGTTTTAATAGCAACTCGGGGAGGATGTTGTCTTCCACCTGCATGCCGTAGTGCGTGGTGTCACGCCCGGCTTCGCCATAGAGGTTGCGCCGACGCACATCGAGCGGGTCCAGGCCGAGGTGGCGGGCGATGTCGCTCATTATTTTTTCGATGACGATCATGCCCTGCGGCCCGCCAAAGCCGCGAAAGGCGGTGTGACTCTGGGTGTTGAGCTTGCAGCGGTAGGACGCAATCGCCACGTCCTCCAGAAAATAGCCGTTGTCGGCATGGAAGACGGCGCGGTCGGCCACCGGGCCGGACAGATCGGCGCTGAAACCGCAGTTGACTGCCATCATGAGTTGCAGGCCGTGCAGGCGCCCCGTGTCGTCAAAGCCCACGGTGTACCCGTAGGCAAACGGGTGGCGTTTGCCGGTGATCATGAAGTCTTCGTCGCGGTCCAGCCGCAGTTTGATTGGGCGTTGGAGCTTGTGCGCCGCCACTGCGGCCCACACCGCCAGATGCCCGGCCTGCGTTTCCTTGCCGCCAAAACCGCCGCCCATGCGCCTGCATTCCACCCGCACGGCGTGGTTGCCCAGCCCGAGCGCGTGCGATACCCAGTGCTGCACTTCGCCAGGGTGCTGGGTGCTGGAGTACACCAGCCACTGGTTTTGTTCCTGCGGCAGCACGTAGGCAATCTGGCCTTCCAGGTAGAAATGTTCCTGGCCGCCGACTTCGAGCGTGCCGCTCAGGGTGTGCGTGGCGGTGGCAAGCGCCTGCGCCGCGTCGCCGCGATTGACAAACACCGGCGGCAGCACATAGCTTTGCGCGGCCAGCGCGTCTTTGACGCTCAGGATGGCGGGCAGGGGCTCGATGTCGAGTTGAACCAAGCGCGCGGCGTGGCGGGCCTGCATCACCGAGTCGGCCACCACCAGACCGATCACTTGGCCGATGTGTTGCACGGTGTCCAGCGCAAAGACCGGTTCGTCGCCCGCAAAAGCGGCCAGCATCGGGTCGCCGGGAATGTCCTGCGCCAGGATCACATCACGCACGCCGGGCAGGGCGCGGGCTGCGCTGGTGTTGACGGCGAGCAGCTTGCCGTGGGCCACGGTCGAGAGGATGGGTGCGGCGTACAGCGTGCCGCGCACCTCGGGAATGTCGTCTACATAGGTGACGGCCCCGGCGACTTGTGCCACGGCGCTTTCATGCGGCGTGCTGGTGCCGCAGGCGGTTTCGGGCCGGTGCAGGGTCAATGACGGGGCGTTTTTCATGCGGATTCTCCTTCCAGCGTGAAGGTTTCCAGGCTGACGTGCGCCACGCCCTGGCTCTCCAGCCAGAAGCGCTGCAACAGATTGCCCAGCACCTGCACGCGGTAGCTGCTTGACGCACGCATGTCCGAGATCGGCGAAAACTCACTGCGCAGCGTCGCCATGGCTTGCTGCACGGTGGCTTGGGTCCAGGGCTGATTCAGCAAAACCGCCTCGGTTTGCATCGCCCGCACCGGTGTGGCAGCCACGCCGCCGACGCCGATAGAGGCCTGCAGCACTTGGCCGTTGTTGATATGCAGGTTCACCGCCAGACAGATGGCCGAGATGTCGTCGTCAAAGCGTTTGGAGATTTTGTAAACGCGGGACAGTTCTTGCGGGACGGCTTTGGGCACCTTGATCCACGCCAGCACTTCGTCCGGGGCGATTACATTTTTGCGGTAGCCGGTGTAGAGCTGCTCCAAAGGCATCTCGCGGTGGCCGCGCTGGCTCATCAGCACCACGTTGGCGCCCAGTGCAATCAGCAGCGGCATCGAGTCACCAATGGGCGAGCCGTTGGCCACGTTGCCGCCCAACGTGCCCGAGTTGCGCACCGGCAGCCCGGCAAAGCGGGTGGCAAACGTGTGCAGTTGCGGGCGGTCTGCCACCAGCGCGGCAAAGGCGTCCGTCAGGGTGGCACTTGCGCCAATGGCGAGGTGGTGCGGGTAGTCTTCAATGCGTCGCAGTTCCACCACTTTGGACACATCGAGCACCTGGGCAAAGTGCATGTGCAACTTGTTAATCCACAAGCCTACATCGGTGCCACCGGCCACGATCTGGGCCTGCGGATGGGCGGCGCGGGCAGCCAGCAAGGCGGGCAGGGTGGTGGGTGACATATATGACAAATCGGCCTCTAGCCCCCGTGTTCTGTTCGTGAGTAGCTCCATTTTTTGTAGCGACTCGGCTTCGTTGATGTGCACGGCTGGCAGTTCGGCCATCTGCTGTGCGGCGTCCAGAATGGGCCGGTAGCCGGTGCAGCGGCACAGGTTGCCCGAGAGTTCTTGCTGCGCCAGTTCGCGGCTGATGGGCTGGCCCTGGGCTACATGGTTTTGGTACATGCCAAACAGGCTCATGACAAAACCGGGGGTGCAAAAGCCGCATTGGCTGCCGTGACATTGCACCATGGCTTGTTGCGCTGGATGCAGACTGCCGTCCGGGGCGGCCAGGTCTTGCGCGGTCCACAGTGCCAGACCGTCCACCGAATGCGCCAGTCGGATGCAGCTGTTGACGGCGCTGTACTTGATGTGGCCTTGGCCGTCGGCCTCGCCCAGTACCACGGTGCAGGCACCGCAATCGCCCTCGTTACACCCCTCTTTGGTGCCGGTGCAGTGCAGGTCTTCGCGCAGCACTTCCAGCAAGGTGCGGGTCGGGGCGACGTTGGGCAGCGAGACAATTTCGCCGCGTCGCACGAATTGAATGTCGCGGTTCTTCATGGGCAAATCCTTGGGCGCAAGAGTGGGACAGAATCAGGGTAATGCATCAGACCTAGGCGCAGCTGTTTAGGCTAGCATATGACCACGGTCATGACGAAGGTATGCAAGGTTTGCGCCTATCCTATCGTTTGCGACTGCCTTGATAAGCCAGTGCCACAAACCGTTTTATGAAAAGGCGCGACATGACCGAACTTAACTTAGCAACGAGCAACTCGAATAAGAGTGGAAATGGCGGGGACGGCGAAATCGTTGACGAACCACGCAAAACGCCCCTATCAAAGTGGCCTATGCCATGGCGGGATTGGTTTTGCACTCTTGCAGAGATTCCATGGGCAAGCCTAGGCGTGATAGCAGCCTTACTGGGCACGGTTATTTTGTATGCCTATGTGAAACCATTTTTTCCTTTGGTGGGAGACTGGGGGTCGCTACTAACCTTTGGCGTAGCCACGACACTGGCAATGCTGGTTGTCATGGTTGCGCTTGCCGCCGCTTTCTTTGGCCCAACCGGCTTAGTCGCTTGGTTTGAACGAACCAAAGATTCGACTATTAAGTACACGGTGCCATGGTGGAAACTGCTCATTGTTCAACTATGGGTTGTAGCTCTTGCTGCAATGTTGAGCACATGGAAATGGGCTTTCCATATTGGGTCTATAGCTGAGTGCGTTACGTTTTGGGTTGGGCTGGTATTTTTTGTGGGGGTACTGGGTGTCACGATTTACGACATCTTCAAATGTATAAAAAACCATGACGCACGCTTCAAACTTTTCGTCGTCTATTGGATGTCTGGCTCGTATATCGTTATAGGCATTCCGATATATCTAGGGTTGGCAGGCAGCATCCCGAAACTAAGTGGCTCGGAGCCTGTAATCGCGTTGGCTTTCGCACTGTTACTTGCAGTGTTGAATGCTGCATTGATTAAAGTCCCGCGATTGATGATCCAGTCAATTTTGGTGGTTTTAGTCGTTATTTTGTTTTTCCTTGTCATACCCGAACTGACCAACAACAAAGTCACCATATCAAAAGGCGTTGCTCAAACCCTCGGGTTTCGGTCCGCTGGCCCCAAAGTCTTTGTGGTCAGTTATGAGAACTGCCAGGAGATTGAGCGTCGATGGCTCCATTTGATCGAGGTAGCTAAGCGGGAGGCCGATGAAACCAACAATGACCGCCTGCCAGTAGCAATACCCCCCCAAAAAACGGCAGACTCTGCGTTTAACTGCCAAAACGTGCCGCTTGTTTCCACGATAAAAACACAAGTTGCATGGAGTGTTGGTAGCCGATGGATTTTGGAATTTGATTCCGGTGTTGAAAACCAGACTGAGCCAATATTTTTGCCGTTGCCTTTGACGGATGTTCTTGGTCAAGAAGCAAAACAAGATATGCGCAAGAAATCGCCAAAAAGGTAGCAAATTAGCATGCTGCTTGTATCTTCCATTCTGAACCACCTCCAAGCCAGCTTCAGCAGCGCCACGCGCCTGTCCGACCTGAGCATCGAAGGCGTGCAATACCGCAGGATTTACCTGACTTTTGTGCATCGCCTGCGGAGTGAGGAAGGCATATCCTGGCGGGTTGAAGACCAGTCAAGTAGCTCGCAAACATCGTTTGGTGATTTTTGCCGATTCCACGCAGAAGTCGGTTTTTCCCGAAGACTATTTCAGCGCCCATGTGCTCGGTGGTCATGGCATCCGATTTCTCCTTGGCTAAGTCGGGGAAGTACAAAACAGTCTGCAGGCGCTCTCCAGTCTGCACAGCCTGCCCAGCGCCATTGGGACTCTGCTGAACAGCGACTACAGTCTTGTTTTGAATATAGAAGCAGTTGGCATTAACTTTGCATGTGATTGCCGCCGTTCCCATCGTGACTCAAATTGAAATAACCCGCTCCATGACCCACCCCCGACTTCAGTTGCAGGGCATCACCAAAAGCTACCCTGGCGTGGTCGCCAACAGTGATGTTTCGTTGACCGTCCTGCCTGGGCAAACCCATGCCGTGCTGGGTGAAAACGGCGCGGGTAAATCGACGCTGATGAAAATCATCTACGGCTCGGTCAAACCCGATGCGGGCACGGTCCTGTTCAATGGGCAGCCGGTGCATATCCGCAACCCGCAAGAGGCGCGCGCGCTGGGCATCAGCATGGTGTTTCAGCACTTCAGCTTGTTTGACACCATTACTGTGGCCGAGAACGTCTGGCTGGGGCTGAATAAAAAATTGAGCCTGCTCGAAGTCACCCGCAGCATCACCGCCAAGGCGGCTGAATACGGCCTAGACATTGACCCCAGCCGCCCGGTGCACACCTTGAGCGTGGGCGAGATGCAGCGGGTTGAAATCATTCGCGCCTTGCTGAGCAACCCGCAGTTGCTGATTCTGGACGAGCCGACTTCGGTGCTGACGCCGCAAGCGGTGGAGAAGCTGTTTGTGGTGCTGAAAAAACTCGCCAGCGAGGGCTGCAGCATTTTGTATATCAGCCACAAATTGCATGAAATCCGCGAGCTGTGCAATGCCTGCACGGTGCTGCGCGGGGGCAAAGTGACCGGTGTCTGCAACCCGGCGCAAGAGTCCAACGCCTCGCTTTCCAAAATGATGATTGGCGCCGAGCCGCCGCAACTCACCCGCCAGGCGCCTCGCTTGGGGGCGCCGGTGCTGCGCGTGCAGAACCTGACGCTGGCCCGTGAGGATCAGTTTGGGGTGGACCTGGAGGGCATCACGCTGGAGGTGCGCTCCGGCGAGGTGGTAGGCATTGCCGGGGTGTCGGGCAACGGCCAGAAAGAATTGCTTTATGCGCTGTCTGGGGAAGATGTGCGTAGCGCGCCCGGCGCTATCCAGATTGGTGACGTGGACGCAACCCAACTGCATCCGGGCGGTCGGCGCAAGCTGGGCCTGCATTTTGTGCCCGAAGAACGCCTAGGCCGTGGTGCTGTGCCCACGCTGGGACTGGCGCACAACCTGCTGCTCACGCGCAATGAATCCATCTCCAACCCCCATTTTGCGGGCGGCTGGATTCGCGTCAAACAACTCGAAGCGCATGCGGCAAGCATCATCCAGCGCTTTAATGTCAAGGCCGGTGGTCCCCGCTCTTTGGCCCGTTCGCTCTCAGGGGGCAATTTGCAAAAATTCATTGTGGGCCGCGAAATTGACGCCAAGCCCAAATTGTTCATCGTGTCGCAACCCACCTGGGGCGTGGATGTGGGCGCAGCAGCGCAAATCCGCAGCGAAATCCTGGCCTTGCGCGATGCCGGTTGCGCCGTGCTGGTGGTCAGTGAGGAGCTCGATGAGCTGTTTGAAGTGAGTGACCGCCTGCATGTCATCGCGCGCGGCAGCTTGTCGCCGTCGGTGCCGATTGGGGAGGCCACGGTGGAGCGTATTGGTCAGTGGATGAGTGGCTTGTGGGACGAAGATGTGCAAGCCCATTTGGCGCATCTGGATGAGCTGACGGATGATGAGCTGGTGGAGCAGACAGGAGTGGCCCATGCTTAAGCTGGAAGCGCGCCCCCAACCCTCAAGCTGGTGGAGCTATGCCTCGCCGCTGCTGGCCTTGCTGATCACGGTTTTCATTGGTGTCGTGTTATTTGTGGCCCTGGGCAAAGACCCGGTGCGGGGACTCGGGGTGTTTTTCTGGGAACCGATCCGCAGCGCTTATGCCCTGGGTGAGCTGACGGTCAAGGCCACGCCCTTGCTGCTGATTGCGTTGGGACTGGCAGTGTGCTTTCGCTCCAACGTCTGGAACATTGGCGCCGAAGGCCAGTATGTGCTGGGTGCCATTGCGGCCAGCGGGGTGGCCTTGATGGCGGATCAAACCACCAGCCGATGGATCGTGGTGCCGATCATCCTGGCGGGCATTTTGGGCGGCATGTTTTGGGCGGCAATCACGGCCTGGTTGCGCGACCGCTTCAATGCCAACGAGATTCTGGTGAGCCTGATGCTGGTGTACGTGGCGGGGCTGACACTCAGCTATATCGTCTCGGGCCCGTGGAAAGACCCGCAGGGCTACAACTTTCCGCAGAGCAAAACGTTTGAACTGGTGACCCGCATTCCGCGCCTGTTTGAAGGCTCGCGCGTCAGCATTGGCGTGTTTCTGGCTTTGCTGGGCGTGGCGGGCACCTGGATATTTCTGTTTCGCACCCGTGCCGGTTTTGCACAGCAGGTCGGTGGCTTGGCGCCTGCGGCATCCCGTTATGCTGGTTTCTCTTCGCGCCGGGCTTTGTGGGTGGCGCTGCTGGTGTCGGGTGGGATGGCCGGTTTGGCGGGGGCGCTGGAAGTGGCCGGGCCGATTGGCCAGCTCACGCCTTATGTGCCTGCGGGCTATGGTTTTGCCGCCATCATCGTCGCCTTTGTCGGGCGGCTTCATCCGGTGGGCATGGTGTTCTCGGCCATCTTGATGAGCATGTTTTACATTGGCGGTGAGCTGGCGCAGTCGCGCCTGGGTTTGCCTAAGTCGATGACGGGTGTGTTTCAGGGCTTGCTGCTGTTTACCTTGCTGGCCTGCGACACGCTGGTGAATTACCGTTTGAGGTGGAAGAAATAATGGAATCCTATGCACTGCTGATTGCCGCCACGCTCAATGCCGGTACGGTGCTGGCCCTGGCGTCGCTCGGGTTGTTGATCAACGAGAAGGCCGGCATCGTCAACCTGGGGGCCGAAGGCATGATGTTGTGCGCGGCCATTGCCGGGTTTGCGGCAGTCGTTCATACCGGCAGTGATCTGGCAGGGTTTGCTGCGGGCGTTGGCGCGGGGGCTTTGCTGGCGCTCGTCTTTGGCGCGCTGGTGATCTGGCTCAACACCAACCAATATGCCACCGGGCTGGCGGTGAGCCTGTTTGGGGCTGGTTTTTCGGCCTTTGCCGGCATTGCCTATGTGCAGGAAAAAATTCCCTCGCGTCCCAGTTTTGCGGTGCCTTATCTGGCGGACATTCCCTTGCTTGGCCCGGCCTTGTTCCGGCACCATCCGCTGGTGTACCTGACCATGGGGCTGGCGCTGGGTCTGATCTGGTTTTTGTACCGCACCCGCGCCGGACTGGTGCTGCGCAGCGTGGGCGAAAGCCCTGAGTCAGCTCATGCCTTGGGTTACCCGGTGCGCCGTATTCGCCTGATGGCGGTGGTGGCTGGTGGGGCGCTGTGCGGGCTGGCAGGGGCTTATATCTCGATCATTTACACACCCTTATGGGTCGAAGGCATGGTGGCTGGCAAAGGCTGGATCGCTTTGGCCCTGACCACCTTTGCTACCTGGCGACCGGCCCGGGTGTTGCTGGGCGCTTATTTGTTCGGCGGTGTGACCATGCTGCAGTTTCATTTGCAAGGCATTGGCGTGGAGGTGCCCAGCCAGTTTTTAACCATGCTGCCTTATGTCTCCACCATCGTGGTGCTGGCGCTGATTTCGCGCAATCCGCAGTGGATCAAGATCAACATGCCGACCTCGATTGGCAAGCCTTTTTACCCTGGTTCCTGAATTTCCCCAGTTCATAATTGAACTTTTTTCAACCCTGTCGTCACCCCTAAAGAAGGATTTGACATGACCGATCTGCAAAAACGCTCGTTACTTAAAATCGCAGCGCTCACCGCCGTGGCTTCCGCTGCGCTGGTGGGTTGTGGCAAAAAGGAAGAACCTGCACCTGCCCCGGCGCCCGCGCCAGCCGCATCTGCACCGGCGCCCAAGCCCGAACCTTTGAAAATTGCTTTTGCCTATGTCGGCCCGGTGGGTGACGGTGGCTGGTCCTTTGCGCACGACAACGGACGCAAAGCGCTGGAAAAGGAATTCGGCGCCAAGATCGAGACCTCGTTTGTCGAGAATGTGCCCGAGTCCGCTGATGCCGAACGCGTCTTGCGCGACATGGCTGGTCAGGGTAACAAGCTGGTTTTTGGCACTACCTTTGGCTACATGGAGCCGATGCTCAAAGTTGCCGCTGACAACAAGGGTGTGAAGTTCGAGCACGCCACCGGATACAAACAGGCCGAGAACATGCGCACCTATGACAGCCGCACCTACGAAGGCGCGTACATGGCCGGTGTCATCGCGGGCAAGATGACCAAGACCAACACGCTGGGTGTGGTGGCGTCGATCCCAATTCCTGAAGTGATCCGTAACATCAACAGCTTCACGCTGGGAGCCCAGTCCAGCAATCCCAAGATCAAGACCAAAGTGGTGTGGGTGAACGGCTGGTTTGACCCACCGAAAGAAACCGAAGCCGCCACCTCGCTGATCAATGGCGGCGCTGACGTCTTGTTCCAGAACACCGATTCACCTGCGGTGCTCAAGACAGCCGAGGCCAAAGGCAAGCGCGCTTTTGGTTGGGATTCCGACATGACCGCCTATGGCCCCAAAGCCCATTTGGCCTCCAGCGTGATCAACTGGGGTCCTTACTACATCAAGTCGGTCCACGAAGTGCTGGATGGTAAATGGACTGGCGGCGGCCACACCTGGTGGGGTGTGAAAGAGGGTGCGATTGACCTCGTGTCCATCGCAGAAGACGTGCCCGCCGAAACAAAGGCCAAAGTTGATGAGGTCAAAAAAGGGCTGTCGGACGGCAGCTTCGCGATCTGGAAAGGTCCGATTCTGGACAACACTGGCAAGGTTCAAATCGCCAAAGACACGGTGGCTGATGACAAGTTTCTGGGTGGTTTGAATTTCTTCGTCAAGGGCGTTGACGCCAAGGTTCCTGGCAACAAATAGCCGGTTGACCTTTCTCAAAAAGCCGTCTTCGGACGGCTTTTTGCTGTCTGAACACCTGACTGGATTAGCGTGGTATTTTGGCCATTTTTCAAATAAACGGGCGCAGATGTATCACAATATGGGGTAACACTGGCTGCAGGCGTTCTATGCGGCGTGTTTTTATCAACCACTCTCTGGAAAAATATCATGACCAACCGTCGCGAATTTATTGTTCAACTCAGCTTGGGCGGCACAGCCTTGGTGGCCGGTGGCGCCGCTATGGCTGCTGCAGTGACTGAAGCAGATCCGCTCGCTGTATCCATGGGCTACAAGGCCGACGCTGCCCACGCTGACAAGGTTAAATTCCCTAAATTCGCCGCAGGTCAAAACTGCTCCGGCTGCGCTTTGTACACCGGCAAGGCTGGCGCTGCTGCAGGTCCTTGCTCTTTGTTTGCCAACAAAGACGTGTCAGCTAAAGGCTGGTGCTCTGCTTTCGCCAAGAAAGCCTAAGTTAGGTTTGAGCCCATCAGGCACCGCAAGGTGCCTTTTTTTCGTCCCTATGACGTCTTTGCGATACTCGGGGGATGCAGTTACAAGATATTCTTTATTCCCAAGGCTTTGGCACCCGGCGTGTGTGCGCAGGCCTGATTCAGCAGGGTCTGGTTCAGGTATATGAGTCAAATGAGGCGCTAGCCCCCGTCACCTGTGCGCAATCAGCTACTGATTTTGTAGCGGAAGGACTGCGTTTTCGGGTCCAGGGCGTGGACTGGCCGTACCATGAAAAGGCTTATGTGATGCTGAACAAGCCCACGGCTACGGAGTGTTCGCAAAAGCCTTCAACCTACCCCAGTATTTACACCCTGCTGCCGTCACCTTTGAGGTTACGGCCCCAAAAAGGCGCAGTGCAGGGCGTGCAGGCGGTGGGACGACTTGATCAGGACACCACCGGGCTGTTGTTGCTCACCGATGACGGCAAGTTCATCCACCGTATGAGTTCGCCGCGCCACCATGTGCCCAAGGTCTATGAGGTGACCGTCAAACATCCGCTTGATGAGGTGCAGGTCAACAAGCTGCTGGCGGGTGTGGTGCTGGACGATGATCCCAAACCGGTGCGGGCAGCGGCTTGTGAATTGGTGTCTAGCCATCACCTGCGTCTGACGCTGACGGAGGGCAAGTATCACCAGGTCAAGCGCATGGTGGCGGCCGTCAGCAACCGGGTGGAGGGGCTGAGCCGCTCGCAAATTGGTGGCTTGAAGTTGCCTGATGACCTGCTGCCCGGCCAATGGCGCTGGTTAAGTCAGGCTGATCTGGCCAGTATTGCCGGTTGAGTTTGCTGCCATTTTTATGAGTCTGTTCATTGATTCTTTCTGGCGTGCGATGGCGTATTGCCTGCACCCGCGCGTGATTGCCTTGTCGTTTTTGCCTTTGTTGTTGATGGTGGCGTTGGCCTTTGGCTTGGGTTATTACTTTTGGGCGGGTGCACTGGACTGGGTGCGCTTGGCACTGGAGGCGTCGCCGTTTATCAATACGATTTGGGACTGGCTGCAGAGCGTGGGCGCAGGTAACCTCAAAATGGTGCTGGCCCCCGTGATTGTGATTTTTGCGGTCACACCGGTCATTGTGGTGCTATCACTGCTGACCGTCGCTGTGCTGATGACGCCTGCCTTGACGCGGCTGGTGGCCGAGCGGCGTTTCCCTCAATTGGAGCGCAAGCGCGGTGGTTCCTTCATGCTCAGCCTGTGGTGGTCCTTGGGCTCGACCGGGCTGGCCTTGATCGCCATCATTATTTCAATTCCCTTGTGGCTGATACCACCGCTGATTTTGATTTTGCCGCCACTGATATGGGGGTGGCTGACCTATCGCGTGATGGCGTTTGACGCTTTGTCCGAGCACGCTAGTCCACAGGAGAGACGGGCGATTTTTCGTCGGCATCGGGGCTGGCTGCTGGGAATTGGTGTGCTATGCGGCTTTCTGGGCGCAGCGCCCAGCCTGATCTGGGCATCAGGCACGCTCCTAGTGACCATGTTTGTATTTTTGGTACCGCTGGCTATCTGGGTATACACGTTGGTGTTCGCATTTTCGTCACTCTGGTTTGCGCACTATGGCCTGGGGGCCCTGCAAATTTTGCGCAGCGAAGCAGTTTTGGCCGCATCGGTTGTTTCACTTGCCGCTGAAACGACAGGTGATCAAGCGGTAACATTGCCAAATGACACACCTTCCAGTTCTACAAACGCCCCCTAGCGCGGCACCAAGTATTGGCTTGATCATCATTGGTGATGAGATTTTGTCTGGCAAACGTGCCGACAAACATCTTCCCAAGGTGATCGAGTTACTCAAGGCGCGCGGATTGCAACTTGACTATGCCGATTACGTGGGCGATTCGCCTGATCGCATCACGGCCACCCTGAAACGTGCTTTTGCCTCGGGAGATATTGTGTTTTCCACTGGGGGTATTGGCGCCACGCCTGATGATCACACCCGTCAATGCGCAGGCAGGGCGCTGGGGACAGAGCTTGCCTTGCATCCTGAAGCAGAAGCCATGATTCGTTTGCGCATGCAAAATTTGGCCAAGGAGCATGGCATTGTTTACGAACCGAACCGTGCCGACAACGTCCATCGGCTGAACATGGGGGTATTCCCACTGGGGGCGCAAATCATTCCCAACCCATTCAATGGGATTCCCGGCTTTAGCTGTGGTTCGGTTTATTTTGTGCCGGGCTTTCCGGTGATGGCCTGGCCCATGATTGAATGGGTGCTTGACACGCATTACCCACACTTGTTTCAAACGGCGGCCTGGATCGAGCAATCCGTCATTGTGATGGGTGCATTGGAAGCCACGTTGACACCGCTGATGCAAGAGATTGAGCAGGTATATGCCGGGATCAAGGTCTTCAGTTTGCCCAGTGTGGACCACCCGGAGTATGGTCGTCACATCGAACTGGGCGTCAAAGGCGAGCCGGAATTGGTGGCGCAAGCGTATCCGGCTTTGCTGGCAGGATTGCAAAAATTCGATGCCAAATTAGGCCCTGAATTGGTGCAAAAATAAGCTGCTTCAAAGACGTTGGAACTTGCTTGCCCAAAATGGGTGCGTTTATTTTGTGTGAGCTAGATCATGTTCTTTGGACGCGAGTCAAAACTGCTTCAAACTCAGGGCAGAATACGAGGCTATGCGGATTTGTCAGATCAGCTGTATTGGCATAGAAACTGCATTCTCTGATAAGTAACTTTTTTTCAACAACGACCCAACCAGGAGTATTTGATGGCCAAGACCGTCGCAGACGTGATGAAGATGGTGAAAGAAAACGAAGTCAAGTTTGTTGACTTCCGTTTCACCGATACCCGTGGCAAAGAGCAGCACGTTACCGTGCCTGTTTCTCATTTTGATGAAGATAAATTCAGCTCCGGCCATGCGTTTGATGGCTCGTCTATCGCTGGCTGGAAGGGTATTGAAGCTTCGGACATGCAGTTGATGCCTGACCCGAATACCGCCAATATCGACCCGTTCTTTGAAGAATCCACCATGATTCTGACCTGCGATGTGGTCGATCCCATCGACGGTAAAGCTTATGAGCGCGATCCCCGCTCGCTGGCCAAACGCGCTGAAGCGTACATGAAGGCTTCTGGCTTTGGCGATACCGCCTACTTCGGTCCAGAGCCCGAGTTTTTCGTGTTCGACAGCGTCCGCTTCGGCAACGATATGTCTGGCTGCTTCTCCAAGATCGATTCTGAAGAAGGCGCCTGGAACACGGGTAAAGAATACGAGCACGGCAATACGGGTCACCGTCCTACCGTCAAGGGTGGTTACTTCCCAGTACCTCCAGTGGACAGCTTCCAGGACATGCGCTCTGAAATGTGTCTGGTGCTCGAAGCGCTTGGCATCCCGGTTGAAGTGCATCACCATGAAGTGGCCAACGCTGGCCAAATGGAATTGGGCACCAAGTTCAGCACGCTGCTGCAGCGCGCTGACTGGGTTCAGTTGCAAAAATACGTGATCCAGAACGTGGCTCATGCTTATGGCAAGACCGCGACGTTCATGCCCAAGCCCATCGTTGGTGACAACGGTTCCGGTATGCACGTGCACCAGTCGGTCTGGAAAGACGGCAAAAACCTGTTTGCTGGCGACGGCTATGCAGGTTTGTCAGACTTCGCGCTGTACTACATCGGCGGCATCATCAAGCACGCCCGTGCCCTGAACGCTATCACCAACCCCGGCACCAACAGCTATAAGCGTCTGGTTCCCGGCTATGAAGCGCCTGTGAAATTGGCTTACTCGGCTAAGAACCGCTCTGCTTCGATCCGTATTCCATTCGTGGCAAATCCTAAGGGTCGTCGCGTTGAAGCACGTTTCCCCGATCCACTGATGAATCCGTACCTGGGTTTCTCGGCTCTGCTGATGGCGGGTCTGGACGGCGTGGAAAACAAGATCCACCCTGGCGAAGCCGCCAGCAAAGACTTGTACCATCTGCCTCCAGAAGAAGACAAGTTGATCCCTACCGTCTGCCACAGCCTGGACCAGGCGCTGGATTGCCTCGATGCAGATCGCGCATTCCTGACCAAGGGCGGCGTGTTCACCGACTCCTACATCGACGCGTACATCGAGTTGAAGATGCAAGAAGTCACGCGTCTGCGCATGGCGACTCACCCGATTGAGTTCGACATGTACTACTCGCTGTAATTCATTACAGTTTGTGGCAAAAAAGGACGGCGTAAGCCGTCCTTTTTTTATTGAGAAAACCTTGTTCGTTAAAAAAGCGTGTAATTGGCGCATACTGACAACTCATTCATGCCCTTGATTGGCATGGACAACGTATGAAATATGCAATATTGATTCCTTTGGTCGCCGCCGTTTTCGGCGCCAACTCATTTGCTCAGGAGCGCATTTACCGGTGTGGCAATGAGTACACCAACACCGTGCCCAATGCCAAGACGCAAGGCTGCAAGCTCATGGAAGGCGGCAATGTGACGGTGGTGCAGGGTACCCCCCGCCCAACGGCGGCGAATTCATCTCGCTCATCGGCAACGTCAGGGGCGTCTTCTGGCGGTCAACGTGTCGATGCCAGCGACCAGAAGTCCCGTGACTCGGATGCCCGTCAGATTTTGGAGTCCGAGCTCAAGAAGGCAGAAGCCCGTCAGGCTGAACTCTTCAAGGAATACAACAACGGCGAGCCGGAAAAGCAGGGCAGTGAAGCGCGAAACCATCAGAAATACTTGGACCGGGTTGCTGAGCTCAAAGCCAGCCTGGCTCGCAATGAAAGCGATATTGCCGGTATTCGCCGCGAACTCGGGCGAGTTTCTTCCGCCTCTGCAGCAAAATAGATAACTTGAATACGTTTCCCCCCGTCCCAACGCTGTCCGCTGAATCGACTATTACCCCAGTAGCCGTTCGATTTCAATCCTTTGATTTACTGGCAACATTGATTGCTGTTGTGCAAAGCAGCGGTACGGTTCTGTTTGCCAATGCGGCGCTTGAAGATGCGCTGGGTATTTCTCGTCGCACCATTGTTGGTTCACATTTGTCCAGCAGCTTCAATGAACCGATTCAGCTTGAAAATGCCTTGTTTGCGGCGGGCGGCAATGAGTTTGCTGCCTTGCGTTACGACGGATGGCTCAAACGTTTGGGTCGCGAGCCATTGCCTGTGCATGTCATCGTCACGCAAACCGACATAAAAGATGAAATTATTGTGGAGTTGTTGCCGTTAGAACAGCAGGCCCGCCAGGACCGCGAGGAACGTTTGGCCGAACAGGCGCAGGCCAACAAGGAACTCATTCGCAATTTGGCGCACGAAATAAAAAATCCATTGGGCGGTATTCGTGGCGCTGCTCAGTTACTGGAGATGGAAATTGAGTCCCGCAGCGAACTCATTGAATACACCCAGGTCATCATCCACGAGGCAGATCGACTGCAAACGCTGGTTGACCGCTTATTGGCGCCCCACCGACGCCCCCATTTGGTGGGCGATGTCAATATTCATGAGGTGTGTGAACGTGTTCGTTCTCTGATATTGGCGGAGTTCCCCAAAGGCCTCAAAGTGGTGCGTGACTTCGACACCTCCATCCCCGAGTTTCGCGGTGACCGCGAACAACTCATTCAAACGGTGCTCAATATTGCCCACAATGCCTGCCAAGCCTTGGCTGAACAGATTGCTGCTGGTGACGCGAGCCTGACTTTCAGCACTCGAATCGCCCGGCAAACCACATTTGGCAAACAGCGCTACCGGTTGGCACTGGAATTGCATGTCATTGACAACGGGCCTGGTGTACCAGACTCGATCAAAGACAGGATTTTTTACCCGCTGGTGTCTGGGCGGGATGGCGGTTCGGGACTGGGACTGACATTGGCACAGACTTTTGTGCAGCAGCATCATGGCTTGATCGAGTGCGACAGTGTGCCAGGACACACGGATTTCAAAATATTGATTCCGCTTCCTTGAGGGGGAGGATTCCATATTCGTTTCGGGTGCCTTGAGGGAGGCCGGGATGAACGTGCACGGTGTCGAATAATTAATCAGGAAACACATGAAACCGATTTGGATCGTAGATGATGACCAGTCAATCCGCTTCGTACTGGAAAAAGCGCTGTTGCGGGAAAACCTACCGACCCGCAGCTTTACCAATCCGCGCGATGTATTGGCGGCATTGAGTGCCTGCAGTGACGAAGGCGATGACAACGGCCCCCAGGTGCTGGTGAGCGACATTCGGATGCCCGGCGGCTCTGGACTGGACTTGCTGGAGAAGGTCAAAGCCAAGTACCCCGGTCTGCCGGTGATCATCATGACCGCGTATTCCGACCTGGACAGCGCAGTGTCAGCCTTTCAGGGAGGGGCTTTCGAGTACCTGCCCAAGCCGTTTGACTTGCCCAAGGCGGTCGAACTGATTCGCCGTGCCGTCGAAGAAAGCCAGCGCGAAGAGGTTGCTGAAGAACGGATGGCCGATACGCCTGAAATGCTGGGCCAGGCGCCCGCCATGCAGGACGTATTTCGAGCCATCGGTCGCTTGAGCCAAAGCAATGTCACGGTCATGATCACAGGTGAGTCCGGTTCGGGCAAAGAACTGGTGGCGCGGGCCCTGCACAAGCACTCGCCGCGTGCCAAAGGTCCGTTTGTGGCGATCAACACCGCTGCCATTCCTAAAGACTTGCTGGAGTCCGAACTGTTCGGACATGAACGCGGCGCTTTTACCGGGGCACAGACCATGCGCCGGGGGCGTTTTGAACAAGCCGATGGCGGTACGCTTTTTCTCGATGAAATCGGCGATATGCCGTTTGACCTGCAAACCCGGCTCCTGCGCGTGCTCAGTGACGGCCATTTTTACCGAGTGGGGGGCCATAGCGCTGTTAAAACCAATGTTCGCGTGATTGCGGCCACGCACCAAAATCTGGAGCAACGCGTCAAGGAGGGTGGCTTCCGTGAGGATTTGTTTCACCGCTTGAATGTCATTCGCCTGCGCTTGCCGGCGCTGCGTGAGCGCAAAGAAGACGTGGCCATGCTGACCCGTCACTTTTTGCAGCAAAGCGCGGGCCAACTCGGGGTCGAACCCAAACGAATTTCCGATGCGGCTTTGGTGTGGCTGGGTAACTTTGCTTTTCCTGGCAATGTGCGTCAGCTGGAAAACATTTGCCACTGGCTCACCGTGATGGCGCCCGCCCAGGTGATCGAGCCCAAAGATTTGCCCCCCGAAGTGGGCGTGATCGCCGGCAGCACGGGCGAGTCTGCTGCCCCTGCCGCTTTGGGAACACCCTCTGACGAAGAGCACGCCCCGCAGCCTTTGTCAGAGGCGGTGCCTGCTGCTCACACCTTGGCCAATGCGGCTGCGGTGATGCCGGTGCAGGCTGTCAGTAGCGGCTGGGAACAGGGTCTGGAGGCCGATGCCAACGCCTTGCTGGCGTCCGGTCGGCATGACGTGTGGGACGAGTTGACGCGCCGGTTTGAGTCTCGGCTGATTCTGGCCGCCCTGGCGGCCACACGCGGTCGTCGCATAGAAGCGGCGCAAAAACTCGGCATTGGCCGCAACACCATCACGCGCAAGATTCAGGAGCTTGGATTAGAGTAAATTGGTCTCTAGCCCCCGTTTTTCTTGCGTGAGTAGCTATTAAGTTTATAGCGAGTGATTCAAGGTTCGATCAGCTCAACAACGACCGGCGCGTGGTCGCTGGGACGCTCGTTCTTGCGTGGTGTCTTGTCAATCACACAATGGGTCACCAGTGGCTTGAGCGCATTGCTGACCAGAATGTGGTCGATGCGCATGCCGCGGTTGCGGCGAAAGCCGAAGTCGCGGTAGTCCCACCATGAATAACTCTTGTCGGGTTGAGGAAAAAGCCGGTGCGCATCGTGCAAGCCCAGCGCAATGAGGGCGCGCAGGTGGTAGCGCTCTTCTTCGGTGCAGTGGATCGTGTCTTTCAGTCCCACCGGGTCCCATACATCGGCATCGTCAAAGGTGATGTTGTAGTCGCCCATCAGCACCAGTTTCGGCGTTTTCACCAATTCTTCGCGCACCCAGTCGCGCAGGCCCTTGAGCCAGGCCATTTTGTATTCAAATTTATCGCTGCCGGGTTCCTGCCCATTGGGGAAGTAGCCGCCAATCACCCGCACATCACCCACGGTGCCACTGATGACGCGCGCCATGTCATCGGTAAAGCCGGGGATGTTCTTGACCACCTCGGTCGGCGGTGTGCGTGACAGCAGTGCTACCCCGTTGTAGGTTTTCTGGCCGAAGCGCTCGGCGAAATAGCCCGCTTGCGTGAAGGCCGCAAACGGAAACTTGTCATCCGTCATCTTCAGTTCCTGCAGCACCAGCACATCGACCGGGTTGGCGGCGAGCCAGTCCAGTACCTGCGGCAAGCGCACAGTCAACGAATTCACGTTCCAGGTGGCCAGTTTCATAAGCAATAAATTCTGATTTGTGGCTTAGCGCAGGTTACCGGTGTGACCCAGTGAATACCGGCCAGGCTGTGGCCAGACGGTCAAGCCATGAGGTTCTTGCCCCACTTTGATTTGAGCGACGGCGCCGCTTGTGGTGTCAATACGATAGACCACATCATCGAACCGGCCTGACAGCCAAAGTGATTTGCCGTCTGCGCTGACATTGCCCATGTCTGGGCTGCCGCCACCGGGGATGAGCCACTGTGCCGTGACTTTTTCAGTCGCAAAGTCGATCACCGTGACGCCGCCACCACCATGTGGCTGGCCATGAATCTTGTGGGTGCCACGGTTCGCCACGTACAGGCTCTTGCCGTCGCGGCTGGGGTACAAGCCGTGAGCGGCCAGGCCGGTCGGAATGAAGCCGATCTCTTTAAGTGCGTCGCCATCAAGCACATGCACGCCATCGGCTTCCATGTCGGCGACATAGAAATGTTTGCCATTGGGGGAGATGCGGATGTCTTGCGGCATGCCCTTGCTGGAGGTGCAAATTTCGGTGGTGCTGGGGTCAAAGGGTTTGCTCTTGTCTTCTTTGAAGCGGGCGCGCGGCATCTCTAGCTTCAAATAGCCCAATGTTTTGCGATTAACCAGGTCAATCTTGACCACGGAGCCTTCAAACTCGCAGGTAAACAAGGCGTAGCGGCCGTCGATGGAGAAGTCGGCATGGTTGATGCCGCCGCATTTGGGCGTATCAATCGAGTACTGCAACTGCATGGTTTGGGGATCACGGAAATCGAGCCGTTTTTGCGCCTCGGCAACTGCAATGGCTGACTTGCCATCGGGCGTGAAATACATGTTGTAGGGGTCATCGACCGGAATCGATTTGCCGGGTTTGCCGGTACGCGGATTGATCGGCGTCACGCTGCCATCCTTGCGGCGCTCGGCATTGTTGCCCACCCACAGCGTTTTCAGGTCCCACGAAGGGATGATGTGTTGGGGCGCCACACCGACCTTGAATTTATCGACCACCTTCAGGGTGGCCGGGTCGATGACATAGACGTCGTTGGAGCGCAGGTTGGGCACATACACGCGCGCCAGATCGTCACGCACTGCGGGGCTCATGTGGCTTGAGCTAATTTCACTGTACAGGTTGTTGCGGTCAATGACCGGTGGCATGCCAGGCACGGTGACGATCGGCTCTTGGGGCGCTGGCGTGGGTGCTGCGCCGAAGACGGAGGTCGCGACAACGGCGCCAATCAGCGTCAGCAAGGCCAGGGCGGGCGTGATATTTCGGGTTGGATGCATGCTCAACTTACAGGGTGGACTTTGGCGTCCGGGTTAATGATGCTCACGGGTCATGGCCGCAATGGCGGTGACCGAGGTTTGAATGATTTGCGCAATGCCCAATTGTCCCAGTTCAGCAGAAGCGCGATGGGGGTCGCCATACACGCCGTCACGCTTGCTTTCTTTGGCGGCGCCTGCCAGCGCTTCGGTGCGTACCAGGGATTTGTCAACGGCCAGCGCCAGCGAGGTGTCGGCCAAACCGGCATGCAGGCCGATCTCGAAATCACTGTAACCCCGGCTTCTGAGCGTGGCTACGAAGCTGCTCTGCGTCACGTTGTAGTAGTCAAGCAGCGCATGCACCCGGCACGCAGGGTCGAGACTCCACTCGCGGTTGAGGCGGTCTGCCACATTTTTTTCGTTCTTTTGGTAGCTTCCATGGTCGCCCAGAAACACCACGTCTCTAAACCCATGCTGCTTGAAGCTGCGCGCGGTGGACTCCAGCAGGGCCTCAAAGGTGGACTCAGAGATGGAAATGGTCCCGGTAAAGCGCATATGAGCCGCTGGCGGGTGGATCGAGCCTTCAGGCACGTAAGCAATGACGGGCGCCACCAGTGCATTGCCAAGCCGCTGGGCAATGTCCCCGGCCAGAATCCGCACCCGTACGTTGTGCTTGCCCAGCACCATGTGCGGGCCGTTTTGCTCGGTGCCGCCAATCGGGACCAGGATGGTGGTTGAGCCGGCAGCGACACGGTCGCGCACTTCGGTCCAGGTCAATTCTTCGAGCTGGTTACTTTGAGGCCCCGCCGCCTGCGCGCACGGGATCGCCGCACAGCATGCCAGCAACAGGCTCGCCAATGAGAACCGAAGCTTTCGCATGCGCTGTAGGTTAAGCTGCAAGACGTTCCTCCAGCATTGCGCGCGCGCCCGAATTCATCATCAAAATGAGAGTGGCACCGGCTTTGAGGACATGGTCGTCAGCCGGGTTGAACACCCAGTTGTCATTCTCTTGCAAGGCCATAAGGAGGTATTCCTGTGATTTGGGAATCAATTCGGCCAGCGGGGTGGGGGGGAAGTGGCTGGGTACCTGCACTTCTTCCACCCGCAAGCCGTCATCGGTGTGCAACATCTGGTCCATGAAATTGACCACATGCGGGCGCAGCATGGCCGAGGCAATGCGCATGCCGCCTGCGTAGTCGGGCGAGACCACTTCATCGGCGCCAGCGCGGCGGGCTTTGTCGGCATTGCGGATGTTGTGCAGGCGGGCCACCACCCGTGCATTGGGGTTGAGCAGTTTGACCGACAGCGACAGCATCAGGTTGTGGCTGTCATCGCCGGTGACGGCAAACACCCCGGCGGCGGTCAAGACACCGGCGGTTCGCAACGTGTCATCGTCCGCAGCATCTTCGTGCAGGTAGAGGGTGTCTGGATGGTGTTCCAGCCAGCGGTCAAGGGCGGCGCGATCATTCTCTATTACCACCATGGCGCGGTTTGTTTGGGTCAGTTCATAGGCGACATTGGAGCCCACGCGCCCAATGCCGCACACGATGTAGTGTCCGGTGAGTTTGGCAATTGCTTTTTCCATGCGTTTTCTCCTCAGGGCGGCGTTCAGATCAGATTCAAGCAGCAGCGCCACAAAGCTGGAAAACAGGTAGCTCATGGTGCCAATGCCAATCACGGCAATGAACACCGTAAACAGGCGCCCCATCGGGTGGTTGGACAAATCGACGGTTTCACCAAAGCCAATGGTGGCCACGGTGATAAATGTCATGTAAAAACTGTCGATCCAGGTCGCTGACGGGCGTCCGATGTAGTGATACCCGAGGGTGCCGATGACATGAATTAGCACCATCAACAGGGCGCCGTAAATCAGTCCCGAGAAGTGGTTGCTGCGAAATATCTTGTTCAAACGGCACTCAGTCAAGCAGGATGGGGATGGCATTCATATATGTCTAAATGACCTCTAGCCCCCGTTGAATAGGCGTGAGCAGCTATTAAATATGTAGCGACGCCAAAATGCCAACCGCCAGGCCAAGGCCGCCTGCGCCAAACATGGCGTATTCCAGCCACTTTTTCTTGGTCAGCAAGGCAATGGCGGCCAGCGCAATGGAGACTTGCAGCACGGTGGTCGATTGTGCCCAGCGGTGATGCTGGTGCATTTGCTCGTCGCTTTGGTGGTCCTGCTCGGTGGCTTCGGCTTCCATCTTGTCGGCCACCAACTTGATCTCGCCCTTTTCTTTTTCGTAGCGTTCAATTTTGGCCAGGTAGATCGGCTTTTTATCTTCGGGCGCCAGGTCACGCGCCAGTTCGGCCAGTGATTGCTTGGTGCTCTTGGCCTGGAAGAAATTCCATTGGTTGGAGGCTTCTGTTTTTTTGATGGCCGCGTTGTTCTTGTACAAGCCGGCATTGGCCTGGGTGGCGCCGCCCATGTAGCCAAAAATGGCGCCGATGGTGGCGATGATGGCGGTGAACATGGCGATCTGGTTGATCATGCCGCCGTGTTCGCCACCGTGGCCGCCTTGCTGGGCGTGCTCGAGTTCATGATCGTGCGGGCCGTGAACGTGAAAACCGTCTTCTGACATTTCAAACTCCTGTGTTTTTGCAATAGGTGACAAAACTGAAACTTAAACCCGTGGACGAGACCTGTTTGTCGCGTGCTGTTTCGGTCCATTCGGGTCCGAATTGTGGGGCATAAGCGTCGCCTTCATATGACGCTTCGATGTCAGTGACCACCGCCGTGCTGGCCAGCGGCAGGGCTTGTGCGTAAATTTCGGCGCCGCCGATGACCCAGGCATGGCTGTCAGCCGGGCACAGCGCCATCGCTTCGGGCAAGGAGTGGGCGCACAAGGCGCCATCAGCTTGCCAGTCGGCTTGGCGGGTGACCACCACGTTGAGGCGTCCCGGCAGCGGGCGAAATTTCGGTGGCAGCGAATCCCAGGTTTTGCGCCCCATGATGACCGGGCAACCCAGCGTGGTGCGCTTGAAATGCGCCAAGTCCTCAGGCAAATGCCAGGGCAGGGTGTTGTTCTGGCCAATCACGCCATTGGCGGCGCGGGCAAAAATCAGGTGCAGCTTCATTTACACCGCCACTGGCGCCTTGATGGCCGGGTGACATTGGTAGCCGACCACCTCAAAGTCTTCAAACTCGTAGTCAAAAATCGAGGCCGGTTTGCGCTTGATGTGCAGGGTGGGGTAGGCCATGGGCGCGCGGCTCAGTTGCAGTGCGACTTGCTCTGCATGGTTGCTGTAAATATGGCAGTCGCCCCCGGTCCAGATGAAGTCGCCCACCTCCAGATCACACTGCTGCGCCACCATGTGGGTGAGCAGCGCGTAGCTGGCGATATTGAAAGGTTTTGTCACATTCTGACTTTGGGGCTGTTCTGTCTGCATAGAAATGTGACTTGTTACTAATATTGATTTCCGACCATTTTAGTGAAGCTTCTCCGTAAATGGACTTTTGTCGGTAGTCATAGGCGTTCAGTCTTCCAAGTTCCGAGCACAAGCCAGTTTCAAGTGGGAGATAAGTCTTGTATCCCGATAGGCCTACCCAGAGCCTCAAGGTGCGGGCAGCACCTTCCAATTCACGTATGAATCTGAAGCTGTGTCAGTTCGTGTGATGTGGTTATGAGGTTCGACTAAGGATGTTCAATGTTTTATTTTCAAACGGCTTTGGCAAACGGAATGTGGGCGGTAGCCGAAGGCGTTAAGCCGTCCACATGGAGTGCGTCAGTGTCTAGTGTGGGCAACTCACGAACCCCGCAGGGGCTGTCCACACCCTTGTGGTGTGGGCAGGTGTGTTGTCCACACGGTGGCGGATTTTATTAAATTTTTCGTCAGTAGGCAGTTTAAATATTAATTTAAACCACAAGGTGGAGTATTTTAGAAACTATCTTGAATCGATTTTTTCGAAGGAATCAAGGATATTTTTTATATACGAATAATGGCAGTTTTTGACAAAAAATCAATATTTCCTCTGCACTGAGTGTGGCGTTGCGAATTGTGTTTTTAGTGTCAATTATTGTGCTGTAAGTTCTGCGAATACTTTTCGAGCTGAAATCCTTTCACCCAAAAGACGACGCTTTTGAATTGCTTTAGCTCGGTCCATCATGATGCTTGGCTCGTGGGAAAGGCGATTTGAAAGTTTCCTTATCCATCTGTATTGAATTGTTGATCGCGTTGGAAATGCATCCAGCAATTCTTCCGGCATTCCCGAAAGTTTCAGGTAACGACAGCTTATCCACATAGGCTCACCCAAGTCCCTCGCCAGTCTTTGTAAGGATGGTACGACTTTTTCCTTGAGGATTTCTTGGTACAGGTTGCCCCGGTGAATTGGTTTTAGGGATCTGAAGCACTCCCAGCATTCAGAGTCAGTTGCTTCAAAACTTAGTCCAAGCTTGTGTACAAACTTTCTTGGGAAGGGTGAAATATCTATTTCGAGCATGAAAAATGATGGGGATTAGTCATCCTCATTAACACGTGCCTTTAATTGTTTCGATTTGTTTTCTCTTCTTTGGATTTTGGAAATTGAAACCGCAATTTATGATTGCTTAGCTGTTCAATTGGTGTCGAACAAACTGAAGTGACATATTTCTTGCCAGAAAGCGTCTCGCATATTTCCACCGAAATGCCTGGATTTGAGGGATCTGAAGCAACCCAGACTGCTGTGAGTGGTTCCATCTTCCAATCGCCCGTTCCGTTTAGTTTCCCCGGCGTTACGATCTGGGCTGAATCAAAACGTGGCATCAGATTGACATCTTGCTGCGCCAAGCTTTCAATGTCTGCAACATTGGCCACCATGACCGTATTCAAGCTCTCAGGGTCGTCCTTCCCTGTGAATGATCGAATTTGATGAATCATCACCAAGAACCAAGGTCTTTCCATCACCAGCCCAACGGAGAGCCAATATTGCTCGTCTGGTGAAATCAAATTGCGTGGAATTGGATACCGGAATGCTGTATTTGTAATGAACATATAAAAAATATAAATGAGCCCTATAGATTGTAGTTCTATAGGGCTCATTGCGGACTAATTGGAGCTTATGCTGCAAATTGATCATGTTCAAAACAATTTCCCTAAAGCTCTTAAGACGGCTCGCTTGGCTCAAGGTCTCAATCAGGAGTCGTTTAGTCTCGCTTCGAGTCGAACCTACGTCAGCTCTTTAGAGCGTGGTCTTAAGGCTCCAACGCTGAATAAAGTCGACGAGTTAGCGCAAGTGCTGGGTATCCATCCCTTGACTTTAATTACTCTTTCTTATCTCACGACTGGCAACCGTTTAGAGGTTGATTCCTTATTGAAAAAGGTAACCAGTGAACTCTGCGAACTTTTGGATCTAGACACAACCAGAACACTGGGTTCGTGTTCCAAAACTTAACTTTTCAACGAATGTAAATGTGGTCCATTCTGGGCACTGGGCAAGGTAGTTTCAACTCCTGATTGCAGCCCAAACTGTCTCAGTCTGATAATCGCATTAAGTAAGGCAATGGGTAAGCATTCAGAAAACTTCACTGGTTTGGCAAGGTCATTGATTTCACCCTCAGTAAACGCAATCTCGGAGGTCAGCACTTCGGCATTCAACTGGGCAAGCTCGACTGGTATCTTCAGGTCAAGACCAATGGCATCGACGCGCCGTATCTCCACCAGCGATTGAATCTGCTTTGCGATGGTGCGATTGGCACGTGTGCCTGCAAACGTCCACTGCTGCGCTTGGCACCAGATCGGCGGCCGGTGCGGCCCATGCGCTGGAGAAACGAGGATACGGTAGCAGGTGCATCAATCTGGATCACGTGGTCCAGGTCACCCACATCGATACCAAGCTCCAGCGTGGAGGTGGCCACGATCACACTATCTTTTTCTTCAGCAAAGGCGGTTTCGGCAAGCTTGCGCTCAGTGTGGCTGAGGGATGCATGACTCAGAAAGGTTCGAACATTTTCACCACGCAGCATGCTGGTGAGCTGTTCGGCGCTGCTGCGTGAATCACAAAACACCAGCCGTTTACTACCGCGATGTAGCCTGGAACGACCTCAGCGCCTGCGATTGCGATGGGCCTTTGCCTGACGCATTGCTTGCCGTGGAATGGATTGAAAAAGCGAATGATTCAGCGATGAAGCAAATTTCGACGCTGGATCTACCGTTTGCAGTTCCGGATGTTCGCGAGTTGTTGTTGATATGGCCACAAAAAAACTAAACGGATTCCCCACAGCTCCTCAACTTACGTGGAGCAATAATGACAGAGGATATGAATCCTTAATTTTCCGCTCCATCCCTGTTTTATAAAGTCATTTCTTTCGTGCGTCCAAGGTGGCAAGTTCGGCTTTCTTCTCTGAAAGGCGGTGTTCGACAAGTGCTAATTCGTGCTTCTGCGCGGTTAACATTTGTTTCACCGTCACCATGTCGTCTCGACCAGCCATCCGACCATATTTTTTCTTGTGCAAAGTGACATATTTGCGAATTGTTTCAATGTCTGTGTGACCGGCTCTTTCCGCAACCTTTCTAATGATCAACTCCCAGTCAATGCTTGCGGAAGACCCGCCATTGGCGACCAAGGTGGCCATTGCAGCATCTGTTTCAGCTTCAATGAGGTTTTGAAGGTGGTGGGCACGAATTCGGTGACCATGACCCTCGACATGGGCTTCCACAAAGAAACCTCGGACTAAGTTTGACATTGATGTCAAAGAAATAACCTCTCCTGTTTTCGATGAAAGAAACACTTCCTTGGGACCTTTATAAGCATCACCCTTGAGTTTCTTAAACCTTTTAACGAGCTCTGCGCGAGGTCCATCAATCCACTCACGGGTACTTTCCAAGAGCTGGGGGAGTACACCTACATGCCGAGGTCTCCTTCCCTTTGTCATAATCAACCGCATTTCAAGAACGTGGGAAAGTTTCCGTAATTTGTCTATAGACTCCCAATCAGGAATTTGGTCAATCGTCAGGTGTTGAGCTTCCATGCGTCGCAATCCAACCTGAGCGTACCAGTCGATTAGTAGGATGTTTCGATCAGTGAGGTCAAAATTGTTCGGATTGTCGGCGGCCACATAAATCTTGGTCATGTCCTCGCTTGTGGGTGTCGGTTGCACCTCATTGGCATCCCTTCCGTTGGGGCGTAGCTCCCAAACGATGCCATACCTAGACGGTCGATATTGGCTGGGCCGTGCTTTTCTGCAAGATAAACTAGGTACGAATTTTTGTTCGTCGTTATGACCTGGGATGCGAATCAGGTTGTGCACATACCCCTTTATCTGAAGCCAACAGTACATATCGAATACAGCATCGCATCGCTGTGCCCTGACGTAGTTTTTGTTTCCTTTTTTCTCCATCTGGTTCAACCAATTCAGCAATTCTCTATCTGTAACAAGCTGGAACTCTACGCCTCGCTCTTCCAAGAAATTCCAATACTGTTGAATATATTGAGCGTAGGTCTTTACTGAAGTACACAACAACTGCTGTTTAATTACAAGGTCGCGAAAGTAGTCACACACAGGCTCTACCAAGTGGAAGCTGGAGGCGACTAGTAGCGGAACTTCTGGGTAAGATTTTCCGGCGAACACAAATCGTTCGTCTGTGTACTCAAGTTTACAAGGCATAAATGTTTAAAATATCAGAGGTCATTATTTGCTCTTACAACCTGCAGAGGTGTGATCTTCCTGCTCTTTTCTCTGACCCTTGCAAGTTGCTGTTCTAGACGTGCAATTTCTTTAATTTTTTCTTCCAACTCGGCCTTAACAATTGAGTAATCATTGACGTAGACCTGAGCTCGTCTTTCTGCAGCTTCCAGTCTTTCTAGTTGTTTTTTAAAATTGTCTTCTTTTTTTGAGCCTTTGTTTTTTACCTTAGCAAAAGCTTTAAGAAGGTTTTCTAACTTCAGGTGAAGTACGGTGTACTCTTCTGTTTTTCCGTAAAGCAGGTTTCTTGAGAGCTTCTTGACGCCAAGCGCTTCGTCTTCCCATGTTACGAACGTTGTAGCAAGCATTCGTTTTGGCAGTCGTTCGTAACTCCCTGTGTCTAGCAGTTCTTCAAGTTTTTTAAGCTTGTCAGAGAACTTATAAAGAGCCTCCTCGCGTTTTCGAACTGCAACGACGGGTGTTCCTTTAAGCATAGTTTTTTTCTGGTGCTATTGAGGTGAAATTTCTGCCAGCGCACTGCCAAGTTTCAGCTGAATTGCCATGCTTGCCTTCTTGAGGAGGGGCGGCGTATCGGGGGACTTCGCGATGTCCAAGTGAAAACGAATCGCTTTAGTTAAGAAAGGTGCAACGGAGGCTGTTAGCAAGTTGAAAGTGCATGTTGTACAGGTAATTTCGCTCGCCTGCCCATGATTGGGCTTAATGGTGTTCGTACAGTTGCAGCTTGACTCATTATTGATTGGATGCGTAGCACAGTAACCCCACGCAAATGCCTTTAGCTCAAGACCGGTTCGCTCGATAAAATTTAGTATTTTTTGCTTGAACTTTCGCTCTGACACTACATTGACTTGCTGAGCCATTTCGACGTGCAGCCGTTGAGCAGCCTCCCTTAGTCTGACTCCTTCAATGCCTCCGATTTGAGTTTTCCCCATAGCTGCATTCGCTAGAATTTCAGCCGTGTGCTCCTTGTCGGCCACGGCAATGATCTGACCAATCTCATTTTCGGAAACATAACGTCGCGTCATTTCGTGTGTGAAATGCCTCAGATGCCACTGCAGTGCGCCCCAGTCGCCCTTGTCGTAAACCCAGATATACAGAATCGCAAAAAACCGCCGAAACTGATGTGGCTTGAATGTCCAACGAGTGCCGTCTGCCAATGGTGGTACGTCTACGAAGTATCCAAAACGTCGCAGGTTCCGGCCCAATTCGAATACAGGGAATCCGTCTGAGGTCAATCCACAGGTTTTTTTTGATCCGGGTATGTTGTACTGGAAAATATAGGGGGCACCGGTTATAGAGCGCGCATGTGCGCTCAAGCGCTCAAGCACATTCACTGCTGATATCACCAATTTTGGGATGGGGATTTGCGACTCAATTCGCATCGTTTTGTAGATAAAGCATTGCATCCATGGCTGCCCGGATTTATCAGCATAAGTGCACCCCACCTTAAGGCCACAAATTTCTGCAGCACGTCGCGCAGTGAATGCAGCGATCACTACTGCAGATGCAGTCATCAGCGCAAGAATGGCAGACTTTAAGCTCATGCCGCCTTGCATGGCTTCTGCAAAAGTGAGGTCGTTCCAATATTCTGAATTGGTAGCGTATTTTGTCTGGATTGGAAAGGGATTACACGGGCCTGTTGGCCAGTTCTGATAGTCCATTAACTTTTGAGAATATTCCACCTCGACCGTTTCTGGCCGTGTGGCATACGCATCATCTACCCAATCCTTTAAGTCAAGAATCGTTGGCGCGTAATCGAGAATCCAACGAACTGAGCGCTCGATCAGTCGAGTCGCTTGCTCAACAGGAATAGTGCCCGTACGACCAACTTCGGAGCCTAGTTTCCGGGCCTCCGCTCGTGGAGATGTATAGGGAAATGGATTGGTTTGGATGGCATCGTTGAGGTACCTACGGTGCTCCCAAGCATATTGGAAGGACATGAGGAATCGGCGCAAATGCTCCTCTGAGACTGGCTTGTCGTCATGATCGTCCCTAGACTTTTTGAGACGATTTAACATGTATCCTGGCTGATAGAAGCCGCACATGGCTTCAGTTTCGTCCAGCATTGAAGAAAGAACGCTGCGTGGTCCAGACGTTCCTACTTGATCCAAGCCTGCATCGTGAAGAAATTGTGTTCTGTTGAGAGCGTAGGGATAATGCCACTTTTTACTGCTGTCGGTTGGTTTTTGAAGACAAGGAAAATTATCGATTGCTTTTTTACGCCGTACTTTTTCATTGTCTCCGGGTTCGAAGCATGCTTTTTCAGTCATCTGATCAATATGACTCTGCAACAGAGATTCGGTATTCAGAATATTATCTACTCCGTATACTGCTGCCAGTGCATATTCCTGCGCATCGGATTGACTAAGTTGATCTAAACGCTCTATGTCGTGATTGAGCATCCAGCAAGCCAATGTGGTAAGGTTGTTGACGATGACAGCGTGGACCTCAGCATTTTCAACAAATGCGAGAGGCCCCGTTCTGACTCCGAACGCGATTCTCTTGATAGAGTCATAGAGGTTCGGATGGTCGGCTAATTTACCTCCGCCAGGCATCGTTACGTTAAAGACAATCACTTTTGATGGACTGTCTCCGATATTGCTCACCGTCCAGTTGTGATCCTTGTAGGGGCTAAGAAGCCAAGCTGGACGAAAACCGGCCTCCGTGTGCAACGATGACGGAATGTCTGGATCAACAATTCCTGAGGGATATTTTTGAAGTGCTACAGCCATGGTCAGACCAAGAGGAAGGGCTTATAGGTTGGTCGACGGACGTCAGCAACGGTATGTGCCTGAAAATATGCGGAGGCAGTCTCGCCTTGCGAGAGTTTTGAAAGTGCAATATCAGCCAGAACTAACCAAGGAAGCCATCGCTGCTCCCAAATTTCAGGACTCTTTTCCATGGTTTCTTCCTCTTTCGATTTCAAGTATTCCTGAAACAAGATCAAATCAGTGATGTTTTCCACGGTGCCAACAATGAATCTCATCTCGCAGCCAGGACACGCATCAAGGCGTGTGCAGTCTTCACCATACTTTGTGCCTGGCTGAATACCAGCCTTTGAGTTCAAACATGCGATCCCGAGGCCGGAACGAGCAGCTTCAGAGAAGAGCCGCTGGGCTTCTTCGCGCGAAATTCCCAACTTTTCAGCTGCCCCGTCAATTGATGAAATGATCACTGCCTGGAAGTGATTTTGGAACTCTCGGATCTTTTGGGTGTACATCAACTTTGTATGGGAGCGAAGTGTGTAGAGCTTCGTTGTGGACATCGAGGCATGATCTGCTGCTGCTTGGGCCACTTCCATTCGTCCCTGTGGATCCTCGTGCTGAAGGTTTAGAAGATATGAAGGTCGAATGAAAGAAGGACGCGCATGAAGGTCGGATAGTTGGGGGTGATCTGCAATGAAATATTTGAAGTCGTCACGCGCTCTGAATTCGGACACACCTATGACTTCACCATTTCGTTCGTCCAGCAGAAGTAAATTCTTAATGGGTTCTGTCGCATGGCCTCTGAGACGAACTGACATGTCTTGGTAAAAGCGGATCGCCTGAATAGCCGCAAGCTTCTGCCCCTCCTCAGGTTTGATTGGCAAGTGATCTTCAATTCGCTTGTACCCCGCCCGAGCCTTTAGACCGAATGAGACCTTCATATGCGTGGGGTCGTCGGTTTTTTGAAGACACTCGAATGGCATTTCCCGTACGACCTCGCAATTTGCGCCGGTGTCCACAAGCAGAATTACCCAGAGGGCTAATGTCGCCCGACCATGGGGATGTAGGTAGGCATGAAAGACATCCTGTCCGCCAAAGCGCTGTTTGATGTGATGATATCGGCCGTTGATGCCTGTAAGGATCCCTCCGTAGGCCCCTAGTGCCAACTGAAGGCAGTTGCCCAGTTGTTGGTTCGATTCGCTATGAATTAAGCGCGTCGCATTTTTCTGGCGCTCGGAAGTGCTTCTGGTTTGATTATCAAGAAGGTCAACGATCTCTTCTTTTGTCAGTGTTGATGCCGCTAATGCCCGCTGACCTGTCTGCCAATGCTCGTACCACCGAAGGAAATCCTTCTCTGCGCAACTCCGAAGTGCCTGAAGTCGATCGGCATTCAGCTTTCTGATTTTTTGAATCATTATGTCGAGGGTAAGCGACTTCACTTCTTCAGGTTGAACATGCTCGCAAAGGGCATTAATGAATTGGATAGCCTCGGGTTTTTCATCCTCGTCGAAGAATCGGATTAGGTCATTAATTACATCGGTCTGTTGATGTTTCCCAAGGGGAGATTGCTTCTTCGTGGAAAGTTGAGCAAGAGATGGTCGTGATTGGGACTCTGAACGTGCTTTTGCATTCTTGAATCCTTTGATTGTTACCTCTGGCACCAATTTGTCATTGGCCAATCTGGCCCATAGCCGATTCATGCAAAGCACATCATCATTTTTCGTGATCAGCTTGACTTCCAGTCCATTCTGTGAATCATGGGTAAGCAGACTCTCACGCCACTCATAAAGTAATTTCTCCCACGTCATGTCATCTATGTTCTTGTACCTCTCGGAATCCAGGGTGACGAAGAACTCAGTATGGAATCCGTTATCTTTCAGTGTTTGAAGGAATCTGAGGAAGGAAGTAAAGACCTGATGACTGTGTTTTGCAGACGAATCACCCATACTTGAGTATATTTTGTCCAGAAGAGGTATTGCTATCAATAGAAATAGCCTCGCCAACGGTTGAAAGGCTATGTAGTCATAAGGTGCTTGCCTTTTTCTATTTTTCAGTTTGAATGCGAATGGCGAGAGCGGTTCAACAACCTTTTCTTTTTGCCCCCATCCTCTTTGGGTGAATAGCGATTGCCCAACCTTTGCATTTATGCGCCCGGTCGGTTGGTTAATTTCAAATCGCTGTGGAAGCACCTTTGCAACGGCTAGACGGCCAAGTAAGTTATTCAACGTAAAGCGTTTTTTACTTTTAAATTTCTCAGTTATATTGCGTTTAAATTTTTCTGAAAATCTATCTGAATTAATATCATCTGATATCCAATCTATGAAAAATTTCCATTCTGAAATATTCATCTCCTCAGCTGAGGGTATTCCCACCATTGGAAGATAAAGCTTTAGTGATTCCAGAAGATACTCCAGCCGCATCACATAATTGTCAGTCCATGTCTTTTCATTGACTCCTGCAGTCGTCCTTAAATCTCTAACCGTAGCGCAAGCAGCAATGACAAAGTCGTTGCCTAAAGTTGCTGCAAAGCGGGAAAACTCATATGTAAAGTATTTAACCTTATTCTTCTTCTGAACAAGGAAGAAAGGACTTTCAGTTATTAATATTCTTGGATCCCAGTATTTTGGAATCACATCGGCCGTTGCAAGGAAATTGGCTATTGAAAAGAATTTGCATTTAAATGTTTTTAGAGAATTTTTACTATGATTTTCTTGTGCTTCAATGTACTTATTGAAATAATTGAAGCATTGATGCCAGTCATCTTCTGCCATGCCATGAATAGATGGTAAACCGCGTTCAATCAAAAAATATTGCATGCATTCGCAAAATATTTTGAAATATGCAAGATATTGTGTGTGAAATTGACTTTGGGCCATTCCAGCGGCAAGTTTTTCATCTTTTAGGTTTCTTAGGGCTGAACAGGCTGCTCCCAAAAAAACGCTCCCGAGGTCTGTTTCGAAAATACTATATTCGTATTTTCTGAACCCCTTTGCATGTCCTGTCTGTGAGACGAAATACGGACTTGTTGGAATGATATACCGTACATCCCAACCATTTGGAATAATGCCGTTTTTTTGAAAAAGTGTGGTAATGCGCTGGAATACTCGCGTGCTATCAAAAACAGATTTAGCACCACGTTTCTCCTCACTAATATCATTTTTTCTATCCACCCATTTGAAAAAATTTTGCCATTCTATGGGAGACATCAATTCAGGTGAGTTGATTTTTTCTTCTTTCAAGAAAGAAATAAGAAAATCAAAAAATGATTCCAATTTGGATAAATATTCATTTTTCCATGGTTTAAAAGTCATGGTATTTTTTTTCTCTCGAACAGCTTTGCATGCACCTTGAACAAAAGTAGAATTTAGCCTATTTGCATAAGCAGAAAATTCATAATTCTTTCTAGTTGCTTGGTAAATAAAATATAAATTTTCGCTGCCAGCAGAAATTATTGGCAATAATAGTATCTTGTCACTAATTTTTTCAGACATATTTATTGTATTTTATCGTCGCAATTAATAAGAATTAAAATAATCATGCTAGTCAAATCTGATCGTCATTATGTTAAAAACTATGGCATCTCCGTAAAGAACGCCATCCTGTAGATGAATTATGTTCAAGCTACGACGTACGTAGCTTTTTGCAAAGTGATTGTTTAATCACATAACTTGAGTCATCTTTTGGTCAATGTATCCGTGCAGTCCCAGGTTTGTCAACTCGACAAATACTTTAATTAATAGTAGATCATTTTTTCTTTCAGTGCAAGTTAATTATTAATTGACAAATAGATCAATTAGACATATTAATAAAAAAATGCAAATGTTCTAATAATTCTGTCTGTAGCATTTTGTCCACCTGCAGAATTTTTTATATTTGCAATATTTAAAATTTAAATTTATTGATGATTGCGCGTTTTGGAAACTCTGCATAACTCCCCCTGGTGTGTGCTTGATGTAAGCCCTGCTTGAGAAAATATTGCCCATGAAACAAGCAGCCCTGAACCTCAATCTCAGCGTGAAAAAACCCGCAAGAAAGTGTTCCTGGAGCAAATAGAGCAAGTGGTGCCAAGGGACGCGCTGGTTGAACTCATTGCGCTGTACTACCCCGAAGGTCGTACAGGCAGTGGTTGCGATGATCCGCATCGATGCACCGTGGTTGGACCCCCATAGATATGCGCATGGGCACGGAACGTCTGCTGGCTCGGGTGGTGCAGGTGTTCGGGTCTGCCCAGTCCCATCACGGTTATGTTCAGTCAAAAAATGACTTGTGCATAAAGTTCAGGCAGGTTATTTTTTGAAACAATTGGGTTTCCGGTCTAACACTACATACCTGACGTTCAGTTTTGACGGTCTTCTTCCGAGAAAGTTGGCCGGCACCTGCTGGGAAACGACATTCGGTTTTTCGACCTGATCGATCCAAACCCGCCGTTGGTATGACATGCCGACAGTCAGTAATGTGGCGATGATTTCGTCAATCGGAGCACCGGACATCGACCATCAGCTGTCGATCGGCGGGTATCAGCTATCCGGCAACAGCCGCAAATACCCGCTTCTGGTCGAGTCCGGGTAGCCAATTGCTTGAAATCGTAGCGACACAGCTGACTGTCGGGCTACTGATGGCAACGTCAGGTACGCACGCCGACTTGTTTCCAGACCACCGTCTGCCGGTGCCAAGATCAAGGAACCAGCGCGCACGGTGGAGGTCGCCTGTTTTCTGCGCTATTGCCTGTTCACCACCACCGACCAATTAATCCTGATGGTGCAACGCCGCATTGCCGATCTGTGGCGCCAGGCAGAGATGCAAGTCCCCGCGACCGTCAACTGGGCTGTCATGTACAAGACGCTACTGGCTGACCTCGTGGCCTTGAGCGCCGCTGGCGCCGTACCGGACGCTGAATTGCGCGCCCGTCTTGATGCCTTGGTTATCGAAACCCAGAAGCGCAAACCACCGAGCAGAGCCTCCCTGGTGCGCGAGGGATTGATTGATGGCATTCGACCGGTTAGGTCGTTGCTGGTGGCTATTGCCAAACTGCCATGGCAAGCCACTGGCGAACATCCGGCCATCGAATCCTTGTCAAAGCTGCGTGTGTTTTATCTCAAGAATTCCAGAAAACTACCTGACGGTGTTGTGGCACCAGACCTAGGAAGGGTTTGGCAGGCCGCGATCTCCAGCCCGGACCGGGAGCGGGCATTTCAGGCATTGGAAGTGGCGACCCTGTTTGCACTGCGTCGTGCAGTGCGCAGTGGCTCGGTCTGGATTGAGCACAGCCTGAGTTTTCGGGGCCGTGCGCGCCTGTTCTTGACGGACGAGCGCTGGAAGAATGAGTCCAAGAAGCACTATGCCCGTCTAGCGTTGCCAGGCGAGGCTGCCACTTTTTTGAAGCCATTGTTGGCCCGAGTAACTGTCGGTGTCGATGCTGTGGCCGCAGCTGCTCGCAGTGGCATCCTGCGTGTCGACGATGAACTGCACCTCACGGCATTTCCCGCCGAAGACGAAGACCCGCAAGTCACCAAGCTGTGCACGGCTTTGGATCACCGCATCGGTGAAGTGCAATTGCCCGAAGTGATTCTGGCCGTTGACGTCCAAGTGCGATTTAGCTGGATCATGCTCGGGCGTGAACCGCGTTCTACCGACAAGCTGCTGATGGTCTATGCCGGCATCATGGCGCACGGCACCAGTCTGACGGCGGTTGAATGCGCGCGCATGATCCCGCAGCTCTCGGCCGCCAGCATCCGCCAGGCCATGCGTTGGGCGCGGGACGAACGCCGCCTGAGTCAGGCATGCCAGGCGGTGCTGGAGTTCATGCAACGCCACCCGATTGCGACCACTTGGGGCCGCTCGGACCTGGCGTCCTCTGACATGATGAGCATGGAGACGACCAAACGGGTGTGGCAGGCCCGACTTGATCCCCGGCGCAACACGCCCTCCATTGGCATTTACTCCCATGTGCGTGATCGCTGGGGCATATTCCATGCGCAGCTCTTCGTGCTCAATGAACGCCAAGCGGGCGTGGCCATTGAAGGCGTCATCCGCCAAGAGCGGCTTGAGACCAGCCAACTGGCCGTTGACACCCACGGTTACACCGACTTCGCGATGGCATTGGCCAGACTTTTGGGCTTTGATCTTTGCCCACGACTAAAGGAACTCAAGCAACGCCGCCTGTTTGTGCCGCGCGGCACCAAAGTTCCGCCTGAAATCTCTGCCGTGTGCGAGGCTAATGTTGACACAGCGCTGATAGAAAAGCATTGGGATAGCTTGGTGCACTTGGCTGCCTCGGTCATGAGCGGTCACGCCAGTGCGGTGGCTGCTCTGGCGCGGTTTGGCTCGGCCGCACAGGGGGATCCGATCTATGACGCTGGCGTGCAACTGGGACGTTTGCTGCGCACGGCGTTTCTGGCGGACTACTTTGTTAAAGACGCCTTTCGCAATGAATTGCGCTGGGTGCTCAACCGGGGGGAGGCCGTCAACGCTCTCAAGCGCGCCATCTATACCGGCCGGATCAGTCCGGCGCAGGCCAAACGTGCGCACGAAATGCAGGCTGTAGCCGATGCTTTGAGTTTGCTGGCAAATATCGTGATGGCATGGAATACCTCGCAAATGCAAGCTGTCCTGGATCGTTGGTCCAACCGCAGGCAGGTCATTGCGCCGGAATTGATCGGGAAAATTGCGCCCACCAGACTGGAGAGCATCAATTTGCGGGGCGTGTTTCGTTTTCCTGTTGACCGTTATGCCGTCAAAATTCTGCCTTCACAGAGGACCCCGATAACTGGTACCAATGGATGAAACCGATCACGCATTGACGCCACAAATCGTGGATTTGAAAGTGAACAGAAACCTGAGCAAAATCAACGGACTCAAGAATGGCCCCCGCGCCAGCACTCGGTTTGCGTACCGCCAGTTATTGCACTGAAAACGAGGGCAAGGTCTTGGTCGTGTCTTATGTTCGGTAACGCACAGACCGTTTGGCGATATCTCTCCATGCTCCAAGTTCGTGCCAAGACCTGCTTGGAAATGTGTAAAGAGGCGATTCCGGATGACGGTGTTTCTGCCAGTGTCCCGGCGAATGGTCTAAATTAAGGAGATCAATGTGAAATCGACGGCAACGAAGCCTAGGGCCAGCAGCGATACCGCACCTGTCGACACCGGCGAGCAATCCATGCTTTCCAATGCCCAGGACCGACTCAATCGTATTGCCACCGCAGCCTATTACAGCGCCGAAGTCCGCGGTTTCGCGCCGGGAATGGAACTCGATGACTGGCTGCAAGCCGAAGCGAACTTCAGCTAGGCGCCGGGGCGCTGCGCGTTAGCGCGTTTTGGGTGCAAGCAGTCATGACCGATAATTCAAGGTCGGAAATGATGAGCGCCAAGCAGCCATGACCAGTTCAACTCTGGCCCACGGGGCGAACGAGCCGTCGCAACTGCTGACAGAGCGCCCCGCTTGGAAGGCGCTGGAAGCCCATTGCGCAACGGTGCGCAATCTACATCTGCGGCAGCTTTTCGCCGACGATCCCAAGTGAGGGAGCCGCCTGAGCCTGGAGGCCGCAGTGATCTACCTCGACTATTCGAAAAACCGCATCACGGACGAGACGATACGATTGCTGGTGAGACTAGCCTAGGAGTGCGGTCTGGCGGAGCGCGTCGCCGCGATGTTCGGCGGCGAACATGTCAACGTGACGGAGCGGCGATGACCGCGCGCATGGGACGCGATCCGGGCGAACTCTACTTCGAGCTGGAACGTGAGTTCGGCGTACATGTTTACGATCGTGTTGAGGCGCCCGCAACGCAGGCGCAAAAACAAGCGCTGGCGCAACTCTCAGCACAACAGATACAGTCGGCAGAACTCGCGGGCGAAAAAATTGACGGCATTCTCACCCAAGCGCCGGGCATCGGCGCGCCCATAGGCGGCTTGAAGGTGAGTGCCAAGAGCGGCTGGTTTGCGGCGCGTCCGTCCGGCACCGAAGACATCTACAAGATTTACGCCGAGAGTTTTCGTGGAGCGGATCATCTGCGCCGCATCGTGGAGGAGGCACAGGCCATCGTCGCTGCTGCTCTGACGGCACCCATGGGGCAGCCGAAAATTGCGCGCAACAGAAATCAGCAGGAGGGGCCATGAGCGAACAGACACGATCCAGTCATCCCAAAGAGATAGTCTTGTCCACGGACATGGTGGGATTCGACTCCCTATCTGAGCTCGCCCTGGATCTGCGTTCGTCATGGAATCATGCCACCGATTCGGTGTGGCGACGGCTGGATCCGGTGCTTTGGGACCTGACGCAAAATCCCTGGGTCGTCCTGCAGACCGTCTCGCGCGAGAAACTCCAGCGTGAGTTGGACGATCCCGTTTTCCGCAAGAACGTCCAAGATTTGGTGCAAGCCAGGCGGGCTGCGGCGCAGGCGCCAGCGTGGTTTCAGCAAACCCATGCGCAGTCGCCGCTTACCTGCGTTGCCTATTTCAGCATGGAATTCATGTTGAGCGAAGCCTTGCCAATATATTCGGGCGGACTGGGAAATGTGGCGGGCGATCAGCTCAAGGCCGCTGGCGATCTGGGCGTTCCGGTGGTCGGGGTTGGGCTGCTCTACCAGCAAGGCTATTTTCGCCAAGTGATCGGCAAGGACGGAGCGCAACAGGCTCTCTACCCTTTTAATGACCCGGGCCAGTTGCCGATCACACCTTTGCGGGAAGCGAATGGCGAGTGGTTGCGCCTGAAGATCGATTTGCCAGGTTACCCGGTCTGGTTGCGTGCCTGGCAGGTCCAGGTCGGCCGCGTAAAGTTGTACCTGCTGGACAGCAATGATGCAGCGAATTACCCCGCGCATCGAGGCATCACGAGCGAACTCTACGGAGGCGGGCCGGAGCTGCGCCTGCAGCAGGAAATCCTGCTGGGCATCGGGGGCTGGCGATTGCTTGAGGCGCTGGGCATCAAGCCGCAAGTCTGTCACTTGAATGAAGGTCATGCGGCTCTTGCCGTGTTGGAGCGCGCCCGCAGTTTCATGCAAGAGACCGCACAGCCCTTCGAAGTCGCGCTGGCCGTCACCAGAGCAGGCAACCTCTTCACCACGCACACGGCCGTAGTCGCCGGCTTCGATCGTTTTGCTCCTGTCCTCGTCGAACAGTACCTCGGTGCTTATGCCGATCAGAAACTCGGCATCACATTCCACGAATTGCTGGCTCTGGGCCGCCAGAACGCGAACGACTCGTTGGAACCTTTCAACATGGCGTATTTGGCAATTCGCGGGAGCGGGGCGGTCAATGGGGTGAGTCGTTTGCATGGAAAGGTGAGCCGGCACCTATTTGAGCCGCTATTTCCGCGCTGGCCGGCCGACGAAGTCCCGGTCGCACACGTGACCAACGGCGTCCATACGCCGACCTGGGATTCGCCCGCCGCCGACGCTCTTTGGACCGAAGCATGCGGCAAGGAGCGCTGGCTGTTGACGACGAAAACGCTGGAGCAGGATATTCGCCGCGTCTCGGATGCCAGACTTTGGCAGTTTCGTACGGCGACCCGCCAGGCTCTGGTTGAATACGCCCGTGAACAATTGTCCCGGCAATTGACCGCCTCAGGCGCGTCGCCTACGACGGTTGATGGTGCGAACCATCTGTTTGATTGCAATACGTTGACGCTGGGTTTTGCACGCCGCTTTGCCACTTATAAGAGACCGAATCTGCTGCTCCGCGATCCGCAAAGGCTGCTACGCCTGTTGACTCACTCACAACGCCCGGTACAAATCATCATCGCAGGCAAGGCCCATCCCGCAGACTTGGCAGGGCAGGCCCTGATTCAGCAATGGATGCAATTTATCTCTCGTCCACAGGCACGTCACCACGTGATCTTTCTCGGCGACTACGACATGCATTTGACCGAACAATTGGTGCGGGGCGTGGATGTCTGGCTCAACACGCCGCGCCGCCCCTGGGAAGCGTGTGGCACCAGCGGCATGAAGGTGCTGGTCAATGGCGGCATCAATCTGTCGGAGTTGGACGGCTGGTGGGCGGAAGCGTATACGCCGGAAGTGGGATGGGCGTTGGGCGATGGTCAGGAGCACGGCGACTATGCCGATTCGGACGCCGCCGAAGCTCAAGCGCTTTATGACCTGCTTGAACGCGAGGTTATTCCCGAGTTCTATGCACGCGACGACCAGGGCATCCCCGCCGCCTGGGTGGCCAGGATGAGGGAAAGCATGGCGCGACTGACGCCGCGTTTCTCCACCAACCGCGTGGTGCGCGAGTACACCGAGAAATACTACCTCCCGGCGGCCACGGCCTACCTTGCGCGTGCTGGCAATAAAGGCGCAATCGGCGTAGGTATGGTCAGTTGGCGGCGCACGCTGGACGAAAAGTGGAGCGCACTGCGCTTGGGCGAGGTGAGGCTTGAAACAGAGGGCGGGCAGCACCTATTCGAGCTTCAGATCTATCTCGATGATCTCGACCCACAGGCAGTGCACGTCGAGTTGTATGCGAATGGTGTTAACGGCACCGCTGGGGAACGAGTGGAGATGAAGCGCGTTCGGCAACTGGTCGGTGCAATACACGGCTACGCCTATCAGGCTTCGGTTCCAGCGGCCCGCCCCGCGACGGACTATACGGCGCGAGTGATACCGCACTGCGACGGCGTGGCGGTTCCCCTCGAAGACGGGAGAATCCTATGGCAGCGGTAAGGGGACCCAGACCAGGGAAGTCGGAAAACCCTGTCTTGTGATGCGGCACGGCGATCTTGGCGTTCGCTTGCTTGTCCAAGAAAGTTTGAGATGGCGCTTCTCCATCACAGGGGCAGTCTCCCGGGAAGGTCTCAAAAACCGTGTCAATTTTGTCGAGCACCTTAACCGGCATCCTGAGTCAGGCCGGTCGCTTCGACCTTTGGCAACTGCCCTTATGCAACTACCGCTTATGTGCGGCCGCGAACAGACTGGGGATAGCGCCAGCCCTATGGTGACTGTCTGTGATCGAAACTCTGAAAGGAACCGACACTTATGTTGCGCAACACAAAAGATAGCCAGATGTTCCTTTGCCTTGACGAGCACTGGTTGGTGCTTTTCACTCAGCTGGAAGTTTTCGGCTAGGACTATGTCTCCCCCACAGGGACAGCATCGGCGGTCTTCGATTGTTTCGCTATGCCGATCACTGCCCATGACCTTCTCCTGCGTACTGATTGTGAATGTCGGTGCCTCAGCCTTGGTAGCGATCAGCCAGACTTGGGCCGCTTTCTATGTCGGCCAGAAGCACAACTCTTATGGGTCTTCATGCGACGTTCAAAGGCGTGATTCAGTTCGCCATTTTTACTGGACATGTCGCGGAACAAATTCGTTGATACACTGAAACACGCAACAGGAAGGATTTGAATCCGAACAGTGGCCTGATTTGCGCTGGAATAGGTGGTCGGGTTTCAACTGGAATGGGTGGCTGTTTCGGACTGAATACGTATACGTGGTCAGCACTAACGGGCTTTAAATATTCCGTTTTCTACATCCACCCCATCACAGAAACGCCATATTGGATCAAGAAACACCGCGAAATTTCTGTCTCTGACTGAGCCAATCCCTTGTTCAAGAGAAAAAACAACTGTGCTGCCTGCCACACAGATGCCGATGCCGGTACGTTTGAAGACGGTGCCATGCAGATCCCGGCAGCACTACCTGCAAGTACCAGCTCGACAGTGCCTTTGTCCAGCGACAAGCCCTGATTGCTGTACGCTGCTGAGACCCTCGATCAAGGCCATGATCGCGCCTGTTGACGATCGGCTATTCATGAGCAACCCGAAAAGTTCTCTGACGTGACAGGGTTCAGCTGGAATTCGTACTGGTGCTATTTGCCAACATTTTGACTAACTTATCTCTCAAGGCCCCTACAGAACGAGAGATCGGACCTCATGTATGCCACCATATATCGAATAAATTTAATTTTCACCTAAGTTTGAATCCCTAGAATTTGCTGAGTTCAGTGGCATTTTGTCCATTCGCTTTCTCGATGCAATCAAGGTGTCGTCAATCATTCTCAGGAGTCCTGACATGGATACCGAAACACGTCCTTCAACGCCAGCTGTCGGGATTGCTCTTTCCGCATTCAAAAGCCTGAGCGATTACCTCAACACCCAGATTCTGGGTCAAGAAAAACTCGTGGAAAGCCTGCTCGTTGCCCTGCTGGCAGACGGCCATTTGCTGGTTGAAGGGCCGCCCGGTCTGGCTAAAACACGGGCCATCAAGGCGCTGGCGCACGGGCTGGAGTGTGAGTTCCAGCGCGTGCAGTTCACCCCCGACATGCTGCCCGCCGATCTGACAGGTTCCGACATCTACCGCCCCGAAGAAGGCATCTTCCAGTTCCAGTGCGGTCCGCTTTTTCACAACCTGGTGCTGGCTGATGAAATCAATCGCGCACCGGCGAAGGTGCAGTCCGCGCTGCTGGAGGCCATGGGCGAACACCAGATCAGCGTCGGCATGACCACCTATGCGTTGCCAAGTCTGTTTCTGGTCATGGCAACGCAAAACCCGATCGAGCACGAAGGTACCTATCCACTGCCCGAAGCGCAGCTTGACCGTTTCATGCTGCACACACTGGTAGATTACCCAGATCGCGCCACTACCCGCCGTATCATGGACCTGACCCGGCAAGAGGCGCTTGACGGGCGTCAGATCACAGATCCCACTCGCCACGTAACGCAAGACATCGTGTTCAGCGCGCGCCGCGAGGTCTTAGGGCTCACGCTTGTCGACTCGGTGGCTAACTATATTGCCGCGTTGGTGGATGCCACGCGCCACCCTAAAGCCTACAGCGAACAGCTTTCGCAGCGGTTGCGCTGGGGTGCCAGCCCACGTGCCGCGATGGCTATCGAGCGCGGTGCACGTGCCCTCGCGTGGCTGGACGGGCGCGACTATGTCAGCCCCGAAGATGTGCAGGCTATCGCACCAGACGCGTTGCGCCACCGTCTGCTGCTGGACTACACGGCGCAGGCACGCGGCATCACCTCGCAAGCCTGCATTGACGAACTGTTGAGCCTTGTTCCGGCCCCATGAAACTGCCCGAGCTAATTGACCTGGTAGTGCTGCGCGGGGCAGCACAGGGCTTGAGCCTGCATGCGCAACGCCCCGCGCTGGCGCAGTTGTACGGCGGGCATCGCAGCGCCCAGCGCGGTCGCGGTCTGGAATTTGAAGAGGTGCGGCCCTACGCTGCCGGCGATGACGCGCGTACTATCGACTGGCGCGTCACGGCACGGCGTGGCAAGCCGCATACCAAGCTGTTTCGCGAGGAGCGTGAACGCCCGGTCTGGCTCGTCGCTGATCTGCACCCTGGCCTGTTCTTTGGCAGTCGCCGCCAGTTCAAGTCGGCTGTTCTGATTCAAGCTGCCGCGCTGCTTGGCTGGGCGGCATCCCTGGGCGGTGATCGGATCGGGGCGGTGATCGTCAGCGCCAGCGCTGCGCCACACATTTTGCCCCCACGCACGCGCCAAGCTGGTGTGCTGCCGATCCTGCAAACGCTGGTTGAATGCCAACCGCGTGCGCCTGGAGTGCCCGACCCAGCCAGCCTGCAGATCGCGCTGAAGACACTGCGCCCGCTGTTACAGCCGGCTAGCTTGGTGCTGGTGCTGAGCGATTTTTCGACGCTGGATGCCGAGTGTCAGAACCTACTCACCATCGTCAGCACGCAGAACGACTGCCGTCTGCTGTGGGTCACTGACCCGCTGGAGCGCTCGGGGCTGCCTGCAGGCACGCACCGTGTCGGCTTGCCCGAGCGCCTGTGGTGGCTAGACGGACAAGGTAGTCGACCGGCGTGGCAGGCCGCCTGGCGCCAACGTGAACAGACTTTGACCGACCTCACCACCCGCCTGAACATGCCTCTGGTACGGCTGGACACCGCAGACTCCATGCCCGACGCCTTGGCTGCTTTACTGAAGGAGCCACGATGGGTGGCGTGAAACCCGACTGGCTGGCGCAACTAGCCCCGTCTCATGCCCCACCGTCACCAGGCTGGTGGCCGTTCGCACTGGGCTGGTGGGTTTTGGCGGCCCTGCTGGTTTTGGGTATTTTGGTCCTGTGGCTTTGGCAGCGCCGTGCGCAGGTGCGGCTACGCCGCGCCGCGCTGCGTGAACTGGCGAAACTTAACAAAACCATTGCGGGTGATGCCGAACTGGCACGCGAGCTGACGCTTTTGGTGCGACGTTACGCCGTGGCGCGTTTTGGCCGTGATGCCGTGGCGACGCTCAGTGGCAGCCGATGGATTGATTTTGTGGTCACCCATGGCGGTACGCCCTGGGGCGGTGATGTAGGCCAGAACCTACTGCGCGCAGCGTATGGCGGCCAGTGCCTGCCTGCGCGTGAGCGCTGGCTCGCTGGCGCTCAGGCATTTTTCAGGGCCAACGCATGATCCACTTTGCCTGGCCCTGGATGTTGCTGTGCCTGCCATTGCCGTGGCTGGCACAGCACCTTCTGCCACCTGCCAAACCACAAGGCGGTGCGCTGTATCTGCCGTTTGCAGCTACTGTGTCAAGCGATTGTGAAACTGGGCTGCGCGCCAATTCGCGCTGGCGCGTGATGCTGTTCGTGCTGGTCTGGATATTGTTGGTGGGCGCTTCCACGCGTCCGCAGTGGCTCGGCGAACCGCAGGCTGTGCCTACCACTGGGCGGAGTTTGATGATGGCAGTGGACACGTCCGGCTCGATGGCTACCCAGGACATGGCGGGGGGCGCCTCGCGGCTGCAGGTGGTGCAGGCGGTGGGCGGTGATTTCATACGCCACCGCACCGGCGACCAGGTCGGCCTGATCCTGTTTGGCACGCGACCATACCTGCAAGCGCCATTGACGGCGGACCTGAATACGGTAGGCCAGTTTCTGAATGAATCGGTGATAGGCGTGGCAGGCCCCCAGACCGCCATTGGTGATGCCATTGGTCTGGGCATCAAGCGGCTGCAGGCACATCGCGCCCAGGCGGGTTCTAAGGGAGTGATGGTGCTGATCCTGCTGACCGATGGCGGCAATGATGCCGGTCTGATGGACCCGATCCAGGCCGCCAAAATGGCTGTTTCTATGGGCCTGAAGATTTACACCATCGGCGTTGGCGCAGTGGTGCAGCAAGGTATTTTTGGCAATGGCGGCAATACGGACCTAGACGAGCCCACACTTCAATCCATTGCACAGATCACGGGTGGTGCGTATTTCCGCGCCGCTGATAGCAATGGCTTGCGTGACGTGTACGCGCAAATCGACAAAATCGAGCCGGCCAGCGGCCAGCCCCAGTGGTATCGCCCGAGCAGCGAATGGTTTGCTTGGCCGCTGGGATTGGCGCTGTTGCTCAGCGTGCTAGTGGTCTTGACGCGGGAGCGCGCATGAACCTCAACGCCTTTCTGCAGGACTTTCACTTCATTCGCCCACTGTGGCTAATGGCTTTGCCGGTCTTGTGGATCATTGTGGTCTGGTTGGCGCGTCGGCGAACACGCGGCGAAGATTGGTCTGACGTCATTGACGCGGAACTTTTGCCAGCCTTGCAACTCGCCACTGATAGCAGCACTGGCGGCACAAGCGCGAGCCCCTGGCCCTGGCTGGCTATGGCCTGGACGCTGGCCGTGCTGGCTCTGGCAGGCCCCAGCTGGCAACAAGACAGGGCCCCGGCATATCGCGCACCTGCGGCCTGGGTATTGGTGTTGGACCTGTCGCCGTCCATGGACGCCACTGACCTGTCGCCCAACCGGGTTACACGGGCACGCTATGCGCTGGAGGACGTTCTGAGCGCCGCGCGCGATGCCCGTGTCGGCATGGTGGCCTTCAGCGACGAGTCTTACACAGTGACGCCGCTGACGCAGGATGTGGCCACGGTGCGCGCCCTCATGCCTTCGCTGGCTCCTGAGATGATGCCCAGTGCCGGTGATCACCTGGCCCCGGCACTGGCTCAGGCGCAACAGCTGCTCAGTGCCTCGGGCGCCCGCGACAAACGCGTTGTGGTGGTGACAGACGGCTTTGACGACCCTGCCGCTGCGCTGCGCGCCGCTGGCGCGCTTAGGGCGCAAGGCATTACCATCAACGTGATCGGTGTAGGGACCCCCGGTGGTGCGCCGCTGCGCAGTGCCAATGGCACTTTCATCCAGGGCGCTAACGGCCAGACCGAACTGACAAAACTCAATGTCGTTCAACTGCAGCAGATTGCCAGCGTCGGTGGCGGGCGGTATGTGGACATCGCCAATGTAGCCAGCCTGGTGACAACCTTGCAGAACACGTCCGAGCTGCCCGGCGAGGCCATCGCCGCGCAGGGGGTGGAAGTGGCCCATTGGCGTGATGCCGGTATCTACCTGCTGCCAACCTTGCTGTTGCTGGTGGCGTTTCTAACACGCAGGAGTTGGCTATGAAACGCCAGCTTCTGGCTACGTCCTTGCTGACCATGGCGGTACTCGCGCTGGCACAGCCGCCAACCCAGGAGAAGACAAAATCCAGCTTGTCAGAACTGTGGTCGAGCCTCTGGCAAAATGCCGACCAGCGTGCCGAGTCGCTATTGCAGCTGGGCCATGCCAGCGACGCCGCCAAACTCTATACCGACCCGCGGCGCAAAGCCTACGCACATATTCAGGCAGGCGAATATGCGGCGGCGGCCACTGAACTGAAAACCCTGAAGGATACCGAGGCCAACTACAACCGGGGAAACGCTCTGGCCCAAGCGGGCGACCTGCAAAGTGCACTGGACGCATATGATGCGGCCCTGAAGCAGGATCCGACTCATCAGGATGCCCGTCACAACCGCGATCTGGTGGCCAAGGCGATGCAAAAGCAGAAGGACACGGAAAAGAACAAGCCTCAGCACGACAAGTCACAAGGCAAGCCTCAGGATGGCAAGCCGCAAGATACAAAAGATGGTAGCCAGAACAGCCAGCAGAGCAACAAATCAGACGGTAAGCAAGGCAACCAACAGGAAAAACAAGCTGATAAGGCCAATGACAAGCCTGCTGACAAGCAGGAAAACCATCAGGCTAGCAACCCAAAAAACAAGCCGGGTGACAAGGGGCAGCCCAATCAGGGTGCGCAAAAAAAGCCTGGCGCAGTGGGCAACCCGGATGCATCTCATCCCCAACAAACTGCAGACGACGCAGAGCAGGCCCGCCGCGATGTCAACACCACGCTGCAGCCGAAGGCCAAAGATGCGACGGGCGATGCTGTGAACACACAGGGCAACGCAACTACCTCCCTGACAGAGAAACAAATTGCCCAAGAGCAATGGTTGCGCAGCATCCCGGACGATCCCGGTGGCCTATTGCGGCGCAAATTCCTAATTGAGCACCTGATGAGACAGCGAGACACCAAACCATGAAGAAGTCGATCCATTGCATTGCCGTGGCGCTGCTGGCGGTCGTACTGAGCCTGCCAACGCAGGCTGCCACAACCGCCTCACTCGATAAAACCCATGTGGCATTGGGCGACACCGTGCGGTTGCTGCTGCAAACCAACGCCAGCACCAGCAAACAGCCCGACATCGCCCCACTGCAACAGGATTTTGATGTGTTGGGCAGCAGCCATGGCTCCAATACGCAAATCATCAACGGGCACATGGCATCACAAACGCAGGTCACACTGTTCCTGTCACCAAAACACGAGGGCACGATCCGTATTCCACCGCTGAGCTGGGGCACTGAGCAGTCGGCTGCGCTGGAACTGATGGTGGGTGGCAAGAACAATGCTCCTGCGCAGGGCGACGCTGGGCAACCCGATTCGGCACCCGTGTCTATGACTGCCACTCTCGACCAGAAGCGCCCCTATGTGCAATCATCTGTGGTGCTGACACTGCGGCTGTATGTGGGCGTGCCGCTCAGCCAGGCCAACCTGGAAATGCCTAGCAGTGCCGATGTGCTTGTCAAGCAGTTGGGAGAAGACACGCAGAGCACCGAATCACGCAATGGCCGCAGCTATCAAGTAATAGAGCGCAAATACCTGCTGATCCCCCAGCGCAGCGGCCAGATAAACCTCAAAGGTCCCACGCTTGATGCGCAGGTGCAGGATGCCAACGTGCCGGACATCAACTCGTTTTTTGGCAACGCGTTTGGCTCTATGCCACTGGACCGCCTGATGGGTTCCACTCGGCCGCTACGCCTGTCAGCCAGTGCCATCGAGCTAAACGTCCAGCCGCGCCCCGACGCTGCCATTAGGGCCGAATGGCTACCGGCGAAAAAGATCACGCTCGAGGAAAACTGGCGACCAGACAATGCCCCTGTGCACGTGGGTGAGCCTCTCACACGGCACCTGCACATCACGGCTCTGGGCCTCACCGGCGCGCAACTGCCCGACCTGAGCAAGCTGATGGTCGTGCCCGATGGCATCAAGTCTTACCCAGATCAGGCCAAAACCGACGACAGCGTTTTAAGCGGCACCATGCTGGGCAGTCGTGACCAGGATATTGCACTGATTGCCAACCAGTCTGGCCACTACGACCTGCCCGCGTTGAAAGTTGCCTGGTGGGACACCACTGCCAACATCCAGCGCGAAGTCATCCTACCAGCGCGCAGTCTGGACGTCCTACCCGCTACCGGCACACAAGTTGCTGCTACTGCGCTGCCAGCAGACAACTTGCCAACCGTTCTCACGCCAAAACCGGCCCAACTTGATTTTTTGCACTTGAGCGGAATGACGTCAACGCCAGTATCGACCTGGAAGTGGGTCAGCGCGGTCTTTGCATTTCTTTGGCTGGGAACTGGTTTGGCTTGGTGGCGCTCGCTGCGAGTTGGATCGGTGGCTGCCGTATCCGTCACGCACACGACTTCGCCATCACCAGTGGTCAGTCGTCAAACGGGTGAGACCTTGAGCGCACTGCAACAAGCCTGTCTTGACAACGACCCTCAGGCGGCACGACGCCAGCTATTGAACTGGGCCGCTGAGAACTGGCCTGAGTCGCCCCCACGTGGACTGCAAGCCATCGCTTGTCGGCTTGCCAATGCTCGATTCACAGAACCACTGCAGCAACTTGATCGCGCCTGCTACAGCGGGGCTGCATGGCAAGGGGACTCGCTGATGCAGGAATTTGCAGCGCCACCCAGACAAATACCATCGAAGGAAGCCAAGTCGGTGATACCTGATCTTTATGTTTAGGTGCCACGTCAATTTCTGGCTTCGGAGGCTCAATGTAGACCCAATCCGGAAATAGCAGGCTCAAAATATCCCGCCCGATAGCGACCACTCGGGCACCACATTTCCCCGGCAGCAATGTGGCATCTATATCAAATTTTAAGGCGTTCTGACCCATCCAGAATATGCCGCCCAGAAACTTTTCGGTCGATTTTTTCTAAAATGGATATCGCTTCGTGGGTTATATCTGACTGGGTACGCTGTCGCACGGTTAAAGCCCCTTTGGGAGGCTATCGTGATATGGCACTGGGATCAAGCGAAAGCTTGGTCGGTGCACCTTGTCATTCGGTTCATCCACTTCTCCAACTAGGGAAAGTACACCATGTCACATACCCATGAAGCCAGCGCTCTGCACAAAAAAGCTGCCAGCGATCACGAAGCAGCTGCGATGCACCATCTAAAAGCAACTGACTGCCAGATCAGAACAAGGTGAGTGACGCCAAGACCAGTTCCAAGAGCGCCATGAACTGCTGCAACACTGCACAAAAGCATACGCAAACTGCTTGCGACTGTTCGACCAAGTAAATTGCATGGAGGACCGCCGTTATCGAAACTACTCACGATGTGACGACTAATGCGGTCCGTTCAGATCACCTCATCAAAGAGGCCCATCCGCTAGGACGGGCTGCGATCAGAGTATTTTTTATGCTAAGTGGTGACCCCCGTATAGGTTTCCGAGCAATCCTTCAAATTCAACTCAATCGTTTTCCTACTGGAGTTCACCATGTCACACCTTCGCCAGACCGGCCTGACTTTTGCTCTTGCTATCAGCTCTATTGGCTCTTGGGCGCAGACTGACACTTGTCGCGCGCAACACCCAGACGCGTGCCAGTGGTTCTTATTTCCGGGATCACCTTCATCATGAGCACCGCTACTTACATATACATTGGCTTTGATCAAGCACGCCGAAAAACGGCCATGCAGGTCTGGCCCAACCTTCAAAAAATCAATGGCTTTGGGGGTTTGGTTTTCCTGTGTGATGACATGGCTAACGTCATTGATAACTGGAGCCAGAAGCACCGCTCCGACAGCTTTCCTGGCGTCTTCGATTATGAAGTCACCGAAGAGTTGGGAGGGTGGCTCTATTACCACATTGATGCAACCCCCACCGAATTTCTGGCTGAGTTGGAACGCTTTGTGAGCATCTGGACGTTTCAGCTTTAACTGATCTATTCGGAGCCGCCGAGTAAATCTCGATCCTGATCGGAAAGCGAAGTTTCAAATCAATCAGAGCGAGGGTTATCCAATAACAGTTTCCGAAGCTCATGAAATTTTTGAGGATTCAGGGCTATTCGTAATGGTTCGAGCGGGTGCTCTGGTTCGCAGGCCACCATAGTACGGACCGACGACGATAATTTTTACGAACGTAGTTAGGCCTCCGAATTGCCGCTTGACTCTGGTTCATTCTTGGAGGCACCGCGGATGTTCAGGATTGCCAAAACGACCTGAAGGACTACGAGCGCATAGGCATGGTCATTCCAGCCCCAGACTACCCAAAGGCTGTTACTGAGTAGGAAGCACCAGAAACCAACTTTTCGCCTGCGCTTTGCCTGCGAGGCAATGAGCCACGCGGCGGCCACCGTGACCATCATGGCGGGCCACTGGAGAAGATGCAGAGTGTCCATTGCGTTGACGGGTGGATCGAGTTTGAAACGATTAAGTCGCAGGATAGCTTAGCGCAGTTTGGAGAGTATCTCAAATTGAACGTTCAACCCGAACAGCCGCTTGCGCTGCCTACCGGGTCTTGGTTATGTGTGTCATCGCACAGACGGAGCCGGGCAGGACACTGATTATTGCCACTATTCAGAAGGTGATCTGCAATTCGAATGAACAACCAACCAGAAGGAGATTCTGATGTTCAAGACCGTCACGGCAGCCTATGCCAGCAAAACCACCATCGCCAATGTTGTCGACGAACTGATCAATGGCGGCATCCTGCAAGAAAAGATATATAGCGACGACTCCACGATGCAGGTCAAAGTCACGGTTCCGGAAACGGGGTTTTCGGGAATGAAGGAAATCCTGAATCGGCATGAGCCAACCGGCATCTCCTGACGGTATGTTGAGCAGCTCCTGGATGTTTTTGCCTATCACTTCAACCGCAGATTTGATCTAAAAGGATTACTAATGAACTGCGGTTTCAAGTTTGAAGTGATACTTTGACTTGAACTCGCGCACTTAATCATTGCGGGCAGTATCCGTTTGTCACTGCCTATGCCCATGCCCAAGTCACGTCCCAAACAGCCAATCCTCAACTTCGCGAGCAGCGGCTACGTCTGCGTGCGCGGCGCGCGCGAACACAATCTCAAGAATGTCGATGTTGATATCCCACGCGATGCGTTGGTGGTGTTCACCGGCGTCTCCGGCTCCGGCAAATCGTCGTTGGCGTTCGGCACGCTATACGCTGAAGCGCAGCGGCGCTATCTGGAATCGGTGTCGCCGTATGCGCGGCGTCTGTTTCACCAGATGGCAGTGCCGAAAGTCGATCGAATCGACGGTTTGCCGCCAGCGGTGGCGTTGCAGCAGCAGCGTGGCTCGCCGACCACCCGCTCGTCGGTGGGCAGCGTCACGACCTTGTCGAATCTGCTGCGCATGCTGTACTCGCGCGCTGGCGACTATCCGGCACACCAGCCGATGTTACACGCGGAGTCGTTTTCACCCAATACGCCGGAAGGCGCCTGCGCCGGATGCCATGGCCTGGGCCAGGTGTATGACGTGACCGAACGCTCATTGGTCCCGGACGACAGGCTGACGGTCCGCGAACGTGCCGTCGCCGCCTGGCCTACCGCGTGGCACGGTCAGAACTTGCGCGAAATTCTGATGACACTCGGGCACGACGTCGATACGCCATGGCGCGATCTGCCGAAGAGGGACCGCGACTGGATCCTGTTCACCGACGAACAGCCGACGGTCCCTGTGTACTCCGGTTTCGATGCCGCGGAAGTGCGCGCAGCGCTCAAACGCAAAATGATGCCAAGTTATCAGGGCACCTTCACCGGCGCAAAAAAATATGTGCTGCAGACTTTCGCCACGACGCAAAGCCCGCTGATGAAAAAACGTGTGGCGCAGTACATGGTCAGCTCAGACTGCCCCCTGTGCAAGGGCAAACGGCTGCGGCGCGAAGCGCTGTCGGTTAAATTTGCGGGTTGCGATATTGCCGATATATCGCGCCTGCCGCTTAATTGCCTAAGCGCTATCCTTGCGCCCTTCGCTGACTGCACGGCCAAGGTGGACGCCAAACAAAGCCGCGAACATCCCGAAAAAGCAATCGTCACGCAGCGCATCGCCTTCGATCTGATCGAGCGGCTCGACGTTCTGCTGGATTTGGGGCTGGGATATCTGACACTCGAACGCAGCACACCTACGCTGTCACCCGGGGAATTGCAGCGTCTGCGCCTAGCGACCCAGGTACGCTCAAACCTGTTCGGCGTAGTGTATGTTCTCGACGAGCCGTCCGCCGGTTTGCATCCGGCCGACACTGAGGCGCTACTGACTACCCTGGCCCGGCTTAAGGCATCGGGCAACTCGCTGTTCGTGGTTGAACACGACCTGGACGTCATCCGCCACGCGGACTGGATTGTCGATGTCGGTCCTGGCGCGGGCGACCAAGGTGGACTCGTCTTATACAGTGGTCCGCCGGCGGGGCTGGCAGACGTTGAGCGGTCGCAAACCCGGCGTTATCTGTTTCCCGGGCCGGCCCCGGCGTGCCGCACGCCGCGCGTACCTAGCCGTTGGCTGCGCCTGGCGGACGTGACCCGCAATAATCTCCACAACCTTGACACCGCATTTCCTCTCGGCGTGCTGACCAGCGTTACCGGCGTATCCGGATCGGGAAAATCGAGCTTAGTGAGTCAAGCCTTAGTAGACCTGACCGCGGCGCATCTGGGACACGAGATACCGCCTGAAGAAGAGGAAGTCGACGCGCTGGGACAGCGCGCCGTCATCGCGACCCGCGGTCATATCGCGGGCGGCATGGAAGGTATCAAGCGGCTGGTGCGGGTCGACCAAAAGCCGATCGGGCGCACGCCGCGCTCGAATCTTGCGACCTACACCGGCTTGTTCGATTACGTGCGTAAACTCTTTGCCGCGACCAAAGGCGCGCGCAGCCATCGTTACGACGCCGGGCGGTTTTCGTTCAACGTTGCCAAAGGACGCTGTGCCACTTGCGCAGGCGAGGGCCAGGTGATGGTCGAATTGTTGTTTTTGCCGAGCGTATATGCTCCTTGCCCCGCTTGCCACGGCGCGCGCTACAACGAGGGTACGCTCGCCATCCAGTACCGTGACAGGAATATCGCAGATGTGCTGACGATGACGGTCGACGCAGCGTGGGAATTTTTTGCCGACGAAGCGCCGCTGCAGCGCCCTTTGTCCGTCTTGCGCGAGGTGGGCCTGGGTTATTTGCGTCTCGGCCAAGCTGCAACCGAATTGTCCGGCGGAGAAGCGCAGCGCGTCAAGCTGGCCACTGAATTACAGCGGCCGCAGCGCGGTGACACGCTCTACATTCTCGATGAACCGACCACGGGCCTGCATCCGTCGGACATCGACAAATTGATCGCGCAATTGGATGCATTGGTCGAGTCGGGAAATACCGTGATTGTGGTCGAACACGACATGCGCGTGGTCGCCGCGAGCGACTGGGTGATCGACCTTGGCCCTGGCGCCGGCGACGAAGGGGGCCGTGTTGTTGTCAGCGCCCCGCCCGACCAAGTCGCGCGCGCTGCGGACAGCCGCACCGCACTGTATTTGGCGCGGGCGCTGGCCTGTCGTAATTCATCAGATTGAATGGAATGCACGCACGCGCAAGAACTTGATTAGGCTGCTTTGAATTGAATCTCCATAACTTTCAGGAGCACTTCAGTGACATCAAGCCATGCCGCGCTTATGCTTTGCTATTTCTTGAAGCTTTCGGCTTGATATCGATAACATCGTTTGAAGCACCCGTGAGATTGGATCGCATAGTTTCAATGGCCTCTTTAGCCTGGGCCTGAGCCGTCTCGATTGCGTTTTGACTGGCTGTCATGGCACTCTTGCATGCAAGCACAATCGCACCAAGGCCGGGAGGCGCATTCTGGTCCAAGCCGTCAATCATGTTTGAAAATTTTTTTTGAGCTTCGGCCATGGTACTTTCGACCATATTCTTCAAGTCGGCACCACTGTCCTTGATGATGTGTGTCACCTGCTCGGCATAAGCTGTATATTTTTCGGTCGAAGGCTTCATGAATCCCGACTGCAGCGCCATCAGTTCTTGAGCATCCTTGGCATCCAACATCGCTTTGGCATGCGCCAGAGATTCGGCCCAAACGGATTTCGAGGTGGAAAAATTCAACACGACCAACTGTTCAACCCCTGCAAAAGTCTGGCTGACGATGTTTTCAAGTGCTTGCAGATTAGCTTTGCTTGACTCTAAAAAAGGTGCGAAAGTATTATTCATATCAGTGTCTTGCTTCATGATTTTAAATTTACAAATTTGATAGTTCAATTCAACTTGTCACATCAAAATTTGCTCATCTGGTTAATCTTTAAGGGCCAGTGATGGAGATGTATTTCAAGGTAATCTCCGGGTTCAACTTTACAAAATGATTGTCAATCCGTCTGTAAGGTGATCTAAACAAACACTGTAGGTACAGTTTGATATTCGCAATATAAGTCCTACTGATAAGTTCCCGTAGGTCTTGATTCAGTAATCATTCATGTTCTGTATTGAATCCTTCTTCTCCGGTGAGAAATATTTGACTGCATCATTCCCGTTATGCAAGTTAAAGCCCAACCTGGAATACTCTGGCCGAGTCGTCAGCATGTGAGCCAGTGCTTCCAATGATTCAATGCTGACTTGCTGCACGTGATCGACCAGCGCAACCACATCCTTCACATGGAAATGATGTGTAACAGGGAAACAAGGAAACAGAATTGATTAAGACTTAATCAATAAAGACGATCCTAGACCCTGAGCGTGTTTCCCTGTATATATTTACCAGGGAAACAGGGGAAACAGAAATCGCCAGATGTCTATTCAATGTTGCAAGAATGTCTAAGCGGCCCCTTGCAGGGGTGGATGGCATTGCTTAAATTTTGGACAGTTCAGTGTTTTTTGCTGGGACCGTGGTCTACGATCATTGCACCATTCTCGCCAGTGACAGACACGGCAACGAGTAAATCAACAGGCAGCGGTTTGACACCGTGGACTTTGACTATTTCCCCGATCTTGACTGCATTAAGAAGTTCCGCTGACATGTGCGAAGGGAAGTGAACTTGTTGCGTTCCGTCCAATAGAAATCCATCCACTTCACCATGAACATTGAACAAAAACCTTGAGATTGTTCCGCTCGTCTCCGGGAGGGATTTGATATCAATCAAGTGTAAGGCTGCGTGAATCGCGTGGCCCTTGTCAGATTTGCCATGGTGCTCGCCACCCTTGTCGTAGCCGCATTCAATGCAGCCAGCATCTTCATCGTGATGCTTGGCGGCATGTTCGTGCTTTTCGCTTTGCTTTTGCACTTTTAGTTGCGTTGTTTCCATCAAATATTCCCGAGTGACATTGCCGAATTCGGCCAATGAGCAATGATGGGAACTTGTCCTGTTTCCGTCCGTGCGGGAGCGAACGAAGGGAAACGCCTTGACTTGACCAAGGGTCTCGGTAAAGAAACGTATAGGCGTCAACGCCCCTGAAAACTCGACGTTGTAGGTACAAGCCCGAACGAAATTCTGGCTCGCTTATTACGGTCGAAGCTATTGCGACTGTCGCTTTATGAGTGAGTTTTTACCATGTCGAATATCAAGTCCTTTATCGCTACTGTGTTGCTTTCCAGCGTTGCCGCTGTGTCATTTGCTCAAACCCCAGCTGTAACACCGACGCCTAATCCTGCTGTGCAGGCTGACCGCGCTCAATTAAAAACCGACCGCGCCACTTTGCAAACTGATCGCCAAGCCTCACAAGCTGAACGCAAACAACTTCACGCCGACAAAACTGCTGGCAATACGGTTGCGGTTGCAGCCGATAAATCTGCGTTGCAAACGGATCAAAATACTGTCAAAGCACAGAAGGCCGTGGTTCACGCGGACAAGCAAAAATTGCATGCCGATGTGAAAGCCGCTAAGTAATTTCTTGGTTGTTACTGTGACTTAAAGAAGGCGCTTTTCGGCGCCTTTTGTTTGGGTGGAAGCACCAGTTGTGTACGTCTTTGCTGCAGCTGTGATGCCAACTGACGATGCTCAAAATTCAGCACAGTCTCCAAAAGGCTCACAAAGCCACGCCCAGCCAAGAAAGCTGACGCCGCTGCACCAGCAGTTTCTGCCATTGCCAAATAAGCAGACCGATTTCTGAACAATGGGTAGAGCGGGGTAACTTGGCTCACCAACAGTTGCGGGAAGTAACTGACGCTAAATCTGGCAGTGATTTCAATTAAGACCGATCACCTTTAACGTGATTGTCTTGCCAATGTCGTCAAGACCCATACCCGACGTTCACCGGAACCGCATGAATCCCGCTGAAAAGTGGATAGCTGACTTTCAATTTCGACGGAAGCAGACGCTTACCGCCAGTGCCAAAAACTTGGGAGCAGTCAGTCAAATGGGGATGCCAGATTTCTTGGCTGTCCGGCTCCTGGGCAGCGCAACCCGTCATTTGACGATGGCCGTCTTAGGAGTGGTACTCATCTCAATCTCACGTTGACGGTTGACTGTCTTTTTGTGGTGGAACTTTTGATCCCCTGCTGGACTCTAAAGCGATGGTTCATAGGGTTTGTATTCCAGCATGCCGTCTCTTGACGAGTGTTCTTGCGACAAGATAGCTCAAAGCTATTACGCTCACCACGATGCAACCAAAGACCAGTTCCTTGCCCTCGCTCCAAGTGTCAATCAATGGAAAAACCATCTTGCCAATGCTTAAAGCTGCTACTAGCAAACTGACGCTGGAAACCGCAACGCTCATGATGCGTGATGCCAGGGCCGCGATCTGGTCAGCTCGCGCAATCAAGCGTGAGATCCACCAACCGTTTAATCCGTCTGTCGCGATCATGCCCAACACAAAAAGCAGGCCCAGCATCACGGCATGGCCGAGACCACCATACTGGGTTGCAGTGACGGCAAAAAGGGCTGCCTGACTCATCGTGTCGAAGGACAATGCGAACAATGCACCGACCGCTGCCATACCGGTGGCGCTGTGCACTTGAGTAATGCGACCGAAAATCCGGCCTTTAAGACCTACCAATGCAACCGTTTTCCCCGGCGTTGCGTTCAGCACAGCATGCAAGTTGACGGTCCCCAACACCAGCAAGAACGCAATGGATATCCAGGTGCCAAAAGCGTCGAGCCACTCTGGTGGCGCCCATCGCTCGCTGAGCAATCCGATAACAACAGCAATGGCCATCACTACGAGGCCGTGCCCTAGAGAAAATAATAATCCACAGTACCGTGAAAAGCTTCTCTGTCGGCGTGAGCTGATGCGTGTCAGGCCATCAATGGTCGCTAAGTGGTCAGCGTCAAAACCATGGCGCATGCCCAGTAAGAAGATGACGACGCACAAGGCGCTCCAGTCGGTCGGTAATTCATGCATGGTAGTTGGGGGGGTGATCAGATCGTATGGTAAGTACCACCTTTATCGCACAAGAAGCGTGCTACCACCATCTTCTTTGCAGTCACATTTCCCGACACATATGGGCCGGAACAGGATTTGATGCACTTCAAATTTCTTGATAGTTAGTGTTAAAAAATAACGACTAACGACAGTTGATGCCGCTAGTGCAAGAGCTTTGTCGTTCGTTTGGACTTCACCGGAAGCAATATACACATTTGAGCAAATGAAAATAAAGTATCATTTGCTCAAATGCAATCGCCCAACTTAAAAAAGCTAAGCACTTATTTTTTTTGAGCCTCTGTGTCATTGCAAATTACATTGTTGCAAATGTAATTTGCAAGCATAGAAAAACCATTCTTTCCCTTTTCTTAATCGCGAATGTTCGCATCACTACTGGAGACCCACCGTGAACCACTTACGTACCTGGACCCTTCTTGCTGGAAGCGTCGTTTTTTTAGCCGCTTGCAGCAGCACTCCTCCAGTTGTACTGGCCCCATCTAAGGCGCCATCGGCTCCAGCAGCACCCATGCAATCCAGCCCAGTGATGGCTCCCAAGTCCGTAACGATGGCGTTGCCAGCCTACCTGGATCCTAAGAACGCAATTTCGACTCAACGCAGCGTTTACTTTGACTACGACATCTTTTCAGTGAAGGCTGAATTTGCACAGATGTTGGAAATGCATGGGAAGTTCTTAGCAGCTAACCCCAAGGTTAGTATTCGTGTGCAAGGCAATGCTGATGAACGTGGCAGCGCCGAGTACAACTTGGCTCTGGGACAAAAACGTGCAGAAGCGGTAGTGCGAGCTCTGAAAATCTATGGCGTGAAGGACTCCCAAATGGAGCCCATTAGTTTTGGCCGTGAAAAACCCAAGGCCTTGGGCCACGACGAGTCGGCCTGGTCTCAAAATCGCCGTGTCGACTTGGAGTACCCCAGCAAGTAGAAATTTTTACGAGTGAGCCTAGTGAGTTGACTATTTGGGGCCTTTCGAGGCCCCTTTTTTTTCTCCTTCAGTACAAGTAAGTAAGCGCTGAAGTTGCAAATGGGCAAGACTCGAATACAGCGGTGCGCTGATCAAACGGGAAACACCACTGGATACCAATGCGCAGGTCATCAGACTAAGAACCAGAGCATGACCATCGACCATCTCCATCACAATGATGAATGCGGTCAGTGGCGCCTGTGTCACGGCTGCGAGAAATCCGGCCATACCAAGTGCGATTAGCGTTGGTGCATTCACATAGGATGTGAATTGAGCAATATCTCTGCCCAGAGCACCACCAATGGCTAGCGACGGAGCAAAGATACCGCCAGGTACACCAGACCAAGTTGTCAGCCAAGTGGCAATAAATTTAAAGGGAACGTAAAGGTAAAAGTCCTCACCTTGATTCTCCAATAGTGCTCTCGTATGCGCATATCCACTGCCGTAGGTTGCACCAGAGCTACTTATCCCCATAACGACGATCAGTAAACCGCAGGCGGCAGCAAATGTAATGGGCGCTCTGGCGCGCAGGCGAGTAAACCAGTCATTTGATGTTCCGGCCAAGGAAACCACCAGCAAGCGGGAGAAAAGTCCACCCAGAACACCACTTGAGATAGAAACTAGCAAGGCCGGATATAACAGAGCAGCGCTAAGGTTTTCAATATGGATCACCCCAAAGTAGCTGGCGTTACCGTAGATGGAGACTGCCATCAGGCCAGATAGGATAATTGCCGCCAAAATCAGACCATTACTTCGCTTCTCCGAGTTTTTAGATAGCTCCTCAATCGCAAACATGATTCCACCAAGAGGGGTGTTGAAAGCCGCTGCGATTCCAGCAGCACCGCCTGCAATCAACAGGCCATGTTCTGAGACCTTAGCCGTCTTGGGAATCCAAAGGCGTAAGTTATGCATCACACCCGCTGCAATCTGAACCGATGGTCCCTCACGCCCCAAAGACAGACCTGCAAGCAACACCCCAGACCGTCAAGAGCATCTTGGCAAACGATAACTTAAGTGATACGAACAAGCGACGACCAGACCCATGCGCCTCAGGTTCAAGCGCGGCCATCACCTGGGGAATTCCCGAACCGGCTGCGCCAGGCACAAAACGTCGTGTTATCCAAACAATTGCTGCCGTAGACAAGGGGGTCAAGATCAATGGCGCCCACCAGTATGTCGTTTCCAGAATGTGAAAGATTGACAAAGCTTGCTCTCCCAGCCAGGTAAAGGTGACGATAGTCAGCCCGGCAATAGCAGCATGGGGGTGTTGGCGCATTGTGGGAGGACAATAGGATTGAGTAATACCCACTTTACCTAGAGCCTGTCAAGCAATGTGAGTAGTAAAATCGTATTGTACAAATGTATTGTGTTCTACGTTGCATAAAATTCCGTTTGTATACACCCCACCCCGCCATATCATGAAGACCTTCGCAAGCTGATAATTAAGTGGCGCTTTATGATTCAGTTCTTTCTTGAGACCCTCAATGCCCACAAAAATACCCATTAAAAAGGCGCATGAGCCAGCAACACCAGCGCAAGTGTTGAGGCGATTCCGGGTTGTCTTTAATGCCGTGCGGACGCATTTTCGCGACATGGAGAAGCAAGTCGGCTTGGGAGGTGCTCAGGTCTGGGCGCTTAGTATCATCAAGGCCAAACCAGGTATCGGAATGGGTGGCATTGCGCAAGAAATGGACATCCATCAATCGACAGCCAGCAACCTGATCAAGGCATTGCAAAAAAAAGAATTGATTGAGATGACCAAGGCGCTAGAAGACCGCCGTAGCGTCTGTCTAAATATTCTCCCAGCAGGTACTGAATTGCTTAATAAAGTGACGGGGCCGTTCGAGGGCGTGCTGCCAGCAGCCCTAAGCGAGCTAAAAGAATCAACGCTTGAGCGACTTGACGATGATTTGAGCGAATTGATTGTCTTATTGAAGGCAGATGAGAGTGCGGCGGAAATCCCGCTTGCTAGCAATTAACGCACAACGTTTTAAGCATGGAAAACCATAGTTGGACGCACTGGTTTGTGGCAGCGTGTGGCACTTACTAGACTGCTTACCGGGGCAATATCCGGGGTACCAAAGACCAGTACAGGGGCCAAAAAAAGCAAAGAAAACCTCTAACGGCTTGACGCTGTTAGGGATAACGCAGATCGAGTGAATTGTTCATCGGATTGGCATGAGGTTTCCCTTTAGGGCAGTCTACTCAGGCCGCCAACACACGATTCTTTCCTGCGCGTTTGGCCAAATACATGGCCTGATCGGCGCGCTTGATAGCATCTGCACCTTTTTCGTTTGCGCCAAGTTCTGCCACACCCGCGCTGAAGGTGATCAATACCTTCTCTGTCCCAGCCAGAAAGAACCTCTTTGTCAGCTCACGCTGCAAGCGGGTCATCGCCACCACCCCTTTGTCTAGCGATGTATCCGGCAACAGAATGACAAACTCTTCTCCACCATAGCGCGCCAGAGTGTCCTGTGGACGCATGCACTCGCGCGCCACTGCAGTCAGGTGTGCCAGCGCCACATCGCCCATGGCGTGCCCCAGTGTGTCGTTAAGTTTCTTGAAATTGTCAATGTCCAATAGCGCCACACTCAAGGGCGTTTCCTTGCGCTGCACATTGGCTACTTCCCTGTCCATTGCCTCATCCATCCCCTTGCGGTTGAGAGCGCCGGTGAGCGGATCGTGGCGTGCCTGAGAACTAACCCTGTCGAGTTCTTTGTGCATCTCGGTCAACTCCTTCTCTGTCTCGATTGCCCGCGTGCGCATTGCACAGAGCTCCTCTCCAGCGATCTTGCTTTGGTCAGCCATATTGCGTGTGGCTCCCAACATCTCCTTAAGCACAGGTGCGATTTCAGCCATCGCCTTTGCCTGTTCAATTTGACGCGCATTCTCTGTCAAATGCTCATGGAAATCTCCGGTAGAACTAGCTATCTCGGAAAGTCGTTCAATGAACGCGGAAAGCATAAGCTGCATCTCATTCTGGGCCTCAAGAGCGCGTTCCTTGACATTCTTCTGTTTATTGACTACCTCCTTAAGTCGGCGTTCTACATTGTCAAGTCTTCGCAATGTAAGGGGAGGCTTGGATGCCTCCATGAGTGCGTCCATCTGTCCCTTGAGCCAACGCTCATCCAGGCTTAGCTCGCCAACATTTTCGAACACCAGATGCAAGAGGTTCAGCAAGCTTGACTTGATTTCAGCCTGGTCTTCGGCTGCAAGGGATAACTTACGACTGTAGTTGGCCATCATCAATTTGACCGTTGACATGTCCGTTCCAGGCTTTTTAAGTACCGCCAGCAGGTCTCGCGTTTGCTCTGCAAAGTTTTCGTCGTCCGTACCCAGTGCAGGTTGGGCACATTCAATCAAGCTTCCAATCTGCTCCAAAAGTTCTGCTGTAAGGGCGGGTAATGGGATCGGCTCCGTCTCCCCTTGCGGCGAAGCAAAGGCTGTACCGTTATCGGCAGCAGAACCATCAGTAAACTCGTCGTAGGCGACCAACGCTGCTTTGATTTCATCCCAGCTCATGCTATCAATCGCGGACTCCAACAATCCTCGTTGCGTCTGCTGCCTCGGGGTCTTTGCTGGTAGAGCATGTGCAATGTCGCGCAGCGTGTCTGAAGGAAACGGTTGAACTTGCGCAATGCCTTCTATCTCGTTGTAGATCGCTTGATAATTTAGGGGAGTCGGTAACAGCTTCCGTATTGTGAGCTGCTTCAGCGTCTCCCGGGCAATCTCATAAGGTTTCAATTCGCTCATTTTTATTCCAGTCTTATCTGTATTTCCAGCACGGCAGAAATTGCAACTGCTACTTGTGTGACGTGACTCTCATGCCTGGCGCGATTAGGTGCAGCAGTTCCAGCACGCGAAACTCTCGCCCCAATAAAGTAGCCCCGGAGTTTTTAAGTCCGGGGCAAATTGCCAAATGTTGCATCCAGCGGTCGGGGGGAGTTAACCGACAGACGAAGTGTTTATCCTGGTCGGTTTACAGTCTGTACGACAGCGCACCTAAACTGAAAGCCGAAAGTGCGTGTTCTACAACGTGTGCGAGGCAACGTACTTTCGCCACATCTCGCGGATCATGATTTTGTGTGCGATTGCACACCATGGAGTGGCCTTGGCCAGTTGCTGCGCGATAAAGCCGCGCAGCGCCGGTTAATCGCGATGTTCTTCCCTATGTTCATCGCCGTGCCTGTCTTGTCGACGGTGGAATCGCTCAGGCGAGTAGTACGGGTACCGGTCGTCATTCAGTATTGACTGCAGACCGTTTCTCCAAAAAGTCTCGATGAATCCGTTGCATTGCGATGCTGAGGCTATTTTTGCTGTCGTTTGTGCAGTGACCTAGCACCGGTGCCAGTGATTGCTGAACTTTTTGAGTAACTTTCGAGCTCAAATCACCCACGGCACAAATCGTTTAACTTTCTGCGCATAGGCCCCGTAGTCGGTGTGCTGCTCGCGCATCCAGAGCTCTTCCAGCGTTGATTTCTTCAACAAGATAACTGCCAGTGCAAACCAGAGTTCCAAGCCCATGACCGTGTTGGCAATCAGGGCCAGCGCGGCTCCAACCAGAAGTACGGAGGTGTACATCGGATGGCGAATAAGACGATAAGGCCCGGTTGAAATCAGATTACCCCAGGCCTTGGGTGTGGGTCGAATATTGAAGTTGCCTGGTCGGTTGTGAATGAGCGTCCAGGCCTCCAGCACAAAGGAAACACCAGTCAAAATCAGAGCATCCAGCGGAATAACACCACTCAATGCCTTGGGTGTTGCAAGTGTGGCCAACCAGAAAAGTAAACTGAATTGCAGGGCCACCAACAAGGTTCCAAGCAGCTTGCGCTTGCGACTTGAGAAAAGCGACATGTTTCTCCTTGATTGGCAAAGTCGGAAGTCCGAAGCTGCGGTATTTCTACCGCTTCATGTCTATTCTAGAGAGAATTTTTCCCGTGCCAACTCGGACAAAATCCATCATTGATTAACATATATCCGCCACCGCAAGAACGCATAGACAAGATGGTCGTGGATTGGCCACTATCAGGCTTGTGTGCTCAGTAAATTGCCAATTGCTGCATTACTGCTTGACGCACCATAGCCGAGGTTTTGCTGCATTTGGGTGAGTAATGCTTGCAGGGTCGCTTGTGGGCTGGACGATGACGAGTTTGAGTTTGTTGAAGTAGTGCCGGCCGATGAAGAGCCTGTCTGTTGCATATCTGCTGCGACCTTGGCAAAAGCGCTCTGTAAATCTGCTGGCGCAGAACCACTGCTGACCTGGGAAATCAAGTTTGACAATCCAGCTGCAAAGTTTGCTTTACTGTCTGTCGATGATGATGCCGTGCTTGGCGTGCCAGAAGCTGATTCTCCCTTCACCGCTTGGAATAGTGCATGCATAAATTGGCTAATGTCTTTCTTGACATTGCTTGTGGCAGAGGTAGAGCCGTCAGAATCTCCGTCATTGTCGGTCGCTCCGATTGTTGGGTTCATCGTCGTGCCGCTAGTTGGCGTGATTGCACTTGTACCCGTTGTTGATGACGTACTGGAAGTTGGCGTGGTGCTACTCGCTTGTGTTGGCATCGACAGTCCCAAGCTTTGCAGGGCTTGCATCAGTGCGTTTCGCATTTGACCGCCTGCGCCATGCGACTTGTGCGTTCGTTTTGCGCCACCATCACCGTCACCATCTGGGTCTGAGGCACTGCTGACCTGCGAAGAGGATTGAACGCCTTGAGTTAACGTTGCTGGTGCAACGTAACCAGAAGAAATGCCGCTGATACTCATGATGGCCCCTTGGGTAAATTGAAGTAACTCAATTTGACTTCGGCATTTGTTGCGATAAATCAATTTATAAATGGTAAAGACATCTCTATTTACCTCATCTTTACTGAAACCGTGTAAAGACATCAATCTAGACCAAGAAAGACAGGCGATATACCCTCAATCGAGGTTTTTCGAATTGGAGTTCCTTCACAATTACCGACATCAGGAACCCTGTCGCTCTGAGATATTTAGGTCATGCCGTATTGCCCTTTTCCGCCATGTTCACGGTACTGCCTGCATTGGCAGCGTTACCCAAGCGGGACCTGACGGTTGAAATGCGCGAAGTGGAGGAGGGAAATAGTTCAAGCTACACGGTTAGCACTCAATCGGGCCACCCGCCAATAGAGGAACAAAGCGTTCAAGTGCACAACGGCGAAAAGTTCAGTCTTAGCATGGACATGACTATGCCCATGCAGTGAGTGCAATCTTAGACAGCACAAAGCTTTGCGGCATCTGGCGCCTCAGCCGGCAGCAGTGGTGGTTCCATGACCAATGCCTTGACCTGTATGGATGCCGGTTAAAGTTTCAAAGTTCGTGCCCGTTGGCCTGGTGGAAAACAGGTCGTAGTGGTTAATATTGAAATGCACTTTGCCAGTGTTGGCGACCGAACTGGCGCTGACCTGCCAGTCCAGCTGCACAGCCAGATTACCTCCACGGTCAGTGTCCCCTTGGGTCAATGGGGCACTATTGCATCCAGTGGCAGTAATTCAGACCGTGGCGTCTATAGCAGCGATTCAACCAGCAACACCAAGCGCTTGCTTCAGATTCGGGTGCTGGCACCTTGAGGTTTTTACCCGTCGAGTCTAAGTGCTAACAGGTTCAACTTAAGCAGTTGGGCTCTGTTGATTCTTTACCAAAAGTTGACGATTGAAACATCGACAACGTCATGAGCAATGACTACGATGGCGGCCGACCAAGCATCAGTCAAAACCATTGAATTCTGAAACAACAGAAAGTTTAAAAGTCATGACGACAAAGCAAATGGCCCCCGATTCGCCTTCATTGGTCCCAGGATATAAGCCCTATATCTACCAATTGCCGCAAGACATAAAAGCCTTCACAAAGGATTATTGGGAGCGGCAATGCGCCGTTCATGGCGGCTTTAATCGCTATACGCAAACCTTCACGCCTTTTGTCAGCGCAAAGGCAATGGGATTGAGCGACTACTTGGACGCTATTACGGCAGCCATCGAAGCTGGCATCGTACATTCAAGCCCCGACTTTGTTTTGCAGCTTTTTGCGACAACTGAAGTGTTTGAAGAATTCCTCGCTGAACTGCGAAATTATTCCAAACATCATATGGTTGACCGTTGGTATCAAGCCTTGCGAAACCTGGTGAACTGCCAAGATGAGCAAGGTTTCGTCACGTGCACCGAAATAGCGGATGTGATTGGAAGAACAGTCAAAGGAGTTCAATATTGTGATTCTTAAATGGGGATTTTCATGCTGACAAATACTTCAACAACTACGCCCATCGCGATTGTCACGGGCGGTAGCAGGGGACTAGGCAAAAGTACGGCCCTGCACCTTGCCAGAAATGGTTGCGATGTCATCCTGACTTACCTGCGTCAGCATGCTGAGGCAGATGCAGTCTGCGAAGCCATTGAGGCATTGGGCAGAAAAGCTGTCGCACTGCAACTCGATGTTGCTGATAGTGGCAGTTTCTCGATATTTACAGTTCAAGTTCAGGAGGTACTGAAGTTACGTTGGAATTGCGAACTATTCAATTACTTGGTCAATAACGCAGGGTTTGGAATTCATGCCAGCTTGATGGAGACAACGGAGGCTCAATTTGATGATCTGTTCAATGTTCACTTAAAAGGCACATTTTTTCTGACTCAGAAGTTGCTGCCAATCATGGCTGACGGGGGGCGCATCGTCAACCTCTCTTCAGGTCTGACACGCTTCGCATTCCCTGGATATGCGGCATATGCAGCGATGAAGGGTGCCATTGAGGTGCTGAGCAAATATATGGCAAAGGAACTGGGCCCTCGGGGCATCGCAGTGAACGTTGTGGCACCTGGCGCCATTGCCACCGATTTCGGCGCTGGCGCCGTGCGAGACAACCCACAACTCAACGGTTTCATTGCTTCGCAAACCGCGCTCGGACGCGTTGGTCAGCCTGATGACATTGGAGCGATGATTGCATCATTGCTTTCATCTGACAATCGTTGGATAAATGCTCAGCGTATCGAGGTGTCTGGCGGCATGGTCCTTTAACATCAAATTGTGAAGGGATGAAATCCGCTGATTGATGTGAATTGAATGCTTCAATTGGATAGCGCCAAGGTGATTTGGTCGATGCGCGCCAATGCCTCTGGAGTGAGTTTCGCAATAACATCTATCGCACCCAGGTTGTCATGCAATTGACTGATTTTGGAAGCCCCGGAGATGCAGAAATCGAAACCTCAGGTTCTGAGTGTTCGACCAAAGATAAAACCCGGAAGCTTCCAGTTATTGACAGTTAGCCGTTAAATGTGAAGCTGTTGTCCGAGTGAATGCGTTACGAATGGATTTGCTTGGGAGCACAATTTTCAGTCTGGCTCGGACTTTTTGCAGCTGAGGTGCTGAAAGCAGCACATTCGGGGCGACTCATTTTGGATGCATCGGTAGGTTGTGAGGGGACCTTCATGTAAAGGCCGAGGCCTAACGTAATTGCAGTAAAAACGAAAAAGGTCTCAATAACACGGCGGGCAATTTTCAAGTTCTTTCACCAGGAATTCAACGGTGGGCAATTTTATTGCAGTCAAGTTACTTTGCACAATCCCAACACAGCATTTACTAACAAGTATTCAAGGGTGTCAGCATCGTCAAAGCGCATCAACGTCAGATAATTTTTTCAATTTTGGCGCTGATTAATTTCAAATCGACTGGGTGTCGGGTTTTGTATGAAAGCGCCCCTGTTTTTTGATGTCAGCCACTGGCATCAAAACAACCTCCTGAACTTGCCGTATATCGAGGCCCTTGGTAGTGGTGCCGACGATGTGCATCAGTGCATTTTGGTAGCGCTGACCATCAATATTGCCTCTGGTTTGTTTTAATCCCGCAGGTATAAGTTGCAAAGCTGGTCACCTGCGCGATGTTTTTTTGCGAAATGTATCTTCAATTGTCATCGGGTCTGTTTTGCCTAGAAATGGCAGCAATGTAACAACTCGATTCAATAACGTGTCTTGCTTTTACTTGTGCTTCACATTTCGCTACCTTGGCTAAATCTAGGCGCGGCACACTGAACGTTATCAAATTCGAAAGTGGCACAGCTCGTGATGCTTGACCATTGATAAAAGACAGGTGAAATTTCAATGACTACCAATTCGAAAACTGAAGTTTCCATATCGTTCCCGACTTTGCTCCAAAGTCAGGAAATACCGATTGAACAATTTGCTGGCAATGTCTATCAGGCCGCGCCACCGGCCACCAAGAGGCACTTGCTCGCGGAACTGGTCGGCAAGGTGTATGACAGTGCTCCGTTAGTTGAGAAAAGCCATTTGATTGAATACTTGATGAAGCCATTGGGAACGCTTTCCTTGGTCGCAGTTGCCAATGGCATCTTTGCAAAAATATGTTTTCGCGGGGCATCGCTTGATTTTCGAGTTGGCATTGACGAGGCACAAAATGTTCAAACCAGTGACGTGATTGCGCTGGCCAACTATGTACAGCAGGTAAGCACGCAAGCGGTCTATGGCGTGGCCGAAATGCTTGCCACGTCTCCCGTCATGGCCAGTTCAGCAGCGGCGGTACTCCTGGTTCAAATCTTGACGTCGCAGTCCCGAAAGTGAGTCAATGATTAATGGAAGGAATAGTCGCTCGGCCTTCCCAAGAATATGTGAGATTGTTTTAAAACCCTTGGCACTTCATCATTCCATGGGTAGGTAGGTTATTTGGCGCCCAATCAATTTAAGCATCAAAGGACAAATTCCATGCTTTCAAGACAACTTATCACTTGCCTTGCCGTTTTCACTGTTCTCAGTTTCGCCACTTGCGTCGCCAGTGCCAAAGGTTGCCTCAAGGGCGCCGCTGTAGGTGCCGTGGCCGGACACGTTGCAGGTCACCATGCCGTGCTGGGGGCAGTAGGTGGCTGTATTGCCGGACGCCATCTGGCCAATAAAAAGGCCAAGGAAGAAACAGCAAAGAAAAGTAGTTAGAAGTCACCACGACGGCCGCTTTAGGCGGCTCAGTCGGAGAACCAAAGGTGATTGGACGCTCGCCAGTCGCTTAGCATCTCAACATGAACCGATTTGTTTTCAATTTGAACATCTCCGCTACGCAGTACCTGCAGTATTACCGTGGAATCGTCATCAATGTCGTAGCGACCTGCCAAGACGGAACCACCGTTCAATTTCCGGCCGGACTATTGACGCCTTTTGTGAACAGCGCCGGCATCCGAGGTGCCTTTGTACTTACTTGCGATGATGGCGGCAAGGGCGTGCAGCTCAGACGCAGATAGTGACTGTTGCCGTCACATAAGGCAACAGCGTGGTTAAGACTGGCTGCTTGATGCTGCCAGCGGGTGGGGAAACCCCCACTTGATGTCTATGAAACTGCAATATCAATAGCTTCACGCAGGGCTTTGCCTGGCTTAAAGCGTGTTACACAAACCTCTTTATGCAGGTCATTTTTCGTCATGGTCACTGCTGCGCCACCACCTCACCAGTACGCTGATCCACCACCACCCGCAACACCTTGCCTGGTTAGAAATATGGTATACGCTTTCCTGAAATAGCTACGGGTTCGCCACTGCGCGGGGGAAATTACATCCATTAACTGACGCATCCAATGAAGGCGATGGAAGACGATGCCATCTTGTCGGGTTCGCGGCTATTGTTCTCAAGCGCACAGACCACGGGTCCATTCTTCCCGTACTGTATGACCAGTTTCTTTCTGCACCGTATGGATCCGTACCGGTCATGTGGTTTGCGCCGTTCCCTTTTCGCCTTGGAGCCTCTATGCAAAACGTCGTCGTTGCCGGGCGGGCGTCATCGTTCCACCACGCGATATTCAGCCCTCCGCCTATCGCCGCAGGCGGTCATCATCACCCCTTGCAGGAGGAGCGTCAGAACCTTCAGTTCATCGCGCTGCTCGATTCCTATCGGGACAGCGGCGGGCTTGCTCGGGCATCGGAGGTGGTCGCACTGCTCAATCGCCGCAACGGGACCAATCTTCCAACGCTCGCCAACTGGATCGCGGGGGGAGAGGTGATGTCTTTGGAGTGGCAGTCGCAAACATGGCTTCCGTTGTTCCAGTTCAACCGCCTGGACATGACGCCGCAACCGGGACTCGCCCCGGTGTTGGTGGAGTTGGCTCCCGTCCTGGACGCATGGGAGCTGGCGAGCTGGTTTGCGCAGCCCAATGCATGGCTTGCAGATCGTACCCCGGCGGCCATGATTGTGCTCGACCTGCTGGCGGTACTGAACGCCTCGCGCGCTGACCGATTCATTGCCAATGGATGAAACTACTGCGGGGCGCGAGTCTGGGCAGATGCGCAGGTACGCGCCCGAAATTCAGAGTTCTAAGGTCGTCGGCACCCTCCAAAGTCGGCTGTCTTGAAATCGTCGGCGCCAATATCAGTAATGGAGAGCATGACCCAGGCGGAAGCTTCTGGTCGAGAACGGGTGCCCACTTTAACGAAACGGTCGCCTCAAAGTCGCCGGTCGATCCCCGTTTGCCAACGGCTGCTCTGGAGCAGGCAGATACCTACCAGAGGGTGGTGGAAAAGCCGGGAAAATCAGGGAATTGATGGCTGTGGAGCTAAAGGGAGACCCCGTACATCCATCCAGTTTATTCCAATATACTGAATACCCCCAAGTCAAATTACGATCACCGCATGTGCAGCCATTTCCAAGTCCTTCAGGACCGCGAACGCCACCGCCGTCATTTCGGGGTGGAATTGCCGCCCGAACCGGGCAAGGCGGATATGTGGCCGGGTTATTTGGGCAGCTTCATCCGGCGCCACCCACATGTGGCCGTAGGGGATGAAGCAGTGCCACCCTGTGAAGCGGTGAACGGGCTGTTCGGTTTGGTGCCCCATTGGGCTGAAGACACCAAGATTGCCCGCAACACCTACAACGCCCGTAGTGAAACCGTGGCCGAGAAACCCAGTTTTCGGGATGCCTGGCGCAAAGGACAGCATTGCATCATTGCGGCAGACGCCATTTTTGAGCCGGATTGGCGCAGTGGCAAAGCCGTGGCAACCCGCATTGAACACGCCGAGGGTGAGCCGCTAGGAATTGCCGGACTCTGGTCGATGTGGAAGTCACCTCAAGGGGTGCCGGTGTTGAGCTATACGCTACTAACAATGAACGCGGATGCACACCCGCTGATGAACCAGTTTCACAAGCCCACCGATGAAAAGCGCATGGTGGTCATTCTGTCGCCAGAGCGTTATCAGGATTGGTTGAACGTGCCTGCAGAGCGCAGCATGGCATTTATGCAGCTGATGCCTGCGCAGGCTTTGCGAGCAGTATCAGGGCTGGGGGCAGGGCAGGCGTCGTGAGAATATTGAAACCAATTTTTTCCACGACATGTCCAGTCAATGTGGCGGACTGGACCTCAACCTTGAACGTCGCTGAAAGACCCGCTCCCGACATTGAGTTTTCTGAACTGCCTTCTCCAAAGCGGTCTGTCACATACCCATTCTCTTGAGGATATTTAACACCTTGTCTTCAAGAGTCGCTTTGGTAAACGGTTTGACGATATAGCCTGATGCCCCCTGCTGGGCCGCCAGAATAATGTCCTCATTTCTGGCTTCCGCAGTCACCAACAAAAACGGCATGTGTTTGAACCTGTCGTCCTTTTTGATTTCGGCCAACAATTGAAACCCGTTCATGTTGGGCATGTTGATATCACTGACCACGAAATCAAAGTGGCCATTTTGGAGCATGCGCAACGCAACGGCACCGTCTTCAGCCTCCTCTGCATTGGAAAAACCGCTCTCCTTGAGCAGATTGCGAATGATGCGACGCATGGTCGAAAAGTCGTCCACGATCAAAAATCGAAGCTCAGAAGACATCAGAGACTTTCAACACAGGCATATCCAAAGATCCAAGAAAAAACTTCCCCCATTTTGGTGTCACTCTCATCTCAATCAGTGCGCAAAGTCCGAAGTTTCCACTCGCATTTAACCAGAAACAGTTGGAGTCGATTGGGCTTGAGGTTTAATAGTAAACATCAACAACGGAGTTCTCCCTAAATGTCTTCCCCGATCAGCAAAGAAGATGCCTATGCCAGACTGGGTGCGATTACCCGGGAAATGCATGAAGCACTCACCGTATTGGGTGATAACCATTTGCAAGACATCGTGGCGGAAATCCCTCAAGCAAGGGATCGTCTGGCCTATGTCGGTCAGATGACTGAGAACGCGGCCAACAAGGTTTTGAATCTGGTGGAGTCGGCCAAACCGGAATGCGACGATCTCACCCATCGCGCATCTGAACTGAGCGATTCTCTGGCCAGGTTTGCCAGCGCAGAAGACTTGAGCCTAGAGAAGGCTCGTGGTCTTTTGGTCGTCTGTAGCAAGTTTGTTGAGCGAACCGGCACCTTCTCCAAGGGACAAGGTGAGGTTCTGAGTGACATCATGATGGCGCAGGATTTTCAGGACTTGTCAGGGCAGGTGATCAAGAAGGTCATCGATATCATCAACCGCACGGAGTTGCAGTTGGTCAACCTGCTTATCGACAGTGCACCGCAGGTGGCTGCGCCAGAAAACAAACCGCAACCATTGCCAGCCACGGTTGATACTCACAAACTTGATGGTCCCCAGACATTGGAAAACGCCCTCAAGCAGGACGATGTGGATGACTTGTTGGCATCCCTCGGCTTTTAGCGCTTTGGGCGGTTTCTTGCCTCTGCATCGAACTGAGCGACCATAAAGCGGCTATCGGGCTCTGTCGCATTAACTGCAACAGGGTGAAATCTAGGAGATATATCCAAGCGCGCATTGCCCCCGGGCACACTTATGCTGCCAGCGCGTAAAACTGTTCAGCAAACGACAAGTCCTTTCCCTTTTCGGCGCTCAACTGGCCCTTACGGATCATGTGCATCAACTCAATGCCCGCCAAGACCGCGCTGGCTGCTCGAAAAGATTTGAAGCCCAGCATCGGTCTGGTCACGCGTTTGATGAACCGGTGGCTGCATGACTCGAATATCCTGATGAACAACGGCAGCTTACGCGTAAACATTCAGTAGCGACCCCAAGGAAGAATCATTTAAAGCGCCTACTGATTCGGGTCTTAAGGTCTTGACGCTGTCTTTAGGATTAAATTCAAAGATTGTTTGTGAACGTGGCTCAACTCTCACATTGATGCGGGCTTCAATATTGCTGATCTGAGATTTCAGGTTTTCGATAATTTTCTTTCCCTCAGGCGTCTTGCCAGATGGACAGGCTTCCCAGTCTCCAAGTTGCCTGACGCACCGTGCAAGTTTGTCTTGCAGCGCAACTGAGCCGGACTTGTCAGAAGTGCCAGAGTATGCTGAGTGTGACCCAACTGGGTGAACCGATGTGACCATTTATTTTTGACAGAACGCTACTATTTCACCGTTAAATTGACTAGCCAGTCGGGCATCAGCGAAACCATCTGCGCTTCCAGCCATTTGTCAGCCGGTTGGCTTGCACCGCGCCGCCGTTCACCAGTGAAAAAATTGGAAACACACAGGGGCTCAAGGTGGTCAGTGCGCCAGCGGCGAGGCTGAAGCCGAGTGATCCAATCGGGCTCATAGTCGATTTTTCATGATAATCACAGGGCGTGGCTAAAGACGGCTTTTAACTGGGCGGGCTCGGTGCTGCCGACATCGCGCGCGACCTCGGTTTTTCCCTTGAACACAATCACGGTGGACTGTGCCCGTACATTCATCTGCTTTTTCAATACTTTTTCCTGGTCGTAGTCCGCCTGCAGCAGCGTGACTTTGTCCAGCGCGGGATCGGCTTTCAATGTGTTGAATGCTTTGTCCTGGGCGCGGCAAGTCGGACACCAGTCGGCCCGGAAATGCATCGCCACTGGCATCCCGGCGTTTTGAGCGGCTGTCAGCTCAGCGCGGGTGAATGGTTTGATCGTCAAGGCTTGCGCAGCGCCTGTCAGCAAAAACAGGCTGGCGGTCAGCGCCACCAAGGTTAAGGGACGGGACAGCATAAATAACTCCTTGATACAGAACACGGTTGAAATGAGCGGCCCACCAAAATGGCAATGAAAGGAGCAGGCCGGATGCAGAGGACGCTTATTTTTTCATTTCATCCTTGCCCATTTCGTCCTTACCCATGTGGTCTTTCTTCATGGCGTCCTTGGCCATTGCGTCTTTTCCCATATGGTCTTTTTTCATGGCATCTTTGCCCATGTGGTCCTTCTTCATGGCGTCCTTAGCCATCGGGTCTTTGGCCATCGCTTCAGGGGCCATGGCGTCTTTGCCCATGGCATCCTTTTTCATGGCGTCTTGCGCCATTGCACCAGCACTGGCACAGAGGATGATGGCGGACAGTAGGGTTGCGTTCAATTTGTTCATGGTTTTTCCTAAAAGGTGAGTTGATATCAAGGTGAGAGAAATGGCAGTTTTGCCAAAGTTACAGGGTCTCTGAGCAAGCTCAGCTACCTCCGAACCAGTTGTACCCCTGGTCTTCCCAGTAGCCGCCAGGGTAGGTATTGGTGACGAAAATCGCTTGTATGTGTTTGGGGTTTTTGTAGCCCAGCTTGGTGGGCATACGCAGCTTCATAGGAAAGCCGTATTTGGGTGGCAAGGGCTGGCCGTCGTAGGTCAGTGCCAGCACGGTTTGCGGGTGCAGCGCCGTGGCCATGTCGATGCTGGTGAAGTAGTCGTCAGCACATTTGAAGCCGACGTATTTGGCGCTCAGGTCGGCGCCGACGCGACGCAAAAAACTGGCAAATGGCACACCACCCCATTTGCCGATGGCGCTCCAGCCTTCCACGCAAATATGGCGGGTGACTTGGTCTGTCTGCGGCATAGCGCGCAACTCAGGCAGCGTCCATTTGCGTTTATCAGCCACTAGGCCGGTGACTTCCAGCCGGTAGCTGCTCTCTTCAATTTCCCGGACTTCGTCTTCGCTGTAATACGCGTTGAACGGAAACGGGCGCGTGATCATCGAGTCCGGGTAAGTCGGAGCGAGTCGATTGGGATCAAACAGCCAGCCTTGCACATCGTCGTTCATGCGGGAGATGCGGTTCAGTGCCGCGTCCACACTGGCATCATCGACCAGCGTGCAGCCAGTCAGCATGGACAGGCCACCCAGCGTGAGCGACTGTCGCAAAAAGTTGCGCCGCGCTGGCTGGGTGATTTGGTTGGCATGGCTGATGCGGCTCACGGCCTCTTTGAGAACGACTTCACTGTCGATGGCCAAACGGGGCGGATATTTGATTTTCATTGCTGTGCTCCTTAATGACCGCGAACCATGTAAACCAGCGTGCGTGGCACCAGCGCTACCATCACTAGATGAACTACCACGAAAGCAGACAGTGCCGCCATGGCAAAAAAGTGGACTCGTCGGGCGCCTTCATAGCCCCACAGCAGTTCGCGCAGCAAGGGGAATTGGACCGACTTCCAGAGCACCAGTCCCGAGAGAACCAGCAGCACACTGTCGAGCATCACAAACAGATAGGCCAGGCGTTGCACCATGTTGTAGTGACGGGGGTCAGCATGGGCCAGCTTGCCTTTGAGTGCTGCGCGCACATCGGCCAGCAAAGCGCCGGGTGATAACGGGAAGAACTTGCGCAGCAGGCGTCCCGTGACCAGATTGAACAGCAGATAGAGCACGCCATTGACGCCCAGCACCCACATGGCGGCAAAGTGCCACTGAATGGAGCCACCCAGCCAGCCGCCGAGCGTGAGGCCCTTCGGGATCGCGAAGCCGAGAAAAGCGGTGGCGTTGTAAATGCGCCAGCCACTCATCATCAACACCACGACCGCCAAGGCGTTGAGCCAATGCATGGTGCGTAGCCAGCCAGGATGAATGATCAGTTGTTGTGAGCTCATGATAAATATTCAATTGCGTTGAATGTCACAGATAGTTGTTGGTTGTCTCGCCAGTTTTTTTAAGTCTTGTGAAGTAGTCGAGCAGGATTTCAAAACATTACAAAAATTTGGAATTTTTTTAATCTTCAATCTTCAAGAGGTCGACGCTGGGCTTTGCCTGAGTCGATGAGCGCGCGTCAGAACAAGTCATAACCCGGCCTCTTTGCGCAAGCGCCTGAAAGTCACACTCAGCGAGCTGGAAATTTGCGCATAGGCGGTCCCGGCATTGAGCATGGCGTCGGCCTGTGTAAATTTGCTGGCATTGACGGCTGTGGCGATCTTGGCCACTTCGACGTGAAACGCTGCATGCTGCTGAATGCATTCGCCGTGGCTGACCAGTCGGCTGAATCTGGTTTTTGCCTCTCCGTGCAGCCACTGCCCCAGTTCGCAGCAGTTGTCTTTAGCCAGCGTGGCCACATCCATTTTTTCTTGTTTAGTAATGGCGACGCGGAGTTTGGTTTTCCATTCCGCGTGTTTTTGGACTGCTTGTTCTAAATCCATGAGGATCTCCTTGGGGTTGAGGATCGTTCGTATCGGCGCCGGATCTGGGCCCCTCGTTTATCGCGGCCCAGCAAGTAATCACTTTCCTCGAAAAAACTCATACGGATCTTGCTTGCTGACGCTACGCCGGGCCGATGACGGGTGGCAATAATTGATAACGTGCTCAGGCGGCCAGCTTGGCGCTCACCTTGGGGAAATCAATCTCGGTCTGGGCGACGTTGTTGACATAGTTGGTCAGCACATTGAGAGCCACCGTCGCCACGATCTCAAGCACGCCTGCTTCGTCAAAACCGGCCAGACGCAGGGTCGCCAGTTCAGCGTCTGACACGCGGCCACGGCTCTTGAGCACCTGAAGGGCGAACTGCAAGGCCGCGTTGGCGCTGGCGTCTTCCGAGCTGCCAACGCGGGCCGATTCGATTTCATCGCCGCTAAGCTTGGCCACATTACGGCCCAGGTAGTCGTGGGCCGACAGGCAGTAGTCGCAGCCGTTGTACTCGGCCACCGTCAAAGCCAGGCGTTCACGAAGTTTGGCGTCAAGTTTGCCTTTGGCCAGTGCGCCGTTCAGTGACAGGTAACCTTCCAGCGCAGCAGGGCTGTGACCCACCAGCTTCATCAGATTGGGCACCACGCCCAGTTGCTGCTGCACGGCGGCCAGCAGCGGTTTGGCGGCTTCAAGAGTGTGTTCGACGGTGGGGATGCTGATGCGTGACATGGTGATACTCCTTCAGGGTTAACGGGATTGATTGGCCGGTATTCGCCGACTGTTCAGCGAATGGATGAACTGTATTTAAGTAGATGAACAAATAGAATCACCATAAAAACCAATTAACAATTACGCGTGGAGAAATAATGTGGACCGTTTTCACCTGATCACCGTTTTTACGGCGGTTGTCGATATGAGTGGTTTTGCAGGTGCGGCGCGCAAGCTCAACATCTCGCCGCCCGCCGTGACGCGGGCCATCAACGCGCTGGAAAGCCAGCTGGGCGTGCGCTTGCTGATGCGCACCACGCGGACCGTGCGGGTGACCGACGCGGGGGCACGCTACGTTCAGGACTGTCGCCGCATTCTGGGCGAGCTGGCCGAGGCGGACGAGTCCGTGAGTGGCATGCACAGCGCGCCACGCGGTCGCCTCACCCTCACTGCGCCGATGTTGTTTGGCGGCAAGTTCGTCACCCCCATCGTGACCGAATACCTGCAGCGCTACCCGGAGGTGAACGCCTCCTGCCTGTTTCTGGATCGGGTGGTGAACATGCTGGATGAAGGCGTTGACGTGGCGGTGCGCATTGGTGAGTTGCCGGACTCGTCGATGCAGGCCATCGAGGTTGGCCATGTGCGCCGCGTGATTTGTGCCTCGCCTGCGTATCTGGCGCGCTGCGGCATTCCGCAAACGCCGGACGACTTGCACGCCCACACGGTGGTTTCAGCCAACGCGGTGACGCCCGCGCCCGAGTGGCGACTGGTAGACAAGGGCGCACCGTGCATCGTCAAGCTGCAGCCGCGCCTGACCACGAGCACCAACGACGCTGCCGTGGCAGCAGTCACGGGGGGCTTTGGTCTGACACGGTTGCTGTCCTACCAGGTGGCCGAGCATTTGCGCGATGGTCGGCTCAAGACCGTGCTCAGCGATTTCGAGCCCCCCGCACTGCCGGTGCATGTGGTGCACCGCGAGGGACGCCAGGCCTCGCAGCGAGTGCGTGCATTTCTGGACCTGGCGATTGAAAGGCTTCGTGCCAATTCGGCATTGAATTAACCATGAACACATTCCACCTGCTCGCCTTGTCAGGCAGTTTGCGCACCGCATCCCTGAATACGGCCATGCTGCGGATGGCCCAGACCTGCGCACCGCCGGCCATGCAGGTCCGCCTCTACGACGGCCTGGGGCAACTGCCGCTTTTCAACCCGGATCTGGAAGCCGACGAGCCGCTGGCCGTGATGCAATTACGCACCGCCATCCAGCAAGCCGATGCCGTGCTGATTGCCAGCCCCGAGTACGCGCATGGCGTGAGCGGCGTCATGAAGAATGCACTGGACTGGATGGTGTCCACCAGCGCCTTGGTCGATAAACCGGTGGCGCTGTGGAATGCATCGCCCCGCGCCACCCATGCACTGGCCGCGCTGCGTGAAACCCTCAGCGTGATGTCCACCCGACTTGTGCTGGACGCCGATCTCACCTTGCTGATCAATTCGCCCGAGCCAGGTCAGGCGGTCATCAATCCTGATCCCCAGGCTATGCTGGAAGCACTGCGTATTCTGGCGCGTGAGATTGCCGAAAAATAAGCTACGCTGCGGAGGCACCTGCGTTAAACCACCCCGCCATTGGCACTTGCGCATAGGCGGTCCCGGCATTGAACATGGCGTCGGACTGCGTAAATTTACTGGCATTGACGGCTGTGGCGATCTTGGCCACTTCGACGTGAAACTCGGCATGCTGCTGACTGCATTCGCCGTGGCTGACCAGTAGGCTGAATCTGGTTTTCACCTCACAATGCAGCCACAGCCTCAATTCGCAGCAGTTGCGCCGCAGATGTTGAGACATGACTGCATGCGGGTGTAAGAACTGAGTTGTGGCGTCGACCAACGAATGTGACAAACCTCAGCAGGCACAGGCATTTTCCCTTTGCCCTAAACTGACCATAAAGGAACTGCCATGACCCAGTCGACCCCTGCTTCATTCGCATCACGCTTTGCTTTGAGTAAAACGGCTTTGTTGTTTTTGGTGCCCGCCGTGTTAGCTTCAGTGCTCTACTTGGTCCCCAACGCTGCTGCAGAAAAGGCGGTTTCCTTACCCGCGGCATCCCAGGATGTCCTGGCGGGGGTGGTGCCTACCACTGGGCCGACCGAGACCGTTGTTCTCGCAGGCGGGTGTTTTTGGGGCATACAGGCAGTTTTTCAGCACACCCAAGGTGTGCTCAGCGCCATCTCGGGTTATGCCGGGGGTCAGTCCGCAGAGGCGGACTATGAAAAAGTCAGCAGTGGTGGTACCGGCCACGCCGAGGCAGTTCAGATCATCTTTGACCCCAAACAAGTCAGATTTGCCCAGTTGCTGCAGATCTATTTTTCTGTCGCGCATGATCCGACCCAGCTTAACCGCCAGTATCCGGATATCGGAACCCAATACCGCTCTGCGGTTTTCTATCAGAACGGAAGCCAGAAATTGGTCGCTGAGCGTTATATCGCGCAACTCGATGCCGCCAAGGTTTTTCCGACCAAAATCGTGACGGAAGTGGGTCCCTTTCAAGGCTTTTACCCGGCTGAAAAATACCACCAGAATTACGCCACGCTGCACCCCAACGCCAGCTACATTGCACGTTTTGATCTGCCCAAGCTCGCCAATTTGAAGACGATGCTACCTGCGCTCTACCGGGAGCAGCCCGTTTTGGTCCAACCGTAATTTGGCGATCAGGCACCTATATAAGGCGGGTCATCCGGGCGATGTAGTCAAAAAAGATGCAGTACGCGGCAATGGGCAGGGGAAGCCCGACCAGGGTGGCGATCATGTACTTTTTAAACCCGATGCCCGACATAGCCAGAGCATAGTTCAGTGCTGCCAGCGTCTGGAACAAGGTTCTCAGGACCACAATAGTGCGAATGGGGTGGGCATAGAGTTGCGTGATCAGCTTGGATGCCAGTTTGTTGTTCAACTGACATACCGCATCACCCCCCACCCAACGGACAGTCAAAAAAGTGACGGCACATGAGACGCTTGCGGCGACATAGGTGGCTGCGCCGCCTGCCAGCTTGCCCAGCACCAGGACCGCAGCGGCCAAAAAAATCCAACCCGGCACTTGAATCACATTGCCCAGGGCAAATAACAAGACAAAAATGCCCAGCCCGCGCCAGCGGTTTTCCGACAACTGCTGTCTCAAATAGTCAAGGCTGAAGTTCTGCCGTAGCCCAGTCCATTGCACCAGCACCAATATCACGGCCAAAAACAGCAGCACCAGAATCAGGTGCTGGTATCGGATCCACACTTTCAGAAGTGTCGCCTGCGTTCGGGACATGGTGTGATGGATACTCATGGAGTCATCAAAGCTATCGAAAGAGGTAATGCCCTGCTGGCAGCTGCGTTATCGGTCCAACGCGTCATCCGTTGATGAGTAACTGCGCCACCGGGCCATAGCGTTACGCATGGTCAGTATCTGACGCTCAAACTTCGGGCAGGCGTCACAAACGGTCATATGAATGCGTAACGCGACGCGGTCGGCCAGTCCCAAGGCACGGTCTTCCCGCGCAACCAGAATGGCTGCAACTTCCCGGCAGGTGCGTTTCAGGATGGTCATGGCGCATTTACTTTCATAAACCAGTTGAGTTCCAGGCACTGCCGCAATCGCAGTCGTGCGCGGTGCAACTGAACATAAAGGTTGGTCGGTGTCAGGCTCAATTCCTTACAAATTTCTTCGCTGGAGAGTTCCAGCCACTCTCGCATCAGAAAAAGCCGCCCCTGCACCGCAGGCAATTTGTCGGTGCAGGCGTCCAGGATCTCAAAAAACTGAAGGCTTTGAAGCTCTTGTTCGGGGTTACCCCAGTCGGCGGGTGGCTCGACAAAGTGACCGTCGGCGTGAAATGCAATGTAATCCAGCGGGTCGGCTTCCCCATCCTGTCCGTCATCGACAGTGCAGGCTTCGCGGCTGTGGTGGCGCAGGGCATCAACCACCTTGTGCTTGAGGATACCGACCAGCCAGGTTTTGAGTTGTGATCGGTTGTCAAACGCCGAGGGCTTGACCAACGCCGCGAGGACTGTTTCAGACACTGCATCCTCCGCCCATGCGTCGTTGCGCAGTTGCAAACGGGCAAATTTCAACAGGTAGCTGCGTAAATCGGCAATCTGTTGTTCGAAACTTGCCATGGGTTGAAGCTATATGAAGGGGGGACGTAGTATATGGTTTAACTTTATCGCGTACCTGATATCGCCTCCAACATGAATATTCATCAGTCAACCGCCAGCAACTTGATCAAGGTGCTGGTGTACAAAGAACTCATCACCATGGAGTAAGCAGTCGGTGGACATGCGAGATTCGGCGCTATGGTGAAACGTCACTTATTGTTCCGGCCTTAAGAAGTTTTAACCCTCTGCATATTGACCCTTGCGTCCGGGAAGTAACTCTGTGGTGCTGGGGAGTTCACCAGCATGAACATGTTTTAGTTGACAAAGTCCCTCAACTTGGCCTTGCTGCGAACAGGAACACTGTAAGAAAAATGCTGTTAGTCTGACTAATAGCCGTAACGTCAATCAGGAGAAAATAATTTGAGCTTGCTAAGTACCATCAAGGGCCTGCTAGGTACAGGCGATTCGAATCAGCAACTTCGCCAACAGGAAGACCTGCTGACCTCTCTGCTGGTCATGGCCTGGATGGTTGAGGCCAGAGACCCGTATACAGGGGGGCATCTGTGGCGGGTCTCCCAATTTTCCAATTTGTTAGCCAATCGTGCCGGTTTGGCCGCCAATGACGTTTCCCGCATTACTGTCGGAGCCTTCCTGCACGATCTGGGAAAAATCAGCGTCCCGGACCACATTCTCGGCAAGAAGGACCGTTTGACTGAGGATGAATATGCGGTCATCAAGACCCATCCCGAAGTGGGGTGGCGCATGCTGTCCAGCCATCCCTTGGCCAAGTTGGCTGAAGAAGCGATACGAGCGCACCACGAGACACCAGATGGCAAGGGCTACCCCCGTGGGCTTATCGGCTTCGACATCTCGGTCGATGCGAGGATCGTAGGCATTTGCGATGCCTTTGATGCTATGACCAGTACGCGACCATATCGCAAAGGAATGCCAGTAGCCCAGGCACTGTCTATCATTCAAGAGAATTTGGGAACCCAGTTTGACCGCACCATGGGTGAACGATTTATCGAACTGGGCCAAGAGGGTGGACTGGATCACATCGTGGGGCACAGCGATGCAGGCATTCCGATGCAGTCATGCTTGATGTGTGGACCCACCATCGTCGTTCAGCGCTCACACCGCGAAGGAATGAACCTGTATTGCCCCTCCTGCACCGGTGAATATGCGACGCACACCACCGCAGGGCGGATCAGCCTGAGCCCTACTGGAAAAACCGGATTGCCAAAAGATTTGGAGCCCCAAGTTGACCGCGATGTCATCGCTGACACGGTGCGGTCTTCTGCCCGCGCCTTGCTTGCGTGAATCGTCAAAAGACGCAGAAAAAAGAATTGGCCACTAATTAATTGCCTTCAACTAGTCGGGTTGGAGTGCTGGCTTGAATGCTAACGCAGCATCGACGTCGGACTGTGCCTCTACCAGGATTTGCTGCAGATGCTCGGTACCGATGAAGCTTTCTGCGTAGATCTTGTAGATGTCTTCGGTGCCCGATGGTCGGGCCGCAAACCAGCCGCTGCCTGTTCTGACCTTGATGCCACCGATTGGCGCTTTGTTGCCCGGTGCGTTGCTAAGCACATTGGTAATTTTTTCGCCGGCCAGCTCGGTCGCGTTAAGTTGTTGGGACGACAGCACAGCCAGCAGGCTCTTCTGTTGCGGCGTTGCCGTCGCTTGCACTCGGTCCTCGACGGGAGAGCCAAGTTGCGCGGCAAGCGCCATATACAACTCACCTGGATCGCGACCGCATCGCGCCGTCATTTCGGCGGCCAGAAGCGCCGCAATGATGCCGTCCTTATCAGTGGTCCACGCGGTCCCGTCGCGGCGAAGAAAGGTGGCGCCGGCACTTTCTTCGCCAGCAAAGCCTAAGCTCCCTTCGAGCAACCCCTGTGAGAACCACTTGAATCCAACCGGCACTTCGTACAGTGTGCGACCAAGGCTTGCGCTGACGCGGTCGATCAGTTCCGTACTCACGACCGTCTTGCCTACAGCGGCTGTCGGGCTCCACTGCGGGCGGTGTCGAAACAGGTAGTCGATGGCCACTGCGAGATAGTGATTTGGTGCCAACAGCCCGACGGTTGCGGTGACGATGCCATGGCGATCGTGGTCCGTGTCGCAGGCGAAAGCGATGTCGAAACGGTCCTTGATGGCGACCAAACTTTGCATTGCGTAGGCTGACGATGGGTCCATGCGGATCTGACCATCCCAGTCCAGCGTCATGAAGCTGAACGTCGGGTCCACTTGTTGGCTGACCACCGTCAATTCAATCTTCCAGCGTTCGGCGATAGCACTCCAGTAGTGCACGCCAGCGCCTCCCAGCGGGTCGACACCGATGCGAAGCTTGGCGCCGCGGATGGCATCCATGTCGACGGCATGCTCCAGGTCGCCCACATAGTTGCCCAGGAAGTCATGGTGGTGCGTAGTCACCGCCCGCAGTGCCTGCGCGTGGGGCATGCGGCGCACACCGTGTAGTGCGCTCTCCAAATAAGCATTTGCGGTGGCCTGAATCGAGTCGGTGATGTCCTGCCCGGCAGGTCCGCCGTTCGGCGGGTTGTACTTGAAGCCGCCGTCGCGGGGCGGATTGTGCGAAGGGGTCATCACAATGCCGTCTGCGCGGTTTGTACCGCCACCCCGGTTGTGTTTGACAACGGCGTGCGAGATTGCTGGCGTTGGCGTGAATTCGTTATGCATGGCCAATACCACATCCACGCCGTTGGCAGCCAGAACCTCAAGAGCGCTTGCGCAGGCAGGTGCAGACAACGCGTGTGTGTCAATGCCCATGAACAAGGGTCCAGTGATCCCCTGACTCTTGCGGTAGTTGCAAATTGCCTGCGTGATTGCAAGCACGTGCCATTCGTTGAACGAGAGGTCGAAAGCCGACCCCCGGTGCCCCGAGGTCCCGAAGCTGACGCGCTGTGATACCACTGACGGATCGGGCCGCTGTGCGTAGTAAGCAGCTATGAGCTTGTCGACGTCTATGAGAAGGGATTTTGGCGCAAGTTGCCCCGCGAGTGGGTTAATCTTGGTGCTCATGTCGAGAACCGCTGGGCATGAAGGGCCAAATGTTGGCGTGCGGCGGCCAACACGTGGGCCACGTTGAAGCCGAAATGCGCTTGCACCACCGCACCCGGTGCCGACAAGTCAAAAAAGAAACGCATGGCAAGGATCGCGCCATGCCGGCCCACGTAACGGTCCCAACCTAACGCGGCGCCAGCCTCAACCGAAATGCGTGCGGCCACTGCCTCGGGTAGAAAACTCTCACGACAGTGTTCGTCCTGGCGCTCCAAAAAGTCCAAGAACGGCATACTGACCACGCGAATCTGAATGCCTTCTAGCGTCAGTTGTTCGTAGGCGGCGATGCACAGGGCGACTTCACTTCCACTTGCCAGCAACAAAACATCCGGTTGGCCGCCGCCAGCGGTGTCGGCGAGCACGTAGGCTTCGTGAACCAACCCAGCCGCGCTGGCGTAGCGGTTGCGGTCCAGCGTGGGCAGGGCTTGGCGGGACAACACCAGGCTGGCCGGGCTATCGCGCAGTTGCATCACCAGGCGCCAGGCCTTGGCCACCTCGTTCGCGTCGGTCGGGCGCAGCGACACCATGCCGGGCATAGCGCGCATGGCAGAGGTGTCGCAACGCACGCGGCTTCCGTTCTGCCTGGTGTGCTTTCCATTTCTTTCCATGGTCAGCTGCTGCAGGTAGGCAGGAAAGCGCAAGAGGTACCTGCAACGCGCCTACCAGCAAGATGGGAGTCTGCCATGGAAATTCCAGGAGTCAAAGTGAGATGCAAAGCGCGAACTCAACTCTTTCGGTGGTATCCATGCAAGAACGCTTTGCGTCCGGCAAATTGTGCGGACCCACCCAGTGCTTGCTCAATGCGCATCAATTGGTTGTATTTTTCCACTCGTTCGCCACGACACGGCGCTCCTGTCTTGAGGTGACCGCATCCAAGTGCTACCGAGTAATCCGCAATGAAAGTGTCCGCAGTCTCGCCACTACGGTGAGATACCATGGCTCCCCAACCAGCGTCGTAGGCCATCCGTACTGCAGCATTGGTTTCTGTCAGGGTGCCAATTTGGTTGAGCTTGATCAGCGCGGCGTTGGCGATGTCTTCTTTGATGCCTCTTGCTATGCGCTCGACGTTAGTGACAAATATATCATCACCTACGAGCTCGATCCTCTCACCCAGGGCTTGATTGAGCAGTTTCCAGCCAGCCCAATCGTCTTCCGCAAGTCCGTCTTCCAGCACTGCGATGGGGTACTTGTCAGCCCATTGAACATACATCGCGACCATTTCGGCTGCATCAACCTTTCGATTCTCCGTCCGTAAGTGGTACAGGCCATTGTCGTAAAATGCGCTGGAGGCCGGATCAAGCGCCAGTACGACATCTTCACCTGGCCGCAAGCCAGCGTCTTCAATAGCCCTCAGAATCAATTCCACGGCATCAGCATTCTGTTTGAGTACCGGGACAAAGCCTCCTTCATCGCCCACTGCAGTGGAATATCCCTTGTCCTTCAAGATGCATCGAAGGCGATGATAAATCTCGGAGCCCCAACGCACTGCCTCAGTCAGGTTGCTTGCTCCTACAGGGGCGATCATGAATTCCTGAAAGTCTGTTCCCTGCCAATTGGCGTGTACGCCACCATTGACGATGTTGAACATAGGCACTGGAAGGCGACAGGCAGTAGCCCCCCCCAGGTACCGAAATAGTGGCACTTTGCAATCCAACGCAGCAGCCCTGGCAACCGCCAGACTCACGCCAAGAATGGCATTTGCACCCAAAGAGGATTTGTTTGGCGTACCGTCTAGTGCACACATCGCGCGATCCACGGATCCTTGGTCTGATGCATCAAATCCAATGAGACATGGAGCAATCGATTGATTGACGTTGTAGACAGCCTTTGTTACGCCTTTTCCCCCATAGCGTTGGGGGTCCATGTCACGTACTTCGATTGCTTCATGAACACCCGTTGACGCACCCGACGGTACCGCGGCACGTCCGACCGTGCCGCTGGACAGGTGAACATCTACTTCCACCGTAGGATTTCCCCGGGAGTCCAGGATTTCTCGTGCCAGCACACTTTGAATAACAGATTGCATGATCATGATGTCCTAAAAAAAAGCCGTCGCTTATTTCTGCCCGGTTTCCATTGCGGCGTTGTACTCGTTCTTCAAGGCAGCCCAATTGCACTGGGCTCGATGTACAAGCGCCTGTTGCGCTGCGAACCGGTTTGCTTCGTTGCCAGCCCAGATATCCAGTGCGGGATATTGGACTGCGCGTGAAAAAGAGAACGACAGCGGCCAAGGCAGGCTCTGTTTGTGGGACGAAGTTGTGGAGTGCATCGCGTTCAGCCTGCTGCTGGCCAGTGCGCCAGACTGCCCGCCTGAGAGAAATGTGATGCCGGCAACGGCCGCTGGAACCACTCTGCGAAGACACTGCACAGTCGCATCTGCCACCTCGTGCACCGTGTTCTGCGTTGTGCAGGCTAAACCAGCAACCACCATGTTTGGCTTTAGGATCATCGCTTCCAGCAGCACGCCCTGTAGGGAAAGTTGCTGAAATACGCGACGCAAAACAGCTTCTGTGACGTGCTGGCAGCGCTCTAGAGTGTGACTGCCATCCATCAGAACTTCAGGCTCGACGATAGGCACCAGCCCGGCTTCTTGACAAAGGGCTGCGTAACGGGCCAAGGCATGGGCATTGGCGTCGATGCAGGCTTCGCTGGGAAGGCGTGCATCATCCAGGGCGATCACTCCACGCCATTTGGCAAAGCGCGCGCCCATCTCGAAGTAAGCCTGTAAACGCTCTCGCAGACCGTCCAAGCCTTCCGTCACCTTCTCGGTACTGTGCGCGGCGAGGTACTTGGCACCAGCGTCTACCTTGATGCCGACGAGCAAGCCAGCATCCCTCGCGACCTGAACGAATGAGGTACCGTCGAGCTTAGCCTGTCGGATGGTTTCGTCGTAAAGGATGACACCGCTGATGCACTCGCTCAGGCACGGCGCTGTCAGCAGCAACTCCCGGTAAGCGCGCCGCATTTCCACTGTTTGTGGGATGTTGGCGTTGGAGAAGCGCTGGTTGCAAGTGACATTGCTTTCGTCCATTGCCAACAGACCCTTGCCGTTGGCGACCATTGCCTGTGCGGTCTCGATTAGTAGCTTCAGATTCATACGGGCCTAAAAGCAGAGGACTCAGCTTCAATGTCGGCAAGCGCCTGTCGCAGAGCCTTGAGAATCAGCTTGTCCGCCAAGGCTTCATCGACTTCTGGCACATCCCAGCCAAAGACGCTCCGGTACTTTTCGACTAGCTTTTTCACGTCGTCGCTAAGTTGCGCGCGGTGCGCGTCCATTTCCAGCTTTTCTATATTGGCCATACGTTTCTGTCCTTGTGATGAAGCGCCCGGCTTTAACTAGCGGTACTCGGGCTGGATCTGAGCATGCTGGGCGGTGTAGCGCTCATGTTCGATGAGCTTGTCGAGGTATCTCTGTTTGCGGTATGTCAGCACTTTTAGTAAGTTGAGGAATCGGTTCAAGTCGTTCTGAATCCGTACGTCGGGTGACGCGGTGTTGGTTCCTTCTTCCCTGTAGCCATGAACATGCAGGTTGCGATTGGTACGACGGTAAGTCACTAGGTGAACCAGGAGCGGATAGATCTGCAGCATCGACATGTAGTGCGCATCCCCCCAGTAAGCGTCTGTCTTGGAGAGCAGGTCAGGCGTCAGCGTTTGAATTTTCATGGTTCAGGAGTTCCAGTTTTCAACGGCGAGGATGGCCCAAAAACGTGGGTGTCGAAGGTCGGGCTCTGCTAGTTCAGTCCCACTACGCCGCCACACAAGTTTTGGTATTTTTGTAGACACGAACATATTTCTATCTGCCACAGTGGTCTGTGCTTTGACCAACATAGTGCATTAGCGGGGGAGTATTCGACCTGGGTGCGGCGGTTCACAGACTTCAGCGATTCGGTGAGCTGACACTGTCTCGCGTACCAACAACTCACACTCAACACGAAAGCAGGCATCCCAAACAAAACCGGCCCATCTATTCTTTCCGCATCTTTGCGGATGGCGCTTGCAGGTTCTCGCAGTAAGCAAAAATGACAATCACGGCCATGCATGATTTCCGAAAAAGTTTGATCGACAGCCCCTTGCACAATGTTCTCAAACGGCTTCATTACCTGCTGGAAGTCATGTAGACGTGCGTGCGCTGGTATGTGGTGTACCTGTAAGCCCGCGACATGTTGAAGAAATGATGAAAAAGCGCGGTGTAAATGCTTTTTCAGTTCCTTACCGTCTTCTGTTCGGCAACGAACTGAGCTTTCTCATCCGCGTTCCTAAGATGCGCTGTGAGCCTTCAAAACGCCCACACTTTGTCGATTCATTCACCTTTCACAGGAAATTCAAATGACACTGAAAGAAACCAACAATTCGGGAAAAATTCTAACTCCGCAACAGAACCACCAGCAGGCGGGAGAGCATCTTGAGCAGGCTGCTAAAAGCCACAAAGAGGCAGCAAGACTGCATGGCTCTGGCGACCATAAAGCCGCTGACCAGCACGCGAAGACTGCGCAGCACCACACAATGCAGGCTGGTCAGCATGTGACAGAGGCGGGCAAACAAAATAACGCCAACTCACAGCAACACAAATAGGCCTTGTGCGCCGCGGTGGCGGCGAATGCTCCGCCCCCGGGGGCGGGGAGGTTCATTCCGGTAGCCGGTGTGTAGAACTGACTGTCTCTAGCCACCGGTTGTCCAACGAGACAATACAACTCTTCCTTGTGGGACAAGAGTAGAGCCTCAATTCCAGCGATGATTGTCTTTGTCCCCGAACGCCACTCGAAACCAGTATAGGTCGGGTGCTTCGATTGATGGCTCGGCGGTGGTTGTGCTGCTGGAAGATGTTGTTGAGGTACCTGTTTTGACGCAACAGGATGTCCGAACAGGCGTCCGCCCTGGGGCGTTCAATGGAGCGTGTGTTGGACCGCTTTTGGTGTCAGGTAAGTAGGGCGGGTCATCGGCGCGCTCCAGAAAGCATTAACGCGTAGAAAAATGCCTCTTAGCAATGAGACGGGAGTCACCCAAATGACCGGCGCGGCTAATGGCACAGTAAAGGTACTTCCACTGACGGGACCATTTGATGTAGGTTTGTCCATTCTCCAATTCCAGCCAACATGCCGCTTGCGTGTTCAGAAAACATCGGCAGAAACCGCCAGGGCGTTAATTGCCAAGAAAGGGATGCGACCAGTGGCTGGTCGAATTGATCTTAGGCGTTCGCGATCTGGGGTTTTCTGTAAATAACTCATTTTTTCTATTCACATGGTGAGAGCTACTTCCCTCACGCGTCTATTTTCAATGCGAGGGTTAACAACATGTACACCATCGGTACCTATCTAGCAGAGCGACTTTCCCAAATCGGCCTCAAGCATCACTTTGCGGTTGCGGGCGATTACAACCTGGTGTTGCTCGACCAACTGCTGACCAACAAGAGCATGGAACAAATCTATTGTTCAAACGAACTCAATTGCGGCTTCAGCGCCGAAGGCTATGCGCGCACTCGGGGTGCGGGCGCGGCGGTCGTGACCTTCAGCGTCGGTGCACTCTCCGCATTGAACGCGATCGGCGGCGCCTTTGCCGAAAATCTTCCTGTCATTTTGATTTCTGGAACACCCAATAGCAATGACCGATCGACTGAACATTTGCTTCACCACACATTGGGCACGCACGACTTTCTCTACGAACTGGAGATTGCCAAAAAACTTACCTGCGCAGCCGTATCCATTACGTCGGCACTTGAAGCCCCTGGACAGATCGACTACGCGATTCACACCGCAATGCGCGAGAAAAAGCCGGCTTATATCGGTATTGCCTGCAATATCGCCGCGACGCCTTGCGCGGCACCCGGCCCAATCAGTGCCTTGATCTATGAAGACCCCAGTGATAGCGAGACGTTAACTGCCGCTGTAACAGCAGCTGTCGAATTCCTGGGGGGAAAGGAAAAGCCGGTGCTACTCATCGGCAGCAAACTGCGTGCTGCGGGAGGTGAAAGGGAAGCAGTTGAGCTTGCCAATGCACTTGGTTGTTCAGTTGTGGTGATGCCTTCAGCCAAAAGTTTTTTCCCGGAGGATCATCCTCAGTATGTGGGCACCTATTGGGGCGCAATCAGCACGCCCGGGGCTCAGGCCATTGTTGATTGGTCGGATAGCATTATTTGCATCGGCGCGCTCTTCAATGACTACTCGACAGTGGGCTGGACTGCAATGCCGCAAGGAGCCGGCGTAATGCTTGCGGACCAGAACCATATCCGCTTTGAAGGTCATGATTTCAGTCGGATTCATCTTCGCGACTTTCTTTCTGCGCTTGCAAAAAAAGTAGGCAGGCGCGATGCAACGATGATCGAATATGCACGCATACGTCCTAAACAACAGCCAGAACATCCCATGGCACCTGATGTAAAACTGATGCGTGCAGAAATGGTTCGTCAAATCAGACCCATAGTCACCGTCGACACCACGGTCTTTGCCGAGACCGGTGATTCCTGGTTTAACGGTGTTTCCCTGGCATTGCCCGATGGAGCCCGCTTCGAGGTTGAAATGCAATGGGGCCACATCGGCTGGTCGGTACCGGCCAGCTTCGGCTATGCTTTGGGCGCTCCTGAACGAAGAGTCATCGCGCTGGTTGGTGACGGCGCCTTCCAGATCACCGCCCAGGAAGTGGCGCAGATGATTCGCAAGAAGCTGCCAGTCATCATTTTCCTGATAAACAATCACGGCTACACCATTGAAGTCGAAATCCATGATGGCCCTTACAACAACGTCAAGAACTGGGATTACGCGGGGCTGATCAATGTCTTCAATGCTGAAGACGGGCATGGGCTGGGCATGCGCGCCAATAGCGGGGGAGAACTCTCTGCCGCTATAAAGAAAGCACTGGCTAACCACGAAGGTCCGACGCTGATCGAATGCATGCTGGATCGCAATGACTGCACTGCGGAACTTATCTCATGGGGTCATCTGGTCGCAGCCGCGAATGATCGCCTCGTTCAGGGATAGGCAGGGTCTGACCCACCTATGCTCAGTCACCTGTAGCTGACCGTCGGCAAAGCGGTGCTGATTTGGATCAATGCGGCACCGCAGTCCAATTCCAGAAGCGGGTATTTGGTCTAACTACTCCATAACTGCCGTTCACCGAATCACATTCGCCATTGCGGCGTTCAAGCTGGCAACTTATGCATTATCCATAGCCGACTTTTCTACATCGCTGACTTTGGCCAGCTACCGTATTCACGTTGTGTGACTTGCCGCACTGAATAAAGCGCGTACCGCTGATAACTTCATGGTTTAACCATGTCATCGGTTTGGGTTGTGCACCTGCCATTGAGTCCAGAGGAGCTTTTCATGCTTTACAAGTTCAAGTCCCAAGCTTGCGCCGAGGTCATCATGTTGAATAGAAATGGCGAGCAAATGCTCTCCCTCATCGGCAAAGAACCCGCGTCACAGGGCATCGTCACGTTGGATCAAATTCCTGCCGCGATCAAGGCGCTGGAAGCGGCGATAGAGGCTGATGGGCCAGCGACAGCCATCCAAGACGAGGACCTTGCGCAGGAAAATGAAGGGCAGGGAGATCCGTATCCGCTACGCCACCGCGCCACCCCGTTCATTGAGTTACTGCGATGCAGCGCACAGGCGGGCAAAGATGTGGTCTGGGGCGTGTGAGTCACGCGCTTTTGATGTATGCCGCGACGCCTGCAGGGCCGAAGTAATCTTTAAAACGAATGCCCTGCAAGCTTCCCTACGACCATGTTCAACTGAGCCGCCCCATGAGTGAAGCCCGCTTTTCAGCCGATGCGCCGAAGCTCGGTAAGGTGGTTGCGGTACGCGGCAGTGTGGTGGATGTCCGCTTCGAGACCGCCTTGCCATCGATCCACACCGTGTTGCACGCCGCCAAGGGGGCGATCGTGCTGGAAGTGATGGCGCAGCGCGATGCGCAACATGTCCGCGCTATTGCCTTGACGCCGACGCAAGGACTGGCGCGTGGCATGCCGGTGGTGGACACTGGCGGCCCCTTGATGGCCCCGGTGGGCAAAGGCATTCTGTCGCGTATGTTTGATGTATTTGGCAAAGCCATTGACCTGCAGCCGCAGCCCTCTGACATCGAGTGGCGCTCGGTGCACCGGGCACCGCCCCCGCTAGCCAGCCGCTCCACCAAATCCGAGATTTTTGAGACCGGTATCAAGGTGATTGATGTGCTGGTGCCGCTGGAGCGGGGCGGCAAGGCCGGACTATTTGGCGGAGCGGGTGTCGGCAAGACCGTGCTGCTGACCGAAATGATTCACAACATGGTCGGCCACCATGAAGGCGTCAGCATTTTTTGCGGCATTGGCGAGCGTTGTCGCGAAGGCGAGGAGCTTTACCGCGACATGAAAGCCGCGGGTGTGCTGCCCAACATGGTGATGATTTTTGGGCAGATGAACGAGCCGCCTGGCAGTCGATTTCGCGTTGGCCACGCCGCGCTGACCATGGCCGAGTATTTTCGCGACGACGAGCACCGCGACGTGCTGCTGCTAGTGGACAACATCTTTCGCTTTATTCAGGCGGGCTCAGAAATATCCGGCCTGATGGGGCAGATGCCCTCGCGCCTGGGCTATCAGCCGACGCTGGGCACCGAGCTTTCCAGACTGGAGGAGCGCATTGCCAATACCGATACCGGCGCCATCACCTCGATTCAGGCGGTGTATGTGCCAGCGGATGACTTCACCGATCCGGCCGCCGTCCATACCTTTTCGCACCTGTCTGCGTCGATTGTGTTGTCGCGCAAGCGGGCCAGCGAAGGCCTGTTCCCTGCCATTGACCCCTTGCAATCAAGCTCAAAATTGGCCACGCCGGGTGTCGTCGGCAAGCGCCATTACGCGCTGGCGCAGGCCATCCGGCGCACGCTGGCGCAGTACGCGCAGCTCAAGGACATCATTGCCATGCTCGGCCTGGAGCAGCTCTCGCCTGAGGACCGCAATGTGGTGGGCCGCGCGCGCCGGTTGGAGCGCTTTCTGACCCAGCCTTTTTTCACCACCGGCCAGTTCAGCGGCATGCCCGGCAAACTGGTCAGCTTGGCCGATGCGCTGGATGGCTGCGAGCGCATCCTGAACGATGAATTCAAGGACTACCCGGAAAGTGCCCTCTACATGATCGGCGCCATTGGCGAAACCAAAGCCCCAACGACAGCGGCTGCTGCCCCCGCATGAATCTTAAAGTTCTTCTGCCGTTTCAGGTGTTTGCGGAAAAAACCGCCGTCTCGCGCATTGTTGTGGAAACGCGTGAAGGCTCGTTCGGGCTCTTGCCGCACCGGCTCGATTGCGTAGCGGCGCTTGCGCCCGGCATTTTGACCTACGAAACCGATGCGGATGGCGAGGTGTTTATGGCGGTGGATGAAGGTGTGCTGGTCAAAACCGGACCCGAAGTGCTGGTTTCCGTGCGCCGGGCGCTGGTCGGCACGGACCTGGGGCAATTGCGCGCGGCGGTAGAAAAAGAGTTTTTGACGCTGGACCAGCGTGAGCAGAACGTGCGCTCGGTCATGGTCAAGCTGGAGTCGGGCTTGCTGCGGCGCCTGGCAAGCTTTCAACAGGCATAGGGGGCAGACCACCATGATGGACGAACCTACAAAAACTCAAAGCAAAGCGCCAGATCTGGCCGAGCAAGTCGGCCTCAAAGCGGCGCGCAAGCTCAAGGCCAGACGCCACGCCACGCCGGGCGTCTGGTTTGGCCTGGGGCTGATGGGTCTGGTGGGCTGGTCGGTGGTGGTGCCGACGCTGCTCGGCGCGGCCTTAGGGCTCTGGCTGGACAAGCGCTATGCGGGCGCGCATTCATGGACATTGGCACTGCTGATGGCCGGGCTGGTGCTGGGTTGCTTCAATGCCTGGCGTTGGGTTGCCCATGAAGACCAGGCCATGCATGACGAATGAAAGGATGGCGATGAATGACACTTTGACATGGGTTCCGGCGTGGCTGGCGGGAAGCGCACTCGGAATGTTTTTCTTCGGCGGCCTGTGGTGGACGGTGCGCCGCAGTCTGACCGCCAGGCAGCCCGCGCTGTGGGTCGCAGGCAGTCTACTGCTGCGGATGGGGATCACGTTGGGCGGTTTTTATCTGGTGGCGGGCGCTCACTGGCAGCGGCTGCTGGCCTGCCTGCTGGGCTTTGTCATGGCACGCGCCCTGGTGATCAGGCTGACCCGGGAGATTCCCCATGCACCTTAGCCCTGATGAAATCATCTTCTGGCAGCACGGATTTTTCAAGCTCAATGCCACTATTGTCTACACCTGGGGCCTGATGCTGTTGCTGGCGGTGGGCGCCAAGCTCATCACGCGCCGGCTGTCGATGGGGCTGGAGCGCACACGCTGGCAGAACCTGCTGGAGATCATCGTGACCACCATTGCGCAGCAGATCGAAGAGGTCGGGTTGCCCAACCCCCGCAAGTACATCGGCTTTCTGGGCACCCTGTTCCTATTTGTGGCTGCTGCCAGCCTGTGTACCATCCTGCCCGGCTATGAGCCGCCCACCGGCTCGCTCTCAACCACGGTCGCACTGGCGCTGTGCGTGCTGGTGGCGGTGCCGATGTACGGTATTGAGGACCAGGGCCTGAAAGGCTACCTCAAGTCGTACATCGAGCCCACCGTCATCATGCTGCCGTTCAACCTCATCAGCGAAGTCTCGCGCACCCTGGCGTTGGCCGTGCGCCTGTTTGGCAACATGATGAGCGGGGCCATGATCATTGCGATCTTGCTCACCATCACGCCTTTTGTTTTCCCGATTGTCATGACCGTGCTGGGCCTGCTCACTGGCATGGTGCAAGCCTATATCTTCAGCATTCTGGCGGCGGTTTACATGGTGGCGGCCATGCGCACGCGTGAGTCCGCGACTGAACCGCCCCCCCAACTTGAACCCACCAATCAACTTTAAGGAGACTTTATGGACAGTCTGTCAATCATCGCGGTGGCCTCCATCGTTATCGCCGGCCTGACCACTGGCTTTGGCTGTCTGGGGCCGGCGCTGGCCGAAGGCCGGGCGGTCTCGACGGCGCTGACGGCGCTGGCGCAGCAGCCCGATGCCTCCGCCACCATCACCCGCACCCTGTTCGTTGGTCTGGCCATGATCGAATCCACCGCCATCTACTGCTTTGTGGTGTCGATGATTCTGATTTTTGCCAACCCGTTCTGGAACTACATCATTGCCCAGGCGGCACACAAGTAAGCCATGTTGATCGACTGGTTCACTGTCGGCGCGCAAACGCTGAACTTCCTGATTCTGGTGTGGTTGCTCAAGCATTTTCTCTACCAACCCATTCTGGACGCCATCGATGCCCGCGAGCAGCGTGTCGCCAAGGAACTGGCCGATGCCGACGCCAAAATGACGCAGGCCACCCAGCAACACGATGAGTTCCAGCACAAGAACGAGGCCTTTGAGCAGCAGCGGGCTGAGCTCATGAAGCAGGCCACAACGCAAGCGCAAACCGAGCGCCAGCGTCTGCTCGATGAGGCGCACCAGGCGGCCGAGGCCTTGCGCAGCAAACAGCAGGGCGCGATTAAAACCGAACTGCAGCAGGTGCACGAAGAAATTGCCCTGCGCAGCCAGGAAGAAGTGTTTGCCATTGCCCGCCAGACGCTGAATGATCTGGCCGAAACGACGCTGGAAGAATGCATGTGCGAGGTGTTCACGCGTCGCCTGCGGGCTCTTGACGGAGCGGCCAAAGACCGTATGGCAGCAGCGCTCAAGGCCTTGGTCGGGCCAGCATTGGTGCGTAGTGCGTTTGAATTGCCACCTGAGCAGCGCGCCGCGATTCAATATGCACTCAACGTCAGCTTTTCTGCCGACATTTCGCTGCGCTTCGAGGTCGCCCCTGAGGTCATTAGCGGCATCGAACTCAACGCCCATGGCTGCAAGCTCAGTTGGAGCATCTCGGACTATCTGGCCTCATTGGAGAAGAGCATCGGTGAACTACTCCAGGCTCCTGCTCCTGCTCCTGCTCCTGCATCCGCACCGGCACCCGTCACCCCGGAGTCGGCCCCATGAGCACATCATCCGACGACGACAACTTGCAAAATGTGCTGGCACGAACCTTTAGCGGATTACGGCAGGGACGTGAATCGTTCACTGCGCAACTGACACCACGAGAGGTCGGCACGATCACCAGCGTTGCCACCGGTATCGCCCAGGTCCGCGGCCTGGCCAGCGTTGGATTTGAAGAGCTGGTGAAATTTCCCGGCGAGCTCTATGGCATCGCCTTCAACCTGGACGAGAAAGACATCGGCGTCGTGTTGCTGGGCGACTATGGGGATCTGCACGCCGGTAATGAAGTCCAGCGCACGGGTCGGGTCATGGACGTGGCCGTGGGCGATGCCCTGCTGGGGCGCGTGATTGACCCGCTGGGACGGCCCTTAGACAACAAGGGGCCGGTGCTGACCCATGAACGCTTGCCGGTGGAGCGCCCGGCGGTAGCCATCATGGAACGCGCGCCGGTCACGGTGCCCTTGCAGACCGGCCTCAAAGTGGTGGATGCGCTGATTCCGATTGGGCGCGGCCAGCGCGAATTGATTTTGGGCGACCGCCAAACCGGCAAAACCGCGATGGCGATTGACACCATCCTCAATCAGCGTGGGCAGAATGTGTTGTGCGTCTATTGTGCGATTGGCCAGCGCGCCTCCGCCGTGGCAAAAGCGCTCGCCATTTTGCAAGAACACGGGTCCTTGGCCTACACCGTGGTGGTAGTCACTGAGGGCAATGACCCGCCGGGCTTGACCTATATCGCGCCCTACGCCGCCACCAGCATCGCCGAGTATTTCATGCAAGCCGGGCGTGACGTGTTAATCGTGTACGACGACCTCACACAGCACGCGCGCGCTTACCGTGAACTCTCGCTGCTGCTGCGCCGCCCACCCGGTCGTGAAGCCTTTCCGGGCGACATCTTCTACATTCATTCACGCCTGCTGGAGCGCGCCACCCACCTGAGCGCCGAGCGCGGCGGCGGCTCCCTTACTGCGCTGCCGATCATCGAGACCGAGGCTCAGAATATCGCCGCCTACATTCCGACCAATCTGATTTCCATTACCGATGGCCAAATCTACCTCTCACCGGCCTTGTTCGAATTGGGGGTGTTGCCAGCGGTCGATGTCGGCCAGTCGGTCTCGCGCGTGGGTGGCAAGGCGCAGCGTGCCGCCTTTCGGGCCGTCGCTGGTGACCTCAAGCTGGCCTACGCCCAGTTTGAAGAACTGGAAACATTTGCCCGCTTTGGCGCCCGGCTGGACGAGAACACGACCAAGGTCATCGAACACGGGCGGCGCATCCGCGCCTGCCTCAAACAGCCCGAATCGGCGCCGGTGCCGGTGGTGGCCCAAATTGTCGTGCTGCTGGCCTTGAGCGCGGGACTTTTTGATGTGGTGCCCCTGGCGCAAATGCCTCAGGCCGAGCAAGCGGTACGCGAGGCTGCAACCCAGGTGGCCGACGAAGTGCGGGCGCGCCTGGACACCGCCGACAACTTGAGCGATGCAGACCGGGCCGCAATGGTTGAGTTGGCCCGAGTGGCGCTGGGGCCCTTTCAGCCTGAACTGGTCAAGCCATGAGCAACAGCACCGAGAGCCTGCGTCGCAAAATCGGCACCGCCGGCGATCTGCAATCAGTGGTGCGCACCATGAAAGCGGTGGCGGCCTCCAGCATCGGGCAGTACGAAAGCGCGGGGCGCGCCTTGGATGATTATTTCCAGGCCGTGCAGCTCGGCCTGGTTGCTTGCTTGCGGTCCAGCCATGCGGCAGACGCCGCCATGCCTGCGCCAGCCCAGGACCGCGGCGCAATATGCGCCATTGTGTTTGGCTCCGACCAGGGACTGGTGGGGCAGTTCAATGAAGCGATGATGGCGTTTGTGCTCAAGACGCTGGCCCCTTTTCCGGGCAAGAAGATGGTCTGGACCGTGGGCGAGCGCATCCAGTTGCAGCTGATGGAGACCAACTTGCCGCCTGGCGAAAGCTTTGCTCTGCCGGGCTCGATTCGCGCCATCGCGCCACTGGTTGGACAACTGCTGGTCGAACTGGAAGCGCGGCGAGAAAAGGGCCTCATCTCACAGGTTTACCTGTTTCACCACCAGCTCACCACCGGAGCGATTAACAACCCCGTGTGCCAACGATTGCTGCCACTGGATGCGACATGGCAACGCGAGCTGAGGGGCATCCCTTGGCCAACGGCTAATCTACCCGAGGTCATGAACCAGCCGGAGAAAACGTTGCGCGCCTTTGTTCGCGAATACCTGTTCGTCTCGCTGTTTCGGGCCTGCGCGCAATCCCTGGCCAGCGAAAACGCCAGCCGCCTGGCCGCCATGCAGCGCGCTGAGAAAAACATTGACGATCTGCTCGAAGACCTTAACTTGTCGTTTCATCGATTACGTCAAAGTGGCATTGACGAGGAGTTGTTTGACGTCATTTCCGGCTTTGAAGCCCTGGGCGACGCTGCGGCCCGATGAATTCATAGCCTGAAAGGAGACTGCCATGAAGATCAATTCCAAAGACTTTTGGGTACCGCCAGGTAAGGCGGTGCATCTCAACAAATGGCCGACGTTGGTGAAGCCGGCGTACAAGTCAAAAAAGCAATACCAGGCCCTTCTCACCGACCAGGTCGAGGAACTCAGTGAGTTGCAGCAACTTCTTTACGCCTCGGACCGGTATGCGGTGTTGTTGATCTTTCAAGCCATGGATGCGGCCGGGAAAGATGGCGCCATCAAGCATGTGATGTCTGGCATCAACCCTCAGGGCTGCCAGGTGTTCAGCTTCAAACACCCCAGCGCTGAGGATCTGGATCATGATTTTTTGTGGCGCACCACTCAGTGCCTGCCCGAGCGCGGGCGCGTTGGCATCTTCAACCGCTCTTACTACGAGGAGGTGCTGATCGTGCGGGTACACCCGCAGATTCTGCAGGCGCAGCGCCTGCCGCTGGAGCTGAACGATAAAAAAACCATTTGGAAAGATCGCTACCGCTCCATCGTAGACCTGGAAAGCCATCTGCACCGCAACGGCACACGGATCGTTAAGTTCTTCCTCCACCTGTCGCAAGAAGAGCAACGTAAGCGCTTTCTGGCACGTATTGAGGCGCCCGAGAAGAATTGGAAGTTCAGCAGTGCCGACCTGGAAGAGCGTAAATTCTGGCCCGAGTACATGCAAGCCTATGAAGACTGCCTGAGCGCCACCAGTACCAAAACAGCGCCTTGGTACGTGGTGCCTGCCGACGACAAGGAAAACGCTCACCTTATCATTTCCAGGATTGTTCTCGATACCTTTCAGGGACTGAAAATGAGCTACCCCGCCACCGACGCCCAGCGAAAGCAAGAATTGCAGTTGACCCGCCAGCAGCTGATAAAACAAGGCCCAGGTTAGTTACTGAGATGAAGTGTCAGTCGTCCTGAGGCACTGGGGAGGTAGTGAACTTCAAAACTGAAAGTCAACTTGCTTTGTGCGCAACTGTCCCGTCTTCGGGGGGCGTATGTTTGAACCAGCCGATGAAAGCTTTTGTCGCTTCATTTCAAATTAGATCTTTTTTATGTTGACACACCCGAAAGCTGCCTGTCGCGGATGACTCTTAATGTTAAGGGTTGTAGGATGCCCACCCGAAGCGGCGCCCACCGGAATTACGGTTGCTCTAAAGGGTGGGCGTCGTACAAGCCTCGAGGGAGGGAACCGCGGGGCCAGATACGGCCCCCTGCGCAAACCGAGTAGATTTGAAGCTATGGCGATTTGAAGTCGTCAGGCACTACAACCCAGTGATACTGACGTGCGAAGCGAGAATGCAATCGACTGCAAGGCGTGCCCGATGGCGTGATATTTTTGCCATTGTCAATGCTCACTCGCGTGCAAATGCCTGCCAGATCCGCAGCAGACAAGCCCATTCCAGCTGACGTGCTCAATGGATTCGTCAGTTGGATGTGCCGCTGTTTTCCCAAGCGTGTTTTCACGGATCACCCAGTGATGAAGGTGGCGCACGAATCGCCTGACCACGCACGAACGATTCAACGACAATCATTCGCGCGCCACAGTGCGTGCAAACAAAGTTTGGTCTTGTTGGCTCATCCAGTGTTGTGTCGGTAACCGTTACCTCGACGTTGGTTACTGGCACCACGTTCAGGAGTTGACGCGCAAGTGCAAGCTTCTCCTTGCGCCCATTGTTTGCAATCAAGCCAAAGTGGCGAATGCGGTGGAAGCCACCCGGCAGTACGTGCAACAGAAATCGACGCATGAACTCTTCGGCGGCAAGCGTCATTGTCTTGTGCCGCGGTTTGTCCGGATCGCTCTTGTCGCGGTAGTCCTTCCAGCGGAAGGTGACACCGCGCTCATCCATGGCCAACAGGCGCGAGTTGGCGATGGCTACTCGGTGCGTGTAACGCGACAGATAGGCCAGCACCGCACTCGGCCCTGCAAATGGCCGCTTGGCGTACACCACCCACTCAATCTTGCGCAGTGGCACGAGCCACCGGGCAAAGGCTTTTGGATCGGCCAGGTCAGCACTGTCACCAAAGAACTGCAGCTTGCCCGCACGATGAGCCTCCTCCAGCGCTTGCAGGAAGCGGCGCCGAAACAGGCGTGAGAGCACCCGCACCGACAGGAAGAAGCCGGGTTTGCAGGACACCCAGCGCTTGCCATCGGGCGAGAGTCCACCTCCCGGCACGATGCCGTGCACATGGGGGTGGTGCGTTAGTGCTGATCCCCATGTGTGCAGCACCAGCGTGGCCCCCACCTGTGCGCCCAAGTGCTTGGGGTCGGCGGCAATGGTGATCAGCGTTTCAGCCGCGATCTCAAACAGCAGGCCGTAGACCACCGCCTTGTTGTAGTACGCCATGTCGCTGATGGGTGCCGGCAGCGTGAAGACCACATGGTAGTAGTCCACCGGCAAGAGATCGGCCTGTCGGGCTTCTAACCAGCGCTTGGCAGCATGGGCCTGGCACTTGGGACAATGCCTGTTGCGACAGGAGTTGTACGACACCTGCTCGTGCTGGCAGTCCGAACAGCGCAAAACGTGTCCCCCCAGCGCCGCTGTGCGGCACTGCTCGATGGCTGTCATGACCTTGAGCTGACCCAGGCTCAGGTGGGAGCGCTGCGCCAGACGGAAGGCTGGCCCATGGAGGGGGAAGATGTCCGCCACCTCCAGGGCACCAGGCCCCATGGAAGTGACCTACTTCGTCGGCAGTGTTTCCAGCGGATTGATTACCTCTTTGAGCAACTCGGTGGCTACTTGGGTATAGAGCGCCGTGGTTTCCAACTTTTTATGGCCTAGCATCACTTGAATCACACGAATGTCCACCTTCTGCTCCAACAGGTGCGTGGCAAAGCTATGGCGCAGCGTGTGCATGGATACCCGTTTGTCGATCTTGGCCAGTGTTGCCGCCTCATGAATGGCACGGTTGAGTTGCTTCGCAGAGAGCTGATCAATCGGGTCAAGACCGGGGAACAACCAACCACCGTTAAGCATCTTGCCTTGTGCACGAGCCACTCGCCACCACACACGCAGTCTCTCCAACAAGATAGGCGAGATCATGGCGTACCGGTCCTTACCACCTTTGCCCTGTTCCACGCGTAGCGTCATGCGTTGGCTGTCGATGTCGCTCACCTTCAGTGAGATCACTTCATTGACCCGCAATCCGGTGGCGTATGCCAATGCCAACGCGGTCTGGTGCTTGAGATTGCCGGCGCAGGCAATCAGGCGGGCAACCTCCTGCTTGTTCAAGATGACGGGGATCTTGTGCGGCACCCGCACCGATTGCATCTTTGCCAGAACATCCCCGTGGCCCAGCGTCACATCAAACAGAAACTTCAGACCTGTGATGGTGGCGTTGAGGGTGATGGGAGAGGTTCCCGAGTCCACCAGGTGCAGTTGATAGAGCCGAAGTTCTTCCGCAGTGGCCGTGTCCGGGGAGCGCCCCAGATACTTTGCAAATCTGCTGACCGCTCGGATATAGGACTGCTGTGTCTTGGGCGCGAGCTTGCGCATGCGCATGTCCTCCAGCATGCGTTGACGCAGTGGAGATACTGGGTGACTTGAAGTTTCCATGGCTGTGCTCCTGTGTGAACGAGGCCAATTGCCTCAATTCACTACATCGACACGCGTCACCTGCCTGCGCAAACTACATACGCTTGAGACTGGACTACCGCGTTAGCGGTTTCGTCCTCCGCTGCGCAAGCGAATTACGTTTTTCTCCTTTGCAGACGCTCAATTTTGACGGTCGGCTTCCGAGAAAGTTGGCTGGCTCTTTAAGACCCATTGCCGAAGTACGTTTATCCGATCTGATCGCTTGAAACCGGCCGTTCAGATTTGCCTTGGAAGGTCGGCAATTTGGCGACGATTTCGATAGTCGCTGCACCCGCAGTCGACCAGGAGATGCCGGCCCAGGTCCGAAGGTCAGTTCATGCGGCGTGCGTGCTGGCCGAGGAAGAAGCGAACCATTTCGGCCGACGCATCGGGTCCTTCGGGGTCCGTGTACGACCCTTCCGAGCTTCCGCCGGACCAGGCATGAATTCCTCCGTGCACTGCCCAGCTCTCGACCCGGGTGCGACCCGCCTTATCTAGGTACCGAGTCGTTGTAAAGTCGTGGCCAATCGTCGAAGTCCTTGGCAAGACGGCCTGTTGCCGTAAGGCATGCGTGCCTGCCGGGAAACTGTGCAGCGCCTGCTCGACGATGGCGTCCCCGTTGGACACGGCTACGGTCCGGTCACTGTCCCCGTGGAAAACGATTGTCGGGACCCCGTGCCATGCGGCGCTGCGGGCTCTTGTCTGGGCAGTGCCCACCCTAAGCTTCGTGCCGTGCGGATTGTCTCGCTGCATTGCAGAGAACGCAGTCCATACATTGTGCGCAGCACCCCACGGGAGGCCCGAGTGCGCGCCTACGGCCGCGAAAATGTCCGGGTACGTCTCGCCCAAGATGACTGCCATAGCCGCGCCAGCCGAAAGCCCGGCCACGAAGACGCTCGCCATGTCGAGGTCGTGAATTTCTGCAATAGCGCCGACGATTCCCGCGAGTTGCGACGGCTCGGCCCCCTCCCGCTCCTGCTCGAGAGGCTCGAACCAACTCCACGCGCACGCGCTGTTTGCCCGTGAAGTCTGGGCCGGGTACGCGACCAGAAACCCGTGCGCGTCGGCCAATTCATTCATCCGCGTACCCGCTGCGAAGTCGTCAGGGTCTTGCTGGCAACCGTGCAACATCATCAGCAGTGGTCGAGGCCGCCCCGAACGCGGGGCCGGCACATACAACTTGTAGGCACGATTCCCAGTGCCGCTTGCGTAGTCGTGCGCAGTGAATTCCCCAGGTTCGACCGGCTCAGGCGTGTTGCGCGTCGTTTTGCTTCGACGCCTGGCAACCGCAGCCTCTTTAAGCTGAGGCAACTCGGGTGCTGTCAGCGACCTGCGCGTGACGTGCAGTGCCTTGCCGTCGTTGGCGACCAAATCAGCTTTCACTTTAGGCCGCTGCACGCATGTCGCGCATTGACTTCGTCGCCGATAGCGAATGCTGTATCGCTGCGCCCTGCTTGGGCCGGTCGGTCGCGACGGTTGGTGCGCAAAGGGCGAGGGCTGGCAGGGAGGCTGCGATCTGCGTCTTGTGAAACGGAATGCTCATGGGTTCTCCTGGAAACGGCAAAAGCCGCTAGTCAAGCGGGTTGAGTCAATGGGCAGCATAGATACCGCGCTTTCTCCAGTCGGTTCGCCAGCACGCATACGTGACCCGTCACGGCTTCGGTTACAGACCCATTACCGCCTTCAACTAGTCAGATTGGAGTGCTGGCTTGCATGCCAACGCTTGCATCGACGTCGGACTGTGCCTCTACCAGGATTTGCTGCAGATGCTCGGTACCGATGAAGCTTTCTGCGTAGATCTTGTAGATGTCTTCGGTGCCCGATGGTCGGGCCGCAAACCAGCCGCTGCCTGTTCTGACCTTGATGCCACCGATTGGCGCTTTGTTGCCCGGTGCGTTGCTAAGCACATTGGTAATTTTTTCGCCGGCCAGCTCGGTCGCGTTAAGTTGTTGGGACGACAGCACAGCCAGCAGGCTCTTCTGTTGCGGCGTTGCCGTCGCTTGCACTCGGTCCTCGACGGGAGAGCCAAGTTGCGCGGCAAGCGCCATATACAACTCACCTGGATCGCGACCGCATCGCGCCGTCATTTCGGCGGCCAGAAGCGCCGCAATGATGCCGTCCTTATCAGTGGTCCACGCGGTCCCGTCGCGGCGAAGAAAGGTGGCGCCGGCACTTTCTTCGCCAGCAAAGCCTAAGCTCCCGTCGAGCAACCCCTGTGAGAACCACTTGAATCCAACCGGCACTTCGTACAGTGTGCGACCAAGGCTTGCGCTGACGCGGTCGATCAGTTCCGTATTCACGACCGTCTTGCCCACATCGGCTGTCGGGCTCCACTGCGGGCGGTGTCGGAACAGGTGCCAACTCCATTCGCCTCTTCCATGTTACAGGCTTTTCGCCGCATAACCCGGCAGTCGGAAACCCATTAGTGGACACACGACAAGCGGGCCCTTGACCGCCTGAGCCGCCACGATGCAACTTGAGAGGCTCTGACATTGAAAATTTGAACCGCCACGCTCAAACCTTCCTACCTGCTTAGACGTAAATCATCTTTATGATACATTTATACAAATGCATTTAATAACAAGCAAGCTCGCGTAAACGAACAAACGCGTACAGTCCAAGATCACTCGCGAATTCATTGCAGACGCCAATGCACAAAATCTGATAACCCAACTTATCGAAGTTGATGCAGACCGAATTTCAACAACCACTTAAATGGGGGCAAGAACTTCATGAGATTGTCTCTACGCTTTGTCCTACCATTGTTATTGGTGCTCGCAGGGATTGCGTATGCCGTAGCGCCGTTGGTCGATCGACTGACCTTGAACTGGTTTGTGCGTGATCTCGAAATACGCGCCACTCTGATCGCCAACACCATTCAGGATCCCTTGCAGGAACAGCTGGACGCGATCAAAAAGGGAAAAATCCAGGACTTTTTCAACCGCATCACCCAAGGCGAGCGACTTTATGCCATTGGCTACTGCGCCGCCCCCACCAGCACTGCATTGGCCAGCCGTTCGCTTCCGAGCGAAATCCGCTGTAACGAGCTCAACCGCTGGGAGCCTGCGGGTGACCATCTGCTGGTTAGCGCTCAAGGCCCGTTACATGTCGCTGTGAGGCCGATGGTCAGCGAGGCCGCACCGGCCGGTCGCCTGGTCCTGGTGCATGACATGAGTTTCATTACCCGGCGCAGCGAGGAAACCAAGCGTTACGTGTTCTATTTCTTCATGGCGCTGGCAGCGGTTGTCTCGTTGATCACAGTCATCATTGCCCAACTATCGTGGCGCGGATGGATGGCCGGTATGCGTTCTCTATTGCGCGGGGAAGGGCTGCTGCGTAAGCCGCAATTTAATGACCAACCCGCATTGCCCGGATTCAAACCGATCGCCCGTGACCTGCAGCGTCTGATTCGCGAACTCGAGGTCGAAACCCGCACGCGCGATGAGAGTCAGGTCACCTGGACGCCTGAGGCGCTGCGAGCAATCCTTCATAGTGAACTCAGTGGTGAAGACGTCATTGTTGTTTCCAACCGTGAACCTTATATCCATCAACGCCGCGGCGATCGTATTGAAGTCACACGTCCTGCCAGCGGGCTGGTCACAGCGCTGGAGCCTATCATGCGCGCCTGCTCGGGCACCTGGATCGCCCACGGCAGTGGCACGGCCGACCGCGATGTGGTCGACAAGCACGACCGGGTCAGTGTTCCGCCAGATAACCCCAGCTACCAACTCCGGCGCATCTGGCTAAGCGCAGACGAAGAGGCTGGCTATTACTACGGTTTTGCGAACGAAGGGCTCTGGCCCTTGTGCCACATCGCCCATGTTCGGCCTACTTTCCGCTCCAGTGACTGGGAGCAGTACGTCGCCGTCAACCGCAAGTTTGCCAAGGCCGTGATAGATGAGGCCAAGACCAAGACACCGATCATCCTGGTGCAAGACTATCACCTGGCACTGTTGCCCAAGATGATCCGCGAAGGTCTGCCCAACGCCACGATCATCACTTTTTGGCACATCCCATGGCCCAACCCGGAATCATTCGCCATTTGCCCATGGCGCGACGAGGTATTGGCTGGACTTCTGGGTAGCAGCATCCTTGGTTTTCATACGCAGTTCCATTGCAACAATTTTGTTGATACGGTGGACCGCTTTCTGGAAGCGCGGGTGGACCGGGAATCCTTCAATGTCTCATTTGGCGCCAAACTCACGGCTGTACGGCGTTACCCGATCTCCATTGCCTGGCCACCGCAAGCGGAAATGGTAGAGAAGAGTGTGCCGGACTGTCGCGTCAGCATTCGCCAATTGAACGACCTCCCACAGGAACATATGCTCGGCATTGGCGTCGACCGTCTGGACTATACCAAGGGTATCGTGGAACGCTTTCGGGCCATTGAGCGACTGCTGGAACTCAATCCGGACTGGATTGGGCGATTTTCTTTTGTCCAAATCGCGGCACCGACGCGCACGGGTATCGATGAATACCAGCATCATGAGGCGCAGGTGAGGGCCATGGCAGCGCGCATCAACTCGCGTTTTGAGCGTCAAGGTCCCCCGCCCATCGTGCTTAAGGTCGAACACCATGAACCGAAGGCAGTCTATGAATATTTTCGTGCTGCCGATCTATGCTTTGTCAGCAGTCTGCACGATGGCATGAATTTGGTGGCCAAGGAATTTGTTGCCGCACGGGACGACGAGCGTGGCGTCCTTGTCCTTTCTGAATTCACTGGGGCTGCCCGAGAGTTACCAGAGGCCCTGATTGTCAACCCCTACGATGCTGACCAATGCGCGGCCGCCCTGCATTTGGCCTTGAGCATGCCGGCCGCAGAGCAGCGCGACCGCATGCGGTTGATGCGCGGTCTGGTGGCCGAGTTCAATGTCTTTCGATGGGCTGGGCGCATGCTGTTGGACGCCGCTGCCATGCGCCGACGAGGGCGGCTGACCGATAAGCGAGACGTCACAAACGTATGAACAAATCGCGCTCGCGTCGCCCCCCGCCTCCCAGTTTGAACTGGGCTTATTTTCTCGATGTTGACGGAACCTTGATCGACATTGCCGACACCCCCGATGCCGTGAATGTCGACCAGGAACTGAAGGATCTGATTGCCAATCTGCATAGTGCCTGTGGCGGTGCTGTGGCGTTGGTCAGTGGTCGCATGATCTCGGATCTGCATAACATTCTTGGTTTGCCACAAATTCCACTCACGGGACTGCATGGTCTGGAACGGCGAGACAGCACAGGACGGCTTTGGATTCATGCTGCCGCGCCGACCTCAAAGTGTGCAATACAAGAAGCCTTGGCACCGGTGCTTGCCCGCCACCCGGGCCTGTTACTGGAAGACAAGGGGCTGACGCTAGCATTGCACTATCGAATGGTCCCCAAATTGGCTGGCTACGTGCACAAGATCATGGGTGAATTACTTGCTTCAAAGGGTCAAGGGCTGGAGTTGCAGCGCGGCAAGTGTGTGGTAGAGATCAAACCAGCAGGTATTGGAAAAGGTTCCGCCGTGGCCGAATACTTGGCGGAGTCTCCCTTTAAAGGCCGACTTGCTGTATTCATGGGTGATGACCTTAATGACGAGCATGCTTTCGCCGAGGTGAACAAGATGGAAGGGATCTCCATCAAGGTGGGCCCAGGTGCCAGTTGTGCGCGCTTTCGTTTGCCAAACGTTTTGGCCGTTCGTAACTGGCTGGATGAAGCCTTGAAAGGTAGGGTATGAAATCTCTCGACCTGGCATTGATTGGCAATTGCACGATCGGCGCACTATTGGACGCACGTGCCAATATCACCTGGGCCTGCTTTCCACGTTTCGATAGTGATCCGTTGTTCTGCAGCCTGCTAAAGGAAACCGATGACTACGGATTTTTCTCGGTCGACCTGATGGACTGCGAACGAACCGAGCAAGAGTATCTGGAAAATACGGCCATCGTGGTGACCCGACTCTACGATCGCCATGGGGGCGCCATTGAGGTAACTGACTTTGCGCCGCGCTTTGGTCAACACGGCCGCAGATTTCGTCCCACCATGCTGGTACGCCGCATCCGCCGTCTTGGCGGCAGTCCACGCTTGACACTGCGCCTGCGCCCGGCCTGCGAAAATGGTGCAGCACAGCCGACTGTGACTTGGGGCAGCAACCATATTCGTTACGTAGCACCCTCGTTTACGCTGCGGCTCACCACCGATGCTTCGCTCACGGCCATCATGCAGGAAACATCTTTCTTTCTTGAAGACACCGTCACGCTGATTCTTGGCGCCGACGAAACAGTGCATGAAGCGGCAACTGAAGTCGGTCACCGCTTCTTGGAAGAAACTACCCGCTATTGGCATGAGTGGGTGCGCAATCTCGCCATCCCCTTTGAGTGGCAGGGAGTCGTCATCCGGGCAGCGATCACTCTCAAGCTCAATGCCTATGATGATACTGGCGCCATCATCGCTGCCATGACTACATCCATCCCGGAGGCTGCTGGCAGCCACCGCAACTGGGACTACCGGTACTGCTGGCTGCGTGACGGCTACTTTGTGGTCAATGCCTTGAATCGGCTCGGTGCCACCCGCACCATGGAGCGCTACCTTGGCTACATCATCAACATCGCGGCGAATGCCAACGAAGGTCCACTACAACCCGTCTATGGAATCGACGGGCGAACGGAGTTGGAAGAAAGCGAGATTGCCGCATTGCCTGGTTATCGTGGCATGGGACCGGTGCGTACTGGCAACCTGGCCTATCACCAGGTGCAGCACGATGTCTACGGTTCAGCCATTCTCGCTGCTTCCCACATTTTCTTTGATCAACGATTAACCCGGCGCGGCGATGAAGCGCTGTTTCGCCGTCTCGAACCTCTTGGTGAGCTGGCAAGGCAATGCCACGATCAGCCCGATGCCGGCCTGTGGGAGTTACGCGGCAGTGCACGCGTACACACTTTCTCAGCCGTGATGTGCTGGGTGGCGTGTGACCGCCTATCCCGCATTGCCAGTCGGCTGGGGCTTGTCGAGCGCTCCAATTATTGGCTAGCGCAGTCAAAACATATTCACGAAACCATCAGCCAGCGGGCATGGAGTGAAACACGTGGCGCCTTTGTTTCCACGTTTGAAGGCGACGCCATGGACGCCAGCCTTCTGCTGCTGGTTGAGCTCGGCTTCCTCGAAGCCAATGACCCACGTTTTGCCTCCACGGTAGGTGCAGTGGAGAAGGATTTGCGACGCGGCGACTACATATTTCGCTACATTGAAAAAGATGATTTTGGCGAGCCTGAAAACGCCTTTATCGTTTGCACCTTTTGGTATGTCAACGCCTTGGCCACGCTCCAGCGGCGCGAGGAAGCACGTGCACTTTTTGAGAAACTGCTTGCATGCCGCAACCACCATGGCTTGCTGGCAGAGCACATCGATATACGCAGCGGTGAACAATGGGGAAATTTTGTCCAGACCTACAGCATGGTGGGCTTGATCAACGCTGCAATTCGATTGTCGATTCGCTGGGATGAGGCTTTTTAATGTCCATCACAAGGTTAAATCCACCGGCTTCAGCCGGTTAGCTTTAGCCACGCTATTTCTTCGCCATGGCTTTGCAGAAGCCGTCCAAGTGGCCGCAAGGCCCTCCCCAGCGCGGGGAGCGAAGCGGGTGGACTTCCAGTCCCCTGCGACCCGCGCGAAACCACCTACTTCAGTAGGTGGTTGTTCAGTTACATTCTAGCAAATGTACAATTTATGCGAATTGGTTACCGATTCAGCCAGTCAACTCACAACCTTTGCCTTTTACTACCAACAACAGGAAATAACTCATGAACGTGATTAAGAACCTCTCCATCCTTATCGGCTGCATTGTGTTGCTAGCCGCTTGCAGCAGCACACCGACGGCCAAAACGGCCTCATCGCCAACGCCAGCTCCCGCTACCCCCTCAACACCCGCCAAATCAGTTCCTGCCGTCGAATCAAAAGTGCAATCGGTAGTGATACCCGCGTACCTGGATCCTAAGAGCGCGTTGTCGACCAATCGAAGTATTTACTTTGACTACGACAATTTCTCCATCAAGCCTGAATTCAGCCAATTACTGGAACTCCATGGCAAATACCTAGCCGCCAATCCCAAACTCTCAATTCATATTGAAGGCAATGCCGACGAGCGCGGAAGTGCGGAATATAACCTGGCCCTGGGTCAGAAACGGGCTGACATAGTATTACGTGCCTTGAAAACCTACGGGGTAAAAGACGCTCAAATGGAAGCCGTTAGTTGGGGCGAAGAGAAGCCCAAAGCGGCGGGACACAATGAAGCCGCCTTCTCTCAAAATCGGCGTGCTGATCTGGCTTACCCCACCAAATAACATGTCTCCTTGGTTCGCCATGGCGAACTTCGGATGAATATAAAAAGGCACCTGATCAGGTGCCTTTTTAATTGGTTGTTTGCTATCTGCCGTGTTTGACAATAAACGAGGCACTGGCCGCAACTTACGGCATAGTCACATTGACTGCTATCCCCCTGGAGATTGACGCTCATGTTGACAGCAATTGTGGTGGTTTTTGTTCTGGCTTATGCAGACATCAGCCTCACCCATTTGGGGAAGGGAGCTGCTACTGTAAGTCGAAATTGACTTCACTTAAATTAGAGTGAATGCAGCAACCGCAATTAGTGTTGGGAGCAAAGCCCCAACAAGCAGCTCACCCGCGCCAATCGACTCATCCGCGAAGCCTCTTCGAAGCAGTGCAACACCGGCGGGATTTGGAGCGTTGGCAATCATCGTCAGGCCACCGCCTGCAATAGCCCCGGCCACCAAGTTGTATTTGGCCTCGTCCGATATACCAACAATGAGTGAACCCAGGTACGTCAAAGCGGCGTTATCCGTTACTGCTGTCAAGGCCGTTGCCCCAAAGAAAAGCACCTTCGGAGACATGCTGGACACGATCGGTTGGAGCCACCACTGCTGCATGCCACCCAGCACGACCAGGCCCGCCAGGAAGAACGCCACAAGCAGTGCCTCTTTGATGATGAGCTGGTTCTGAAAGCGCTCGTAGGCTTGTGCGACTCCCAAGAACATCAGAAACAACCCCAGGAAAGCCACTGGATGGTGCGCGAGCGCGACAACCGCAGCCAAGAAGACCAGATGTACGGCGACCAACGGCTTGGGCATGTGGCTCTCTGTTGAACCCGCTACCGGGGCATCGGTATCTAGTAGATGGCTTCGCAGTGCAACGACCGCAATGGTCGCATTCACGAGCACAGCAATGGCGGCTTTCCAGCCAAACGTGGCCAACATGAACGCAGACGTCCAACTCCATGTCGCAGCCACCATGAGAACAGGCGGTGCAGCGAAGGATGTCAACGTGCCGCCAATTGACACATTGACAAACAACACGCCGAGAGCAAGGTACTTCACCCGTTCGGGCACTTCAGGTCTGAAAATTTGCGAGGCCAACATGAGTGCCGCGATCGTCATCGCTGCCGGCTCAGTAATCGCGGACCCAAGCAGCGGTACTACGGCCAACCCTAGCCAAGCGGTGGCAAGCGACTTTCGGATCGGCAGAATTCGGGCGATGGAGTTGATCGTTGTCATAACTACGTGTAGCACCGGCTTAGAGGCCGCGATGACCATGACGACAAAAACGAACAATGGCTCCGCGTATTGACGGGACTCTGCGTAGTCAAGCGCCTTCTCGCCACCGCTGACCACTGCCATGGCAAAGACGAGAACGATAGCCCAGAAGCCAAAGACTACTTCGACTTCCCCCAGTAAATGAAAAAGTCCTGCGTGCCGGGGGTAGCGGTGGGACAGCCGTTCAAACTGCTTAGCAGCAAATGTGTGGATGAGCGCGACGGCAAAAAGGGCTGCCGCAATCTGCTCGATTGAAATATTTGGCATCGGGTTCTCAGGCGTGAAAAAGTCGCGAGGCGGCCCGACCATCGCGTGAACCTGCTGCATCACAAACCATCTGCAGCACCCTTAGTTAGTGTAGCCGACCTCCTCCTCCTAGGAGCGCAACACTCACGTCCATTGCGGGATTAGCGAAGTAGTAGCGTCGCAACTTTAGAAGCCTTCAGCATCTCTGATGGACTACTTCACTGGGCAAAAATTTACTTTGTTCAACACCGGCAATTTCACTGACAACAACAGGCTGCTACACCGACAAATTTTGGTTGGGCTGATCGTCGTAGAAAATTGCCCTCATTTATATTTGTTCAAATATAATTTGACTGTTGGCCTGAATTCGAGACTAGGGCTGACCCAGCTAAGCGAGTTCGGAGCCCTTCGGGGCTCCATTTTTTTGTGCCTGACGCACAGGCAAGCGCATCAGCTGCATCTCGGCCAAGGTGGAATACAAAGGTGCACTGATCAACCGGGATATGCCACTGGCCACCAAGGCACTGGTCATCAGGCTCAACACAAGTGCATGTCCATCGACCATTTCCATCACGATGATGAATGCGGTCAGGGGAGCCTGGGTTACTGCGGCCAAAAATCCGGCCATCCCCAAAGCGATCAACGTGGGGGCATTGGGATAGGACATCAGCTGGGCAATATCGTTGCCAAGTGCCCCCCCAATGGCCAGTGAAGGGGCAAAGATCCCCCCCGGTACTCCAGACCAGGTGGTCAGCCAGGTTGCCACGAATTTGAACAACACGTAAAGTGAAAATGTTTCGCCATTGCTTTCCAAAAGCGCTCGGGTATGGGCGTAACCGCTGCCATAGGTTTCGCCTTGACTCACCACCCCCAGAATGGCCACACCCAAGCCGCATACAGCGGCAAATTGAACGGGACTGGAGCGGCGATAGTGACTGAACCAGTCCAGTGAACGGCCAGCGAGCGACACGATCATGAGTCGGGAGAAAATCCCTCCCGCGATCCCACTGCAAATGACCACCAGCAGCGCGGGCAGGAGAAGCGAAAACCCAAATTTTTCTACTCGGATCACTCCAAAATAGCTGGCATTGCCAAAGACCGAGACCGCCATCATCCCGCCCAGCACAATGGCCGCCACGATTAGTCCATTGCTGCGTTGTTCAGGTTTTTTGGCTAGCTCTTCGATGGCGAACATTACCCCACCCAGCGGGGTATTGAAGGCAGCGGCAATTCCAGCGGCGCCGCCCGCAATCAATAAGCTGTGATTGGATACCTGGGCTCGTTTAGGCATCCATCGCCGGGCATGGTGCATGACCCCTGCAGCGACTTGTACGGAAGGACCTTCCCGTCCCAGCGAGAGGCCTGCCAACAGACCCCAAGCTGATAAAAGCATTTTTGCGACGGAAAGCTTTAAGGACACAAACAAGGCACTGACGGGTCCTCGCGCGTCGGGCTCCAGAGCTGCCATCACCTGCGGAATGCCCGAACCCGCAGCGCCGGGGGCAAAACGTGACGTGAGCCACACGATGGCCGCTGTGGACGCGGGCGTCCACAGCAAGGGCGCCCACCAATAGACCTTTTGAACTGAGAAAAATTGCGTTAAAGCGTGTTCTGTGAGCCAGGTAAACGCTACCACGGTAATGCCTGCAAGCGCGGCGAATGCAATGACCAAACCGCGACCGCCCCACAGATGCCAGTCATGAAACTCCTGTTTAAGCGCTGACAGAATGGGGGGATGGGACCGCATACTTAACTTCCATGGTGGTACTGATCAGGAATTTTCAAGGTAAAACGATCAAAAAAGACAATAACTTCGACTATTACATTTTAACAAATATAATTTGTGTGAAGCGATGGCTGAAATGGATTGCTCGGCGTATTGCCGTAACAGTTAAAGTCTTGCCGGGAAGCGAAGTACCGATCGTTGGACTCGACTTAATGAATTTTTCGCCATGGCTGAACGCTAATCCCGTGGGCATGCTGATTGACTTCTCACTGCCAGAATCCGTCATGATTTACGGCGAAGAACTCAGGCGGCGAGAGATGATGTTGTTGATCGTCATTTCAGCCTCAACTCTAATATGCACGCTGGCCTGGGGCCAGACACCCGCAACTTGCGTTCTACCAATATCACTTGGGCATTTATTTCCTGATCATGGCGGCTCTATCATGAGGGATTACCTGATTCAAGACAACTACGCATGAAACTAGACGCCCTTCTACCCTCAGAAGTCATCACACCAGCCAAAGTATTGCGAAGATTTCGTGTGGTGTTCAACGCCGTACGTACCCATTTTCGTCAAATTGAAAAACAGGTAGGGTTGGGTGGGGCACAAGTCTGGGCGCTCAGTCTGATAAAAGACCATCCCGGAATCGGGATGGGTGGCATTGCATCTAACGATTAAGGTTAGATCGTGCGAAGCCACGATCTGAACCGTTTGTTGGACGAGCCCGGGCCAGACCAAAGCCGTTTGTTTCCCCTCTGAAAATATCTTCTTCGATTCCACCTGAAGCTGCAGATATTGGGCAAGCCAAAGTCCGCCAGTACCGGTGATTCAAGCCGTCATTGCAACGACCCGGTGCCCCA